>JAESFT010000013.1_pt1 | contig 707836 bp, 603 predicted proteins | sample 9269451 | NCBI WGS metagenome assembly JAESFT01 (sample SAMN14502557, study PRJNA617106) | algae metagenome | isolation source: Scytonema hyalinum WJT4-NPBG1 and co-occurring heterotrophs from well... | place: USA: Mojave Desert, Joshua Tree National Park, California | collected 2006-05-25
GCGAGCGTCATGACTGGGGCGAAGTCGTAACAAGGTAGCCGTAGGGGAACCTGCGGCTGGATCACCTCCTTACCGGAGCGACGAGTACGCTGCCCGCGGGCAGACGAAAGTCCTCAACGGAAGTCGCGCCATCGCACGACCAACTCTCTCGATTGTCATTTCATTCCCGCGCCCCACGTGCCTTTCCGGTACGTGGGGCGCGGTGCATGCGCGACCTCGCGCTTCGGTGCACCGAGGGGCGATGAGCTTCACGAGGCGCGTGTCCCATCGCGGGACGCGCGCCTCGTGACGTATCCGTCTCACATCGTGTCCGCGCCGCGCGGTCGCTGCGCGGCGCGAAGTGGGGCTCGTTCGTTCAGCGACTGCGGATCAGCGGGCGCGACACGAGCTGCGGCGCGAGCTTCACGGGCGTCGGCGCCGCGCGGCCGGTGCGCGTGCTATCGCCGACCTGCCCCTCCGCGTTCACGCCCCAGCAGATGGGCGCACCCGCGGTCGTCAGCGCGCAGGTGTGCACCGCGGCAGCGCCGATCGCCGCCAGCGGCGCGGGGGCTCGCACCGCGACGGGCCGGACGCGCGCGGCACGCGTGCCCGTTCCCAGCTGCCCGCCGGCGTTGCGCCCCCAGCACCACGCGTCGCCGGCGGCGCCGAGCGCGCAGCTGTGCGCCGCACCCGCGGTGACCGCGATCGCGCGGGCGTTCAACGGCAACGCCGCGACGGTCGGCGTCGGAATGGCGGCGCGGCGGTCCGGCACACCGACCTGCCGCTCGGCGTTGCTGCCCCAGCACAGCACCCGACCGTCCGTGGTCGCGCCACACGTGTGCGCCCGTCCCGCCGCCAAGGCGGTGAAGCGAGCCTCGCCCCCGACCGCCACCGGCGCCCGTCGATCCGCCCGCGTTCCGTCGCCCAGCTGGCCGCTCTCGTTCGCGCCCCAGCAGAAGGCGCGACCGTCGCTCGACAGCGCGCAGGCGTGCGCCGTGCCGACCGCGAGCGACGCGGCGCGCCCCTCGGCGGGCCAGCGCACGCGCGTGGGCGTGGTGCGCGCGGCGACGGGCGAGTCGTCGCCGAGCTGTCCACGATCGTTGGCGCCCCAGCAGGCGAGATCGCCCGCGGTGGTGATGCCGCAGCTGTGCGTCCCGCCGGCGCGAAGCACGGCGAATCGATCGTTGGTCACCACCCGAACCGGCGCGGTGCGACGGACGCGGGTCGCGTCGCCGAGCTGGCCGACCGCGTCCTCACCCCAGCAGTAGGCGACGCCGTCGGCCGTGAGTCCACAGCTGTGCGCCGCGCCCGCCGTCACCTGGGCGAAGGCGATGTCACCTGCGACGCGCACCGGTGTCGTCCGCGTGGCGGTGCCCGCGTCGCCCAGCTGTCCGCGATCGTTCGCTCCCCAGCAGTAGATCGCCGCGCCGAACGTCACCACACACCCGTGTCGTCCGCCGACCGCCAGGACGTCGCCGCTGGCGCCGATCGGGAACGCCGTCCCCGGAGCGGCCGTCCCCGGCACCGACGCGCTGTCGGTCACGGACGGATCGGGCGCCACGGCGCGCGGGTCGCTCGCGAGCGTCGCGCCCGGCGCGTCCTGCGGCCCGCTGGCGAGGAGGCCGGCGGGCGCGATGCCGACGAGCCGGTCGCGCGCACCGTATGCCGTGGCTGCGACGGCTAGCGCCGCCAGGACTCCGCCGACGGTCAGCCGCGCGCGTCGGCGGCGCGGCGAGGCGTCCGCGTCGTGCGCATCCGCCCAGTCGGGCGCGGCGACGTCGTCGTAGCGCGCGGCGACGACGGGGGCCTGCGTCGGATCCGGCGCGGCGATCGGCTGACTGACGTAGATGCCGTCCGTGTCCGCGCGCGTCTCCCCGACCGCGGCAGCGGTCACGGCGTCGTCGAGCTGTGCGATCGCGAGCGAGTCGCCTGCCTGGAGGTCGATGGCGCGCGTGGCGGCGTCGCCCGGCGCGCGCTCGAAGCGCATGGTGCCCGCATCCAGCGCGTTCGTCCCGCCTGCCGGTGTGACGCGGGGGCGACGGGGGAAGCGGACGGTCGCACTCCCGCCCGCTGGCGTGCGCGGCCGCGAGTCGGCGACGGCCTTCTCGCGTTCGCGCTCCTGCTCCCGCCAGCGCTCGACGCGCGTGCGCAGCCGGACCTGCCACTTCCCGAAGTCGGACGGCAGCACCGTGTGCGAGAGCTGCGCGAGCAGTCCGTCCGCGCCGGCCCAGCGCGATGCCGGGCGCTTCTGCAGCATGCGCTCGACCACGTACTGGAGGCGCTGCGGCACGCCCGCGCGCAGCGCCTCGATCGGCGGCAGCTCCTCGTGCTTCTGCTTGTAGATGACGTTGTAGAGCGACTCGCCGTCCCAGGGACGGCGCCCGGTCAGCATCTCCCAGGCGACGAGGCCGAGGCTGTACAGATCGGAGCGGCCGTCGACCGCCTTCCCCTCGACCTGCTCCGGCGACATGTAGAACGGCGTCCCGAGCGCCGTGCCGGTCATCGTCATCGAGTCGTGCTCGTCCGAGCGTGCGATGCCGAAGTCCGACAGCATGGCGCGCCCCGACTCCTCGTCGAGGAAGATGTTCTCCGGCTTCACGTCGCGATGCACGATGCCGCGCGCGTGCGCGTACGCGAGCGCCTGCGCGACGTCGCGCAGCACGCGCTCGGCGCGGTCCGGCGCGAGCGGGCCCTCGCGCTGCACCACCTGCTTGAGCGTGGCGCCGGGGACCAGCTGCATCACGAGCGCGAGCCCGCCGCTGCGCAGCCGGCGCACCGCGAACACCGTCACGATGTTCGGGTGCTGGAGCTGCGCGACCGTTCGCGCCTCGCGCGCGAGTCGGGCGACGGGATCGTCGCCCGGCGCTGCCGCTCGCGGGTGCACGACCTTGATCGCCACCTCGCGGCCGAGCGTGCGGTCCTGCGCCCGGTAGACCACCGCGGTGCCGCCGCGCCCGAGCTCGCCGAGGAGCTCGTACTCGTCGCTCAACTCGGCGACGTCCGCCGCGTCGCCGAACGGCGCTCCGGTGGAGCGCAGCTGGTCCTTCATGCCGTCGTCCTGTGCTCGGTCGTGGCCGGGCCGCCGACGCGGCGCCCGGGCGGCGCGCGTGCGACGGCCGCACCTCGTCCCGGGGAGACGCGCGACCGGCAGCCGACGCCACATGCCGGCGACAAGATAGCCCGCGCCCGGCCGAATGGCGGCCTGGAGCGCGGGCTATCGAGGACGATGACGTTGTGCCGAGCTAGAAAGCGAGGGAGAGGCGGGCGGTCGCGGCGGGACCGGGAGCACCGGTCGGACCCGGCAGCCAGGCGGCGGAGGTGCGGAGCAGGAGCCGCGGCCGCTCGCGCCGATTCGACGCCGCGAACCAGGCCGCCTCCGCAGCGCCGGCGATGGCGATGGCGCCCGCGCCGATCAGACCCGCGGCCCGGTACGGGTGCTCGACGCGCGGGACGCTCGAGGTGTACGGGTTCCCGAACTGGTCGGTGAACTGTACGGTCTCGATGGTGCGCCGCTCGACCAGCGCCAGCCCGACACCCGTGGCGGCGCCCGCGAGGACGGCGAGCCCGTGCACCGGGCGGCCGGTGTACAGCTGTCCGAAGCCGGGCACCACCAGGCCGCGGCCGAGCGCCCCGCCGACGCTCCAACGGGGCTGGCGGAGCGCCTCGACCGCGCGCAGCACCTGCGCGCGGTCCGGCCCCGCCGACGGCGAGGCCACGTAGGCCGCGAGATCGCTCGCCGCGGCCGCGTCGTCACCGAGGGCGAGTCGGGCCAGCCCGCGGTCGTAGGTCGCCTCGGGTGCGCTCGGCGCGCGGCGCAGCACCTCGTCGAACGCGGCGACCGCAGCGTCGAATCGCCGCGCCTCCAGGGCATCGACGCCGCGCTGGAAGGCGGCACGGGCCGCGGCGTCGCGTGGATCGGGCGTCGCGCTCGCGACACGGGAGAGGCGGGTGCGCACCTCGGCCACCTCGCGGCCGGTCGGCGCGAGCAGCAGGTAGCGGCACAGCGCCGTGGCCGCCGTGGCGCGGTCCCCGGCTTCCTCCGCGGCGCGCGCCAGATCGTAGGCGAGCTGCGGGTCGGCGGGGTCGAGCGCGGCGGCGCGGGCGAAGGCGTCGCGGGCGCCCGCCCGTTCGCCGACGAGCGCGAGCTCGCGCGCCCGACCGGCCTCCGCCCGCGCGGCGGCGGGGTCACGCCGCGCGGACGCGGGCAGGGCGACGCCCGTGCACTGCGCGGCCGCGGGAAGCGTCAGCACGCGCTTGGGCGCCAGCGGCTGTGCGCCCAGCGTGGCGAGGAGCGGGGAGAGCACGAGCGCGAGCGCGACGCGCCCCGCCCGCGCACCGGCCCGCGCACCGGGTGCCGATCGGACGGGTGCGGCCGCAGCCGCGCGAAGCATCGTCGACATCACGCCTCAGTCATCCCGGCCGCGCACGCGCACGCGCACGCTGCCGCTCTTGCCGCCGATCGTGGCCGTGATCGCCGCATCACCGTGCAGGACGCCGATCACCGTCCCGTTGGAGGTGACGAGCGCGGTGAGCGGGTTGGACGTCGTCCACGCGACCGCCAGGCCCGAGATCGCGCGGCCGTTCGCGTCGAGTGCCTCCGCCCGCAGCGTCAGCCGATCGCCCGGGGCGATCCGCTGGTTGTCCGGCGTCACGCGGACCGACGCGACCGTGGGCGCGGGCGGCGGCGTGGGGGTGGGCGTGGGCGTCGGAGTGGGCGTCGGCGTCGGAGTGGGCGTCGGAGTTGGTGTAGGCGTCGGCGTCGGAGTCGGAGTTGGTGTCGGGGTAGGAGTTGGTGTCGGGGTAGGAGTGGGTGTCGGGGTAGGAGTGGGTGTCGGGGTAGGAGTGGGTGTCGGCGTCGGCGTAGGAGTGGGTGTCGGCGTCGGAGTGGGTGTCGGCGTCGGCGTAGGAGTCGGCGTAGGCGTCCCCGCAGGTCCACCGGACGGCGGCGTCGGCGTCGGTGTAGGGGTGGGGGTGGGGGTGGGCGTCGGCGTCGGGGTCGGGGTCGGGGTCGGGGTCGGGGTGGGAGCGGGCGGAGGTGGCGGCGCGCTGACCGTCACGGTCGCGCCACCCGTCACGCCGTCCACGGTCGCACGGATCGACGCCGATCCGACGGCCACGGCCTGCACCACACCCGTGCCGGAGACGGTCGCCACCGCGGCGTCGCTGGACGACCAGGTCACCACGCGGTCCCCGAGCAGCGCGCCCGACGCGTCGCGCACGGTGGCGCCGAGCGTGGTCGTGCCGCCCACCGGCAGCGCGACAGTCGCCGGCGAGACGATCACCGAGGCCGCGGCCGGCCGCTCCACCCGCACCGTGACCGTCCCCGATGCGCCCTCGGCCCGCGCGAGGATCAGCGCCGTGCCTGGCGACACGCCCCGCACCTCGCCGGTCGCGCTCACCGTGGCGATGCTCGGCGCGCCGGACGACCAGGTGACGGCCCGGCCGGCGAGCGTCGCGCCGTTCTCCGCGCGCGGCGTCGCCCGCAGCGTCGTGGTCTCGCCCACGCGCACCACCGGCGACTCGGGCGCGATGGCGACGGTGGCGACCGGGATGGCGAGCACGCGCACCGTCGCGGTGCCGCGCTTGCCCTCGCTCGTCGCGGTGATCGTCGCGCTGCCGGGCGCCGCGCCCGTGACGACGCCGTTCGCATCGATCGTCGCGACGGCGGGATCGCTGCTCGCGTAGCCGACGGGACGGCCCGAGAGCACGTTGCCCGACTCGTCGGTCACGAGCGTGAGCAGGCGCTGCGTGGCGCCGACGAAGATCGTGCTCGCGTCGGGCGAGACGACGACGCCGGCGGCGGGGCGCGGCACGATCGTGAGCGTCACGCGCGCGCTGCGCCCCTCGACCGTCGCCTCGATCGTCGCGCTGCCCGGCGCGAGCGCGAGCACCTCGCCGGTCGAGGACACCGAGGCGACCGCCGGGCGATTGCTCGTCCAGGTCGTGGGGCGGTTGGACAGCGGCGCGCCGCCCGCGTCGCGCACGGCGAGCGTCAACTGCGTCGAGGCGCCGACGACGAGCGTGTCGCGCGCCGCGGTGACCGCCACGCCGGCGACCGCGACCGGCGACACCGAGACCGCGACCACCGCACTGCGACCGTCGACGATGGCGGTGACGACGGCGATGCCCGGCGCGACGGCGCTCACCGTGCCGTCGGTGCCGACGCGCGCGACCGCGGTGTCGCTACTGGTCCAGGCGACGCTGCTTCCCGCTACCTCGCCGCCGACCTCGTCGAGTGCCCGCGCGCGCAGCGGGGCCGTCGCGCCCGCGACGAGCTGCAGCGTCGTCGGCTCGACGCGCACGACGTTCACCGGCCGCGCAGCGACGTGGACGGAGGCGACGGCGCTGCGCCCCTCGACGTTCGCCGAGACGAGCGTGCTGCCCGGCGCGCGCGCGGTGACGACGCCGGCCTGCGTCACGGTCGCGATCGCGGAGTCGCGCACGGACCAGAAGAGGCGACGCCCCGAGACCTCCTGCCCGCCCGCGTCGAGGACGCGCGCGGTGAGCGCGCCCTCGGTGCCCACGCGCAGGCGGAGCACGGAGTCGGAGAGCTGGACCGCACCGAGCGAGCCGGCACCGACGTCGCCGGTCGTCGCGCTCGCGCAGGCGGTGGCCAGGACGGCGCCGGAGGACACGAGCAGGGACGACACCAGCCGGAGGAGCGGTCGGCGGGTGGCGCGCGGGAGACGGAACGACGGCATAAGCCCAGTCCGAGCGTCAGCGTACGCGGGCGGGCGATCGGCGCGTTCCATCGCGTCGCGACGCGAGCCGCGCGATGCCCGGGTGGCTCCGCAGCACCCGCCCGACGATGGGCGCGTGCGCGCGGGTCAGTGCGCCGCCGTGGAGACGCGCATGGGGCTCGACCGGTGGGCGCGGGTGCCGTCGCCGAGCTGTCCGTCGACGTTGTACCCCCAGCACACCGTGGCCCCGTCGAGCATGGCGCACGTGTGCGCGCCCGAGGCGGAGAGTGCGGCGTACGGGCCACCGGCGACGCGAACCGGGCGTGATTGACCGGTGGTCGAGCCGTCGCCGAGCTGTCCGTACGCGTTCCCACCCCAGCAAAACACGAGCCCCGTACCGCTGCGTCCGCAGGAATGTGTGCTCCCCGTCACAATCGCCGCGAATCGAGCGCTCGTCTCGACCGGCGTCGGGAGCAGCTCGGCCGTCGTGCTCCCCGTGCCGAGCTGGCCGGCCGCGTTGCGCCCCCAGCAGAAGGCCCGGCCATCGCCGGCCACGGCGCAGGTGTGGGCGGCGCCCGCCGCGATCGCCACGAAGCGCTGCCCGCCGCCCACGAGCGTCGGCGTGCGCCGCGCGCTCCGCGAGCCGTCGCCGAGCTGGCCGTCGGCGTTCTCGCCCCAGCAGTAGGCGGCGCCGTCGGCGGTGAGAGCGCAGCTGTGGCGCCAGCCGACCGTGAGCGACGCGGCGCGCAGCGCGCCGACGGCGGCCGGCGCGGCACGGTCGCCCGACTGGCCGTCACCCAGCTGGCCGCGATCGTTCGCGCCCCAGCAGAGCACCGCGCCGTCGGCGGCGATCCCGCAGGTGTGCGCGAGCCCGGCGCGCAGACCGCGGAATCGGGCGACGCCCGCGACGCGCGCGGGCGTCGCGCGCTGCGCGCGGGCGCCCGTGCCGAGCTGCCCGCGCTCGCCGTCGCCCCAGCAGTAGGCGCTGCCGTCGGTCGTGAGGGCGCAGCTGTGCGAGCCGCCGGCGGCGACCTGCGCGAAGCGCACGTCCGACTGCACCGCCGTCGGCTCCTCGCGCGACTCGAGGTCGCCCGTGCCGAGCTGCCCGTCCGCGTTCGCGCCCCAGCAGGCGAGGCCGTCGCCCGGGAGGATCGCACACGAGTGGCGTCCGCCCGCGGACGCCGCCGTACGCTCGAACGAGACCGCCGCGATGCGGGCGGCCGCGGGCGCCACCGGCGCCGGCGCGGGCACCGAGGGCACCGCGAGGGCCGTTGGGGGCGTGCTGCGCGCCGCCGGCTCGACGCCGCGCGGCGTGATGGTGGGCGTCGCGAGCGGCTCGCGCGCCGCGACGCGTGGCGTCGGCAGCGGCGCGGGCACCGGCGCGGACACCGGCGCCGAATCGGCGACGACCTCGCCGGCGCGCGCGTCGGGAGCGCGCCCGCCAGGCTCGGATGGCGGGACCGCGGCGGTCGCCGGCAGCTCCGACGCGGCCGCGACGGCAGGACCGGGGAGCGGCACCGCGACGCTCGTCGGCCGGTCGGCGAGCGAGTCCGCCGGCGCCAGCGGCACCGATGCGCTCCCGCGGTCGCGCTGCGCGGCGAGCGCCGCCATGCCCGCGAGCACGAGCGCGGCGGCACCGACGGCGACGCGGCGGCCGGGCCGACGACGCTCCTCGTCCGACGCCCACGTCGGCGTCGCAACGGCGGGCGCGTCGTCCGTCGGCGGCAGCGACGGATCGGCCGCCGGCCGGCGCAGGCGCATCGTGGTGAGCGCGGCGCCGACGAGCGCCGCCCCGCGGGCCGCCAGCCCGGGCGTGCGCCGCGCCTCGGTCACACGCCGCTGGTGCGCGCGCTTCCACTGCGCGAAGTCGGCCGGCAGCACGGGGTGGGCGAGCTGCGCCGCGACCGCGTCCGCGCCCGCCCACCGCGCGCTCGGCGCCTTCTGGAGCATGCGCTCTACGATGTAGAGCAGCTGCGCGGGGACCGCCGGAGCGCCCGCGGGGCGGACCACCTCCACGGGGGGCAGCTCGTCGTGCTTCTGGCGCTGCAGGACGGCGAACAGCCCCTCGCCCTCCCACGGCCGCCGGCCGGTGAGCATCTCCCAGCCGACGAGGCCGAGGCTGTACAGATCGGATCTGCCGTCGACGCCGTGCCCGTCGATCTGCTCGGGGCTCATGTACGCCGGCGTCCCGAGCGTCACGCCCGTCTGCGTGAGCCGCGTGTCGACGTCCTCGGAGCGCGCGACGCCGAAGTCGGCGAGCAGCGCGTGGCCCGTGTCCGTCTCGACGAAGATGTTCTCCGGCTTCACGTCGCGGTGCACGACGCCGTGCGCGTGCGCGAAGGCGAGCGCCGCGGCGACGTCGCGCAGGATCGCGGTGGCGCGCGCGGCGTCCAGCGGTCCCTCCTCCGCCAGGAGCTGCTTCAGCGTGCGGCCGGCGATGCAGGGCATCTCGAGCGCGAGCCCGTCGCGCAGCTCGCGCACGGCGTGCACGCGCACGATGTGCGGGTGCTCCAGTCGGGCGATCGTGCGCGCCTCGCGGGCGAGCCGCGCGATCGGCTCGTCGCCGCCGGCGGCGAGGGCGGGCGGCACCCGCACGACCTTGAGGGCGACCTCCCGGCCGAGCCGTCGGTCGCGCGCCCGATACACGACGGCGCTCCCGCCGCGCCCCAGCTCGCCGAGCAGCTCGTAGTCGGCCGAGAGGCCGTCGAAGCCGTCGACCGGGCGGTGCTGCGTCACGCCGACGGTCGGCTCGCCCGCGGGGGCGGACGGAGCTGCGGAGGCGGGCGGCCGGCGCTCGTCGGATGGCGCGTCGAACCGATCGTCACCCAGCATCGCGGCTCCCTACTCGCAGTGGTTCCGTCCGGCGCTCAGCGCTCGTGGAAGCAGAAGATGACCTCGCCCATCTCGATGCGGTCGCCCTCGACCAGCAGCGGCGCGATCTCGCCGGCCTCCAGCGGCCGCCCGTTGAGGAGGACCGGGTTGGTGGCGGAGAGGTTCTTGAGCTCCCAGTGGCCGTCGATGAGCGACATCGCGGCGTGCTGGCGGCTGACGGTGCGCGCCATGAGCTGCACGTGCCGGTAGGGCGGACCCTCGCTGCGGCCGAACGTCACCTCGATCCGGTCGTCTCCCGCGGTGCGCACGAACCGCACCTCGCGCCCGCGGTCCGGCCCCCCGACGACCTCGAGCCGACCCGGGAGGAACTGGAGCGTGCCCTCGTCGGGAAGGGTGAAGCGGATCGTCTCGCCGTCGTGGAAGCGCTCGTCGCGCGTCGGGGCCACGACGCCGGCCGATGCCGCCGCGACGACGGGCGCCGCCACCGCGACGACGGGCGCCGCCACCGCCGCGCCACCGCGGCCGTCGGCGTAGGCAGGCGCGAAGCGCGGCGCGGGCCGGGGCGCGGCGGGCCGCGGCGGGGTGGGCGGCGGCGGCGCGAAGTCGCCGTTCGACCGGGACGGTGCGGGCGGCGGTGCGAAGGCCGCGCGCTCCGCGGCCGCCACCGCGGGGGCGGCGGACGGCGTGTCGCGCACCGGCTCGGGACGCGGCGTCGCGCGGATCGGCGCCGAGCGCGTGCCGGCGGCCAGTGCCGGATCGACGAGGCCGTCCGTGCCGAACAGGGGCAGCCGCTCGCCTCCGCGCGCCCGGTCACGGGCGCGGGCGCCCCCGTGGTGTCGGAGCTCCGCGAAGAGGTAGATGCCGCCGACGAGCACGGCGAGCGCGAGCACGATGGCGGCGGCGACTGGTCCGCTGGGCATCCGAGATGAAGGGGTCGGGGAGAGGCAGACGCGCCGCAGGCGACTGCGTCACCGCCGCGCTCGTCAAACTGACCGCGTGCGACGGCGCGCCGGAAGGTGGGCTACCCCACCACTTCGCACCGCGATCCGCCGCCGACGGGCTCGGCGGAGCGATGCTCGGCCGAGCTGGCGCGCTCAGCCACTGCAGGGGTTGTCAGCGGCAAAATGCATTCCCCCGTGAGGTAGCGCCCGTGGCTCGGGAAAGTCGGTGTCGGGCGTCACGTCCGCCGTTGACGGAAGCCACGAAGTGGCCTATACTTCGCGGCTCTTCGGGGCCTGTAGCTCAGGTGGTTAGAGCGCTCGCCTGATAAGCGAGAGGTCGGAGGTTCAACTCCTCCCAGGCCCACCTCCGAACGATGCGCCCCCGTGCAGCCCCGGCTGCCACGGGGGCGTTTCGCGTCGAGGCCATCCGCCGCCGAGCATACGGTCGAGGGCCGGGGATCGCCAGAGCGGCCGCCGCCCGGGGGCCCTTCCGGGACCGGCGCGGACGGCACACGTTGGCGCCATGTCCGCCGCAGGCTCCCCCATCCCGGCGCAGCGCGACGCCTGCGACACCACCAGCGTCGCCGACGCCGGCTGGGACGTCATCGTGGTCGGTGCCGGCCCCGCGGGCGCGCTCGCGGCGCGGCGCCTCGCGCAGGGCGGACGGCGGGTGCTCCTCCTGGACCGGCGCCGCTTCCCGCGCGACAAGACCTGCGGCGACGCCCTGATCCCGGACGCGCAGGCGTGCCTGGCGCGCAACGGGCTGCTCGACCGGGTGCGGGCGCTGGCTTGGGAGGGCACGCGCAGCGAGTTCCACTCGCCCTCGCGCGTGCGGTTCGAGCTCGACACGCCCGCGCTGACGCTGCCACGCCGGGTGCTGGACGCCACGCTCGGGGCCGCCGCCGTGGAGGCGGGCGCCGTCTTCGCGCACGGGCTGGTCGAGGAGATGCACGACCTCGGCGACGCGGGCGTGTCGATTCGCGTCGCGGGGCGAGCGACGCCGCTCGGCGCCCGCCTCGGGATCCTCGCGACGGGCGCGCACGTCGGGCTGCTGGCGCGGAGCGGGCTGCTGGAGCGTCGGCGCGCGAGCTCGGTCGCGATCCGCACCTACCTCCGGTCCGCGCACCGGCTCGACCGGCTGGTCTTCTCCCTCGACCGCAGCATCCTCCCCGGCTACGCGTGGATCTTCCCCGTCGGGGCGGATCCGGAGGGCGGCTGGCGCTACAACGTCGGCTGCGGCGTCGTGCTCCGCGACGCCGACGAGGCGGGGCCGCAGCACGCGCTGCGCGCGATGCTCGCCCGGTTCCTGGCCGACTTCCCGCCGGCGCTCGCCCTGGCCGAGGCGGAGCTCGAGCGCGAGCCGGTGCGCGGCGCGCTGCTCCGCACCGGGCTCGGCGGCGCACGCCCGTGGGGCGGGGGCGCGCTGCTCGCCGCCGGGGAGGCGATCGGGTCGACCTTCCCGCTCACGGGCGAGGGGATCGGCAAGGCGATGGAGACCGCCGAGCTGGCGGCCGACGCCGCGCTGGGAGCGCTGACGCGCGGGTCGCTGGCACCGCTCGCCGCCTATCCGACGGCGCTGGCCGGAGCGCTCCGCCCGCGCTACCGGGGCTACGCGATCGCCGAGCGATGGGTCGAGCACCCGTGGCTGGTCGACCTAGTGCTGCGCCGCGCGGCGCGCCGACCGCGCGTGCGGGACGCGCTCACCGGCATCCTGCACGAGCGGGTCGACCCGGCGCGCGTGTTCTCGCCCGTCGGGCTGGCGCGCGTGCTCCTGTCCTGAGCGCGGCGCGCCGCCCGGGGCACCCTACTGCGCGAGCAGCCCGAGCTTGAGCGCGAGCTGGACGTACTCCGAGCGGTGCGTGAGGCCCAGCTTCTCGCCGATGCGCTGCTTGTACGTGTCGACGGTCTTGGGGCTGATGAACAGCTTCTCGCCGATCTCAGGCGCGCTGTAGCCGCTGGCGACGAGCCGCAGCACGTCGCGCTCGCGCTCCGTCAGCCGCTCGAAGCGCTCGCGCTCGTCGGCGTGCGCGTCGCGCTTCTTGAGGCCGCGGGCGAGCGCACGCGCCGCCGACGGCTGCACGTACGTGTCGCCGTGCGCGACCGCGCGCACCGCGTCGACCAGCTCGCGGTCGGCGGCGCTCTTCACGAGGTACCCGCTCGCCCCGGCCTCGAGCAGCGGCACGAGGTACTCGTCCTCGGCGTGCATCGTGAGCACGAGCACGCGCGTGCGCGATTTGCGGGCGACGAGCTCCTTGGTGGCCGCGACGCCGTCCATCTCGGGCATGGTCAGGTCCATGAGGACGACGTCGGGATCGAGGCGCTCGATCATGGCGAGCGCGTCGCGGCCGTTGGACGCCTCGCCGACGACCTGGATGTCCTTCGCCACGCCCAGCACGGCCTTCAGGCCGGCGCGGACCACGGCGTGATCGTCGGCGAGGATGACGCGGATGACGTCGTCGATCATCGCAGCTCCGAAGCGGGGGGACTGAACGGCACGGTGTGGCGGGGAGCGAAGGAATCGCGTGGCGCGCGCGCCCGGACCCGGGTGCCGCGACCGATGGAAGTCTGCACCTCGAAGGCGCCGCCGACGAGCCCGAGCCGCTCGCGCATGGAGAAGAGCCCCATGCCCGGGCGCCGCTGCTCCGCCTCCGCGACGTCGAAGCCGCGGCCGTCGTCGACCACCTCGAGGATCACGTCGCCCGCGTCCTCGCGCAGCGTGAGGCGGGCGGTCGCGGCGCGCGCGTGGCGCTCCACGTTGCGCAGGGACTCCTGCGCCACGCGGTAGAGCGCCGCCGCGGTCGCGTCGCTCATCGCGGCGGCGTCGCCGGAGAGCTCCGCGTCGACCTGGACGTCGAGCGCGGTGTGCTCGCGCGTCTGCCGCGCGAGCCATTCGAGCGCCGCGACGAGCCCGAGGTCGTCGAGCACGCGCGGGTGGATCGCGTGCGAGAGCAGGCGCACCTCCTCGAGCAGCGCGCCCGTCTGCTCGCGCAGCTCGCGCAGCGTGGCCTCGAGGGCCGGCTGCCCCGCCTCGCCGGCGGTGCGCGCGGCGGCGGTCAGCTGGTAGGTGAGCGCGGCGATGTTCTGCGCCGTGGAGTCGTGCAGCTCGCGCGCGATGCGCGAGCGCTCGTCGTCCTGCGCGCGCACCGCCTGCATCGCCAGGGCGCGCATGCGCTCGCGATCGGCCGCCAGCGAGTCGAGCAGCAGGTTGAAGGTGCGGCCGACGCGCTTCATCTCGCGGTCGGCCACGGCGGAGGCCGGGACGCGCGCCGCGAAGTCGCCGCTCCAGACGCGCGAGGCGACGCGCTCGAGCTCCCAGACGGGGCGCAGCGCGTAGCGCACGAGCAGCGTGTTGAGCACCAGCCCGAGGGCGAGGGCCCCGCCGACGATCCAGACGTCGACGCTGTCCGGCCGCCCGGCGGCGAGCACGAGCCCCGCCAGCAGCAGCACGAGCAGGTTCGCGCCCGCCAGCTTGAGCGTCAGCGGCACCCCTAGCAGGCGGCGGAGCCAGGGCGCCTCGACGCCGCGGCGCCCGGCACGGACCTCGTGCCGGACGCCGCGCCGCAGCGCGTGGACCATGCCTGGGGGAGCGTCGGCCACCGTCTCGATCACTTCTGGACGACGAGCGCCGTCACCATGCCGAACATGCCGTGCTCCGCCTCCGCGTGCGGCAGGATGTGGCAGTGGAAGGCCCACGTCCCGGGGTTGTCGCAGTCGATGATCACGTCCCACCGCTCGCCGGGGGCGACGTTGAGCGTGTCGCACTGCCAGGGCGCGGGCTGGGCCCAGCCGTCCTTGTCGATGACGGTCATCGGCATGCCGTGCAGGTGCATCGGGTGGATCATCATCCCCTCGTTCATGAAGCGGACGCGCACCTTCTGTCCGAGCTTGGCGACGATCGGCTCCGTGGCCGGGAAGCCCTTGCCGTTGATCGTGTACCCGTGCATGCCGTCGTTCAAGACCATCACGTAGTCGACGTCGACCTTCTCGATGCGGCGGGGGCGCTTCGGCTCGATGATGAAGGCGCCGAGGAGCCCGATGCCGACCTGCTTGGCCGCGTTGATGTGCGAGTGGTACATGTGCGAGCCCGGGTTCTTGGCCGTGAACTCGTACGTGTAGGTCTCGCCCGGCTTGATCGGCGGCTGCGTGATGAAGGGGACGCCATCCTGGTCGATCGGGAGCACGACGCCGTGGAAGTGGATGGCCGTCGACTCGGGGAGCTCGTTCTTGATGACGACGCGGACGCGGTCGCCCTCGGTGACGCGAAGCTGCGGGCCGGGGACCTGCTCGTTGTATGCCCAGGCGTGCACGGTCTTGCCGGGCTCGGTCTCCCACTGGATGGGGCGGGCGGTGAGCTCGAAGACCTTCGTCTTGCCGTCCAGCTTCGGGGCGAGCGGCTGGTTGCCCTTGCCCTTGGTCGGCGCCGGGAAGGCCTTGACGCCCTTCTCGTGCATCGCGTCCATCGCGTCCGCGCGGGCGCGGGCCTGCTCCAGCGTGAGGCCGCCGTAGGGGGCCGCGGCGTTCCCCGCGGGACCCGCCGCGGGCGCCGCCGGGTGCGCGGCCATGGAGCCGCCGCTGTGGTCGCTGTCCGAGGCGGCCTTGGTCGGGGCGCCGGCGGGCTGCTTCTGGGCGCCGGTCTCGCCGCACGCCGCGAGCGCACCGACGGCTCCGGCCGCCACCGTGGCGATGGACGCCTGGCGGAGGAAGTCGCGCCGCGACGGCGCGCTGCCCATGACCTGCCGGCGCAGGCGCTCGGCGAGGGTCTCGGGCGTGGTGGTCTCGGTCTCGGGGGCGATATGGGAGGACATGGCGGGCTCTTGGCGTTGGGCGGGGAGTTCAACCGACACCAGTAGGGTACCCGTCTTGCTCGGCGCCTCCCGTCGGGGAGCCTGTGGAAGAAAACTCAGCCGATCGGGGACAGCGCGTGGGGGATCCCCCTACGTCGCGCCCCCGCCGCGGCTGCCGAGCGCGCCGCCCGACCGATTACGTTTCGCGACGTTTCGCACCTACTACATAAGGACTGGGCAATGACGACCGAGCTCGGACCGGTTTCGCGGTTCCTCACGCACAATTTCCGGCACTTCAACGCGGCCGCGCTGATCGACGCCGCGAACGGCTGGACGCGCCACCTCGAGCAGGGCGGCAAGATGATGGTCACGCTCGCGGGCGCGATGAGCACCGCGGAGCTGGGGATCACCCTCGCCGAGATGATCCGGCAGGACAAGGTGCACGCGATCTCGTGCACGGGCGCGAACCTCGAGGAGGACCTGTTCAACCTCGTCGCGCACGACGCCTACGAGCGCGTCCCGCACTACCGCACGCTGTCGATCAAGGAGGAGGAGGCGCTCCTCGAGCGGCACATGAACCGCGTCACCGACACGTGCATCCCCGAGGCGGAGGCGATGCGCCGGCTGGAGAAGGTGGTGCTCGCCGAGTGGATGGCGGCGGACGCCGCGGGCGAGCGCTACTTCCCGCACGAGTTCTACTACCGGATCCTGAACGCGGGGAAGCTGAAGGAGTTCTACCAGATCGACCCGAAGAACTCCTGGATGATCGCCGCGGCGGAGAAGAACCTGCCGATCGTGGTGCCGGGGTGGGAGGACTCGACGACGGGCAACATGTACGCGTCGCACGTCATCACCGGCGAGGTGAAGAACGTGCACACCGTGCGCTCGGGCATCGAGTACATGACCTGGCTCGCCGAGTGGTACACGGAGCAGTCGGCGGCGACGTCGATCGGCTTCTTCCAGATCGGCGGCGGCATCGCCGGCGACTTCCCGATCTGCGTGGTGCCGATGCTGCACCAGGACCTGCAGCGCGAGAACGTCCCGCTGTGGGGCTACTTCTGCCAGATCTCCGAGGCGACGACGAGCTACGGCGGCTACTCGGGCGCCCCGCCGAACGAGAAGATCACGTGGGGGAAGCTGGGCGGCGAGACGCCGATGTACGTGATCGAGAGCGACGCGTCGATCGTCGCGCCGCTGGTGTTCGCGCTCGTGATGAACCAGTAGCGCGCCGACGGCGGCGGGACTCCGCGCGCCGGACGCTGCGGGCTGCGAACTGCGGACTCACCGATCCGCAGTCCGCAGCCCGCCGTCGCTTTCAGTAGGTGATCGCCTGCGGCCGGGCGCCCGTGGGAGCGGCGCGCGTGGCACCGGTGCTGTCGGCGGTGCCCTGCGGGATCGGCACGCGCAGGCGCTGGCCGGCGCGGATGTTGTCGTTCGGCAGGCGGTTGAGCTGCCGGATCACGTCGGGCGTGGTGCGGTAGCGGCGCGCGATGCTGGTGACCGCGTCGCCGTAGCGTACGGTGTGCGTCCCGTAGACGGGCGGCGGCGGGGGCGGGGCGCTGCGGGCGAGCTGCTCGCGCTGCTGCGCCTCGGTCCGGGCGGCGAGCGCGCGCTCGACCACGCGCTCGATGTCACGGACGCGGGCGGCCTCGCCGCGCGGCACGAGGAAGGCGACGTCGCCGGCGGGCGTGCGCACCAGCACGCCCCGCGTCAGGCCGAGGAAGAGGCGGCGCGCGTCGGCGACGAAGGGCTCGTCGTACATGAAGCTCTGCGCGCGCAGCTCCGGCGGCCCCTCGACGGTGCGGCCGAGCCAGGGCGCCGGCGGCAGCCCGACGTAGAGCAGCCGCCGATCGGTCGCGGCCAGGACGCCGAACGACTCGCGCAGGTTGTCCCACCAGTTGCGCTGCGACACGTACGCGCGGCCGAGGATGCGCTCGCCCGGCTCCAGCTCACTCACCAGCTCCTGCTCGGCCGCCGCGCGCGCCGCGCGCCGGGCGCCGATGGGGGAGAGCAGGGTCGCCAGCGCCAGCACGCCGCCGACGATGACGAGCAGCGTGCCGCCCGAGAGGCCGATCAGGACGCGCTGCAGGGTGGAGCGGCGGCGGGGGCGGATGCCCCGGCGCACCGGGCCGACCGCATACCCCTCGGCGTCGATGGCCTGCCCGGGCACGTAGACCGGGAACTCCATGGTCGCGCCGGCGGGGGCGCCGGGCGGCGGGGTCGGCATCGGGCGGGCGGGCGGCATCGCGTTCGGCACGACGCAAAGGTAACGCCCGGCACCGCCGCTCTTGACAGCTGCTGCGTGCCAATGCGTATTAGCGGCCACGCCAAACCGTATTGGCGACGAGCCCGGCCACATGTCCTCCTCCGCCCGCGTCACCATCCGCGACGTCGCCCAGCACGCCGGGGTCTCCCAGCCCACGGCGTCGCTGGTGCTCGGGAACCATCCGCGCGCGCGGGTGGCCCCGGCGACGCGCGAGCGCGTCCTCGCGGCGGCGTCGACGCTCGGCTACCGGCCGAACGTGGTGGCGCAGTCGCTGGCCCGCGGCCGGTCGTTCGCGCTCGGAGTCATCGTGCCCGACCTGCGGAACCCGTTCTTCGCCGACGTGATCGCCGGCGCCGAGCGGGTCGCGGCGGCCGCCGGGTACGCGCTGCTCCTCTGCGGCGAGACCGAGCGGCCGGTCGCGGCCCACCTGGAGACGCTGCTCAGCCGGCAGATCGACGGGGTGATCCTCGACGCGGCCAACGCGGCCTCGCTCGACGCGCACGCGCTGGCCGGGGTCAACGTGGTGCTGGTCGACGAGCCGTCCGAGCGCTGGCCCGGCGTGGCGAGCGACGCGACGGGTGCCGGGCGGCTGGTCGCGGAGCATCTGCTGGCGCAAGGGCACCGGCAGCTCGCATTCATCGGGCCGTCGTCGCACGTGCACACCTTCCGCATGCGCGAACGCGGCTTCGTGCAGGCGCTGCGCGCCGCCGGCCTCGCGCTCCCCTCGCGGTGGCTGCGCCGCGCGCCGGCCACGGTCGCCGGCGGCCGCGACGCGATGCGCGCGCTGCTGCACGACCGCCCGCGCCCCACCGCCGTGTTCTGCGCCAACGACCTCGTGGCGCTCGGCGCCCTCAAGGCGGCCGCCGAGGCGCGCGTGCGCGTGCCGGGCGAGCTGTCGCTGGTCGGCTGCGACGACATCGAGATGGCGCAGCTGGTGACGCCCGAGCTGACCACCGTCGCCGTGCCCGCGCGCGAGCTCGGCGCGCGCGCCGCGCGCCTCCTCCTCCGCCAGCTGGCCGGCGAGCCCGCGCGCGCCGCGAGCGCGCCCCTGGCCGTCCGCCTGGTCGTGCGCGGCACGACCGGGCCCGCGCCCGCCGACGCCTCCTCCGCCGCTCCCGTCGCATGACCGCGCCGTTCCATCCCCCGCATCAGCCCGTCGTGGCGGTGCCGCCGTTCGCCAGCATCACCGGCACCGGCAGCGCCGTGCCCGATCGCGTCGTCACGAACGCCGAGCTGTCCGCGCAGCTGGGCGTGGACGTCGAGGAGTTCGTCGCCAACACGCTCGGGATCCGCGAGCGGCGGTGGTGCGCGCCCGACGAGTCGACGGCCGACCTCGCGGTGCGCGCCGGCCGCGCGGCGCTGGACGACGCGGGCCTCGCGCCGGAGGACGTCGACCTGCTGATCGTCGCCACCGACACGCCGGAGTACGTCTCGCCCGCGACGTCGAGCGTGGTGCAGGGGCGGCTGGGCGCGTGGCGCGCGGGCACGTTCGACGTGAACAGCGGCTGCGCGGGCTTCGTGACGGCGCTCGACGTGGCGCACAAGTACCTGGTCGCCGATCCGCGCTATCGGCGCGTGCTGGTGATCGGGGCGTACGCGATGTCGAAGTTCCTCGATCCGCAGGACAAGAAGACGGTGACGATCTTCGCCGACGGCGCCGGCGCGGCGGTCGTCGAGCGGTCGGACGCGCCCGGCGTGCTCGCGTCCGAGCTGTACGCGGACGGCCGCCTGTCGTCGGGGATGGGCGTGTTCGCCGGCGGGACCGCGGAGCCGATCACCGAGGCGGTGCTCCGCGACGGCCAGCGCAACCGGCTGCGCTTCGTCCAGAAGTATCCCGCGTCGGTGAACGAGGAGGGGTGGCCGCGCATCGCGCGCGACGTGGTGGCGCGCGCCGGCGCGACGGTGGAGGAGGTCGACCTCTGGCTGTGGACGCAGGTCAACCGCTCCACGATCGAGGTCGTGATGCGGGCGCTCGGCCAGCCGATGGCGAAGGCCCACACGATCATGCACAAGTGGGGGTACACCGGCTCCGCCTGCCTGCCGATGGCGCTCGACGACGCGTGCCGCGCGGGCCGCCTGCGCGACGGCGATCTCGTGGTGCTCACCGGCTCGGGGGCGGGGCTGTCGATGGGGTGCGTCGCACTGCGCTGGCACCCGGTGGCGTGGCGCCGCGACGCGAGCGCCTCCGCCACGCCCGCCGCGCAGGTCGAGGTCGGGGCGCCGTGACGCCGGACCGCGCGACGCCGCTGCCGCCCGCACGTGCGCCGGGGGGCGAGTCGTACTCGGCGACCGCGCCGGCCGCCGTCGCGCCGGCGGCGACCGCCGCGTGGGCGGCGCGCCTCGCCGCCGAGAGCACCCACGACACCGTGCTGGGCCGCCTGCTGCGGCGCGTCGCCGATCATCCCGAGCGCGTGGCGTATCGCGACCTCGCGGCGGGCGGCGCGCGGGCGGACAGCGCGCTGACCTGGGCGGACTGGGCGCAGCGCGCGCGGGCGATCGCGACGGTGCTGATCGGCGACGGCTTGCCGCGCGGCGCGCGCGTGGCGGTGCTCGCCGGGAACCGGCCCCTCTGGCCGATCGTCGACATCGGCGTGCTGATGGCGGGCGCGGTGAGCGTCGGCGTCTTCCCGACGAGCACCGCGGCGCAGCTGCGCCAGGTGCTCGTCGACGCCGACGTGCGCGTGCTGGTGTGCGACGACGCGACGCAGCTGCAGAAGGCGCGCGTCGCGTGCGCGGGGCTCGCGTCGCCACCGGCGCTCGTCTGCGAGGACGTGCACGGCGACGGCGTGACCGCGTTCGCGGAGTGGGTCGCGCGCGGTGCGGCCATGCTGGACGACGCGCGCACGGCGCAGGAGGTCGACGCGCGCGTCGCGACCGCCGCCCCCGAGGAGCTCGCGATCCTGATCTACACCTCGGGATCGACCGGCGAGCCGAAGGGCGCGTGCATCCCGCACGCCTACCTGCTCGCGTCGGCCGAGTCGATCCGCGACACGCTGGGGCTCACCGCGGAGGACCGGGCGCTCTCGCTGCTGCCGTACGCGCATGCCGCCGAGCGGGTGTTCGGCCTGTACACGCGGCTCGTGTGCGGGATGGAGGCGGGGCTGGTCGCCGATCCCACGCGCCTCGCCGACGCCGCGCGCGCGTTCCGCCCCACGCTGCTCGGCGGGCTGCCGCGCCTGTACGAGAAGCTGCATGCGGCGCTGGACGCGGCGGAGCGCGCGTCGACGGGCGACGAGCGGCGCGCGTGGGAGCGGCTGCGCGCGCTGGGCGCCGAGCGCTCGCGGCTCCGGCGCGCCGGCGCGTCGGTGCCGGCCGAGCTGGAGGCGGAGTGGCAGGGGCTGCGCGCGCCGGCGAGCGCCGTGATCGAGCGGTCGATCGGCGACGCGGTGCGGCTGGCGACGTCCGGCGGCGCGCCCCTGCGGCGCGACGTCGCGGAGTCGCTCGACGCGCTCGGCCTCACGGTGCTCGGCGCGTACGGGCAGACCGAGCATCTGTGCGTCGCCTTCCACCGCCCCGACGCCTACGACTTCGCCGGCGTCGGCCGGCCGATGGAGGGCACGACGCTGCGCCTCGCTGCGGACGGGGAGATCCAGGTGCGACGCAACGCGCTGACGTTCGCGGGCTACCTGGGGCGCGCGGAGGCGACGCGCGCCGCCTTCACCGACGACGGCGCGTGGCTCCGCACGGGCGACCTCGGATCGATCGACGCGCGCGGCGTGCTGCACGTGACCGGGCGCCTGAAGGAGATCCTCGCGCTGTCGACCGGCAAGAAGGTCGCGCCGCTGCCGATCGAGGCGCGGCTGCGCGAGCACCCGGCGGTGGCGCACGCGCTGGTGGTCGGCGAGGGACGCCGCTTCGCGACGGCGCTGCTGTTCACGTCCGCGGTCGAGGATCCGGGGCTGGCCGCGTCGCTGGACGCGCACGTCGCGCACGTGAACGCCGACCTGGCGCCGCACGAGCGCATCGCGCGGTGGACGCTCGTCCCCGAGGAGCTCGCGGAGGCCACGGGCGAGCTGACGCCGACGCTGAAGGTTCGACGCACGGTCGTCGAGGCGAAGTATCACGCACTGCTCGAGGAGCTGTACGCATGATGGAGCTGGACGAACGGCCGGCGGGTGGCGCACTCACGCGCATAGCGGTGAGCGCGCTGACGCTGGCGACGGTCACGATCGCGATCGCCTACGCGTCGGCGTTTCGCGCCGACGGCGCGCCGCGGTGGGCGTCGTGGGCGATGGCGCTCGCCGTGCCGCTGGCGCTCGTGGCGACGATGACGCTGGGCGCCGCGCGCCGCGGCCGGCTACCCGCGGGGACGCTGGCGGCGTTCGCGCTCGTCGGCGTGCTGCTCGCGGGCGGCTTCTCGCTGGCGCTCGCGCTGCCCGACGATCTCGGCGCCGCGGAGCCGCTCTGGCTCGGACTGCCGCGACGCGCGGCGGTGATCGTGTACGGCGTGGGGCTGCTGCCGGTCGTCGTGCTGCCCGTCGTGTACGCACTGACCTTCGACGCGCAGACGCTCCGCCCCGAGGACCAGGAGCGCGTCGAGGCGGCCGGCCGCGCGCGCACGGCGGCCGCGCACGACGCGACGCCCGCGGCGCCGGCCGGCGCGGCGCCCGCGCCGGCGCTGGGCACGACGCCGCGCGTGCGCGAGGTCGGGGCATGAGCGCGCTCGCCGGGACGCTGCTCCCCGCGCTCGCGCTGCTGCAGAAGGGCGGCGCCCCCGGCGGGCCGATGGAGCGGGTGACCAACCCGACCATCGTCGCCGTGGCGCTCGCGTACTTCGCGGTCATCGTCGCGATCAGCGTGTGGGCGTCGCGGCGGACGCGCACGGCGAGCGACTTCTTCGTCGCGGGGCACGGCATCGGGCTGGTGGCGCTCACGGTGGCGTCGGTGTCGACGTCGGTGTCCGGCTTCGCGTTCATCGGCGGCCCGGGGCTGCTGTACTCGATCGGGCTCGGCGCGCTGTTCATCATCCTGCCCGCCTCGGTCACCAACGTGCTCGGCGCGTGGGTGCTCGCGAAGCGCATGCGGCTGCTGGGCGAGGTGCGCGGGCTGATGACGGTGCCCGACGCGATCGGCGCGCGCTACCGGTCGCCGCTCGCGCAGGGGCTCTCGGGCGTCGCGATCCTGGTCGGCATCGTCGGCTACATGGCGACGAACTGCCTCGCGATGGGCTACGTGCTCGACGCGATCTTCGGCGTCGGGATCACGTGGGGCATCTGGATCGGCACCGGGGTGACGCTCGCGTACTCCGTGGCGGGCGGCATCCTCGCGGGCATCTACAACGACGTGTTCCAGGGCACGCTCATGGCGTTCGCGTCGACCCTGGTCTTCCTCTTCGTGCTGGACGTCGGCGACGGGATGAGCGGGCTGTCGCAGTCGATCATGCCGGCCGATCCGGCGTTCCTCGGCCCATGGGGGAAGCTGACGCCGCTCGCGGCGCTGTCGTTCTTCTTCGTCTTCGGCATGGGATCGCTGGGGCAGCCGCAGGCCGTGCACAAGTACTACATGCTGCGCGACGTGCGGCAGCTGAAGTGGTACCCGCTGCTGAAGACGGTCGGGCAGATCGTCGTCCTGCTGCTCTTCTTCGGCGTCGGCGTGGGCGTGAAGGCGCTCGTCACGACGGGCCGCATGGCGCCGCTCGCGCGGCCCGACGCCGCGACGCCGACCTTCCTGCTGCAGTTCACCCCCGCGCTGCTGGCGGCGCTGGTGTTCGCGGGCGCGGCCGCGGCGACGATGGGCGCGGTCAACTCGTTCATCAACATCGGCGCGGCGGTCGTCACGCACGACCTGCCGGTGGCGCTGGGCCGGCGCCTCACGAACGAGCTGCGGTGGGGGCGGATCTCGACGCTCGTCATCGCCGTCCTCGCCGCGATCATCGCGCAGTTCTCCGGCGCGCTGGTCGCGTTCCTCGGCGTGTTCGGCTGGGGGCTGTTCGCGTCGACGATCGTGCCCGCGCTCGGGATCGGTCTCAACTGGGAGGGCGCCACGCGCGCCGGCGCGCTCGCCTCGATCGGCACGGGGCTCGTCGTCACGCTGGCGCTCGAGTCGATGGCGTACTTCAAGGTGTTCTCGTTCCCGGCCGGCGTGAGCGGCACCGCCGTCGCGCTCGTGCTCTCGCTCCTCGCGTTCTTCGCCGTCTCCTGGCTGACCCGCGCGCGCGCCGCGGGGGAGCTCGATCCTGACGTTCGCCTGGTGATGGACGTGTAGCGCGCGCCGCCGAGGCATCGCGGCGCACGTGGAATCCGGCGCGCTCGTCCGCGCGCCCGCTCGACCGCTGAAGTGCAGGGCAGTACCCACCCTCCTCGGAGCACTCCCATGCAGCCGAATCCCCCCTCTCGCGCGGTGCCGCGCGGCGCGCGCCGCCTGGCCCTCGTCGCCGGCGCGGTCGCCGGGCTCCCCCTGCTCGTCACCAACCCGCTCGGCGCGCCGCTCCACGCGCAGGAGCCGGCGTCCAACGCGGCGGCCGCGCGACAGACCGGCCGACTGGCCGGCGTCGTGACCGACGCGAACCAGCAGCCGCTGAGCGGCGCGCAGGTGAGCCTCGTCGGCACGCGCTTCGGCGTCATCACCGGCGTCGACGGTCGCTACCGCCTGAGCGGCGTGCCGGCGGGCACGTACGACGTGCGCGTGCAGCGCATCGGCCAGCGCACGCAGACGCTCCCCGGTATCGCGGTGCGCGCGAGCGAAGAGGCGACCCTCGACGTGCGCCTGGAGGCGGCGCCCGCATCGCTCGGCGGCGTCGTGGTGTCGGCCTCGCGCCGGGTGGAGAAGATCACCGACGCGCCGGCGACGGTCACGAGCATCACGACCGACGTCATCGACAACGCGGTGGGCAACACGTTCGTCGCGGCGCTGAAGGAGGCGAAGGGGCTCGACTTCATCCAGGTCGGCATGACGAGCGTCGCGATCAACGCGCGCGGCTTCAACTCGTCGTTCAACAACCGCTTCCTCATGGTCGAGGACGGGCGCATCTCGGTGCTGCCCGAGAACGGCCTGCCGGTCGGCCAGTTCACGCCGACGCCGAAGGTCGACTTGGAGGGCATGGAGGTGCTCGTCGGCCCCGGGTCGGCGCTCTACGGCCCCGACGCGTCGAACGGCGTGCTCGCGCTGCGCACGAAGGACCCGCGCCAGTTCCCCGGCGCCACGCTCGAGGTGACGGGCGGCAACCGCGGGTACATGGACGTGCAGGGCCGCTATGCCGGCGTCACCGGGAACCTCGGCTACAAGATCTCGGGCGAGTTCCAGCAGGCGAACGACTGGGACAACGACCTGACGTACGGGGCGGGCGGCGCGCTGGTCGCGCCGGGTGCCGCGGGCTCGGTGCGCGAGAGCCAGCTGCGCGACCCGATCAACTGGGACGCGCGCGTGCTGCGCGGCACCGGCGCGCTGACGTACTACATGGGCGCCAACCGCCTCGAGGTGAACGGCGGCTGGAGCCGCACCGACGGCGTGGGCCAGACGAACGTCGGGCGCAACCAGCTGCGCGACTGGGACTACAACGTCGCCCAGGTGCGCTACACGACGCCGCACTGGTACGTGAACGCCTACCGTGCGCAGTCGCAGAGCGGCACCTCGTTCGCCCTCAACCGGTTCGCGGGCGCGCAGCTCGTCGCGACGAACGCCGCGCTCAGCGCCGACTCGCTGCGCAAGCTCTCGGACTGGCCGAGCGACGGCCGGATGTACGCGGCGGAGGTGCAGGGCAACTACGTGATCCCCGCGCTCCGCAACACGGCGGTGGTGTTCGGCACGCAGTACCGCAACGACATCGTGAGCAGCGACCGGCAGTGGCTCACCGACCGGATCACCGGCGAGGACGTCGCGAACGCGCAGGCGGGCGTCTACGCGCAGACGACCACGCCCGTGATGCCGTGGCTCGACGTCGTGCTCGCCGGGCGGCTGGACGACCCGGAGAACTACGCGCGCCAGTGGAGCCCGAAGGCCGGCGTCGTGGTGAAGCCGTGGACGGACCAGGCGTTCCGCGTGACGTTCAACCGCGCGTACAAGTCGCCGACGATCCTGCAGACCAACTTCTTCATCCCCGACTGGACGTCGGTGATCTCGATCTACGGCAACACGACCGGCTTCACGATGCAGAACGCGGCCGGGCAGGTGCAGCGGACGTTCAAGCCGCTGGTGCCGGAGACGAACCGCACCTGGGAGGCGGGCTACAAGGGCATCCTCGGCGAGCGGCTGTACGTCGACGCGTCGTACTTCCTGTCGAAGTACGAGAACTTCATGAGCCCCCTCACGATCGTGGGCAATCCGTTCGCGACGGCGGCGGCCGGCGGCCCGACGTTCGCGGTGCCGAGCGCGAATCCCGGCGGCGAGATCCCGGTGAACGCGCAGGGGCGCATCGTCAACCAGGCGACGCCGGCGATCACGCCGATCGTGCTGACGTACTACAACCTGGGCCGCGCCACGCTGTCGGGCGTGGACCTGGGGATCAACTACTACCTGACGCGGCGGATCGAGCTGCGCGCCACCACGTCGACCGCGAAGCTCACGGGCCTCAGCCTGGAGGGCGTGCTGCCGGGCGTGACGACGACGGAGGCGAACGAGCTGAACGCCCCGAACACGAAGTGGACGATCGGCGCGACCGCGAAGGACCTCGGGCCCGTGACGGTGGGCGCGACCTTCCGCAACGTGAACGCGTACTACTTCCGCTCGGGCATCAACACGGGGGTGATCCCGACCTTCGGCACGCTGGACGCCAACGTGCTGGTGAAGCTGCCGGCGCTGCAGGGCGCGATGCTGAACCTGGGCGTCAGCAACCTGTTCACGTGCAGCGCGCGCGACCTGCGCTACCGCGCCGGCACGCCGAAGGCGAACTCGGTGATCGAGAGCGAGGATCGCGCGTGCGGGTTCGGGCGCAAGCACGCCGAGATGGTGAACATGCCGGAGATCGGCGGCATGGCGTTCCTCGGCGTCCGCTTCCAGCGCTGAGATGCGCCGCGCGGGGTTGATCGTGGCGCTCGCGGCGGGCGCCAGGCTCACGGGCGGCGGGGGCACGGCCTCCGCCGCCCGGCCCGAGGCGCCGGAGGTGGCGGGGCAGGTGACGTACGGCACGTGGGGCGACGGCGCGCTGCCGCGGCGGTGGCGCCTCTACACGCCGGCGCCGCGCGCCGACGCGCGCCCGGCGCCCCTCCTCGTGCTGCTCCACGGCTGCACGCAGGACGTGGACGACATGGCGCGCGGCACGCGCATGGACGAGGTGGCGGAGCGGCAGGGCTTCCTCGTGCTGTATCCGGAGCAGCCCGCCGGGGCGAACGCGCTGCGCTGCTGGAACTGGTTCGAGCCCGCCCACCAGCGGCGCGACGCCGGCGAGCCGGCGATGCTCGCCGAGCTGGTGGCGCGCGTGGCGGCGCAGCACGGCGTCGATCCGTCGCGCGTGCACGTCGCCGGCATGTCGGCGGGCGGCGCGATGGCGCTGATCCTCGCGTCCAGCTATCCGGAGCGCTTCGCCTCGGTGACGTCGGCGAGCGGGATGCCCGTCGGCGCGGTGACCGGCGCGCAGCAGGCGTGGCAGGTGATGCGCGCGGGGGCGAGCGCCGAGCAGGCGACGCCGCAGGCGGTGCGCGAGCGGATGGGCGCGCGGGCGCGCGCCGTCCCGCTGCTCGTGCTGCACGGCGGCGCCGACGCGACGGTGGTGCCGGCGAACGGGCGCCGCACGGCCGAGCAGTGGGCGGCGGCGATCGGCGCGACCGCCCGCGCGCCGCAGCAGGTCGCCGCCGCGGGCGCGACGCGCGCGAGCCAGCAGCTGCGCTGGCGCGGCGCGGACGACCGCGATCTCGTGGAGTACGTCGAGATCGCGGGGCTGGGGCATGCCTGGTCGGGCGGGTCGCCCGCGGGCACCTACACGGACGCGCAGGGACCGGACGCGAGCGCGCTCGTCGCGGCGTTCATCGCGCGGCACGCGCTCTCCGGCGGCACGGGCGCGAGATGAGCGCGTCGGCCGCAGGGCTCCCGCCCTTCCCGGCGTTCCCGGACGACGTGGACGTGGTGCGCCGGTGGGCGTCGCTCGCGCCCGCGCGCGTGGCGCTGATCGACGACACGCACGGCGCGCGGCTCACGTACGCGGCGCTCGACGCGCGCGCGCTGGCGTGGGCGCACGTGCTGCGGACGTCCGGCGTGGCCGCGGGCGACCGTGTCGCGCTGCTCGCCGGCACGCGGGCGGAGTGCGTCGCGCTGTTCTACGGCTGTCTGCGACTCGGCGCGGTGCTCGTGCCGCTCAACTGGCGACTGAGCGCGCCGGAGCTCGCGCGCGTGCTCGTCGACGCGCGCCCGGTCGCGCTGGTGACCGAGTCGCGGCACGACGCGCTCGCGACGCGCGCGCTGGCGCAGCCCGGCGTGCCGTCGGCGACGACGCGCCTCGCCCTCGACGCCGCGGACGACGTGGACAGTCCGCCCTCGATGCCGGACGTGCACGGCGACGCGGAGAGCGCGACGATGCTGCTGTACACGTCGGGAAGCACCGGCACGCCCAAGGGCGTCGTGCTCCCGCGCCGCCAGCTGCTCTACAACGCGGTGGCGACGGTGACCGGATGGCGGATGGGCCCCGACGAGGTGGTGCCGGTGTCGACGCCGCTCTTCCACACCGGCGGCTGGCACGTCTTCCTGACGCCCGTGCTGCACGCCGGCGGCACCGTCGTGCTGTTCGACGGCTTCGAGCCGACGCGCTTCCTGGACGGGCTGGCGGAGCACGCGTGCACACTCGCCTTCGCGGTGCCGACGCAGTTCACGATGCTGATGGGCGAGGCGCGCTGGGGTGCGCGCCTGCCCGCGCTGCGCCGTTTCGTCTCGGGCGGCGCGCCGTGCCCGCCGGCGGTGCGCGCGGCGATCCGCGCCGCCGGCCACGGCTTCCACGAGGGCTACGGCCTCACGGAGTGCGGCCCGAACTGCTTCGCGACCTCCGACGCGGTCGCGGAGGCGCATCCGGGCACGGTGGGGTGGCCGGCGCCTTTCGTGTCCATCCGACTGGTCGACGACGAGGAGCGCCCGGTGCCCGACGGCACGCCCGGCGAGCTGCTGCTGCGCGCGCCGCAGATGTTCGCGGGCTACTTCGGCGCGCCCGAGCGCACCGCGGAGGCGATGACGGCCGACGGCTGGCTGCGCACGGGCGACCTCGCGACGCGCGACGCGCGCGGTCTCGTGCGCATCTGCGGGCGCCGCAAGGAGATGTTCATCTCGGGGGGCGAGAACGTCTTCCCCGGCGAGGTGGAGGCGGTGCTCGCCGACTGTCCGGGGGTCGCCGAGGTGGCGGTGCTCGGCGTGCCCGACGAGCGGTGGGGCGAGGTGGGCCGCGCGTTCGTCGTCGCGCGGGCGGGGCAGCCGCTCGACGTCGCGCAGGTGGTCGCGCACGCGCGCGGTGCGCTCGCGGGCTACAAGGTGCCCAAGCGCGTGGTCGTCCTCGACGCGCTGCCGCGGCTCGGCTCGGGCAAGATCGACCGGCGCGCGCTGGCGGCGCTCGTCGACGAGCCCGCGCTCGCCGAGCCGGCCTCGATGGGAGCGAGCGCATGACGCGCCGCACCACGCCGCCGCAGGGCGGGGGGCTCGCCGATCCGCCGGTCGATCCGGCCGCGCAGGTCGCCAAGGGCTCGACGCTCCGCGCGACGCTGGCGTTCGTGGAGAGCGTCGCGGGCGCGGACGCGGTGGCGCGCGTGCTGGAGGCGCTCCCCGCGCGGGAGCGACGCGGCGTGCGCGAGGCCGCCCCGACCGACGAGTTCCCGTTCGCGCTCTGGACGCGGCTGAGCGAGGCGACCGAGCAGGCGATCGGCGCGACGGTGCCCGACTGGCCCGAGCGCGCCGGCGCGCACGCGATCGAGTCGTTCGGCGTGCAGCTCTACGGCGGGATCCTGCGGAAGGCGTCGCCGCTCGAGTTCGTGAACCAGAGCGTGTCGCTGTTCCGGCTCTACTACCATCCGGGCGACATGAAGGTGGTCGAGCAGGAGGTCGCCGGCGAACGGGGCGGGCGGGCGGTCCTCCGGCTGATCGGCTTCGAGCACGGGAGCCCGTACTTCTGCCGTCGCCAGTCGGGCGGGCTGGAGCGTGCGCTCTCGCTGGCCGGGGGCGAGCATCCGCGGGTGCGGCACGTCCGCTGCGCGCTCGAGGGCGACGCCTTCTGCGAGTGGGAGCTCGCCTGGAGCGCGCCGGCGAGCGGGCCCGACCGGTAGCGCCACCGACGGAACGCCGAACTTCGGAGCCTGTTCGGGGTATGGATGTCCGGTGCCCGGCACGTGCCGGCGCCGGACTTTCTCATATCGGACGGACGAACAGGAGACGGTGGGATGAGCTACGAGACGGATCTGGCCCGGCTGCGCGACCCCTTCGCGCCAGCGGACATCGAGTGGCGCGTGCAGACGGCGGGCGAGAAGAACGGGAAGCCGTGGGCGCGCGTGCTGGCCTACGTGACGAACCGCGCGATCATGGAGCGGTTCGACGAGGTGGTCGGCCCGGAGAACTGGCAGAACGTCTACAGGGAAGGGCCGTCGGGCGGCGTGATCTGCGGGCTGTCGGTGCGCGTGACGCGCCCGGACGGCTCGGCGGAGTGGGTCACGAAGTGGGACGGCGCCGAGAACACGGACGTCGAGCCGGTGAAGGGCGGGCTGTCGAACGCGATGAAGCGCGCGGCGGTGCAGTGGGGGATCGGCCGCTACCTCTACGACCTCGAGGAGGGGTGGGCGCAGGTCTCCGAGACCGGCCGCTTCTCCGCGAAGACGAAGGACGGGAAGTGGTTCAAGTGGGACCCGCCGGCGCTGCCGGAGTGGGCGACGCCCAAGCCGCGTCCCGCGACCGCCGAGCAGATGGAGCGCATCGAGGCGCTGCTCGCGCGCATCGCCGACGAGAAGGTCGCCGGCATCGTGCGCAAGCGCATCGCGGGTGGCCTGAGCGCCCCCGCCGCCGACGAGGCGCTGCGCTATCTCGAGGCGCGCGCGGCGTGATGCCGTGACGCCGTGGCGGGCGACGCGCGCACGCGGGGGTTGTCCCCGCGCGCACGCTCGCGCGAAGTTGACGAGGGCGGTGCGCCGATCGCGCACCGCCCTCGTCGCATCCGTTCCCGTCATGGCCCGCTCCACCTCCCGTTCGACCCGCGCGCGGCCGTCCGCGCCCGCGACGCCGCCGCCCCCGCCGCAGCTGGAGATGTTTCCGGAGTCGGTGCTGGTCGAGCCGCTCGACCCGCAGCGCGTCAGCGGGGCACGCACGCGCGTGCGCGGCGTGTGGCGCGTGCGCTACGAGACCGAGCCGCGCGCGCACCGGGTGTGGCACGACCGGCACGGGTGGTACTGCGAGGAGCACGGCCCGCACTGCCGCGCGGTCGGCGCGGTCCGTCCGGAGAGCTGACGACGGCGCGCGCGGCGGTGGTGGCCGCGCCCGCGCCGATGCCCGTCAGCGCGCGAGCACGACGCGATCGCGGCCGGCGGCCTTCGCCTCGGCGCGCGCCCGCTCGGCGGCCTGCACGAGCGCCTCGGCCGTCGCCGCCGAGCCGCCGAGCACCGACACGCCGACGGAGAGCGTGAACGGCGTCTCGGGCACCGAGCGCCCGGCGGCCGCACGCAGCCGCTCCGCCATCCGCACCGCCTCGGTCGCGTCGAGATCGGGGAGCAGGACGAGGAAGCGGTCGTCGCCCGCGCGCGCCACCACGTCGCTCGCGCGCGTGTGCCGGCTGAGGATCTCCGCCACCCCCTGCAGCAGCGCGTCGCCGCCCGCGCGCCCCAAGCGCGCGTCGAGCGCCGCCATGCCGTCGACGTCGAGCGCGAGGAGCGCGGTCGGGCGCGTCGTGGACTGGCGCGTCGCGAGCACGCGCGTCGCCTCGGCGAGCAGCGCCGCGCGGCCCGGCAGCCCGGTGAGCGCGTCGAGGCCGAGCGGCGCCGGCTCGGCGCGGGGCGCGTCGGGGAGCACCGCGAGCTGCGCGATGCGCTCGCGCCACGTGGGCTCGACCTCCTCGAACAGCGCGAAGACCGTCGGGTCGAACATCGTGCCGACGTCCTGACGCAGGATCGCCATCGCCTCGTCGTGCGTCAGCGCGCGCTTGTAGCTGCGCACGCTCGTCAGCGCGTCGTAGACGTCGGCGACGCAGAGGATGCGCGCGGTGAGCGGGATCTCGTCGCCGGCGAGACCGGCCGGATAGCCGCGGCCGTCCCAGCGCTCGTGGTGCGACTCCACGATGGGGCGCACGTCCCACGGGAACTCGGTGTCGGCGAGCATCTCGACGCCGACGGTGGGGTGGCTGCGCACGAGCGCCCACTCCTCGTCGGTGAGCTTGCCCGGCTTGTTGAGCACCTCGGCGGGCACGATCAGCTTGCCCACGTCGTGGAGCAGCGCGCCGATGCGGAACCAGAAGAGCGCGCGCTCGTCGAAGCCGGCCCGCTCGGCGATGGCGCACGCGAGGTCGGCGACGCGCTCGCAGTGGCCCTGCGTGAAGCGGTCCTTCGCCTCGATCGCCTCGCCCCAGCGGCGCGCGAGGCGGAGGAACTCGTCCTCGAGCCGCTCCATGCGCCCGTCGACGTCGGCGACGTCGCGCCGCGCGCGCAGCTGCACGAACAGCCGGTGCGAGCGGTTGAGGCACTGGAACATGTCGCGGTTGCGGCCCTGGCGGCGATGCAGCTCCGCGCGCTCGCGCAGCGCCTCGGCAAGGAGAAGCAGGTCCTGCCGTGCATCCGCGATCGCCTCGGCGGCGCGCAGGTGCTCCTCCGCGGTGAGCAGCTCCCCGCGCTCGCGTGCGATGACGCCGTACAGCTTCAGCGCCTCGCCCCGGATGCCCTCGTCTCCCACCTGGCGGGCGAGCTCGCTCGCCGCATCGCACTCGTCCAACCCCACCTCCAGCGCCCCACGCGCGATCGCCAGCTCCGCGCGATTCACGTGCACGAGCGCTCGGCCCGTCGGCTCGCCCAGCGCGGCCAGCATGTGGAGCGCCTCATCGAACGTGCGGGCCGCCTCGTCAAGACGGTCCATTCGACGCAGCAGCATGCCGCGATTGTTGAGCGCGTATGCGACGTAATTCGCTCGCCCGATCCGGCGCAGCACCTCCAAGGACTCGTCGAAGTGCGTCAGGGCGGTTGTGAGGTCGCCACGGATGCTCGCCACGATGCCGAGGTTGCTCGCGGCCTTGGCAATCAGGTGCAGATCGTCAGCGCGGATCCCAGCTTGGTGGGCGCGAACGCAGAGCGCTTCGGCGGTCTCGAGATCGCCACGTTGCAGGAAGACGCCTGCCTGACCGTTCAACGCCGCACCGACGCCAGCCGGATCATCCGCCAGCTCGGCAGCGGCGAGCGCAGCGTCGAGGCACGCCAGGGCGGCGTCGACGTCGCCTTCTGCGAGATGCGTCCGCGCTACCGCGCACAGCAGCGTCGACGGCGCAGGCTCGCCGTCGCGGGCGCGGCGGCGCAGGGCACGCTCGATGAGCGCGCGAGCCATCGCGGGCTGCCCCTGCGCGCAGAGCACGTCCGCGCGCTCCAGCGTCGACGCCGCGCGCGACTCGCGGGCGCCCAAGGCGGCGAGCGACGGAGATCGAACGATGGTCGGCGTGTCGGTCTTGGGGGCGCGGCGGTCGCGAGGCATGACGTCAGTATACGCGAACGCCGGCGCCGCTCGTGCGAGCGGCGCCGGCCCAGACGGACGGCGTGACTGCGGGGGGCAGCCTCCGTCTCACGGCACCTGCGTGGAGTCGGGATCCTGGCCGTTCCGATACATGATGATCCACCCCGAGAAGTGCGGGACGCCGAACGTCACCGCCCGCCCCGTGCGATCCACCGCGCCCGTGATCTGCTGGTCCGGCGACGGCGCCGCGATCGGCTGCCCGTCCGGCCCGAGCTGGCCGAGCGTGAACGAGACGTTGCGCGGCAGGCGCGGCGCGTTCGTCCCGCGCAGGTCCTGCGTGGCGCGCAGGTTGATCGGGAAGACCGCGCCGTCGGGCCCGAAGTCGTACGCCACCTGGTCACCCGCGAGCGCCGTGACGCGGAACGTGGTCGCCTGCGACACCGCACCCGCCGGCACCTCGAGCGTGAGGCCCGCCTCGGCGTGCGTCAGCCGGCCGCCGCGCGGACCGATCACCTGCGTCACGGTGAGGTCGGTGCGCAGCGGACGCTCGCGGCGCAGCCCCGCGACGGTCCACGGCGCCGGCGCCGCGGCCATGCGGGGAGCGGCCACGTCGGACGCCTCGAGCGCGGGCGCCATCGGCGACCGGTCCGGCGCGCACGCGATCGCGGTGCCCGTGAGGAGGACGATCGCGGCCAGCGAGACCGTCTGTCGGAGGTTGCGCATTGGAACGCTCCTGCGTGGGTGGGGAGACCACGTGCCCGTCCGAGGCGGCGACGGGTGCGCGGCAGTTACGGCTCAGCTCGCCATGGTGCGGTGCGAAGGTCGTGCACCGGCCGCATCGGCGTCGGTGACGCAACACACAGCCACGCGAAGGTTCGGCGCGCGGGCAGGTCGTGCACGTTGCGTCCTTCGGCTGACGAGGCGCGAGGCGCGCGCGTCACGTAGCGGCGCTGTCATCTTTCGCCGGCGCGCGGGATGTCGCGCCCCACGTGGCGTCGCTGCCGCAGCGGTCGGGGTGTGGCGTCGCCGCACGCCCGAGTACACTCCGCGCCGACCAGTGCGGCGCGCGCCCGGCGCGTTCGCACACAGGCCCGCGGCGTGACAGTGCGCCGTGGTCGCGCGTCCTGACCCGGGCTCACGACCGTGATGCCCGTCACGCGTCGCCCACGCTCTCCCGTCGCTCGACTCATGCGCTCCCGTCCCCCGAAGTCGTCCGCGTCCCCCATGCGCGCGCCGCGCACCTGGCGCGCGCTCCTGTCGGTCGTCGTCGGGTGCGGCGTCGCCGGGTGCGGCGGGGAGCAGGCCGCGCGCGACGCCGCGCCCGCGCGCGAGGCGCCCGGCGGCACGGTGGTGATCGCGACGGTGGGCGATCCGGACCACCTCGTGCCGCCGCTCGTGACGTCGCTGCAGGGCGCGCAGATCGTCGCGCAGCTGTTCGACCGGCTCGCGGAGATCGGCCACTCGCTGAACACCGTCGGAGACGGCGACTTCCGGCCGCGCCTCGCGCGCGAGTGGACGTGGGCGGACGACTCGCTGTCGATCCGCTTCGCGATCGATCCGCGCGCCCGCTGGCACGACGGCCAACCCGTCACGGCGCGCGACGTCGCCTTCAGCTTCCGCCTGTACCGCGACCCGCGCACCGCGAGCTCCATCGCCCCGCTGCTGGCGGGGATCGACTCGGTCACGACGCCCGACAGCATGACGGCCGCGGTCTGGTTCGCGCGCCGCAGCCCGCAGCAGTTCTTCGATGCGGTGCACCAGGTGCACGTGCTCCCCGAGCACCTGCTGCGCGACGTCGATCCCACGCAGCTCGCGTCGAGCGACTTCGCGCGCCAGCCCGTGGGCAGCGGCCGATTCCGGTTCGTGCGCTGGGAGCGCGGCGCGCGCGTGGAGCTGATCGCCGACACGTCGAACTGGCGCGGCCGGCCGCAGCTCGATCGGGCCATCTGGGCGGTGCACGCCGATCCGGGCGCCGCGACGCGCGCGCTCGCCACCGGCGCCGCCGACTGGTGGGAGTCGCTCCGGGGCGATGGGCTGCAGCTGGTGCGCGGCACGCCGTCGCTGCGCACGATGGCGTATCCGTCGCTCGATCAGGGCTACCTCGCGTTCAACCTGCGCGCGCCAGGCGGCGGCGCGCATCCGATCCTCGCCGATCGCGCGGTGCGTCGCGCCCTCGCGGGCGCCATCGATCGCGAGCGCGTCGTGCGCAACGTCTTCGACTCCGCGGCGGTGGTGCGCACCGTGCCGGCGCCGCACGCGATCGCTGGCAAGGTCCAGGAGCCGCTCGGCCCGAGCTACGACCCGGCGCGTGCGGCGCGCGAGCTGGAGGCCGCCGGGTGGCGCGACTCCGACGGCGACGGCATCCGCGAGCGCGGCGGCCGCCGGCTCGCGCTGCGCGTGCTCGTGCACACGACCAGCGCCGCGCGGCGCCAGCTCGCGGTGCTGCTGCAGGAGCAGCTGAAGCAGGTGGGCGCCGAGGTGACGATCGACGCGCTGGATCCGGCGGCGTTCGCGCAGGCGGCGCAGCGTGGCCAGTGGGACACGATGCTCGAGGCGTGGCACGCCGACCCCGATCCGCGGGGCATCCTGCAGCGCTGGGGCGCCCCGGGACGGGACGGCCGCGGCGGCGCGAACTCCACGGGCTACCACGGGCCGGCGTTCGAGGCGCTGGTCGACAGCGCGGCGGCGACGTTCGATCCGGCGCGCAGCGCGGCGCTGTTCGCGCGCGCGTACGCCGCGCTGGCCGACGACGCGCCGGCGGTGTGGCTGTTCGAGATGCGGAACGTCGCCGGCGTGCACCAGCGGGTGCGTCCGGCGCCGCTGCGGGCGGACGCGTGGTGGTCGGACCTCGCCGACTGGACCATCCCGGCGGCCGAGCGCGGGGCGCGCGACCGCGCGGGCGCGATCGCCGCAGTGCGCTGAGTCGCGGGCGCGGCGTGCCGCGCGGTCTGCCGGGCCGCGCGCCGCCGCTCCATCTTTCCGCGCGCGGCGCGCCGACACGCGGTCGGCCCCGTGGCCCCGATCCGCGCGCGATGCTCCCGCCGTCCGCCCTCGACGCTCTCGACGCCCACTCCGCTCCCGACGACGCGCGTCCCGTCTGGACGCCGTCCGCCGCCGACGTGGCGCGCGCGAACCTGACGGCCTTCCTCGCCGCGGCGCGCGAGGCCTCGGGCGAGCCGCTGCCGGACTACGCGGCCCTCTGGCGATGGAGCGTCGACCGGCCGGAGGCGTTCTGGCCCCTGGTCTGGCGCTTCTGCGACGTGCGGGCGGACCGCGCGGACGGACGCGCGGGCGATCCCTGGGAGGCGGTGCTCGTCGGCGGCGATCGCATGGCGCCGCCCGATCCCGAGCGCGGTCCGCGCTGGTTCCCGGGCGCGCGGCTCAACTTCGCCGAGCACCCGCTGCGACACGGCGGCGACCGCGAGGCGATCGTCGCCTGGACGGAGCGCGGCCCGGCGCGCCGGCTGACCTACGACGCGCTGCGCAGCGAGGTGGCGCGGGTGGCCGCGGGGCTTCGCGAGGCAGGGGTGCAGGTGGGCGACCGCGTGGGCGGTTTCCTCCCCAACGGACCCGAGGCGGTCATCGCGATGCTCGCCGCGACGAGCCTCGGGGCCGTCTGGTCGTCCTGCTCGCCCGACTTCGGCGTGCAGGGCGTGCTCGATCGCTTCGGCCAGATCGCGCCGGTCGTGCTGGTGTGCGCCGACGGCTACGAGTACGCCGGGAAGGCGATCGACACGCTGCCGCGCGTGCGCGCGATCGTCGACGCGATCCCGTCGATCCGCTGCACGGTGGTGGTGGCGCAGGCTCGCGCCCCCGAGGCGCTGCGCGCCGAGCTCCGCGAGTTGCGCGGCGCGGTCGCCTGGGACGCGTTCGGCGACTCGGGCGCGCCGCTGACCTTCACGCGGCTGCCGTTCGACCATCCGCTGTACGTCATGTACTCGTCGGGCACGACGGGGCTGCCCAAGTGCATGGTCCACGGCGCGGGCGGCACGCTGCTGCAGCACCTCAAGGAGCTGGTGCTGCACACCGACCTGCGGCCGGAGGACCGCATCTTCTACTTCACCACCTGCGGGTGGATGATGTGGAACTGGCTGGTCTCGTCGCTCGCGGTCGGCAGCACGGTGGTGCTCTACGACGGCGCCGCGCTCGCGCCGCGTCCCGAGATCCTCTGGGACATGGCGGCCGCCGAGCGGGTGACGGTGTTCGGGACGAGCGCGAAGTACCTGGCGCTCGTGCAGAAGGCCGAGGTGCGCCCCGTCGCGACGCACGACCTGTCGGCGCTCCGCGCGATCCTGTCGACGGGCAGCCCGCTCGCCGCGCACTCGTACGACTACGTGGCGCGCGACGTGAAGCCCGGCGTGCGCCTGAGCAGCATCAGCGGCGGCACGGACATCATCTCCTGCTTCGCGCTCGGCAACCCCATCGGACCCGTGTGGCGCGGCGAGCTGCAGGTCCGCGGGCTCGGCATGGCGGTCGACGTGTTCGACAGCGCGGGGCGCCCGGTGCGCGGCGAGGCGGGAGAGCTGGTGTGCACGCGTCCCTTCCCGAGCATGCCCGTCGCGTTCTGGAACGATCCCGACGGCGCCAAGTACCGGGCGGCCTACTTCGAGACGTTCGCGAACGTGTGGCGCCACGGCGACTGGGCGGAGCTGACGGCGCACGACGGCCTGGTGATCCACGGGCGCAGCGACGCCACGCTGAACCCCGGCGGCGTTCGGATCGGCACCGCGGAGCTGTATCGCCAGGTGGAGCAGGTGCCGGAGGTCGTCGAGTGCGTGGCGATCGAGCAGACGGTCGGCAGCGGGGCGGACGCCAGCTCGCGCATCGTGCTGTTCGTGCGCCTGCGCGAGGACGCGACGCTCGACGACGCGCTCGCCGAACGGCTGCGGCGACGCATCCGCGAGCACTGCAGTCCGCATCACGTGCCGCGCGTCATCGCCGCGGTGCCCGACATCCCGCGCACGATCAGCGGCAAGATCACCGAGCTGGCGGTGCGCGACGTCGTGCACGGGCGCGAGGTGAAGAACGTCGACGCGCTCGCGAACCCCGGCGCGCTGGCGCACTTCCGCGCGCACCCGGCGCTCGCGACGTGACCGGGGCCGCGGACGGATCCGGGGACGCGCCGCTCGTCTTCCCGCTCCGTCGGGCGGCCCTCCGGCGCGTCCAGCTGCTGCAGTCGCTCATGGAGCACGGGCCGATCACCCTCGCGCTGTTCGCCGCGGGGCTGGCGACGCTGCGCTCGGGCGCCGGCGGCGGCGCGCGCGTGCTCGCGGTCGCCGAGCTGGCGGCGGCGCTCTGGCAGGCGGTGACGTTCGGGCGCGAGATGCGCGAGACCCTGCACATCGAGCGGGCGCGCCGCGCCGCCGCGCGTGCCGGCGTCGCGGAGGATCCCGCCGGCGTGCCGCAGGTCCGACGCATCGTCTGGCCCGACCTCGTCTCGGGCGTGCTGCTCGGCGTCGACGCGTGGCACCGCTACGCGCAGACCGGGCGGGTCGCGCGTCCGCAGGTGGTGCTCGCGATCTTCATGGTGCTCGTCGCCTTCGTGCGCGGTCGATTCGTCGGCCCGCTCCGTCTCGTCGTCTCCGCGGAGGGGCTAGATTACCGGCCTCGGCCCTGGCAGCGCACCGTCATGGCCTGGGCCGACGTCGCGTCGCTCGAGCTGTCGGCGACCGAGCTGCGCGCGACGTCGCACGACGGTCGCGCGCTGCACGTCCGGGCGGCGCGCTTCGACGGCGGCGCGGCGATGCTGGCCCAGGTGCGTCGCGCGCTGCCGCGGCTCGCGCCGACGCTCGCGGCGGCCCTCGCGGCGCCGCCCGACCGCCCGGGCGCGCTCACTCCTCCCTGACTCGGTGTCTTCGTGCTGGATATCTCCGTTCCGTCCCTTCCCGCGACCACGCGTCGCACCGTGCTCGATCCCGAGCAGGTGCGCCGCCTGGAGCCGGGCGTCGTCGCCGACGTCTGGGTCTACCGCTACGAGCACGTCGAGACCGGCTGGCTGCTCAGCATCGCGACCCTCGCCGCGCCGGGCTCGGGCAAGCTGTCGCTCGGCGGCTTCCGCATCGCGCCCGAGAGCCGCACGGCGCGCGCGGACTACGACAACGACCGCGAGGCGATCGGCCTCGCCGTGGGCATGGAGGAGAAGGTCTACTGGTCGCGCGTGCTGCGCGTCGGCGGGCCGCTCGTGCAGCGCAACCTCGACCGCATCGTCGGCGGCAAGTGCGTGCTGCGCCCCACGCCCGACGCGCGCGTCGGGCAGCCGAACGACCGTGCGCTGCTCGACTTCGCGGTGAGCTGCCTGCGCGACTGCGACGCGACCGCGGGCATCCACGTCACCACGGGCCAGGACCTGGGCCACGGCCTGATGTCCGACGGCGAGACGCCGTCGCTCGCGTACCTGCACGCCCGTTTCGAGGGCAGCATGCTGGCCGACACGTCCAAGCCCACGGGCGAGGGCAACGTGCAGCTGCTGCTCGGCATGCTGGAGGCGTGCGGGATCGCGATCGCCGACGCGCGCGTGGGGCTCGTGGGCGCCGGCAACATCGGGCAGCACCTCGTCGCTCGCCTGCGCGAGATGGGCAACACGCCCGCCGCGCTGGAGCTGAGCGACCGCACGCGCGCGATGCTCGCCGCCGAGGGCGTGACCGCCTGGCCGATCGAGCGCAAGGCGGAGTTCCTCGGGCAGCCCTTCGACGCGATCGTCGTCAACGCGGCCGGGAGCACGCTGGACGCCGCGAGCGTCGCGACGATCGCCGCCAACCCGGCGGTGCGCGTCGTCTGCGGCTCAGAGAACCTCGCGATGCCCGATCCCGCGGGCGAGCGCGTGCTCCTCGCCGCCGGGAAGGTGTACGCGCACACGGAGCTCGGCGGGATGATGGGCTATCTCACCGCCGCCGAGGAGTACCTCGCCCGCCGCGAGGGCGTCCCGTTCGACGTGAGCACGCTGTTCGTCGCGGCCGAGCGGCTGCGCGTGGTGGGGCGCGAGGCGACCGCGCGGGTGATCGCCGGCGGATACGTGCGGACGTTCCAGGAGGAGGCGCGGGAGGAGCGCTGAGCGCTATCCGTTCTTGAACTTCCCGATCGCCGCCCGCGTGAACTCCGACAGCACGAGGCGCCCGCTCGTCCGCGCGCGTTCGGCCAGCAGCTCGTCCCAGTGCTCGGTGCCCGCCCAGACGACGCGCTTGATCTCGGCCATCGCCTCAGGGTTGAAGCCGGCCAGCCGTCCCGCCAGCGCGTCCACGGCGTCGTTCAGCTCCGGGATGTGTTCGACGACGCGCGCGTAGAGGCCGTGCTGGTGGGCCCAGCGGGCGTCGCGCCAGTCGGCGTCGACCGCCATCGCGCCGTACGCCGCGCTGCCGATGCGCTTCTCGATCACCGGGCCCACGACGAACGGGCCGATGCCGACGGCGAGCTCGCTCAGCTTGCACGCCGCGCCGGCCGTCGCGATGGCGTAGTCCGAGGCCGCCACCAGCCCCACGCCGCCGCCGGTCGTCTTGCCCTGCACGCGCGTGAGCACGAACTGCGGGGCGCGGATCATCGCCAGGATGACGCCGGCGAAGCCGCTGAAGAACTCCTGCCCGCGCTCGGGGCTGTCGATCGCCACCAGCTCGTCGAAGGAGGCGCCCGCGCAGAAGGGGCCGTGGCCCGCGCTCCGCAGCACGATCACGCGCACCGCCGGGTCCTGCCCGACCTCGCGGATGCGGGCGGCCAGCTCGCGGAGCAGGGTCCCTGGGAGCGAGTTGCTCTTCGGATGGCCGAAGCGGACCGTGGCGATGCCGTCGGCGAGGCGGACGTCGACCGCGCCGGTGGCGGGCAGGACGGGATCGGTGCTGGGAGCGGGGGAGGAGGCGAGCGACATGAGTGGGAGGCGGGGCTGGCCACGCGGCCGGCCCCGGCTGGACCCCGGGGCGCGACGCGTGCGTTGGCTCGTCGACAGCGGGGTATATTACCACGTAGACGAGCGCGGCCAGCCGGGGCGAGGATGCCCGCGCTGCGCCGCCAGCGCGGCCGCCCCCCACGGGCGGATCCAGCCGGACTCAGCCGAGGACAGACCGCCGTGACCCAGCAGGCCCCCATGACCGAGGATCCCGCCCTGCTCGCCGAGTTCGAGGCGCGCATCGCGCGCGGCGAGTCGATCGAGCCGAAGGACTGGATGCCGGAGCGCTACCGCCGGCAGCTCGTGCGCATGATGTCGCAGCACGCGCACTCCGAGATCGTCGGCATGCTGCCCGAGGGCAACTGGATCACCCGCGCGCCGAGCCTCCGCCGCAAGCTGTCGCTCCTGGCCAAGGTGCAGGACGAGGCCGGCCACGGCCTCTACATCTACTGCGGCACCGAGACGCTCGGCGTCGACCGGCAGCAGCTGCTCCAGGAGCTGCTGAGCGGCAAGGCGAAGTACGCGAGCATCTTCAACTACCCGACGCTGACCTGGGCCGACGTCGGCGTCATCGGCTGGTTCGTCGACGGCGCGGCGATCGTCAACCAGACCGCGCTCGCCAAGCACTGCTCCTACGGCCCCTACAAGCGCGCGATGGTGCGGGTCTGCAAGGAGGAGAACTTCCACAAGAAGCAGGGCTTCGAGAGCGTCGCCGCGCTCGCCCAGGGCACGCCCGCGCAGCGCGCGATGGTGCAGGACGCCGTCGACCGCTGGTGGTGGCCCACGCTCATGATGTTCGGCCCGCACGACTCGGAGTCGTCGAACTCCGAGGAGCTGATGCGCTGGGGCGTGAAGAAGTACTCGAACGACGAGCTGCGGCAGCGCTTCGTGAACCTCACGATCCCGCAGGCGCAGGCGGTCGGCCTCACCATCCCCGACCCGGCGCTGCGCTTCGACGCGGAGAGCGGGAACTGGCAGTTCGGCGCGATCGACTGGGACGAGTTCTGGGCGGTCGTGAAGGGCGACGGCCCGTGCAACCGCGAGCGCGTCGCCGCCCGCCGGCAGGCGCACGAGGACGGCGAGTGGGTGCGCGCGGCCGCCACGGCGCACGCCGAGAAGAAGGCCGGCCGCGGCGCCTCGCGCGCGGCCTGACGTCACCCATCGCGACGAGGAGCGCGCACGTGTACGGAACCGTGTTGCCGGTCGGCGAGGCCGCCGGCCAGGAGCAGCAGAGCGCGGCCAAGGCCCCGGACGGCGTCGTCCCCGCGGAGGGGACGATCGCCGACGGGCAGTGGCAGCTGTGGGAGGTCTTCACGCAGGAGGAGCAGGGCGCCCCGCACGAGCACGCGGGGAGCGTCCGCGCCACCGATGCGGCGCACGCCATCCAGAACGCGCGCGACGTGTACGGCCGCCGCGGCAAGGTGATCAACATGTGGGTCGTGCCGACCGGCGCGATCGCCGCGACGACGCCGGGCGACGCCGGGCCGTTCTTCGACCCGATGAACGAGCGTCCGTACGTGCACCCGCACTTCTACAAGGCACCGCGCGGCGTGCGCGGCGTATGAGCGAGGCCGCGTCCACCGCTCCCACGGCGCCGGTCGCCGCCGCGCCCGCGCTCGCGACGTCCGGCCTCGTCGCCGATCCGCTCGTCGAGTACCTGCTGCGCCACGCCGACGACCGCCTCGTCCTCGGCCACCGCCTCTCCGAGTGGGTGGGCCACGGCCCGATCCTCGAGGAGGACATCGCGATCGGCAACATCGCGCTCGACCTCGTCGGGCAGGCGACCTCGCTGCTCGGCCTCGCGGGCGCGGCCGAGGGGAAGGGGCGCGACGCCGACGCGCTCGCGTACTTCCGCGAGGCGATCGAGTTCCGGAACGTGCAGCTGGTCGAGCTGCCGCGCGGCGACTTCGCGGTCACGATGGTGCGGCAGTTCCTGTTCGACGCCTACGACGTGCTGCTGACCGAGGCGCTGCAGGGCGGCGCGCACGCCGAGCTGGCGGGCGTGATGGCCAAGGCGCACAAGGAGGCGCGCTACCACGTGCGCCACAGCGGCGAGTGGGTCGTGCGCCTGGGCGACGGCACCGCGGAGAGCCACCGCCGCGCGCAGCGCGCGCTCGACGAGCTGTGGCGCTTCACGCCGGAGCTGTTCATGGCCGACGACGTCGACCGCGCGATGCAGGAGCGCGGCGTCGGCGCCGACCTCGCGGCGCTCCGGCCGCGCTGGGACGCGAGCGTGCGCGAGGTGCTCGCGGAGGCCGGGCTGACGATCCCGTCGTCGGCGTTCCCGGCGAAGGGCGGCCGCCTCGGGCGGCACACCGAGCATCTGGGGCACATGCTGGCCGAGATGCAGATCGTCGCCCGGTCGCACCCGGGCGCGAGCTGGTAGCCGCGTGAGCGACGCCCGCGCGCGGCGCGCCCCCCTCGACCCGGCCGCGCTCGCGCGCGCGCTCGGCGACGGGTGGGAGGCCGAGTCGTTCGACGCGCCGGCGCCCGCGACGCCCGCGGCCGCGCCGCAGCCGCTCACGCGCGACAACGTGTGGGCGGCCCTCGAGACCGTGCCGGATCCCGAGGTCCCGGTCATCAGCGTCGTCGAGCTGGGGATCGTGCGCGACGTCGAGATCGCGGGCGACGCGCTGACCGTCGTCATCACGCCGACCTACTCCGGCTGCCCTGCGATGCGCGAGATCGAGCGCGACGTGCTGGCGGCGCTGCACGCGCGCGGGTGGACGGATGCGCGCATCCGCACCGTCTTCGCGCCGGCGTGGACGACCGAGTGGATGAGCGACGCGGCGCGCGAGAAGCTGCGCGCGTACGGCATCGCGCCGCCGGGCGCCGGCGGCGCGCGCGCGACGGAGGGGCTGGTGACGCTGCGTCGGCGCGGCGCCGAGCCGGCCGCCGTGCCGTGCCCGTTCTGCGGGTCGCCCGACACGGCGCTGCGCAGCGCGTTCGGCTCGACGGCGTGCAAGGCGCTGCACTACTGCAACGCGTGCCGGCAGCCGTTCGAGGAGTTCAAGCCGATCTGAGCGCGCGGCGGGCCGTCGCGGGCCGCGAGGCGAACGGGGGGCCGCCGCGACGTTCGCGGCGGCCCCACGTTCCTCACCCGAGGCGGCCACGCGGTGGCCGCGATGTCGCGTCAGCCGCGCCGCCGTCCGCGCACGCGCGCGACGCCCGCCAGCCCGACCAGCCCCGAGGCGAGGAGCACGTACGTCGACGGCTCCGGCACCACCGTGCCCGGGGGCGGCTGCACCTGCCCGCCGCGCACGTTGAACACCAGGCGCTGGCCGTTGAGCGCGTTCGGGCCGCCGTCGATCAGCGCGCCGCGCACGCCGGAGCCGGGCACCTCGAACGAGTTGCTGCTGCCGTTCGACCAGCCGGCGCGCGCCGGGCCGCACCCGATCTCGTCCGCGTCGCAGAGGCCGTTGTCGTTGCTCGGACCGGTGCCCTCGCTGGCGCCGCCGACCTCGAACTGCAGGGGGCCGTAGTTGAACTCGAAGTCGAAGTCGCCGGCCGCGATGTCGCTGCGGTCGATCAGGACGAGCTGGAAGGTGTTCCGGCGGGAGACGCTCGACGGGAAGAAGCCGACGTCGAACCAGTTGACGCCGAAGGCCGCGCGTCCGTTCACGACGTCGGTGCCGTACTGCGTCACGCCCGACGCCGGATCGCTCGTGTCGACGTCGGTGAAGAAGGGCGCGATGATCTGCCGGTTGGTGTTCAGGAGCGGGAACGGGGTGAACTCGCCGAGCGCCGCGTCGAACGTGATGTTGCCGTTGTTGTTGACGTAGGCCTGCGTGCCGGTCACGCCGAAGAAGTTGAAGGCGAAGCCCACGTTCACCAGCCCCGTCGAGGCGTCGTCGTTCCGGGGCAGCGTGTTGGTGGTGAAGCCTGCGTTGTTGCGGATGACCTGCGCCGGGAGGAGGGCCGGGCTGCCGGCCAGCAGCAGCGCGGCCACGCACGATATGGAACGACGGAGGGTCGGATGAGCCATGGAGCACCAGCCTCGGGTGAGAGACGGAACGCGTGCGGCCGCCTGGCGGCGTGCCGCGACGGACGACGGCCGGAGCGCGCACATGGCGCACTCCGGAGTGCTGGCGTCGTGAACGCCGATCCACCGCTCCCGCTCGATCGCGACGCCATCGAAAGTGCTGCGGGTTCGCGACCGTCCGCTGCGAATGTGATGCCATTGTCATAAAGTCCCGGCCGCCTGCCGCGTCGGGCGCTCGGCGCGGCAGGCTTGGCGGGAGGCGCGGGGTCGGCTACCATGCGCGCATGTCGATCCGCCGCCGCTATTACGCCTTCTACTTCGGCTACGCGCCCCGTCCCACGGGCCGCGACCGCAGGCGTATGCGCGGCTGACCGACGACCCGTCGTCCCGCGCACACAGCGCGGCTCGCGAGCGGCCCGTGGAGACATCCACGGGCCGCTCTTTTTCGTGCCCCCCAGGAGGCCGCATGACCGCCATCCCCGCTCCCACCGATCCGCGCCCTGCCGCTCGCCCGCTCGCGCCGTCGCATGCCGACGCCGCCGTGCCCGCGACGTACGCCTACGCGTACTCGGCGGAGGAGCACGACGTGTGGGCGACGCTGTACGGCCGGCGCATGGCGACGCTCGCGGAGACGGCAAGCGCCGCGGTGCTGACGGGCATCGAGCGCGTCGGGCTGCGCCCGGACCGCGTGCCCGACCTGCGCGAGGTGAACGCGCGGCTCGCGCGGCGCACCGGGTGGTCGGCGGTGCCGGTGGGCGGCTTCCTCCCGGCCCGGCCGTTCTTCGCCAGCCTCGCGCAGCGCCGCTTCCCGACCACCACGACGGTGCGCCCGCGCGCGCAGCTCGACTACCTGCCGGAGCCCGACGTCTTCCACGACGTCTTCGGCCACGTCCCGCTGCACGCGGATCCGGTCTTCGCGGCCTGCCTGCAGCGCTTCGGGGTGCTGGGGCTGCTCGCGGAGTCGGAGGCGCAGGTCGAGCAGGTCGCCCGCCTGTTCTGGTTCACCGTCGAGTTCGGTCTCGTACGGGAGCGCGGCGCGACCCGCGTCTACGGCAGCGGCCTCGTGTCGTCGCACGCGGAGGCCGCGAACGCGCTCGGGCCGGCCTGCGAGCGGCGCCCGTTCGCGCTCGACGCGGTGCTCGCGCAGCCGTACGTCATCGACCGGCTGCAGGACGTGCTGTTCGAGCTGTCGTCGTTCGAGCAGCTCTGGGACGCGGTCCGGACGATGGAGGCGCGGCTGGGCGCGCCCTGATCGCGCCCCCGCGCCGGGTCGGGCTCAGCGGACGATGACGCTGCCGGTGAGCCCGGACCCGATCGTGAACTCGAGCGTCTCGCCCGGGCGCACGGTGAGCGATCCCGACGAGGCGCGTCCCCGCCCGCCGAGCGGGGTCGCGATGAGCTGGATCGGCGTGCCCGGGGGGAACTGCCCGATGGGCACGCGGAACGTCTGCGGGGTGCCGAGCGACACGGTGCCCAGCCGGTCGGTGATGCCGCCGCCGACCGCGAAGACGTCCACGAGCCCCGAGTAGCCGTTGACGACGACGACCGTGAAGCTCTGCGGCTGCGCCTCGCCGGACTGGGCGGCTGCGCTGTCCGCCGGCGCCCCGGCCACGGGGACGCGCCGCGCGCACGCGGCGAGGGCGGGCAGCGCGACGAGGAGCAGGACCGGCAGGCGGTACGGGAACGGCATCACGATCTCCGGAGGTCGGGCGTCGACATACCCCGCGGAGCGGGCGCTGGTGCCCGTTCCGCGCTTCACCACGATTCACGCACGCTTCAGACCTCGCGCCACCCGGGGCGCGTCACGCCCGACGCCGCCCGTCGCGGCGACGGCTCACGTCCGGCGCAGGCGCTCCACCCGCTCCACGATGCCGTCGACGCTAGGCAGCACCGCCTCGAGCAGCGTGGGATGGTAGGGCATCGGCACGTCGTCCACGCAGTACCGCTCGACCGGCGCGTCCAGCCACCAGAACGCCTCCTGCGCCAGCACGCCCGCGATCTCGGCGCCGAAGCCGGCCGTCTGCGTGTCCTCGTGCACGATCAGGCAGCGCCCCGTCTTCTGCACCGACGCGAGCACCGCGGCCCGGTCCCACGGCGCGACCGTGCGCAGGTCGAGCAGCTCGACCACGCCGTCGCCCAGCCGCTCGGCGGCCTCGCGGCAGCGGTGCACGAGCGCCCCCCACGTCACGAGCGTGACCTCGGTGCCCGCGCGCAGCACGGCCGCCTTCCCGAACGGCAGCACGTAGTCGTCGCCGGGATAGCGCGCGCTCCCGTCGCTCGTCATCAGCAGGGCGCGGTGCTCGAAGAAGATCGTCGGGTTGGGGCTGCGCATGGCGGCGCGCAGCAGCCCGACCGCGTCCGCCGCGTTCGACGGGATCGCGACCTGCCAGCCGAGCGAGTGCGCGAACCGCACCTCGTCGGAGAGCGAGTGCCATGGGTCGCCGACGTCCTTGCCGAAGCCGCCCGGCATGCGGACGACGATCGGCGCCGCGAACCGGTTGGCCGTGCGCCAGCGCACCGTGCCGCAGTTGTTCAGCTGCTCGGTGGCCGGGTCGGCGTACTTGCGGAACTGGATCTCGGCGACCGGCACGAGCCCGCTGTACGCCATGCCGACCGCGCGTCCGATGATCCCCTCCTCGGAGAGCGACGTGTCGAACACGCGCTCCGCGCCGAAGCGCTTCTGCAGCCCCTCGGTGACGAGGTGCACGCCGCCCTTCACGCCCACGTCCTCGCCGAAGACGAGCAGCTTCGGATTCACCTCCAGCTCGCGCGCCAGCGTGCGGCGCACGGCCTCCGCAAAGCGCAGCGACGGCCCGTCCTCGTGCTTCTCCTCGCCCCCGCCGAGCGCCGCGCGCTCCGCGTCGGAGAGCCCGCCCATCGCCTCCGCGTCGCCGGCGTGCAGCGGCTCCGCGAACACGAAGCGCTTCACCTTGGCCGGGTCGGAGACCGAACGCGCGCGGGCCGCGGCCAGCGCCGCCTCGACGTCGCGGGCGACCTCGGACTCGAGCGCGCTCCACTCGGCCTCGCTCAGCGCGCCGCTGTCGATCACGTGGCGGCGCAGCTTCGGCAGCGGATCGCGCGCCTCGTCGGCGGCGATCTCCTCGGGCGCGCGGTACGCCTTCTGGTTGTCGGGCCCCGAGTGACTGGAGAGGCGCGGCACGGTGAGGCGCACGAGCGCCGGCCCGCGGCCCGCGCGCACGTGGTCCACCCCCTCGGCGAGCAGGCGCGACGCCTCGGCGGGCTCGGTGCCGTCGCCGTCGCGCAGGAACAGGTTCTTGAACGACGCGAGGTTCTCGGCGATGTTCGCGCCCGGCGTCTGCATGTGGCTCTTGACCGAGATCCCGAGCCCGTTGTCCTCGACGTAGAAGAGCATCGGGAGCTCGAGCGTCGTCGCCATCGTCAGCGCCGACCAGAAGCCGTTGGTCGCGACGCTCGCCTCGCCGCCGAGGGCGACGCCGAGCGAGCCGGCCCACGACGCGTCGCCGAGGACGTCGCGGTGGTAGGTGATGGCCTGCGCCCAGCCCGCGACCGGCGTGTACTGCCCGCCGACGTCGCCCGCCATCGGCAGCACGACCGCGCCGCCGCGCGTCGGCAGGTTGCACACGACGCCGATGTCGCGGCCGTCGCTGAAGCCGCCCGAGCGGCCGAGCGGGCTCGCGAGCGCGTCGTCGAGCCCGAGGCCGAGCGCCAGGAGCAGGGGGCGCGAGCGATAGTACGCCCCCGCCGCGTCGTGCGGCCGGTCCAGCAGGGAGCCGAGCAGCACCTGCCCCATGTCGTGCCCGCGCGCCGAGAACTGGTAGAGCACCAAGTGCTCGCGCGGCACGCTCGCCTTGTTGCGGTTCGTCGTCTCCTCGGCGTCGTCCAGCGCGCGCGAGGCGAGGACGTGGTACGCGACGCGGCGCCAGTCGAAGCGCGCGGCGGCACTGTCGGCGGCGCGGTCGACGGCGGCGGAGCGGGGAGCGGACTCTCGGGTGCGGACGGCCATGGCGGAAGCACGGGACGGGGAAGCGCATCGGCCGCGCACGCGCCGCGCCCCCGGGCGCTCCGCGTGCGCACCTGCCGCCGGCGCGCCGTCGAATGATAGCTTTCGCGCGGCCGCGGGGGACCCGCGGCGCGCGCTCCTTCTCGCTCCCGACCCTGCCGCATGGCCGCCCTGCACGTCCGCTCCGAGACCGCCGACGGCGTCGCGCGCATCACGCTCGACCGCCCGGACGTCCTGAACAGCTTCAACCACGCCATGGCGGCGGAGCTGCGCGAGGCCATCGCCGCCGCGGCCGCCGACGACGCCGTGCGCGCGGTGCTGCTCACGGGCGCCGGCCGCGCGTTCTGCGCCGGGCAGGACCTCGCCGCCGTGCTGCCCGCGCCCGGCGTGCCCGATCCGGACCTCGGCGACATCGTGCGCGACTGCTACAACCCGGTCGTGCGCGCGCTGCGCGCGATCGAGAAGCCGGTGGTCGCCGCGGTGAACGGGGTGGCCGCCGGTGCGGGCGCGAACCTGGCCTTCGCCTGCGACTTCGTGATCGCGGCCGAGTCGGCGAGCTTCATCCAGTCGTTCGCGCACATCGGGCTGATCCCGGACAGCGGCGGGACGTTCGTGCTCCCGCGCCTCGTGGGGATGGCGCGCGCGACGCAGCTCGCGATGCTCGGCGAGAAGCTGCCCGCGCGGCAGGCGCTCGAGTGGGGGATGATCTATCAGGTCGTGGAGCTGGCGCAGCTGGACGAGGCGGCGACGACGCTCGCGCGCCGGCTGGCCGCCATGCCGACGCGGGGGCTGGGGCTCGTCAAGCGCGGCCTGAACGCGGGGCTCGGCGCGTCGCTGGAGCAGCAGCTCGCGTTCGAGGAGGGGCTGCAGCGCGAGGCCGGGCGCACCGCGGACTATGCCGAGGGCGTGCGCGCGTTCGTCGAGAAGCGGAAGCCGACGTTCACGGGACGCTGAGGGTGGCCGCCCTGGGGAAGGACGCGGTCGTCGGCGTGGTCGGCGCCGGCGCCATGGGGAGCGGGATCGCGCAGGTCGCGCTGCGGCACGGGCACGCGGTCGTGCTGGCCGACGCGCGGCCCGAGGCCGTGGACCGTGCGGTGGCGGGGATCGCCAAGGCGTTCGCGCGGGAGGTCGAGAAGGGGCGCATGACCGAGGCCGACGCCGAGTCGGCGCGCGGGCGCCTGTCGGTCGTGCGCGGCGTCGACGACCGCGAGGCGTTCGCCGGGTCGTTCGGCCGCTGTGCGCTGGTGATCGAGGCGGTGATCGAGGACCTCGCGGTGAAGCGCGGCACCTTCGAGCGGCTGGAGGCGGTGGTGCCGGAGGACTGCGCGCTGGCGACGAACACGTCGTCGCTGTCGGTCGCGTCGATCGCCGGCGGCTGCCGCCGGCCCGCGCGCGTGCTGGGCGTGCACTTCTTCAACCCGGCGCCGGTGATGCCGCTGGTGGAGATCGTGCCCGCGCTCACCACCGAGCCGGCGGTCGTCGACTCGGTGCGCGCGCTCGTGGACGCGTGGGGCAAGACCACCGTGCTCGCCGCCGACACGCCGGGCTTCATCGTCAACCGCGTGGCGCGGCCGTACTACGGAGAGAGCCTGCGACTGCTCGACGAGGGCGTCGCCGACGTCGCGACGATCGACTGGGCGATGCGCGAGCTGGGCGGCTTCCGCATGGGGCCCTTCGAGCTCATGGACTTCATCGGCCACGACGTCAACTTCGCGGTCACCCGCTCGGTGTACGAGCAGACCTTCCACGACCCGCGCTACCGTCCGTCGCTCACGCAGCAGCGGCTCGTCGAGGCCGGACGTCTGGGGCGCAAGTCGGGGCACGGCTTCTACGACCATCGCGAGGGCGCCGCCCGTCCCGAGCCGGTGCGCGACGAGGCGCTCGGCCGCGCGATGCTCGACCGCGTGCTGGCGATGCTCGTGAACGAGGCGTTCGACGCGGTGCACTGGCGCGTCGCGAGCGCGGCCGACGTCGAGCTGGCGATGACGCGGGGGGTCAACTATCCGCGCGGGCTGATCGCGTGGGGCGAGCGGATCGGCCTTGCCCAGGTGGCGGCGACCATCGACGCCCTGCGCGAGCGCTACCAGGAGGACCGCTACCGCGTCTCCCCGCTGCTGCGCCGCGCGGCCGCCGACGGCGCGAGCCTCCTGCTCGCGTGAGCGGCGACGGGACGGCGGACGCGCAGGCGACGGCCGAGCGCGTCGTCGCCGGCATGCTGGCGGCCGACGCGTTCAGCCGCTGGCTCGGCGTCGAGGTGCTCGCGGTCGCGCCGCACCGCGCGACGATCCGCATGACCGTGCGCGACGAGATGACCAACGGTTTCGGCGTCTGCCACGGCGGCGTGACGTTCGCGTTCGCCGACAGCGCGCTGGCGTTCGCGAGCAACACGCGCGGCACGGTCGCCATGAGCATCGAGAACGCCATCGGCTATCCCGCGCCCGCGCGCCCCGGCGACGTGCTGACGGCGGTCGCCGAGCCGGACACGCCGGGCCGGCGCGTGGGCTTCTACCGCGTCTCGGTCACCAACCAGCGCGGCGAGGCCGTGGCCCATTTCCGCGGCACGGTGTACGACACGGGTCGCCCGCACGCCGCGCCGGACGCGCGCGAGGGCGACGCCACCTCCTCCTCCTGACTTCGCCATGACGCACGCCTATCTGGTCGACGGCCTCCGCACCCCGATCGGCGCCCTCGGTGGGGCGCTCGCCGAGGCGCGGCCGGACGATCTCGCCGCGCACGCGATCCGCGCGCTGATCGCCCGCCATCCCGCCCTCGATCCGGCGCGCGTCGCCGACGTGATCCTCGGCTGCGCGAACCAGGCGGGCGAGGACAACCGCAACGTCGCCCGCATGGCGGGGCTGCTCGCGGGGCTGCCCGAGTCGGTGCCGGGCGAGACGGTCAACCGCCTCTGCGCCTCGGGCATGAGCGCGGCCGCGAACGCCGCGCGCGCCGTGCGGCTCGGCGACGGCGAGGTGTACGTGGCCGGCGGGGTGGAGAGCATGACGCGCGCGCCGTACGTGATGTCCAAGTCGTCCAAGCCGTTCGGCCGCGACGTCGAGCTGTTCGACACCTCGCTCGGCTGGCGCTTCGTGAACCCGCGCCTGCGCGACGCGTTCGGCGTCGACGCGATGGGCCAGACGGCCGAGAACGTGGTCGAGCGCCACGGCATCTCGCGCGCGGAGCAGGACGTGTTCGCGTGCCGCTCGCAGCAGAGGGCGGCCGCCGCGCGCGAGGGCGGCCGCTTCGCGCGCGAGATCGTGCCCGTCGAGGTGCCGGCCGGCCGCAAGGGCACCGTGACGGTCGACCGGGACGAGTTCCTGCGCCCGGACACGACGCTCGAGACGCTGGCGAAGCTCAAGCCCGCGTTCCGCACCGACGGGCAGGGCTCGGTGACGGCGGGCAACTCGTCGGGGCTCAACGACGGCGCGTGCGCGCTGCTGATCGCGAGCGAGGACGCGGTGCGCGAGATGAACGCGACGCCGCTCGCGCGCATCGTCACGACGGCCGTCGCGGGCGTCGAGCCGCGCGTGATGGGGCTGGGGCCGGTGCCGGCGACGCGCAAGGCGCTCGCGCAGGCCGGGCTCGCGCTCGACGATCTCGACCTCCTCGAGTTCAACGAGGCGTTCGCCGGGCAGGTGCTCGGCTGCCTGCGCGAGCTGGAGATCGCGGCCGACGATCCGCGCCTCAACCCGAACGGCGGCGCGATCGCGCTCGGCCATCCGCTCGGCATGAGCGGCGCGCGCCTGCTGCTGACCGCCGCGCACGAGCTGCAGTCGACGGGCGGCCGCTACGCGCTGGCGACGATGTGCGTCGGCGTGGGGCAGGGGATGGCGACGATCCTCGAGCGCGTGTGAGCGCGCCGGGCTGGTGCGGTCCCGCCGGACGCTGCGGGCTGCGAACAGCGGGTTCGGATCCGCTGTCCGCAGCCCGCAGCGTCCGCCGCGCGACCGGTCGAATCACGCGATGAGTCTGCGATGACCATCTACGAGTTCGAGGGGTTCGTGCCCGTGGTCCACGAGACCGCCTTCGTCCACCCGCAGGCGGCGGTGACCGGCAACGTGACGATCGGCCGCGACGTCTACATCGGGCCGGGCGCGGCGATCCGCGGCGACTGGGGCGGCATCGTCATCGAGGACGGGTGCAACGTCCAGGAGAGCTGCACCGTGCACATGTTCCCGGGCGTCACCGTGGTGCTCGAGGAGGGCGCGCACGTCGGGCACGGGGCGGTGGTGCACGGCGCGCGCATCGGGCGCAACGCGCTCATCGGCATGAACGCCGTGATCATGGACCGCGCGCACGTGGGCGCCGGGTCGATCGTCGGCGCCCTGTGCTTCGTGCCGGCCGACATGCAGATTCCGGAGCGGAAGGTGGTGGTCGGCAACCCGGCGCGCATCGTCAAGGACGTCTCCGACGAGATGCTGGCCTGGAAGACCGAGGGGACGCGCCTCTACCAGGCGCTCCCGGGGCAGCTGCACGCGACGCTGCGCCCCGCCGAGCCGCTGCGCACGCTGACGGCCGAGCAGGCCGCGCGGCGCGAGGCGCGGACCGCCACCTACCGCACCTGGCACGAGACGCGCGCCGGTGCCGGCGCCGAGGGCGCCGCCCCCGCACGACCCGACCGATCTGGAGAACCGACGTGATGCGCCTGCGGAACTACGCCTGCGGCCAGTGGGTCGAGGGCAGTGGCAACTTCACCACCCTGCACAACGCCGTCACCGGCGAGCCGCTCGGCGAGACGTCGAGCCAGGGGCTCGACTTCAAGGCGATGGCGGCGTACGGCCGCGAGGTCGGCGGGCCGGCGCTGCGCCGGCTCACCTTCCACGAGCGCGCGCGCCTGCTCAAGGCGCTGGCGCTGTACCTGACGGAGCGGAAGGAGGAGTTCTACCGCATCTCGTCGTGGACGGGCGCCACCAAGACCGACCACTGGATCGACATCGACGGCGGGATCGGGACGCTGTTCGCGTACGCGAGCCGCGGGCGCCGCGAGTTCCCCGACGAGCCGTTCTTCGTCGACGGCCCGGTCGAGACGCTGTCGAAGGGTGGCGGGTTCGTCGGGCGGCACATCTGCGTGCCGCTCGAGGGCGTGGCGGTGCACATCAACGCCTTCAACTTCCCCGTGTGGGGGATGCTCGAGAAGCTCGCGACGTCGCTGCTCGCCGGCGTGCCGGCGATCGTGAAGCCGGCGACCGTCACGAGCTATCTCACCGAGGCGGTGTTCCGCGCGATGATCGAGAGCCGCATCCTCCCCGAGGGCGCGATCCAGCTCATCGTCGGCAGCGCGGGCGACCTGCTCGACCACCTCACCTGCCAGGACGCGGTCGCGTTCACCGGCAGCGCGTGGACCGGGCAGCTGCTCAAGAAGACGCCCGCGATGATGGAGCACAACGTCCGCTACAACCAGGAGGCGGACTCGCTCAACTTCTCGATGCTCGGCCCCGACGCGCGGCCCGGCAGCGAGGAGTTCGACCTGTTCGTGAAGGAGGTCGCGCGCGAGATGACGGTGAAGGCGGGGCAGAAGTGCACGGCCATCCGCCGCACCTTCGTGCCGCGCGCCTTCGTCGACGACGTCGTGAAGGCGCTCTCCAAGCGGCTGAGCGGCGTGACGGTCGGCGACCCGACCGCGGAGGGCGTGCGCATGGGGCCCCTCGCCGGCAAGTCGCAGGTGAAGGAGGTCGGCAAGGCGCTCGAGGCGCTGCGCGCGGGCGCCGAGGTGGCGTTCGGCGGCGGCGACTTCGACGTCGTCGGCGCGAACCGCGAGGCGGGCGCGTTCTTCCCGATCACGCTGCTCTACAACGATCGCCCGTTCGACCGCACGCAGCCGCACGACGTCGAGGCGTTCGGCCCGGTCAACACGGTGATGCCGTACGAGTCGATCGACGAGGCGATCGCGCTGGCGAAGCTCGGCCGCGGCTCGCTGGTCGGCTCGCTGTTCACGGCCGACGACCGCGTCGCCCGTGACGTGGCGCTCGGCACCGCCGCCTATCACGGGCGCCTGATGCTCGCCAACCGGCACTCGGGCAAGGAGTCGACGGGCCACGGCTCGCCGCTCCCGCACCTGGTGCACGGCGGCCCGGGGCGCGCCGGCGGCGGCGAGGAGATGGGCGGCGTGCGCGGCGTGCTGCACTACATGCAGCGCACCGCCATCCAGGGCTCGCCGGCGACGGTGGCGGCGGTGACGCACGAGTGGAGCAAGGGCGCGGCCGAGGTGCGCGACCGGATCCACCCGTTCCGCAAGCACTTCGAGGAGCTCGTCATCGGCGAGAGCTGGACCACGCACCGCCGCACGGTCACCGAGGCCGACATCACGAACTTCGCCGGCATCTCGGGCGACTTCTTCTACGCGCACGTCGACGACATCGCCGCCCGCGAGTCGATCTTCGAGCGGCGCGTGGCGCACGGCTACTTCGTCATCTCGGCGGCGGCCGGACTGTTCGTCGACCCGGCCCCCGGCCCCGTGCTCGCCAACTACGGCCTCGAGGGGCTCCGCTTCGTGAAGCCGGTGTACGTCGGCGACACGCTGCAGGTGCGGCTCACCTGCAAGAGCAAGGCGGCCAAGGACGACCGCGAGGGGCAGATCCCGCAGGGCGTCGTGGCGTGGGACGTCGAGGTCACGAACCAGGACGGCGAGGCGGTCGCGCTGTACACGGTGCTCACGCTCGTGAAGCGGCTCCACCCGATCGGCGGCGCGCCCGCGGCGTCGAACGGGGCCGGGCAGGCGGCGGGGAACGGCACGGGCGACGCCCTCGGCGACGGCGTGGCCGCGCCGGCGGTGACGGTCACCGAGCAGCCGGGCGCCGCCCCCGCGCGGATGACCTGAGGACCCGGGCGCCGGGCGGGCGTTGGAGCCCGCCCGGCGCCGCGTCATCTTTGGAGGAGCGGGCCGGCGCGGGCGCCGGCCGCCACCCGGGGACACGAGGGAGGGGCCGACATGAGCGGGAAGGAGGAGAAGCCGGGCAACCGGCGCTGCGATCCAGGCTGGGGCTGAGCCGTGCGCCCGACCGCCCTCCGGGGCCGCTCGGGACCGCTCGCCGCATGCCCACCCCGTCGCATCCCACATCCGTCGTCCAGGAGACGCGCATGGCCACCACGCTCGAGACCACGCCGGTCGGCGCCGAGGCGCACGACACCTTCCCGATCAACGGCACCGACTACATCGAGTTCTACGTCGGGAACGCCAAGCAGGCCTCGCACTACTACCGCGCCGCCTTCGGCTTCAACCTGGTCGCGTACCGCGGTCCCGAGACCGGCGTGCGCGACCGCGCCAGCTACGTGCTGCAGCAGGACAAGATCCGCTTCGTGCTGACGACGCCGATCCGTCCCGACGCCAGCGACGAGGCGCGCGCGATCGCCGACCACATCTACCGCCACGGCGACGGCGTGCGCGACCTGGCCCTCTGGGTCGACGACGCCCGCGACGCGTTCGCGAAGGCCGTCGAGCGCGGCGCGGTGCCGGTGCACGAGCCGCGCGTCGAGCGCGACGAGCACGGCGAGGTCGTGCTCGCGGCGTTCCGCACCTACGGCGACACGATCCACACGCTCGTCGAGCGCCGGAACTACACGGGCCCCTTCCTCCCGGGCTTCCGCGCGGTCACGCCCGCGTACAACCCGCCGTCGGTGGGGCTCAAGTACGTCGACCACTGCGTCGGCAACGTCGAGCTGGGGAAGATGAACGTGTGGGTGGAGTTCTACGCCCACGTCATGGGCTTCCGGAACCTGCTGACCTTCGACGACGAGGACATCAACACCGAGTACTCGTCGCTGATGTCCAAGGTCATGGCGAACGGGAACGACCGCATCAAGTTCCCGATCAACGAGCCGGCCAAGGGGAAGAAGCGCTCGCAGATCGACGAGTACCTGGACTTCTACGGCGGCCCGGGCGTGCAGCACATGGCGCTCGCCACCGACGACATCGTCCGCACGGTGACGGAGCTCAAGGCGCGCGGCGTCGAGTTCCTCAGCACGCCGACCTCGTACTACGAGCAGCTCGAGGCGCGCGTCGGCCGGATCGACGAGCCGCTCGACGTGCTCGCGCAGCACGGCATCCTCGTCGACCGCGACCCGGACGGCTACCTGCTGCAGATCTTCACGAAGCCGGTCGAGGACCGCCCGACGGTCTTCTACGAGATCATCCAGCGCAAGGGCGCCAAGAGCTTCGGCAAGGGCAACTTCAAGGCGCTGTTCGAGGCGATCGAGCGCGAGCAGGAGCTGCGGGGGAACCTCTGATGCCCATCTACCACACGCTCGGCCAGGTCCCGCCCAAGCGCCACACCGCCATGCGCAAGCCGGATGGCGGGATCTACTCCGAGCAGCTGGTCGGGCACGAGGGCTTCACCGGCACGTCGGCGCTGCTCTACCACATCCACCCGCCCACCACGGTCAAGAGCGTGCGCAAGCTGCGCGACCTGGTGTGGGAGGCGGAGGACGATCAGACGCTGAAGCACCGCCACTGGCGCACCGCGCAGATGAAGAAGGGCGGCTCGCCGACGCTCGACCGCACGCCGATGCTGTTCAACGCCGACATCGGCATGCTCTACGTCGAGCCCGACGAGCAGGACGCGCACTTCTACCGCAACGCGCAGGCGGACGAGGTGGTCTACGTCGCCAAGGGGCAGGGCGTGCTCGAGACGCAGTTCGGCGACCTGCCGTATCGCGCCGGCGACTACGTCGTGATCCACCGCGGCATCATGCACCGGTGGAAGCTCGACCTCGCGCACGAGCAGAAGTTCCTCGTGATGGAGAGCCGGGGGCACGTGCGGTGGCCCAAGCGGTACCGCAACGAGTTCGGCCAGCTGCTGGAGGGGGCGCCCTACTCGGAGCGCGACATCCGCCGGCCGACCGAGCTGAAGACGCACGACGAGATGGGCGACTTCCCCATCCTCATCAAGCAGTTCGACGCGCTCAACGAGTACGTGCTCGACCACCACCCGTTCGACGTCGTCGGGTGGGACGGCTACTTCTATCCGTGGATCTTCAACATCCACGACTTCGAGCCGATCGTCGGGCGCGTGCACCAGCCGCCGCCGGTGCACCAGACCTTCCAGGGCGACGGCTTCGTCATCTGCTCGTTCTGCCCGCGGCCGTACGACTTCGGCGAGGGCGCGATCCCGGCGCCGTACAACCACAGCAACGTCGACTCGGACGAGGTGATCTTCTATGCCTCCGAGGAGTTCATGAGCCGCAAGGGGATCGAGTTCGGCTCCGTCACGCACCACCCCGACGGCATCCCGCACGGCCCGCACCCGGGGCGCTACGAGGCGAGCATCGGCCAGAAGTTCACGAACGAGCTGGCGGTGATGATGGACTCGTTCCGCCCGCTCAAGGTCGCGAAGGCCGTGCGCAGCGCTGAGGACGAGGGCTACCACCGCAGCTGGATCGAGGCGCAGCACGCGCGCGTGGCCGCCGGCGCGAACGGCAGCGCGAACGGTGGCGCGAACGGCGGCGCCGCTGCGGGCGCGCAGCCGACCGTCGCGCTGCCGCTGACGGACTGACCCGCCGACTTCGCATTTCCTCGGCGCTCCTCGCTCCGCGCTCGCCGTTCGCTTCGCCTCCGTGACGAAGCGAACGGCGAGCGCGGAGCGAGGAGCGTCTAGAGACCATTCGAGAGCCCATCCATGCCCCGTCCCGCCCACCGCTTCCAGTCGCTCCCCCCGTATCCGCTCGCGCACGTCCCCATCAAGAAGCGCGAGCTGCTGCAGCGCGGGGTGGACGTCATCGACCTGGGCGCGGGCGACGCCGATCTCGCGCCCCCGCAGGCCGCGCTCGACGCCATGACGCGCGCGCTCGCCGAGCCGACGATGCACCGCTACGGCTTCGGCCTCGGCCACGTCCCGTTCCGGGAGGCGATCAGCGCCTGGATGCAGCGCCGCTTCGGGCTCGCGTTCGATCCGGTGACCGAGGTGTGCCCGCTCATCGGATCGAAGGAGGGGATCACGCACCTCTCGCTCGCGTACCTGGAGAAGGGCGACGTCGCGATCATCCCCGAGCCCGGCTACCTGGCCTATCTCGGCGGCACGCTGCTCGGCGAGGCTACGCCGTATCCGTATCCGCTGCGGCCGCGGACGAAGTTCCTGGTGGAGCTCGACGAGATCCCCGAGCACGTCCTGCAGCGCACGAAGCTCCTCTACCTGAACTACCCGAACAACCCGACGGCCGCGGTCGCGCCGCGCGACTACCTCGAGCGCGTCGTGCGCACCTGCCGCGAGCGCGACATCCTGCTCGTGTACGACAACGCCTACTCCGAGATGGCGTACGACGGCTACGTGCCGCCGAGCATCTTCGAGATCGCCGGCGCGCGCGAGGTGGCCGTCGAGTTCCACTCGCTCTCGAAGACGTACAACATGACCGGCTGGCGCCAGGGCTGGGCCGTCGGCAACCCGACCGTGATCGGCGCGCTGTCGAAGGTGAAGACGTTCATCGACACCGGCTCGTTCATGGCGATCCAGGCGGCCGGCGTCGCGGCGCTGGAGAGCTGGGCCGAGTTCGTGCCCGCCAACGTGGCCGTGTTCCGCGAGCGGCGCGACGCGGCGGTGGCGGCGTTCCGCGAGGCCGGCTTCGCGTGCGAGGTGCCGCGCGCCTCGATGTACCTCTGGGTGCCGCTCCCCGAGGGTGTGTCGAGCCGGGCGTTCTGCGACCGGCTGATGGACGAGGAGGGGGTCATCACGCTCGCGGGCGCGAGCTTCGGCGCGGGCGGGGAGGGCTTCTTCCGCATCTCGTTCATCGTGCCCCCGGAACGGTTCGTGGAGGCGGCGCGTCGCGCGGGCCGTGTGCTCGCCCGCATGACGGGCACCGCGCGCATGGCCGCCGCCACCGCGTGAGCGGGGGGCACGTGGCTTGCCGCCCGCGCCCCGCATGACTCGCGATCCGAACGCTCCCGACGTCCTCGTCCTCGGCGCGGGCGTCGCCGGCCTCGCCGCCGCGCGAACGCTCGCCGCCGCGGGACGCCGCGTGCTGGTCCTCGAGGCACGCGACCGCGTGGGGGGACGCGTGCACACGCTCCGTCCGGACGGCCTGGCCGCGCCGGTGGAGCTGGGGGCGGAGTTCGTGCACGGCACGCCGCCGCAGCTCTGGGCGGTGCTCGACGCCGCGCGCCTGCGCGTGGTGGACGCGGCGGAGGAGCACGTGACGCTCGACGACGGCCGCCTCGTCGAGCGCGACGACTTCAGCGGCGTGCTGGAGGCGGTGCTCGGCGCGCTCGACGCGGAGCGCGCCGGCCCGGATCGATCGTTCGCCGATTTCCTGCAGGCGCGCTTCGGCGACGAGGCGCACGCGGACGCGCGGCGGCTCGCGGCCATGTACGTGGAGGGCTATCACGCCGCGCCGATCGCCGACGCGGGCGTGCACGGGCTCGCGCGCGCCGAGCAGGCCGCGTCGGGCAACGACCAGGCGTTCCGCGTGATCGACGGCTACGACCGCGTGGTCGCCTGGCTGCACGAGGGGCCCGGTCCGGCGCCCGAGGTCCGGCTCCGCACGGTCGCGCACCGCGTGCGATGGCGCGCGGGGCACGTGCGCGTCGAGGCGCACGGTCCCGACTCGCGCACCGAGTGGGTGTTCGACGCCGCCGCGTGCATCGTGACGCTCCCCGTCGGCGTGCTCGCCGCGCGCGGGCGCGAGGAGGGCTCGGTCGCCTTCGAGCCGGAGCTGGACGACAAGCGCGAGGCGCTCGCGCGCATCGGCGCCGGACACGTCACGCGCGTGGTGCTGCAGTTCCGCCGGCGGTTCTGGGAGGAGCGTGCGGGCGTGCCGGCGCTCGACCCCGACGTCGATCCGCAGGGGCTCTCGTTCATCCACGCGCCCGAGCAGCCGGTCCCGGTCTGGTGGACGCAGCGCGCGCTGCGCGCCCCCGTGCTCGTGGCGTGGGTCGGCGGGCCGCGTGGCGTGGCGCTCGGCACGCTAGATCGCGACGCGCTCGTCGACACCTGCCTCGCATCGCTGGCCGCGACCCTCGGCCGCGAGGTCGGCGAAGTGCGCGAGGAGTTCGTCGCCGCCTTCACGCACGACTGGTCGCACGACCCGTTCGCGCGGGGCGCGTACACGTACGCCCGCGTGGGCGGGGCGGACGCCGGCGCGCGGCTCGCCGCGCCGCTGCACGACACGCTCTTCTTCGCCGGCGAGGCCACGGCGGCGGGCGGCAACACCGGCACCGTGCACGGCGCGCTGGAGAGCGGCGAGCGCGCGGCGCACGAGGTGCTGGCGGCGCTGGCGCGCGCGGAGTCGGTGCGCGCCGCGCACGACGTCGGGTAGGTCGGCCACGCGTCACGCGCACCGGCCGCGTCGCGACGGTGGAGCGGGGTGGGACCGGCGCGTATCTTGGGTGGACCTCCAGCCGCCCATCGCGTGACCATTCGTTCCGCCGCTCTCGCCCTCGCCGGCGCGCTCGCCCTCGCGTCGTGCGCGCCCGCCCTCCGCCCCGCCACGTCGGCCGCGACGCCCGCGGTCGCGGCGCCGCCGCTCGCGCGCGAGTTCCGCGCGGCGTGGGTGGCGACGGTCGCGAACATCGACTGGCCGTCGCGACCCGGCCTCTCGACCGCGCAGCAGCAGAGCGAGCTGCTCGCGATCCTCGATCGGGCCAAGCAGCTGAACCTGAACGCGATCGTGCTGCAGGTGCGCCCCGCGACCGACGCGCTGTACCCGTCGTCGCTGGAGCCGTGGAGCGAGTACCTCACGGGCGAGATGGGGCGCGCCCCGTCGCCGGCGTGGGATCCGCTCGCGTTCGCGGTGCAGGAGGCGCACGAGCGCGGGCTCGAGCTGCACGCCTGGTTCAATCCGTATCGCGCGCGCCAGACCGGCGCCAAGTCGCCCGTCGCGGCGACGCACGTCAGCCGCACCGTGCCGCACCTCGTGCGCGAGTACGGGCGCATGCAGTGGATGAATCCGGGCGAGCCGGAGACGCAGGCGCACTCGCTGCGCGTGATCCTGGACGTCGTGCGTCGCTACGACGTCGACGGCGTGCATCTCGACGACTACTTCTACCCGTACAAGATCACCGACTCGGCGGGCAAGAAGGTCGACTTCCCCGACAGCGCGAGCTACGCGCGCTACGTCGCCGGCGGCGGGACGCTCGCGCGCGACGACTGGCGGCGCCGCAACGTCGACGTCTTCGTGCAGCGGATGTACGAGGACGTGAAGAAGGCGAAGCCGTGGGTGAAGGTCGGCATCTCGCCGTTCGGCATCGCGCGTCCCGGGCAGCCGCAGGGCGCCTGCTGCTTCGATCAGTACTCGGAGCTGTACGCGGACGCCCGGAAGTGGCTGCGCGAGGGATGGCTCGACTACTGGACGCCGCAGCTGTACTGGACGATCGCGGCGCGGCAGCAGAGCTACCCGATGCTCCTGCGCTACTGGGCGGAGGAGAACGTGAAGGGGCGCCACCTCTGGCCGGGCAACTTCACCTCGCGCGTGGCCGACGGCAGCGCGCAGGCGTTCACGGTCGCCGAGATCGACTCCCAGATCCGCCTCACGCGCGCGCAGCGCGGGGCGAGCGGCAACGTGCACTTCAGCATGAAGGCGCTGATGCGCAACCAGGGCGGGCTCGCCGACTCGCTGATGGCGGGCGCGTACGCGGCGCCGGCGCTCGTCCCCGAGTCGCCGTGGATGCCGGGCCGCGCGCCCGGGCAGCCGCGCGTGCGCCTGGCCGGCACCGCGGTGCCGGGGCGCGCGGAGCTGGAGCTCGCGCCGGCGAGCGGCGAGGGCCGGCCGTGGCAGTGGGTCGTGCGCGCGCGCTACGGCGCGCTGTGGACCACCGAGGTCGTGCCGGGGACGCGCACGCGCACCGTCGCGCCGGCGCCCGCCACGCGCGGCACGCCCGACGAGGTGCTCGTGTTCGGGCTCGATCGCGCGGGGCGCGCCGGTGCGCCGGCGCGGCTCGACGTGCGCGTCGCCACGCGCTGAGCCGACCGATGCGCCGGCCGTTCTTCCACCGCCAGACCGAGGGCATCCGCGTCACGGTGCGGCCGGCGTTCCTGCGCGATCAGTCGCGCCCCGCCGCGGCGCAGTACGTCTTCGCCTACCACGTGCGCATCGAGAACGTCGGCGACCAGTCGGCGCAGCTGATGACGCGGCGCTGGCAGATCCACGACGAGGGAGGCGAGGACACCACCGTCGAGGGCGAGGGCGTGGTCGGCGAGCAGCCGGTCATCGCCCCCGGCCGCGTGCACGAGTACCGCAGCTTCTGCGTGCTCAAGTCGCCGCGCGGCTGGATGGAGGGGCACTACCGCTTCGTGCGCGCCGATGGCTCGCGCTTCGAGGCGCTGATCCCGCGCTTCGACCTGGCCGCCGACGACGAGGACTGACGCCGGCCGCTAGGTCGCGCTCCCGCCCGCGAGCGCGTCGACGGGGATGAGCGCCGCGAACGGCTCGTAGAGCGTCGCGAACGCGCTCGCCGACAGCACGTCGCGCACGAGCAGCGCGAGCATCGCGGCGAGGGCCGCCTCGGCGACCGGCGCGAGCGGCGCCTCCTCGCCGGGCGCCGCGCTCGTGGGCTCCTGCGGCGCCCGGAGGAGCTGCGCGAGCGGGCCCAGGGCGGCGTCCCGCTCCGTCTCGCGCTGCGTGCGGGAGACCGCGTCGGAGAGGGCGCGGTCGGCGGCCATGAAGCGGCGCGTGCCCTGGAGCGCGTCGAACGCCGTGGTCGCGCGCGCCCACTCCTCGGGACGCAGCGCGGCGAGCCGCTGGAGGAACCGGCGGATCTCGAGCGTCTGGGGGCCGTACGGAGCGGCCGGCGGTACGGAAGCGGACACGGAGTTCGTGAGACGGGAGCGGAACCGGCGAAAGCTAGCCGTCGTGCGCGGCTCGCGCTGGCCGTGCACCAGGGCGTGCAATATCTTCGGAAGCTGACGATGGCCCGAGCGTGCGCGCCCGGTCGTCGGCCGCGTGGCGCAGGGGCGTCGCCCGGCACCGAACCCCAGGATCAGACCCGGCCAGTCCATGGCGAAGCAAGACGCGATCGAGCTCGAAGGCACCGTGGCGGAGGTGCTCCCGAATGCCACCTTCCGCGTCGAGACCAAGAGCGGTCATCAGGTGCTCGCGACGCTCGCCGGCAACATGCGCCGGTTCCGCATCCGCGTCCTCGCCGGCGACCGCGTGACGCTCGAGGTCTCGCCGTACGACCTCACCCGCGGGCGCATCACCTTCCGCCACAAGAGCTGACGCCGCTCCGCCGGCGGCGCCTCGGCGCCTCCGGTCGCGCCTGGCGTGTCGTCCCCCGGCACGCATCGTGTACCACGCCCGTCTCCGAGCCCGGCGCGCCGCGCCGGAAGTCGAGTCGCACCACGGGAGGGCGTGATGGGAGAGACGACGGTCACGAAGATCGATTCTCGGCAGTCGCCGCGAGGGCCCATGGGGCAGAAGTACCTCGCGACGGGCAAGCGGATGGGCATGCGCCTCTGGGACGGGGAGGCGGCCACCCAGGGTGAGCCCGAGACCACCGTGCGCGAGTACGAGACGGTCGGCTACGTGATCTCCGGCCGCGCGGAGCTGCACATCGAGGGGCAGATGGTGCTCCTGGAGCCGGGCGACTCCTGGGTGGTGCCCGAGGGCTCCTCGCACGCCTACCGCATCCTCGAGCCGTTCACGGCCGTCGAGGCGACCTCGCCGCCCGCCCACGTGCACGGGCGCGACGAGTAGGGACGGCGGAGGGGCGGCGGCGGCACGAGCGCGGGGCGGGGGGGGGGTACACCTGTGGTCCCCCCGCCCCGCGCCGTGTCCCCCTCCGGCGGCCGGCGTGCTATCGCCCGGTGAGCCGCCGCAGCAGCCCGCGCAACCCGCCGCCCCGCGACGTCTGCTGCCGCTCCTCGGTGAGCTCGACGATCGCGTCGACTGCGGCCAGGCGCTGTCCGCGTCCGGTCCCGCCTCCCGCGCTCCGCGCGCGCGCCGCCGCGGGCTCGAGGTCGTGCAGATCGCGCAGGTCCGCGAAGTCGACGCCCGGCGTGAGCAGCTCCGGCTCCGCGTCCAGGTCGTCCTCCTCCGCGTCCGCCGCCGCCGCGACGGCGGTCGTCGGCGCGGCGCTCGTCTCCGGTGCGACCGGCGTCGCCGCCGGCGCGGCCAGGGCGACGTCGAGCTCCGCGGGCTCGGCGACGACGGCGGGCAGGTCGCGCGCGGGCGTCGGCGTCCACTCGATCGCCGCGTCGAGCGCCTCGGCCATCGAGTCCGCGGCGTCCAGCTCCACCACCGGCGGCTCGGGCTCCGGCGGACCGGCCGCCAGCGCGAGCAGCGCGTCCAGGTCCGGGCCGTCCGCATCCAGCGGCTCGGCATCGAACACGGGCGTGGGGCGCCAGGCCGCGTCGATCGATTCGTCGATCGGTTCGTCCACCGGCTCGTCGGCCGAGCCGCCCATCGTCGCGGCGCTGGGGTCAGCGGCCGCCGTGGGCTCCGTCACGGGCGCGAACGTGGGCAGGGGCAGGTCGTCCGGGAGCGCCGGGATCGCGGGGGCCGCGTCGCCCCATGGCATCGCCGTCGACGACCCGGCCTGCTCCGCCTCCGCCGGCTCCACGGCGGACGGGCACGCGGGCGTCGGCTCGTCTCGCGACGCCGGGCCGTCGATCCCCGCGAGCGCTCCGACGTCGATCGGCCCGACGTCGATCGGCTCACGCGCGATCGGCTCACGCGCGATCGGCTCACGCGCGATCGGCTCGGATGCATCGATCGTCGGCGCCCTGGTCGATAGATCGGCGGCGGCCGCGCCGACCAGCGCGGCCGTCTCGTCGAGCGCCGCCAGCACCGCGCGGTCGTCGTCGCCGCGCAGCAGCGCGCGGGCGCGGGCGAGCGCCTCGCGCGCCTCTTCCTCGGGCCCGGCGGCGGCGAGCAGCGCGGCGACGTCGCTCCACCCGCGCGCCGCGACCGACGGCTCGGCGAGGCCGTCGCCGACCAGCGCGTCGCGCACCTGCGCGGCGCGGCGCAGCGCGCGCTCGGCGTCCCCCCACCGGCCCACGCGCGCGAGCGCCTGGCCGAGGTTCGACAGGGCGACTGCGGCGTGCGGGTCGGCCGCGTCGTGCGGCGCGTCCGCGCGCGCGCCGAGTGCGTCGAGCGCGTCGGAGAAGCGCGCCGCGGCGACCGACCACTGGCCGGCGGCGGCGGCGGCGTGACCGGCATCCAGCGCGTGGGCGAACGCCGGGTGGCGGGGCGGATCGATGGCGGGACTCGTCTCGGGCATGGTTGACCTCCGTCCAGGGACGCGTGGCCGCGACGGTGCGTCACCGCGCCGGAGGCGCGCGCGTGCCGTCGCCCACGCGCGGCGAGTCGCGCTCCCGTCGTCCGTAGCCCGCTCTGCGTGGCCGCGCAAGCCGTTGTCGGTCCGCCGCGGGCGTGACAGCTTAACCGCCCCCGCATCACCCCAGTCGCCCGCCGCATGCTGTCGCCGTCCCTCGTCCAGCAGGTCGCGACCGAGCTCGCGCTCCCCGCGCGCTCCGTCGCCAACACCCTCGCGCTGTTCGCCGAGGGCAACACCCTCCCGTTCATCGCCCGCTACCGCAAGGAGGTCACGGGCAACCTCGACGAGGTGCAGCTGCGCGACGTGCGCGACCGCGCCGAGTACCTGAAGGAGCTCGAGGACCGCCGCGCCGCGATCCTCAAGTCGATCGAGGAGCAGGGCAAGCTCACCGACGACCTGCGATCGCGCGTGAACGCCGCCGACACCAAGCAGGCGCTCGAGGACCTGTACCTCCCCTTCAAGCCGAAGCGCCGCACGCGCGCCATGATCGCGCGCGAGCGCGGGCTGGAGCCGCTGGCCGAGCTGCTGTGGGCCGGCGACGCCGACGATGCGGCCGTCGAGGCGGCCGCCGCGGGCTACGTCGATCCCGCGAAGGAGGTCCCCGCGCTCGCCGACGCGCTGGCCGGCGCCCGCGACATCCTCGCCGAGCGCGTGGCGGAGGACGCGGTGCTGCGCGGCGCGGTCCGTGAGGCGACGCGCGCGCGTGGGCTGGTGAAGAGCCAGGTCGTGATGGGGAAGGAGCAGGAGGTCTCGAAGTTCCAGGACTACTACGAGTTCTCCGAGAAGCTGAGCGACATCCCCTCGCACCGGGTGCTCGCGATCCGTCGCGGGGAGGAGGAGGGCTTCCTCGTCTGGTCGATCGATGCGCCGGTCGAGGAGATCCAGGCGCTGATGCAGGAGGCGGTCGTCGGCCGCCGGCGCGCGACGCGCCTGCTCGGCCTCGTGGCCCAGGACGCGTACAAGCGGCTGCTCGCGCCCTCCATCACCGTCGAGCTGCGGCTGGAGCTGAAGACGCGCGCCGACGAGGAGGCGATCCGCATCTTCGGGCAGAACCTCGAGCAGCTGCTGCTCGCGTCGCCCGCGGGCGAGCGCGTCGTCATCGGTCTCGACCCGGGCTTCCGCACGGGCGTGAAGGTGGCCGTGCTCTCGCGCACCGGCGCGGTCGTCGAGACGGACACCTGGTACCTGCACCAGGCCGACCGCTTCTCGGCGTCGCTCGTGCGGCTGGCCGCGCGCCACGGCGCGGAGCTGATCGCCATCGGCAACGGCACGGCCTCGCGCGAGACCGAGCAGCTGGCCAAGGAGGCGCTCGCCGCCGCCGGGAGCGCGCTGCAGGGCGCCCGCCCGCAGGTCGTCGTCGTCAACGAGAGCGGCGCGTCGGTCTACTCGGCGTCGGACCTCGCGCGCGAGGAGCTGCCCGACCTCGACGTGTCGCTGCGCGGCGCGGTGTCGATCGCCCGCCGCCTGCAGGATCCGCTGGCGGAGCTGGTGAAGATCGACCCCAAGTCGATCGGGGTGGGGCAGTACCAGCACGACGTCAACCAGCCGCAGCTCAAGCGCCGCCTCGACGAGGTGGTGGAGAGCTGCGTGAACCGCGTGGGCGTCGAGGTGAACACGGCCTCGGTTGCGCTGCTCTCGTACGTGGCCGGCGTCGGGCCCACGCTCGCGCAGAACATCGTGAAGCTGCGCGACGAGCGGGGCGGGCTCCGCTCCCGCAAGGACCTGCTGGAGGTGCCGCGCCTGGGCGCCAAGGCGTTCGAGCAGGCGGCCGGCTTCCTCCGCGTGCGCGGCGGGGCGCATCCGCTGGACGCCTCGGCGGTGCACCCGGAGCGCTACGCGCTGGTCGAGCGCATCGCCACGGACCTCGGCGTCTCGCTCGGGCAGCTGGTGGGCGACGAGGCGCTGGCGCAGAAGGTCGAGCCGACGCGCTACGTCTCCGACGAGGTGGGGCTGCCGACGCTCCGCGACATCCTCACGGAGCTCCGGAAGCCGGGCCGCGACCCGCGCGAGAGCTTCGAGCTGCCGGCCTTCCGGGACGACCTGAAGGAGCCGAAGGACCTGCAGCCCGGGATGGTGCTGGAGGGCGTCGTGACCAACATCGTCGCCTTCGGGGCGTTCGTGGACGTCGGCGTCCACCAGGACGGCCTGGTGCACGTCTCGCAGCTCTCGGATCGCTACGTCGCCGATCCGAACGCCGCGGTGCGCGTCGGGCAGAAGGTCCGCGTCACCGTGATGGCGGTCGACCTGCAGCGGAACCGCATCGCGCTGTCGATGAAGTCCAAGCCCGACGCCGCGGGCGCGCCGCGCCGCCCCGACGCGCCGGCGGAGTCGCGCCGCGGCGACGGTGGGCGCGGCGACGGGCGCGCGAACGGCGGGCAGGATCCGCGGCGCGCGCCGCGACCGGCGGGGCGTCCGGAGGCGAAGTCGCCGGCGTTCGTGCCGCGTTCGGGCGCCGTCGCGCCGAACGGCATCCGCTTCAAATGAGACGCGCGCGAGACGCTTGAGACTCCGCGATACGGGCCGGCGTCACCGTGCGCGCGCACTTTTCGTTCAGCGCGCGTACGAACTTGCCGAGCCTTTGCGCACGGTCTTACCTTCTGCCCGCTTGCGACGTTGCAGCGCTCGCCCGATGGCCGGTTCCGGCTCTCGGGCGACGCCCGGTCGTCGCGTGCATTCCCACTCGGACCTCCCCCGCGCCGCGCGGCACGACCCCGGGCCCCTCTCCCGGGACGGCAGCAGAACGTCGGCTGCCGGGCGGACGTTCCGTCCCATTTCCGGAGACCTCCATGTCGTTGAAGCTCGTCAGGGCAACGGGGCTGTGCCTCGTCCCGATGGCGCTCGGCGTCCTCACGCCACGGCTCGTGCTGTCCCAGGGCACCGGCACCGTGCGGGGCCGCGTCACCGAGGCCGGCTCCCAGCGCCCAATCCCCGACGCGCAGGTGAGCGTCGTCGGCTCGACCCTGGGCAGCATCACCAACGCGGCCGGCGAGTACGTGATCGCCAACGTGCCCGCGGGCACGCGCCAGCTGCGCGCGCGCCGCATCGGCTTCCAGGCGGGTGACCAGACCGTCACGGTCACCACCGGTGGGACGGTGCGGGCCGAGTTCACGCTGTCGAACGCGCCGGCGCAGCTCGACCAGGTCGTCGTCACGGCGCTCGGCCAGACGGCCGCCCAGCGCTCGCTCGGCACCGCGCAGCAGACGGTCCGCGGCGCCGAGATCGCCGAGACGCAGCGCCCGAACTTCGTCAACGCGCTCCAGGGGCGCGTGGCGGGCGTCGAGGTGACGAGCAGCTCCGGCGTGCCGGGCGCCTCGTCGTCGATCACCATCCGCGGCGTCAGCTCGATCAGCAGCAGCAACCAGCCGCTGATGATCATCGACGGCCTGCCGATGGACAACAAGACGCTGAACACCGCGGTGCTCGCGTCCGACGCGCCGGGCTCGCAGACGGCGTTCAACAACCGCGGCGTCGACTTCACGAACCGCTCGGCCGACCTGAACCCCGAGGACATCGAGACCATCACGGTCCTCAAGGGCCCGGAGGCCTCGGCGCTCTACGGCATCGACGCCGCCAACGGCGCGATCGTCATCACGACCAAGCGCGGGCGCCCGGGGCAGGGGGGGCTGGAGTACAACAACAGCTTCCGCCTCGAGAACACGCGCGCCGAGCCCGAGATCCAGCGCGTCTACGGCCCGAGCGGCGTCGGCTCGACGACGTTCCAGTACTTCGGCCAGCCGTACGCGCCGGGGACGCAGTTCTTCAACAACGTCGACGGCTTCTTCCAGACCGGCTTCGCGCAGGTGCACAACCTCGCGTTCAGCGGCGCCGCCGCCGACAGCCGCGTCAACTACCGCGTCGGCACGAGCCTCACGCGGCAGCGCGGCGTCATCCCGAACACGCTGTACAACCGCGTGAACGTGACGGGCGCCTCGGGCGCCGAGGTGACGCGCTGGCTGCGCGCCGACCTGTCGATGCAGTACACCAACGCCGAGAACGACCAGACGTTCAAGGGCGAGGGCGGTCCGCTCATCGGCCTGCTCGTGTGGCCGTCGACCGACAACGCGTCCGACTGGCTCACGCCGGCCGGGACGCGCCGCCGCATCACGAACCTGGCCGCGGCGTCCGAGGTCGACAACCCGTACTTCAACGTCAACAAGAACGGGCTGAACTCGGTCAACAACCGCATCATCGCCAACCTCGGCCTGGTCATCACGCCGTTCTCGTGGGGCAACCTGCGGACGAACATCGGCGTCGACAACTACGTCAACCAGAACCAGGTCCTCCGTCACCCGGAGAGCGCGTTCGGCAACACCTTCAACGGCGTGCTGGACGAGGCGAACGACATCACGCGCAACCTGAACGCGCAGACGCTGCTGAACTTCAACAGCCGCACGCTCGGGAAGGGCTTCGCGATCAGCGGTCTGCTCGGCAACGCGATCTCGGACGCGCGCTCGTCGACGGACGCGCTCAAGGGCCAGGACTTCCTGGATCCGGGCTTCGTCTCGATCAACAACACGAACCTGCGCTTCAACCGCACGACGCTCGCGCAGCGCCGCCTGGTGAGCGCGTTCGGCCAGGCGACGGTCAGCTTCAACGAGTACCTGTTCGTCACGGCCACCGGCCGCAACGACTGGACGTCGACGATTCCGATCGGCGCGAACTCGTTCTTCTACCCGTCGGTGTCGTCGAGCTTCGTGTTCTCCGACGCCTTCCCGTCGATCCAGCGCTTCATGACGGGCAAGCTGCGCGCGGCGTACGCCGAGGTGGGCAAGGACGCGCGCCCGTACGCCTACCGCCCGTCGCTCGAGTTCAAGCCGACGTCGAACGGTGGCTACGGCTACGGCTTCACGGGCCCGAACCTCGGCCTGAAGCCCGAGTTCGCGCGCTCGTACGAGTTCGGCACCGAGCTGGCCTTCCTGAACGACCGCCTCGGCATCGACGCGACGGTCTACCGCAAGCAGACGAAGGACCAGATCGTCAACGACATCCGCGGCAGCTACGCGACCGGCTACATCCTGTTCAACCTGAACGGCGCCGTCACCCGCAACGAGGGCCTCGAGCTCACCGTGCGCGGCACGCCGCTGCTCAAGTCGAACTTCACGTGGGACGTGCTCGCGAACTTCGAGAAGGCGCGCGGTGAGGTGCTCGCGCTCCCGAACGCGCTGCCCGAGTCGTACGTCTCCGACACGTGGCTCTTCGGCAACGTCCGCAACGGCACGGCGCCCGGCGCGTCGACCCGCTCGCTGACCGGCCTGTTCTACCTGCGCAACAACGCGGGCCAGCTGCTCATCGATCCGACCACGGGTCTGCCGCTCCGCTCGACGACCTTCGTCGACGTCGGCTACGATCGCCAGCCGGACTTCACGATCGGCCTGACGAACACGCTCCGCTACCGGAAGCTCTCGCTGAACTTCCTGGTGGACATCCGCAAGGGCGGCGACGTGTTCAACGCGACGCAGCACTACCTGACGGCGCGCGGCCTGGCGCCCAGCACCGTCGACCGCACGCAGCCGCGCGTGATCGAGGGCGTCCTCCGCGACGGCCGCGAGAACACGGACAACCCGACGGTCAACACCATCGTCGTCGTGCCCGCCGTACAGACGCAGTACTACACGGGCATGAGCGAGGAGCTGTTCATCGAGAAGGACATCAACTGGCTGCGCCTGCGCGACGTGACGCTGCGCTACGAGCTCCCGGCGCGCTTCGCCCGCAACGCCAGCGTGTTCGTCACGGGCACCGACCTCCTGCTCTTCACCAACTACACGGGCCTCGACCCGGTGGTGAACGGCAACACGGCGGCCGTCGGCGGCTCCGGCGCGGCCGGCATCGACTACGGCAACTTCCCCATGCCGCGCGGCTTCAACTTCGGCATCCGGATGGGGCTCTGAGATGCGACGGCTTTTCGGACGCCGTGAGTCTGTCCGGCGCACACCGTTCACTGGACTGCAGATGAAGAAGCGCTATCTCGCACTCGCCGTGGGCGTGCTGAGCCTCACGTCGGCGTGTCAGGACTTCCTGGACGTCAACGAGAACCCGAACGCCCCCCAGACGGTCACGGCGAATCTGTACCTGCCGCCGATGATCCACTGGATGGTGACGTCGCCGGCGTTCGACGGCCGCTTCGTCTCCCGCTACACCCAGCAGCTCACGCTGCCGGGCACGGTCCTCTCCACGTGGGACCGCATGGGCTACGATCCCTCCAGCGACAACGGCGCGCAGATGTGGCGCGACTACTACTGGAGCTTCGGGCAGAACCTCGTCGACATGATGAACAAGGCCGAGGCCGAGGAGCGCTGGGACCTCCTCGGGGTCGGCCAGATCCTGAAGGCGTGGGGCTGGCAGCAGCTGACCGACCTCCATGGCGAGATCATCGTCAAGGAGGCGATCGACCAGACCAAGTTCACGTTCAACTACGACTCGCAGGAGTACGCCTACCAGGAGGTGCAGCGCCTCCTGAACGAGGCGATCAAGAACCTCCAGCGGACCGACGGCGCGGTGGACCAGGCCTACCTGGCCCGCGGCGACAAGATGTACAACGGTGACCGCACGAAGTGGATCAAGTTCGCGTACGGCATGCTGGCGCTGAACCTGAACCACTACTCGAACAAGTCGACGTACAAGCCGGCCGAGGTGATCGCGGCGGTGGACAAGTCGTTCAGCAGCAACGCGGACGACGCGCTCCTGACCTACCCGAACACCAACAACGACGACATCAACTTCCTCGGGCGCACCCGCGGAAACTTCCAGAACTACCGGCAGACGCAGTTCGTCGTCGGGCTGATGAACGGCACGGCGTTCGGCGGCGTCGTCGATCCGCGCCTGTCACGCATGCTGTCGCCGTCGCCGGACGGGCAGTACCGCGGCCTGGATCCGGACGTCGTCGGCTTCGGCGCGCTCACCGCGCAGCAACAGCCGAACAACCCGTACGGCTACGCCGGCACGGGCGGCCTGCAGCTGCCGGGGCGCTACCTGTTCGACGACAAGGCCAAGCTGCCGGCGATGACGTACTCGCAGCTGCAGTTCGTGAAGGCCGAGGCGGCGTACCGCGCCGGCGACAAGGCGACCGCCCTCGCGGCGTACCGCAACGCCGTCTCGTCGCACATCGACTTCGTGAACGCGCGGAACCTGGACAACAACCAGAACGCCACGCAGATCACGGCCGCCGAGAAGGCCGCGTTCCTGGCCTCGCCGGCGATCGTGCCGACGGATCCGGGGCAGCTCACGCTCACGCAGATCATGTCCCAGAAGTACATCGCGCAGTGGATGTGGGGACACAACGAGCTGTGGATGGACATGCGGCGCTACAACTACACGGGCGTCGACCCGGTCACCGGCCAGCCGATCTACCCGGGCTTCGAGCCGCCGACCAACCTGTATCCGGACAACGGCGGCAAGGTCGTGCACCGCATCCGGCCGCGGTACAACTCCGAGTACGTGTGGAACCGGGCCGGCCTGGACGCCATCGGCGGCCTGGCGCTCGACTACCACACGAAGCCGCTCTGGATCACTCAACCGTAACCGGGTCATGATCAGACTTCGATCTGCAGCGGTGCTCCTGGGCGCCGCGCTCCTCGCCGCGTGCGGCGAGGACGCGGTCCAGGACATCACGGCGCCCGCGACGGGCGCCCGCGTGAAGTTCTTCAACTTCGCGGTGAATGCGCCGAACGTGAACTTCTACGCGAACGACGCGAAGATCACGGCGATCACCTCGGCGACGGGCACCGAGTCCACGGTCGGCGTCGCGTTCGGCGGCGTCGGGTCGGGCGGCTTCTACAGCGCCATCGCGCCCGGCCAGTACACGTTCTCCGGCCGCATCTCGGCCGCGACGGACAAGAACCTGCCCATCGCGACCGCCTCGGCCTCGGTCGAGGATGGGAAGTCGTACTCGTTCTACACGAGCGGCTTCTACGACGCCGCCACGAAGAAGTCCGACGCGTTCGTGGTCGAGGACGTGCTCCCGGCGAACTTCGACTACGAGGCGGTGCACGTGCGCTTCGTGAACGCGAGCTCCAACTCGCAGCCGATGGTGCTCTCGTTCCGCAACCCCGCCAACGGCGGGGTCGGAGTGGTCGGATCGGCCGTCGCGTACAAGGGGGCGTCGCCCTTCGTCCGCTTCACCGGCAGCGGCGTCGTCGACCTGTCGCTGCGCACGCAGGGCGGGACGACGGACCTGGTCACGCGCACGGGCGTGTCGCTCGTCGCGGGCCGCGTCTACACGGTCACGCTGCGCGGCGACATGACGGTCACCTCGACGACGGCCGCCAACCGGCCGTTCCTCGACCTGACCGCCAACCGCTGACCTGAACGCGGCTCGCCGGGCCGCGCACGACGAGGGCCGCCGTCCGGGATCGGACGGCGGCCCTCGTGGCGTTCCGGGCACGCGACGCCGCGTCAGGGCAGGGCGTCGAGCACGCGCCGCTTGCCCATCGGGTCGATCTCGAACGCGACCGCGTGCCCCTTCCGCGCCTCGGCCCCACGCAGCGTCGCCAGCGCCATGTAGTAGTCCAGGTACGCGAACGACGAGATCCCGCCGCGTACGAACTCGTACCGGGAGACCGCCTCGCGCCAGCGCGGCACGACGCCCGTCACGTCGACGTAGAGGTACGGCCGGAACTCCTCCGCGTCCTCCCAGTTCTCCGCGTACCACACGCCGCGCGTGACGCGGTGCGCGGGATTCGCCGTCTGCACTCCCGGCAGCGACGCGAGCAGGATCGCGTCCTTCACGACCGCGTGCGTCGCCGCGTGGTCCTTGTGGATGCTCTCGCGCCAGTGCGTCAGGACCAGCGTGGGCCGCACCTGGCGGATGACGTCCGCGACGTAGCGCCGGGCCGCGTCGTCGTCGGGCAGCTCGCCGTCGCGATACGGACCGAAGCGTGCCTCCGCGCCGAGCGCCTCGGCCACCGCGAGTGCCTCCCGCCGCTTCTGGGCGCCGTACGCCTCGGGGGTCAGCTTCGGATTGCCGCCCTCGCCGAGCGTGAGATGGAGGAGCACGACGCGCGCGCCCTGCTCGCGCGCCTTGAGCAGCAGCGCGCCCGTCGTGAGCTCCATGTCACCGGCATGCGCGCCGATCGCGAGGATGGTGCGGGCGGGCGCGGCGCCCGGAGTGCCCTGCGCGGCGGCCGTGCGGGCGTGGACGAGGAGCGCGGCCGCGATCGCGGCGAGGTGCGGGCGACGCATCGGCGGGCGCGAGAGACGAGGAGCGCGTCGTGAAGGGGGGCGGGATGCGCGGCAAATCTACCGACACCCTGACGCCTCCGCCGCGTGCGCCGAGCGCGCCGTCGTTCCATCGCTCGCGCGGTGCGCCCGCGACCGAGGCCATCCGGCCTCGCCGCACCCGTTCCCGCCGTATCCGTCCCCGCCTAACCCGACCCCGCCGCACCCGTCCCCGCCGTACCCGTCCCGCCTCACCCGCCCGTCATCCCTCCCGCAGCGCCGCCATCGGCGTCGAGCGGAACGCCTCGCGCCCCGTCAGCACGCCGATCAGCAGCGTGAGGGCGACGAGCAGCCCGGCGATCGCCAGGGCAGGGCCCCACGCCGGCTGGAACGTGCTCTCGAACACCCACTTCTGGAGCGCCCAGGCCCCCGCGAACGAGAGCAGCATCCCCGTGACGGCGCCGATGGCGCCCAGCACCGCGTACTCGGCGAGGAGGATGCGCCCGATCTGTGCGCGCGTGGCGCCGAGCGTCTTGAGGAGCACCGCGTCGCGCAGGCGGTCGCGGCGCGTGGCGGCGACCGCGCTCACGAGCACCGGGATGCCGACCGCGAGGCAGAACAGCCCGAGGAAGCGGACCGCGACCGACACCTTCTCGAGGATGCCGCCGACCGTGCGCTGCACGAGCGACAGGTCGATGCTCGACACGTTCGGGTGGCGCGCCACGACGTCGCGCTGCACGCGCGCCACCGCGTCGGGCGTCGGGATGCGCGCGAGGATCACGAACTGCTTCGGCGCCGCCTCCAGCGCCGCGGGCTGGAAGACGGCGAAGAAGTTCGGCTCGAAGCGCTGCCAGTTGACCTCCCGGAAGCTCGTCACGCGCGTGGGCACGCGGACGCCCTGCACGTCCCACACGACCGTGTCGCCGAGCGACACCCCGAGCTCGCGCGCGACGCCCGCCTCGAAGCTGACCTCGGGCGTCGTGCCAGCCGGCGCGTCGGCGGTGAACAGCCGGCCCGCGGTGACCCGCTCGGCCTCGCCCTGCGTGGTGCGGTAGGTCGAGCGGTACTCGCGCCGCAGCGGCCACCGCTCGCCGCGCCGCGAGCTGTCCGCGAGCAGCTCGGCCGTCGTGCGGCCGTTCACCGCGGCGATGCGCATCGTCACGATCGGCGTCGACGACACGACGGTGTGTCCGCCCGCGCGCAGCGTGGAGTCGACGAACGGCGCCTGGTCCTCCTGCACGTCGAAGAACAGGACGTTGGCGCGCGTCGCCGTGTCGCGCAGGTCGAGCGTGCGCAGGAGGTTCGCCTGCACGAGGTAGATCGTCGAGACGAGGAACGCACCGAAGCCCAGCGCGAGCGTGACCGCGCGCGTCTGGCTGCCGGGGCGGTAGAGGTTCGCGACGCCCTGGCGCACCACGTACGGCCAGCCCTTGCGCAGCGCGCGACGCGCCAGCCCGCTCGTGACCGTGGCGCTGATCCAGAGCAGCGCGAGCGCGCCGAAGATCGCGACGGTGATGCCCAGGCCGTCGCGCAGGCGGCCGGTGCGCTGCACGGAGAGGACCGCGACGCTGGCGACCACGGCGAGGCTCACGAGCGTGCCCGCCCAGTCGAGTCCCTTGCGCCGCAGCCCCGTCGGGTCCACGTCGCGGCGGATCGCCTGCAGCGGGCTGACGCGCCGGAGCGCGAGCAGCGGGCGCAGCGCGAAGACGAGCGCCACCCACACGCCCACCAGCATCCCGGCCAGGATCGCCGCCGGCTCGAGCGAGACGGTGACGTCCACCGGCAGGAACTCGCCGAGCACGCGCGGGATCAGCAGCTGCACGCCGATGCCGATCAGCGCGCCGGCGGCCGCGCCGACGAGCCCCATCATCGCCGCCTGCGTGACGTAGATCGCGAGGATCTGGCGCGCGCTCGCGCCGAGGCAGCGCAGCACCGCCACCGTGTCGAGCTTGCGCGCCACGAACGCGCTGACTCCGCTCGCCACGCCGACGCCGCCCAGCAGCAGCGCGATCAGCCCGACGATCGAGAGGAAGCTGCTCAGTCGATCCACGGCCTCGGTGAGCCCGCGCTCCGTGTCCGCGACCGTGCGGCTGCGCACCTGCTGCTCGTCGAGACGCCCCTTGACCGGCTGCAGGAAGCGCGCGGCCTGCACGTCGTCGGGCAGCTTCACCACCGCCTCGTACTCCGCGCGGCTGCCGAACACCAGGAGCTGCGTCTCGGCGAGGTAGCGCGACGGGATGTAGACGCGCGGCCCGATGACCGACGCGATCCCCGCGTCGCCCGGCACGTTCTCGAGCGTGCCGTCGATGCGGAAGCGGCCGTAGCCGAGCACCAGCGTGTCGCCGACCTGCGCGTCGAGCTGGATGAGCAGCGAGCGGTCGACCAGCGCGTGGGGGCCCGCGTGCAGCTCGGCCCAGCGCCCCGCGGGGCGCGTCGTGACCTCGCCGTAGTACGGATAGCCGCGGTCGACGGCGCGCACCTGCACGAGGCGCGTCTTGCCCGTGCGCGGCACGAGCCCCATCGACGCGAACTGCGTGGTGCGCGCGACGCGCACGCCGCGCGCGGGCAGCGAGTCGAGCCAGGCGAGCACCGGCTTCGGGAAGGGGCGCCGCGAGGTGAACGCGACGTCGCCGCCGAGGAGCGCGCGCGACTGCGACCGGACCGAGCGCGCGACGTTCCCGGCGAACGAGTCGATCGCCACCAGCGCCGCCACGCCGAGCGCGATGGACGACATGTACAGGAGCAGGCGCCGCCGCGCCGTGCGGCTCTCGCGCCAGGCGAGGCGGACGAGGGAGCGGAACGGCGAGCGCGCCGGCTGCGCGGGACTCACGATGCCGCCCTCTCGACGCTCGGCGCGCGGCGATCGCCGCTGTCCTCGACCACCACGCCGTCGGCGAGGCGGATCACCCGCTGCGCGCGCGCGGCGAGCCCGAGGTCGTGCGTCACGAGCACGATCGTCGTGCCGTCCTCGCGGTTGAGCGACTCGAGCAGCTCGACGATGCGGGCGCCCGTCGCGCCGTCCAGATTGCCCGTCGGCTCGTCGGCGAACAGGATGCGCGGGCGGTTCACGAAGGCGCGCGCGATCGCGACGCGCTGCTGCTCGCCGCCGGAGAGCTGGGCGGGGAAGTGGTGCCCGCGTCCGGCGAGCCCCACGCGGTCGAGCAGCTCGCGCGCGCGCGCCTCGGCGCCGCGCTCGCCGCGCAGCTCGAGCGGCACGGTCACGTTCTCGACCGCGGTGAGCGTCGGGATCAATTGAAAGCTCTGGAACACGAACCCAACTTTCTCGCCGCGCAGACGGGCCCGCGCGTCCTCGCCGAGGGCGGTGAGATCGACGCCGTCGAGAACCACCTGGCCGCGCGTGGGTACGTCCAGACCGGCCAGCAGCCCGAGGAGCGTCGTCTTGCCGCTCCCCGACGGTCCGACGATCGCGGCCATCGCGCCGGTCTCGAGCGCGAACGAGACGTCGCGCAGCACCGCGAGCGGCCGGCCGCCGCTGAGGTATTCCTTGGACAGCGTACGAGCGACGAGCATGGGTCTGCAGAGCGAAGGGAGCGCGCGCCGCGGGATGCGGCGCGCCGGTAGGGCGGGCGGGGTGGCGGGCGTGCTGCTCGCGGCGATGGCCTGTGCGGGCGGCGACGGCGCTCCGAAGGATAGCGCCGGAGCGGGCGCCGCTTCCGCTGTGGCGGGGGCTGGTACCCCGGATGGCGCCGCATCGGATCGCGCGGCGCCGCTGCGCGTCGTCTTCCTGGGGACCAGCCTGACGGCGGGGCTCGGGCTCGATCCGGACAGCGCCTATCCGGCGCTGATCCAGCGGAAGGCCGACTCGGCCGGCGTGCCGATCGCCGTGGTGAACGCGGGCGTGAGCGGGGAGACCTCCGCCGGCGCGCTGCGGCGGATCGACTGGGTGCTGCGCGAGCCTCTCGACGTGCTGGTCCTGGAGACGGGGGCGAACGACGGGCTGCGCGCGCTCCGCGTGGACTCGACGCGGGCGAACCTGGCGGCGATCGTCGCGCGCACGCGGGACGCGCATCCGAACGCGCGCATCGTGGTCGTGCAGATGGAGGCGCCGCCGAACCTCGGCCCCGAGTATACGGCGCGCTTCCGGGCCATGTTTCCGGACGTCGCCCGCTCGGCGGGGGCGACCGTGACGCCCTTCCTGCTCGATCGCGTGGCGGGGGAGGCGCGGCTCAACCAGGGCGACGGGATCCACCCGAACGAGGCGGGCGCGCGCGTCGTCGCGGAGACGGTGTGGGGCGCGCTGCGCCCCGTGCTCGACTCGGCGCTGGCGGCGCGCGGCGCGGGGATCCCACGGAGCTGACGCGGGGGCGTCGCGACGGATCCGGCGCCCGCGGTGGCCGGGTGCGGCGCGCGGACGGCCTCGGCGGCGGCTTGACCGGCGCCGTCAGCGGGAGCAAATTAAGAGGCTGCAAGCACTTAGATTCGACTTTCGCCATCCTTCCGGACGATTCGCCATGGCAATGCCTGCCACGCAGATCCGCCGCGGGATGGTCCTCGTGTTCGAGGGCCAGCCGTGCCGCGTGATCGAGTTCCGCCATCACACTCCCGGCAACCTGCGCGCGATGGTGCAGGCGAAGCTGAAGAACCTGCGCACGGGCTCGTCGTTCGAGCATCGGTTCCGCGCCGCCGACTCGATCGAGAAGGCGGACATGGAGACGCACGACCTGGAGTTCCTCTACCAGGGCGGCGACACGTACCACTTCATGAACGTCGAGAACTACGATCAGCTCGAGATGGACGAGGAGGCGCTGGGTGACAACGCCCAGTGGATGCAGCCGGGGATGCGGATCGTGGCCGAGTACTACGACGGCAAGCCGATCGGCATCCAGCTGCCGGCGTCGATGACGTTCGAGATCGTGGAGACGGCACCGGTGATGAAGACGGCGACGAAGAACGCGTCGAGCAAGCCGGCGAAGCTGGAGAACGGCGTGACGGTGAACGTGCCGGAGTTCATCAGCACGGGCGAGCGGGTGCGCGTGAACCCGCAGACGGGCGAGTACCTGGAGCGCGCGAAGGACTGAGCGCGCGTGGCGTTCGGGGGCGCGTCGGGAGCTCGCACGGCGAGCGCGGCGGTGCGCCCTTGAACGGCCCTCCCGGTCCGGTTAGCTTTATCGGCCGCCCGGGGAACGTGGTCCGAACCCTGCGGCGGGTGTCCGCGCACGTCGCGGGTCCATGGTGGCTATAGCTCAATCGGTTAGAGCACCGGTCTGTGGCACCGGGGGTTGCGGGTTCAAGTCCCGTTAGCCACCCCTTCAGCACGACAGCAAGGCTCGGCCGTCGGAGGCCGCCACGTCTCCGTCACGCGCTCCGGCGCGGTCGCAGTGGCCCGGGTCGCGTCGCAGCGCGATCGGTTGAAGGTCCGTAGCTCAATTGGTAGAGCACCGGTCTCCAAAACCGGCGGTTGGGGGTTCGATTCCCTCCGGGCCTGTGAGATGCCGACGGCGTGTAAATCGCGCGGCGGACGCTAGTTGAAAACGGAAAGCGTGCTGGTTAGGATGCAGTGCTCGCCGGCAGAAAGGGCGAGCGGCTCGGCTGGCCGAGTCGGCACGGCGGTATCGTCTAGAGGCCTAGGACACAGCCCTCTCAAGGCTGGAACACGGGTTCGAATCCCGTTACCGCTACTGAGTACTTCCGACGGCACGATCGTCGGTCGCGGATCTGCGAAGGTCCGCCTGGAAGGCGCGAGCACTGTCCGATGGTGCGAACCGGCGGCCCCATCGTCTATCGGTTAGGACGCTACCCTTTCAAGGTGGAGAGACGGGTTCGATTCCCGTTGGGGCTATCGCAGCGGATGTGGTTGCAGGTGCAGGTGTAGTTGGGGCCGTAGCTCAGTTTGGTTAGAGCACTCGACTGTCACTCGAGAGGTCGCGGGTTCGAGCCCCGTCGGCCCCGTTTCATAGCAGTACTGGCTTGGTGAGTGCCCGGTTGACGACCGGTGCACCCCACGCTGCCCTGGTGGTGAAATTGGTAGACACGCCATCTTGAGGGGGTGGTGCCGAAAGGCATAGCGGTTCGAGTCCGCTCCAGGGCACCTAGGCAGGCCGTTCGTCCGCAGTACCCCAAGGGTCCGGTTCCCGGATCCGACGTCGCCACAGTAGCTCAGTGGTAGAGCACCCGATTCGTAATCGGGCGGTCGTGAGTTCAATCCTCACCTGTGGCTCTCGCAGCGCCGGGCTTCGTGGCGTCGCGCCCGAGCACTCGATCGATAGCAGTCGGCAGTCGCACGTCGAACACACGCGGGAGTAGCTCAGTTGGTAGAGCGCCAGCTTCCCAAGCTGGATGTCGCGGGTTCGAACCCCGTCTCCCGCTCTGAACAGGTCAGCCGAAAGCCCCGATCTCCGGATCGGGGCTTTTTGCGTTTCCGGAACCGCGGGCCGCGTTCCGGGAAGCTCCGGATTGGCCGGCCGCCGGCGGCCGCTAGATTCTGCCGCGGACCGACTGGCCGTGGAGGGCTGCGATGGAGCGGGTGACGATGCGGATCGAGGGGATGACGTGCGGGCACTGCGTGCGCGCCGTCGAGGAGGCGCTGCGGGCGCTGCCCGGGGTGGAGGTGGAGCAGGTGGCGATCGGCGAGGCGACGGTGGCGTTCGATCCCGCGCGGACGCCGCGGGCCGAGCTGGACGAGGCGGTGCGCGACGCCGGCTACGAGCTGGCGGGAGCGGGCGCATGACGCACGGCACGATCGCGCCGCCGACCGGCGCTTCGACCGGCGCTTCGACCGGCGCTTCGACCGGCGCGCCATCGGGACGGCCGCCGCACGCCGCGGCCGACGCGGCGCCGCACGTCCCGCCCGCGGTCACCCTCGAGGGGTGGTACGCGCATCACCAGCTCTTCACGATCGACCGCGCGGCGCTGCGCGCGATGGCGCCCGCCGAGCGGGCCTCGGCGGCGGCGCGCGCGGTCGAGGCGCTGCGCGCGCTCGCGACCCCGGAGCAGGGCGGATGGAGCGCGCCAGCGCTGCTCATCGGCTCCTCGGCCGACGTCATGGTCCTGCACTTCCGGCCGACGCTCGACGCGGTCGGCGAGGCGCAGCGGCGCGTGCTGAACGGGTCGCTGCCGGAGGTGCTGCGGCCGGCGGGCACCTTCCTCAGCGTGACCGAGGCGGGGATGTACGGCGTCACGGCCAAGCTCGCGCGCGAGGCGGCGTCGCGCGGCGGCGTGGAGGGCGACGCCGAGTACATGGCGGAGCTCGAGCAGCGGCTGGCGGCCGAGCGGGCGTCGCCGCACGTGCAGCGCCGGCTGTATCCGCCGCGTCCGGGCGAGGCGATGCCGTACGTCTGCTTCTACCCGATGTCGAAGCGCCGCGCCCCGCAGCAGAACTGGTACGCGCTGTCTGGCGAGGAGCGCAGCCGCCTGATGTGGGAGCACGGCAAGAGCGGGCGTCGCTTCGCGGGGAAGGTGTTCCAGGTCATCACCGGCGCGATCGGCTTCGACGCGTGGGAGTGGGGCGTGACGCTGTTCGCCGGCGATCCGCTCGAGTTCAAGCGCGTGGTGACGGAGATGCGCTTCGACGAGGTGAGCGCGCAGTACGCGGAGTTCGGCGAGTTCTGGGTCGGGCGGCTGCTGGAGCCCGAGGCATGGGTGCGCGAGATCCTCGCGGGGGCGGAGTAGACGCCGCGCTTCCGGGCCGACGCGGCGCCGGGCGGCGGGCTCGGTTGTGCCGGGGTCCGGTGGCGGTTAGACTACGCGCTCTGCGGTCCGGGCGGGTGGACGGACGCGCGGGCTCGGTGGGAACGCCGAGGCACGGGACGTAGCGCAGCCCGGTAGCGCACCTGAATGGGGTTCAGGGGGTCGCGGGTTCAAATCCCGCCGTCCCGATGATCAAGTGATGGCCCTGCAACGGTTTACGTTGTGGGGCCGTTCACGTTTCTGGCGGTGTTGTGAGTTGTGTTGTGAGTTGCCCCATCAAACCGCTGCGGAGACGCGGTGAGTGGGCGCCGCTGCCACGAGCCGCATGCTCTCGACGTCTGGCTGCTGATAGATCGTCTGGACCGTCCGGAGGTCCCGCCAGCCGCCGTAAGCGGCCACGTCAACCGCGGAGTGACCCTTCCGCTCCGTCGCGAACTTCCGCCGGATCGGGTGCCACATGCCGCCGCGCTTCGGCTCTATCCCGGCCATCCGGTACGCCCGGCGCAACCAGTCATCGAGCAGATGTCTGCTGATGGGCTCGCTCGGCACAGACGGGCTCGGGAACACCCACGACCGACCGATTCCGCCGCTGACGGTCTGCCACCTCGCGAGGGCATCCCGCACCGCGTCAGGAAGGGGAAGCCGAACGTCGTAGCCCTTCTTGTCGGTATCCGCCCGCCAGTGAACGGTCCCGGCGGTCAGATCGAGGTCTTCCCACCGAAGCTGCCGGCAAGCTGACAGGCGCCTTCCAGTCGCCTCCGAGAGCGTCAGGAAGGTGACAAGGAGGTCGGACACCTCCCCGGCACGGAGTAGGAGCTTTTCGAACTCGGGATGCGACATCAGCGGACGCCGCGGGTTCTTCTCCCGCGGAATGGCGATGCCACGTAGCGGGTTCTCCGTTGCCAGCCGCCGTCCTCTGCTGTCCCGCTCCTTCGCAGACCAGTTCAGCATCGTGTGGAGCGCCACGAGATCTGCCTGAACCGATCGATCTCTGACAGCCACGTTCGGCTTAACACCGATCAGAGACGGGTCGCCTCGACGGCGAGCTGCGGTGAAGCGCCGCACGTCCGACTCCGATAGCGTGCCCACTTCCCGCGACGCACAGAGAAACGTGACTACGCGCTCCAACCTTCGCCCATCCTCGTCTCGGGTGCGCTCCTTCTTCTCCATGAAGGCGGGGCTCTCGACGTAGAGCCTCATCAGCATGCCAAGCGTCACCGACTCGTTCTCGATGGCTCGCTCGTCCGCCATCAGGTGTGTCACCAGCTCGTACGCTTGCTTTTTGGCCAGCTCCCGGTCACGGTGGCCGAGGCTCTTTCGCACCTCCTTTCCGTTGATGAAGATCGACCGCATCAGCGTACCGCCGGGGCGCGCCTCGTAGACGCGCACCCGGTTACCACGTGGGCCGAACGACTCCGACCAAGGCTTCTTGCGACGAGTCATGCCGCAGTTCTCCGAAGCTTGGCGACGTCTTGGGCATCGGCAACTACATCGTATTTCTGACGCTTACTGCGGGCAACCTGTAGAACGTCTCCGCGTCTCACCCGTGTATGGCCACGCGGGTTCGAGCGGCAATCCACGATCTGACCACTCCGGATCTTCCGTCTCGCGGTTTCCTCACACGCGCCAAGCAGGTCCGCGACTTCGGCTACACCGATCTCCTCGGAGAGATGCGTGCTCGCAGCATCAAGCAACTGGCGCAGCAGTGCATCGCGTGCCGTCGCTTGGCCAATCGCACCATTCTCGCGGAGAACGGCGGTGTCGTGGGTAGCTCGCCCGATGAACTCGATCAGCCAGTCTTCGAGTCCACCGGGAAGCGTCGTGGGAGCGATGCCCGCAGCCGCCTCATGTTGTTGATGCATGATTGGCTACGTCGTCGCGGTCAGTCGCCTGAGACTCCGCGGCGCTGGTCGCCACCCGGTTCCACCGTACCGGTCCTAAAGGACCGGGTACTGGTGGCACCACTGCGGGCATCGCCCGCCGCGGTGGCGATGTACCTACTGTCCGGTCCCTTTTCCACGTGGCCAGCATCGACAAGGAGGCGTCGGACCCGTTCGAACGTGGAGCTCGGGACGCCGAAGCCGTTGGCCGCCCGCTTCCATTCACCATGTCGAAATCCCCCGATCGGGAGCATCTCCAACACCGCATGCGCGTTGCCGTCCATTGCCTCCACGCATTCTGAAGGCACCGCCTCTTCGAGGATGCAGGACGGGCCGTACTCCACGAGCCGCAAGTGAATATCCTCGAAGTCCGACGCGTCCTTCATCTTGGCGGACGACAGGCTCACAAGCGGCCCATCCTTGCGCATCGAGATCATTACGTCGAGTGCGCCGCGTAGCGCACTGCTGCCGCGCTCGACACCATCTGCCTTTCGAGTGTGATGGACGAGAAGGACGGTCGCACCAGTCGCCGCCTGAATCTGGCGGATGGCTTCGACGGCCTGTCCCATCGCAGTCGCGCTGTTCTCGTCGCCGCCGACGAAGCAGCGGGCGAACGTGTCGATGATGATTAAGGTAGGTAGCTGCGCATCCTCGAAACCAGCTGTCGCAATCAAGCGCGCAACTTCATTCGGGTCGAGCAGTTGCACCGGCTCCGGGATGAAGCGGACGTTGCACGCCGTTGTCACACCGCGCGCCTTCTTCCACGCGCGAACACGGCTCTTCAGTCCGCGGACTCCCTCGGCGGCCACGTAGAGGACCTTGGCCACCTTGGTCTCTCGACCGTGCCACTCGCGACCTGCGGCGATGTGGAAGGCCACGTCGATCGCCGCGAAGCTCTTCCCGCTCGCTGGCGGGGCGATGAGTGCGGCTGCGCTCCCGGTCGGGAGGACGCCGTCAATGAGCCACTCCGGGTCCGGCAAGTCATCGAGTTCCAAGTCGCTCAGCACACGGAACGGCTCGGGAGACGGAGCGATGGTAAGCGGTGGCCGGGAGGCGACGTGGCTGGTGGCGTGGCTAGGGATCGTGCCTTCAATCGACTTCAACATCGTGGGCAATGAAGCTGAGGAGTCCGGCCGCTGCCTCGGTGGCGGGCCGTGGTTGCCTCTCCTTCGAGCCCGCTGAAGGCTCGCCCGACCCGCCGGGGGACGGAGCGGAGAGGAGAGCGGCACCGTCGCGGCGTTGCCTGCTCTACTGACTACCTCAACTCTTGCCGCCGTAGGACATCACGCGTGGCCGTTGCCGGTCGCAGACGGGCCGGGCGGCCTCCCGCTGTCACCGTCCCGGCTACCACACACGCATCCGTGTCCGCACGCCCCGTACACCCCGTTCGGACCCCACTGCCGAATGTAAGTGCTTGTCTATCAATGACATAGGCCCGGGGTAATCGTTTGGCGAAAAGGGGGATCCCCCCCTGCGTAGCCCATTACACGGCGCGAGAATGTGGCGCTGGCCCGGCACGACCCCGTTCGGCCCCGTCGAAGTCGGCGGCCAAGCGCACTACTCTTGACGCGACGTGCGGCTCACCTGAGCCCGCCGCAGCAATCGCGGCGTCCACCCGCCTGCCGTCGCGAGACGGCTCCCGCCTCGGCCCCCGCGACCGGCGTGTCGCTGCCTGAAGCCCCATCCCTCATGTCGTCTGGTCAGATCCTCGCCACCCAGAGGCCGCTTACCGTCCAGCGCAATCGCGCGGGTAAGATCTGGAGTCACGTCCGCCAGCGTTGGCTCGACGAGACCCCTGAAGAGCGCGTGCGGCAGGAGTACCTCTGCGTCTTGGTCAATGAGTATGGCTATGACCTCGATCAGATTGCCGAGGAGATGGAACTCACGGGGCGGGGGACTGGCCACGCCCGTGCAGATTTCGTCATCTGGCGTTCGGCGATCGACAAGCAGGAGGAGCTCAACCCGCTCGTGATTGTGGAATGCAAGTCCGACAACGTCACGATCAGGGCAGACGACTACTCGCAAGGCGACAACTACGCGCGCATTGCAACGGCGCCGTTCGTTGTCACGCATAACAACCGCGAGACGAAGTACTGGCGAGTGAGACGCGACCGCATGCCGGGTTACCTCGATGAAATCGAGAACATCCCGCATGCCGACGCGAGCGATGCCGAGATCAAGCAGCTCGTGGCCCGGTTGAAGGTATTCAAGGAAGACGAGTTTGCTGATCTGCTCCACAAGTGCCACAACATCATCCGTAACCGCGACCACCTCGATCCTGCCGCCGCGTTCGACGAGATCGCGAAGATCCTATTCGTAAAGGTATGGGTCGAGCGGGAACTCCGTCGAAAGCGGAAGAAGCAGAACCTGTTCACGGTCGAGTTCCTCGACTCGCAGCTCGGTGATCGACCCCTAGACGGCCTTTTCCGGCTGACCAAAGAACACTTCGAGGACGACCTCATCTTCACTGCGGATGAGGAGATCGAGCTGAAGCCCGCGACAAGTCGGGCAATCGTCAAGGAGCTGGAGAAGTACAACCTGTCCGACACCTCCGAGGACGTGAAGGGCATTGCCTTCGAGCGCTTCCTCGGTCGTACCTTCCGCGGAGAGATCGGACAGTTCTTCACGCCTCGGACCATCGTGGAGTTCATGATCCGGATGGTGGCGCCGCAGGAGGGCGAGATCATCTGCGACCCGGCGAGTGGCTCCGGAGGGTTTCTGATCCGCTTCTTTGAGATCGTGCGCGAGCAGATCCTTCAGAGTGCGGACGAGGAGTATGCCGCGTTCAAGCAGGAGATCGAAGCGCGAGATGGTCTATCCGAGGCTGATCGAGCCGGGGCACTGCGGGAGAAGTACGCCGCGATTCAGGAGTCCATCGATCCTGCGAAGGAGGGGTCGCGCCTCTGGCGGTTGGCCAATCGGTGCATCTACGGCACGGACGCCAACGAGCGAATGGCCAGAACCAGCAAGATGAACATGATCATGCATGGTGATGGACATGGAGGCGTCCACCATCACAACGGATTTCTGAACGTCAACGGGATCTACGAGGACCGGTTCAAGATCATCCTCACCAACCCGCCGTTCGGTGCCAACGTAGAGCCCACAGATAAGGTCACTCCTGCCGACGTCGAGTTGCCTCGGGACGACGAACGCCGGTTCCGCCGTATCTACGGTGAGGCGTATCGGGAGGCGCGTGCCCGTACCGAGGCCGCGGTGAACCAGCCGATCGCTGCGTTGTTCGATCTCGGGAAGAACGACGCCGGCAAGCTGTTGAAGGTGAAGACGGAGGTCCTGTTCGTTGAGCGCTGCCTACAGCTTCTCGCGCCCGAGGGCCGACTCGGGATTGTTCTGCCCGAGGGGATCTTCAACAACCCGTCGCTGGACTATGTCCGCGAGTACTGCGAGGACCGCGCGTTCATCCAAGCTGTCGTCAGCCTGCCGCTTGAGACGTTCTTCTCCTCCGGTGCCTCGGTGAAGGCGTCACTTCTGTTCCTCCAGAAGTTCTCGGATGAGGAGAAGCAGCGCTACGACGAGACGACGGCGGCTGCACGTGCTGAGACTGAGGCCAAGTACGCTGCCGAAATCGCCCGAGAGACGGAGGCGATCAAGGAGGCGATCGCCGCGGCCAAGAGGGCGCGTGATCGGGCTGCTGGTGCCGAGGCCACGAAGCGCCTGCGCGATTATGAGCGTCAGATGGCGGAGGTAGTGGCTAGAGAGTCGCGAGCACTCGTGAAGGAGCGCTTCAACTACTTCATCTTCTTCTACGACGCCGAGAAGGTTGGGATTACTGCGACTGGCGAGGAGGATGAAAACGAACTCTTCCCGAACGACCGGGTCCCCGCGGGGTGTGAGCGCACCTGTCTGGAGCTCTTCCGCGACTTCGTCCGAGCGCCGGAGTCGTTCCTTCTGGAGCGCGGGGCATGATGGCCACCAGTGGGCTCCGAGTTGCCCGCTGGACGGAAGTCGATCGCTGGAGCCCGCCGCGCCGTAGGATGGGCGGCCGGGGCTTGCCGCATGGCTGGCAGGTCGTTCGTGTCCGTGACGTCGTCCGTCAGCTTCCCGATCGTGTGAAGGTAACTCCCGACGCGTCTTATGATCTCGCCGGCGTGAGGTGGTATGGAGAGGGAGTGTTCCACCGCGAGACTGCGACCGGACGCGAGCTGAGTGCGAGCTACCTCTATCCCCTCGTTCCCGGTTCGTTCATCTACAACCGGTTGTTCGCGTGGAAGGCGGCATTTGCAGTCGTTCCCGAGGAGATGGCCGGTCTCGTCGCCTCGAACGAGTTCCCGCAGTTCGAGGCTGCTCCTGATCGAGTGGATCCGCACTTCCTGCTTCTCGTCTTTACGCGCCAACGGACGATTGCTCAGGTGGAGGCGGCATCCGTCGGCTCGGCGGCAGTCAGCCGGAACCGCTTCAAGGAAGAGGAGTTTCTTGCGTTCGAACTACTCCTTCCGCCACTTGCCGAGCAGCAAGCCGTCGTGGCTAGGTGGCGTGAACTGCGAGCAGAGGCTGCCGCGGCCGAGGCCAGCGCTACTGCGCTAGAGTCGAGCATCGAGGGCCGGTTGCTGTCCGACCTAGGCATCACGCCACCTCCGGCGATCAGCGCGCCGAAAGCGTTCGCCACAACGTGGGCCGGTGCCCGGAGGTGGTCGGTCGGCACCGTCGCCGATGCGGCACTTGGCCGCGACCGGCTGCCCGCGAGCCGTCACGCCTACGTTCCCCTCGGGGACGTGGCAGCGGTTACGTACGGCATCCAAAAGTCGCCGCAGAACCGCCCCGGAGCGTTCCCGCGTCCTTACCTTCGTGTGGCCAACGTTCGAAAGGGCTTCCTCGACCTTTCGGAGATCAAGCTGATCGAGGTGGCACCGCAAGACATGCCTGCTTTCCGGTTGGAACCGGGCGACGTCCTGTTCGTTGAGGGCAATGGAAGCCGAGCTGAACTGGGGAGAGTCGCCGTCTGGCGGGGTGAGATCGAGGACTGCGTCCATCAAAACCACCTGATCAAGGTTCGCCCCGATCAGGCTCGCCTCCTCCCTGACTTCGCCATGCTCTGGTTCAACACGGAGATTGGGCGTAGCCACTTCTTCCGTGCTGCGAAAAGCTCGTCCGGGCTCGGGACGATCAACTCCAACGAAGTGCGCGGTGCACCGATCCCGCTGCCCCCCGTCAGTGAGCAGGCAGCGATCGTCGCCGAGATCGGACAGGTTCGGACAGCGGCTGAGGCTCTCCGCGTGGGCTCCCGAGAGTCCGTTGCCCGGATGGAGACGGAGATTGAGGCACTGGTATTCGGCCAGCGGGAGGATGTGGAGGCGTAGGCTTCCTGCGAGCTCCACCGGCCGAGCAGCACTTCCCAATGCAGGGCGAGAGCTTGTTGTGAGAAGTGTTGTGAGTCTCCTGCGACAAGTGGATTCACACGTCAGTTGGGGTACGACGCCGATGCCCAAGGACGTCGCTTGATGTGACTGGTTGTAGTACCCCGACGTGCGGTCTGCCGGAATGGGGTTCAGGGGGTCGCGGGTTCAAATCCCGCCGTCCCGATCGAGCGGGCTTCTTCGCAGCAACACCTTACAGAATCCACGTCAGAAGGCCTCCGGGTCGATTCTGACGTGGATTCTGACGTTAGGGGCCCTCCGCGTCGACATTCGCGCGCTCGGTGGCGCGCCATCGACGATGTCAGTCGGCTGCCGCCCCGGCATCGAACGGCCGCTCTCGCGAACGCCGCCGATGGACTCAGCGCTTCGCGTCGTCGCGATCCGGTGTCGCGTCGCGGTGGCCTCCCCGGCGCCCCTGCGGCACACCTGCCGAGCAGCGACAGGGCTGGACCGCGGGCGAGTGGGGCGGGCAGCGGAGTATTCGGGTGCCGACACGCGTGGGGCGGCAGACCAGCGATGCGGTCCCTCGCTGGCTGGCCGTCGACAGCCGGCGGGCGGCGCGACATGGATGCACGCCCGCAAGCCGCGCTGCGGGCGTATCTCCGCGATTCGGCCGAGCGGTCCGGCTCACACCACCGGCGGTCCACCTCGCGTCGCGGCGCGCCACGGCCGCGTGTCGGGACGCTAGCGTGGGGCCACCAACGTCGGCGGGCACGGGCACGACGCGCGTCGCCCGCCAGCGCACGCCGCCGACGTCGTGCGCCCGATCCCCAACCTGGCCACTCTCCTCGCGGGTGCCGACTGCGTCGCTGGGGGCGCGACGAACGCCGACTCCCCGCTGGGCGCGCCGACATAGGCCGCCCACGCCCGGGGCGAGCAGCTGGCGCTCACCGCTGGCGCGCTCGCGCTCACCGCGCGCTTCGCATTCGTCCACACCCTCCGCCTCGGCACGAGCGCCCGTCGCGGAAGCGCTGCGCGTTCGGTGGCGCACGTCCCCGATCACCGCGCACTCACCCACGGAGCCGCGACGTTCCGATGAGTTTCCTCTTCGTGTTCGCGATATCGGCCGCGCTGACCATCCTCGTGGGGGTGTCGCTGCTCGCCACCGCGCGCGTGATGCGCTCTCGCCAGGCGTTGGCCGCGTTCTGGAGCGCGGCGGCCGTCATCCATCTCCTCTGGTGGCGGCTGCCCGACCTGGGCGGCGCCTGGAGCACCGCGGCGCGCTGGCTCGTCAGCGCGTGGCTCGGCACGATCGTGACCGCGGCGTTGCTCGTGATCCCGCTCGCGCTCTTTCACGTCGTGCGCCGCATCGCCGGCGGTCGCGCGACGGTGGGGGCGCGGGCGCCGGTCGTCGCGCTCGGGATCTCGCTCGCTGTCGGCGTGGCGGCCAGCCTCGACGGGCTCGGTGATCCGGTCGTCCGCGAGGAGGTGGTGCACGTGCGCGGGCTGCCGTCGACGCTCGACGGCCTGCGGATCGCCAACCTCGGGGACGTGCACGTCGGTCGCTTCGTCGTGCCCGCGGATCTCGCCCGCGCCGTCGATCTCGTCGACGCGCGCGGCGTCGACCTGCTCGCCGTCACGGGCGATCTGATCGACGACCTGCGTCTGATCGAGCCGACGCTGGACGCCCTGGAGCGCGGTCGGACGCGGCCCGTCCTCGCGATCCTCGGCAACCACGACAAGGCGCACGAGTCGGCCGTGGTGACCGCGATGCGCCGCCGTGCGTTCCGCCTCACCCTGCTGGTCAACGGCAGCGTCGTCATCCGCCATCGCGGCGGCAGCGTGCGCGTGGTCGGCGCCGACTATCCACTGGACGCGCGTGGAGGGCACGTGCTGCCTCCTGCACAGCAGGACGCGGCGATGCGCGCCTTCGCAGCGCGCGCCTTCGCGGGGGCGACCCCTGGCGAGACGATCATCGCGCTCTCGCACCATCCGGAGTTCTTCCGCATCGCCGCGGCACGTGGTGCCGCGCTCACGCTGGCGAGTCACACGCATGGCGGTCACGTGCGCGTCGGCGGGCGGCCGCTCATCGACGCCTTCGACTACATGCACGGGCCGTATCGCCGCGGTGACGCCCACCTCGACGTATCGGCCGGGGTGGGGCAGTGGCTGCCGCTCCGCATCGGCGTGCCGCGCGAGATCGTGATCGTCACGCTGCGTCGCTGACGCCTCTGGACCTCGGTGGTCGCCGCGCAGGCGGGCGCGCGCGGGCGCCCGCCACACGTACTGATCGCCCGCGGCGCGCTGCGACCGGGGGAGGGCGGCGGTGCCGTCGTCCCCTCCGCCCGGCCGTGCACTCCTCCCCCCGACTCAGAGCGTCCGGCGCGCTCCGAGACGCGTCGCGAGCGCTGCCGGTCGCGCTGCCACGCGCGTCAGGCGACGACGCACTGCGCCGGCCGATCGAGCAGCGCGGCGTCGCTCGAACCACCCGCGGTCGACGCACGCATCCCGGCCTCGAACGCCACGACCTCATCCACCCCGCGCCGCGGCGGCGCCGTGACATCCGCGACATCGCGCGCCGACGCACCGGTCCGGTTTGTGCGGAAGGTCACCACAGAGCGCACCGGCACCATGGGGCCTCCGGTTCCTGCATTCGGCATCGCTGGGTTCGGGGACGCGGTCCGTCGGTGTCGGTACGATCGAGCGCCATACCGCTGGTTCACGTCAGGTCTCGCTTCCACTCCACGGACGTGAAGCAGGTCGCGTGCGCGTGCCCGGCCGTGCCGGGTGCGCTCTCGCAAGAGCGCTGCGCAGTCGTAAGAGGTGCGAGTACACGGTTCGGAAGGTCGCGCGACTTTCGCGGGTGCGAGTCGATGCGAGCATGACCGGAGGCGACACGCCTCCGAAACTCACCGGGAGGAGATGCGGATGCACAGGATGCGTAAGGCCATCGTGACGGCCGGGCTGCTGGCTGCACTGCCTGGCGTGGCGGCGGCACAGACGATCAGCACGACAGCGGGCGAGCTCAACCTCACGGGGCTGTTCACGACCGACGGTCCTGACGGCATTCCACAGACTGCCGACGACGCGCTCGGGCAGCCGAACGCCACACAGAACATCAGTGGCGTCGGCTATCTCACGGCCGGCGCGTTCATCCCGTCGACGTCCCCGGGCGTCAACTACCCGTTCTCGCCGCTCTTCCGGGCCGGGTTCGGATTCACCGATGAGCGCAACGCGAACTACACGTTCGTGTTCCGCGCGGGGCCGGGCACCATCACCGATCCCTTCGAAGGGCCGAACGACGATCGAGTGCGCACCGACTACACGACCGGATTCCTGGACATCTACCGCACGCCCGACGCGCCTGGCGTGCAGACGAACAACAACTTCGCGAATCGGAGCACCTTCGCGGACGGTAACCTCTTCCTCTCCTCGAGGATCACGTTCCTCCGCTCCACGTTCGATCCCAGCGGTGGGACGCGAGCGACGGGCGCGGTCGTCGGCGACCTCACGTTCACGGACGGCGAGTTCTTCAACGCCTTCCTGCGGCCGAACAACATCCTGACGGGCTCGCTCTCCTCGCAGACCCGCCTGCGGCTGACCGATGGTCAACTGCCGAACAACGCCCCGGGCACGTATGACTTCGAGGCGGATGGGCGCATCGACGCGGCGGTCGTTCCGGAGCCGAGCACCTACATGCTGATGGGCACCGGGCTGCTCGCCCTCGGCGGGCTCGCGCGCCGCCGTCGCTCCTGAGCCAGCGCACGACCGCTACACTCCTGAGATCTGCGAAGAAGGCGCCGGAGGGGATGTCCCCTCCGGCGCCTTCTCGCGTGCGGACCCTGCCGTCGTCGCCTCAGGCGGCGGTCGGGATCGCTTCCTTCACGGCGGCGAGACCGACCTCGCGGCGCTGCTCGACCGCTGCGCGGTACTCGGCGTCGAACTGCCGCTCGTAGGAGCCGACGAAGTCCACGCGCATCGCCGCGAACATCGCGCTCGCCTCGCGGTGCACGAACTGGCCGATCTCGACCGCGCCGATGCAGCCGTAGAGTCGCGTCAGCACGCGCTCGCACGACAGGAAGACGCTGGGCAGCCCCTGCTGCACGTACGACGTCTGGAAGACGTGCCAGTACAGCGCGGCCATGATGCCGCCGCCGCGATACGGCTTGGCGATCATGAGCTTGCTGATCTCCTGCACCTCGTGCCCGCGACGGCGCTGCGCGCTGAGGTCGAAACCGTAGTGCTCCATCGGCAAGCCGAGCGGGGAGTCGCCGACGACGCGCATGTGGCCGACCACGTTCCCCTCGTGCACCGCGACGAAGTGCCGCGTCGTCGCCGGCTCGTCCCAGCGGTCCCACTTGGCCTCCATCGCCTGCTGCTCGACGGGGAGCGCGTCACGCGCGACCAGCCCACGCTCCGTCACGTAGATGTCGTACGCGAGACGGAAGACCGGCAGGAGCGACTCGTCCGGCAGCAGTGGGCGCACCAAAATCGTGCTCTCGCCGTGCGGGACGCGCACGTGGAACGTGCCGTCCGGCTGCTGCGCGATGTCGAAGGCGGCTTGCGTGCGGCTGAGTCTGAGGCCTGCCATGGGGCCCTTCCGTGGAGAGAGGACGTAGGGGCGTGCGGGCGTGCTCCGTTCGAGCGGGGGGCTCGGACGGGGGGTCGACCTCGGCGTCGGCGGCGCCGGCCGGGAGTTCCGGGAACGGCCGAACGGCGGCAGAGCACTGGGCGGAGTCGGTCGCGTTTCGCGACCCTCGCTGCGCCATGCACCCTGCCGACGCACATACTCGCGACTCGTCACCGTGCGACAAGCGCGGGATTGACGCGGATTGCGGCGCAGATCACAAAATGACGGAGAAGGCCAGCGGCGCACCGTTAACACGGTCCGCTGCGGGGCGTCGCGCGGCCTCGCGCGCGGCGTTCTCTGTCGCGACCTCGACGCCGGGCTCGACCGCGGTGGTCTCGACGATGCCATTCCCTGCGTCCACTGCTCGCGGGCGCGGCGCCGTGATGCGAGACCCGCGGCTCGCTCCCGTCCGCGCGACGCGCCGGTGCCGCGTCGCTCGCACGGGCCGTCACCCACGCACGCACGAACGGTCCGGCTTCACGGGGAAGCCGGACCGTTCGGGGATCGGTGCGCCGCGAGGGTGAGGCGGATCGATCAGCGCGCGTAGAACTCGACGATCGCGGAGTCGACGACCGGGAACGGGACGTCGCCGCGGGCCGGCGTCGCGATCACGCGGCCCGTGAACCGGTCGGTCGGGTCGAGCGCGAGATAGCTCGGCACGCGCAGCTGCGGACCGCGCTCGACGGACTCCAGTACCGAGGGACGCTCGCGCACCCGGCCCGGGGGGAGCGAGATCGCCTCGCCGGGCGCCACCTCGTACGACGCGCGGTCGACCCGCGCCCCGTTCACCCGCACGTGTCCGTGGGAGACGAGCTGCCGCGCCGCCGGGATGGTGGGCGCGAAGCCGAGCCGGAACACGACGTTGTCCAGGCGCCGCTCCAGCAGGGCGAGGAGGTTCTCACCCGTGCGGCCGGGCATGCGCTGGGCGCGCGCGAAGTAGCGGCGGAGCTGCGTCTCGGAGATCCCGTAGTTGAAGCGGACCTTCTGCTTCTCCTCCAGCAGCCGGCGGAACTCGCTCACCTTGCGGCGGCGCGACGTGGACTGGCCGTGCTGGCCCGGCGGATACGGGCGCCGCTCGTGGTCCTTCCGGGTCAGTCCGGGAAGGGCGACGCCGAAGCGGCGCAGGATCTTCAGGCGGGGCGTGCGAACGGGCATCGAGTGGGGCGGAACGGGAATCGGGAAGCGACGCGCGGCGCGGGAGGCCGCGTCAGGCCGCGAGATCGAGCAGGAGCTGCGCGCCGGCGACGAGGCGATGGAGCTCGGCGGCCTCGGTGCGGCTGAACACCCAGCCGCTGCCGGTCTCCCCCAGGAGGAGCGTGACCTCGTCGCCCGCCGGGGTCTCCAGCCCCGCCCGCTCGTCGGCCTGCGCCTCGGCGGCGCCGAGCTGGTCGAGCACCCCGGGCAGGTCGTCGGCGGAGAGCGCGAGCAGGGCGTTCCCGAAGCGCACCTCGAGCAGGCTGCAGCACGGGCAGCGGCGGACGTGGCCGTGAACGGTCTCGAACAGCGAGGCGCGGCGGTGCAGGGACATGGGAACGCACGGAGCGGGACGGGGGCACGCCGCCCCGCTGGGACGGGGCGGCGCACGCCGGGCGCAGGCGGCCGCGGGTCGACGGCCGCCGGCAGGAGCGGAGTCAATCCCGATTGACTTGCTCGGGATTGATGGTTTATCATCGCCGCCGCTCGTCCGCCTGTCAATCGCCGCCTCGCCGCGGCGCGACGGCGCTCCCCCACCAGCTCTCGCCCGCGCCCCATGTCCCGGCTCCACTCGCGCCGAGCGCGCACGTCCGCGTGCCCGGCCGCCCGCTCCGCCGCGCGCACCGCCTCCCACGCCATCCGACGGGCCGCTGCCGCGGGCGCGGCGGCGCTGGCGGTCACCGCCTGCGCGACCGACGACGTGACCGGGCCGCCGGCGCCCGTCGCCGGCGCCTTCACCGTCGACGCCAGCACCCGCTGGGTGTACGTGAGCCTCCGCGACAGCGCCATCGTGACGCCGTCGCCCTCGGCCGGCGAGTCGTCGGCGTGGGACATCGCCTTCAACGCGACCAACGTCACGCTGAACGGCGGCCAGGCCGGGCCGGGCGGCGTCACGGGCTTCTGCGTCTGCCAGAACTCGGGCGCGAACCTCACGAACGCGCAGTGGCTGGCGCTGACCGCCGACGGCGAGCGCCCCGACTTCGACGCGATCACGGCCGTCCCCGCGGGCGCCGCCTTCGCCGCGGACGTGCTCACGCCGGCGTTCACGGGCTGGTTCACCGGCAGCGGAGCGGGCGCGGTGGCGAGCCCCGACTCCGTGTACTTCGTCCGCCTCTCGGACAGCAGCGGCGTGGCGAAGGTGCGCGTGACGCAGCTGCAGGGCGCGAGCGCGACGTCGGCGGGGCGCGTCACGCTGGAGTACGCGCTCGCCGGCAACGGACAGGCCGCCTTCGGCGCCTCGCGCACGGCGGCGCTCGATCTCGCGACGGGGGCGAAGAGCCTCGACCTGCAGACGGGGCAGCCGACCACCGGCGTCGACTGGGAGCTGCGCTTCGACGGCTTCGCCGCGCGCGTGAACGGCGGCGTGAGCGGACCGGGGAACGCCGCGGCCGCGAAGATCACGACCGCGACGTGGGCCACCGCCACGCCGGCGACGACGGCCGCCAACGCGTTCCGCACCGACGTCCACGCGGGCGTGTTCAACGCGTCACGGTTCTACAAGTACAACATCGGCGGCGACAACCGCATCACGCCGACGTTCGACGTCTACCTGATCCGGCGCGGGAGCACGGTCTACAAGCTCCAGATCGTGAACTACTACAGCGCGACCGGCCAGGCACGCCACATCGCGTTCCGCTACCAGCAGATCGCGGGATGAGCGCCGTGACGAGTCGGCTCGCGTCCGCGCTGCTGGCCGCGTCACTCGCCGCGTCGCTCGCCGCGTCGCTAGTCGCCGCGCCGACACTCCACGCGCAGGCGCCGGCCGCGCGCGCGTCCGCCAGCGGGCACGTGCTCGACGCGGCAACGGGGCGGCCGCTCGCGGAGGCGGAGGTGCGCCTGGTCGGACCCGACACGGTCGCGGTGCGCACCGACGCGCGTGGCACGTGGCGCGCGGCCGGGCTGCGCGCGGGGCGCTATCGGCTGCGCGCCGCGCGCATCGGCCACGCGGCGAGCGAGGCGCGCCTGGACCTCGCGTCGGGCGCCACCACCGAGCGCACGCTGCGACTGAGCGCGACGCCGCTCGCGCTGGATCAGGTGGTGGTGACGGCGGCGCGGCGCGCGCAGCGCCTCGCCGACGCGGTGACGACGACGGAGCTGGTGACGCGCGCCGACATCGAGCGCACCGGCGCGTCCGACCTCGCCGCGGTGCTCGCGGAGCAGACGGGGATCGCGCTGCAGGGCGGGCATCCCGCCGGCGTGGGGGTCATGCTGCAGGGGATCGGCTCCGAGCGCGTCCTCGTGCTGCTCGACGGACAGCCGATCGCCGGCCGCATCTCGGGGCTGTTCGACCTGTCGCGCATCCCGACGGCGATGGTGGAGCGCGTGGAGGTGGTGAAGGGCCCGCAGTCGACGCTCTACGGCACCGACGCGATGGGCGGCGTGGTCAACGTCATCACGCGCACGCCGCCGCGCGGCACGCTCGGCGCCGCGCTGCAGGCGACGGCGGGCACGCAGGCGCGGCGCGACGGGACGGCGAGCGTCGCCCTCGGGCGTGGCGCGCTGGCGTCGTCGCTCGACCTGAGCCGGCGCCACGTCGAATCCACGCCGGGCCGCGAGGAGGCGGCCGGTGCGCTCGCCGTGCGCGCGGACGCCGCGGCGAAGGTGCGCTGGGCGCCCGACGCCGCGCGCAGCGCCGAGGCGAGCGTGCTCGCCCTGGACGAGCGGCAGCGGTGGCGCGACGGCGCGCTGTACGGCTTCGCCGACAACCGGCAGTGGAGCGGGCGCGTGGCGGGCGCGTGGCAGCGCGGGGCGCACCGCCTGAGCCCCACGCTCTCCGCGTCGGTGTTCGACCACCGCTCGCGCAGCAGCATGGAGTCGCGCCCGATCGCCGGCGACACGGGGCAGCGGCAGCTGCAGCGCGTGTATCAGGCGGAGCTCCTGTACAACGGCACGCTCGGACGCGTGGGCGCGCTCGACGTCGGCACGCAGGTGCGGCGCGACGAGACCGAGACGGCGCGCGTGCCCGGCGGGCTGCGCGCGATCACCGCGATCGAGCCGTTCGCGCAGCTGGAGCTGACGCCGACGGCGTCGCTGTCCATCGTGCCGGGGGTGCGCGTGACGCGCAGCTCGCAGTGGGGCACGCACGTGACGCCGCGCGTCGCGCTGCGGCAGCGGCTCGGCGGGCGCGTCACGCTGCGCGCGTCGGCGGGCGAGGGGTTCCGCGCGCCGGACTTCAAGGAGCTCTACATGCGCTTCGTGAATCAGGGCGCGGGCTACGCGGTCAACGGCAACCCGCTGCTGCGTCCCGAGACGTCGCGCAACGTGACCGCGGGCGCGGAGTGGGCGGACGAGCGCGCGTACCTGCGCTCGCAGCTGTACTGGAACGGCTTCCGCGACTTCATCGAGACGCGGCCGGTCAGCGCGCCCGGCGAGCCGCCGGTCTACGCGTACGGCAACGTCGACGACGGCTCGACGCGGGGCATCGACCTCGAGGGCGGGCTCACGGTGCGCGCGCTGCGCGTCGAGGCGGCGTACGCGGGGTTGTCGACGCGCGACGACGCGACCGGCCGTCCGCTCCTCGGCCGCCCCACCCACTCCGCGCGCGCGACGCTCGCCGGCACGCTGCCGCTCGCGGTGCGCGCGAGCGTCACGGGGCTGTTCACCGGCCGCACGCCGATGGAGCGCGACGCGGCGACGGGCGCGGTCACGAGCTGGCGTGACGCCTTCCTGCGCACCGACGTGCGCCTCGCGCGCCGGCTGCCCGCGGGCCCCGACGGCGTGGAGCTCGTCGTCGGCGCCGACAACCTCCTCGACCAGCGACCGGCCGCGTGGGCCGGCTACACCGGTCGCCACGTGTACACGGCCCTGTCGTGGGCCATCACCAGGACGCACACCCCATGACCCCGATGATCCTCCTCCGCGGCGCGATCGCGCTCGCCGCCACCGCGACGCTGGTGGCACCGGCGCCCGGACGCGCGCAGCAGGCGCCCCGCGTCGGCGTGGTCGTCGTGGCGCACGGCGGCGACTCCGTCTGGAACGCGCACGTGCGCGAGACCGCGGCCGCCGCGCGCGTGGGCGGTCCGCTCGAGGTGAGCTTCCTCATGGGCGCGGGCGCGAAAGGCGCGCGCTTCCAGGACGCGGTGGCGCGGCTGCAGGCGCAGGGCGTGTCGCGGATCGTCGTCGTGCCGATGCTCGTGTCGAGCCACAGCGGGCATTACGACCAGATCCGCTGGCTCGCCGGCGACTCCGTCGCGCTCGGCGAGCAGATGATGCACCACCTGCACATGGCCGGCATCGAGCGGCCGACGACGCGCGTGCCGCTGCGCGTGACGCCGGCGATGGACGCCGCGCCCGAGGTGGCGCGCGCGCTCGCGGACCGCGCGACGGCGCTCGCGACGCAGCAGTCGGCGGCGCCGCGCGAGCGGGCGCTGCTCATCGTCGGGCACGGGCCGAACTCCGCCGAGGACTACGCGGCGTGGATGGAGAACCTGCGCGCGGTCGCCGACTCGGTGAAGGCGATGACCGGGTTCCGCGACGTGCGCGTGGAGCTGGTGCGCGACGACGCGCCCGCGCCGGTGCGCGCCGAGGCGGTGCGCCGCGTGCGCGAGCTGATCGAGCTGCAGCACCTCGCGACGGGGCAGGACGTCATCGTCGTGCCCGTGCTCGTGTCGAAGGGGAGCGTCAGCCGCGACAAGGTGCCGAACGACATCCGCGGCACGCGGTCGGTGTACGCCGGCGAGCCGCTCGCGCCGCATCCGGCGATCGCGCGCTGGATCGAGGCGCGGGTGCGCGCGGCGACCGGCACCGCCTCAGCCTCGCGCTGAGCCGACGCCGCGCGACGCGGCGGGCGCGGAGTCTGCACCGCGGCGCCGCGCGGGGGCACCGACGGCCGCCCAGATCGACCTCCGGGCGGCCGTCGACGTGCCAGCACGGCTGAGAACGCGGCGAGGCCATCCCGGACGTGATCTCGACGGTCGTCGGCATCCTCCTCCTGCTCGCGCTGCTGCGCGACGTCGTGAGCGAGCTGTTCGACCCGGGCACCTCGGGGCGGCTCAGTCGCGCCGTGATGCAGGGCGCGTGGCGCGGCGTGCGCGCGGTGGCGCGTCGACACCACGGCGCGATCCACCACGCGGGCGCCGTCGTGCTGCTGGCCGTCGCGTTCGCCTGGGTGTCGCTGCTCATGCTCGGCTTCGCGCTCGTGTACTGGCCGCGGCTGCCCGACGACTTCCAGCTCGGGCCGGGGCTGCCGCCGGAGGCGGGGCAGGGGTTCGCGACCGCGCTCTACATCTCGCTCGCCTCGGCGACGACGCTCAACACGAGCGAGCTGGTGCCGGCGACCAGCGCGATGCGCATGGCGGTGGCCGTCGAGAGCATGCTCGGCGTGGGGCTCATCACCGCCTGGATCACCTGGGTGCTGTCGATCTACCCGGTGCTCGCCGATCGGCGCGCGTTCGAGCGGCAGGTGGCGCTGATCCGTCGCACGCATCCGCAGCCCGCCGCGGTGATGCAGGAGGTCCCACGGGAGGCGGTGACCGGCATGCTGCGCTCGCTCACCGAGCAGCTGCTGCGCATCGGCAGCTCGCTCGGGCAGACGCGGGTGACGTACTACTTCCAGAACGAGTCGCGCGACCTCGCGCTGGCGAAGCAGCTCCCGTACGTGCTCGCGCTCGCGCACGCGGCGGAGTCCGACGGGCGCGAGGACGCGGTGCGGTACCACGGCGCCACGCTGCGCCTCGCCGCCGAGTCGGTGCTCGGCCAGGTCGGCGAGCGCTTCCTCGGGCTGCCGGACGCGGCGCCCGACGTGGTGCTCGACGCGCTGGCGGCCGACCACCTGCTGGAGAACCCGGCGCCGACACGCGGCCACCGCGCGCAGGGCGCGACGAATTCGCGCGATCGGGGCGCCGCGTCGTGATCGCCGCACGGTCCGCGTGCGGCGATCACGATGCGAGGCCGAGCGGTCAGGCCGTGACGCGGCGCCGGCGCGCGATGCCGCCGACGAGCGCCAGCCCCACGGCGCACAGGCCGAGCGTGGCCGGCTCGGGCACGGTGCTCTGCGGCAGGAGCTGCGTGCCGCGGTCGAACGTGTACGACACCTGCGCCGTGACGTCGTTGCCCTGCGCGTCGAGGAAGCGCACCCCGCGCAGCCCCGCGGTGTTGCCGTAGTCCGCGCGCGCGGCGGCGTCGATGACGTGCTGGTTGTCCAGGATCCCGCCCGCGACGCTGGCGTCGGCGCGCAGCGTGTACGTGAAGCTGACGGCGTTCGAGCTGCCGACCGGCACGGACAGCGGCCACAGGATCGCCTGCTCCGACTCGCGGTGCAGAGTGCTCCACCTGCCCGGGTCGCTCGTCAGGGAGTTCTGCTGGGGCGCGAGGCCCGCGCCCGGCGCCGAGAAGGTGAAGTACGAGAGCGTGCTCGCCCCACCCTGCATCATCCAGCTGGGCGGGAGGCCGCACTGGTCGATCGGCCCGTGGCAGACGATCGGGCCCTCCTGCGGGAAGCCGGCGGAGCGGACCGCCTGCTCGCCGTGGTACCAGACGTCGAACAGCACGGAGGTCGGCTGCGCGCCGGCGGTGGAGGTGATGCGCAGGACGTCCGACCACCTCGCCTCCGCGCTCGCGCGCCAGCCGAGCCCCATGCCGTCGACCATCGCGGGCGTGCCCGTCGTGGTCACGACGCGCGCTGACGCGCTGACGCGCAGCTGCCCGTTCTGATTGGACGCGCTCGCGTGAACCTCGCTGCGGCCCGCGCTCGGCGCGTTCGGGTCGGGGACGTACGAGCAGGTGCCCGGCGGGGCGCCGAAGCACGGCGGGACCGGCTCGGACCATCCGGTGCAGTCGGAGCTGACCTGCAGCCCCGCGCCGACCTGCGACGCGCTGACGCAGGGATTGGCGGCGCCCTTCGCCCAGGGGGCGTTGGTCGTGGCCTGGACGGAGCTCTGGGCGGTCGCGCCGCCCGGCGTGGCGGCGAGGAGCGCGGCCGTCGCCACGGCGGCGAGGGCGAGCCCGAGGACGGAGGAGACGAGCGCGGTGACGGAGCGGCGCGCGGCGGCGCGCGAAGCGTGCAGGGCGTGGCGCCAGGAACGGTGCGGCATCGCTGGGGGCTGGCAGGAGGTGGAGTCGAGCGGCGGCGAACCACCGTGGTTCGCACCCACTCTACGAGGCCCCCGCGCGGCCGCCGTACGTAGTCGCTACGTATCTTTGTCGACGGCAGCGCGCCGCCGCGCCGTCCAACCTTCGCACCCGCCCGGGGTACCCAGCGGCATGCCCGCACGCGCCTCCCGGGAGGGCTCGCCGGACCCCGGCCTCGCCTCCAGCACCTCGCCGGCGCCCGCGCCGTCGCTCGACGCGCTCGTCGACCTGATCGAGCGCGCGCTGCTCCCGGAGCTGCGGATCGAGAGCGTGTATGCGCGCGATCCCGTCGTGCCGCGTCGGGTGCCCGCGCCGTGGCGCGTGCTCGGCGCCGGCAACTACGCCGCGGTGCTCGTCCATCCCGAGCATCCGACGGTCGTGGTGAAGGTCTACGCACCGGGGCGGCCGGGGCTCGAGGCGGAGACCGAGGTGTACGCGCGCCTCGGGCGGCACCCGGCCTACTCGTCGTGCGTGCACGCGGGCGCCGGCTACCTCGTGCTCGCGCGGCTGCACGGCGTCACGCTCTACGACGCGGTGCACCGCGGCCTCCCGATCCCACCGCGCGTCATCCGCGACATCGACGAGGCGCTGGACTACGCGCGCTCGCGCGGGCTGCATCCGCACGACGTGCACGGGCGCAACGTGATGATGCACGACGGGCGCGGACTGGTCGTCGACGTCTCCGACTTCCTCGAGCGCGAGGACTGCGCGAAGTGGCGCGACCTGCGGCGCGCCTACCACCGCGTCTACCGCCCGCTGCTCATGCCGCTGCGCCTGCGCGTGCCGTACGCGGTGCTCGACCTGGTGCGCGCCGGCTACCGGCTGGTGCGCCGGGTGAATCCCGCCAGCTCCTGAAGCGCGCGGGCGCCCGCGCGCTCGGCCTGCGCGCTCAGCCCGCGCGCTCGGGGACGAGGAACCGCCGCGCCTCGACCAGCACCGGGAGCCCGCGCACGACGCAGAGCACGACCGTCGCGTACACGCAGCCGTAGGCGAGCACCATCAGCGTCGTCTTGAGCGACGGCTGCCACCCCGGCGCGAAGGCCAGGATCACGAGCGTGAAGGCGGCCGCCTTGCCGACGCCGTACGCGCCGCGGCTCAGCCGCGAGCTGACGAGCAGCGCGCCGAGCCGCGAGCGCATCATCGACGTGGCGCCGAACGCGGTGAGCCCGCGCTCGAACGCGAGCGCGCGCAGCCCGTCGACGAGGATCCCGCGCGCGGAGACGAGCACCGCGACCCAGAGCGGGATCCAGCCGAAGGAGGCGAAGGCGATCCAGTACGTCATCTCGACGACGCGGTCGCCGAGGATGTCGATGACGGCGCCGACCTTGGACGCCTCGTTGCGCCGGCGCGCGACCCAGCCGTCCCACGCGTCCATCCAGATCAGGAGGACGGTGAGGAGCGCGGCCCCCACGTAGATCCCCCACGTGTGCCAGCGGAGCATCGCGACCGCGAGGAACGCGAGCAGGGTGCGCAGGACGGTGATCAGGTTGGCCATGGCCTCGACTCCGCTGGCGCCGGCGGCCGGACTGCCGCCGCTCTCCTCATATCGTAGGGCTGGGGCCGTTGTTCCGCAGCCCCGCGTGCGGAGGGTCCGCCGCTCATCGTTTGGCCTCCGTCGACGCGGCCTCGCGCGCACCGGCCGTGAAGGCGCGGTGCACCGGGCGCCCCTCCCACCCCTCGGGCACGTCGAGGCCGAGCAGCCAGAGCGCCGTCGCGCCCGTGTCCATGGTGCGGATGCCCGGGCCGAGCGCCGCCCCCGCGGCGACGCCCCGCCCCCACGCGATCCAGGGGATCGTCACGTCGAGCGAGTCGGCCGTCCCGTGGTCGCGCCGCTGCCCGCCGTGATCGGCGGTGAGGAGGAGGGTGTAGCCGCCGCGCCCGTACGCCGCGTCGGCCGCGTCGACCACCACGGCGAGCGCCTCGTCCGCGGTGCGCACGGCGCGGCCGTAGAGCCAGGACATCCAGCCGACGGCGTGTCCCACGTAGTCCGGCTCCCCGAGGTGCACGAAGAGCAGCTCCGGCGGGCGCCCCGACCGCGCGGTGCGCCCGAGGTACGCGCGCACGTCGTGCGCGGTGCGGCGCGCCGACCAGCGCCCCCACCATCCGGTCGGCGCCTGCGCGTAATCGAGCGTGCCCGGCACCATGAGATGCCGGAACTTCGCCTTGCCGAAGAATGCCGCCGTGTGGAGCCCCCGCTGCCGCGCGACCGCGAAGACGGTCGGCACGGGGACGAGCCCGCGCCCGACGACCTCGTCGTCGTTCCAGGTGATGCCGTGACGATCGGGGGGCACGCCGGTCAGCATCGACGTGTGCGACGGGAGCGTCTTGCTCGGCAGGATGGTGCGCGCGTCGAGCGTCGCCCGCCCCTCGCGCACGAGGCGCTGGATCACCCCGGGCCGGAAGCGCGCGATCGCGTCCGGCCGGAGCCCGTCAATCGAGACGATGACCACGTGGCGCGTCACCGCCCCCGGGCGGCCGACGCCCGCGTCGGAGGTCGGCGCGGCGGGCGCGGGGCCGGGCTCGGCCCGGAGGCGTGCCGCGGGGGCGCACGCGGTCGGGAGGGCGGCGCTCGCGCCCGCGACGACGAACGCCAGCGCCCCCGCGAGCAGGCGCCGCGCCGCCGGCCGCGTCAGCGCGGGGCGGCGCCGGGCCCGACGTCCGGAGCCCGGCCGCGGCGTGGCGTCGGTCGGCGCGTCGGGTGGAAGGCGGATGGCGCGGGGCATGACGTCCCGCGTGGCGAAAGCCGTGCGCGCAGCCGCGGCGGACCCGACGGCCCCGCCGTCCGCCCGGATCACGCGTGGCCGATCGTTCCCGCGAGCAGGCCGATCGCGGCCCCGCCGGCCACCAGCCACGCCGAGTTCACCCGCCGGCGGACGAGGAGCACCGCGCTCGCGACGGCGAGCGCCACGGTGAGCGGATCCACGAGCGCGGCGCGCCCGAGCTGCGCGGCGACGACCGCCATCAGCGCGAGCGAGGCGACGTTCACCCCGTCGAGCGCGGCGCCCGCGGCCGGCGAGCGGCGCAGCCACGGCACGAGCGGCCCGCTCAGCGCCACGAACACGAACGCGGGCAGGAAGATGCCGATCGTCGCGACGGCGGCGCCGGCCGGCCCGCCGAGCAGGTAGCCGACGAAGGTGGCGGTGGTGAACACCGGACCCGGCGTCACCTGGCCGACCGCCACGGCGTCGAGCAGCTGGCGCTCGGTGAGCCAGCCGAGCCGCTCCACGAGGTCGGCGCGCAGGAAGGCGAGCAGCACGTAGCCGCTGCCGAAGAGCACCGCGCCGATCTTCGCGAACACGCCGAACAGCCCCCAGAGCGAGAACGGCGCTGCGACGATCTCGGCCGGCGACTGCGCGAGGGGCGGCGCGGCGAGCCACGCCGCGGCCGCGCCCACGCCGGCGGGGCGTGGGCGTCGCAGGACGACGGCCGCCACGCCCGCCGCCGCGAGGACCGCCAGCTCGTGCACGCCGAGCGTCGCCGCCGCGACCGCCGCGGCGCCGATCAGCGCCAGCGTCGTGGACCGGACCGCGGAGCGTCCGAGGCTCCAGACCGCCTGCACGACGACGGCGATCACCACCGGCTTCACGCCGTACAGGAGCCCCGCCGCCTGCGGCAGCGCGCCGAAGCGCACGTACGCCCACGCGACGCCGGCGACGATCAGCGCGGCGGGGAGGATGAAGCAGGTCCCCGCCACGAGCAGGCCTGGCCACCCGGCGCGCGCGCGACCGAGGTGGAGCGCCAGCTCGGTCGAGTTGGGCCCCGGAACGAGGTGCGTCGCGCCGAGGTAGTCGAGGAAGGCGTCGCGGGTGAGCCAGCCGCGGCGCCGCACGACCTCGTCCTCCAGCATCGCGACGTGCGCCGCCGGCCCGCCGAACGCGACGGTGCCCAACGTCAGGAACAGCCGCGCCAGCTCGGCGAGCGTGGTGCGCGCCGCAGCCGGCGCGGGAGTCGGCGCGGCGCGCTCGTGCGCGGGGCGGTGCGTCAGGCGCCGGGCAGGGTGACCGTGAAGGTGCTGCCCACGCCCGGCGTGCTCTCGACGGTGAGGTCGCCGCCCATGCCCCGCGCGAGGTCGCGGCTGATGGCGAGCCCGAGCCCGGTCCCCTCGGCGGTGCGCGTGAGGTCGGAGCGCACCTGCACGAACGGATCGAAGATGCGCTCGCGCTGCTCGTGCGCGACGCCGATGCCCGTGTCCCGCACGAGGAGATGGACGAGCGTCCCCGCGTCGACGCACGCCAGCTCGACGCGTCCACCGCGGTCGGTGAACTTCACCGCGTTGGAGAGCAGGTTCACGAGGATCTGCCGCAGCTTCTCGCCGTCGGCCCGCACGGCGAGATCGGGCGGGCACTCGGCCACGCGCAGCGCGAGCCCCTTCGCCTGGGCCTGCGGCGCGATGAGCGCCTCGGCGCCGACGAGCGCGTCGCGCGCGCGGACGGACGCCACTTCGTAGTGCACCGCGCCCGTCTCGAGCTTGGCGTAGTTGAGCACCTCGTTGATGAGGCCGAGCAGGTGGCGCTGGCTCGCCTGCAGGCGGCGCAGGTCCTCGCGCTGCTGCGCCGTCACGGGGCCGCGGATGCCCATCTCCATCAGCTCCGCGTAGCCGCCGATCGCGTTGAGCGGGGTGCGCAGCTCGTGGCTCATGACCGCGAGGAACTCGCTCTTCGCGCGGTTCGCCGCCTCCGCCTCCGCGCGCGCCGCCCGCTCGGCGGTGAGCAGCCGCGCGCGCTCCAGTGCCTGCGCGGCCTGTCGGCCGAAGGCGAGGAACAGCTCGCGGTCGGCCTCGGGCAGCGCGCGCGGCGCGGTCCACGAGAACGACATCGCCCCGACGACGTCGCCGGCGACGGTCAGCGGCACCGTGGCCAGCGCCTGCGTGCCCATCTCGTCGAAGAGGTGGCCGACGTCGGGGAAGCGGGCGCGGAGCGCCGCGCCGCCCTCGACGAACAGGACGTCGCCCGTGCGCAGGCACTCCGCGACCGGGCCGGCGCGCGAGAGCGGGAAGCGCGCGTACGCGTCGACCACCGACGGAGCGACGCCGTGATGCCGCAGGACGGCGCCCTCGCCCGGCCCGTCCTCCGACGGCGGCGCGACGCGCAGGGCGAGCATGCCCGTCGCCGCCTGCGTCGCGGCGACGCCCTGCGCGACCACGACGTCGGCCACCTCCTCGGGCGTCGTCGTCGCGGCCAGCGCGGCGGTGAGCGCCTGCAGCCGGTCGGCGCGCTCGCGCGCGCGCTCGACCTCGCGCCGCGCGCGCACCTGCTCGGTGATGTCGTTGCCGTGCGCGATCACGCCGACGCGCGTCGGCGCGCCCGTCGCGTCGGGCTCCACGAGCGGCAGGTAGGCGAAGTCGAAGAAGCGCTCCTCGGGCGGCGCGCCCGGCGACGTCGAGAGCCAGATCGGGACCTCGCGGCCCACGAAGGGCTCGCCCGTGGCGACGACGTCGTCGAGCAGCCGCTCGAAGCCCTGGCCGCGCAGCTCGGGGATCGCGTCGAGCAGCGGCTTGCCGAGCACGTCGCGCCGGCCGTTGAGCGCGAGGTACGCGTCGTTCGCCATCACGAGCACGTGCTCGGGGCCGCGGACGATGGCGAGCACCGACGGGGTCTGCGAGAACACCGCCGCGAGCCGCGAGCGCTCGACCTCCAGCTCGCGCAGCAGCTGCTCGCGCTCCGCCTCGGCCGCCTTGCGCGGGCCGATGTCGCGGAAGTGCACCATCAGCCCGCCCGACCACGGATAGGTGCGCACGTCGAACCAGGTGCGGAGCGGGGGGAAGTACGCCTCGGCGGCCGTCACGCGGCCGGTCTCCATGGCCTCGCGGTACGGTCCCTCGAACGGCGACCCCGCGACCTCGGGGAAGGCCTCCCACAGCGTGCGGCCGAGCAGCGCGTCGCGCCGCGTCTGCAGCAGCGGCTCGGCCGCGTCGTTGACGTAGGTGAAGCGCCACTCGCGGTCGAGCAGGTAGAACGCGTCGGCGATGCTCGCGAGCACGGCGTCCGACCGGGTGCGGGCCGCCTCGACCTCCAGGCGCGTGCGCTCGCTCTCGGCGAGCAGGCGCTCGACCTCGCGCCGGGCCCGCACCTGGTCGGTCACGTCCACCGCGAAGTTGAAGACGCCGATCACGCGTCCGCCGGCGTCGCGCACGGGATCCAGGCGCAGGTCGAGCCAGGTGTCGATGACGCCCGTGCCGTCACGGTCGAAGCGCACGAGCGTCTCGGGCCCGACCCACGGCTCGCCCGTCGCGTATACCCGGTCGAACAGCTCGTGCATGCCGCTCCCCGTCAGCTCCGGGAACGCCTCCCTCGGCGTGAGCCCGGTGACGTCGCGTCCGCCGCCGCTCACGCGCTTGTACGCGTCGTTCACGAGGGCGTAGCGGTGCTCGGGGCCGAGGAGCAGCGCGAGCGGGGCCGGCGCGTGCAGCACGACGGAGCGCAGCCGCTCGCGCTCGGCCTCCACCTCGGCGGCCAGGCGCTCGCGCTCCGCGTCGGCGCGCTTGCGCGCGCTGACGTCGTCGAACAGGAGCGCGACTCGGCGCTCGTGCGGCTCGCCGACGCGCAGGGCGTACACGTCGAACCAGCGGCCCATCGCCGTGGAGCCCATCTCGAAGCGCATGGACTCGCCGGTCGTGGCGACGCGGCCGTACACCTCGATCCACTCGCGCTCCAGCTCCGGCACCAGCTCGCGCGCGGTGCGGCCCACCGCGTCGACGAGGCCGGTCAGCTGCGCGAACGCGGGGTTCGTCTCCAGGAAGCGATAGTCGACCGGCCGTCCCCGCTCGTCGAACAGCATCTCCAGGACGCAGAAGCCGTCGTCGATCGACTCGAGCAGCGTGCGGTAGCGCGCCTCGCTCGCCTGCAGCGCCGTCTCGACGCGGCGCTGCGCCGCGACGTCGACGTTCATCCCCACCCACTCGTGCACGGCCCCGTCGGGCCCGGTCACGGGCACCGCGCGCACCTGCGTCAGGCGCCACTCGCGCGTGGGGGCGTGCCAGACGCGGAGCTCCGCATCGAGCGGCCGCGTGGCGGCGATGGCCGCGCGCCACTGTGCCAGCACGCGCGCGCGGTCGTCGGGGTGCACGGCCTCGATCCAGCCCTCGCCGAGTCGCGCCTCGTGCGTCTGCCCCGTGAAGGCGCGCCACGACGGCGAGTCCTCCGTCACCAGCCCCGAGGCGTCCGTCGTCCAGACGGTCTGCGCGGCGGCTTCGACGAGCGCGCGGAAGCGCTGCTCGCTCGCACGCAGCGCCGCGATCGCGTTCTCCTCGCCGTTCTGGGTGGCGGTCGATCCCGTGCGTCGATCCATGCGACAGCCGTCTGGTCCTGGTGCGGCGTCACGCCCCGACGTCGCCGCCGGGCGTGAGAACGCCAGAAGATAGCCCCCTGCGCGGCGCGCGTGTCGCGCGGCGCTCCGCGGCGTTCCGCCGCGTTCGTGCCGCCGTCCGCCGATCAGCGCCGCGGCGTCGAGGGCGTCGCCCCGCGCCGCGAGAGGAGCCAGCCGAGCGCCGCGAGCCCGAAGCCGCCGACGGCGAGGAAGATCCAGTCGTAGCTCGGCACGTGCACGGGCACGTCGCGCACGTGGTGGATGTTCAGCACGTGGTGGTCGATCAGCCCCTCGACGAGGTTGAAGATGCCCCAGCCGAGGAGGAGCTGTCCGGTGAACGCGCCCGCGGTGGGGAGCGCGACGCCCGCGCGCGCGTCGCGCAGGAGCAGGTAGACGCCGGCGAGCGTGAGCGCGAGCGTCGCGACGTGGAACCAGCCGTCCCACGCCATGTTCCGCTTCATCGCCTCCATGGTGGTGGGTGGCAGCACGGCGGACCCCATGTTGTGCCACTGCGCGATCTGGTGCAGCGCGATCCCGTCGACGAAGCCGCCGAGGCCGAGCCCGAGCACGATGCCGGGCGCGAGGCTGGTGCGGCCGGCGGGAGAGGTAGCGGGATGCGCCGTCATGGGCTGGCTCCTCGAACGTGTGGCGATGCGGACGGGCGCACCTCCCGTACGGCGACGCGGGCTCGCGCCCTGCGGGGGATGCCGCGCGTGCCGGGCGCTCGCGGCACGCCGCGCCGCGCACGCTCCGGCCCGGCGCGCTCCGCCGCGAGGGGATCGCAAGGCATGCGCCCCGCGCGGCGCGGCGTCCCGGTCGACGGGCGCGGGCCGCGACGCGGGGCGCGAGCGCGCGACGCCCGGGGACCCGGGCCGGGGCCGCCCGTGCGCTTTCCTACGGCCGCCCCCTGTGCGATCCTCCGGGCGGCGCGTCCCTCCGGGCGGCGCGCCCCGCCGCTCGTCCGTCCCGTGCCTCCCGTCCATGCCGCTCCGTCCTCCCGTCCGAAACGTCCCACGCGCGCGCGCGCTGTCGCTCTGCGCCGGCGCGCTCCTGGTCGCCGCCGCGTGCGCCGAGGGCGCGAAGTCCGCGGGGGCCGCCGGCGCCGCGACCGGCGCGCCGCAGCCCGCGCCGGGGGAGGTGGTCGACTCGGCGCCGCCGCGCCCGACGATCGATTCGGGCCTCGCGGCCGCGCGCGCCACGGTGCAGGACTCGACGCCGGTGACGGCGGCGGCGTTCGCGAGCGCCGGCGCGCCGCAGGACAGCGGGGCGGCGCGACCCGCGCAGGACTCGGCCCGGGCGGCGGCGGCGGCGCGCGCCCGGGCGGTGGCCAACGGCACCCTCGAGGCGGAGCGTGGCGGGATCCTCGGCCCGAAGGCGGGCGACCGCCACTACGCGTTCCGGGACGCCGGGAGCAACCTCGACTCGCTCTGGCCGGTCAGGACGCCGCCGCCGCTCCCCGGGTCGATCCTGCCCGCCAAGCGCATCATCGCGTTCTACGGCAACCCGCTCTCGACGCGCATGGGCATCCTCGGCGAGTTCGCGCCGGAGGAGATGCTGCGCAAGCTCGACGCGGAGGTGGCCGCTTGGAATCGGCTCGATCCCGCGCATCCCGTGCAGCCCGCGCTGCACCTGATCGTCCTCGTCGCCGACGGACACCCGGGCACGAGCGGGAAGTACCGCACGCGCCACGACAGCGCGATGATCGAGAAGGTGTACGGCTGGGCGCGCAGCCGGAACGCGCTGCTCTTCGTGGACCTGCAGGTGGGGCAGAGCACGCTGCAGCACGAGCTGCCGTGGATCGAGAAGTTCCTCGTGCGCCCCGACGTGCACCTGGGGATCGACCCCGAGTTCTCGATGAAGAACGGGGGGATCCCGGGGCGCCGCATCGGCACGTACGACGCCGCCGACATCAACTACGCGACGCGCTTCCTGTCGGACCTCGTGCGGAAGCACCAGCTGCCGCCGAAGATCCTCGTCGTGCACCGCTTCACGCCCAAGGGCGTGACGAACTACAAGCGGATCACGCTCGATCCGAACGTGCAGATCGTCATGCACATGGACGGCTTCGGCCCGCCGTGGATGAAGCGCGACACCTACTGGCGCGACATCAAGCGCGAGCCGGTGCAGTTCGCGGGGTGGAAGCAGTTCACGAAGGCCAAGAACGACCGGCCGCCCACGCCGCGCGCCGACATCCTGCGCCTCTGGCCCGTCCCGCTCTACATCCAGATCCAGTAGTCGGCTCCGCCCTCCCTCGCCCCGTCCACCTCCGCACGCGCTCCCGGGTGACCACCGCCTCGTTCGACGATCGTGATCCCGTGCCGCCGACGGCGGCGCGGCAGGACCCCAACGACCTGGGCTTCGGCTACGTCGTCGCGCAGCAGGCGCGCGGGCGGTTCCTCACGCATGACGGCGTCTCGACGAGCCGCAAGTACGGGCTGGGCTCGCAGTACGTCGAGCGGTTCTACCTGCGCGCGCTCAGCGCGTCGCTCCCGACCTTCCTCGTCTGGTCGCTCGGCGCGCTCCTGCTGCTCAACGGCTTCTTCGCGCTCGCCTACCTCGCGCTCGGCGAGGGCGCGCTGCGGGGGGCGGAGTCGCTCGGGCTCTCCGACCCCTTCCTCCGGACGTTCGCGTTCAGCGTCGGCGTCTTCACGACCAGCGGCACCGGGCCGCTGCACGCCTACGGACCGACGGCGCACTGGCTGGTCGTGTTCGAGTCGTTCTTCGGGCCGTTCGTGCTCGTCGCGACGGGGGGGCTGCTGATCGCGCGGCTCACGCGCCCGCAGATGCGCCTGCGGTTCAGCGAGTCGGCGGTCGTGGCGCCCTACGAGGGCGGCCGCGGGCTCATGTTCCGCATGGTGAACGTGCAGCCGTCGGAGGTGAGCGACGTGCACGCGCACGTCAGCATCGCGCTCTTCGAGGAGGTCGACGGGCGGCGCACGCGCGAGTTCCACCCGCTCGCGCTGGAGCGCGCCTCCGTCGAGTTCTTCCCGCTCCACTGGACGGTCGTGCACCCGATCGACGAGCACAGCCCGCTGCGCGGCGTGACGCCCGAGCGGCTGCGCGAGGCCGAGGCGGAGCTGCTGATCCACGTCAGCGCGCACGAGACGACGTTCTCGACGCGCGTCACCGCGCGCGCCTCGTACCTGTGGGACGAGATCCGGTGGGACGCCAAGTTCGCGAGCATCTTCGCGAGCACCCCCGACGACGTGATCGCGATCGACGTCGACCGGCTGGACCGGCTGGACCGGCTGGAGCCGGGCGCCACGACCGTGCCGGCCGCCCGCGAGGGGATGGCGCGCGTCGCCGAGTGACGCATCCGGCCGACGCGGCGGGCGCCGCGTCGGCCAGGCCGGTCGACGGTCAGCGGCTGTGGCCCGCGCCGACGCGTACCGCCTCGTGGTCGAGCTCCTGCTCCAGCTCGCGCAGCACCTCGTCGGAGATCGCGCCCTCGTTGCGCAGCCGGACGAGCATGCGCCGCTCGGCGCGAAGCATCTCGATGCGCAGCCGGCGCCGCCCCTCGGGCTCCGCCGTGCCGTGCTCCAGCAGCCGCACGCGGTCGCGCAGCTCGCCGCGCAGCCAGGCGACGTCGCGCGGATCGGCCCACGGCTCGCGCGACAGGTCCTCGAGCGCCTCGGCGCCGCGCCGCGTGGCCTCCAGGCGCGCGAGCCGGGCCTCCACGTGGTGGGTCCGCTCCGGCTCGAACGCGAAGGCGCGGATGATCGGCGCCAGCGTGAGCCCCTGCGCCACGAGCGTCAGCAGGATCACGACCGTGGTGACGACGATGATCTCGTTCCGGTACGGGAACGGGGCGCCGTTCGCGAGCACGCGCGGCAGGGCGAGCGCCGTCGCGAGCGAGACGATGCCGCGCATGCTCGTCCACGCGATCAGGAAGACGCCCTTGGGCGCCGGCGCCGGCTCGGTGCGCCGCACGCGCGCGCTCAGCCAGCGCGGGGCGTACGCGGCCAGCGGCACCCAGACGAGCCGCACGACGATCGCCACGATCCCGAGCACGACGCCGGCGCGCACCACGCTGCCGAAGGTCCCCGCGGGCACCGCGTTCAGCGACGCGCGGAACTGCACGCCGAGCAGGAGGAAGATCGTCGCGTTGAGGACGAAGACGACGAGGTCCCACGTCGACTGCGTCTGCAGCCGCGAGAGCGGGGAGACGGCGGTCGAGAAGTGGCGGCGGAGGTAGAGGCCCCCGGCGACGCACGCGAGCACGGCGGAGACGTGCACCGACTCCGCCAGCAGCCACGCGACGTAGGGCGCGGCGAGCGTCAGCAGCGTCTCGGCCATGGCGTCCTTCGTGAAGCGCAGCGCGCGCAGCACCAGCCACGCGACCAGCACGCCGATCAGCACGCCCACCGTCGCGTCGACGAAGAAGCGCACGATCGACTCGCCCCAGCTGAAGACGCCCGTGACCGCGGCGGCGACGGCGGATCGGTAGAGGATCAGCGCCGACGCGTCGTTGACGAGGCTCTCGCCCTCGAGCACGACGATCACCCGCCGCGGCACCGGGAGCCGCGAGACGATGGCGGCCGCCGCCACGGCGTCGGGCGGGGAGACGATGGCGCCGAGCGCGATCGCGACCGCCCAGCTCATGTCGGGGAAGAGCGCGCGCGCGGCCACCGCGATCGCCGCCGACGTCGCGAGCACGAGGCCGATGGCCAGCAGCGCGATCGGCCGCCGATTCGCGCCGAAGTCGCGCAGCGACGTGAAGAACGCCGCCGCCCACAGCACCGGCGGCAGGAAGACGAAGAAGACGAGATCGGGGTCGAGCGCGGGGATCGCCGCCCACGGGACGAGCGCCACCAGGAAGCCCGCCGCCACCTGCAGGATGGGCGTCGGGACCGGGAGGCGGCGCGCGATCGCGGTGATCGCGACGACCACCGCGGCGAACGCGATGGCGAGGACGACGGGCGGGAAGTGCGTCATGGAGGCGGGCGGGACGTCGGCGGCGCGCGGGGCGCCGGGCAATCTCCACCCGTCGGACGGGCGGTGCCAGCGGTCGCGCGTGCGATGCGCGCGCGAGCCGCCCGCGCGTGAGCCGCCGGCGCGCGATCCGCTACGCGTGCGGCAGCGTGAGCGTGAAGGTGCTGCCGACGCCCGGGGCGCTCGCCGCGGTGAGGTCGCCGCCCATGCCGCGCGCCAGCTCGCGGCTGATCGCGAGGCCGAGCCCCGTGCCCTCCTGCATGCGCGTGAGACGGGTGTCGACCTGCACGAAGGGCTCGAAGACGCGCTCCAGCTTGTCCGGCGCGATCCCCTCCCCGGTGTCCGCCACCGCGATGCGCACCGTGCCGTCGGCGGTCGCGGCGTCGCAGGTGACCGCGATGCGGCCGCCGCCCGCCGTGAACTTCAGGGCGTTGCTCAGCAGGTTGAGGAGGATCTGCTGCACCTTCTCCCGGTCCGCGCGCACGCGCACGTCGGGCGCGCATCCGGCGTGGTGCAGCACGAGCCCCTTCGCCCGCACCTGCGGCGCCACCAGCGCCTCGCAGGTGGCCAGCGCCTCGTCGAGCGGGACGTCCACGACGTCGTACGTGACGGCACCGGCGTCGATCTTCGCGTAGCTCAACACGCCGTTGATGAGCCCCAGCAGGTGCCGCTGGCTCTTCTGCAGGCGCGCGAGGTCGACCCGCTGCTCCGGCGTGACGGGGCCGCGCACGCCCAGCTCGATCAGCTCCGCGTAGCCGCCGATGGCGTTGAGCGGGGTGCGCAGCTCGTGCGACATCATCGCCAGGAAGTCGCTCTTGGCGCGGTTCGCGGTGTCGGCCACGGCGCGCGCGCCCTCGGCCTCGGCGCGCGACGTACGCTCCGCCGCCAGCAGCCGCTCGCGCTCGGCCTCGGAGCGCGCGCGCTCGAGCGCGATCCCGGCGAGGTGCGTCGCCTCGTCCAGGAAGCGCTCCTCGCGCGCGGTGGGGGCGTCCGGCGTCGGCCCGAACACCGTGAACGTGCCCAGCACGCGGTCGTCGGCGGCGAGGATGGGACGCGCCCACACGGCGCGCAGCCCCTCGAATGCCGGCGCGTGGGGCGTGCGCTCCGGCGCCCCGGCGGCCGCGTCGTGCACGACGATCGCGGCGCGCCCGCCGCGCAGCTGCGACTCGGCGAGCGTCGCGACCGACGCCAGGATCTCGTCCAGCGGGCGCGCCGTCGCGATCCGCTCCAGCACGCGCCGCTGCTCGTCGCGCCACGTCTCGCCGCGCCGCCGCGCGTCCACGTCCTCGGCGATCAGCGACACGCCGCCGTCCGGCGTCGCGTCCACCCGCACGCGCAGCCAGCGCGCGAAGACGGGGCTCAGGTACTCGTACTCCTCGGTGCACCGCTCGCGCATCGCGCGCCCGAGCCGCTCGGCCAGCTCGGTGCCGACGATGGTGGGGAACGCCTCCCAGAGCGTGCGCCCCAGCAGCTCCTCCCGCGTGCGCCCGACGTACCGCGCCGCGGCGCTGTTGACGTGGCTGATGCGCCACTCCGCGTCGAGCGCGAAGAACGAGGCGGAGATGCCCTCGAGGATGGCGGCGAGCCGCCCGTGCGCCGCCGCGGTCTCCGCGAGCAGGCGCTCGCGCTCCGCGGCGGCGGCGAAGCGCTCGGTGAGGTCGGCGAAGTCGAGGTGCACGCCGTCACCCACCTTCACCGCGTTCACGCGCAGCCCGCGCCGCACGTCGCCGCGCACGTACGCGACGTCGTGCTGCCACGGCTCCCCGGTCTCCACGATGCGCCGGTAGACGTCGAGACGCCCGGCCGCGACCGACTCGGGGAACGCCTCCCGCATCGTGCGGCCCATCAGCGGCTCGTCGCGGCCGGTGAGGATGCGCGCGGCCGCCGTGTTCGCGTACGCGAGCCTGAAGTCCACGACGGCGCCGCGCGCGTCGCGCATGGCGGTGAACAGCGCCGAGCCGTCCGGCGAGACGTCCTGCAGGGTGCGGAACCGGGTCTCGCTCTCGCGCAGCGCGAGCTCCAGGCGCCGGCGTTCCTCGACGTCCAGCGCGGCGCCGACCCACGCGATGGGGCTGCCGTCGGCCCCACGTACCGGCTCCACCCGGGCGTCCATCCAGCGGTAGGTCCCGCCCGTGCTCCGCGTGCGGAACTCCAGGCCGTACGGCTCCCCGGCGGCGATGCCGCGGTCACGCTCGGCGCGCACGCGCGGCCGGTCCTCGGGGTGGATCGCGTCGAGCCAGCGGCCGTCCGCGAGGAAGGTCGCGTCCTGCCCGGTGTACGCGTACCAGCGCTGGTTGAAGAACTCCACGCTGCCGTCGGCGCGGTTGAGCCACGCGAACAGCGGCATCGCCTCGACGAAGTGGCGCAGGCGCTCGGCACCCTCGCGGCGCTCCGCCTCCATCCGCACGCGCTCGGTCACGTCCTGCAGCGTGCCGACCACGCGCGCAGCCGCCCCCTCGGCGTCGCGCAGCAGGCGCCCGGTCGACGCGATCCAGCGCGTCCCGCCCGCGGCGTCGCGCACGCGGTACTCGGCGACGTAGCGACGGCCGTCCTGCACGCTCCCGTCGAGGCACGCGGCCACCCGCGCGCGGTCGTCGGCGTGTATCTGCGCCAGCCACTCGGTGCGCGGCACCAGCGACTCGCCCTCGCCCAGGCCGAGGAGCTCGGTCGCGCGGGGGGAGTGCCAGCGCACCTGCGTCGCCACGTCGTAGCTCCAGGCGCCCATGTCCGCCGCGTCCATCGCGGCCTGCAGGCGCGCCGTGCTCTCCGTCGCCACGCGCTCGGCGGTGCGCAGCTCGATCTCCGTGACGACGGAGTCCGCGATGCGGCGCAGGATCGCGAGCTCGGAGGCCGTCCACTCGCGCGGGCGCACGTCGATCGCGCAGAAGCTGCCGAGGACGACGCCGTCGGCGGTGACGAGCGGCATGCCCGCGTACGCGATCACGTCCAGGTCGCGGATCGCCGCGTTGTCGCGGACGAGCGGATGCGTGCGCGCGTCGGCGATGACGAGCGGCGCGCCGAGGGCGACGACGTGCTGGCAGAACGAGTGCGACAGCCGCGTCTCGCGCGCCGTCGCCCACGGCTCGGGCAGCCCCACGCAGCCGACGAACACCTGCCGCTCGTCGTCGACGATCGAGACCAGCGCGACGGGCACGCCGAGGACCATCGCGGCCAGCTCGGAGATCCGGTCGAACGCCGCGTCCGGCGTGCCGAGGAGGATGCCGGTGCGGGCGAGCGCCGCGAGGCGCGCCGGGTCCGCGAGCGCCGATGCGCCGAGCCCCGCGCCCACGCCGTCCGCGGGTGCCGCGTCCTCATGGGTCGCGCGCGGGCGCGCGCGGCCCTCCGATCCCGTGCCCCGACCCATCGGCCCTCGGCTCTCCATCTGTTGGAGCGTCTACGCGCGCCCCGCGCCCGCGGCCGCCACCGGAGGCGCATGCGTCGTCTGACGGTGCTCCGCCGGCGCGTCGGGACCGTCGGCACACCCCGCCGCGTCGCGCGAACCGGGTAGCCGCCGTACGACAACGGCCCGGACGGCCCGGCGGTTCCCGAACGACCCACCATCGCACGGACCGCTCCGGCGGGGCTGTGCGCGGGTCGGTCTCCTCGCTTTCGTTCACGACCCGCACGACGCCGTCCTCAGTCTTCCGTCCCCACGCTCATGCCGCACGCTCCGATCGCCATCGCTCGCCGCACTCCGCCCGCCGGGAGCGCGGCGTGACGCTCACCGCGCGTCAGAAGCTCGTGCTGCGCGAGGTGCTGGCCGAGGTCGACGTCCCGCTGCCGGGCGGCGCGGGCGGGCCGCGCTGGGACGGTCTCGCGCTCGGCATCCGCACCCGGCTCGCGGCGCGTCATCGCACGGCGCTGGCGACCGGGATGGAGGAGCCGTGCCCCATGCTGTCCGAGTCGCAGGTCGCGCAGATCATGACGCAGCTCGTCGACAAGGGGCTGCTGTCGGTCGCGCGCGGCGCGGACTACACGCGCCGCGTGTGCGTGACGCCCGAGGGACGCGCGGCGCTGCCGACCGAGTGAGGGCGGCCGCGCCCGCGCGTCACGCCGTCAGGCCGCGGCCGCGCTCCGGCCGCGCCGCGCGAGGCTCGAGCGCAGGCGCCGGAAGGTGAGCGCGAAGCCGGTGTAGGCGAGCACCACCGCCGCCGCGGAGACGAGCCCCGCGATCGTCTGCCCCGCGACGCCCGCCACCTCGCCGGTGTGCAGGCCGCGCATCCACGACCGGAACTTGCGCGCCGAGTCGAAGTTCTCGTAGCGCTGCTGCTCGTGGATCGCGCCGCTCGCGGCGTCGAGCGTGATCGTGACGCGCTGGTCCGGGCGCATGGCCGAGGTGCGCGACACCGTCGCCGTCACGCGCGCGTCGTCGGGGCGGGGGAGGCGCAGCTGCACCGAGTACCAGCCCGGCACCTCGCGCGCGGCGCGCGTCCAGAGCGTGTCGAGCGGCGCGCCCGCGACCGGCGGGCGCGCGTCGGCCGCGCCCTCGCCGCCGGCGCGACGTTCCGCCCCGCCCTCCGCGCGGCCCGCGCCGCGCCCCTCGCCCCCGCGCGCCGCGCCGCCGCCGCCGCCGCCGCGCTCGGCCTCCGCGGGGACCGGGCTGCCGGTGATCCGCTGCACGAGGCGCTGCGGCCACTGGTAGGAGATGAACACGCCAGAGAACACGACCGCCGCGAGGGCAGGCGCGCTCCAGATGCCGAGCACGTGGTGCCAGTTCCAGTCGCGCTGGCGGCCGTTCGCGCGCCGCTGGAAGAGCAGCACGGCGCGGAACGCGCGCCACGTCCACTGCCGCGGCCACCAGAGGAAGAGCCCCGAGAGCACGAGGAAGAGGAACGCGAGGTTGCACGCGCCCGTCACCGTCACGCCGACCTTGTCGCGCAGCGACTCGCCGGTCGCGAGCGAGCGGTGCCACCGCTCGGCGTCCACGAAGAACTTGCGGAGCCGCGGGCTCGCCTCGGCGACGGCCCCGGTGTACGCGTTCACGTAGACGTTGTGGCGCGTGCCGACGCCGACCGACACGGGCGCGTCCGGATCGGCGCGCACGGTGAGCGCGGTCGGACGCGACCCCTCGGGCGCGGCGGCGCGCGCGCGCGCGAGCAGCGTGTCGAGCGGCAGCCGCGCGGCGTCCGTGGTCGGGCGCGCGCCCGCCTGCGAGCCCGCCGACCACTCGGTCATCTGCCGCTGGTAGGTCAGCAGCACGCCGGTGAACGCCATGATCAGGACGACGGCGCCGGTCGCGATGCCGACGGCGAGGTGCGTCCAGAAGAGCACCGGGCGGACGCGGCGCCACACGCGCCGGCCGACGGAGGCGCGGGGGGACGGCGCACGCCCGACGCGCGCGGCTTCGGGGACGGAGACGGGGCGCGCGGGCGCGGTCGTGGCCATGGTGTCGCTCACGCGTCCGCGCGGCGGCGGAGCGGCTGGGGGGAGTGGATGCGGAGGGGCGGCGTCGACGTCGAGGCGCGCCGCGCGGGAAGCGGTGCCTGCCCCGCGCGGCGCGCCTCCGGTCGGACTCGGCGCGTTCCCGAGTAGCGCGCTCGGGAATGTGACCGGCAATCCCGAAGGTGTCAATCGGGATTGGAGGCTTCCCCCGTGCGCCGCGGCGCCCGCCGGGCGCGCCGGACGGGATCCATGGCGCGTGGGCGCGATGCGCCTCAGGGGCGCGCCGCCGTGTCACGCACGAGCGCGACGTCGTACTCCCGGCCGCTCGTGTCGGCGACGCTACGGCGGTGCGGGAAAGCCCGTCACGGGCGGTCGATCGGCATCGCGAACGGCACCGGCGGGCACACGCACGGCGCGAGGGTCCCACGCGCGCGCCACGGTTGCGTCATCGCAGCGGCGCCCGTCCTGCATGGGAAGCGTCCCTCTGTCTCGGATCGGTCACGATCGTGTAGTATGGGGGGTATCGCCGCGGCTCCCGATCCCGCCGCGCCGCTCGCCGGAGCCATTCCATGTCGCTCGCGCTCACGCTCGCCGCCGTGGCCCGACTGCTGGCCGCAGGGGATACGACGTCCGCCCTCCGCGCGGCGCCGGCCGACCCGGCGCGCGCAACGGCGTGCGAGGCGCTCGCGCCGCTGCGCGGAGTGCCCGCCGACGCGGCGCGCGGCGTGGCGGCGAGCATCGCGCTCCACGGCGCGACCGCGCGCTGGGCCGACCGCGCCGGCGCCCCGATCCGCGTGTGGGTCGAGCCGCGCGTCGATCGCGAGTCCCGCAGCGCCCGCACGCCCGCCGAGTGGCGTCACGCGGTGACGGCCGCGCTCACCGCGTGGGGGCGCGTGCCGACGGTGCCGCGCTTCGCGCTCGTCGACCACGCGATCGACGCCGAGGTGCGCGTCGTGTGGGCGCCGGCGCTCTCCGCCGCCGCTGCGGACTCGTTCGCGACGGGGCTCGCGTCGTTCGCCGCCGGCCGCACGGAGCTCACGCGCGCCGACGACGGCGAGGTGCGCCGCGCGGTCGTGACGCTCGCGCGCGCGACGCCGACGGGCGTGCCGTACTCGCGCCGCGACGTGACCGCGGTCGCGGTGCACGAGCTCGGGCACGTGCTGGGGCTCGCGCATCGCAGCGACGCGCCGTCGGTGATGTCGCCGCTCGTGACCGTGGACGCCGTGACCGACGTCGACGCGGCCACGGTGCGCGCGCTCTACGCGCTGCCGGTCGGCACGCGCTGCGCGGAGCCGCCCGCGACCCGCTAGCGCTCGGCCGGCGCGCCCCCGTCGCCGCCGGCGATCGCCAGCTCGCGGGCGAGGGTCGCGACCAGCTCCGCGGCGGGAAGCGCGCGGGCGAGCGGCGCGCCCTGACCCGCCCACTGCGCGCCGTAGCCGTGCTCCCCGCGCGCGACGGCGGCGGCGTGCAGCGCCCTGCCGGCGTCGTACGCCCGCGGATAGTCGGGCGGCTGCGGGGCGGGCGTCCGCGCGGCCAGCGACTCGCCCAGCGCGGTGAACCCGTTGGCGAGGCACCGCGCCGGGCGCCCGGAGATGCTCGCGGTCATCACCGTCCGGACGGTCTCGCCGAGCGTGGCGTCGCGCCCGAGCAGCGCCGCCCGGTGGGCGGGGCTCGCGCTGGACTCGGGGCACGCCACGAACGCGGTGCCCAGCTGCGCGGCCGCCGCGCCGAGCCGCAGGACGGCCGCGATCCCCGCGCCGTCCATGATCCCGCCGGCCGCGATCACCGGGACGCGCAGCCGTCGCACGAGGAGACGGGTCAGCGCGAGGGTGCCGAGCCGCTCGTCCGGCGCCGCCGGGTCGAACGTGCCGCGATGCCCGCCCGCCTCCCACCCCTGCGCGACCACGGCGTCCATCCCCGCCGCCTCCGCCGCGCGCCCCTCGGCCGCGCTGGTGGCCGTCGCGAGCAGGACCGCGCCGGTCGCCCGGAGCGCCGCCGCCTGCTCGGGCGTGGGGAGGCCGAAGTGGAAGCTGACGACCGGCGGCGCGGCCGCGACCAGCGCGGCGAGCATCGCGTCGTCCTCGCGGAAGCTCCGGTAGATCGTGCGGAGCGCGTCCGGCGGCTCGGCGCCGTAGGCCCGGAAGCTCGGCGCGAGGGCGGCCAGCCATGCGGCCTCGCGCGCGGGGTCGGGCCGCGGGGGCTCGTGCACGAAGACGTTGACGTTGAACGGGCGTCCGGTCGACGCGCGCACCTCCGCGATGGCCGCGCGGGCGCCCGCCGCGTCGGTGGCGCCCACGGCGATCGCCCCCAGCGCGCCGGCGTTCGACACGGCGGCCGCGAGCGCCGGGGGCGAGACGCCCGCCATCGGCGCCTGCAGGATGGGCAGCTCGAGGCCGAGCTGCGCGAGGAGGCCCGTCATGCCCGCTGCTCCGGTCCGGGACGCCGCCGTCGCCGCGCGGGGGCGACGCGCCGGCCGTCCGTTACACGATCGTCGTCGGCGTGTCACGCGGCGCTGACGGAGCGGAGCGACGCTTCGCCCGTTCGCCGACGCACGCCGCGCCGGGCCGCCTCGACGCGCGTCGCGGGGCGGACGGTGCGCCGTGGCGTCCCTTCCGTCGCGCGTGCCGAGCGACGCGCCCCCGGCGCAGCCCCGCACGCCGCGCGCACCCCGAAGGACATTCATGCGTCCGGCCGGCCGACTCCACAAGCGCACGAGCCCCACCCCGGTCGATCGCGCCGCGGCCGATCGCGCGCCCGCGCGCCCGCTCCCCGTGGTCCCGCCGCGCCTCGACCACGCGTCGGTCGGCAACGTCCGCGTCGTGCTGGCCGACGGCGACCACCTCGCGCTCGCGCGCACGACCTACCTGTTCGTCGCCGAGGGCTACCGCGTGAGCACCGCGCAATCGGTGGCCGAGACGCGCCGGCTGCTGGAAGTCGAGCCGCCGGCCATGGTGATGGTGCGGTCGGCGATGCCCGACGGCTCGGGGCTGGAGCTGATCCGACGGCTGCACGCGCCGCGCGCGGCGTACCGCATCGCCTCCATCCTGCTCCTCAGCGACGGCGAGACCGACGCCGACCGCCTGCGCGCGCTCGCCCTCGGCGCCGACGAGTGCCTGCTCCCGGACGTCGCCGACGCCGAGCTGGTGATCCGCGCCCGCGCGCTGCTGCGCCGCGCCGCGCCGCCGCCCGCGCATCCGCACGCGACCCGCGCCGAGGCGACGCTCGCGGTCGGCCCGCTCGTGCTGAGCGATGCCAGCCACGAGGTGACGCTCGATGGCGTGGCCCTGCATCTGACGCGCACCGAGTTCGAGCTCCTGCGCCTGCTCATGTCGCGCCCGAACGCCGTCGTGACGTACGCGGAGATCCCGCGGCTGCTCGCGAGCGGCGACGCACCCGAGCGCATGGCCACGCACCGCATGCACATGTACCGGCTGCGCACGAAGCTCGGCGACCGCGCGGGCATGCTGGAGACCATCCCGCGCCTCGGCTACGTGCTGCGCGTCTGACGTGCCGTGACGCAGTCGTTGCAGGATCATGCTCGAACGGACACGTGGACGAATGATCGTGGTGGCGGCGCCGCGGAGATCGGAGACCGCACGGGTCGGGCGGCGCGAACGACGGATGCACCCGCGTGCGTCGTCCCATCTCCCCCACGCATTCGACACGCCATGCGCGCACCCGCGCTCGATACGAAGACGTCACGCTCGCCCCTCCTGCACCGGTCGCGCGCGCTGCACTCCGCGCTGCGCCTCTCGACCGGGCTGGCGGTGCTGCCGCTCGCGACCACCGCCCCGCTGCGCAGCGCGATGGCGCAGGCGCCCGCCGCGACCACCGGGCGCATCACGGGTCGCATCCTCGACGCGCAGACCGGCGCGGGGCTGTCGGACGTCGGCGTGCAGATCGTCGGCACCACCATCGGTACGATGTCCGGCGTCGACGGGCGCTTCACCCTGAACGGCGTGCCGGCGGGGACCGTGAGCGTGCAGGCGCGCCGCATCGGCTACCAGGCGAAGACGGTGAGCGGCATCGCGCTGCGCGCGAGCGGCGCCGTCGAGCAGGACATCACCCTCGGCGCCGCGACGGTGCAGCTGCAGGCGGTGAGCGTCACCGCGTCGGCCGAGCGGGGCTCGGTCAGCGCGGCGCTCGACCAGCAGCGCAACGCGACCGGCGTCGTGAGCGCGGTCTCCGCGCAGCAGATCGCGCGCAGCCCCGACTCCGACGCGGCGGCGGCGGTGCAGCGCGTGAGCGGGGTGACGGTGCAGGACGGGCGCTACGTGTTCGTGCGCGGCCTGGGCGAGCGCTACACCACCGCGTCGCTGAACGGCGCCCGCATCCCGAGCCCGGAGCCCGAGCGCAAGGTCGTGCCGCTCGACCTCTTCCCGGCGGGGCTGCTGCAGTCGGTGACCACGCACAAGACGTTCACGCCGGACCTGCAGGGCGACTTCAGCGGCGCGGTCGTGAACATCCAGACGCGCGAGTTCCCCGCGACGCGGCAGATCGTCTTCTCCAGCGCCGTCGGCGCGAACACCGCGGCGGCGGGCCGCGATCTCCCCGGCCCGCGCCGCGCGGGGCTCGAGCCGCTCGGCCTCGGGAGCCGCAACCGCGGGCTGCCGGCGATCGTCGCCAGTGCGGGCGGCTTCGAGACCGCGCCGTCGCAGGGCGACGTGAACCGCATGGTGAACTCGTTCCGCAACTCGTGGTCGCCGCGCGGCGGCACGGGCACGCCGAACGGCTCGTTCAGCGCGTCGATCGGCGGCAACGACCCGGTGTTGGGCCGCCGCGTCGGCTACCTCGTGTCGGGTACCTTCTCGGCGGGGCAGGAGGTGCTCGCCGGCTACCAGCGCGGGCAGGCGCTCGCCGGCAGCGAGCCGGGGATCGTCGAGCAGGTCGACCGCTACGACGGGTCCGTGGGGCGCACGACGGTGCTCTGGGGCGGCGTCGCGAACTTCAGCACGCTCCTGGGCACGCACACGCGGCTGACGTTCAACAACACCTACAACCGCACCGCCGACAACGAGGCGCGCTCGGAGCGGGGCTTCAGCGAGAACCTCGGCACGGAGCTCGACGTCCAGCGCCTGCGCTACGTCGAGCGCAGCATCCGCTCGAACCAGCTCGGCATCGAGCGCAGCTTCGGCGAGCGGCACCAGCTGGACGCCTCGGTCACCTCGTCGGGGACCACGCGCGCCGAGCCGGATCGCTCGGAGTTCGTGCGCGCGATCCAGCGCGACCCGGCGACGAACGCGCCGCTCCCCGCGGCGTGGCTCAGCCTGAACAGCGAGGGCGCGGTGCGCACCTTCGCCGACCTGCGCGAGCGGAACCTGGAGGGCATGGCGAACTACCGCCTCTCCTTCGGCGATCCGGAGCGGCAGCACCGCCTCAAGGTCGGGGGGCTGTTCCGCACCACCGATCGCGACGCGGACAACCGGGCGTACAGCTTCGTCGCCGACCTGCCGCGCGCCGATCGCGAGCTGCGCCCCGAGCAGATCTTCGACGGGCGGTTCGCGCGCGGCGACGAGTCGGTGTTCCGCATCGTGCCGATGGGGCAGGGCGGCTCGTACACCGCGCAGGATCGGCTGGGCGCCGGCTACGCGATGGCGGACGTCGGCCTGACCGAGCGCGTGCGGCTCATCGGCGGCGCGCGCCTGGAGCACTCCGCGGTCGAGGTGACGGCGCAGCCCACGGTCGGCAACGCGGTGCGCACGGCGCCGAGCTACACGGACGTGCTGCCGTCGCTCGCGCTCAACCTGACGCTGACGCCGACGCAGACGCTGCGCCTCTCCGGCTCGCAGACGCTCTCGCGCCCCGAGTACCGCGAGCTGGCGCCGATCCAGTTCCGCGAGGTCATCGGCGGCGACAACGTCATCGGCAACGCCGACCTGCGGCGCACGCTCATCCAGAACGCGGACGTGCGCTGGGAGTGGTATCCGAACGAGGGCGAGCTGCTGAGCATCGCCGCCTTCGGCAAGCGCTTCCGCGACCCGATCGAGCGCATCTACCTGGCGACGTCCGGCACGCGCGTGGTGACGTTCGCCAACGCGAGCGAGGCGAACAACTACGGCGTCGAGCTGGAGGCGCGGAAGGGCCTCGGCTTCCTCGGCGCGGCGTTCGAGCCGCTGGGGATCTTCTCGAACGCGACGCTGATGAAGAGCGACATCCGCATCGGCGAGGGCGGGGCGAGCCGCACGAACGACCGCCGGCCGATGGTGGGGCAGGCGCCCTACGTCCTCAACACCGGCCTCACCTACGCGTCGCGCAGCGGGGACGCGAGCGCGACGCTGCTCTACAACGTCGTGGGCGAGCGCATCGTGAGCGCCGCCGAAGCGCCGCTGCCGGACGTGAAGGAGCGGCCGCGCAACGTCGTCGACCTCTCGGTGCGGCTGCCGCTCCTCGACGGCGTGAGCGCGCGCGTCGACGCGCGCAACCTGCTCGATGCGCCGTACCGCATCTACCAGGGCACGGCGCTGCGCGAGAGCTACCGCGCGGGGCGCGTGTTCCAGCTGGGGCTCACCTGGCGCCCGGGCGCGTCGCGGTAGGCGCACCGATCGTACGCCGCGCGGTACCGACGGCGCCCACCGCGTGCACGCGGTGGGCGCCGTCGCGCATGCGTGACGCCCGGGCGACGCGGGCGTGCGCGACACGTGCGCGACACGTGCGCGGCGCGCGCCCCCATGCGGACGACCGCGCGCGCGGCCGCGTGACCGATCCGTGACGCCGTCATCGCTGCCGCGTTGCGGGCGCTGGTGATGCTTGGGGCGACGGCCGGGTGCCGTCCAACGACCACATCGCTTCGAGCCTCCCGCATGCAACTGCGTTCCCGTTCGCTCCCGCGCACGCTCCTGCTGGCCTGGCCGCTCCTGCTCACCGCGCCCGTGCTGGGCGCGTGCGGCTCCGACGACGACGATCACGGCGGGCTGACGCAGCCGCCCGCCGGTCCCACCCCGCCGAGCAACGTCGTCGCGCAGGCGATGTCGGCGACGACGGCGCGCCTGACGTTCAGCGCGGTGACCGGCGCGACCAGCTACGTCGTGCAGCGCGCCGCGGGCGCCACCGGCGGCACCTTCGCGCAGGTCGGCACGTCCACCACCGCGACCTTCGAGGACTCGGGGCTCAACCCGGGGCAGGCGTACCAGTACCGCGTGGCCGCGGTCGTCAACGGCCAGACGTCGGAGTTCAGCGCGCCGATCACGCTGACGGTGCTCGCCGCCGGCCGCGCGCGCGCGACGATCGCCAGCGACGTCACCGCGAACCGCACGCTGTACGCCGACACCGTCTACACGCTCTCCGGCTTCGTGAAGGTCGCCAACGGCGCGACGCTCACGATCCAGCCCGGCACGCGCATCGAGGGCGACTACAACACCGTCGGCTCGTCGCTGTTCATCCTCCGCGGCGCGCGCATCAACGCCGTCGGCACGCCGGAGAACCCGATCGTCTTCACCTCGTCGCGGCCGGTCGGGCAGCGCCAGCCCGGCGACTGGGGCGGGCTCGTGATCGTCGGCAACGGCGTCATCAACCGCAGCGCGCCCGTCATCCTCGAGGGAACGGGCACCGGCGCGGGCAACCCGCAGGTCGACTACGCGGGCGGCTCGAACAACGCCGACAACAGCGGCACGCTGCAGTACGTGCGCGTCGAGTTCGCGGGCTACGCGACGGCGCCGGACGCGGAGCTCAACAGCTTCACCTTCGCCGCCGTCGGCAGCGGCACGAAGCTGGGCTACCTGCAGTCGCTGGCGGGGCTCGACGACTCGTTCGAGTTCTTCGGCGGCGCGGCCGACGCGGACCACCTCGTGTCCTACGAGTCGGGCGACGACCACTTCGACCTCTCCGAGGGGTACGTCGGCCGCATGCAGTACCTGATCGCCTACCAGTCGCGCGTGCTGGTGCCGCGCGCGGGCGCGGGCAACGTGTCGCAGGACCCGCAGGGCATCGAGAACGACGGCTGCAGCGGCGCGAACTGCACCAACGGCCAGGGCTCGCAGCCGTACACGATCCCGCTGCTCGCCAACTTCACGCTCGTCGGCACCGGAACCGGCACCGGCGTCGACGCGACCGCGGGCGGCGTCGGCATGATGCTCCGCCGCGGCACGGGCGGTCACTACGTGAACGGCGTCGTGGCGCGCTGGCCGCGCGCGGCGCTCAGCCTCCGCGACCAGGCGACGCAGGACCGCATCGCGGCGGGCGACCTGCAGCTCCGCAACGTGCTGCTCGCGCAGAACGGCACGCTCTTCCAGGCGACGTCGGGCACCACGCTGCAGTTCACGGTCGACACGACGGCGAGCGCGATCTCGGCCGCGCAGGGCACCGCGGCGAGCCTCTTCACCGCGCTGCCGACGGGCAGCCCCGCGAACGCGGCGGCGCTCGACTGGACGCCGGCCGCGAGCTCGCCGGCGGCGACGGGCGGCCTCGCGACCTTCACCGGCGCGCTGGCCACCAAGGCCGGCACCGCGGTCGTGGGCACCAGCTTCCGCGGCGCCGCCGCGCCGGGCGGCGCGAAGTGGTGGGCCAGCTGGACGAACTACGCCGCCAACTGAGGACCCCGGCCGGGCCGCGCGCACGCGCGCGGCCACGCGCCGGGAGGGGCCAGCGCCACGGCCCGTCCCGGCGCGCGCGGCGTTCGCTCCGGCGCTCCGTCTCCACCTCACGATGACCACGACGCTCCACACCATCGGGCGACGCGTCGCGCACGCCGCCATCGCGCTGCTGCTCGCCGCGTGCACCGGCGCCGCGTCGGCGCACGACCGCCCCGACGCCCTGCCGCCGGACGATCCCGCCACGGCGTCGGCGCCGCTCGCGCCGACCGTCGTCACGGGTGGCGTGATCGACAGCATCATCCCCATCGAGGAGGCGCTGCGCCGCTTCCGCGCGCCGCTCGGCGAGGCGCCCCGCGCGCTCGACGGCGCGGCCTCGCGCGACGCGCTCGTGCGGCGCTTCCTGCAGGCCGTGGCCGCGCGCGACACCGCGGCGCTCCGCGGCCTTGCGCTCTCGCGCGCGGAGTTCGCGTACCTCTACTACCCCGAGAGCCCGCTCTCGCGGCGCCCGTACGAGGAGCCGCCCGCGCTGCTCTGGTTCCGCATGACCGAGGGGAGCGCGCGCGGGCTCGGACGGCTGCTGCGCCGCCACGAGGGCCGGCCGCTCGACGTCGTGTCGCACGCGTGCGAGGCGACGCCGAAGCGCGAGGGCCCCAACACCTTCTGGGAGCGGTGCCGCGTGCGGCACGTGCGCGCGCCCGGCGACACCGTCAGCGAGCGCCTCTTCGGCTCGATCCTCGAGCGCGACGGGCGCTACAAGTTCGTCGGCTACGCCAACGACTTCTGACCGCCCGGGCGCCGCGACTCAGCGGGCGGCGCTCGTCGACGACTCCACGCGCGCGATCCACCGCTCGACCTGCGACTCCAGCACGTCGAGCGGGATGGGGCCGTGCTCCAGCACCGCGTCGTGGAACGCGCGCAGGTCGAAGCGCGCGCCCAGCCGCCGCTCGGCGCGCTCGCGCAGCTGGCGGATGCGCAGCTCGCCCACCTTGTACGCCGTCGCCTGGCCCGGCCATGTGACGTACCGGTTGACCTCCGCCTCGATGTTCGCGCGGGTGAGCGCCGTGTGCTCCAGCATGTAGGCGATCGCCTGCTCGCGCGTCCACCCCTTCGCGTGCATGCCGGGATCGACCACCAGCCGCGTGGCGCGCCACATCTCGTAGCTCAGGCGCCCCATCTCCTTCTCGGGCGTGTCGTACAGCCCCATCTCGATCCCGAGCCGCTCGGCGTACAGCCCCCACCCCTCGGTGAAGGCGGCGAACGCGGCGCCGTAGCGGCGGAAGGGCGGGAGGTCGAGCTCCTGCGCGAGCGCGATCTGGTGGTGATGGCCGGGCACCGCCTCGTGCATGGTGAGCGCGGGCAGCTCGTAGAGCGGGCGCTGATCCAGCTTGCTCGTGTTGACCCAGTACACGCCCGGCGTGCCGCCCTCCAGCGAGCCGCGCCCGTAGTAGGCGGTCGTCGTCCCCGGCGCGACGGCATCCGGAATCGGGCGCACCGTGTAGGGGAGGCGCGGCAGGCGGCCGAAGTACTTCGGCATCTCGCCGTCGATCCGCTTGGCCAGCACCGACGCCGCCGCCAGCAGCGCGGCCGGGGTGCGCACGTACTGCGTGCTGTCGGTGCGCAGCCGCGCGACGAAGGCGCGGCGGTCGGCGTAGCCCGCGCGCGCGGCCACGGAGTCCATCGCGGCCCCGATGCGGGCGACCTCCTGCAGGCCGAGCTGATGCACCTGCTCGGGCGTCAGGTCGGTCGTCGTCTCGCTGCGCACGCGGAAGGCGTAGTACGCGGCCCCCTGCGGCGTGCTGGAGATCCCGGCCACGGCGCGGCAGCGCGGCGCGTAGTCGCGCTGGTAGAAGGTCTGCAGCGCGGCGTATGCGGGATGGACGGAGTCGCGCACGGCGGCGAGCGCGCGCTCGCGCAGCCCGGTCCACGCCGCGCTGTCGACGTTGGCGGGGCGGCGCGCGAACGGCGCGAGGAAGCGCGACCGCTCCGGCGGCGACGCGATCGCGCCGCCCATCGTCCGCTCGTAGCCGGCGAGCGGCGCGCACGGCTGCGCGAACCCGCCCGCGAGCGCGGCCCGCGTGGTCTCGATCGCGCCGCGGTTGTAGGCCGGGAAGGCGGCCAGCCGCGCCACGTACGCCTCGTAGTCTGCGCGCTCGCGGAAGGGGTGGCGGTCGGGCAGGTCCGCGAAGCCGGTGTGCCAGCCGTGGTACGTCGTGAACAGCACCGTGCGCTGCCCGAAGCGGTTGCCCTCGACCGTCTCGGCGAGGTCGCGCCGGAGCAGCGCGCGGGTCACGCGGTCGGCGGGCGCCATCCCCGTCGTGTCGATCGCGTCCAGCCGCGCGAGGAACGCCGCCGACTCGCGCGCGCGCCGGTCCATGGCCGCGACGGTCAGGTCGCCGAGCTGCCGATCGTAGGCGCGCACGCCGAGCGTCGTCGCGAGCACGGGCGACTCGCGCAGCGTCCACTGCCAGTGCTCGTCCAGCAGCCGCCGGAACTCGGCGTGCGGCGCCCTCGCGGCGTCGACCTGCGCGTGCAGCGTCGCCGACGGGGCGGTGGCGAGCAGCAGGGCGAGCAGCGGCAGTCGGGCGGACACGGTGCCTCTCGGGTGTCGGATGAGCGAGCGGCGCGGCGGCCCGCGCCGCGTGGGCGTTCCGGAAGCTCACGCCCGTCCCGCGCGACGCAAGGGCGCGGTCGACGCCGTGCGCGCCCGATCGGCGGGGCCGCGGAAGCCCGCGGTGCTGGCGCCGCTCGTGCACACCGGGACGCGTCGGTCGCCACGTCCACCACCCGTCTCCCCCGTCGCATGCGAGTCGTCGAGGCCACCGCGTTCGGCCCACCCGAGGTGCTGCGTCCCGCCGAGCGTCCGGATCCCGTGCCCGGGCCGGGCGAGCTGGTCGTGCGGATCCACGCGGCCTGCATCAACCCCACCGACATCGCCGCGCGCACCGTCGGGACGCGCTACATCCCGGAGCTCGTGCTGCCGTTCGTCCCGGGATGGGATCTCGCCGGCGAGGTGGCCGCCGTCGGCGCGGGCGTGACGGCGTACCGCGCGGGCGACCGCGTGTGCGGCATGATCCCGTTCTCCCGCATCGGCGGCCGCGTGGGCGCGTACGCGGAGGCCGCCGTGGTCGATCCCGAGTGGCTCGCGCCGCTCGACGCGCGCGTGCCGTTCGCGGAGGGCGCGACGCTGCCGCTCAACGCCCTCACCGCCGTGCAGGCGCTCGACCTGCTCGCGCTGCCGCCCGGCGCGCGGCTGCTCGTCACGGGGGCGAGCGGTGGCGTCGGCGGCTTCGCGGTGTCGCTCGCGCGGCGCGCGGGGCTGCACGCGATCGCGGTCGCCAGCCGCGGCGACGAGGAGTGGGTGCGCGCGCTCGGTGCCGCCGAGGTGCTGCCGCGCGACGCGGACCTGAGCGCGCTGCCGACGGTGGACGGCGTGCTCGACGCGGTGCCCGTCGGGCCGGAGCTGTCGACCGGCGCGCTGCGAGCGGGCGGTCCGGCGGTGTTCACGCGCGGGCTCCCGAGCGCGACGTCCGAACGCTTCCGCTTCGCCGCGGTGCGCGTGCGGAGCGATGCGGCGGCGCTGCGCGAGCTGGCGGCGCTGCTCGCCGACGGCACGCTGCGCACGCGCGTCGCGCGCGAGCTGCCGCTCGAGCGGGCCGCCGAGGGGCACCGGCTGGCGGAGCAGGGCGGCCTGCGCGGAAAGGTCGTGCTGCGGGCGTGACGGAGCGCGCGGCCACCGGGTGGCGCGCGCCCGCGTCGCTCACGATCGGCGGCGACGCGCGGGCGCGCCGCGCGACCGCGCCGTCAGCGCTGATCGCTGCGATCGACCTCCAGGCGCTCGCGCCGCAGGTCGGCCTCGATCACGCGCTCCTCCTGCACGGCGCGCTTCCGGATGACGACGACCTCCTTCACCACCGGCCGCCGCTCGACGACCAGCTCCTCCTCGACGATCGGCACGCGCACGATCTCCTCGCCCGACGCGGTGCGCTCGACCGTCACGCCCGGGTGGTCGGCCGTGCGCGGTGCGCCGGTCGTGGGCGCGGCCGCCGACGTGCCCGGCGCCCGCGTGCCCGCGGCGCCGCGCGGCATCGCCGCCAGCCGCTCGGGCGCGACCTCCGCGAACACGGCGCGCATCCGCGTGTCGATCCGCGCCTCGGACATCGGCAGCGCGATCATGTCGTCGCCCATCCGCACGGCGAGCGCGGAGATCTCGTCGGTGCGGCGATCGACGAGCAGATCGTCGACGACGCCGAGCCGCCGTCCGTCGAGCGAGAGCAGGTCCCAGCCGCGGATGTCCGGCTCGCCGGCCGCCAGCCGGAAGTCCGGCAGCGACCCGAGAGGCGCGAGCGAGTCCCCCGGCGCGCCGGCCGCGTCGTGCATCCGTCCCGTTCCCTCGTGATGCATGGCTCCTCCTGACGTCGCGCCCCGCGGGCCGGGCGGCGCGCTCCGCGAGGGGAGCGCGCCGCCGCGGCCGCGTGGCCGGCGTCGGCCTGGGTCAGATGCGACGGTCGGTCGCGTCGGGACCCGGGCGCGAGGCGGGGTTCCCGTCGACCCGATCCTTCAGGTCGTCGAGCGCGTCCGTCGTACGATCGGCGAGCCCCGAGTGCGTCGCGCGATCGGACGCGCCGGACATGCCCGACGTGCCCGCGAGGCCGGCGTCGCCACGCCCGTGCGCCTGCGTGCGCACGGCCGCGTCGTCGACCACCGCGCGCTCGCGCCGCAGGTCGGCATCGACGTTCTGCTGCTCGGTGACCGCCTGCGTGCGCAGCACGACCTCCTCGGTGGGGACGACGCGCTTCTCGACCACCGCCTCCTCGCGCATGAGCGGGACGCGGATCTCCTCCTCGCCGATCTGCGCGTCGCGCATCGCCGACGCGTCGGCCGAGATCGGGTGCCGCTCGATCGTGACCTCCTCGCGCATCAGGCCCACGGTCTCGCGCACGTGCTCGGTCTCGACCGTCTTGCGCACGCCGACCTCGCCGGCCTGCACCTGCCGCTTGCCGACGGTCAGCTGCTCCTCCGACAGGATCAGCCGCGCCTCGCGCGCGCCCTCGCCGCTCCGCTCGGCGTAGAAGCGGCCCTGGTCGTACAGGTCGTCGTCGTTCGTCTGCGTGCCGTAGACGCCGCGCACCTGGGTCTCGTAGCCGTCGTCGATCAGGCTCGCGTCACCCGTGTAGTCGGGGAGCGCCTTGATCTGATCCTTCGACATCCCGGTGATCCACACGATGTCGTTCTGCCGATCGACCTGCGCGGCGCCGACCGGAAGCGCGACGTGGCGCGGATTGAAGAAGCCGCCGAGATCGACGTCGAGGTAGCGGATCCGTCCGTCGGCCGCGCAGATCATGTCGTCGACCTTGCCGACCTTCTCGTCGCCGTCGCGCGTGCGGACCTCGTAGCCGCGCACGTCGGACAGCTCGTTCGGGAAGCGGGCGTTCTGATGCTGCGAGAGCGAGGAATATGACATCGGTGCTGCCTCCGGATGCGTGCATGTTCCCGGAATCGCGCGGACCCCGTGTCCGCCGCGGTCGGGGTGCGGGGGGGAGGCAAGCGACGCGCCGTCCGTGCGCTGGAGCACACGATTGCTCGCGCGGCGAGGTGCGATCGCCGCGCGCGGCCGCGAACTGCCGCGCCGTCGATGCGCATCGCCAGCGTGCGCGAGCACGCGCGGACGCGCGAGCCCGCTTATCTTCGGCGCGGGACGCCGACAGACGGCGCCGCGCCGGCGGTGCGGCGGTTCGCACCAGCACACCAGGGGAGCAGTGGACGCACGCAGGCAGCAGTTCATCGAGCGCATGGGGCTGATGACGGAGGCCGACGGTCTGCCGCGCATCGCGGGGCGGATCTTCGGCTACCTGCTCCTCACGCCCGGCGAGTGCTCGCTCGAGGACCTCGCGTCCGCGCTCGGCGTCAGCCGGGCGAGCGTGAGCAACGATGCGCGCCGGCTCGCGCAGATGGGGCTCCTGGAGCGCCGGAGCCGGCCGGGCGATCGCCGCGACTACTACTCGCTGTCGCCCGACGCCTTCCGCCGCTCGATCGAGGCGCGCATCGACAGCATGCGGCGCTTCCACGGCCTGATCGACGAGGCGCGCGACCTCGTGGGCGACGCGCCCGACGTCCGGGAGCGGCTGGCGGCGTGGGACGACGCGCACCAGCTGCTGCTCACCGCCTTCCAGGGCGTGCTCGCCGAGCTGGAGGCGCACGCGGCCGCGGCGCGGAACGGGACCCGCCGCTGATCGTGTAGTCCTGACGGACCGTTCACGTCGTCTAGTACGTTTACTCTTGATTAAACGTACTGGATCCAGTAGCGTTCGATCATGACCGAACGCTGTCTGAGCGGACCCGCCGAGCAGTACGTCGAGCGCATGGGGCTGCTGTGGGAGGCCGAGGGGCTCCCGCGCATCGCCGGGCGCATGCTCGGCTATCTCGCTCTCCAGGCCGAGCCCGCCACGCTCGACGACATCGCGGTCGCGCTCGGCGTCAGCAAGGCCAGCGTCAGCAACGACGCCCGCCGGCTGGAGCGCCTCAGCCTGGTGGAGCGCGCCAGCCGCCCCGGCGACCGGCGCGACTACTACGTGATCGCGCCCGACATGCCGGCGCGCGTCGTCGCCCAGAAGATGGGCGACCTGCAGCGGCTGCAGGCGGCCATGTCCGCCGCCCGCGACCTCCCCGAGACGCCCGAGATCGCCCGGGCGCGCCTGGCGTCCTTCGCCGAGTTCCACGGCCGCGTGATCGAGCACCTGCACGGCCTGCTCTCCGCCCTCACGTGCGACGGCCCCGCGCCGGCGCACCGCACCGTTTCCGACGAGTCGTGACCACCCTGCACATCCGCGCCGCCGCGCTCGTCGCGGCGGTCGCCTGCGCTGCGCTCGCGCTCCCCGCGCACGCCCAGACGCCGACGGCGCCGTGTCCCGCGCCGGCGCCCTGCGCGCCCGCGGCCGCGCGCCCCGACGCCGACGCCGTCCCCCTCACGCTGGACGAGGCGCTCGCGCGCGCCGTGGGCGAGAGCCAGGAGGTGCGCCTCGCCCGCTCGCAGGTCGCGCTCGCCCAGGCGCAGGTGACGAGTGCCCGCTCGGCCGCGCTCCCGCAGCTCAGCGGCTCGCTCAACTACACCCGCACCTTCGACTCGCCGTTCCGCACCGGCGGCACGACGGCGCCCGACACGACCGCGGGCTTCCGCCCGGACACGACCGCCTCGCTGGCCGAACGCGTGCGCTACCTTGAGCAGCAGGTGCCGAACGTGGGCCTGGGTGGCCTCGGCTCGCTGTTCGGGAGCCTGCCGTTCGGCCAGCAGAACACGTACGTCGCCGCGCTGACCGGCTCGCAGACGCTCTACGCCGGCGGCCGCGTGGGTGCGGCGCTGCGCATCGCCGACCAGTACCGCGAGTCGGCGCGCCTCGGCCTCGCCGAGAGCACCGCCGACATCCAGCTGCAGACGCGCGAGGCGTATCTGCGCGCGCTGCTCGCGCAGGAGCTCGAGCGCATCGCGGCCGCCGCCGTGACGCAGGCCGACTCGTTCCTCGCGCAGGAGCGGCTGCGCCAGCAGGCGGGCACCGCGTCCGAGCTGGCCGTGCTGCGCGCCGAGGTGTCGCTGGAGAACCTGCGGCCGCAGCTCGTCGAGGCGCGCAACGCCGCCTCGCTCGCGACGCTCGACCTCAAGCGGCTCGTCGACCTCCCGCTGGCGCAGCCGATCGTGCTCACCACGCCGCTCCGCGCGCCGTCGGCGAGCGAGCTGGCCGAGTCGCGCGTCGCGCCCGAGCTGCTGCTGACGCAGCGCGCCGCCGTGCAGGCCGCCGAGCGGCAGGTGACGATCCGCGAGGAGCAGGTGCGCATCGCGCGCTCCGCGTACCTCCCGTCGATCGACCTGCGCGTGAACTACGGGCGGCAGGCCTTCCCCGGCCAGGTGCTCGACTTCAGCGGGCTCGCCTGGCGCACCGACTTCAACGCCGTCGTCGGCGTCAGCGTCCCGATCTTCAACGGGCTGCGCACGCGCGCCGACGTGCAGCAGGCGCAGGTGACGCTGGAGCAGGAGCGCCTGCGCCTCGGCCAGCTGCGCGAGAACGTGCAGCTGCAGTACGAGCAGGCGCTCGGCGAGAAGCAGCGCGCGGCCGCGAGCCTGACGGCGCGCGAGCGCACCGTGGAGCAGGCGCAGCGCGTCCACGACCTCACGGTGCTCCGCTACGAGCAGGGCCTCGCGACGCAGCTCGAGGTCTCCGACGCGCGGCTCTCGCTGCTGCAGTCGCGGACGAACCTCGCGCAGGCGATCGCCGACTTCTACCTCGCCGACGCGGGCGTCGCCCGTGCGCTCGGCGGCGGCTCCGCCACCTCCGCCACGTCGCGCGCCGCGGCACCGGCGGGCGCGGCGCCCGCGTCCACGCCGTCCACTCCCGCGCCGTCGCGCGCCCCGTGATCGCCCGACCCATCATGCACTCCCACACCACCATTCCGATGCGGGGTCGACTCCTCGTGACCGCTCCCACGCTGCGTCGCACGCTGCTCTCGCTCTCCGCGGCGAGCGCGCTGCTCGCGGGCTGCTCGACGTCCGAGCCGGACGCCGCGGCGTCCACGCCCGCCGCCGGCGCGGCGAACGCCGGCGCGCCCGCGGCACGTGCCGTGACGCTCGCGCCGCAGGACGTCGCCACCGCGACGCTCGCCGACGTGACCACGGGCGTGCTGCTCACCGGCACGCTGGAGCCGGCGGAGCGGGCGACCGTCACCGCGCAGGTCGGCGGCACGCTGGGCCCGATCTCGGTCGACCGCGGCAGCGCGGTGCGCCGCGGGCAGCGGCTCGCGACGATCGAGGCGCAGGGCGTCCGCAGCCAGGCGGCCGGCGCGCGCGCGAGCGTCGCGGCCGCCGAGGCGCAGCTCGCGGTCGCGCGCACGCAGCGCGACGCCGCGCGGCGCCTGTTCGAGGCCGGCGCGTCGTCGCGCGTCGACGCGCAGAACGCGCAGGCCGCCTACGCGGCCGCGGAGGCGCAGGTCGCCGCCGCGCGCGCGCAGGCGACCGCCGCCGGCGAGGTCGCGGGCTTCACGACCGTCGTGGCGCCCATCTCGGGCGTCGTCAGCGACCGCCCCGCGGAGCCCGGCGAGGCCGTGCGCGCGGGCGATCCGATCGTGACCATCGTCAACACCAGCGTGCTGGAGCTGGCCGGCCGCGTCCCCGTCGACGAGGCGGGCGCCATCCGCGTCGGCCAGGCGGTGACGTTCGCGCTCGACGCGTTCCCGGGCCGGCAGTTCAAGGGCACCGTCGCGCGCAAGGACCCGGCGGCCGATCCGTCGAGTCGCCAGGTGGGCGTCTACGTGCGCCTCGCCAACTCGAACGGCGAGATCACGGCCGGGCAGTACGCGCGCGGCCAGGTGAGCGGCCGTCGCGTCGAGGACGCGGTGACCGTGCCGGTGACCGCGGTGCAGGGGACCGGCGCCGAGGCGGCCGTCTTCGTCGTGCAGGGGTACCGCCTCGCGCGGCGTCCCGTGACGCTCGGCGCGCGCGACGAGGCCGCCGGCACCGTCGCCGTCACGACGGGGCTGCGGGCGGGCGAGCGCGTGCTCGCGCGTCCGACGCCGACCGTCGCCGACGGCCAGCCCGTCATCATCGGCGGCGACCAGCGCCCGAGCGCGCCGGCCGCCGCGCAGTCCGCCGCGCCCGCGCGCGAGGAGCAGTGAGCATGGACGCAGGACATCCGGCGCCGCCCGCGGCGGCGCCCGAAGCTGGCGTGGGCGGGGGGCTGAGCGGCGTCGCCATCCGGCGCCCGATCTTCACGCTGATGATCATGGTCGGGCTGATCGTGCTCGGCATCTTCAGCTACCGGAAGCTGAGCATCGACCAGTATCCGTCGGTCGACATCCCGGTCGTGACCGTGCAGACGACGTATCCGGGCGCGAGCGCGGAGACGATCGAGCGCGAGGTCACCGAGCGCATGGAGCAGGCGTTCAACCCCATCGAGGGCGTCGACCGCATCACCTCCGTGTCGCTCGAGGGCGTGTCGCAGGTCGTCGTCGAGTTCGAGCTGTCGCGCAGCGCCGATCTGGGCGCGCAGGACATCCGCTCGAAGATCGAGGCGATCCGGCGCGACCTGCCCACGGCCATCGATCCGCCGGTCGTGCAGAAGTTCGACCCGGCCGCGCAGCCGATCATCTCGCTCGCGCTGTCGTCCGAGTCGATGCCGCTGCCGCGCCTCACCGCGCTCGCCGACGAGGACCTGCGGCGCGAGCTGGAGAGCGTGCGCGGCGTCGGCGAGGTGCGCATCGCCGGTGGACTGGAGCAGGAGATCCGCGTCTACCTCCAGCCCGACCGGCTGCGGGCGCTCGGCGTCTCCGTCTCGGAGGTCATGGGCGCGCTGCGCGCGCAGAACCTCGACGCGCCGGCCGGTCGGCTGGAGCGCGGCGGGACGGAGACGCTCGTCCGCGTGACGGGCCGCATCACCGATCCCGCGCAGTTCAACGAGATCATCGTCGCCAACCGCAACGGCACGCCCGTGCGGCTGCGCGAGGTGGCGCAGGTGGAGCAGGGCACCGAGGAGGAGCGCTCGCTCGCCCTCGTGAACGGGAAGCGCGCCGTCTCGCTCGACGTGCTCAAGATCTCGGGCTCGAACACCGTGGAGGTGGCCGACGGCGTCAACGCGGCGCTCGCCGAGATGCGCCAGCGCCTGCCGGCCGGCACCGAGCTGCAGGTCGTGCGCGACAACTCGGTCACGATCCGCCGCTCGGTGGACGACGTGATCCACGAGCTGGTGATCGGCGCGATCCTGACGGTGGTCATCGTCATGCTCTTCCTGAACGACTGGAAGGCCACGGCGATCACCTCGCTGGCGCTGCCGGTGTCCGTGATCTCGTCGTTCATCCTGATGAACGTGCTGGGCTTCACGCTCAACGTGCTGACGCTGATGGCGCTCTCGCTGTCCATCGGCATCCTGATCGACGACGCGATCGTCGTCATCGAGAACATCGTGCGCCATCGCGAGATGGGGCGCGGGCAGCGCGAGGCCGCGTTCACCGGCACGAGCGAGATCCAGCTGGCCGTGCTGGCCACGACGCTGGCGATCGTCGCCGTGTTCGTCCCCGTGGCGTTCATGGGCGGCATCATCGGCCGCTTCTTCTTCCAGTTCGGCCTCACGGTCGCGTGGGCCGTGCTCGTGTCGCTGTTCGTCTCCTTCACGCTGACGCCGATGCTGGCGGCGACGTGGGGCGTCGATCCGCACGCGGCCGCGCACCACAGCGGCGGCAACCCGCTGACGCGCCTGATCACGCGCTTCAACGTCGCCTTCGATCGCCTGGCGGAGCGCTACCGCGGCGTGGCCGAGTGGGCGCTGCGACACCGGAAGAGCACGATCGGCCTCGCCGTGGCGTCGCTGGTCGGCGCGTTCATGCTCTTCCCGCTCATCGGCGGCGGCTTCATGCCCGAGTCGGACAACTCCGAGTTCGCGGTGCAGTTCGAGACGCCCGAGGGCTCGAGCCTGGCCTACACGCGGCAGAAGGCGGAGCAGGTGGACGCCGCGCTGCGCAGGCTGGACGGCGTGGCCTACACGTACGCCACCGTCGGCGCCGGCGCGACCGGCACCGTCACGACCGGCGAGATCTACGTGAAGCTCGTCGCGCCGGGAGAGCGCGACCGCACGCAGCGCGAGATGCTGGAGGTCGCGCGCGAGGCGGTGGCGCCCGTGTACGGCGTGCAGACGTCGGTCCTCGAGGCCGGTGGGCTGGGCGGCGCGCAGGCCCCGCTCTCGGTCGAGATCCGGGGCGCGGACGTCGAGGAGCTGCAGCGCCTCTCGGGACGGATCGCGTCGGCCATGAAGGCGATGCCCGGCGTCGCGGACGTGCAGACCTCGCTCGGCGAGCCGCGCCCCGAGTTCCGCATCGACGTGCGGCGCGACGTCGCCAACGAGGTCGGGCTCGACGTCGGCCAGGTGGCCGCGACGGTGCGCCCGTTCCTCGCCGGCGAGACGGCCACGCGCTGGGAGGATCCGACGGGCGAGGAGCGCGACGTCGTGGTGCAGACCGCGCCGGGGCAGCGCGTCTCGCTCGAGGACCTCGCCGGGCTCCCGCTCGCGACGGCGCGCCGCGGCGCGGACGGCGCCGCGGTGACGGTGCCGCTCGGCGACGTCGCGACGGTGGTGCAGGGCACCGCGCCCGCGCAGATCGATCGCCAGGACCTGCAGCGCGTGGCGCGCGTGACGGCCAGCACCGCGGGCGACGTGTCGATCGCGGAGGCGTCGACCGCCATCCGCGCGGCGCTCGCCGAGATGCAGCTGCCGGCCGGGTATCGCGTGCAGCTCGGCGGCGAGACGGAGCAGCTGGAGGAGACGGCGGGCTACGTCGTCGAGTCGATCGTGCTCGCGATCGTCCTCATCTTCCTCATCCTCGCGTCGCAGTTCGAGTCGCTGACGCAGCCGTTCGCCATCATGCTGTCGCTGCCGCTGTCGCTGATCGGCGTGCTGCTCGCGCTGCTGATCACGAACGACACGCTGAACATGATGTCGATGATCGGCGTGATCCTCCTGTTCGGCCTCGTGGTGAAGAACGCCATCCTGCTGGTCGACAACGCGAACGAGCGGCGCGCCCAGGGCGTCGACCGTTTCGCCGCGATGGTCGAGGCGGGCGTCGTCCGCCTGCGCCCCATCATGATGACCACGCTCGCCATGATCGCCGGCATGATCCCCAGCGCGCTCGCCCTCGGCGAGGGCGGCGGGTTCCGCGCGCCGATGGCGCGCGCGGTGATCGGTGGCCTCATCACCTCGACGCTGCTCACGCTCGTCGTCGTGCCGGTGGCGTACACGTACTTCGACGACTTCGGCGGGTGGCTCGCGGCCAAGGTCGGCGGGCGGCGCCGCGTGCGCGCGCCGCAGCCGGACGGCGCGGCGCCGGTGCCGCAGCCGGTCGCGGGGGACTGACCGTGACCGACGGCGCCACGGCGCGGCCCCGCGTGGCCGCCGCGGAGGCCGGCGAGGCCTCCGCCCCCACGCGGGCGCGCCTGATCGACGCGGCGGCGGCGGTGTTCGCACAGCACGGCGCGAGCGGTGCGACGACGCGTCGCATCGCCGCGGCGGCGGGCGTGAACGAGGTGACGCTCTTCCGCCTCTTCGGCACCAAGGAGGCGCTGCTGGACGCGGCGGTGCACGCGTGCGCCGCCCGCGAGCCGGTGGCGCCGCTCCCCACCGAGCCGCGCGATCCGGAGCGCGAGCTGGCCGCGTGGTGCGCCGGCGAGCTGTCGCGCCTCCGCCGCTCGGCGGAGCTGCTGCGGCAGTGCTTCGCCGAGTCGGAGCAGGGCCACGGGCGGGAGGCCGGGGCGGCGGTCGCCAGCAGCGCCGAGGTGCTGCGCGCGTACGTCGCGCGACTGCCGCGCGTGCCGCACCTCGCCGACGACGCGGCCGACCGCGAGGTGGCCGTCGCCATGCTCGTCTCGACGATCGTCGCCGACGCGCTCGCCCGCGACGAGATGCCCGGCGTGCACACCACCCCGTCGGGCGACGCGCCGGCACGCTACGCGCGCACCTTCCTGCGCGCGCTCGGCTGGCCGGAAGGCGCGCGCGTCGCGGCGCCCGACCCGGTCGGCGCGCGCTGGGAGTGGGCGCCGCCGCTCGACGTGCCCTGACGGGCGGTCGCCGCCCCGGAGAACCTCCGATGACCTCGTTTCCGATCGACATCGTCACCATCGCGCACGAGCACCGCAGCGGCGGGCCGGAGATCGCGCGGCGCGTCGGCGAGCGGCTCGGCTGGCCGGTGCTCGACGACGCCGCGATCGTGCAGCGCGTCGCGCGCCGCCTCGACGTCGCGGTCCCGGCGATCGCGGCGCTCGACGAGCACCCCGCCACGCTGCTCGAGCAGCTCGGCGCGGGGCTGCTCTTCGCCGCGCCCGAGGCGCCGCTCGGCTTCGCGCCCGAGTTCCCGTCCGCCGACGACGTGGCCGCCGCCGTCGCCGCCGAGATCGAGAGCGCGGCCGCGCAGCCGCCGCTCGTGGTGCTCGGCCACGGCGCGCAGTGCGTGCTGCGCGGGTGGAAGGGCGTGCTGCACGTGAACGTGGTCGCGCCGCTCGCCGACCGCGTCGCGCGCGAGTGCGCGGAGACCCGCGCGACGCCGGCGCTCGCGCTGACGCAGCTGCAGCGGCGCGACCACGATCGCCTCGCGTTCCATCGGCGGCATCACCGCGCCGAGTGCGCGAACCCGCTGCTGTACGACCTGCAGGTGAACACCGGGCGGCTGACGCCCGACGAGGCCGCGGCGCTCGTCGTCGCCGTCGTCGAGCGGCACCGCTGACCGCGCGGGCCGCGCGCGACGCGCGAGCGCACCCTACGGCGCGCCGCCGCGCGCGACGAGCTCCAGCGGCCCCCAGAACGCCATGCGCTGCTCGGGCGGGAGCTGACGGCGCGCGGCCGCGCTGGCGCGCAGCACCGACTGGTAGCGCGCGTACAGCCACGGGTGGCGCCCCCAGAATCCGCCGGGCACCTCCATCAGCCCGCGCACGAGGTCTCCGGGGAAGCACCCGGCCGAGGTGAGCGGATCGCGCTCGGCGACGTCGAGCGCGCGCGGGACGACCGCGCTCAGGCAGCGGCCGTCGAGCACCGCCGCCAGCAGCTCGTCCGGCGCCGCAACTTCGGATGCGGGGTGCGGCGTCACGAGGCGGTGCGCTCCCCGTCGCGCGGATCGAGCTGCGGCGGCCTCTTGGACGTCGCGGCCGCGCGCGCGGCGCCGTCGCGTGCGGCGGACGTCGTCGGGCGCGGGACGCGACGACTGGCGCGTGCGGCGCGCACGGGCGCGGGGCCGCGCGGCGCCTCCAGCGTCAGCACGAGCACCGGGCAGGCGGAGGCCCACGCGACCAGCCGCGTCGTGCTGCCCACCGGGAATACGCCGGCGGGAAGCAGGGCGTGCGTCCGGTCGCCGCCGCGGCCCACGACGACCAGGTCCGCGGTGCTCGCCTCCAGCTGCGACACGAGCTCGTCGCCCGCGTCGCCGACGCGGATGATCGGCGTCGTGCGCACCGTCGCCACGCTCGCGCGGTCGAGCGTGCGCGCGAGCCACGCGTGCGCCGCCGCGCGCAGCCGGTCGAGCGCCGCCGCGTCGTCGCCCGCCGCGTCGGTCACGCGCGCGGGCGGCCGCATCTCGTCGGCGATCACGTGCAGCGCGTCGACGCCGGCCTCGTACGCGGCGGCCAGCCGGCAGGCGACGGCGAGCACCTGCTCGCCGCCCGGCCGGTCGTCGACGCCGGCGACGATGCGCGTCGGCGTGTCGTGACGGCCCACCGGCACGACGATCGTCGGCACGCGCGTGCGCGCGAGCAGCCGCTGCGCGGTCGTCGCGCCGAAGCGCGCGCTCCCGCGCCGCCGCGCGCCGCGCCCGACGCACACCAGGTCCGCCTCGACCTCGCGCGCGACGTGCGCGAGCGCGTCCGCCGGCCACCCGGTGGTCATGTAGACCCGCGTGCGCTCCGCGCCGATGACGCTCGCCAGTCCGCGCAGCGCGCCGTGCAGCGCGGGCGCGAGCGACGCGGCCACCACGGAGCAGAGGGGAAGGTGGCGCTGCAGGTATGGTGGCGCGGTCGGATCGGGGAGCGCGTGCACGAGCACGATCTCCGCGCGCGGCGCGAGGTGCATCGCCACCCAGCGCGCGGCGGCGAGCGACGCCTCGGTGAAGTCCACTCCGATGACGACTCGTCGAAAGGGCATGACCTCGGCTCCTCGGGAGGACGGGTGGCGGGTGCGAGCGGATGTCGCGACGTGGGGTCGCGCGGTCAGGCGGGCGACGACGCCCCGGCGACGCGCGATTCCCTCGGCGCCGCGTCCGGCGCGACGTCCCGCGCGACGTCGCGCAGCGCCTCGCCCATCGCCTGCGCCGCGGTGATCGCGAGCCCGGCGTGCGCGTACGACGGCAGCTCGAACTCGAGCGCGAGCGACGCGGCGCCCGACGAGGTGCGCTCGGTGCGGACGAGCCGCGCGATCGCCGAGTCGCCGTCCGATATCCACTCGTCGACGCCGTCGTGGACGAGGCGCAGGCGGTCGAACGCGGGCGCGTAGCGCGGCCAGCCGGCGAAGGTGCGGCGCAGCACCGCGTCGAGCGCGCGCCACGCGGACGCGGCGGCCGACAGGGTGCCGCGCTCGTCGGGCAGGCCGCGCAGGCCGATCACGCGGCCCCGTATCCAGCCGACGGCGCTGCCGTCGGCGTCCTCCAGTCGGTAGCGATCGTCGCCGTCGGCGAGCACGTGCAGCATGATGGTCCTCGGTCTCTGGGGCGGACGTGCGGGGGCATGGCCTCGCACGGCGTGCGAGGCGTCCGGGAGGGCGGGACGCGCGGCGCTCGGCGCACGTGGCGATGCGCCGGCGCTCGGCGCGCGTCCCGCTGCGCGACCCGCGCGCGGATGCGGCGGGTCGCGCGTGCTCGGGGGTGGGATGCGCTGGGTGGTGCGGCCCTCCGTGATCGCGGTGGCGTGCGGGAGGTCGGGCGACGTGCGTGGGACGGCCGCGAGAGTCGCGTTGTGTGCGGCCGCCCCCGGGCGCGCGCGCGGCTCCGGGGACTCGGGTGCGGCGCGGCGCTCCGCCCGTCGATGCGGGCCGGGAGCGCGGTGGCGCCGGAAACGCGGAACCGCCCCGCCTGGCCCGATGGGCGCAGGGGGGCGGTTGGCCTCCGCCCGATAGGGCGGGTGGGGCTCGACCGGACCTCGGGCTAGCCGCGGCTCGGCGCTCCCTCGGGAGCGGTGGCGACGGACGACGCGAGGCCCCTGCGCGCGTGCGGGGGGAGGGCGGAGGCCCGCGGCGCGGCCGGCGTCGCTCGTCCACGGAAGGACGGTGCGACGGGGCCGCGGCGGGCCGCCACGCCCCGCATCTCGGACACCCGCGTGCGGTGCAGGCACGCGCTCACTACGAGCAGCGGGAGCCCGCTGTCCGTCGCGCGCGACGTCGCGGCGCGGCCCGTCCATCCGCGCGTGCCGCACGCCACGCGCGCGCTCGTGCGCGCGCCCACCCGTGCGTCCGGCCGCGCGCCCGCGCGACGGCTCGCGCGACCGCCCGTCGAACGGGCGGCGCGCGGCGTCGCGGCGCGTGCTCCGCGCGGCGGGTGGACGGTGAAGGGCGGCATCGCGGGCGTCGCGTGGGAGGTGGTCGGCGGGAGCGCGCGCGCGTGGGACACGGCGCTCCCGGATGCACGAAAGTCGCGCCACCGACGGCTCGGGCGGCCACTACGGCTCGCCAGGGCGGCTGCGCCTGCGCTACGCGCGGCGGCCACCATGCACATCGGGACGCGACTCCCTGGTCGTGAGTCTAGCCCCGGGCCACGCGATGTCAACCGGCGCGGCCGGGGCGCGACTCAGCGTCGCTCGCGCGCGACGGCGCGCGCCTCCGGGGCGACCGCGAGGCGCGCCGGACGCGCCGCGCCGCGCGGCATCGCGTGCGGCGCCGCCGTCGAGGTGCGCGCGGTGCCCGCGCCGCCCTGCTGTCCCTGATGGCCCCGTCGAGTCTCCTGCGCGCCCTCGGGGCCCGCGCCGCGCGGGCCGGGCCCCGTGCGCGGCTGCGGCCCGATCGACCGCACGCCGGCCGGCGCGTCCATCGCGGGGCCCACGCTCAGCCCCGCGAGCGCGGCCTGCCCCTTCCGCGCCTCGTTGAGCGCGTGGCCGAGCACGCGCGCCGCCTCCTGGTCGGCGTGGAAGCCCATCGAGTTCTCCGCCTCCACGAAGTCCGTGTAGAACTGCGCGCGGCGCTGGTGCTGCCGCGCCTGCGCCACGCGCGGGTTCGCGCCGTCGCGCGCGGCGGCCGCCTGGATGTCGCGCGTGAGGGCGAGCGTCGCGTCGAGCGCCAGGTTGCGCAGCTCGAAGGTGCGGCCCTGGATCGTCTCGACGCGGCTGCGCAGCTCCTCCTCGCTCATCTTGTGGCAGGTCTGGCAGGCGCGGTTGATGTTGAGCACCGGGCTGCGCACGTGGTGGTCGCTGATCTTCATCGCGCCCGTGCGCACGTACGGCATGTGGCAGTCGGCGCACGCCACGCCGCTGCGCGCGTGGATGCCCTGGTTGTACATCTCGAACTCGGGATGCTGCGCCTTGAGCACCGGCGCGCCGCTCGTGGCGTGCGTCCAGTCCTTGTGCCCGGTCGAGTCGTAGTACGCCATGATGCTGTCCGCCGTCAGCCCCTTCGCCCACGGGTAGGTCAGCGTCTTCTGCGGGCCGCGGAAGTAGTACTCCACGTGGCACTGCCCGCAGACGTAGGTGCGCATCTCCTGGCGCGTGGCGTCGCGGTTGACCTGGAAGTCGGCCACGCCCTGGCGCGCCTTCGCCTGTCGGATGCCCTCCATGAACGCCGGGCGCGTGACGCGCAGCTGCATCGTCTGCGCGTCGTGGCAGTCGACGCACGACACCGGGTGCGTCACCTCCTTCCGCGCCGTCTGGTAGGGCAGCTTGTTGATGCTGTCGAAGCCCGCCGTGAGGTTGCCGTTCCCCAGCCGCATGTACGTCGCGTAAATCGAGGCGTGGCAGTTCAGGCAGGTGCCCGGCTGCTGCGTCGCCTGCTGGCGCAGCGTGAACTCCTGGTCGATCAGCACGTAGGCGTGGCCGCGCTCCTCGCGGAAGTCCTTGGAGAACGCGTAGCCCTTCCAGAACTCGACGAGCCGCGGATCCTCCTCCAGCCGCGACTGCGCGATGACCGTGCGCGGGTCCTTGTCGGTCGGCGTGTGCGGCAGCGCCTCGCTGCCGCCGTAGCGCGTGCGCACCTGGTCGGTGGTGCGCAGGTACTGGTCGTAGTGCTGCGGGAAGTTCTTCCCCCACAGCGTCGGGTCGGTCGTCGTGTCGGTGAGCGCGACGACGCGGTAGAACGGGTTGCGCGCCTCGTCCTGCCGGCGGACGATGTTCGCCAGCAGCGCGCCGACGCCGAGGGCGCCGACGAAGGCGAGGACCGCGGCGGCGACGAACCAGCGGCCGCGCACGCGGCGGTGGTGTCGCTCGCGCGGCGCCGGATCGGGAGTGGGCGTGCGGGGCGCGGGATCGAGGGGAGGCGTCGTCATCGCTCGGGTCGCGAGGGTCGATGGGGCGGGCGGTCGGTCGGCGGCGCGCGCTCAGCGCACCCAGTGCCCGACGGCGGCGTGGCAGCGCACGCACGACGCCGAGCGGTCGTCGGCCTGCGTGGCGGCGCTGCCGGCGGCGCGGACCGAGCCGTCGTGCGTGCGCCACGCGTCGTCGTGCGCGCGGGCGTCGTCGGGCGACGACGGGGCGACGTGCGCGCCCGGCGTGATCGCCGCCGTGATCTCCTGGTGGCACTCGCGGCACGCCCGCTCGGTGATCGTGCGGTTGCGCGGCGTGATGCGGATCGGGTCGGGGTAGTTGCCGGTCGTGAAGTAGAACGAGTGCCAGAAGCCGTTCAGCGCCTTCGTCGCGTACTTGCCGACGAGGTGGTGCGGCGTGTGGCAGCTGTTGCACGTCGCCACGGCGCGATGGCTCCCCTTCTGCCACGCGGCGTAGTAGTCCTCCATGACGTGGCAGTTCGCGCACGCCGCGGGATCGTCGGTCAGGTAGGAGTGGCCGCGCGCGAAGCCGAACGTGAACGCGCCCAGCCCGGCCACGAGCGAGATCGCGATCGTCGCCGCGAGCAGCCACTTCGTCCGCGCGCGGATCCCGAGCGACGTGTCGGGCGCCGGCGGGGGCGGCGTGCGCGGGCCGCGCGGGTCAGCGCCGGACGTCGAGCTCGACATAGCCGAACCAGGCGGGGCCCGTGCCGGGGTAGATCGCGCGCGTCGCGTCACCCGCGCGCGCGCGTGCGAGGTAGCCGTTCACGCCCACCCGACGCGAGAGCCGCAGGTCGGCGCTGACGTCGGCGAGCGTCGCCAGGGCGCGGCGTCCGCTCGTGGGGCGTCCCGCGTAGCCGAAGGTGCCGCGCTCGAAGGCGCCGCCGCCGGCGTACCACAGGTCCGTCGCCGATGCGGTACGGATCGCCTGCAGGTCGCCTCGCAGGGTCAGTCGCGTGCCGGGCCGCAGGATCAGCGTCGCCGCGCGCTGGTCGACGTTCATGAGATTGTGGAACGGGAATCGGGCGTACGGTCGGGGAGTCGGGAGGACCTCGAAGAACGTGCCGTGGCGGTCGTCGCTCGCGTCGCGGTCGCCGTCGCCGCGGAAGAACCACAGGCGCACCCACGGCCGGAGCGCGGGGAGTCCGTTCGGCTGCAGCCCGAGCTCCAGCGCGCCCGCGCCGGCGCGGTGCGCGAGCGCGCCCCAGTCGCCGAACTGCTGCGCCGCCCACGCCAGCGCGTCGACGGTGCCGGCCGGCGTCGCACGCGCCCACAGCACGTGCGTGCCCACGGTGGTGACGCGCACGCCGCGCGTGTCGAGCGCGCGCACCGGAGCGGGGCGGTTGTCGATCGGGGCGAGCGGCCGCCAGTCCGCGTAGTGCAGCGCGAAGGCGCGCAGGTCGACCGCGCCGCGCCCGCGCGCGGCGGCGCCCGCGTTCGCGGTGTACGCGCCGTACACGAACCCCACGTCGAGCGGCCGCCACGCGCTCGCGCGGAACGCGCCCTCGGTCGGGAGCGCGGCGGCGAGCGTCACCTCGGTGCCGGTCGCGCCCGCGGCGGTCGCCGGCCGCACGTGCGCGTAGTGCGCGCCGTCGAAGCTGCGCCCGACGTGCGTCCACCCGAACGGCCCGACCAGCCGCTGCGCGACGCGGTCGCGCTTGAGCGTGGCGAGCGTCGGCTCCCGCGGCGCCAGCTCCGCGCCCTCGGCGAACTCGAAGCGGCCGAGTCGCAGCGCGTGACCGCGGGCACCGGGCGCCGCGCCCAGGCGCACGAACGCCTGCCTGACGAAGCCCTGCACGACGTCGCGCTCGCGATCGTTCGCGGCATGGTACGCGGCCCCGAGCCCGAGCTGCCCCTGCGGCGCCGGCGCACCCGCGTCGGCGGGGAGGCCGAGCAGCACGGGCATCGCGCCCTCGAGCGTGAACGCCAGGCCGCCGCGCCGCGCCGTGGCGCCGAGGCGCGCGAGGGCGCCGACGAACCCGTAGCGACCGTCGGCGCCGGGCGACGTGGGCGCGAACCAGTCCCACCGCTCGACGCGCGTGCGCAGCGACGCGGTGATCTCGGTGCGCCACGCCGCGCCGTCCGCGCCCGCCGTCTGGGCGAGCGCGTCGCCTGGGCGCAGGAGCGCCGCGAGCGCCACGAGCCCGCACGCGACGACGGCGCGTATCGGTGACCGAAGATGCATGCGCCCGCCGGCTACCGCTGCACCACGAGGGCGGTCACCATGACGAACGTCCCGTGCTCGCTCGCGGCCTTTCCGGGCTCCGTCTCCCGCTGCAGCGCGCCGGTGGTGAGCTCGAAGCCCTCCATGCGCGGCTGGAGCGCGTGCGCGCTCCGGTCGGGAGCCCTCGGATCGCGTCGAGCGGGATCCGCAGGGTGGGCTCCGCACGGTCGGCGGGCGCGTCGCTGCGCGCGTGCTGCGGTACGTCGAGGGGCGTGCCGTTCGTCATCCGCGCTTCTCCTTGCTGCTGTCCGGTAGGGCCGGGCAGGCGGGAAGCGCGACGTTGGGGGCTGACTGCGCGCCGGCGCGTGATCGCCGGACGTCGAAGGGCCGATGCGGGCGCCCGCCCATCGACCCCGTGGTCGATCGCGACGTGCCGCGAAGACGTCGACTGCACCGCCTCCCCACACCGTGATCACGATCACCACCGAGCCCCTGCCGCGGCGGCGACGCGCCCTCGCTCCATGCACCGTGCGGCGCGAGCGCGTGGGCGTGACGCCGGCAAGCCGCGCGCCACGCGCTCAGCGGGCGGCGGCGCCTCCGCGCGCGGCGCGGCGGAGGCGCTTCTGCTCGTACAGCGCCGCATCCGCCTCCGCCATCAGCGCCTCCAGCGGTCGCGGGTCGTCGGGCGCGACCGACGCCGCGCCGATGCTCAACGCGAGCCGGAAGCGTCGTCCGGCGTGCGCGTTCGCCGCGGCGACGCGCCGCTCCAGCCGCGCGCGGATCGAGGCCGCCGTCTCGTCGCGGCTGTGGATCGCGAGCGCGACGAACTCGTCGCCGCCCAGTCGCGCGAGCACGTCCGACTGGCGGAACGTGTCGCGCAGCACGTCGGCGACCTCCGCGAGCGCCTCGTCGCCGACGGCGTGGCCGAGCGTGTCGTTCACCGCCTTGAAGTCGTCCAGGTCGATGAACAGCAGCAGGCACGCCTCGCCCATGCGGCGCGACAGCGCGAGCTGCTGCTCGGCGAGCGCCATGAACCCCCGCCGGTTGTGCAGCCCGGTGAGCTCGTCGCGGAGCGCCAGCGCACGCAGCGCCTCCTCCGCCGCGCGCCGCTCGGTGACGTCGCGGAAGGTGACGACCGCGCCGCGGACGGTGGGCCCGTCGCGCAGCGGAGTGCTCGTGTACTCCACCGGCAGCGGCTGTCCGTCGCGCCGCCAGAACACGTCGCGATCGGCGGAGCGCGCGCGCCCCGACGCGATGGCGAGGTGCGTGGGGCACTCCGCCACGGGGTAGGGCGCGCCGTCCGCACGCGTGTGGTGCACGAGCGCGTGCACCTCGCGCCCGATCATCTCCTCGGCGGCGTAGCCGAGCATGCGCAGCGCGGCCGGGTTCACGAAGGTGACGTGGCCGTCCGCGTCAACGCCGACGATCCCCTCCGCCACCGACTCGAGGATCGAGTGCAGCTCGTGCCGTGCCTCGGTGAGCGCGCGCTCCACGCGCTGCCGCTCGGTGACGTCGCGCAGGACGACGGTGCACACGCAGTCGTCGGTCGCGCCGAAGCGCGAGATCGTCGCCTCCGCGGGGAAGGTCTCGCCGCCGCGGCGCCGGCCGGTGATCGTCGCGCGCTCGTTCATCCAGCGCGCGGATACCTCCGACCGCATGAAGCCCTGCACGTGCGCGCGATGGTTCGCCCGCGCCGCCTCGGGCAGCAGCAGCTCCAGCGGCTGGCCGAGGACCTCGGACGCCGCATAGCCGAAGACGCGCTCCGCACCCGTGTTGAACAGGCGGATGCGCTGCTGCCGGTCGATGGAGACGATGGCGTCGGCGGCGACGTGCAGGATGCCCGCGAGCGTCGCCTCCGACCGCCGCAACGCGTCCTCCGCCGCCTTGCGGCGCAGCACGGGCCCCAGCTGCGCGGCCGCGTCGGCGACCGAGCGGGCCACGCGCTCGTCGTCGGGATCGATCGTGCGCGCGTGGAAGACGAGGACCGCCGCCACCGTCCGTCGCGCGAGCACGGGGATCGCGACGGCGGCGCCGAAGCCCGCGGCGGCGGCCGCCTCGCCGCGGCGATAGCCCACGTGCCGCGACAGGTCGCGCACCCACGTCACCTCGCCGGTCTCCCACACCGTGCCGGGCAGCCCCTCGCCGCGCGCGAAGGTCGCCGCGCCCGACGCGGCCTCGAACGCTCCCAGGTCGTCGCGCAGCGTGAAGGAGGCGGGGCTGCGCACCAGCCGAGTCCCCTCCTCGTCCGGGAGCCACCCCTCGCCGTGGTCCCACCCGGCGAGCTGGCACACGTGTCCGAGGGTGAGCAGGAGCGCGCTGTGCACGTCGCGAGCGCGCGCGATGCCGTCCGAGAGCGCGTGCGTCAGCGCCGACGCCTCGCGCTCGGCGCGGCGGGCCGCGACCTGGTGCTCGAGCGCGCCGCGGGTCGCGGCCGCCGCGGCCAGGTCGCCGAGCAGCGCCTCCTCGTCCGGCGTCCAGGCGCGCGGCCGGCGATCGAGCACGCAGGCGCAGGCAACGGCATCGCCGACCGCGACGGCCACGGCGAGCAGCGCGCACGCCCCCGCGACAGCGAGCGGCTCCGCATCGGCCACCCGGCGCACGGCCGGCACTCCGGCCGCGCGGGCGTCAGCGGCCAGCGCGGGGAGCCCCACCGCCTCCGCGAGCGCCCGTGCCGCCGCGGCGTCGAGCCCGCACGCGTCGTCCACCCGGAGCGCCCCGCGGTCGGGCGTGGCGACGAAGGCGATCGGGGCGCGGAGCGCCGCGGCGGCGACGCGCGCGGCGCGGAGCGGGGCGGGGGCGGAGAGCAACGGCGGGGCGGGCGGCGGGCGGCGCGGACGCCGCCGTGCCGTGGGGAACTGGTGCGCGGCGGCAGCACGTCCGCCGCGGGACGAGGGACGACGGCGTGCCGAACTCGTCTGTTACACGAGGAAGGATAGCACGCCGGCGGCTCCGCCGCCCCGGGCCGCCTCACAGATCCATGAGCGCGTCGACGAGGGGCTGCCACGCCGAAGCGCGGCGCGCCGCGGTCACGTCGGCGACCGTGGCGATCGCGCCCGCGATGCGCCGCCGCGCGTCCCACACCGGCGTGACCTCGACCTCCAGGACGCGCGCCGTGCGCCCGGCGTCCGGCATGGTGAGCGACGGCTCGCGCACCGCCTCCGCGAGCAGGAGCGCGCGCGCCGTGGCGCGCTGCAGCGCCTCGCGCTCGGCGGCGCCCAGGCGCTGCGCGACGGCGTTCGCGTAGACGATCTCCCCCGCGCCGTCGGCCACCAGCACGCCGACCGGCAGCCGGTCCACCAGGTGGTCGCTGGCCGACGGCGCGAAGCCGTGCGCCGCCACGACCTCGGAGAACGACGGTGGCACGTCGGCGGGCGCGCGGCGCGGCGTGAGCGTGCGCTCGCCGCAAGTGAACGTGGCGAGCGGTGCGGGCGGCGTGAGCATGGAGCCTCCGGGCGCGGGTGCGACGGGCGGCGCACCTCGCGCCGGTCCCACCCGCAGCCTACGTGCGGCGCGCCGTGCGCAGCGTGGGCGGTCCGCCGCGACGGCGTCGGGCGATCCCCGATGCTCGCGCGACGGTGGTGGCGAGCGCTATTCCGCGACCGGGAGCAGGAGCGTGAACGTCGCGCCGGCACCGGGCGCGCTCGCGACCGTCACGTCGCCGCCCATCGCGCGCGCGAGGTCGCGGCTGATCGCGAGCCCCAGCCCCGTGCCCTCGTGCGGGCTGTTGAGCGCGCGGCCGAGCTGCACGAACGGCTCGAAGATCGCCTCCAGCTTGTCCGGCGGGATGCCGGGCCCCGTGTCGCGCACCCGGATCGCGACGCGCGGCCCCACCGCGCCGCACGACACCGAGATGCGGCCCCCCTCCGGCGTGAACTTCACGGCGTTCGAGAGCAGGTTGAGGATGATCTGCTCCGCGCGGGCGCGGTCCACGCGCGCGACGGCCTGCGCCGGGCAGCCGCCGCGATCGAACGCCACGCCCTTGCGCAGCGCCTGCGGCTCGATCATCGCCGCCACGGTGTCGATCATCGACGCGACGGGCACCGGCGCCAGGTCGTACGTCAGCTGCCCCGCCTCGATGCGGCTGTAGTTCAGCAGGTCCGTGATGATCGTCAGGAGGTGTTGCTGGCTCCGGCGGATGCGCTGCAGCACCTCCTGCTGCGCCGCCACCACGGGGCCGTAGATCCCCTCGGTCAGGAGGTCGGCGTAGCCGCCGATGGCGTTCAGCGGCGTGCGCAGCTCGTGCGACATCGACGCGAGGAACTCGCTCTTCGCGCGGTTCGCCGCCTCGGCCGCGGCCACGCGCTGCGCGTCGACCACGCGCTGCTCCTCCGCCGCGCGCCGCTCGCTCAGGTCGCGCGTCACCTTCGCGAAGCCGATCAGCACTCCCGACGCGTTGCGCAGCGCCGTGATGACCACGTTCGCCCAGAAGCGCGTGCCGTCCTTCCGGATGCGCCACCCCTCGTCCTCGAACCGTCCTTCGCGCGCGGCCGTCTCCAGCTCGTACTCGGGAAAGCCCTCGGCGACGCGCTCCTCGGGATAGAAGGTCGAGAAGTGGCGCCCGATGATCTCGTCGGCCGTGTAGCCCTTGATCCGCTGCGCGCCCTCGTTCCAGCTCGCGATGTGGCCGCTCGGATCCAGCATGAAGATCCCGTAATCGGCGACGGCCGTCACGAGCAGGCGGAAGCGCTCCTCGCTCGAGCGCAGCGCCTCCTCGGCGGCGCGGCGCTCGGTCAGGTCGCGCGTGACCTTCGCGTAGCCCACGAGCGCGCCGCTCTCGTCGCGCAGCGCGGTGATGACGACGTTGGCCCAGATGCGCCGCCCGTCCTTCCGCAACCGCCACCCCTGGTCCTCGAACCGCCCGACGCGGGCGGCGACCTCCAGCTCGTACTCGGGGAACCGCTCGTCGATCTTCTCCTGCGGGTAGAACATGGAGAAGTGCCGGCCGAGCGCCTCGTCGGCCGTGTACCCCTTGATGCGCTCCGCGCCCGCGTTCCAGCTCAGGATGCGGCCGCTCGGGTCGAGCGCGAAGATCGCGTAGTCCTGCACGCTCTCGACGAGCAGGCGATACAACCCCTCGGTCTCGGCCGAGGCGACACCGGAGCTGCGGTCGTGCGCGAACGTCGCGGCGGATCGCTCGGACTGGACGGGAGCGTCCGTCGCGGCGCCGCGGTCTGCGGGGCCTCCGCGAGGGGGGCGGTCGGTCATCTCGGGGCGGTGGAGGGTCGGCGAGGCCGACCCGTCGTCCGGTGGGTTGCCATCGGGTGCGACGGCGAGGCCCACCGACGGGCTCGCTGTGTCGTGGCTGCCGAACCGTAGTGGAACGAGCACACCTCGGGCCAGCGTTGCGTCCCGATGGTCCGTTCGCTCGCCACCCACCCGCTCGGGCGGGGCCGTGGCCCGGGATCGGCAGCCGCGCCCGCGCTCAGTCCGCGAACACGCGGGCGACCAGCCGCGCGAACCGCGGATGGCGGCGCAGCCCCGCCAGCTGGGGATCCACGCGCAGGAACACCATCGAGTGCGAGCGCTCGGCGTGCGCGCGCTCCAGCCAGTCGAGCGCGCGCGCCGGACGGCCGAGCGCGTCGTGCACCTTGGCGATCTCGTAGGCCGGCACGTAGCGGCCGTCGCGCCGCCCCTCCAGCTCCGCGAGCAGCGCCTCCGCCTCCCCGCGCGCGCCGGCCAGCGCCAGCGTGCGCGCGAGCGACGCGACGAACAGCGCGCCGCTGTCCGCCACGGCGACCGCGCGCCGGTGCGCCGCGACCGCCGCCGGCAGCGAGTCCATCGCCTGCAGCGTCCAGCCCCGCCACAGGTGGGCGAGCGCGTGGTCCGCGCTCAGCGCGTGCGTCTGGCGGAACTGCTCCAGCGCCCCGGCATGGTCGCCGGCGTGGTACATCGCCCACCCGAGCGCCGCCGTCGCGATCAGTGACAGCGGGTCGGCCTCCTGCGCGCGGCGCAGCGCGCGGATCGCCTCGGCCGACTGGCCGGCCGCCGTCAGCAGGTTGCCGTACCACTGGTGCGCGGTCGAGTAGCTCGGGTCGAGCGCGATCGCGCGCCGGAACTCCTCCTCGCCGCGCGCGAAGTCCCAGCGGTAGTACAGCGCCGCGTAGCCGAGCGTCGCGTGCGGCGCGGCCAGCCCGGGATCGAGCGCCAGCGCGCGCGCCGCGGCCCGCTCCGCCTTCGGGAAGGCCTCGTGCGGCGGCGCGTAGTCGTAGAAGCCGAGGACCGCCCACGCGTCGGCGAGTCCGGCGTGGGCGCGCGCGTAGTCGGGCGACTGCGCGACCGCCTCCTCGAAGTAGCGCGCGGCCGCGCGCAGCCCGTCCTCGGTGCGACTGTACCACGCATGCCGCCCGCGCAGGTACAGCGCGTGCCGTCCCCGCAGATAGAGGTCGTACGCCTCGGCACCGGGCCCGCCGCCCGGCGTCACGGCATCCGCCGGCCCGGCGAGCCGCACGCGCAGCGTCTGCGCGATCGCCTGTGCGATCTCCTGCTGGATGGCGAACGCGTCGCCCGCGGCGCGGTCGTACGTCTCCGACCAGAGGTGATAGCCGTCGGCGACGTCCACGAGCTGCGCGTGGATCCGCAGCCGGTCGCCGGCGCGACGCACGCTCCCTTCCAGCACGGCCCCGACGCCGAGTCGCGCGCCGATCGTGCGCACGTCCACGTCGCGCCCCTTGAACGCGAACGCCGACGTCCGCGACGCCACGCGCAGCCCGTCCACGCGCGCCAGCGTCGCGATCAGCTCCTCGGTGATGCCGTCGCTGAAGTACTCCTGGTCGCCCGCCGGGCTGCGGTCGGCGAAGGGGAGCACCGCGATCGTCGCGCCGGCGGTCGCGGCGCGCGCGGCGGATGGTGCGCGCGCGACGCGCGGTTCGTCTGACGACCACCAGAACGCCGCGCCGCCCAGCGCGAGCAGCGCCGCGCCCGCGGCGATCGCGCGGGCGCGCGTCCACGCGGCGCGTGGCGCCGCTCGCTGGCCGCCGTCGACGCTCGACGGCGTCGCCGCTCCCGGCACGTGTGCCACCAGCCCGAGCGCCAGCAGCTCGCGCTCGACGCTCTGCGCCGAGGGGTGGCGCGCGTCCGGCGACTTCGCGAGCGCCCGTGCGACGATGCGCGCGAGCGCCGGCGGCACGTCCGGTCGGAATGCGGTGACCGGCGGCGGCTCCACGTCGCGGATCGCGGCGCACACGGCGTCGGCCGCGTCGCCGTCGAACGGCGGGCGTCCGGCGAGCATCTCGTACAGCACCACGCCCAGCGACCACAGGTCGGTGCGGTGATCGACCGCGGCGCCGCGCGCCTGCTCGGGACTCATGTACGCCACGGTGCCGAGCGGCCCCGCCGCGCCGGTGAGCGTCACGTTCGCGAGCTTGGCGATGCCGAAGTCCAGGATCTTCACGACGCCGTCCACGGTGATCAGCACGTTCGACGGCTTCACGTCGCGATGGACAATTCCGCGTGCATGCGCCTTCGCGAGCCCGCGCGCGATCTGCACCGCGATCGCGACCGCCTCCTCGACGGGGAGAGGCCCGCGCGCGATGCGGCGCTGCAGCGTCTCGCCGTCGTACAGCGGCATCGCAAGATAGAGCTGCCCCTCGTCCGTCTCGCCGATCTCGTGCAGCGTGCAGACGTTCGGATGCTCGAGCGCGGCGACCGCGCGCGCCTCCATCCGGAACCGCTCGGCCGCCGAGTCGTCCGCGCCCAGGCGCGGGCGCAGGAACTTGAGCGCGACCGCGCGCCCGAGCCGCTCGTCGCGCGCCTCGTACACGACGCCCATGCCACCGCCCGCGACGGGCCGCACGATGCGATAGGGGCCGATCGTGCGCCCGACCAGCGGCGCCGCCGAGTCGCGCACGCGCGCGGCGAGCGGCGCGAGGTCCGCGGCGATGCGGTCCACCGCGCCCGATCGCTCGTGCGCCGCGACGAGGGACGCGACCTCGGCGCGCAGCCCGGGATCGCCGGCGCACGCGTCGTCCAGGAAGGCGTCGCGGTGCGCCGCGTCGTGCGACAGCGCGGCGTCGAGCAGCTCGGCGACGCGCCGCCAGCGCGCCGCCGGGTCGGCTGCGTCGGCCGCATCGGCGGTCATCCCGCCAGCTCGCGGTTGAGCCACGCGCGCGCCATCGTCCAGTCGCGCTTGACCGTGGCCGGCGACGTGCCGAGCGCCTCGGCCGTCTCCTCGACGCTCATGCCGCCGAAGAAGCGGCACTCGACCACGCGTCCGCAGCGCGCGTTCTCGCGCGAGAGCCGGTCGAGCGCCTCGTCGAGGGCCAGCAGTTCCTCGCCGCGCGAGTCGGCCATCGCGACGGCGTCGTCGAGCGGCTCCGCCACCGCGCCGCCGCCGCGCTTCTGCGCGCGCCGCGCGACCGCGTGGTCGATCAGGACGCGCCGCATCGCACGCGAGGCGGCGGCGAGCACGTAGGCGCGCCCCGGCCACCGGATGTGCTCGAGCCGCACGAGCTCCAGATACGCCTCGTGCACGAGCGCCGTCGTGCCGAGCGTGTGCCCGGTGCGCTCCCCGCCCAGATGGCGGTGGGCGACGCGCCGCAGCTCGTCGTAGACGACGGGGAACACCGCGTCCAGCCCGCCGTCCCCGTGCGCGGGCGCCACGGCGTCGCGCGCCGCGCCGTCGTCGACGGCGTCGTGGTCGTGCTGGGTGGGCATCGTGCGCCGGGCCTCGCCGGGTCGGGGAGCCGGACGGCGCGCCTGCCGCGCGCCCCGGTGCCGGAGTGTAGGGCGCGTCGCGCGGGGGCGGCAAGATCGCGATGAGCCGCTTCGGCGCCGTTTTCGGCTTCCTCCATCCAGAGCCGGTCCGCGAGGCCGGTCGCCCCACGTCCAGCCGGAGGTCAGATGCGCTCGAGCTCACTCCATCCCGTACCGCGCCACGCCGTCCTCGCCTGCCGCTCGCACGCCTGGTCGCACGCCCGGTCGCTGCTCGTCGCCGCGGTGTTCGCCGCCGCGTGCGAGTCGCCCTCGGGGCACGATCACGCCGACGGCGACCTCACCGAGGCGCAGATGCAGGGCATCGCCCAGGTGCGCGGCGTCACCGCGCGCTTCCAGTCGATCGCGGCAGCGCAGCAGGCGGGCTACACCGCGCAGTATCCCGCCGGGTGCGCGCAGTCGGCCGAGGGCGCGCAGGCGTTCCACTATCTCAACCCGGCGCTCGCCGACTCGGTGGTCGACCTGCTGCGCCCCGAGCTGTTCATGTACGAGCCGCAGGCGGACGGCTCGCTGCAGCTCATCGGCGTCGACTACGTCGTCCCCTTCGACGCGTGGAAGTCGGACCGGCCGCCGACGCTGCTCGGCGTTCCCTTCATGCGCAACGAGCCGCTCGGCGTGTGGGCGCTGCACATCTGGGCGTGGCGCGACAACCCGAGCGGGATGTTCGCCGCCTGGAATCCCACCGTGAGCTGCCGGCACGCGAAGTAGCCCACCGCACCATCACCCCAACGTTCACGCACGCGAGGTCACGTCGATGCCCAGGTTTCTGATCGAGCGCGAGATCCCCGGCGCGGGCCAGCTCACCGCGCCCGAGCTGGCCGCCATCTCGCGCCAGTCGTGCGAGGTGCTGCGCCAGCTCGGCCCCGAGGTGCAGTGGGTGCAGAGCTACGTCACCGACGACCGCATCACCTGCGTCTACATCGCGCCGAGCGAGGTGCTGGTGCGCGAGCACGCGCGGCGCGGCGGCTTCCCGGCCGACCGCGTGATGGAGATCCGCGCGATCATCGACCCGACGACGGCCGAGTCGTCGCCGGCACCGGAGCTGGTCGGCACGGCGCACTGACGCACCCGCGCCTGCTCGGGGGTGCTCGCGCGCCCGCTCAGCGGCCCGCGAGCACGTCGCGCCGGCGGGCGGCTTCCGCCTCCAGCCGACCGCACATGATGTCGCACAGGCGGAACACGTCCTCGCCGGCGAGGCCGTAGTACACGTACAGCCCTTCCTTGCGACGCGTCACGAACCCCGCGGCGTGCAGCAGCTGCAGGTGCTTCGACACATTCGCCGTGCCGAGCCCCGTGAGCTCCACCAGCTCGCTCACCGTGCGCTCGCCGCGCCGCAGCGCCTGCATCAGCTGCAGCCGCGCCGGCTCGGCGAGCGCACGGAAGCGCTCGGCCACGAGGACGAGCATCTCCGGCGTCAGCGGCGTCGCGGCCATCGCGGACTCGGGTCGATGCCCACGCTCACGCGGTGGCCGGCGCCGGCGCGGCGACGCTCGCCTCGGGCCCGGCCGTCGGCGCGTCGTCGCGCGTGACCGGCAGCCCCGCCTTCGCCCACGCGCCGTACCCGCCGACGAGGTTCACCACGTTCGTGAGCCCGCGCGCCTGCAGCACGCTCGCGGCGATCGACGAGCGCCCGCCCCCCTGGCAGTGCAGCACGAGCGGACGATCGGTCGGCAGCTCGGCGAGATGCTCCGCGAGGAAGCCGACCGGGATGTTCGGCACGCCCGGGAGGTGCCCCGCCTCCCACTCCGCGCGCCCGCGCACGTCGATGACCGACGCCTCGCCGCGCGCGAGCATCGCGGACAGCTCCTCCGGCGTCGCCTGCGCGATGGTCCCGAGCGCGCGGCCCGCCGTCGTCCACGCGGCGATCGCGTCGGCGCCGAACACCCCGGCCACCCGATCGAGCCCGATCATCGCGAGGTCGCGCACGGCCACGGCGGTCGCGTCGGGACGCACGGCGTCGTCGACCAGGAGGTACACGTCGCGGTCGAACGGCAGCAGCCAGCCGGCCCACGTCGTGAACGAGCCGCCGAGCGGGATGTTGATCGTGCCCGGCACGTGGCCGGCCGCGTACGCCGCCGCGGGACGCGTGTCGACGACCACGGCCCCGTCGCGCAGCAGCGCGTCCAGCGCCGAGGCGTCCATGCGCGCGGGCTCCGCGAAGCCGCCGAGCACGCGCGGGCCCTCCTTGTTGATGCGCTTCATCTGCGCGAAGTACGTCGGGGGCTCCGGCTGGCCGGCGAGCACAATGCGCACGAACTCGTCCTCGTCGGTCGTGGCCACGCCCCAGTTGCCGATCTTCTCGTAGCCGACGGTGCTCGACGGGATCGCGCCGAGCGCCTTGCCGCACGCCGAGCCCGCGCCGTGGCCGGGCCAGACCTGCAGGTGGTCGGGCAGGGCGCGGAACCGCTCGATCGACCGGAAGAGCGTGCGCGCGCCGGATTCCATCGTGCCGCGCACGCCGGCCGCCTTCTCCAGCAGGTCGGGACGCCCGACGTCGCCGACGAAGACGAAGTCGCCGGTGAGCACGCCCCAGGCGCCCGCCCCGGCCGGCGTGTCCGTCACCACGAAGCTGACGTGCTCCGGCGTGTGTCCCGGCGTGTGCAGGACGTCGAACCGGATGTTGCCGACCATGAAGTGGTCGCCGTCCTTCAGCAGCCGCGCGCCCGACTCGGTGGCGAAGGCGTACTTCCAGTCCGCGTCGCCCTCGTCGGAGAGGAGGAGCTGCGCGCCGGTGCGCTGGGCGAGCTCGCGCGCGCCGCTCACGAAGTCGGCGTGGATGTGCGTCTCGGTCACGTGCGTCACGCGCAGCCCCTCCTTCGCCGCCGCGTCGACGTACTGCTGCACGTCGCGGTTCGGGTCGACGACGACCGCCTCGCCGGTGCGCTGACAGCCGATCAGGTAGCTCGCCTGCGCGAGCTTGGTGTCGTAGAGGCGCTGGAAGAACATGGCAGGGGAGGGCGGGAAGGGCCGCACGGGTGGGCCGCGCGATCGACGCGCCGTGTCCGCGGTGCAGGCGCACGCGGTCGCTCAGCGAATCAACTGAACGGTAGAATGCTGGGCGGGTCGAGGGCGGTCAAGCGCGTCGCTGGCGGGCGTGGGGGACCGCGACACGCGAACGGGGCGGCCGATGGCCGCCCCGTTCGATTCCTGCCGCGCGCGCCGACTCAGGGACGGCGCGTCGTGTCCGTGTGGTGCACCGTGTGGTGGTCGCGGCGGCGCAGCCCCAGCAGACCGGCGAGGCCGAGGAGGCCGAGCCAGCCGAGGTCCGTGTCGTCGTCGTCCATGTCGTCGTCCGTGCGCGTCGTCGTCTGCGCCATCCCCGCGTCGCCCGTGGTGGCCTGCGCCTGCGCGATGGTCGGCATCGTGGCACCCGCGACCGCGAACGTGGCGGCGAGGGCGGCGGTCTGAACAGCCTTGCGGAACTCGATCGCTCGCATGCTGGTTACTCCGTGTGTAAGGTTGCGGAACCGCGCCTGCAGCGGCGGTGTCCGACGTTAGCAGAGCGCGTGCCCACGTCGTCTTCGGTCGAAGGGCCGGGCTCGTCGCACACGCTCTTCCGTCGCGCATGCTGGTGCGCGACGACGCACGCTCGTGCCCGTGGATCTCCCCGCGCTCCGCCGAGCGCGGCCGCGTCCGCATGCGTCGAGCCCGTCGTCCCACCGGCGTTGCGGCGCGTCCGTCGACCGCGTCCTTCCCCACACGCGCTTCGCGCGGGCCGATCCCTCGCCCGCCGCTGCCGCGCCCGCCGTAGCATCCCCCGCCGATGTCCTCCCTCCGCTCCAGCGACGCCGTCGCGTCCGCCGCCGCACCCGCACGCGCACTTCCCACCTCGCGCCTCCGGATTCCGGCCTGGCGGACGCCCGACCTGAAGAGCCTGGCGCGCCGGCTCGCGCACTTCTGGCTCGTCTGGTCGGCGCTGCTGCTGATCCACGAGGCCGGCCACGCGCTCAGCGCCTGGCGGCAGGGGCACGCGGCCCGGCGCATCACCGTCGGGGCGGGGCCCGTGCTCTGGCGGGAGCACGTCGGCAGCACCGAGATCGTGCACCGACTCGTGCCGATCGCCGGGATGACCACGCTGCACGAGCCGGCCGATCCGCAGTCGGCCATCGGCTGGGCGGCCTGGCGCTCGGAGCTCGTGACGCTCACCGGGGGCGTCGTCGCGACGCTGGTGCTCGCGGTCGGGCTCGGCGGCCTGGTGGCCGCCCGCGAGCGCCGCACCGGGACCCGCTGCGTGTGGGGCCGCGTGCTCGTGGCCGACGCGATCGTGCTCACCGTCTTCAACTTCCTCCCGGTCCCGCCGCTCGACGGCGGCCGCGCGGTGACCTCGGCGATCGCCGCCTGGCGGGGGGCGCCGCTCCCGAAGGAGGCGCTCTTCTGGGTGCAGGCGGGCGGCCTCGCGCTCGCCGTCGTGCCGATGACGCTCTGGACCCGCTGGACGGCGCGCATCGACGCGGCCGCGCTCTGGTGGGGCGCCCCGCGCGCGCCGCGCACGCCCCCCGTCGCGGGCTGAGCGGCACGTCGCCGTGCGAGGGCGCTGGCTCGCGGGCGTGCGCGCGCGCACCTTTGGGCTCTCCCTCGCGCCGATCCGTGTCCTCATCGTCCGCCGTCCGCGACGTCCTCGAGTCCCTCGCGGGCCTGCTTCCCCCGTCGCCCGTCGAGGCGCCGATCCACAGACCGCTCGGTGACCCCGAGCGGCTGCTCGCGCTGCGCCTCACCGCGCTGCTCGATTCGCCGGCCGAGGAGGCGTTCGACCGGCTGACGCGCCTCGCGTCGCGCGTGCTGCGCGCGCCGATCGCGCTCGTCTCGCTCGTCGACGCCGACCGCCAGTTCTTCAAGAGCTGCGTCGGGCTGCCCCCGGACGTGACCGAGGCGCGCGGGACGCCGCTCTCGCACTCGTTCTGCCAGCACGCCGTCGAGCGCGCGCAGCCGCTCGTCATCGACGACGCGCGCGCGCACGCGCTGGTGCTCGACAACGGGGCGGTGCACGACCTGGACGTCATCGCCTACCTCGGCATCCCGCTGCAGACGGCCGACGGACTCGTGCTCGGCAGCTTCTGCGTCATCGACCACGTGCCGCGGCGGTGGAGCGCCGACGAGCTGGAGACGCTGCGCGACCTCGCGGCCTCCGTCATGACCGAGATCGAGCTGCGCACGGCGCTGCGGATGGCCGAGTCGGCCCGCGCGGAGGCGGCGGAGGCGAACCGCGCGAAGGACGACTTCCTCGCGCTCGTGAGCCACGAGCTGCGCTCGCCGCTGGCCGGCATCGCCAGCAACGCGCAGATGATGGCGATGGGGCTCTGCGGCCCCGTCTCCGACCGCCAGGCGCGGGCGCTCGCGCGCATCCGGCGCAGCGAGAGCCACCTGCTCGGCCTCATCAACCAGCTGCTCGAGCTGAAGAAGGTCGCCGCCGGCCGCGCGCAGTACGACCTCGACGTCGTGTGCGTGCAGGACGTGATGCGCGATGCGCTCGACCTGATGGAGGAGCAGCTGACGTCGAGCGAGCTGCGGTTCGAGCGGCCGGCGCCGCTCGCGGACGTCTCGGTGCGGGCCGATCCCGGGCGGCTGCGGCAGATCCTCGTGAACCTGCTGGCCAACGCGGCCAAGTTCACCGAGCGCGGCGGCACGGTGACGCTCGCGTGCGACGCCGGCCCCGACGAGGTGCGCGTCGAGGTGCGCGACACCGGGATCGGCATCCCGGCCGATCAGCTGGAGGCGGTGTTCGAGCCGTTCGTGCAGGTGCGCGAGGCGCAGAAGCTCCGCACCGGCGGCACCGGGCTGGGGCTGGCGATCAGCCGCGCGTTGGCGCGCGGGATGGGGGGCGACCTCACCGTCGCGAGTTCCCCGGGCGAGGGCTCGACGTTCACGCTGCGCCTGCGCCGCGCCGGCTGACGGGCGAGCCCACGCCCGCCGGCGGCGCGTCGCACGCTCGACGTCGTCGACTTCGGCGAACGTTCTGGATTGCGCGCCCGCGGCGCCGCGCGAATACTGGCGTCGAGGACTGGACGTCGCGGCTGACGCGTCCGGCCTCGGTTCACCGCCGGGACGCCGTCGGTGGACGACCTGTCGAGCGTTCGAACTCGGCAGGGCGGCTGCGGAGTCGCTGGTCGCAGCCGGCGCCCGACGCGAGTCGGGGACCAGGCATCGGGGGCCGCCCGGTGCAGGGAAGTCAGGCGATCGGGTCGTGACGCACGGGACGAGGACGCACGCCAGACGGGCGAGCGAAAGCTCCGCCGCCGAGAAGGCGCCTTCGGATTCGGACGGCACGGGTTCGAACCCAGCCGATCGCTGGACGCCAGCGGTGCACGCCCCCGGAGCGGTCCGTCGCTCCGGGGGCGTCGTACGTTCGGCACCCGGGGAGCCGGTCGGCGCCGGCCCGTGTGGCGCGCGCGCCACGCCGCGGGCGCTCACCGTGGCGCGCGCGCCACGATCGGGCGGCGGCGCCGGGGCGCACCGGAGCGCCCGGACGGCGGGAACTCGCGCGCTGCCAACGCGTTGACGAGGGGCGTGGCGAGGTGGGCCGCGGGGAACCCGACTTGCCCTGCCGCCGGTGTCCGCCGCACCGTTCCGCCGCGCACCCCGAGGTCGCCCGTGCTCCTCGCCGTCCTGACGCCCGTCGCCGCCGCCCTGCTCGCGCTCGCCCCCGCTCGCACGCCCGCGCCCGCGCCGGCGCGCGACTGGGCGTGGCGCCCCGTGCTCGCGTTCGACGAGGTCGCCGTGGACGTCGACACGCTCACGGTCTCGGGGACCGGGCCGTACATGGTGCAGCTGCGCTGGAGCTTCCACGAGCGGGTGGCCAGCCCGCAGGCCTGGGACGCCGGCGTGCGCTACTCGATCGACGTCGTCGAGATCGACTGCCGCGCCGGCGCGACGCGCACCTGGGCGTCCTCCGCGTTCACCCGCGCGGGGGACGCCGTGCAGGACCTCAGCTACGTGCACGACGCGCCGGAGTGGAGCCGGCACGGCGCCGAGACGATCGGCGGGCTCCTCGCGCGCGCGGCGTGCAAGTCGTTGCAGGCGCGCGGCTGAGCGGCGCGGCGGAGCGTCGCCGCGGCACGTAGAGTGCGCCGCGCGCAGGGCTGGACCACGAGCGCCGCTCCCGCCTGAGCGGCGCGCCCCTTCGCGCGAGGTACGTACGCATGCGGCACCGCCGTTCCACGATCGTCGTTCCCACCATCCTGCTCTCCACCGTCGTCGCGGGCTGCCTCCCGCGCGCCGAGGCCGCGCCGAGCGCCGACGCGCGCACGGTCGCCGCGCAGCCGGCCTGCCAGCCGCTCGAGACGCGCGCGGCCAACGCGCCGACGCAGCGCCCCGCGTTCGCGGTCCAGACGCGCGCCTGCGCGGCGCCCGCCAGCCCCGCCTTCGACGTGACGGTGGTCGCCCGTCGGCTGGAGAAGCCGTGGGCGGTCGAGCCGCTGCCCGACGGCGCGCTGCTGGTCACCGAGAAGGCGGGGCGTCTGCGCCTCGTCGGCGCCGACGGGCGGGTGAGCCCGCCGATCGCCGGGCTGCCGGCGGTCGACGCGCGCGGGCAGGGCGGCCTGCTGGACGTCGCGCTCAGCCCGAACTTCGCGACCGACCGCACGATCTTCTGGAGCTTCTCCGAGCCGCGCGGCGCCGGCAACGCGACGAGCGTCGCGCGCGGCGCGCTGTCGGCCGACCGGCAGCGGCTGGAGCAGGTGCGCGTGATCTTCCGCGCGATGCCGACCTACGAGGGAACGATGCACTACGGCTCGCGCATCGCGTTCGGGCCGGACGGGATGCTCTACCTGACGCTCGGCGAGCGCTCCGACACGGTGATCCGGCCGCAGGCGCAGGAGCTCGGCAGCCACATGGGCAAGATCGTGCGCATCACGCCCGACGGCGCGGCGCCGCGCGACAACCCGTTCGTCGGCCGCCAGGGCGCGCTCCCCGAGATCTGGTCGCTCGGCCACCGCAACGTGCAGGCGGCCGCGTTCGACGCGCAGGGGCGGCTGTGGGAGGTCGAGCACGGCGCGCGCGGCGGCGACGAGCTGAATCTCGTGCAGAAGGGGAAGAACTACGGCTGGCCGGTCGCGTCGTACGGCCTCGAGTACTCGGGGCAGCCGATCCGGAACTCGGGCGGCGCGACGACGCGCGAGGGGACCGAGCAGCCGGTGTACTACTGGGACCCGGTGATCGCGCCGTCGGGCGCGCAGTTCTACTCGGGCACGGCGTTCCCCGCGTGGCGGGGGAACCTGTTCGTCGGCAACATGCGCGACCGCGCGCTCGTGCGCCTCGTGCTCGCGAACGATCGCGTCACGGGCGAGGAGCACCTGCTCAAGGACCGCGGGCAGCGCATCCGCGACGTGCGCCAGGGGCCCGACGGCGCCCTCTACGTCGTGACCGACACGACGGCCGGCGAGCTGTGGAAGATCACGCCGCGGCGCTGATCGTCCGACCGTGATCCACGCCCTCCCAGTCGTCGCGCCCGGGTGCGTATGATGCGGAGCGGCCCCCCGATCCTCCGTTCCGCACGCCCGAGCCCGAGCACGCCGTGACCACCGCACTGCAGCCCGAACTTCCGGCCTCGCCCGAGGCCTTCGCCGACGCCACGTGGGACGACGTGGCGCCGTACTACGAGGCGCTCGCCACGGCGCCGCTCACGGTCGACGACGTGGAGCCGTGGCTCGCGACCTGGTCGCGGCTCGACGCGCTGATCGGCGAGGCGGGCACGCTCGCGATGATCGCCTACACCGGCGACACGTCCGACCCGGCGAAGGAGGCGACGTACCTGCGCTTCTCGACCGAGATCTTCCCCAAGCTCGACGAGCAGGAGGTCCGCCTGGCGCGGCGCCTGCTCGATCTCGGCTGGTCGCGCGAGGACCTCGAGACGACGCTGCGCCGCTTCCGCGCCGACGCGGAGATCTTCCGCGAGGCGAACGTGCCGCTCTTCGCGGAGCTGGAGGAGCTGTCCGCCGCGTACCAGAAGATCGTCGGCGGGCTGTCGGCCGAGTGGGACGGCGAGCGCAAGACGATCCCGCAGCTGCAGCCGTTCCTCAAGAGCCCCGACCGCGCCGTGCGCGAGCGCGCGTTCCGGCTGGGCGCCGAGGCGTATCTCGCGCGGCGCGACGAGCTGGCGGCGCTGTTCGACCGCATGTACGAGAAGCGCGTCCAGGTCGGCCGCAACGCCGGGTTCGCGAACTTCATGGAGTACGCGTTCGCGTCGAAGCACCGCTTCGACTACGGGCCGGACGACGTGCAGCGCTTCCACGAGGCGGTGGAGTCGACGGTGACGCCGGCCGCCGAGCGGCTGCACGCGTGGCGGCGCGAGAAGCTCGGCGTCGACGCGCTGCGCCCGTGGGATCTGGGCGTCGACCTGTTCCGCGAGCGGCCGCTGAAGCCGTTCGACTCGACGCCGGAGTTCGTCGACGGGGCGCGCCGCATCTTCTCCACGATCGACGCGGAGCTCGGCGAGCAGTTCGACCTGATGGCGCGCGAGCGGCTGCTCGACCTGGAGAGCCGGCCGGGCAAGGCGCCGGGCGGGTACTGCACGAAGCTGAGCTTCCGCGGGCGCCCGTTCATCTTCATGAACGCGGTCGGCGTGCCGGACGACGTCAACACGCTCGTGCACGAGGCGGGGCACTGCTTCCACGACTTCGCGTCGCACGGCCTGCCGCTCATCTGGCAGCGCTCCACGGGGCACGAGGCGGCCGAGCTGGCGTCGATGTCGATGGAGCTGCTCGCCGCGCCGCACCTCGCGAAGCCGGTGGGCTACTACGAGCCGGAGGAGGCGCTCAGCGCGGAGCTCGAGCACCTCGTCGACGTGGTGACCACGCTCCCGCACATCGCCAGCGTCGACGCGTTCCAGCGCTGGATCTACACCGACCCGTCGGGCGGCGACGCGGCGGCGCGCGACGCGGCGTGGCTGGACGTGCGCGGGCGCTTCGAGCGCGGCGTGGACTGGAGCGGATTGGAGCGCGAGCGCGTGGCGCGCTGGTACCGCCAGCTGCACATCTTCGAGCTGCCCTTCTACTACATCGAGTACGGCATCGCGCAGCTCGGCGCGCTGCAGGTGTGGCGGCGCAGCCTCGAGGATCCGCAGGACGCGGTGCGCCGCTACAAGGCGGCGCTCCGACTCGGTGGCACGCGCTCGCTGCCGGAGATCTACGCAGCCGCCGGCGCGCGGCTCGTGTTCGACGCGGAGGGGATGGGCGAGCTGGTGTCGCTCGTGGAGCGGCGGATCCACGAGCTGCGGGAGCGGCTGGCCGCGGGGTGAGAAGGGCGCTGCCGGCCGCGGATCCGCGCCTGCTCGTGCCGGCGTCGTCGCGCCGGGTCCGCATGGCGAACGGCGAACGGCGGGAGCAGGGATGAACGTCGGATAAGATCGGATGAAGATCTGATGGCTCCGTGTGGTGCGACGTTCCTCGCCGCCACGCGGAGCCATCGGACTTTCATCAGGACGTTATCCGACGTGCATCCCTGCTGCTCTTCAGTTCGGATCCGGCGCGACGATGCCGGATCGGGCGCCGGGGCCGCGGGCCGCAGCCCGCCGGGCCGTTCCGGCTTGCGTGTCTTCCCGGTCCCCGCTTGCATTCGGGGCTGGGTGACTCGGCGCGTCCCGCGACGGCGCCCGCAGACCGGCGCCACCGTCCCCGCGGGCGGGGCGCGCTCCCTCCGGACCTCGTACCTCTCATGGCCGAGATCGAATTCAAGCGCCGGGGCACGCCGCTCTGGCTCGTGCTCCTGGTGCTCCTGGTGGTCGGCGGCGGCGCCGCCTACTTCCTGCTCGACCGTCGTCCCGATACGCCCGCGGCGGGCACCGCCGCCGACTCGGCCGCCGCGACGGCCGCGCCCGCGACCGGGGCCGCCCCGGCGACCGCCGGGCCGGCCGCGCCGAGCGGCCCGACGGCGGAGTTCGTCCGCTTCGCCGACACGGGGCGCCTGCCGACCGCCGAGGGCGCGCCCCAGCGGACCTACCTCTCGCAGGCGATGCGTCTGATGTCGGGCGTGCTGCGCGACAAGGCGCCGGACAAGGGCGTGCAGATCACCTTGCTCCAGGCGATCTCCGATACTCTCGCGATGCCGGACACCAAGGCGGAGCGCGTCGCGGACCTGGTGCAGCTCGGCTTCTTCGCGTACGCCTACGCGCTGAACGACGCCAAGGTCGACGACGGCAAGCTGACGACGGCGGCCGGCCAGCTGCAGCCGAACGTCGCCATCGGCCGGCAGGCGACGCTCGTGAACGACTACCTGCGCCTGTCGCGCGCGATCCTCACCGGCGCGACCCCGGACGCCGCCGACACCGTGAAGGCGCCGCGCACCAGCGCGCCGCCGCCGAAGGGGAAGACCGGCGAGGCCAACGCGCCGACCGCGGGGCCGGCGTCGAGCTGACGTCGCGCGGACGACGCCGAGCGGACGACGCCGCGCGGCGGCGGATCAGCGAGGGGCGGGGAGGCCGGCGACGGCCTGCCCGCCCTTCATCACGTAGCGCACCCGCCGCAGCGCCGCGACGTCGCGCGTCGGGTCGCCCTCCACCGCCACGAGGTCGGCGAGCAGCCCGTTCGCGACCCGCCCGCGGTCGGTGAGCCCGATGGCGCGCGCGGTCACGCTCGTCGCCGCGCGCGCGGCCTGCAGCGGCGAGAGCCCGTACTGGACCAGCAGCTCCGGCTCGCGCGCGTTGTCGCCGTGCGTGAAGACGCCGACGTCGCTGCCGTTGCAGATCGTGACGCCCGCGGCCAGCGCCGCCCGGACCGAGGCCCGCTTGGCCGTGATGCGCGCCGGCTCCGGCCCGACGCCGGGCCGCCAGCCCCGGTAGCGGCTGATCGCGTCGCCTGCGGCGACGGTCGGGCAGAGCACGACGCCCCGCTGCGCCATCAGTCGGAACACCTCGGGCGTGCCGTCGTCGCCGTGCTCGATCGTCTGCACGCCGGCCATCGCCGCGCGCCGCATCCCCTCGGGCGTGCTCGCGTGGACGACGACCGGGCGCCCGGAGCTGGCCGCCGTCTCCACCGCGAGGCGCAGCTCGGCCTCGCTGAACGTCGGCCGCGCCTCGCCGCGCGGGCCCCAGCGGTAGTCGCCGTACAGCTTGATGACGTCGGCGCCGCGGCCGATCTGCGCGCGGATGGTCCGCACCAGCCCGTCGACGCCGTCGGCCTCCTCGGCGCCCTGCGGGACCGCCCACCGCTGGTCGAAGCCGCGCGGCCCGTAGCTGCCCGTGGCCACGATCGCGCGGTTCGCGATCACGAGGCGGGGCCCCGGGACGATCCCCTGCTCGACGGCCAGCTTGAGCCCCGTGTCGGCGTCGTCGGCGCCCTCGGTGCCGAGGTCGCGCAGGGTGGTGAACCCGGCCAGCAGCGTGGCGCGCAGGTGGTTCACCGCGCGCGCGACGCGCAGCGACAGCGGCTCCTTCAGCACCTGGTCGTCCCAGCTCGTCTCGTCGTACGGGTGCAGCAGCACGTGCGAGTGCGCGTCGATCATCCCGGGAATGAGCGTGGTCCCGGGCAGCGGAACGACGCGTGCACCCGCGGGCGCCGCGACGCTCGCCGAGGGGCCGACCGCGGCGATGCGCTCGCCGCGCACGAGCACCACCCAGCCGGCCCTCGGTGCGTCGGCCTCGCCGTCCCACACGGCGTCGGGGCGGAGCAGCACGGGCGAGGTGTCGGCGGCGGCCGGGCGCGGCGCCTGCGCACGCAGCATCGTGGACGGGACGAGCGACGCGGCGGCGGCGAGCGCGAGGCGCGCGGCGGCGCGCGGACGAACGGAACGGGGAGCTGCCATGAGCGAGGCGGGTCGGACGGAGAGGGACGGCGGTGAGGCGGACTGGGCGCGCCTGCCCACCAGCGGCGCCGCGCTGCGGCCGCCCGGGGGCACGGCGTGGTCGGACGCATGGCTGGACGGCGCCGGCGTGCGGCTGCACGCGGTGCAGTGCGGGCAGGGCACGCCGGTGGTGCTGCTGCACGGCTTCCCCGACTTCTGGCACGTCTGGCGTCGGCAGCTGCCCGCGCTGGCGGCCGCCGGCTTCCGCGCCGTGGCGCCCGACCTCCGCGGCTACAACCTGTCGGACCGACCGGGCCGCGTCGAGGACTACCGCCTGGATCTCCTGGCCGACGACGTCGCGGCGCTGATCCGCGGGCTCGGCGTCGCGCGCGCGCACGTCGTCGGACACGACTGGGGCGGCGTGATCGGGTGGCACCTCGCGGTGCGGCACCCCGACGTGATCGACCGGCTGGTGATCTGCAACGCGCCGCACCCCGCGCGCTTCCGGGAGCTGCTCCGCACCCCGCAGCAGGCGTCGCGCTCGTGGTACGCGGGCTTCTTCCAGCTCCCCTGGCTCCCGGAGCGCCTGCTCGCGGCGCGCGACCGCGCGGCGCTCCGCCGCATCTGGCGCCACGGGCCGCTCGCCCGCGACGCCGTCGGGCGCGAGGACGTCGCAGCGAGCGTGGCCGCCTTCCGCGACCCGCGCGCGATCTGGGCGGCCGTGAGCTACTACCGCGCGCTCGCGCGCCACCGCGCGACGGTGCCGCCCGATCGGCGCGTCGTGGCGCACCGCACGCTGCTGATCTGGGGCGCGCGCGACGTGGCGCTGCTGCGCGCGAACGCCGAGCGGCTGGAGCGCTGGGTGCCCGACCTGCGCGTGCTCGACCTCCCGGAGGCCGGGCACTGGGCGATGCTCGACGCGCCGGCGATGGTGAACGCGGCGCTCGTCGAGTTCCTGCGCGCGCGGACGGTCAGCCCGGCGTGATCGTCGGCGGGACGACCGCCGCTCCGCCCGTCGTCGCGCGCGGCACGGCGGTCGATGCGCTCACGCGCGTCACGCCGCCGGAGACGAGGAAGGCCATCACGTCCGCGCTGTCGGCCGGCAGCGGGCGCACGCGCTCGACGGGGAAGAGCAGCACGTGCCCCGCGACGCTGTACGAGAAGGGGAAGTACACGGCCACCTGCCCGCCGAGCCCGAGGTGCTCGAGCGCGCTCTGCGTCACGAAGCCGATCGCCGCGCCCTCGGACTCGGGATACACCGTGACGACGACCGGCCGGTCGAAGCGGCGCTGCTCGCCGACGAAGGCGTTCAGCAGGTCCTTGGTCGACGAGTAGAGCAGGCGCACGAAGGGCAGCCGCGCGAGCACCGCCTCCACCACCGAGAAGAAGCCGCGCGCCAGGAAGGTCGACGCGAGGAACCCGATGAGCACGAGGAACCCGAGCGTCGCGACGAAGCCGAGGCCGGGGATCGGGAAGCCGAGCCAGCCGTCGATCGCGACGAACAGGCGCCAGCACACGTAGCCCGTGAACGCGAGCGGCGCGACGACGACGAGTCCGCGCAGGAAGTAGTTGACGAGGGCGCGCATCGCGGAAAGCTAGCGGGTGCGGCGCGCCCCGCGCGCGCGTCAGCCGCCCGGCTGCGACGCGGCCGTGACGTCGGGCACGGCCGGCTGGAACGCGGCCGCGTGCTCGCGCAGGAAGTGGTCGAGCGTGCGCGGCGGGCGGCCGGTGATCCGCTCGACGTGCGGGGTGGGCGCGGTGCCCTCGCCCCGCAGGCTGCGCGCGTACAGGTCGAGCAGCGCGTCGACGAGCCACGCGGGCACGCCCTGACCGATCATCGCCTCGCGGACGACGGGCGCCGGCAGCTCGACGTGCGCGACCGGGCGGCCGAACGCGTCGCGCATCGCCTCGGCGACCTGCGCGTACGTGCGGGCGGTGCCGCCCGTCAGCTCGTACGACTGGCCCGCGTGCCCGTCGTCGAGCAGCGCGCGCGCGGCGACCGCGGCGACGTCGGCCGCGTGCACGTGCGGCAGCGGTCCCGTGGGCGGCGCGTACAGCCGCCCCTCGTGCGCGACGCCGCCCGCGAACGCGAGCAGGTTCTGCATGAAGAAGGTCGGGCGCAGGAACACGCTCGGCACCCCGGCGGCGAGCGCGCGCGCCTCGATCTCGCCGTGCTCGCGCTGCAGCACGTTCGACGACGCGGGATCGGCACCGGTGACGGAGAGCTTCACGAGCAGCCGCACGCCGGCCGAGGCGGCGGCCTCGATGGCGTGCGTCTGCAGCGGCACCTGCCGCTCGTCGGCGCCGGTGACGAGGAAGACGCGCTCCACGCCGTCGAAGGCGCGCGGCAGCGAGGCGCGGTCGTCGAGCGACCCGGCGATCGGCGTGCCGCCCAGCGCGCGCGCCGCCTCCGTCGCGCGCAGCGTGCGCGCGAGCACGCGGGGCGTCGCGCCGGCGGCGCGCAGCTCGCCCATCAGGTAGCGGCCGACGGTTCCGGTGGCACCGATGACGAGCAGCATGCGCATCCTCCACGATGTGCAGCGCGCCGGTGCACGGCGGCGCGCGGTCGGGTTGCCCGCGTCGCCGCGCTCGGCGAGCTTGGGGCGATGACGACGAACGTAGCCGGGCCGATGTCCGCCGCCAGTGCCGCCGCGGTGCCGCGCGCGCTGGTGAGCTGGAGCGGCGGGAAGGACAGCGCGCTCGCGCTGCATCGGGTGCTGACCGACGGCAGCGTGCGCGTCGACGGGCTGCTGACGACCGTCACCGACGGCTACGACCGCATCAGCATGCATGGCGTGCGACGCGCGCTGCTCGACGCGCAGGTCGGGGCGCTCGGGCTCCCGCTCACGACCGTGCGCATCCCGCCGCAGTGCACGAACGACGAGTACGAGGCCCGATCGGGCGACGCGCTCGCGGCGTACGCGGCCGACGCCGGGGAGGCGATCGTCTTCGGCGATCTGTTCCTGGCGGACGTGCGGGCGTATCGCGAGCGGCTCCTGGCGCCGCATGGGCTGGCCGCGCGCTTCCCGCTCTGGGGCGAGGACACCGCGGAGACGGCGCGGCGGTTCGTGGCGCTCGGCTTCCGCGCGACGCTGGTGTGCGTGGACCCGCGGCAGCTCGACCCGGCCTTCGTGGGCCGCGCCTACGACGACGCGCTGCTCGACGCGCTGCCGCCGGGCGTCGATCCGTGCGGCGAGCGCGGGGAGTTCCACACCTTCGTGCACGACGGCCCGATCTTCCGCCACCCGGTGTCGGTGCGTCCCGGAGAGCAGGTGGAGCGCGGCGGCTTCGCGTTCGCGGACCTGCTGCCGGGGTGACGGCGGGCGCACCGGCGCCCGGACGACCAACGGGGCTGGTGACGGGCGCGTAACTTCGGGAGCCGGTCGGGCGGACGGGGCGAGATCGCCCGCGCCTGGGCCAGTGCGGCGCGCGTGGCGCGCCTCGGACGCGTCTCCACCCCTCCCATGACCGTTCCGTCCTTCCGGCTCCGCCGGTCGGCGTGGGCCGCCGCTGCGGCCGCCGCCCTCTCCCCGGCCGGCCTCCCGCTGCTCGCGCCCCCCGCCGCCCTCGCGCAGGGGCCCGCCGCCACGCCCGCGGCCGGCAACGGCGCGCGCCGCGCGCTGACGCAGGCCGAGTACGACACGTGGCGCACCGTGCAGGGCACCACGCTCTCGCGCGACGGCCGCTGGCTCGCCTACTCGCTGGGCCCGGTGGTGGGCGACGGCGAGCTGGTGGTGCGGGCGACCGCCGCCGGGACCGAGTACCGCGTGCCGCGCGGCTACACCGGCCGCCCGCAGCTCACCCCCAACGCCGACTCGGGCTTCACCGCGCCGCCGCCGGTCTTCAGCGTCGACGGGCGCATCGTCGCCGCGCTGACGTACGCCACGCGCGCCGACTTCGAGCGCGCGCGCCGGCAGCGCGGGGCCCAGCCCCCGCGCGCGTCGCTGGCGATGGTCTCGCTCGCCGACGGCCGCGTGACGACCGTGCCGCGCGTGCGCTCGTTCCAGATGCCGCGCGAGGCGGGCGGCTGGATCGCGTACCTGCTGGAGCCGTCGGACAGCGCCGGGCGCGCGGCGGCCGCCAGCGCGGCGCGCGACTCGAGCGCGCGGCCGGCCGGCGCGGCGGCGGTGGGCCCGGGCGGCGCGGCGCGTCCCATCGCGGCCGATTCCAGCGCCCGCCGGGAGCGGCGCAAGGAGCCCGGCACGACGCTCGTGCTGCGCAACCTCGCCACGAACGACGAGGTGCGGATCGACGACGTGACCAGCTACGCGTTCGCCGACAGCGGGCGGTGGCTCGCGTACGCGACCTCGTCGCGCACCGCCGAGCGTGACGGCGTGTGGGCGCGCCCGCTCGGCCCGCAGGGCGCGGGCGCCGAGGTGGCGCTCCTGAGCGGCCGCGGGAACTACCGCGGGCTCACCTTCGACCGCTCCGGGCGGCAGGTCGCCTTCGTCTCCGACCGCGAGAGCTACACCGCCGACCGCCCGTCGTACGCGCTGTACCACGCGCGGCTCGACGGGCGCGCGGGCGCGGCGGCGCGCGCCATCGTGACGCCGACGACGGTGGAGCGCGGGCTCCGCGTCAGCGAGCGCGGCGCGACCTTCGTGCGCGACGGCTCGGCGCTCGTCGTCGGCCTCGCGCCGGCGCCGCTCGATTCGATCCCGGCCGACTCGCTGGCCGACAAGGCGGTGCTCGACCTCTGGCATTTCCGCGACCTGCGCCTGCAGCCGCAGCAGCGCCTGGAGGCGCAGCGCGAGCGCGGGCGCGCGTACACCGCCGTCTACACGCTCGCGAGCGGGAAGCTCGTGCGCCTGGGCAACGACACGCTGCAGAACGTCACCGTCAGCGACAACGGGCGCGCGGCGCTCGCGGTGACCGGCATCCCGTACGCCATATCGCAGATGTGGGGCGAGGGCGGCTCCGACGTGTGGGCGCTCGATCCGCGCACCGGCGCGCGGCGCGCGGTCGCGACCAAGGTCCCGTTCCAGGCGCAGCTCTCGCCCGGCGGCAACTACGCGCTCTACTACCAGGATCGGCGCTGGAAGGCCTTCGATCTGCGCTCGGGCCGCACGGCCGATCTGACCGGCGCGCTCGCCGGCGTGCGCTTCGACCAGGAGACCTGGGACACGCCGAGCGACCCGGCGCCGTGGGGCGTGGCCGGGTGGACCAACGGCGACCGCTCGCTGCTCGTCTACTCGCGCTACGACGTCTGGGAGCTCGACCCCGAGGGGCGGCGCCCGGCGCGCGTCGTCACCGACTCGGCGGGCGTGCGCACGCGCACCGTCTTCCGTCTCGTGGACCTCGACCGCGAGGACCGCTTCATCGACCCGGGGCAGCCGCTGCTCCTGAGCGCCTTCCACGACTCCACGAAGGCGGCCGGCTTCTACCGCGACCGGCTGGGGGCGACCACCGCGCCCGAGCGGATCACGATGGCCGACGCCCGCTTCGGGCAGCCGCTCAAGGCGCGCGACGCCGACGTCTACGCGGTGACGCGGCAGACGTACGCGACCTCGCCCGACGTGTGGGTCGGCACGCGCCTCGACGCGCTGACGAAGGTCTCGGACGCGAACCCGCAGCAGGCGCAGTACGCGTGGGGGAACGTCGAGCTGGTGTCGTGGCGCAGCGACGACGGCCACGTGCTGCAGGGGCTCCTCTACAAGCCCGAGAACTTCGACGCGTCCAAGAAGTACCCGATGGTCGTGTACTTCTACGAGTCGCTGTCGGACAACCTGCACCAGTACCACGCGCCGTCGGGACGCAACGTCATCAACCCGTCGGTCTACGCGTCCAACGGCTACCTCGTCTTCTTCCCGGACATCGCCTACACCGACGGGTATCCGGGGCGCAGCGCGATGCAGTCGATCGTGCCCGGCGTGCAGTCGCTGATCGGCCGCGGCTTCGTGGACGAGAAGAAGGTCGGCATCGGCGGGCAGAGCTGGGGCGGCTACCAGAGCGCCTACATCATCACGCAGACGCCGCTGTTCGCGGCGGCGTTCCTCGGCGCGCCGGTGGCGAACATGACGAGCGCGTACGGCGGCATCCGCTGGGAGAGCGGCGTCGCCCGCGCCTTCCAGTACGAGAAGGGGCAGAGCCGCATCGGCAAGTCGATCTGGGACGCGCCGCTGCGCTACATCGAGAACTCGCCGCTGTTCTACATGGACAAGGTGACGACGCCGATGCTCATCATGAGCAACGACGCGGACGGCGCCGTGCCGTGGTACCAGGGGATCGAGCTGTTCGTCGCCGCGCGCCGCTTCGGGAAGGAGGCGTATCTGCTGAACTACAACGGCGACGGCCACAACCCGCGCAAGCGCGCGAACCAGCTGGACGTCGACCGCCGCATGCAGCAGTTCTTCGCGCACCACCTGAAGGGCGAGCCGGCGCCGGACTGGATGCGCAGCGGGATCCCGTTCCTGCAGAAGGGGCGCGACCAGCTGCAGCCGCCGGCGGCGGTGCCGGCGGTGGGGGGTGCTGCCACGTCGCAGGCCGCCGTGCCATAATTGCGAGCGCTCAGCGGCCAGCGATCAGCGATCAGGGAGCACCGCTGATCGCTGATCGCTGAACGCTCGGGTCGCTGCCGCACCGCGGCGCGACGCCGCCCACGACCCCAGCCCTCCGACGGAGCTCACGCCTCATGGCCGACCAGATCGACTACCGCATCCTCGGCGACGACCTGCAGGCGGTCGTCATCACCCTCGACCCGGGCGAGGCCGTGGTGGCCGAGGCGGGCGCCATGATGTACATGCGCGAGGGGATCGAGATGGCGACGACGCTCGATCCGAACGCGCAGGGCGGGGGGCTGTTCGGCAAGCTGCTGCAGGGCGGCAAGCGCCTGCTGACGGGCGAGTCGTTCTTCGTCACGCTGTTCGCGAACCACGGGCGCGCGCGCACCGACGTGGCGTTCGCGTCGCCGACGCCCGGCCGCATCGTCCCGCTGGACCTCGCGCAGTGGGGCGGCACGGTGATCTCGCAGAAGGACTCGTTCCTCTGCGCGGCGCGCGGCATCGACGTGTCGATCGCGTTCACGAAGAAGTTCGGGGCCGGCTTCTTCGGCGGCGAGGGCTTCATCCTGCAGAAGCTGCAGGGCGACGGGCTGGCGTTCCTGCACGCGTCGGGCACGCTCGTGACGATCGACCTCGCGCCCGGCGAGCAGCTGCGCGTCGACACCGGCTGCCTGGTCGCGATGCAGCCGGGCGTGGACTACGACATCCGCATGGTGCCCGGCATCAAGACGGCGCTCTTCGGCGGTGAGGGGCTCTTCTTCGTGAACCTCACGGGGCCGGGGCGCGTCATCCTGCAGACGATGCCGTTCTCGCGCCTCGCCGACCGCATCATCGCCGCGTCGCCGCGCGCGGGCGGCAGCCGTCGCGAGGAGGGCGGGGTGCTCGGCGGGCTCGGGGCGCTGCTTGACGGGGACAACTGAGGGCTGCGGACCGCGGGCTGCGGATCTGAAGACGCTGCGGGGCTGCGGGGCTGCGGAACCGCCGGCCCGCAGCCCTCGCGGTGTCGAGCGGCCTCTGTCCTTGCGCGACCGAACTGCCAAGAGCAGCAGGGATTGAAGTCGGATTGAGAACCCGGACAAGATCTGATTGGCTCCGAGCCGGCGCGGCGTCCCATGCGCCACGCGGAGCGTACATCAGATCTTGTCCGATCTTCTCCGATTTTCATCCCCGCTGCTCTTGGCAGTTCGGGCCCGCCGCGCGAATGCAGGATCACGACTCCGGACCCGCCGCCCGCGCCGCGCCGCGCGTCTAACGCCCGGACGCCCCCTCGCACGCCGCATCCCGCACGACCGCCAGCGCGTTGGCGACCGGCCGCTCGCCGGCGGCGTCGGACGGCCGGTTCGCGATGCGGAAGCCGCCCGCCGCGTCGCGCACGACCATCGTCGTCGAGCCGCCGCCGTCCAGGTTGATGGCGTCGCGGGCGCCGAGTGCGCGCAGCAGCTCCGCCGTCTCGCGGAGCGTCGTGCCGGCGCTGTAGCCCGCCTGCCGGCCGTCGATCGTCACGAGCAGCAGGCGCCGTCCGTCCGCGCCCACGCCGACCGCCGTGCGCGGGTTCGGGCCGCGGAAGCCCGCCGCGCCGCTCGAGTCGACCTGCGGGTCGATCGCGCCGTCGCGCATCAGCATCGGCAGCCCGCCCACCACCTGCCGCGGCGCGACCGGGGCGAGCGCGCGCGCGACGCGCACCGTGTCGGTGCCGGGGCGCAGGGCCGCCGCCCGCGCGCGCAGCGCCGCCGGCGCGCGCGGGCCGACGACGAGCACCACGCCGTCCGCGGGGATCGCCGCCGTCGCACCGGAGTCGATGCCCGTGACGACGGCGGTCAGCGTCGCCGCGCGCGGATCGCCGAGCACCCGGGCGGTGACCAGCACGCGCCCGGCCGCGCTGTCGGTGCGCGCGCCCCACGCGCCGTCGAACACGGCGACGCCGGCGGCGCTGCCGCGGTTCCACCCGTCGAGCGGCACGCTCTCGCTCCCCACCGAGACGCGCCCGGTGGTGCGGAGGACGCCCAGCCACGGCGTGCCGGCGGAGTCCAGCGCGAGCACCGGGCGCGGCGCGGGGCCCGCGACCACGCGGCCGTCCTGCACGTGCGCGCCCTGGGGCACGCCCGGCGGCGCGAAGAGGAAGAAGTCCGCGTTCACGCCCCCCGCGACGGCGACGCCCGCCGAGTCGGCGAGGCCGCGCACGAGCGCCAGGGTGCCCGCCCGCCCGACGGCGCCGTCGCCCGCCTTCCGCGCGGCGAGCGTCCAGCACGCGGCGCGGTCGACGTCGAGCACGTGGACCGCCTGCGGGCCGCGCGCGAACCAGAGGCGGTGGTGGACCACGCCGTCGGCCACCCGGGTGGTCGCGACGCTGTCGGCCGCGACGGCGAGCGGCGGGAGCGCGTTGCGGTGGCCGCGCGCCGGGGCGGCGGTCGAGCAGGCGGTCGCGAGGAGTGCGGCGGCCGCGGCGACGCGGCGCGGCGCGGCGTGTGCCAGCGGGGAGCGGGATGCGCGCATCGCGCCAAGCTACGCCGCCGGCGCGGGCGTCGGTACCGAGACCGGTCCGCCGGCCGGTACCGGTGCCCCCACGAACCGTCTAAGTTGTTGCCCCATGCCGACTAGCAGCTCGCACACGAGAGAGGAGCCCCGCGCCGCGCCGGCGTGGGACGTCGAGGCCGCGCGCGCGCTCTACAACATCGAGGGGTGGGGCGCCGGCTACTTCGACATCAACGACCGCGGGCACGTGGTGGTGCGCCCCGACCGGCGCCACCCCGAGCGCGAGCTCGACCTGCTGGACCTGTCGCGCGACCTGGAGGAGCAGGGGGTCGCGATGCCCGTGCTGCTGCGCTTCTCGGACATCCTGCGCTCGCGCATCGAGCAGCTGAGCGAGCGCTTCCAGGCCGCCGTGCGCGAGTACGAGTACACCGGCGGGTACACCACCGTGTACCCGATCAAGGTGAACCAGCAGCGCCACGTGGTCGAGGAGATCGTCGAGTACGGCCAGCCGTACGGGGTCGGCCTCGAGTGCGGCTCGAAGCCCGAGCTGCAGGCCGTGCTCGCGCTGAGCGAGAGCACCGATCACCTGATCGTCTGCAACGGCTACAAGGACCACGAGTTCATGCGCCTCGCCCTCATGGGGCAGAAGGTGGGGCACAAGGTCTTCATCGTCATCGAGCAGCTGTCCGAGGTGGACGTGCTGCTGGAGGTCGCCGAGGAGCTGGGCGTCACGCCGACGATCGGCGTGCGCATCAAGCTCGCGACCGAGAGCGCCGGCCGGTGGGCGCAGAGCGCCGGCGAGAAGTCGAAGTTCGGCCTCAACACGGCGCAGCTGGTGAAGCTGATCGACCGGCTGAAGTCCGAGGGCCGCCTCGACATCATCAAGCTGATCCACTTCCACCTCGGCTCGCAGATCCCCGACATCCGCTACATCAAGGGCGGGCTGCAGGAGATCGCGCGCTTCTACGTCGAGCTGCGGCAGATGGGCGTGGACGTCACGCACGTCGACGTCGGCGGCGGGCTGGGCGTGGACTACGACGGCACCGGCTCGTCGCAGTCGAACGCGAGCGTCAACTACTCGCTGCAGGAGTACGCCAACGACGTCGTGTACACGATGGCCGAGGCGTGCCGCGAGAACGAGGTGCCGATGCCGCACCTCATCAGCGAGAGCGGCCGCGCGCTGACCGCGCACCACGCGCTCCTGCTGCTCAAGGTGATCGACGTCGAGAGCCAGGCCGAGCCGCCGATCCCGGCGCTCACCGACGACGACCACGCGATCCTCCACGAGATGATGGAGGACCTCGAGATGCTGCGCCGGCCGAACCTCGCGCCGCGCAAGGTGCTCGAGGTCTACCACGACGCGAGCTTCGACAAGGACCGCGCGCGGCAGCTGTTCAACAGCGGGGTGCTCAACCTGCGCGGGCTGGCGCTCGCCGAGCAGCTGTTCTTCGGGATCATGAACCGGATCTCGGCGCTCGTGAACACCGACCGCGACGAGTACGAGGAGATCATCCAGGAGCTCGACGCGACGCTCGTCGACCGCTACTTCTGCAACTTCTCGCTCTTCCAGTCGCTGCCGGACAACTGGGCGATCGACCAGCTCTTCCCGATCATGCCGATCCATCGGCTGGACGAGGAGCCGACGCGCCGCGGCACGCTGCAGGACGTGACGTGCGACTCGGACGGGAAGATCGACCGCTTCGTCGGCGACAAGACGGGGCGCCCGTCGCTCGAGCTGCACGCCTTCCGCGACGGCGAGGACTACGTGCTCGGGATCTTCCTCACCGGCGCGTACCAGGAGATCCTCGGCGACCTGCACAACCTGTTCGGCGACACGAACGCGGTGCACATCCAGCTGAACGACCGCGGCTACGAGATCACCGACCTGGTGCACGGCGACACGGTGACCGAGGTGCTCAACTACGTGCAGTTCGGCGCGTCGGCGCTGCTCGCGACCTGGCGCCGCAAGGTCAGCGCGGCGAAGGGGATCACGCGCAGCGAGGGCAACCAGTTCGTCGCCGAGTACGTGGCCGGGCTGGAAGGCTACACCTACCTGGAGGGCGAGGCGGCGCGCTGATCGCGGCGCTCGTGCTTGCCGACGACGGCGGACGGGGCACATACTGCTCCGTCCGCCGTTCGCGTTGCATCGCCGCCCGCGTCCCGTCTCACCCCCTGCCGGCACGTGCGGACCCGCCGGCCCTCCCCCCCCGCCGTCTCCATGACCGAGCCCTCCATCGCCGCCACTGCCGCCCCGGCCAAGTCCGCCTCGCTGTGGGAGGACTTCATCGACGTGCTCTACGCGCCCGTCCGCGTGTTCGAGCGCCGTCGCGGCCGCGGGTTCGGCGGACCGCTCGTGCTGCTCGCGCTGCTGTTCGGCATCGTCACGGCGGCCACGATGTCGCTCACGCGCCCGCTGCTCGACCGCCAGATGGATCTCCAGATCCAGCAGATGCGCAAGAACGGCATGTCCGACGAGCAGATCGCCGGCGCACGCGGCACGATGGAGCGCATCGGCTCGATCACCGCGGTGGCGGGTCCCACCATCGGCATCCTCGTGGTCGTGCCGATCGCGGCGCTCGTCCTCTGGGGGATCGGTCGCGCGTTCGGCGGCGCGTTCGACTACTCGGCGGCGGGTGTGATCTCGACCTACTCGCTCGTCCCCTCGATCGTCACCGCGGTGCTGGGGGCGGTGCTGCTGCTCTTCATCGACGCGCAGTCACTGCCCCTCCTCCAGGCCATGACCGTCGGGCCGGTCCTCTTCCTGGATCGCGACGCCTCGCCGGTGCTGGTGGCGGTGCTGACGCGCTTCGGCATCGCCGAGATCTGGGGGTTCATCATCACCGTCGCAGGGCTGCAGGTGCTGGCGAAGCTGCCGCGCAACACGGCGCTCGGCGCCGCCGCCGCGAACTGGGCGCTCGGGACGATCGTCGCCGTGCTGTTCGGGCTGCGCGCCGCGGCCTCGATGGGCGGCTGAGCACCGCACCAGCGGAACGCACGAGGGGCCGGTCGGCAGCTGCCGACCGGCCCCTCGTGCGTTCGGGCCAAGGCGACCGCGCGTCAGCGCTGCTCGTGCCGCTTCGCGACCTCGCCCCAGTTCACCACGTTCCACCAGGCCTCGATGTAGTCGGGCCGGCGGTTCTGGTACTTCAGATAGTAGGCGTGCTCCCAGACGTCGAGGCCGAGCAGGATGTCGCCCGGGTTGCCGCCGTCCATGATCGGGTTGTCCTGGTTCGGCGAGCTGACGATCGCCAGCCCGTCGCCGCGGCGGACGAGCCACGCCCACCCCGACCCGAAGCGCCCGACCGCGGCCGCCTTGAACTGGTCGCGGAACGTCGCGAAGTCGCCGAACGCCTGGCCGATCGCCTGACCGAGCGCGCCGCCCGGCTCGCCGCCGGCGTTGGGCGCCATCAGCGTCCAGAAGAGCGCGTGGTTCCAGTGGCCGCCGCCGTTGTTGCGGACCGCCGTGCGGATCCCCTCCGGTACCGCGTTGAGGTCGGCCAGCAGCTGCTCCAGCGGGCGGTCCTGCAGCTCGGGGGCCTTCTCGAGCGCCGCGTTGAGGTTGGTGACGTACGCCTGATGATGCTTGCCGTGATGGATCTGCATCGTCTGCGCGTCGACGTGCGGCTCGAGCGCGTCGGGGGCGTACGGCAGCGGGGGAAGCGTGTGGGGCATGCGACGTTCTCCGAGCGGGTCGGGGTCTGCCTGCGTCGTGCGCGCGCTGGGCGGGGCGCCCGCGCGCGCCGCGAATCTAGCCGAGGCGGCGGGGCAGGCCAATCGCACCCGGGATGCCGTGCGTCACGATCCGCACGCGGCGTCGGCGACCGGAACCGTGCCCCCGTGGGCCGCGCGGCGTCGGCTCAGCGCGCGTCGGGCGCGGCCGGCGCGGCGCGGCGGGCGCGCAGCCAGCTGATGATGCCCGGCAGGATCGAGAGGAAGATCACGATCAGGATCACGAGCTCGAGATGCTTGTCGATGCCCGGGAAGCGGCTGCCCAGGAAGTAGCCGACGAGCAGCATGCTCCAGATCCAGACCGCGCCGCCGACGAGGTTGTAGATCCAGAAGCGGCGGTAGTCCATGTTCGCCGCGCCTGCCACGACCGGCGCGAAGGTGCGCACGATCGGCATGAATCGCGCAAGGACGATCGTCTTGGCGCCGTGCTTCTCGTAGAACTCCGCGGCGCGCAGCAGGTGCTTCCGCTTGAAGAAGAGCGAATCCTCCTTGGCGAACAGCCGCGGCCCCGAGGTCCGCCCGATCCAGTAGCTCAGCGTGTCGCCGGCGACGGCCGCGATGGTCAGCAGCACGCCGAGGGTGACCAGGTCGAGCGGCAGCCCCTGCGAGATCAGCAGCCCGGCGGTCACCAGCAGCGAGTCGCCGGGCAGGAAGAAGCCGAAGAAGAGACCGGTCTCCGTGAAGATGATCGCGAACAGGCCGACGTACCCGGCCCACTGGACGAGGGCGGGCAGGTCGCGGAGTCGGTCGAAGAGCTCAGTCAGGACGTTCATGCGCAGCGGACGGGAGGGGCAGGACGGCGGAGCCGAAAGGTCGACGGCTCCCAGGCCCCACGCAATCGCCACCCGTCGCGGCGCGAGCCCAGATCCGCACCACCGGAGCCCGTCGTGACGCCACCTCCCGATTCGCCCCCGCTCGCCACCGCGCCGGGCGTGGCGCCCGCCCAGACCCCGCCCGCCGCCTCGCCCGCGCGCGGCGACGGCCGCGAGCACCGCCGCGGCGCCGACCCGCTCTACCCGGTCCGCGCCTCCGACATCGAGCCGTACACCGGCCTCGGCTATCTCTCGAAGCTCTTCCGGCTCATCGCCATCCTGCTGCTCGTGCTGCTGGTGGCGGAGGTCGGGGTGGGGCTCTCGTCCGAGGGCGTCGACTCGCTCCGCACGCTGATCACCGAGGCGAGCCGCCTGATCGTCGTCGCGGGCGTGCTCTGGGGCGCGGGCGACCTGGCGACGCTGCTCATCGACATCGGCCACGACGTGCGCGCCACCCGCATCCTGCTCGGCCGGCAGGCGATGCACATGGGCGACGCGCCCCTCCCCGGCGAGCCGGCGATGCGGGCCGACGACCGCGCCCGTGCGGCGACCCCGCGGGCCCCCGACGCCGGTCCCCAGCGGTGAGGCGGCCCCGCTAACTTGGCCGGCGTGTCGTCCTCCCCGCGCCTCGACGTCCTGCTGGTCCCGCACACGCACTGGGACCGCGAGTGGTACCACGAGGTCGGCCGCTTCCGGCAGCGGCTGGTGGCGCTCGTCGACGAGCTGCTCGACGCCCCGGACGACGCGCCCTTCCTGCTCGACGGCCAGGCGATCGTGCTGGAGGACTACCTCGCCGTGCGGCCCGAGCGCCGTGACGCGCTCGCCGCCGCGCTGCGCGCCGGACGCCTGGAGGCGGGGCCCTGGTACGTGCTCGCCGACCAGCTGATCCCGTCCGGTGAGGCGCACGTCCGCAACCTCCGCACGGGCCGCCGGATCCTGCGGGCGCTCGGCGCCGCGCCCCCGCCCGTGCTCTACTCGCCCGATGCGTTCGGGCACGCGGCCGCCTCGCCGATCCTCGCCGCCGGCTTCGGGTTCGGCGTCGCGGTGGCGTGGCGCGGCTACGGTGGCGCGCGCTGGCCGGCCGGCGACGCGGCCTGGTGGCGGGGCGCCGACGGCAGCCGCGCGCTGCTGCTGCACCTCCCACGCGACGGCTACGAGTTCGGCTCGCGCCTGCCGGTCGACGTCGAGGGCGCCCGCGCGCGCTGGGCCGCGATGCGCGCCGAGCTGGCGCCGCGCGCGCGCCTGGGGCTCGCGCTCGTGCAGAACGGCGCCGACCACCACGCGCGCCAGGAGGGCTGGGCGCTCGCCGTGCGCGCGCTGCGCGCCGCCGCCGACCCGGAGCCCGTGCACGTCTCGACGCTCGCCGCGGTCGCGGCGCGCGCGCTGGACGGCGCCGCGCGGACGGAGCTGCCGACCGTCGCGGGCGAGCTGCGCGACTCGTACGGCTACACGTGGACGCTGCAGGGCACCTTCGGCACGCGCGCCGCGCAGAAGCGCCGCGTGGCGCGCGCCGACCGACGCCTCGTGCGCGACGTCGAGCCGTGGCTCGCGCTGCTGCGCCTGCGTGGCGTGCCGGGCGACGCGACGCGCGCGGCGCTGCTGGACGCCGCGTGGGCGCCGCTGCTCCGGTGCCTGCCGCACGACACGCTCTGCGGCTGCTCCACCGACGCGGTCGCGCGCGCGATGGACGCACGCCTCGACGACGCCGACGCGCAGGGCCGCGGCCTGCGCGCCGACGCGCTCGACGCGCTGCTCGGCCACGACGCCGTCGCCGCGCGCGCGCGACGCGGGGACTGGCGCCCCTGGCTCGTCGTGCGGAACCGCGCCCCGCGCGCGCGCGGCGGCGTCGCCGAGGTGTCGCTCGCCGGCTTCGTGCGCGACGTGGGCGTCGGGCCCGGATCGGCCGGCACGTGGCGCGAGGTGCACGAGCCGCCGACGCTCCTCCGCCCGTCGGACGGCGCCCCGCTCCAGCCGCTCGCGCGCGTGCGCCGGATCGACCGCCTGGAGTCGCCGCGGCACTATCCGGATGCGGACCTGGTCGACGACGTGCGCGCGCTCGCGTGGGTGCCGCCCGTCGCCGGGTACGGCCTGCTGCCGATCCCGCTCGGTCGCGACGACGCCGCGGCATCGACCGGCGGGCCGGCGCACCCGGTGCGCGCGGAGCAGCTGCGGCTGACGAACGGCCTGGTCACCATCGAGGCCGATGCGCGCGGGCACGTCCGAATGGAGGTGCCCGCGCTCGGCGTGACGCTCGACGACTGTCTGGGCTTCGAGGACGTCGGCGACGCGGGGGACACGTACACGCCGTCGCCGGTCGGGAAGCCGCGCACGACGCTCTGGTGCACCGACGCGCGCCTGTCGCACCGCGGCCCGCTGCGCGGCGCGATCGAGCTCGCGTTCCGCATGCGCGTGCCGGCGTCGCTGCCCGAGGCGGCAGACGGCTTCTCGCGCGGCTCGCACGCGGCGCGCGGGCACGTCGAGCTGCCGATCGCGGTGACGCTCTCGCTCGACGCGGACGCCCCGTGGGTGCGCGTGCACGTGCGCGGCGAGAACGCGGCCCGGGACCACCGGCTGCGCCTCGCGCTGCGCACCGGCGCGTCGGGCGGCGTCGTGCGCGCGGACGCGGCGTTCGGACCCGTGCTGCGCGCGGCGATCGACGTGTCCCCCGAGGATCGCGCGATGGAGGCGCCGCCGCCCACCGCGCCGCTGCACCGGTGGGTGTCGTGCGACGGCGCGACGCACGCGGCGACGCTCGTCTCGGACGGGCTGGCGGAGTACGAGGCGCGCGACGACGGTCGACTGCTCGTCACGCTCGTGCGCGCGGTCGGTCAGCTGTCGCGGCCCGACCTGCCGGAGCGCCCGGGGCACGCCGGCTGGCCCACGCCGACGCCCGAAGCGCAGTCGATCGGCGCGTTCGAGGGACGCTTCGCGCTCGCCGTGCACGCGCCGTGGTCGGACGTCACCGCGTCCGAGGTGGAGCGACTCGCCGACGACGTGCTGCTGCCGCTGGTCGGAACGACGGTGCGCGACGCGGTGCACGTGCCGCGCGCGGTCGCCGGCGCGGCGCTCGACGGCGACGGGCTCGCGTTCGGCGCGCTGCTGCCGGCCGAGGACCCGGAGTGGATCGCGCTGCGCTGCGTGAACGTGACCGAGCGCGCGGTGAGCGGTGCGTGGACGCTGGGCGCCGCGGCGCGCGAGGCTCGGCGGGCGCGGCTGGACGAGACGCTGCTGGAGGAGCTGCCCGTCGCACGCGCGGGCGACGCCAGCGTGGTGCGCTTCGAGGCCGGGCCGCGCGAGGTGGTGACGATCGTCGTGCGCTGACGCGCGGCGCACGCCTCGGCGCGGGACTCAGGTCCGGACGGGGCGGACCGGATCGGCGCCCGACGACTCCATCTCACGCACGCTCCACGGGCATCCGCACGCTCTCGGCCTCGCCCGCCAGGCGGTCCCGCACCGCGTCGCCGAGCCGCGTGCAGGCGAGCACCGTCGCGACCAGCGCGAGCCCGGGCACCAGCGCCACCCACGGCGCGGTGATGATCAGCTCCCGTCCCCCCGCGATCAGGTTCCCCCAGCTCGGCGCCGGCGGCTGGATGCCGAGGCCGAGGAACGACAGCCCGCTCTCCAGCAGGATGGCGTTGCCGACGCCGAGCGACGTCGCGACGAGCGCCGCGCCGAGGGCGTTCGGCACGACGTGGCGCCACAGCAGCCGCGCGTCGCTCGCGCCGAGCGCGCGCGCGCCGTCCACGAAGTCGCGCCGCCGCACGCCGAGCACCTCCGCGCGCACCAGCCGCGCGACGCCCATCCATCCCGTCACCGCCAGCACCGCGATCGTCGTCATCGCGCCCGGGCCCCAGAGCGCCGCGACGACCAGCAGCAGCACGATGCGCGGCACGGCGAGCAGCGCGTCGGCGACGGCCGTCACCGCGACGTCCGCGACCCCGCCGCGCCACGCCGCCCACGCGCCGAGCGCGGTCCCGATCGCGCCCGAGAGCACCGAGCCCGCCACGCCCACGGCGAGCGACAGCCGCGCGGCCACCAGCGTGCGCGCGAGCAGGTCGCGGCCGAACCGGTCGGTGCCGAGCGGGTGCCAGGCGCCCTGCGGGTCGGTCGCGCCGGGCGGCAGCAGGCGCGTCGCGAGCACGTCGCCGATCGCCGACGGATCCGAGCCCGCGAGCGCCGGCCCGACGATCGCCGCCGCCGTCATCGCCGCGAGGAAGAGGAGGGGCCCCCGGATCCCGCGCGTCACCGGCGGCGCGGGTCGAGGCGCGGCAGCGCGAGGTCGGCCGCGAGATTCGCCGCCAGCGTGAGCGCCGCGTACAGCACCGTCGCGCCGAGCACCACCGGGTAGTCGCGCGCGGCGATCGCCTGCACCATCGCGCGCCCCATCCCCGGCCACGCGAACACGCTCTCCACGAACACGGAGCCCGCGACGATCCCCGGCAGCGAGAGCGCGAGCAGCACGACGAGCGGCGGCAGGGCGACGGCGAGCGCGTGGCGTCCGTACACCGCGCTTGGAGCGAGGCCCTTCGCCCGCGCCGTCCGCACGAAGTCGCCCGCGAGCGCGTCGGCGACCGCGGAGCGAGCGTAGCGCGCCACGCCCGCCGCGCCGATCGCGGCCAGCACGCCGACCGGGAGGATCGCGTGCCGCAGCCGGTCGACGAACGCGGCCCATCCCGTGAGCTGGCCGGCCGGGTCGGCGATGCCGAACGCGGGCAGGCGCAGCGCCGCCGGGAACCCCCAGCGCGCCGCGCCGGCCGTGAACAGCGCGATCACCCCGAGCGCGAGCCAGAAGCTCGGCGCCGCGTACACGGTCGTCGTCGCGATCGTGATCGCCGCGTCGGCGCGGCGCCCGCGTCGGTCGCCGCGCGCGCGCGCGACCGCCTGGAGCGTCCCGAGTCCCACGCCGACGACGTAGCTCAGCGCGAGCGACGCCGCCCCCAGCGCGAGTGTCGGCGGCAGCGCCTCGGCGAGCAAGGTGGCCACGGGGCGCCCCTGCGCGAAGCTCGTCCCCAGGTCGCCGCGCAGCGTCGCGCCGAGCCAGCGGCCATATTGCACGACGAGCGGGCGGTCGAGTCCGAGCGACGCCCGCAGCCGCGCCGCGTCGGTCGCGTCGGCGGTCGGCGGCAGGAGCAGCGCGGCGGGATCGCCCGGCGCGGCGCGCACCAGCACGAACGTGAGCGAGACCACGAGCCAGAGCAGCGCGACGGCGGCGCCGAGACGACGGAGCAGAACAGGCACCCGACGATGATCGCACCGGGACGCGCGGACGCAACCCGTCACGCCCGCCGACGCGCCGCGCGTGCGTCGATCGCGACGCGCGCGCTGCCCGCGCTCGCCCTCCTCGCGACCTGCGCGCCGACGCCGCGGCCGGCCGACGTCGCGGTGTACGCCTCCGGCGCCGATCTCGAGTCCCCGAACCCGCTCGTCACCGTGCACCCGCTGTCGCGGCAGGTGCAGCGGCACGCGCTGCTGGTGACGCTCGCCCGCTGGGACTCGACGCTCGCGCCCGCCCCCTACCTCGCGCGTCGCTGGGACTGGAGCGACGGCGCCCGCACGCTGACCATGCGGCTGGAGCCGACGCTCCGCTGGCACGACGGCACGCCCACCACCGCGCACGACGCGGCGTTCACGCTCACGCTCGCGCGCGACCCCGCCGTCGGCTTCGCGCGCGCGGCCGACCTCACGGGGCTGTCGGCGATCGCGGCGCCCGACGACACGACGCTCGTGCTGCGCTTCGCGACGCCGCAGCCGTCGCTCCCCGGCGTGCTGTGCGAGCTGCCGATCGTGCCGCGCCACCTGCTCGCCCGCGAGCCGCGCGCGGCGCTGCGACAGGCCGCGTTCGAGCGCGCGCCCGTCGGCAACGGCCCGTTCCGGTTCGTCTCGCGCACCCCCAACGCGCGATGGGTGCTGGAGCGGAACCCCGACTTCCCGGCGTCGATGGGCGGCCCGCCGAGCATGCGGCGCCTAGTCGTGGCGGTGGTCGACGAGCCGGCGACCAAGTTCGCGGGGCTCGTGAGCGGGGAGCTGGACGTCGCGGGCGTCGCGCCGACGATGGCGGCGCTCGTCGCGCGCGATCCGGCGCTGCGCGTCGTCTCGTATCCGGTCACCTTCTCGACCGCGCTCGTCTTCAACGCGGCGCGCGCGCCGTTCGACGACGTGCGGGTGCGGCGGGCGTTCTCGCTCGCGCTCGACCGGCGCCGCATCGTCGACGCGGCGCTCGCCGGGTACGCGACGCCGGCGACGAGCGCGGTGCCGCCCGACAACCCGCTCGCGCTCGCCGACGCCGGCGCGACGCCGGGTGCGCAGGGCGCGCGCGCCGACTCGCTGCTCGACGCGGCGGGCTGGCGCCGCGGCGCCGGCGGATGGCGGGCGCGGGAGGGCCGTCCGCTGCGCGTCGAGCTGCTGACCGTGGGCTCCGGCGACAACGCCGTCGAGCAGCTGGTGCAGGCCGACCTCGCGGCGCGTGGCGTCCTTCTGGAGATCCGCACGCGCGAGCTGGGCGCCTTCCTCACCGCCGCGCGCGCGCCCGCGAAGTCGTACGACCTCCTCCTCACCGGCATCCCCGGCGACCTCGCGCTCTCGCACCTCTCCGGCATGTTCGCGACCGCGTCGTCAGGGGGCGCGCTCGACTACGCGGGCTTCCACCGCCCGGCGCTCGACGCGGGGTTCGCGCGCGCGGCGCAGGCGCCGTCGCAGGCCGCGCGCGCCGCGGCCTGGCACGACGTGCAGCGCGTGCTCGCCGCCGAGAGCCCCGTCGCGTGGATCTATCACAGCCGGGGCATCCAGGGCGTCGCGCGCTCGCTCGGCGGCGTGACGATGGACCTGCGCGGCGAGCTGGCCACGGTCGCGCGCTGGCATCGCCTCCCGCGCTGACGCATGTCGCTGCTGCTCGATCCGCGTTCGCTCGCCGCGCGCCGCGCCGCCGTGGCCGGGCCGCTCGCGCCGCTCGCCGCCTCGCTCGCGGCCGATCTCGAGCGCGTGCTCGCCGCCGCGCCGGAACCCGACCCGCGCAAGGCGCGGCTCACGCGCGCGGGCGGGCGCTGTCCGCGCGATGGGGCGCTCCTGTCTTTCGACCCGTTCGAGCCGCATCGGCATCGCTGCCCGCGCTGCGACGACTGGTGGCGCGACGAGGCGCACGATCGGTGGTGGCTCATGTGGCACCAGCTCTGGCTCGCCGAGCGGGCCGTGCACGCGAGCGTGCTGCACCTGCTGGTCGGGGCGCCGCGCCTCGCCGCCTTCGCGTCGCACGTGCTCGACGCGTACGCGACGCGCTACCCGGAGTACCCGAACCGCGACAACGTCCTCGGTCCGAGCCGCCCTTTCTTCAGCACCTACCTGGAGTCGATCTGGCTGCTGCAGCTGTGCGTCGCCGTCGACGCGCTGGAGGCGGCCGAGGGCGAGCGGGCGCACGCGCTGGCCGATCGCGTGCGCGACGGGGTGATCGCGCCCAGCCGCGCGCTGATCGCCGGCTATCCGGAGCCGGGCTCGAACCGGCAGGTCTGGAACGCGGCGGCGCTGCTCGCCGCCGCGCGCCTGCTCGGCGACGACGCGGGGGCGGATCGCGCGCTCGACGGGCCGGTCGGCGTGCTCGCGCAGCTGCGCGACGGGCTGCTCCCCGACGGCAGCTGGTACGAGGGCGAGAACTACCATCAGTTCGCACACCGCGGGCTGTGGTACGGCGTCACGCTCGCCGAGTCGGCGGGGATGCCGCTCCCGGCCGACCTGCTCGCGCGCTTCGCCGAGGGCTTCGCCGCGCCCTTCCTCGTCGCGATGCCCGACTACACGCTGCCCTCGCGCCGCGACTCGCAGTACGCGATCTCGCTGCGGCAGTGGCGGTACGCCGAGTCGTGCGAGCTTGGGCTCGCGCGCGGCGACGATCCGCGCCTGGCGGCAGCGCTCGGGCGCCTCTACGACGACGACGTGCCACGCCGCGACACCGGCCGCTGGCGCTCGGCCGCCGAGAGCGAGCGCAACGAGCCCGCGAGCGCGCTCTCGCGCGCGGACCTCGGCTGGCGCGCGCTCCTGCACGCACGCGCGGAGCGGCCTCCAGTCGCAGCGTGGGCCCCGGGCGCGGTGCACCTGCCCGCGCAGGGGCTCGCGGTCTTCCGGCGCGACGCGGGACGCCTCTGGGTGGCGCTCGACTACGGGCACTCGGGCGGCGGCCACGGGCACCCGGACAGGCTCAACCTCCTCGTCTCCGACGGCGCGACGCGGTGGCTGGACGACATGGGCACCGGCACCTACGTCGAGCGCGCGCTGCACTGGTACCGGAGCACGCTCGCGCACCAGGCCCCGCTGGTCGACGGCGCCTCGCAGCCGCGCGCGGACGGCCTGCTGCTGGGGCTCGACGAGGACGGCGCGCTCTCGGGCATCGCCGCCGCCGCGCGCCTCGCGCCCGACACCGTGGCCGCGCGCACGGTCGTGATCGACCGCGACCACGTGCTCGACCGACTCGTCTGGGCTGCGCCGCGTGCGGTGACGCTCGACCTGCCGTACCACGTGGACGGCGACGGGACGCTGTCGGGCGACGACGATGCGGCGCCGCTCGTCTGGATGCCCGCAGAGCGCCCGGGGGCGGGTGGGCTGGAGGACGGCTTCGACTTCGTGGAGGACGCCGAGCGGGCGAGGGTGCGCGCCGGCGGGATCGTGCGCCTCGCGTTGCGCGCGCCCGGCGACGATCGCCCCACCGACGCGACGCTCTGGCTCGTCGCCTCCGACGAGGTGGAGCTGTGGCGCGCGCGGGCGCCGGGGCCGGCGGGGGCCGGCGAGCGGCGCTTCCACGTCGTCCGCGCGCACGGCCGCTCGGGCGAGCTGCTCGCCGTGCTCGATCCGCGCGGCGCGGTGTCGCGCGTCCGGCGCGCGGGCGAGGGCATGCTGGTCGTGATCGGACGCGACGGCGCGAGCGCCGAGCACCGGCCGCCGGCGATCGGCGACGCGAGCGGCGTCTGGGAGGTGCGCCGTTCCCGCGAGGCGCGGCATCGCCTCGCCCTGCCGGCGCTCCTCCCCGCGAGCGTCGGCGCCGAGGTGCAGCGCGCCGCGTCGATGCCGCCGACGCATTCACCGATCGTGCTGGTCGCCGGGCGCGCGTGGGAGGCGCGACTGACCGGTGCGCACTATCGCCGCTCCGAGGAGTCGTGGGAGGAGGCCGGCCGGCCGTCCGCGCACGTGCGCCTGTCGGTCAGCGACGACGCGCTGCACGTGCGGGTCGAGGTCGCGCTCGGGCGCGCGCCGACCTTCGTGCCGGCCGGACGCGAGAACCCGCTCGACAACGAGCGCCCCGAGGTCAACGGCGACGGCGTGCAGCTGCATCTCGCGACGGCCCGCATGGCCGCCGCCGACGAGCTGGCGGGCTGGCTGCTGGTGCCGGCGCCCGACCGATCGGTGCGTGTGATCGCCACCACGCCGGCGTCGGTCGGGATCCCGATCGGCGCCGAGTGGGATGCGACGCCGCATGGCTATGCCGTGGCCGTCGCCATCCCGCGCGCCGCGTTGGCGGGGGGCGGGGAGTCCTCGCCGCCGACGATCCTGCTCGACGTCCTCGTGAACGAGATGCCGCAGGGGCGCGAGCGCCGACGCGGCCAGCTGGTGCTGAGCGGCGCGGCGGGTGGCTTCGTGTATCTTCAGGGCGACCGGCACTCGGCCGCGCGCTGCGTGCCGGTCGTGCTGCCGCCTCCCGCCCGCTGAAGTCGCACCGATGTCGTCCCTCCTCGATCAGGTCCGCGTCGTCCTCTACGAGCCGCAGAAGCCCGTGAACATCGGCGCCACCGTGCGCGCGATGAAGAACATGGGCGTCGGCGTGCTGCGGCTGATCCGGCCGGTCCACTACGAGGCGAACTACATCGAGATGATCGCGCACAACACGCGCGACATCGTCGCCCGCATCGAGCACCACGACACGGTGGAGAGCGCGCTGGCCGACTGCGTGCGCGTGGCCGGCTTCACGGGGCGCCGCCGCGCCGCCAAGTGGGCCAAGATGGCCCCGCGCGAGGCCGCCGACGACCTCCTCGCCTACGCGGAGCACGGGCCGGTCGCGGTGATGTTCGGGCGCGAGGACGATGGGCTGCCGGCGGAGGTGCTCGACCACGCGCACGTCACGGTCCACATCCCGACCACCGAGCACGCGTCGCTCAACGTCGCGCAGGCGGTGCTGGTCGCGCTCTACGAGCTGCACGTCTCCTCGGGCGACGCGACGCGCACGCTGCAGCGCCCGCGCAAGCACGCGCCGCCGCCGACGAGCGAGGAGCTCGAGCAGGCGTTCGCGAGCGCGGAGCAGGCGCTCACCGCGATGGACTTCTTCAAGTCGCGGAACCCCGAGCACGTCATGCGCTCGCTGCGGTCGCTGGCCTTCCGCGCCGCGCCCGACGCGCGCGAGCTGATGCTGGTGCGCGCGATGGCGATCGAGGTGCTGCGCACGATCGACCGCGAGCGCCGCGCGGCGGCGGCGGGCGCCGCCGTCGACCCGGGCGCGCGCGACGCGTGAGCGCGTCCGGCGAGTCGCACCGGAGCTGGCGCGAGCGCGCCGCGGCGGTCGTCGCCGCGGACGCGTCGACGGGGAGCAAGCGCCCGGCGGCGCTCTACGGCCCGACCGAGGACGAGGATGCGCCGCTGCACTACGCCAGCGCGTCGGGCTGCCGCCTCACCACCGTCGGCGGCGACGTGCTGATCGACCTCACGAGCGCGCTCGGCTCGGTCGCGCTGGGCTACGCGGAGCCGGACGTCACGCGCGCCGTCTGCACCGCGGCGGGCTCGGGACACGTCGCGGGGCTCACGCACGCCAGCGAGGTCACGCTCGCCGAGCGGCTCGTCGAGCTGATCCCGTGCGCCGAACGGGTGCTCTTCCTCAAGAGCGGCGCCGAGGCGGTGGCCGCGGCCGTGCGGATCGCGCGCGCCGCGACCGGACGCGACGTCGTCGTCGGCAGCGGCTACTTCGGGTGGCTCGACTGGTGGGGCGGGGGGCCGGGCGTCACTGCCGGCGCCCACGCCGACTTCGTGTCGGTTCCGTTCGACGACCCCGCGGCGCTCGAGGCGGCAGCCGACGCGGCCGGCGATCGGCTGGCCGCGATCGTCCTGGAGCCCGTGGTCGAGCGGCTGCCGTCGGCGACCTGGCTGCGCGCCGCGCGGCGGCTGTGCGATCGCACCGGCGCCGTCCTCATCTTCGACGAGGTGAAGACCGGCTGCCGGCTGCACGTCGGCGGCTTCCAGGCCACGGCCGACGCGGCCGAGGTGCTCCCGGACCTCGGCGCCTTCGGCAAGGCGCTGTCGAACGGCTATCCGCTGTCGGCGGTCGTGGGCCGTCGCGAGGTCATGCGGGCCGCGCGGCGCGCGTGGATCTCGTCGACGCTCGCGAGCGAGGCCACCGCCATCGCCGCCGCCCACGCGGTGCTCGACCGCCACGCCCGCGAGGACGTGTGCGCGCGGCTGCGGCTGCACGGCGAGGTGCTGCAGGACGTCGTGCGCGAGGCCATGGCGGAGTGCGGCGTGCAGGACGTGGCGCTGCTCGGCATCCCGCCGATGTGGTTCCTGCGGTTCGGCGGCGCGCCGGAGCTCGCGGCGCGGCGCGAGGCACGCTTCCTCGACGCCACGCGCGCGGCGGGCGTGCTGTTCAAGCGCGGCGCGTACAACTATCCCACGCTGGCGCACGACGCGACCATCGACGACGCCGTGGCGCGTGCCGCGCACGTCGGCTTCATGGCCGTGCGCCGGCTCGACGAGGCGGGGCCCACATGACCGAGACCGTCGCGGCGCGGACCGCCGCCGCCGCCCGCGCGGCCTACGACGCCGTGCGCGAGGCCGAGTCGGCGCGCGGCGCGCCGACGCTCGCCGGCCCGGCGCCGCTGATCGACGTGCACGCGCACTTCTACCACCCCGCGTCGCCGCGCGCCGAGTGGGCGGCGGTGAACGCGGCGCGGCTGCGCGCGGGCGAGCGCATCGGGATCAGCTGGCACGTCGCCTCGATCCTCGGCACCTGGGGGCTCGAGTCGCCGACCTACTTCGCGTCGCCCGCCGACGTGACGCTCGGCAACGACGTGATGTTCGCGCTGCAGCGCGCGCTGCCCGACCGCGTGCGCAGCTACGTCCACGTCGGGCCCAACGCGCCCGCGCACGCGCTCGCCGAGATCGATCGGGGCGTGGCGGCCGGCGCGATCGGCGTGAAGCTGGCGGCCGGGCGCCGCGCCGACGATCCGCTGCTCGATCCGATCGCCGAGCGCGCGGGCGCGGGCGGGCTGCCCATCCTGCACCACGTGTGGCAGTGGCGCCGCCGCGACTGGCCGATGCAGGAGGCGAGCGACGGCGTCGAGCTCGCACGCCTCGCCGCCCGCCATCCGCGCACGACCTTCATCCTGGCGCACGTCGGCGGGGGCGGGGACTACATGCACACCTACCATGCGGTCGCCGACGTGCCGAACGTCGTCATGGACCTCTCGGGCAGCGGCGTCGATCGCGGGATGCTCGACGCGGCCATCGCCGCCGTCGGCCCGCGAAGGCTGCTCTGGGCCTGCGACGTGACCATCGAGACCGGGCTCGCCAAGCTGCGCGCGCTGGATCACGCGGGGCTCGACGCCGAGGCGATCGCCGACGTCCGGTGGCGCAACGCGGTGCGGCTCTTCCCGCCCGGCAGCTTCGGCGGCCTGACGGTGGACGGAGGGGCGCCGTGATCCCCGTCGACGTCAACCTCGCGATCGGCGGCTATCCGTTCCGCCACGTCCCGCACCCCGACCCCGAGGTGCTCGCGCGCGTGCTCGCCCGCGAGGGCGTGGCGCGCGGCTGGGTGGCGCACCTGCCCTCGGCGTTCTGGCGCGATCCGTCGCCGGGCGACGCGGAGCTCTACGCCGCGCTCGCGCCGCATCCGACGCTCGACCCGGTGCCGACCATCCGTCCCGACTGGCCGGGGTGGGAGCGCCGACTCCGCGACGCGGTCGACGGTGGGGCGCCGGCCGTGCGCGCCTATCCGATGCTCTGGGGCCTCGGCGCCGGCGACGCGTCGCTCGCGCGCCTCGGCGCCGCCTGCGTGGCGGCGGGGCTCGTGCTCGTGCTGCCCGTGCGCTTCGAGGACCTCCGGCAGCGCCACCCGCTCGACGTCGCGGGGGATCTCACGCCGGCGCACGTGCGGGCGCTCGCGCGCGCCGGTGCGTCGGCGCCGCACCTCGTCGTGCTCTCGGCAGGGCGCGAGTTCATCGAGGAGACGGCGTGGTCGCTCACCGTCGAGGAGCGCGCGCGGCTCTGGTTCGACTTCTCCTGGGTCTGGGGGCCGCCGGAGGATCACCTCGCGACGCTCTTCCGCACCCTCGGCGCCGATCGGTTCGTGTTCGGCAGCGGATGGCCGCTGCGACTGACGCAGAATCCGAGCGCCAACCTCGCGCTGCTGCCGGACGATGTTCGGGGGCAGCTGCCCACCGGCGGCGACGCGATCGTCGCCGCGGCGCGTGCCGTCGTTCGTTGAGATTCGTCCTCGTCGCGACGCGCGTGGCCGCGCGCGCGTGCATCAACCGGTGCGCGCGGCGTCGTCGGCGCGCTTTTCGCGGACGCGGCGGCATCCGAATCGGCCTGTCGTCGCGTTCGCGTCGGCATCGGTCGCGCTCCGTGAGCGACGCGTCATGCGTGTCGCTGCCGATCCGTAAGTCTCCCTAGGGGTTCGCACTTGCTTCACCTGTGGAGCCCGGTCATCTTTCGCGCCGTTTCCCCCTGCCGTCTTGTGAAATCGTTCACAAACGTGAGCGATCGGCTCGGCATTTTCATTCTCCCGCCTAGGTCGCAGCGATGACGAAGAGACGGAAGTGGTCGGTGATCCCGGGGTTCCTCGCCCTGGCCGCCGCCGCCACCGTGCTGTCGGCATACAGCGGTGCCTCGTCCTCTCAGGGACGGGAGCCCGAGCAGCCCGTCGCCTTCCCGCACCCGAAGCACGTGCTGCCGACGGCGCAGGGCGGGCTCCAGATGAACTGCCTGTACTGTCATTACTCGGCCAACAAGGCGCCCGATCCGGGCATGCCGGCGGTCGGCACCTGCATGGGGTGCCACCTGCTCGTGCAGGGCAGGGCCGACAGCTCGAAGCGCGAGATCGCGAAGCTCGCGTCCTACTACAACAAGAAGCTGCCCGTGCCGTGGGTCCGCATCCACAAGGTGCCGGACTACGTGCAGTTCCCGCACATGCGGCACGTCAACGCGGGCGTGACCTGCCAGAGCTGCCACGGGCAGGTGCAGAACATGAACCGCGTGTACCAGGCGTCGTCGCTGAACATGGGGTGGTGCGTCAACTGCCACGTGAACGGCTACAACGCGGCCGAGGGTCACCGCCTCGCGGGTGCGCCCGACTCGGTGGTTCGCGCCGCCGCGGCCGTCCCCGCCCGCAAGGCGCGCTACGACTGCGCGGTCTGCCACTACTGATCGCGGAATGCCCCACGCGGAGCCCGGACCCGACCGGCGCGGCCCAGTGCCGCGCGCCCGCGGTCTCGTTCGCGCTCCGCGCGCTGTGTTCCATCCCTCCCTCCGCGCAGTTCGCGATCTCTCGAATCCCGGAATCGCAGCATGAGCACTGAGACGGGGTCCGCCGGCGTCAAGCGCCGCGACTTCCTCAAGGTCCTCGGCGCCACCGGCGCCGCCACGACGCTCGTCGGATGCACGTCCGAGAACGTCGGTAAGCTCATTCCCTACGTCGTCAGCCCCGACCAGACCGTCCCGGGCGTCTCGAACTACTACGCGACCGTCTGCCGCGAGGGCCTCGAGCCCGTCGGCGTGCTCGCCGAGGTTCGCGACGGCCGCGTCATCAAGCTGGAAGGCAACCCGCAGCATCCCGGGAACCGCGGCGCGCTGAGCGCGCGCGGGCAGAGCGCCGTGCAGGGGCTCTACAACCCGGACCGCTACCGCGCGCCGATGGTGCGCCAGGGCGGGCAGCTGGTCGCGACGACGTGGGACAAGGCGCTGGCGCAGCTCAGCCAGCGCATGGGCGAGGCGCGCAGCCGTGGCACCGCCGGCACCGCCGCCTTCATCAATCAGCACGAGCTCGGGAGCTTCCCGGCGTTCCTCGACCAGTGGCTGGCGGGCTTCGGCATGCCGGCGCACCTGGCGTACGACGCCGAGGCGCCGCTCGCGATCATGGCCGCGCATCGCGCGGCCTACGGCACCGCGTGGCCGCGGATCGACTTCAACGCCGCCCGCCTCGTCGTCTCGTTCGGCGCCGACTTCCTCGATACGTGGGGCCAGTCGACCGGCCACCAGATCGACTGGGCCGACGCGCGCGCGAAGCTCGAGGGCGCGCCGCGCATGATCTACGTCGGGCCGCGCCGCTCCCTCACGGGGCTGAACGCCGACCAGTGGATCCCGGCACGCGCGGGCAGCGAGCTGGCGATCCTCAACATGCTCAACGGCGCCGCCACCGCCGCGCAGGCCGCGCAGCAGGCCGGCGTGGAGCAGGCGGTGCTGGAGCGGCTGGCGCAGGAGATCACGGCCGCCGGCTCGGGCCTCGTGGTCCTCGCCGGCTCCACCGACGCGACGGCGCAGGAGGCCGCCGCGGCCGCCGCGGCGCTCAACCGCCGCGCGGGCGCGGTCGGCACGACCATCCGTCCCGACCAGGGCATCGGCGGCTTCGATCGCCTGAACTCGTACGCCGACCTGCGCGCGCTCGTCGAGCGCATGAACGCGGGGCAGGTGTCGATCGCCTTCGTGCGCGGCGCCAACCCGGCCCACACGACGCCGCGCGGGCTCGGCTTCGCGGCCGCGTTCGCGAAGGTGCCGTTCAAGGTCTCGTTCTCCAGCTACCCGGACGAGACGTCGGAGCTGTGCGACCTGATCCTCCCCGATCACCACCCGCTCGAGTCGTGGGGTGACGCGGAGGCGGGCCCGGGCCTGATCGCGCTGCAGCAGGCGACGATGGAGCCGGTGTTCGACACGCGGCAGACGGCCGACGTGCTCATCGCGCTCGCCCGCGCCGACCAGACGACGGCCGCGCGCTATCCGTTCCGCACGTACCGCGAGTGGCTCATGGCGCGCACGGGCGGGGCCGCCGCCTGGACGGCCGCGCTCCCGCGTGGCCTCGCCAGCGGCTCGGTGCTCGCCTCGACCGCGCCCGCGCGCGGCGCGCTGCAGCTGCGCCCCGCGCAGCCGCTGGCGGCGCCGAGCGGCGACCAGATGACGCTCGTCGTCTATCCGTCGCCGGTGCTCGGCGACGGCCGCGGCGCCAACAAGCCGTGGCTGCAGGAGCTGCCCGATCCGGTCTCGAAGGTCTGCTGGCAGTCGTGGGTCGAGCTGCACCCGTCGACGGCGAAGCGCCTGAACATCAAGCGCGGCGATCTCGTCACGCTCGAGACGCCCGGCGGCAAGTTCACGGCGCCCGCCTACCTGTACCTCGGCGTCCGCCCCGACACGGTGGCGGTGGCGCTCGGGCAGGGCCACACGGCCTACGGCCGCTACGCCAAGGGCGTCGGCGCGAACGCGTGGACGCTGCTCCCGGGCGGCGAGGACGCGGCGGGCGGGCTGGTGCTGACCGCCGCCACGGCGCGCGTCACGCGCGACGGCGGCCACTCCGAGCTGGTGAGCACCGAGGGCTCGGCGCGCCAGCACGGGCGCGGCATCGCGCAGGCGGTGCTCGTCGGCGAGCTGGGCGCGCTGAGCGCGCCCGAGGTCCGCGGCGCGGCGCAGCAGGAGCGCGGCGGCGGCTCGGCGGCGAGCGGCGACGAGAACGTCGGCGGCATCGCGCCGCAGGGCAACGCGGGCGCCGGCCAGGCGGCGGGCGCCACGAAGGAGACGCAGCCGGGCGGGCACGGTGCCCCGGCCGGTGGCGCCGCCGGCGAGCACGGCTCGTCGGAGGGGCACGGGGCCGAGATCCCGGGTGAGCCGAGCGTCGCGTTCCTGCCGGGGCTCCGCTCGCCCGTCGCGAACGACGCGCAGGGCGAGTACGGCGACCCGACGTCGAAGGACAAGGGGATGTACGACCCGAACCATCCCACCGGGATGGCGAAGCGCCGCTGGGCGATGACCATCGACCTCGCGCGCTGCACGGGCTGCTCCGCCTGCGTCACCGCCTGCTACAGCGAGAACAACCTCCCGACCGTCGGCGCGCCGTGGCAGGGCCGCGCGCTCGCGCCGGGCGTGTGGGACGAGACCCCCGGGGCGAACATCCTCAAGGGGCGCGAGATGACGTGGATCCGCGTCGAGCGCTACTACGAGGGGGCGAACAACGCGGAGAACGCGTTCGAGCCCGACTTCGAGGCGCGCTTCGCGCCGATGCTCTGCCAGCACTGCGGCAACGCCCCGTGCGAGCCGGTGTGCCCGGTGTACGCGACGTACCACTCGCCGGACGGCCTGAACGTCCAGGTCTACAACCGCTGCGTGGGCACGCGCTACTGCTCGAACAACTGCCCGTACAAGGTCCGCTACTTCAACTGGTTCGGCTACGGTGAGCCGGACCGTCGCCAGTACGCCTGGCCGGAGCCGCTGCACTGGCAGCTCAACCCGGACGTCACCGTCCGCGGCAAGGGCGTCATGGAGAAGTGCACGTTCTGCGTGCAGCGCATCCGCGAGGCGGAGAACCGCGCGAAGCTCGAGAACCGCGAGCTCCAGCCCGACGAGTTCACGGTGGCGTGCGCGCAGTCCTGCCCGTCGCGCGCGATCACGTTCGGTGACGCGGCCGATCCGAACTGGACCGTCGCCCAGCTGGCCCTCGACCGCCGCGCCTACCACGTGTTCGCGGAGCTGAACACGTACACGGCCGTCGCGTACCTGCAGAAGGTCAACCATCCGGCGCCCGGCGCGCCGGCCACGACGTAACGGGAGGAACGCGCAGCAATGGCAACTCTCGCGCGGCCGACTGGGGGGCAGGGCGACGCCTTCCGCCGGCCGAACATCGCGTCGGCCGACGTTCAGCTCCCGGCGGTCAGGGACTACGAGCAGGTCGACAACGAGATCGTCGCGACGATGCGTCCCACCGGCGGCTGGTTCGCCGGGCTGGGGCTCGCGATCGCGTGCATGCTCATCGGCGCCTCCGCCTGGGTCTACCAGATCTACTGGGGCCTCGGGCAGGCCGGCTACGAGCCGCCGGTGATGTGGGGCGTCTACATCATCACGTTCGTCTTCTGGGTCGGCATCGGCCACGCCGGGACGCTGATCTCGGCCATCCTGTACCTCTTCCGGGCCGGCTTCCGCACGACGATCTACCGCGTGTCGGAGGCGATGACGGTGTTCGCCGTCATGACGGCCGGGCTCTTCCCGATCATCCACATCGGGCGCCCGTGGAAGTTCTACTGGCTGATCCCGTATCCGAACTGGCGCCTCATCTGGCCCAACTTCAAGTCGCCGCTCGTCTGGGACGTCTTCGCCATCTCGACGTACCTCACGATCTCGACCACGTTCCTCTACATCGGGCTCATCCCGGACATCGCGGTCCTCCGCGACCGTGAGACCAACCCGGTGCGCAAGCGGATCTTCTCGATCCTCTCGCTCGGGTGGCGCAACAGCGACCGCGAGTGGCGCCACTTCGCCCGCGCGTATCTGTTCCTGGCGGCCTTCTCGACGCCCCTGGTGCTCTCGGTGCACTCGGTCGTGTCGTTCGACTTCGCCATGGGCCTGACGCCCGGCTGGCACGCCTCGATCTTCCCGCCCTACTTCGTCGCCGGCGCCATCTTCTCGGGCTTCGCGATGGTGTGGACGATCGTGATCCCGATGCGCCGCTGGTTCGGGCTGCGCCACTACATCACGCTCAACCACCTGGACGCGACGGCCAAGGTCGTCCTGTTCACCTCGCTGGTGGTCGGCTCGGCGTACCTGATCGAGTTCTTCATCGCCTGGTACTCGGGCGTGCCGGCCGAGATCGAGTACTTCTACAACCGCGTCTTCGGGCAGTGGTGGTGGGCGCAGTGGATCCTGCTGCTCTGCAACATGGTCTTCCCGCTCTCCCTGTTCTCGCAGAAGCTGCGGCGCAACACGACCTGGCTCTTCATCCTCTCGATCATCATCAACATCGGGATGTGGTACGAGCGCTTCGACATCGTGGTGCCGTCGCTCTCCCACGAGTTCGAGCCGTGGCAGTGGACGGACTACATGCCGAGCTGGGTCGACATGGCCTTCCTCGTCGGGTCGTTCGGCTGGTTCTTCATGTGGTTCCTGCTGTTCGTGAAGCAGCTGCCCGTGTTCGCGCTGGCCGAGATCAAGGAGATCATCCCGCCGAAGCTCCGCGACACCCACAAGCACGACGACCACATCGACGTCACGGGGCGCCACCAGCCGTACGAGCGCAACGTGCCGGGGGAGTTCGCCTGATGCAGGGAGTACTCGCCGCCTTCCGCGAGCTGGACGCCGCGGTGCACGCCATCGAGGAGCTGCGCAGCAAGCGCCTCGGCGACCTCACCGTGTACTCGCCCACGCCCCGCCACGAGTTCGAGGACGCCCTCGGACACCCGACGTCGCACGTCCGCCGCTTCACGCTGGTGGGCGGCCTGCTCGGCGTCACCTTCGGCTACTGGATCGCCATCTGGACCTCCGAGTACTGGCCGCTGGTGGTCGGGGGCAAGGCGATCGCGAGCTGGATCCCGTACACGATCATCGGCTTCGAGGTGATGGTCCTCGTGGGCGCGCTGTCGACGGTGTTCGGCATGTTCTACCTGGCGCGCATCCCGCGGCTGACCATGACGGTCGGCTACGACCCGCGCTTCAGCCACGGCGACTACGGCGTGTTCGTCGCCGCGACGCCCGACAAGTTCTCGTCGGTGGAGGAAGTCCTCCGCCGTCACGGCGCCGCGGAGGTTCGCGGTGAGCGCTAACCCCACCATGCCCTCGCGCATCCGACTGCTGGCGCTCGCCGCGCTGCCCCTGCTGGGCGCCTGCGACTGGTTCACCGAGTTCAAGGCGCAGCCGCGCGTCGAGCCGTGGGAGCCGCTGTCGCAGGTCGACGGGGACACGATCCACGCGCCGCGCGGGCAGCCCCAGTTCGCCGTGCCGGTCACGGGGACGTTCGTCGCCCCGTACCAGGTGTCGTACCTCGGCGCGCCGGCGACGCTCGACTCGATCGGCGCCGCGGTGACGAACCCGACCCCGGTCAGCGAGGCCTCGCTGGCCAACGGCCGCAAGTACTACACGATCAACTGCGCCGTCTGCCATGGCGATACGGGGCAGGGAAACGGCCCGGCCGTGCAGTACGGGATGGCCGGCATCAGCATCGTTTCGGCGCTCACCCAGGGCCGCAGCGACGGCTACATCTACGGCATCATCCGGAACGGGCGCGGCGCCATGCCGACCTACAACCGGATCGAGGAGATGGACCGCTGGGACGTCGTGAACTACGTGCGCGCCCTCCAGGGGCGCGTGCCGAACACGGCGGGCCTGGGAGCGGTCGGCTATCCGGGGCAGAACGGCGCCACGGTGCCGGGCCACACCCCGACCGCGCCGACGCGTCCCGCGCCGATGTGGCGTGACGCGCGCGGCCCGATGGGCGGCACGCAGCCCGCGCCGACGCCCGCGGGCGAGACGCCGACGGCCGCCGAGGCGCAGGGGCAGGCCGGCACGCCCGTCCCGCCGACCGTCAACGACTCGGGCCCGCAGGGCCGACTCCAGACGCCGACGGCCCCGGCCACGCCGGGCGCCCGCCCACAGACGCCGCAGACGCCCCAGCCGAAGGGGGATCGCAAGTGAGCCTGCACGCCGTCCACGTGCCGACGCGCGAGGAGCTGATCCGCGCGACGGCCAACAAGCCCGTGTCGAAGACGCTGAAGCTGGCGTCCGCGGCGCTCGCCGCGCTCGGCGCGGTGGTGTTCATCATCGGGGCGGTGCGCGGCGAGGACCGCGCGTGGCTCGCGCTGATGTACAACTGGCTCTTCTTCACGATCATCGCCTCGGCCGGCGTCGCCTTCTCGGCGGTGCAGCGCCTGACGACCGCGCGCTGGTCGCGCCCGGTCGTCCGCTTCATCGAGGGCTACGTGGCGTGGCTGCCCGTGGCGTTCGTCCTCCTGCTCGTGATCCTCTTCTTCAGCGGGGACCACATCTTCACGTGGGCCGGCCGCGAGTCGATCCACACCCCGCAGAAGGCGACGTACCTCAACCCGACGTTCTTCAAGCTGCGCGGCGTCGTGCTGTTCGGCCTGATGACCGCCTTCTACTGCTGGTTCGTCTACCGCTCGGTGCGCCTGGACGTCGGCGTCACGCCCGAGGAGACGACGGCCGGCGGCTGGGCCAAGGGGCTCCGCGCCCGGATGCGCGCGGGCTTCGGCGAGGAGCGCCGCGAGCTGCACAGCACGCACTCGATCCTCGGCAAGCTGGCCGTGGTCGTCTGCCTGATGTTCGGCTGGTTCTGGCCGGTCCTGATCTGGGACTACTCGATGACGATCTCGCTCCACTTCCAGCAGACGATGTACGGCTGGCAGGTGTTCATGGGCGGGTTCCTCGTCATGATGATGTCGTTCCAGGCGATGCAGTACTTCTGGCGCCGGCACCTGAACGCCTACGACATCGTCACGGAGTCGCACCTCCACGACGTCGGCAAGCTGTGCTTCGCCTTCACGGCGTTCTGGGGCTACCTGACGTTCAGCCAGTTCCTCGTGATCTGGTACGGCAACATGCCCGAGGAGACGCACTGGCCGCGCCTCCGCCTGATGGATCCGTGGATCGGGCTGTCGACGGCCGTGGTCATCCTGAGCTTCGTGATCCCGTTCTTCACGCTGCTCTCGAAGGCCGCCAAGCTGTACGCGCCGGTCATGCTGACGGTCGTCGCCTGCAGCGCGCTCGGCATCTGGATCCACCGCTACCTCGAGATCTACCCGTCGGTCTACGGCGAGACGGCGCACCTGCCGTTCGGCCTGTGGGAGATCGGCATCGGCCTCGGCATGCTGGGGCTGTGGGGCGTCTGCTACTTCGGCTTCATGGACGCCTTCCCGAAGATGCGCATCTTCATGATGACGTCGCGCTACCGCGACGAGGTGCAGGTCCCGGTCGACCCGAAGACGATGGAGCCGCTGCCGGCGCACGAGTAGGCCGCCGCCCGCGAGCCCCGCGACACGAGAACGGCCCCGCGACCAGTGCTGGTCGCGGGGCCGTTCTCGTGTCGCCAGCGCGGATGGCGGGTGGTGGACCGCGCGGACGATCAGCGCCGCGTGCGCACCGCGTCGATCGCCACGCCGGTGAGGGCGCCGGCCGCCGCGCCGACCAGCACGCCGGCCGCCGCCACGAGCCCGAGTCCGAGCGCGGCCTGCGCGAGCGCCTCCAGCGCCGTCCCGCCGCCGCGCAGCGTGAGGACCGCGCCGCGCGCTGCCCACCACACGCCGGGCAGCGCGCCGAGGGCCGCCCCGACTCCCGCGCTGTGCCGGACCGTGCGCGGCACCAGCGAGGGGGCGGGCACCTCCGCCGGCGCGCCCGGACGCGTCGGCCCGACGGCCTCGCCCCGCTCGCCCCAGCGTCGCAGCGCGCCGCCCAGCCGCGTGCGGCGCGCGAGCACGTCGGTCACCGGGATCGCCAGCAGCGACAGGAAGAACCAGGCGCTGCGCAGCGCGAGCACGGCGAGCGCGAAGAGGACGAAGCCGATGATCCCGTACGAGATCCAGTCGACGAGGGTGGTGCCGCCTTCCATGCGAGTCCGAGTGGGGGGAGGATCAGCCGGCGGCCTCGATGCGGCGGCCGGCGGCGGCGGTGCGCGCGCGGCGCTCGACGAGCGCGAGCAGCGGCGCCGTCATGATCGTCGTCGCCAGCGCCATGAGGACCATCATCGCGTACAGCGTCGGCGAGATCGCGCCGACGTCGAGGCCGATCGAGAGGATCACGAGCTCCATGAGCCCGCGCGTGTTCATGAGGATGCCCAGTCCGAGCGCCTCGTCCCACGGCAGGCCGGCGAGGCGGGCCGCGACCGAGGAGCCGCCGAGCTTCCCGGCCACCGCGACGAGCATCAGCAGCCCCCAGATGGCCCAGAGCGCGGCGCCGTCGATCAGCGCGACGGAGGCGCGCAGCCCCGCATACGCGAAGAACGCGGGGAGCAGCGCGGTGACCACCAGCTCCTCCATGCGGGCCGCGAGCGCCGCGGCGACGCCCGACTCGCGCGGCGCGAGCGCGCCGGCCAGGAAGGCGCCGAACAGCGCGTGCACCCCCGCCCACTCGGTCGCGAGCGCCGTCCCGAGCGCCAGCAGCACGACGAGGGCGACCTGCTCGCTGGCGACGCGCCCCCCGTCGCGCAGCAGCCATCGCCGCAGGAGGGGCCGGAGCGCGACGGCCGCGGCCACGACGAGCGCCGTCAGCCCCGCGGTGCGGAGCACGGCGGCGGTGGCGTCGCCCGAGGCGCCCGCACGCGCGACCGCCACCACGCCGGCGAGGATCGTCCACGCGGAGACGTCGTCGATGGCCGCGGCGGCGAGCGCGAGGCTGCCCAGCCGGGTGCCCGTGAGGCGACGCTCCTCGAGGATGCGCGCGAGCACCGGGAACGCCGTCACGCTCATCGACGCGCCCAGGAAGAGCGCGAAGGCGAGTGGCGAGACGTGCGCGCCGGCCAGCTCGCGCGGCAGCAGCGGCGCGATCGCCGCGCCGAGCGCGAACGGCACCGCGATCGAGGCATGGCTGGTCGCCACGGCGGCGCCGGCGCGCACGCGCAGCACGGACAGATCGAGCCGCAGCCCGACCACGAGCAGGAAGAGCAGCACGCCCAGCTGCGCCACCGCGGCCAGCGGCGCCAGCCCGTCGGCGGGGAAGATCCGCGCGCTGAGCTCGGGCGCGATCGCACCGAACAGCGAGGGGCCGAGCGCGAGCCCCGCGACCATCTCGCCGATCACGCGCGGCTGCCCGACGCGCTGCGCCAGCCAGCCGCAGACGCGGGCGGCGGCGAGCACGACGACGAGCTGGAGGAGCAGGCGGGCGAGGTCCAGCATGGCGGGGCGGAGGACGCGGCGGGTGCGCACAATCTAGCCGCGCGGGTCATCCGCGCCCGTGACCGGCGGCGCGTGCGCCGCCGATGGCTGGCGGCCGCGCTTGACAGCGTCTCCGGCGCCACCAAACGTGGGGCGGCCCTCGGCTGCCGCGGCGCGGCGCGCTCGGACGCTCCAGGGACAGGCGCTTCGACCCGGGAGGTGCGCACATGCCCGACGTCCCGATCCGCACGCGCGAGGGTGCGGAGACGACTCTCCGGTCCGCCGAGGTGGCCCGCCTCGCCGGCAGCCTCCGCGGCGAGGTGGTCACGACGGACGCGCCGCACTACGAGGAGGCGCGCCGCGTGTGGAACGCCACCGTCGTGCGCCGGCCGGCGCTCATCGTGCGCTGTCGCAGCGCGGCGGACGTGGTGCGCGCGGTGCGCTTCGCCCGCGAGCACGACCTGCTGCTCGGCGTGCGCGGGGGCGGGCACAACATCGCCGGGAACGGGCTCGTCGACCGCGGGCTGCTCGTCGACCTGTCGTCGATGCGGGGCGTGCGCGTCGACCCGGTGCGGCGCCTGGCGCAGGTGGAGGGTGGCGCGCTGCTGGGCGACGTCGATCGCGACACGCAGACGTTCGCGCTGGCCACCCCGCTCGGCATCAACTCCACCACGGGCGTCGGTGGGTTGACGCTGGGCGGCGGCTACGGCTGGCTGTCGCGCAGCTTCGGGCTCACCGTCGACAACGTGCGCGCGGCGGACGTGGTGACCGCCGACGGCGCGCTGCTGCGCGTGAGCGAGGCCGAGCATCCCGACCTGTTCTGGGCGCTGCGCGGCGGCGGCGGCAACTTCGGCGTCGTCACGTCGTTCGAGTACGCGCTGCACCCCGTCGGTCCCGAGGTGCTCGCGGGGCTCATCGTGCATCCGTTCGGCCGCGCGGACGAGCTCCTGCGCCGGTACCGCGACGTGATGCGGGCGGCGCCCGACGCGCTCACCGCGTGGGCCGTGCTGCGGAAGGCGCCGCCGCTTCCGTTCCTGCCGACGACGGTCCATGGCCGGCACGTCGTGATCATCGCGGTGTGCTACTGCGGTGCGCGGTCGGACGGCGACCGCGCGCTCCGTGCGCTCCGCGCGATCGGCGAGCCGATCGCCGACGTAGTCGACTGGACGCCGTACGCCGGGTTCCAGCAGGCGTTCGATCCGCTGCTCGCGCCGGGCGCGCGCAACTACTGGAAGACGCACAACTTCTCGACGCTGCACGATCCGCTCATCGACACGCTCGTCGATCGCGTGCCGCACCTCCCGGGGCCCCTGTCCGAGATCTTCCTGGCGCACCTCGGCGGCGCGGTCGCGCGTCGCCCCGACGACAGCACCGCGTATGCGGGACGCCGCGCGGAGTTCGTGATGAACGTGCACGCACGCTGGGAGGACCGCAGGTCGGACGACGCGTTCGTCGCCTGGGCGCGCGACCTCGCCACGGTCACCGCGCCGTACGCGGCCAGCGGCGGCGCGTACGTGAACTTCATGACCGCCGACGAGGGACACCGGGTGCGCGCAGCGTACGGCGGCAACTACGACCGGCTGACGGCGATCAAGGCGAAGTACGACCCGCGCAACGTCTTCCGGGTGAACCAGAACGTCGCGCCGGCGCCGGCCGTCAGCGGCCGCTACCCGTCCATCGGCACCGCGGTGCCGGCCGGCCAGCGGCTCCGGCCCAGCTAGGGCTACCGGTGGCGTCGGGGCTCCCCGGATTCTCGGCGGCGCGGCGCGCTCCCGCACGCGCGGGAGCGCGCTGTATATTCCCCGACGAGGGGCGTTAGCTCAGCTGGGAGAGCACCTGCTTTGCAAGCAGGGGGTCATCGGTTCGAACCCGATACGCTCCACTACCGTAACCCGAGGGCCCGCAACGCGTTGGCGCGTTGCGGGCCCTCGACGCGTCGGGCCGCCGGTGGGGCTCGTCGGGACCCGACGAGGAGGGCTCCACCTCCCATCTAGGCGACCGGACGAACGTCCGCGCGAGCGTCAGGCGGCTCTGCGGCGTCGGCGCTGCGCTCCTCGCCCGAACGGCGGGCGGCCGTGCCACTGACGCCCTGCGCGGGCCCCGCGGTGGTGAGGACGCCGTCGCCGGTGCGATCGCCGTCCGCCGTGGTCGGACCACCGCCATCGCGTGCCACGTCCTGGGCACGCGCGGGGCGCGCCGCCTCTCCGGCGAGATCGGGACGCGCGTCGCATGGCCGATGATCGGGACGCCGCGACCCGATGCGACGCGGCGGCGGCGCTCCCGCTGCACGACACGACGGCGCGCGACGGGGCCGACGTGCGCGACCTCGATGACGAGCCGCGAGCCCGCGCCGCGCGCTGGCGCACGCACGTCTCGCGGACGCGCCGACCCGCGGCCCGCGCGCCTCGGCCCCGCACACCCGCACGCCTGCGGTGCCGAACGCGTGCACCGCCTCGCGACCCGCCGCAGCGCGTGACGAGCCGCGCCTGCGTCCGGCGATGTGCGCGCGCGCCGTGTCCGCACGCGCACCGCTCCTTCACACCGGGGGCGTGACGATGCGGGCGGGCACGCTGGTCCGGTAGAGGTACCTGCAGGCACTCGACGACGCGACGCGACGCGGCACTCCGGTGCTCACGTGCATCGCGACACGCCCGCAGGCTACCGCCATCGGGAGGTCACTCATGGACACCGAAGGTCGACGGCGCGCGTGGCGCCGGCTCGCGGTCATCGTCGCCGCGACGAGCCTCGCAGCGAGCGTCGCCGGCGCACAGGCGACGCAGCCCGGCACGATCAGCGGCCGGGTCACGGACGCGGCCAACCAGCAGCCCATCGTCGCCGCGCAGATCGGCATCACCGGCACGACGCTCGGCGCGGTCACCGGCGCCGACGGCCGTTACACGATCCGCGGCGTGCCCGCGGGCGCGGTGACGCTGCGCGCGCTGCGCGTGGGCTACTCGGAGCGCACGCTGGCGGTGACCGTTCCCGCCGGCGGCACCGCGACCGCCGACATCGCGATGCGCGCCGCGCTGGTGAACCTCACGCCGGTCGTGACCACCGCGACGGGCCAGGAGCGGCGCGTGGAGGTGGGCAACGCGATCGGGCAGGTGAACGCGTCGGAGCTGGTACAGGAGCGGCCGATCGCCTCGGTGGGCGATCTGCTCACGGCCCGCACGCCGGGCGTGCAGGTGCTGCCCGGCACGTCGACGGGCGCGGGCGCGCGCATCCGCGTGCGCGGCCTCAACTCGCTGTCGCTGTCGAACGATCCGGTCTTCGTCATCGACGGCGTGCGGATGACGAGCACCTCCGGCTCCTCGAGCATCAGCGCGGGCGGCACGCTTCCCAGCCGCACGGGCGACCTCAACCCCGAGGAGATCGAGTCGATCGAGGTAGTGCGCGGGCCGTCGGCCGCGACGCTCTACGGCACGGACGCCGCGAACGGCGTCATCGTCATCACGACCAAGAAGGGGCGCGCCGGCCGCACGCAGTGGAACGCGTACGTGGAGCAGGGGCGCGTGACGGACGAGAGCCCGTACCCCGACGCGTGGAGCAGCTACGGCCGCACGCTCGCCACGGGCGCGTTCACGCGCAACTGCTTCCTGGGTGGGGTGGCGAGCGGCCTCTGCGCGCAGGACAGCGTCTCGCGCTTCAACCTCTTCGAGGACGACGAGACGACGCCGATCGTGCCGGGCTACCGCGCCCAGTACGGCCTGCAGGCGAGCGGCGGCTCGGAAGGAGTGCGGTTCTTCTTCTCGGGCGAGTACGAGGGCGAGGACGGCCGCTGGCGGATGCCGCGCGTCTTCGAGAACCAGCTGCGGGCGAGCGGCTCGCGCCTGCAGGAGGAGTGGCTGCGCCCGAACGCGATCACGAAGCTGAGCGGCCGCGCGAACATCTCCGCCACGGTCACGCCGCAGATGGACGTCAACCTGTCGGTCGGCTACGTGCAGAGCGAGTTCCGCCTGCAGCCCTCGGACAACAACACGATCGGGCTGCTCTCCAACGCGCTCGGCGGGCCGGGCACGAAGTACAACGTGTCGGGCGGCGACACGCTCTACGGGTACCGCACCTTCACGCCCGAGCGGATGTTCCAGCAGCTGACGACGCAGGACGTCGACCGGTTCCTCGGATCGGCGAACGGCAACTGGCGCGCGCGCTCCTGGCTCTCCATCCGTGGCAACTTCGGTCTCGACTACACCGGGCGCCGCGATCAGCAGCTGTGCCGGTTCTCGGAGTGCGTGCAGGCGTTCGAGCAGGACCTCGGCTTCAAGGAGGACGATCGCGCCCGCATCTATCAGTACACGTCGGACCTCAACGCGACGGCGACGCTGCGGCCGTGGGAGACGGTGACATCGAAGACGACCGCCGGCGTGCAGTACTTCCGGTCCCTGTTCGATCGCAATGGCGCGTTCGGCTCCGTCCTGTCCCCGGGCGGCACCACCGTCTCGCAGACGGCGCGGCAGTCGGCGGAGGAGGTGACGACCGAGGCGCGCACGGTCGGCGCGTTCGTGGAGCAGACGTTCGGGCTGCGCGACCGGCTGTTCGTCACCGGCGCGCTGCGCGCCGACGACAACTCCGCGTTCGGCGCCGACTTCAGCGCGGTCGTCTACCCCAAGGCGAGCGTGTCGTGGGTCCTCTCGGACGAGCCATTCCTCGGCCGACCCGGGTGGCTCGACCAGCTGCGCGTGCGCTCGGCGTGGGGCGCCTCGGGCGTGCAGCCCGGCACCACGGACGCGGCGCGCTTCTTCATCGGGCGCACCGTCGTGCAGGACGAGGAGGAGTCGGGCGGGCTGACCTTCGGGTCGGTCGGCAACTCGCAGCTCAAGCCCGAGTACACGCAGGAGTTCGAGGCCGGGCTCGACGCCACGGTGTTCGGCGGCCGGATCTCGGCGGAGCTGACGCACTACCGCAAGAACTCGCGCGATGCCCTCGTGCAGCGCGTGCTCCCGGGCTCCAGCGGCACCGACTCGACGGTGGTCTTCGCGAACCTCGGGCGGGTGCGCAACACCGGGTGGGAGGCGCTGGTCAACGTCCGCCCGCTCGACCTGCGCGCGCTGACGTGGAACCTGTCGGTGAACGCGTCCACGAACTCGAACCGCATCGTGGACCTCGGCGACGTGCCGCCGATCATCGGCACGACCATCGACCAGCGTGAGGGCTACCCGCTCAACGCGTACTTCCAGCGCCGCTACACCTACGCCGACGCCAACGGCGACGGCCTGATCGCGCGCGGCGAGGTGCAGGTCGACACCGCCCGCACGTTCCTGGGCTACTCGATCCCGCGTCACGAGGTGGCGGTCACGAACGCAGTCGATCTCTTCGGACGCCGCGTGCGCGTCTCCGCGCTCGTCGATTACAAGGGCGGCCACAAGCTGTACAACAACACGGAGCGCATCCGCTGCGCGAGCCGCAACAACTGCGTGGGGCTGATCGACCCGAACGCCTCGCTCGAGGAGCAGGCTCGGACGATCGCGCTCCGCGAGACGCAGGTGCAGTCGCTCGCCGGCTACATCGAGGACGCGTCGTTCGTGCGGCTGCGCGAGGTGGCGGTGGTCCTCACCGCGCCCGACGCCTGGGCGCGCCGCTTCCGCAGCCGCGCGGTGAGCGTGCAGCTGTCGGCGCGCAACCTCGGGCTGTGGACGGACTACACGGGCATCGATCCGGAGAGCAACTACAACCTGCTCACCGACGTGCCGCAGGACTTCCAGACGGCCGCGCCGGCGCGGACGTACACGATCCGCTTCAACCTGGGCTTCTGACCATGCGCTCCCACCGACAGATCGACGGCGCTCCGGCGCGCGTTCCGCGAGGCGCTCGGGGCCGCGGCCGCTGGGCGCGCGGCGCGATGGGCGCGGCGCTGGCCGGCGCGGGCCTGCTCGCCGCCGCGTGCAGCCCCGACCGACTGCTCGACGTGACGGACCCCGACATCGTGAACCCCGACGTGCTGCGCACGCCCGCGGGCGCCGAAGCGCTGCGCTTGGGCGCCGTGCTGCAGCTCTCGAAGGCGACGGCGGGGAACGACCAGCTCGACGTGAACACGTCGAACATCGACACGATGCTCCTCCTGAGCGGGCTGCTGGCCGACGAGTTCCGCTCGGGCGACACCTTCGTCCAGCGCGACGAGACGGACCGGCGCGCCGTGCAGACGCAGAACGCGAACGTCGACGACGCGTATCGCGCGATCCAGCGCGCGCGCACGAACGCGCAGCTCGCGGCGGCCGCCGTGACCGAGTTCGCGCCCGATGCGCCGGCCTGGCACGTCCCCCAGATATACTGGGTGCAGGCGTACGCCGAGGTGCTGCTGGCGGAGTACTTCTGCGGCGCGGTGCCGGTGAGCGAGGCGCGACTCGACGGCACGATCGAGAACTCGGCCGGGCTGACGACCGAGGCGATGCTGCAGCGTGCGGTCGCGCACGCGGACAGCGGGCTCGCCGGGCTGGGCACCGCCACGGGCGCCGACGCGGAGCGCATCCGCCACGCGCTGCAGGTGACGCGCGGCCGCGCGCTCCTGAACCTGGACCGGCCCGCACAGGCGGCCGAGGCGGTGCGCGGCGTGCCGACCACGTACGCGTACAGCTTCTTCTTCAACCAGACCGCGATCTTCAACCAGCTCTGGGACTTCGTGAACAACCAGGGCCGCTACACCGTGAGCGCGGGCGAGGGGGGGAATGGGTTGAACTTCGCCGTCGGCGACCCGCGCGTGCCCGTGTGCCGGGGCGGCGATGCGACGTGCCGCGCGGAGGGCGTCACGCGCACCAACATCTTCGACACGTCGAACGAGACGGTGGTCCCGTTCTGGGTGCAGCTCAAGTATCCCGACCGCGACACGCCGTTCGCCGCCGTCACCGGCATCGAGGCGCGGCTGATCGAGGCGGAGGCGCAGCTGCGCGCGGGCGGCGACTGGCTCGCGTCGCTCAACGCGCTGCGCGGCACGCAGGCCGGGCTCGCGCCGCTCGCGGATCCGGGGCCGCAGGCGGCGGACGTCGACCTGTTCTTCCGCGAGCGCGCCTTCTGGCTCTTCGGCACCGGCCACCGGCTCGGCGACCTGCGGCGGCTCGTGCGGCAGTACGGGCGCGGTGCGGAGAGCGTCTTCCCGACCGGCGCCTACGTGAAGGGGAGCACGTACGGGACGGACGTCAGCTTCCCGGTGCCGCAGTCCGAGGAGAACAACCCGAACTACCAGCCCTCCGCCTGCGTCACGACCCGCGCCTGACGGCCGCCGTCGGGCACCCCGCGTCCCCGTCGCGCTCCGGTGCGGCGGGGACGCGGGCGTTCGGCGTCTCCCGCCGCGAGGCGTGCGCGAACCGGGCGGCCAGCCCCGCCGTTGACCGTGGAGCGCCCTGGGAGGCCGCGCCGGCGTTGGCCGCGCCCGACGCCCCGGCTAGCTTCCGCCCCGCAACGCCCGGTGACCCGCGCCGGGCACGCCCGCACCCTTCGCCGTCCGACATGTCGACCACCGTCGCCCCGTCCTCCGTCCCGGCCGTCGGCACCCCCGCGCCCGACTTCACGCTCGCCAGCACCTCGGGCGAGAAGGTCTCGCTCGCGTCGCTGCGCGGCCGCCGGGCGCTGCTCGCCTTCTTCCCGCTCGCGTTCACGAGCACCTGCACGGCCGAGCTGTGCGCGTTGACCGACGATTGGGACGCCTTCACCGGCCACGGCGTGGTCGTGCTGCCCATCAGCGTGGACTCGGTGCCGACGCTGAAGGAGTTCAAGGCGAAGCACGAGATGAAGGTCGACCTGCTGAGCGACTTCAAGCGCGAGGCCTCGCGCGCCTACGGCGTGCTGCTCCCCGAGCAGTACTTCTCGGCGCGCGCCTACTTCCTGATCGACGAGGAGGGCGCGGTGCGCTGGGCGCACGTCGAGGCGAACCCCGGACAGCGGCGCGAGAACGCGGAGATCCTCGCCGAGATCGCGAAGCTCGGCTGAGCGGCGCGCGTGGCGGTACGGCGAACGGGGGCGGGCTCCAGTGGAGCCCGCCCCCGTTCGCGATCCGGCGCTGGTCCGGCGTTCGGCCGGATGCGCCCTCAGGCCTGCGCGTTCTCGCTGCCGTCGGTGATGGTCGCCGTGCCGTTGGTGCTCGTGCCGCCGGCGTTGACCGTGATGCGCCGCGGCTGCGGGAGCGCCGCCTTCGGCAGCCGCACGCGGAGCAGGCCGTGCTCCGACTCGGCCGCGATCGCGCTCTCGTCGAAGCCCTTCGGCAGGCGGAAGCTGCGGACGAAGCGGCCGTGCATCCGCTCGCGCACGTGCGTGCGCTCGTTCTCGCGCGACGTGTACGTGCGCTCGCCGGCCACGGTCAGGACGCCGCGGTCGACGGTGATCTCCAGCTTCGCCGGGTCGATCCCCGGCACCTCGAGCTCGAGGACGAACTCGTTCTCGCTCTCGCGCACGTCGGCCGCCGGAGCCCACGTGGGGCGGCCGTTCTGGAGGCCGAACGCGGGCTGCATCGCGCCCACCGTCTCGTCCAGCAGGCGGTCGATGTCGCGGCGGAGGGTCAGCATCGGGACGGTCGTGAACATGGGATACCTCGTCGTGCGTGGCGGTTGATCTGGATGAGGGCGCGAGCGCCGTGGCGCCCGACGGCCCGGCGCGGCGAGTCGTGTCCGCCGCGCGGCTGCCCCCGAGAAGGGCATCGCGCGTACCCGTCCCGTTCGGTCATTCCGGCCGACGTTCGCGCCGCCGATCGGTCAGCCCGACCGACCGGCTGTCGCCCTGACCGACCCGCGCGCGCCGTGACCTCGGGCGGTCCTCGCCGGTCCTCCATCCGTCGTCCCCTCGGGGACCAGCTTGTCCTCTGGCGAGCGCGACGGATACGTTTGCGCTCCCGCTCCGCTTCCCGCCTCGCGCCGCCGTGTCCGCCTCACTCCTCTCCACCCTCGTCGCGCTCGCCGCCCGGCAGGCGGAGCCCGATCTCGTCCTTCCCTCGGCGCTCGCCGAGCTGCGCACCGCGCATGGCCTCGACGCCGCCTCGGTCTGGATCCCCGGCGTCTCCGGGCCCGAGCGCCGCTGGGCCGCGGGCGAGCAGGGGAGCGAGGAGCCGGCCGCGGCGCGCGCGCTGTTCGTCGACGGTGCGCGGGCCGGCGCGGGCGCCTGCGCGGCCGTCTCGCTCCGGCTGCGCGGCCAGCTCGTCGGCGCGCTCGTGCTGACGGGGGGCGAGGCGGCGGCCGCCGCGGATGCGGTCGGGCCGGTCGGGGACCTCCTCTCGGTGCTGGTCGGCCACGCCGCGCGCGCCGCCGACCTGACGGCGGAGCGTGATACGCGCACCGCGGAGCTGGACGAGCAGCGCCGCTTCGCCGAGTGCGTGGTCGACTCGCTGCCGCTCGGCGTGTACGTGATCGACCGCGACTACCGCGTGCAGCTCTGGAACCGCAAGCGCGAGGTCGGCACGCAGGGGCTCGCCCGCGAGGCCGCGCTCGGCCGCTCGATCTTCGACGTCATGACGCGCCAGAACGCGGCGCTCATGCGGCAGGAGTTCGACGAGGTGTTCGCGACGGGGAAGATGCAGCAGCTGCAGCTCGAGTCGCGCTCGACGGGCGAGCCGCTGACGTACCGCCTCTCCAAGATCCCGATGCGCGACGAGTCGGGCGAGGTGTCGCACGTCATCACGGTCGGCGAGGACGTGACGGAGTGGAAGGCGGCCATGGAGCGCACCGCGCAGGCCGAGAAGCTGGCCGCCATCGGGCAGCTCGCCGCGGGCGTCATGCACGAGATCAACAACCCGCTGGCGACGATCGCCGCGTGTGCGGAGACGATGACGCTGACGCTCGCCGAGCTGCCGCGGGTGCAGCAGGCGCCGCCGGGCTTCGCCGAGTACCTGCGCATCATCGACCACGAGGTGCACCGCTGCCGGGGCATCGCGGAGGGGCTGCTCAACTTCAGCCGCGCCAAGCCGCTGCAGCGCGTCGCCCTCGGCCTCAACGCGGTCGTCGAGCAGACGCTCTTCCTGCTGAAGCACCACTCGCGCTTCAAGCGCTGCCTCGTGCGCCTGGACCTGGAGGACGGCACGGGCCCGCGCGTGCTGTGCGACCCCGACCAGATCACGCAGGTCGCGATGGCGCTGCTCCTCAACGCCGCCGACGCCGTGGACGGCATCGCGCGCGGCGAGGACGAGATGCCGGCGGCGGTCACGCTGCGCACGCGCGCGAGCGCCGACGGCGCGGTGCTCGAGATCGAGGACGAGGGCACGGGCATCCCGCGCGAGACGCTGCCCAAGATCTTCGAGCCCTTCTTCACGACGAAGGCGCCGGGCTCCGGCACGGGGCTGGGCCTCGCCATCTGCTACGGGATCGTGCGCGATCACGGCGGCCGCATCGCGGTCGACAGCGAGCCGGGGCAGGGCAGCACCTTCCGCGTCGTCCTGCCGCTGGCCGCGTGAGCGATCGCGATCCGGAGGCCGCCGCCGTGCGCCCCCGGGTGCGCGTGCTCGTCGCCGAGGACGAGGCGCACCTCGGCACCCTGCTGGAGCAGTTCCTGATCGGGCGTGGCCACGCGGTCACGCTCGTGCGCGACGGCCGCGCGGCGCTCGCCGCGCTGCAGGCGCGCGACTACGACGTGGCGCTGACCGACGTGCAGATGCCGGGCATGGACGGGCTCGCGCTGCTCGCGGCCGCGCGCGCGCTCCCGCTCCCGCCCGAGGTCATCGTCGTGACGGGCAACGGGGCCGCGGAGACGCAGCTGAAGGCGCTGCGGCAGGGCGCCTACGACGCGGTCGCCAAGCCGTATCGCATGGCCGAGATCGACCTGCTCGTGCAGCGCGCCGCCGAGAAGCGCGCGCTCCGGCGCGAGCTCGCGGCCCGCCCGCCCGCGGACGTCGCCGCTCGGGAGTTCCTCACGGCCGATGCGCCGCTCGCCGACGCCGTGGCGCGCGCCGCCGCCAGCGGCGCGCCGCAGCTCCTCGTCGGGGAGCCGGGGACGGGCAAGCGCACGCTCGCGCACTGGCTGCATGCGCGCGCCGGGCGCGCGGGTCCCTTCGTGGTGGTCGACGCCACCGTCGGCGCGCCGGATGCGCGCGCCGCGCTCGTCGCGCGCGACGGCACGCTCCTCGTGCGCCGCGCCGAGCGGCTGCCCGCGGACACGATCGCGGCGCTGGTCGCCGCGGCGGCCGCGCCAGAGTCGGAGCACGCGCTCGTCGTCGCGGTGGACGCTCCCGCCGCGGACGCCGCCCGTCGCGCGCCGTTCGCCGACCGGGTGACGGTGCTGCCGCCGCTGCGCGAGCGCCCCGCCGACGTGCCCCTGATCGCCGAGCGGATCGCGACCCGGCTGCACGGCGGCGCGCCGCTGGCGCTGGCGGACGGGACGCGCGCCGCGCTCGCGGGCCGCACGTGGCCCGGGAACGCGGCCGAGCTGGCGGCGGTGGTGGCGGGCGCCGTGGCGCGCGTCCCCGCCGATGCGGACGTGCTCCCCCCGGCGGCGCTCGGCGAGCGGCCGTCCTGAGTCCGGGCTGCGGCGCCGGCGCGCCGCGCGTTACCTTGTCGGCCGGCACCCGCGAGCCGGCTCGGCCGTGGCGGCGCCCCCCGTCTCCCGCCCGCCCGTGAAGATCCTCGTCATCGAAGACGACCCGACCGTCGGCCAGTTCGTGAAGCGCGGCCTCGAGGAGCAGCGGTGGGTCGTGGATCTCGTCGCCGACGGCGAGGCCGGCGAGCGCCTCGCGGGCAGCGGCGCCTACGACCTGATCATCCTCGACATGCGGCTCCCCGGCCGCTCGGGGCTCGACGTGCTGAACGGCCTCCGCGGCCGCGGCTTCGAGCGCCCGGTGCTCGTGCTGACCGCGCAGGACGCGGTCGACGCGAAGGTCGCCACGCTGCGCGCCGGCGCGGACGACTACGTCACCAAGCCGTTCGCCTTCGAGGAGCTGCTCGCGCGCGTCGAGGCGCTCGCCCGCCGTCCGCGCGCCATCGCGTCGCCGACGCTGCGCGTCGCGGACCTGGAGCTCGACCAGGCGACGCACGAGGTGCGGCGCGCCGGCGAGCGGATCGAGCTGACGCCCAAGGAGTACGCGGTGCTCGAGTACCTGATGCGCCACGCCGGGCGCGTGATGAGCCGCACGCTCATCACCGAGTACGCGTGGGGGTATCACTTCGACCCCGGCACCAACATCGTCGACGTGGTGATCAACCACCTGCGCAAGAAGATCGACGCCCGCCACGAGCAGAAGCTGATCCACACGGTGCGCGGGGTCGGGTACGTCGTGAAGAGCTGATGCCCTCGATCCGCGCGCGCCTCACCGCGACCTACGCGCTCGCCCTGACGGCGACGCTCGCCATCTTCGCCGCCACGCTCTGGCTGGCGCGCGGGGCGGCAGGGGACCGCGAGCTGCAGCGCTACGTGAACGAGGAGGCGCAGCTCACCATCCGCCTGCTGCAGCAGGCGCGCGGGCGCTCGGGCGACCTGCCGCTCACCGAGGCGGCGGACCCGCTGGTCGGGACCCTGCTGGCCGACCGCGCCCGGCTGCTGCTCGACGCGCTGCCGAACATCGTCATGCTCGCCGACACGGCCGGCCGCATCGTGTACCGGTCGGTGGAGGCCCGCACGCTCGACGTCCAGTCGTACGACGACCTGGTCTCCACGTCGCGCCGGCTGACGCCCACCATCGCCGGGACGCTCAACATCGCGCGCGAGACGACCGGCACGATCGGCGACTACGTGCGCGCCCGCGGGCTCGAGTCCACCGACCGCGTGCTGGTCGTCCGCATGGATGCGCCGAACAGCGTGCTGCCGATCCGCTCGGTCATCGTCGCGACCCCCACCCGCAGCTCGGACCGCGCGCGCCAGGAGCTGCTCGGCGCGATGCTCGCCGTCGCCCCGATCCTGCTCGGCGCCTCGGTCGCCGCGGCGTACTACATCTCCGGGCGCTCGCTGCGTCCGCTCGACAGCATGATGGACGCCGTCGAGGCCATCACCGACGGGCGCAGCCTGCATCGGCGCCTGGGCGTGGACGGCGCGGGCGAGGAGCTGGCGCGCCTGGGCACGACGCTGAACGAGATGATCGGCCGCCTAGAGACGTCGTTCGGCGGCCTGCGGCGCTTCACCGCCGACGCGAGCCACGAGCTCAAGACGCCGCTCACGGTCCTGCGCGCGAACGTGGAGCGCGCGATGGCGACGCCGCCCGGATCGCCCGAGCAGCTGGTGAACCTCGAGGAGGCGCTGCAGGAGATCACGCGCATGGCGGACCTCGTCGACAGCCTGCTGACGCTCGCGCGCTTCGACGAGGGGCGCTTCGACCTGCACCGCGAGCCCGTCCCGCTGGAGCCGCTCGTGCGCGAGGTCTACGAGACCGCGGTCATCCTGGGCGAGGACGCGGGGCTGCGGATCACGCTGCCCGCGCTCGAGCCGGCGACGGTGCTCGGCGATCGCATGCGGCTGCGGCACCTCTTCCTGAACCTCGTCACGAACGCGATCAAGTACACGCCGCGCGGCGGCGAGGTGGAGATCAGCCTGCGCCACGGCGACCCGACCGTCGCCTTCGTGGTGCGCGACACGGGCATCGGGATCGCCGCCGCCGACCTGCCCTACATCTTCGATCGGTTCTGGCGCGCCGACCGCGCGCGGTCGCGCCGCGCGCACGGGGAGGGCGGGGCCGTGGAGCGCGGCGGCTTCGGCCTCGGGCTGGCGATCGCGCAGTGGATCACGCAGGCGCACGGCGGCACGATCTCGGTCGTGTCGCGGCTCACGCGCGGGACGACCTTCACGGTGTCGCTGCCGATCCCGGCGCCCGAGGAGCTGGCCGCCGCCGAGGCGGAGGCGTAGCGCGCGGCGGAGGCGTAGCGCGAGGCCGAGGAGTAGGAGCACCCGCGCGCGCGGAGCCGGCCGGGCCGATTGGTGGCGCCACGCGACGATGTCGCGCCGACGGGCGGTTCGCGGCGGGGGATGGAGCGGACGATTTCGTTAATGGACGGTAACGGCGTCCTAATCCAATCCTAATCTTCGAACCATCCCTCTCTCATGTGCGCTGGCTAGACTCTGGCCCCGTAGGTCCGCGGAGATCAGTGACCCGTCACCGCCTTGCGCCCATGCTGAACAACCTGATCGAGTCGAAGGCCAAGAAGCAGCGGAGCGTGGGGGCGACCATCACGTCGGTCATCATCAACGGGAGCTTGGCCGTCCTGGCCGTCTACGCCACCGCGAACGCTGCGGTCGAGGCGGAGAAGCCCAAGGAAGAGAAGGTCGAGTTCGTCGAGATGAAGAAAGACGAGCCGCCCCCACCGAAGGAGGAGACGCCGCCTCCGCCCCCGCCACCCGATGTCGCGGTCGCGCCGCCGCCGCCGAAGGGGTTCCAGGTTCTCACGGCCCCCGTCGAGATCCCGGACGTCATCCCCGAGATCGACCTGAGCAAGAAGGTCACCGACGAGGCCGACTTCTCGGGCAAGGGCGTCGCGGGCGGCGTCGCCAAGGGCGTCGAGGGCGCCAAGGGTCCGGTCGTCCAGGACCAGCCGTACTTCGAGTTCCAGGTGGAGAAGCCGGTGGCGCCGGTGCCGGGCACGTCCGGCCCGCGCTACCCCGAGATCCTGAAGTCGTCGAACGTCGAGGGCGAGGTGCTGGCCCAGTTCGTCGTCGACACGACGGGCCGCGTCGAGAGCGGCTCGTTCAAGGTGCTGAAGTCGAGCCATGAGCTGTTCACGCAGGCCGTCCGCCAGGCCCTGCCGAACATGAAGTTCCTGCCCGCCGAGGTCGGCGGCCGCAAGGTGAAGCAGCTCGTGCAGCAGCCCTTCCAGTTCGCGCTCACCAAGTGATCCCGGCGGCGTCGCGCCGCGCGACGCCTCGGTCCCCCGTGTTCACACCGCTCCACCTCTCGTAACGGAGAATCGACGATGGAAATGGATCTGCTGCACCTCTGGGGCACGATGGGCTACTTCGCCAAGGGTATCGTGTTCACCCTGGCCATCATGTCCGTGTGGTCGCTGACCGTCATGATCCAGAAGTGGTGGCACATCCGCGCCGCGCAGGCGGAGACGCGGAAGTTCGCCCCCGAGTTCAGCCAGTTCCTCGAGGAGGACAACCTCACCGAGGCGATCAACCTGGCGCAGAGCTACAAGAAGTCGCACGTCGCCCGCGTGCTCGGCAACGCGCTCGACGAGGTCAAGCCGCTCATCATGGACGGCTCGGTCACCGTGGCCGACATCAACTCGGCCGAGCGCGCCGTCGAGCGCGAGATGCTGATGACGATCGTCGACCAGAAGCGCGGCCTCGGCGTCCTCGCGACGGTCGGTTCGACGGCCCCGTTCGTCGGTCTGCTCGGCACCACGATGGGCATCGTGAACGCCTTCACGGGCATGGCCACGTCGGGCTCGGGCGGTCTGTCCGCGATCTCGGCCGGTATCGCCGAGGCGCTCATCACGACGGCCTTCGGTCTGCTCGTCGCCATCCCGGCCGTGTGGATGTACAACTACTTCTCGACCAAGATCGACAACCTCACGGCCGAGATGACGTACACGTCCAAGGAGATGATCGACTATCTCATCAAGGGCGTCTCGGGCGAGTTCGGCCGTTCGCGCTTCACGCGCGAGTTCACGACCGGCACGGGCAACAACCCGATCTCGCAGTAATCGCGGCCACCCATACGACCGGACGCCCGTCCCCGGGCGGGCGTCCAGGCCACTAGGAGGAAGATCGAATGGGTATGTCCGCATCCGTGAGCGGATCCGCCGTGAAGGCGGAGCCCAACGTGACGCCGCTCGTCGACGTCATGCTGGTGCTCCTGATCATCTTCATGGTGATCATCCCGACGCTCTCGTCGGGCCTCAACGCGGAGCCGCCGCAGGGCATCAATCTGAAGACGCACCCCGAGGAGGAGGGCGACCAGCTCCTCGGCATCTCGCGCGACGGGCAGTACTACCTGAACCGCAACCCGATCCGCAACGAGACGCTGCACGACCAGCTGAAGGCGATCTACGACGTGCGCGAGACGGACAAGATCCTGTACATCCGCGCTGACCGGCAGCTCGAGTACTCGAAGGTGCTGGACGCGTCGGACATCGCCTCGAAGGCGGGCGTGCGCGTGGTCGGCTACATCAGCGAGCAGCAGCCGGGCACCGAGGCGCAGTCGATCGAGACGAAGGCCGCGGCCGCCGCGCCGGGAGGTACTCCATGAGCATGTCCACTGGTGGCGGCGGCGGGCTGAACGCCGAGCCGAACGTCACGCCGATGATCGACGTGCTCATGGTGCTCCTGATCATCTTCATGGTGATCGTGCCCTCGAGCCGCAAGGCGCTCGACGTCCAGCTGCCGGACCCGAACCCGGCGCCGACCACGTCGACCCCGTCGACGCAGATCGTGCTGGAGGTGCTGCCGGGTGATCAGTTCACGATCAACAAGCAGCCCGTCTCGGGCCCGCAGCTCGCGCAGCGCCTGAAGGAGCTCTACGACCCCCGTCCGGAGAAGATCATCTTCGTGAAGGGCGACCCGAAGGTGTCCTACCAGGCCGTCATCCAGGCCATGGACATCGCGCGCGGCGCCGGGGTGAAGGTGATCGGCATCCCGCCGAAGGACGCGGGCGCCTGAGCGGCCGACCTGCCGCCCCACGGGCGGCAGGCCACGATACGGCGGACGAACCTTCCGGGGCTCGTCCGCCGTAGTCGTGTGTAGAACACACCGCGCCATCGCGTGCGCTCGCGCACGCCCCTCCAGCCTCTTCCCTCCCGATCCCGCATGGCCCACGAGCCCTGGCGCGACGAGCCCGTCGACGCCGCCCAGGTGGAGCGGCCCCGACTCCGGCCGCCGGTCGGCATCCCGTCGCGCGTCGGCAGCAGCCGGCGCGTCACCGTCCTCTCCATCGGCCTGCACCTGCTGGTGGTGCTGCTGATCCTCGCGCCGTGGGCCGCGCCCGCGGTGCTCGAGGAGATCGAGGGCGCCGGCGGTCCCGGCCCGGCCGGCGGTGGGGGCGGCGGCACGATGGGCACCGGCGGGCGCCGTGGACTCGGCGTGCGCGAGCGGCTGCACTACGTGCAGGTCGCGCCGGCACCCGCCGCGCCCACGCCCGCCGCCACGCCGGCGCCGGTCGTCCCGCCGCCCGAGCCGCCGAAGCCCACGCCGACCCCGGTCCCGACGCCGCCCGTCACCCCGCCGCAGCCCGCGGCGCCCACGCCGACTCCCGCGCCGCAGGCAAGCGCGGAGGTCGGCGCCTCCGCGCCCACGGCCGGCGTCGGCGGCGGCACGGGGAACGACGGCTCGGCGGGCTCTGGCCCCGGCTCGGGCGGCGGCGTCGGCGCGGGGATCGGCACGGGGCGGGGGAGCGGCATCGGCCCCGGCACGGGCGGCGGCAACGGCGAGGTCTTCCCGCCGCAGCCGACCGAGGTCTTCATCCCGCCCCTTCCGTATCCGAAGAGCGTGCGCGGCACCAAGCTGCTCGCGATCTTCGACGTCGACTCGACCGGCAAGGTGCTCGGCTTCGAGTTCACGCAGACGCGCGACGGCGGCTACAACCGCAAGCTGCGCGAGGTGCTCGGCGGGTTCCGCTTCCGACCCGGCACGCGACCCGACGGCACGCCGGTCCGCGCGAAGGGCCAGATCGCCTACGAGTTCTAGACGCCCGCCTCCTCCACGGAAGCGGGCGTTCTTGCGTGCGGGACCCCGCGCGTCGCAGGGGGCGACGCGCATCTCGTTGCGCCGGTGGCCGCTATGGCATCCCACCGTGCACGCCAGTATGTTGCCCGCCACGATCGCCGGGGTCGCTTCATACGTTCCCGCCTGCCCGGCACCCCCTGTCCGCATGCGCGCATGAGCAGTCTGGCCGCCGAGCCCCGCGCCGGCGCGGAGCAGCCGCACGCCGAACCCGGTGGAGAGCAGGAGTTCGTCAAGGCGCTGACCTTGATGGACGCGACGATGCTCGTCGCCGGCTCCATGATCGGCTCGGGCATCTTCATCGTCTCGGCGGACATCGCGCGCACGCTCCAGTCGCCCGCGTACCTGCTGCTCGCGTGGGTGCTCACCGGCGTCATCACGCTCCTCGGCGCGCTGGCCTACGGCGAGCTGGCCGCGATGTATCCGCGCGCCGGCGGCCAGTACGTGTTCCTGCGCGAGGCGATGGGCCCGCTGATGGGCTTCCTCTATGGATGGACGCTGTTCGTCGTCATCCAGACCGGGACGATCGCCGCCGTCGCCGTCGCGTTCGGCCGCTTCCTCGGCGTGCTCTTTCCCGCCGTCAGCCCGGACCGCTTCGCGTGGTTCCCGCAGGCCGACGTCTGCGTGGCATGGCTCGGCTGCCGCGACGCGGCGACGCAGAGCATCCAGCTCGGGCTCACGCCGCAGCGCCTCGTCGGCCTCCTGAGCGTGTGGGTGCTGACGCTGGTGAACCTGCGCGGCGTGCGCGAGGGCAAAGCGGTGCAGACCTCGCTCACCGTCATCAAGACGGGCGCGCTCGCCCTGATCATCATCCTCGGCCTCACCATCGGCCGGAACGCCACCGCGGTCGCCGCGAACTTCGCCTCCGGCCAGTTCGCGCCCGACGTGAGCTTCACGACGCCGTTCGTCATCGTCTTCGGCTCGGCGCTGGTCGGCTCGCTGTTCTCCAGCGACGCCTGGAACAACGTCACGTTCGCGGCCGCCGAGGTGAAGAACCCACGCCGCAACCTGCCGCTGGCGCTGGTGCTCGGCACCGGCCTCGTGACGCTGCTGTACGTCGCGGCCAACGTCTCGTACCTGAACGTCCTGCCGCTCGCCGGCACGCCGGGCGCCGCCTCGGTGCTCGAGCGCGGCATCCAGCACGCGACGCAGGACCGCGTCGGCACCGCGGTGGCCGAGGTGATCTTCGGCGGCGGGGCGGGGACGATCATGGCGATCGCGATCCTGATCTCGACCTTCGGCTGCAACAACGGCCTGATCCTCGCCGGCGCGCGCGTCTACTGGGCGATGGCCCGCGACCGGCTGTTCTTCCAGCGCGCCGGGACCCTGAACGCGAACGGCGTCCCCGCCTTCGCGCTGATCGCGCAGGCCATCTGGACGACGCTGCTCTGCCTGACGGGCACCTACGGCCAGCTGCTCGACTACGTGATCTTCGCCGCGCTCGTGTTCTACGCCCTGACGACGATCGGGCTGTTCATCCTGCGCCGCACGCGCCCCGACGCGGAGCGCCCCTACCGCGCGATCGGGTATCCCGTGCTGCCCGCGCTCTACATCGCGCTGAGCACCGGGGTCGCGATCATCCTGCTGGTGGCCGAGAAGACGCGCACCCAGGCGATCTCGGGGCTCGTGCTCGTGCTCATCGGGGTGCCCGTCTACCTCGCGTGGCGCTCGCGGGACCGCGGCGCCGCGGCGGCCTCCTAACGTCCCAGTCTTTCCACCGGCCGGCGCTCCGCGCCGGCCGTCGGCGTTCCGCCCCCACCCTCACCACCCGACCGCATGGCCTCGTCGCAGTCCGCCTTGCTCTGGCTCATCCTCGGCCTCAGTGGCGCCGCCCTCGTGTTCGCCGTCTTCCTGTCGCGGTGGGTGCTCGCGCGGGACCGTGGCGAGGCGTCGATGCAGCGCATCTCGAACGCGATCCAGGAGGGGGCGGAAGCGTTCCTCGCCCGCCAGTACAAGACGATCGGCCTGCTCTCGATCGTGGTGGCGGCGCTGATCTACATCGGGTACGCCTTCTTCCGTCCCGCCGAGGAGGGCGCCGGTGCGCTGCCGAGCAGCACCTTCGCGCTCTACACGACGCTGTCGTTCCTGCTCGGCGCGATCTGCTCGGGCTTCGCGGGCTTCATGGGCATGTGGGTGTCCATCCGCACGAACATCCGCACGGCGTCGGCGGCGCGCACGTCGCTCAACGCGGCGCTGCAGACGGCGCTGCGCGGCGGGGCGGTGTCGGGGCTGTTCACGGTCGCGATGTCGCTCGTCGGCGTCGCGGGGCTCTTCTGGGCGCTCGACGCGTTCGCGCCGGCCGGCGTCAGCGCCGACGAGTGGACCCGTCGCATCCCATTCCTGATCGTCGGCTTCGGCTTCGGCGCGTCGTTCGTCGCGCTCTTCGCGCAGCTCGGCGGCGGCATCTACACGAAAGCCGCGGACGTCGGCGCGGACCTCGTCGGCAAGGTCGAGGCGGGAATCCCCGAGGACGACCCGCGCAACCCGGCCGTCATCGCGGACCTGGTGGGCGACAACGTCGGCGACTGCGCCGGCCGCGGCGCCGACCTGTTCGAGTCGACGGCCGCCGAGAACATCGGCGCGATGATCCTGGGCGTGCTGCTCTTCCCGTTCTTCGGCGTGCGGGGCGTGCTCTTCCCGCTCGTCGTCGGCGCGGTGGGGCTCATGGCGTCGATCGTCGGCGTGATGGCGGTGCGCACGAGCGGCACCGAGGATCCGATGAAGGCGCTCAACCGCGGCTTCTACGTGACGTCGGCGCTCGTCGCGGTCGCGTTCTTCTTCCTCTGCCGCTGGCTGCTGGCCACGGATGCGGCCCCGGACGCCTGGCTGAACTTCTTCTACTGCGCGCTGATCGGGCTCGCGACGGCGTTCGCGTTCGTCTACATCACGCAGTACTACACCGAGTACCGCTACCGCCCGGTGCTCTCGATCGCGGAGGCCAGCCAGACCGGCCCGGCGACGAACATCATCGCCGGCCTCGCGGTCGGCATGGAGTCGACGGTGCTGCCGGTCATCACGGTGGCCATCGCCATCGTCGGCAGCTACTACCTCGGCCAGAACAGCGGCCTGGTCGACGCCGCCGGCCAGCCGGTGGGCGGCCTGTTCGGCACCGCCGTGGCGACGATGGGCATGCTCGGCACGGCCGGCTACATCCTCGCGATGGACGTGTTCGGCCCGATCACCGACAACGCCGGCGGCATCGTCGAGATGTCGGAGCAGCCGGACGAGATCCGCGAGAAGACCGACCGCCTGGACGCCGTCGGCAACACGACGAAGGCGCTCACCAAGGGCTACGCGATCGGCTCCGCCGCGCTGGCCGCCTTCCTCCTCTTCTCGGCCTACCTCGACGAGGTGCGGCTGCTGACGGGGACCGAGCTGACGGTCAACATCTCCAAGCCGCAGGTGTTCGTCGCCGGCCTGCTCGGCGCGATGCTCGTGTTCTGGTTCTCCTCGCTGGCGATGACGGCCGTCCGCAAGGCCGCGCAGAGCGTCATCACCGAGGTGCGCCGCCAGTTCCGCGAGATGCCCGGCATCATGCAGGGCACCCAGCAGCCCGACTACGGCCGCTGCGTCGACATCGTGACCGTCGGCGCGCTCAAGGCGATGGTGGTGCCGGGCGCGCTCGTCGTCCTCTTCCCGATCGCCGTCGGTCTCGTCTTCAAGCAGTTCGGCATCGGCGCCGAGGCGGTGGCCGCGTTCCTCATGATCGCGACCATCGCGGGCATCCTGATGGCCGGCTTCCTGAACAACGGCGGCGGCGCGTGGGACAACGCGAAGAAGTACATCGAGACGGGCGCGTACGGCGGCAAGCGGTCGGAGGCCCACAAGGCGGCCGTGGTCGGCGACACGGTCGGCGACCCGTTCAAGGACACGGCCGGCCCGTCGCTCCACGTGCTGGTGAAGCTCCTCAGCACGATCACGCTCGTCCTCGCCCCGCTCTTCATCTGACGTAGCGGCCGGCGGTCAGCGATCAGGGAACTGCCCGCCGGCGCGGATGGACGCCTGGTCGGGGAGTTCGCTGATCGCTGAACGCTTTCCGCTGATCGTTCCTCGCATTTCATGGCCTCATTCTTCGCACGCAAGCCGATCGCGGCGCTGGTGCCCGAGAACGCGGAGGGCTCGCACGGCCTCCGGCGGACGCTCGGCGCCAAGGATCTGGTGCTGCTCTCCATCGGCGCGGTCATCGGCGCCGGGATCTTCTCGACGCTCGGCACCGCCGCCGCCGGCGAGGTGCGCGCTACGGGCGAGGTGGTGCGCTACGGCGCTGGCCCCGCGCTCATCCTCTCGTTCGTGCTGCTCGGCGCCGTCTGCGCCCTGGCGGCGCTGTGCTACGCCGAGCTGGCGAGCATGATCCCGCAGGCCGGGAGCGCGTACGCCTACTCGTACGCGACGCTGGGCGAGCTGATCGCCTGGATCATCGGCTGGGACCTGATCCTCGAGTACGCGGTCGGGAACGTGGCCGTCGCCATCGCGTGGGGCGGCTACTTCGAGTCGCTCGTCTCACCCTGGTTCCACATTCCCGGGTGGCTGACGCACGGCTACTGGGACGTGAAGGCATCGAGCGATCCGGCGGTGCAGGCGCTGATGGGCACCGCGCCGCGGATCGCCGGCATCCCCTTCCTGGTGAACCTGCCGGCGTTCCTCATCGTCATGGCGGTCACCTGGCTGCTGGTGATCGGCGTGAAGGAGAGCACGCGCGTCAACGCCTGGATGGTGGGCGTCAAGCTGGCGGTGCTCGCGCTGTTCGTCATCGTGGGCTCGATGCACATCGACCCCGCCAACTACACGCCGTTCGCGCCGAACGGGTTCCGCGGCATCCACCAGGGCGCGGCCATCGTCTTCTTCGCCTACATCGGCTTCGACGCGATCTCGACGGCGGCCGAGGAGACGAAGGATCCGCAGCGCAACATGCCGCGCGGTATCCTGATCGGCCTCGGCATCTGCACGCTGATCTACGTGATCGTCGGCGCGGTGGCGACGGGGCTCGTGCCGTACCAGCAGCTCGAGTCGGCCGATCCGCTCGCGCGCGCGTTCGAGGTCGCGGGGCTGACGCAGTTCTCGTGGATCATCGCCGCCGGCGCCGTCGTCTCGATGGCGGCCGTGCTGCTCGTCTTCCAGTACGGCCAGCCGCGCATCTTCTACGCGATGGCGCGCGACGGGCTGCTGCCCCCGTGGGCCGCCAAGATCCACCCGAAGTACCGGACGCCGCACGTGACGACGATCGTCACGGGCGTCCTCGTCGCGGTCGGCGCCGCGGTCGCGGACGACGCGGCCACCTACGACCTGACGAACATCGGCACGCTGTGGGCGTTCGCGCTCGTCTGCCTCGGCGTCTTCGTGCTGCGGTTCACCGAGCCGGATCGCCCGCGCCCCTTCCGCGTGCCGATGTTCTGGCTCGTGTCGCTCGGCGGCGTGGCGGCGTGCCTCTTCGTCATGCGGGGCCTGCCGGCGTCGGCCTGGGCCGCCTTCGGCATCTGGATGGCGATCGGTCTCGTCATTTACTTCCTCTACGGCTATCGCAACTCGACGCTGCGTCGAGGGGGCGGGCCGCCCATCTCCGGTCCGAACCCGGTCAAGCAAGCGCCCATCGAGGGGAAGCAATGAGCCTGTCGTCCTCGCCCGCCGCGCCCACGCCGCCCGCGTCCCGCACGGGGCTGCGCCGGCTCTCGCTGACGCAGTGGATCCTGATCTCGCTCGTCGTCGGCATCGCCGTCGGCGCCGCGTTCCCCGAGACCGAGCGCGCGGCGCACGGCGGCTTCGCCGCCAGCGACCTGCGCGTGCTGGGGACGATCTTCATCCGGATGATCAAGTCGCTGATCGTCCCGCTCCTCTTCAGCACCCTCGTGATCGGCATCGCCGGCCACGGGGACGACATGAAGAAGGTGGGGCGGCTCGCGCTGCGCTCGATCATCTACTTCGAGATCGTCACCACGCTGGCGCTCGCGGTCGGGCTGATCGCGGTCAACGTCGTGAAGCCGGGCGTCGGCATCACGCTCCCCGCCGAGGCGGGCGACGTCGCGGAGCTCGCGAACCGCACGCCCACCGTCGAGAGCGTCCTGGAGCACACCGTCCCGCAGAGCTTCTTCGAGGCCGCGGCGACGAACGAGGTGCTGCAGATCGTCTTCTTCTCGATCCTGTTCGCCGTCGCGCTGGCGAAGGTCGAGGGGCGGCCGAAGGCCGTGATGCTCGAGTGGTGCGACTCGCTCTCGCAGGTGATGTTCAAGTTCGTCGGCCTGGTCATGGCCTACGCGCCGATCGGCATCGGCGCCGCGATCGCCGTGACCGTGTCGCGCAGCGGCCTCGGGGTGCTGGCCAACCTCGCGACGCTCGTGCTGACGCTCTACGGGGCGCTCATCGTCTTCATCCTGCTGGTGCTGGTCCCGGTCGCGCTGATCTTCCGGATCCCGATCAAGGGCTTCGTGTCGGCCGTGCGCGAGCCGGCGCTGATCGCCTTCTCGACGGCCAGCTCGGAGGCGGCGCTGCCGCGCGCGATGCAGGCGATGGAGGCGTTCGGGGTGCCGCGCCGGATCGTCGCCTTCGTGATGCCGACGGGCTACTCGTTCAACCTGGACGGCAGCACGCTCTACCTCGCGCTCGCCTCGGTCTTCGCGGCGCAGGCGGCGGGCATCGACATGCCGATCGGCACGCAGCTGCTGATGATGCTGACGCTGATGCTGACGTCGAAGGGCGTGGCCGCGGTGCCGCGCGCCTCGCTCGTCATCCTCTCCGGCGCGCTCGCGCAGTTCGGCCTCCCGCTCTCCGCCGTCGCCGTCATCCTCGGGGTCGACGCGCTGATGGACATGGCCCGCACCTCGGTGAACCTCGTCGGCAACTGCCTGGCGACGGCCGTGATGGCGCGCTGGGAGGGCGTCTTCGGCGAGCAGCCGTCGCTCGCCGAGCGGCAGGCGGCGGAGCTGGAGCGGCAGGAGCACGCGATCGTCTGAGCCGCGCCCGCGGCGGCCGGCGCGCGGCACGTCACACGCGCATGGGAGCGGGGCGGCGATCATCGGATCGCCGCCCCGCTTCCGCATGGTGCCATGGCCCACCGGCATCGGGTGGGCGCAGCGCAGGAGCGAACGCTACGTTACCGCCATCCCACTCCCGGAGGCGACGCTGCCCACGACGCTGAAGCTCGACATGATCCAGACCGTGGCGCTGGCCGCCGTCGTCCTCTTCGTGGGATACGGCATCCGACGCCGCGTCGGCGTGCTGGATCGGTTCAACATCCCGGCGCCCGTCGTCGGCGGGTTCGTGTTCGCGGCGGCCGCGCTGGCGCTCCGGCAGGGCGGTGTCCTCGCCTTCGAGTTCGACGCCGCGCTGCAGTCGCCGCTCATGGTGGCGTTCTTCACGACGATCGGCCTCGGCGCGAGCTTCGGGCTGCTGCGCGTGGGTGGGCCGCAGGTGCTGCTCTTCTGGGGGCTCGCGAGCCTGCTCGCCGCGATCCAGAACGGGATCGGCGTCGGTCTCGCGCGCCTCCTCGGCGTCGATCCGCTGCTCGGACTCCTCACCGGCTCCATCACGATGACCGGAGGGCACGGCACCGGCGCCGCCTTCGGCAAGGTGATGGAGGAGCAGTACGCCTTCCCCGGAGCCGTGACCCTGGCGATGGCCGCGGCGACCTTCGGCCTCGTGAGCGGTGGGCTGATCGGCGGCCCGGTGGGCACGTGGCTGATCCGGCGCTTCGGGCTCACGCCGGCGCCGGCGAGCGCGGCGCTCTCCGGCGCCGCGCCCCCGGCGGGGCTCGCGCATGCGGCGCTCGACGAGGAGATCGACAGGGAGCCGGCTGGAGAGGCGCCGACCGCCTACACCCTGCTGAAGACGCTCACCGTGATCCTCGTCGCGATGTGGGCGGGCTCGCTCCTCAGCGCCTGGCTCGGGCGCTTCGTGACGCTGCCGAGCTACATCGGCGCGATGATCTGCGCGGCCGTCATCCGCAACGTCGCGGACGGCACGCGGCTGCTGCGTCTGGAGCAGCGGACAGTCGACGATCTCGGAACCATCGCGCTCTCGCTCTTCCTCGCGATGGCGCTCATGTCGCTCAAGCTCTGGGAGCTGCTCGACCTCGCGCTCCCGATGCTGGCGATCCTGGCGGTCCAGGTCTCCGTCATGGCGGCGTTCGCGGCCTTCGTGACGTACCGGCTGATGGGCCGCGACTACGATGCGGCGATCATGGCCGGCGGACACTGCGGCTTCGGGCTCGGCGCGACCCCGAACGCGGTGGCGAACATGACGTCGCTCGTCGAGCGCTTCGGCGCGGCGCCGCGGGCGTTCCTGGTGGTGCCGATGGTGGGCGCGTTCTTCATCGACTTCACGAACGCGCTGATCATCACCGCGTACCTCAACATCGTGCGGTAGGCGCTTCGGCCGCGGGTCACGGGCCAAGCCGGCCCGGCTCCGAACGCGCCGCGTGCCGTTCACGAAAGGCGGAAGGACCTGCTCCCCGCGCTGGGGAGCAGGTCCTTCGTCGTGATCGAGCAGGATGCGGGGGCCGCAGCCCGCCGCGTCCTCAGCCCATCTCGACGCCGAGCAGGCGCAGCGCGCCGCGCACCGCGCCGCGCGCGGGGTCGACGTCCTCCTGGCGCAGCTGCGCGCCCGGGACCGCAGTGCGCAGCCGGTGCTCCAGCCGCTTCCGCAGCGGGCCGCCGCGCGCGAGCAGTCCGCCCGCGAGCGCCACCGGGATCGCCGCGCGCTCGTCGACGAACAGCCGCCGCGCGAGCGTGCGCACGTGCAGCACCAGCTCCTCCACGGCCATCGAGAGCAGCGTGTTGGCGCGCAGGTCGCCGCTGGCCGCGACGCGGAAGACGACCGGCGCGAGCTGCGCGAACTGCCCCGGCGTCGCCTGTGCCGCCCACGGGATCAGCGCGGTCGGCTCGTCGGCCTCGATGGCGGTCAGCAGCGCGTCGGTCAGCGCCGTCTCCGGCTCCCGCCCGTCGCTCGAGGCGGTCGCGATGTTCAACGCGCGGCGCCCGATCCAGGCGCCGCTCCCCTCGTCGCCGAGGACCGGGCCCCAGCCGCCGCAGCGCAGGAAGGCGCCGTCGGGCCCGCGGCCGAACGCGATCGAGCCCGTGCCCGCGATGAGCAGCACGCCGGCGCCCTCGGCGAACGCGTCGTCGAGCGCGATCATCGCGTCCGGGTGGACGGCGACGTCCTCCGCGACCTCGCGCGCCACGAGCGCCTGCCAGAGCGCCTCGCGCTCCGGCTCGCGCCCGACGCCGGCCAGGCCGGCGTAGAGCACCTTGGGCGCGACGTGCTCCATGCCGGCGTGCGCGAGCGCGTCGCGCACGCAGGCGGCGATCACGTCGGCGGAGTGCTCCACGGCCCCCGGTCGCACCGCCGAGCCGGGCCCCTCGATGGTGCCGAGGGGCCGACCCGTCTCGTCCGCGACGACGACGCGCGTCTTCGAGCCGCCGCCGTCGAGGCCGACCACGATCACGCTCATGCCGCCTTCCTCGCCGGCAGCGCCATCGGGTCCGTCGTCGGCGCGGGATGCGTGAACGACGACAGGATGCCGGTGGCGAGCGTGATGGTCGTGCCGATCAGCACGTACCACGGCCACGCGATCCGCCCGAACGGCGCCAGCGTGGCGTCGAGCGAGGGGACCGCACGCCCGATCTGCCCGGCGAAGACGATGAAGGCCATGCAGAACAGCCCCACCGACATGCCGAGGATCATGTCGCGCTGGTTCGCCCGCTTCCAGAAGATGCCGAGGAAGAAGGCGCCGAGCAGCCCACCGTAGGTGAACGACGCGATGGCGAGCGCCACGACCACCACCGGCAGCCGCGGGTCGTTGGGGTAGAGCAGGGCGCCGAACGTCAGCCCGAGGCCCCAGACGAGCGCGAACAGCTTGCCCATCTTGAGCGTGCGCGGATCGTCCGGACTGCGCTTGGTGAGCGGCAGGTAGATGTCGTGCGTCGTCGCCGCGGCCAGCGAGTTGATCGTGCCCGAGTGCGTGCTCATCGTCGCCGCCACGATCGCGGCGAGGATCAGCCCGAGCAGCCCGGGGGGCATCCGCTCGACGATGAAGCTCGGGAAGATCTGATCGGCCGCCGGGAACTCGCGGCCGCCGTAGAGCACCCAGAGGCCGACGCCGACCATCAGGAAGAGCGTGAACTGCACGAAGACGACGAAGCCGCTGCCGATGAGCGCGCGCTGCGCCTCCTTCAGGTTCCGCGACGACAGCAGGCGCTGCACGATCAGCTGGTCGGCGCCGTGCGAGGCCATGGCCAGGAAGGCGCCGCCGATGAGCCCCGCGAAGATCGTGTGCGGGCGGTCGAGCCCCGTGTAGAGGTCGATGCCGACCAGCTTCCCGGCCGCGCCGGCCTGGTCGATGATGCTCCCCCAGCCGCCCGCCACGGAGCGGCCGAGGAGCACGATCGCGGAGATGCCGCCCAGCACGTAGACGCCGGCCTGCACGAGCTCCGTCCACACGACGGCCTTCATCCCGCCCTTGTACGTGTAGACGACCGTCAGCAGCCCGAGGATCAGGATCGCCAGCGGCATCACGTACTCGCGCGGCACCGCGGGCCCGATGAGCAGCGCCACGGGGATCGCCGTCGCGAACACGCGCACCGAGTCGGCGATGGCGCGCGTGATCATGAAGACGATCGACGTGAAGCGCCGCGCGCCGAGCCCGAACCGGCGCTCGAGCAGCGCGTACGCCGTCACGAGGTCACCCTCGAAGTAGCGGGGCAGCAGCGTGTACGACACCACGATGCGGCCGATGATGTAGCCCGCCACCACCTGCAGGAACCCGAGGTTGCCGAGGTAGGCGAGTCCCGGGATGCTGATGAAGGTCAGCGCGCTGGTCTCGCTCGCGACGATCGAGAAGAGCACCGCCCACCACGGGATCGCGCGGTCGGCGACGAAGTAGTCCTTCGCGTCCTTCTGCTTGCGGCCGATCCAGATGCCCAGCCCCGTGGTGCCGGCGAGGTAGGCGATCAGGACGAGCAGGTCGAGGATGCCGAAGCGCGAGATCATGCGACCACGTAGGCTTCCATCGCGAAGTACTCGGCCAGCCCGAGACGATCGAGGGTGGCGGCGGTGTCCTTGTTCCGCTGCTCGACGCGCTGCCAGAACTCGCGCTCGTCCTGGCCCGGGAAGGGCGCCGAGTCCTTCTGCGACTGGTGCTTGAAGATCGCCTGGATCTTGATCTTCAGCTCCTCCTGCGACATCGGCACCAGCCAGGTGGCCTCGGTGATCGGCCACTCCTGCCACGCGCCGCGGTACAGCCACACCTCGGGCAGCTTGCCGCCCGCCGCGCGGATCTCGGCCAGCGCGGTGTCGATCGCCTCCTTGCACATGCGGTGCGTGCCGTGCGGGTCGGAGAGGTCGCCGGCGACGAGGATCATGTCCGGCTGCAGCTCCTCCAGCAGGTCGCGCACGATCTTCACGTCCGCGGGGCCGATCGGGTCCTTGCGGACCTTGCCCGTCTGGTAGAACGGCATGTTGAGGAAGCGGGCGTGCTCCTTGGAGAGCCCCATCACCTCGATGCCGCTGACCGCCTCCGCCTCGCGGATGACGCGCTTGATGTCCTGCACCTCGGGGATGTCGACGTCGCCCGGCTTCTTCTTGGACAGGCAGTCGTGCACGCGCGCCGAGAAGTCGCGCAGCGTCTCGCCGCCCACGCCGCGCTCGCGGTCCAGGCGCTCGAGGAAGTCGACGAAGCGCCGCACGTCGTGGTCGAAGACGGCGATGTTGCCGCTCGTCATGTAGGCGACGGTCATGTCGTTGCGGTTCTGCACGAGCTTGTACAGGATGCCGCCCATCGAGATGACGTCGTCGTCCGGATGCGGGGAGAAGCAGACGATCTTGCGGTCGCGCGGCAGCTTGCTCTTGCCGCGGATCTTGGCGCCGAGGTAGTTGAACACCTCGCCGTTGACCGCGCCCGGGGTGCCCCAGCGCGCGACCAGCGACGACATGCGGTGCTCCGCGTAGTCGCGCTGCTCGAGCTTGAGGATGCCCTTGCCGGTGCGCAGCGACAGCCACACCACGGCCTTCACCATCAGCTCCGTCGTCCACTCGACCTCGTCGAGCAGCCACGGCGTCGCGACGCGCGTCAGGTCCGCGGCGGCCGAGTCGTCGACGTAGAACGTCGTGTTCGGGTGGCGCTGCAGGAACGTCGCGGCGACCTCGATGTCGATCTCGCCCTCGACGGCGCGCCGCACGATGGCCGCCTTGTGCTCGCCGGTGGCGAGGATGGCGATCTCGCGCGCGCCCAGGATCGTCGCCACGCCCATCGTGAGCGCCTCGCGCGGGACGTTCTCCTCGCCGAAGAAGTCGGCGGCGGCGTCCTTGCGCGTCACGGCGTCCAGGTGGACCAGGCGGGTGCGGCTCTCGACGCCGGAGCCCGGCTCGTTGAAGCCGATGTGGCCCGTCTTGCCGATGCCGAGGATCTGGAAGTCGATCCCGCCCGCGTCGGCGATCGCCATCTCGTAGCGGGCGCACGCCTCGTCGACCGCCTCGCGGGGCAGCTCGCCCTCGGGGATGTGGACGTTCTCGGGCCGCACGTCGATCTGCGAGAACAGGTTCTCCCACATGTACCGGTGGTACGAGTGGATGCTGTCCTTCGCCATCGGGTAGTACTCGTCGAGATTGAACGTCACGACGTTCGCGAAGGAGAGCCCCTCCTCGCGGTGCATGCGGATCAGCTCCCGGTAGACGCCGATGGGCGTCGAGCCGGTGGCCAGGCCGAGGACGCAGCGCTCGCCGCCCGCCTGCTTCTCCCGGATGATGGCGGCGATGCGGCCCGCGACGAGCCGGGCGATGTCGTCGTGCTCGTGGACGACGACGGTGCGGATGCGCTCGAGACCGGTGCCGGCGGTGACGTGCGAAGGCCCGCGACTCCCGTGGGAATCGCGGGCCTCTGCGACGCCGCCGACGCCCGTGCGGACGCCAGAGACGGAGATGGTCATCAGAGTTGGTGCACGCTCAGGCCGAGAACGAGCTGCCGCAGCCGCAGCCGCCCGTCGCGTTCGGGTTCTTGAAGGTGAAGCCGGAGCCCTGCATCGACGTCACGTAGTCGATCACGACGCCGTTGATGTACTGCGCCGAGAACGGATCGACGAAGACCTGGAAGCCCTCCTGGGACAGCACCAGGTCGTCTTCCGCCGGCTGGTCCTCGATCAGCAGGCCGTACTTGAAGCCGCTGCAGCCACCCGGCTGGACGGAAACGCGGAGCCCGCCCTTGTCGTACGACACGCCCTCGGCGTCCATGAACTTCTTGACCTCGGTCGTGGCGACCGGGGTGACGACGAGCGCGAGCTCGGGCTGGGAGGAGATGGTCATCGGGGTTCTCCGAAGGGGTAGCGGCGCATGTCGCGCCGACGCGGTCAAGTTAAGGTCGCTCACGGACGCGCTCAAGCGCACCGGCCCGGCTGTCCAGCCCCCGGGCGTGAAGGGACTGTTCAGCCTGAGCCGTGAGTCGGGGTGCGGATGGACGCCGGGACGTCTTGCGCATAGGCTGTAAGGTCGCGGCAATCTGCTCCGTACCTGCCGTAGCACCCTGCCGTCGCACTCCGCCGGTCCTCCATGCGCATACCCCACCGAGCCGCCGAGGCTCCCCGATCGTCCGTCCGTCGCGGCGGCCTCCTGGCCGCGGCGGCGCTCGTGCTGGCCTTCCTCCCGCCCGCCCGCGCGGCGGCGCAGGAGTTCACCCGGCAGGGCCTCTACGTCGCCACCTTCGAGCCCGACGCGGGCGCGAATCTCAAGCTCGGCCGCCAGGCCGCCGACGAGATCCGCGACCGCATCGAGAAGCTCATCGAGGGGAAGGACGCCCAGCTGATCACGCCGGCGGACGCCCGCAAGCGCATCCCCGACCTGACCTTCCCGCTCGACACGACCTATCCGGTCGGGGTCATCGAGACGCTGGTCCGCCAGGCCCGCGGCGACGAGTTCGTCGTCGGGCGGGTGGCGCGCCGGGGCGGGACGTACCACCTGGTCGGCGAGCTGCGCCTGATGCGCGACCGGGGCACCCGTCAGCCGATCTCGGCGAGCGCCCCCAAGCTCGAGGCCGCCGCCGACCAGTTCGCGCGCGCGGTCGCCGCCGCCCGCGCCCAGCTGGTGCCGCAGCGGCGGTGCGCGAACGCGATGATGGACAACAAGGCCGAGCAGGCGGTCGCCGCCGCCCGCGCCGGCATCCAGGCGTACAACCGGGGGACGTTCGCCCGCGCCTGCCTCGTCTCGGCGATGCGCGTCGCCGGCGCGCCCGCGGGCGACCTCCTGAGCGAGTCGCGCGAGCTGCTGGCGATCGACTCGCTCAGCCGGCAGGGGCTGGAGAGCGCCGCCCGGGCCTACGACGCCCTCAAGCGGCGCGACGAGGCGGCCACCATGTGGACGCGCCTGATCGCCACCGACTCGACCAACACGGCGACGATCGCGTTCGGCATCCGCGGGCTGCTCGAGGGCGGCAACGCCCGCCGCGCGGAGGCGCTGGTGCTGGCGGCCGCCGCGGAGAACAAGGACGTCATGGAGCTGCAGCGCCTGCGCTGGCAGGTGACGTTCGAGAACCGCAGCTGGGCGCGCGCGGTCGAGGCGGGCGAGCTGCTGCTGGCGAAGGACTCGCTGGCGCCGGCCGACTCGACGTTCTACCTGCGGCTCGCGACGGCGCACCGCTCGAACGGCAACGTCCTGCGCGCGCTCGAGCTCACGGCGCACGGGGTCTCGAAGTTCTCCAAGGACCCGCGCATGTACGCGCTCTACGCGGAGATCGTGCGCGCCGAGAGCGACAGCGTGCTGCCGCGCGGCCTCGCGCTCTTCCCTAAGAGCGCGGAGATCAACACCCTGGCCGCGCGCGAGGCGCGCGCGAAGGGCCGCCTGGCCGACGCCGCAGAGGCCACCCGCCGCGCGCTCGAGGCCGACTCGGCGCTCCCGCAGGGGCTCCTGACGCTGGCGCAGGCGGAGTTCGATCTCGGGCGTCCGGACAGCGCCCTCGTCGCGCTCGGCCGCGCGCTGGCCCGCGGCGAGGACTCGGCCCTCGTCGCGCAGTTCGCGCTCGCCAAGGGGAACGCGCTGCTGCGGGCCGCCGGCCAGACGAAGGCCCGCGGCGACTACGCCCGCGCGCTGCGCTTCTTCAACGTCGCCGACAGCGTGCGCGCGACGCCGCAGTCCAAGTTCCTGCTCGGCACGGCCGCGCTGCAGGTGGCGAGCGCCGCGCTGCGCGAGGCGCCGCAGGAGAAGGACAAGGCGCTGAGCTGCGCGCTCGCGCGCGAGGGCGCCGCCACGGTGGTGGCCGCGCGCACCGGGCTCGAGGCCGGCCAGGAGCTCGCCCCGGACGCGGCCAAGCAGTACCTGGAGTACGTGGCGCAGCTGGAGCCGTTCGCGCAGCGGCAGCTCGCCTCGTCGTGCGAGGGCGTGCCGGCCGCGACGCCGGCGGCGAGCGGCACGTCGAGCGCGGCGGCCGGCGGCTTACCGGCGGGCACCCCCACCCCCGCCGCCACGCCGGCGGCCGCGACGCCGCCGCGGCGCTGATGCGGCGCTGAGCCACGTCGGGGATGGCGGCGCTTCACGAAGCGCCGGGATGCGCTCCGGCGACGGAATGCGAAGCGGGGCGGCTGCCGATCGGCAGCCGCCCCGCTTCTCGTCGCGCACCGCGGTCCGACGGGGCTCGCCGTGCGGCCGTGCGGTCAGTCGCCCGCCGCGTAGGCGTCGGTGATCGACTTCGCGGGCGCCGGCGAGGGCTGGACGTCCTCCGAGCGGAAGGAGCGGGCGATCCAGGCGAACGCCAGCGCCGCGACCGCCAGCATCCCGAGGCCGAGCATCGTGTCGCCGAAGATCAGCTTCCCGATGCCGAAGAGCGTCGCGTAGACCGCGATGATGCCGGCGATCCAGTTCGTCCAGGCCATCGCACCGCCCGGGATGGGCTCGCGTCCGTAGCCGGCCGGGACGGACACCGCCGCCCAGCCCGGCCCGCCCGGGCGCACGCGGCGGTAGAACGACTCGAGCTGCGCGCGCGACTCCGGCTTGGTGAGGAAGGTGACCGGGAGCCACACGAGCGTGCTGGCGACGACGGTGATGATCATGACCCACGCGTCGGCGTTCGGCGAGCCGGCCGGCGCCAGCCGACCCGGCACCACGTTCATCGCGATCAGCGAGATGACGAACGATGCGATCATGGAGCTGATCTCGCTCCACGCGTTGATGCGCCACCAGTACCAGCGGAGGATCAGCACCAGCCCCGTGCCGGCGCCGAGCGCCAGCAGGAACTTCCACGCCTGCTCGACCGACGAGAGGAAGTAGGTGACGACGATCGAGGCCAGGAAGAGCAGGACGGTCGCGATGCGGCCGACCGTCACGTAGTGCTTGTCCGTCTCCTCCTTCTTCAGGAAGCGCTTGTAGAAGTCGTTCACCAGGTAGCTCGCGCCCCAGTTGAGGTGCGTGCCGATGGTCGACATGTACGCGGCCGCGAAGCCGGCGAGCATGAAGCCGCGCCAGGGCGTCGGCAGCAGGTCGACGAACGCCTGCACGTAGGCGCCCTCGGCGTCCACGGTGCCGTTCGGGAGGCGGCCGCCCGGGTAGAGGAGCACCGTCGCGAGGCCGGTGATGATCCACGGCCACGGGCGCAGCGCGTAGTGCGCGACCTGGAAGAGCAGGGTGGCGAGCACGCCGTCCCGCTCGGTCTTCGCGGAGAAGATGCGCTGCGCGACATAGCCGCCGCCGCCGGGCTCCGCGCCCGGATAGTAGGCCGCCCACCACTGCATGCTGAGGAACACGCCCAGCGCGAGCAGCGGCATCCACGTGTACGCCTCGATGCCGCCGGCGCCGATCTTGAGCGGCAGCACCGAGATGGCCGCGGTCTCGGAGCCGAAGTGCTGCGCCACGCCCGCCTTCAGCGCGGCCATGCCGCCGACCTTCTGCACGGCGTAGATCGCCAGCACGATCACGGCGGACATCTTGATGAAGAACTGGACGAGGTCCGTCCAGAGCACGGCCCAGAGCCCCGCGGCCGCCGAGTAGGCGACCGTGATGACGAAGCAGAGCGCCACGGCCAGCAGCGGCGAGATGCCGAGCGAGATCGTGAGGATCTTGATCATCGCGCGCGTCACCCACCCCATGATGATGAGGTTGATGGCGATGCCGAGGTAGAGCGCGCGGAAGCCGCGGAGGAAGGCGGCGGGCTGGCCGCCGTAGCGGATCTCGGCGAACTCCACGTCCGTCATGACGTTCGCGCGGCGCCACAGGCGGGCGAAGAAGAACACGGTGAGCATGCCGCTCATGACCATGTTCCACCACAGCCAGTTGCCGGCGACGCCCTTGCTGGCGACGAGCCCCGTGACGACGAGCGGCGTGTCGGCGGCGAAGGTCGTCGCGACCATGGCGGCGCCGGCCAGCCACCACGGCACCTGACGGCCCGACAGGAAGTACTCGTCGAGCGACTCGCCGCCCTTCTTGGTGAAGATCAGGCCGATGACCGTCGACAGGGCGAAGTACCCGAAGACGATCAGCCAGTCGATGGCGCTGAGGGTCATGGAGCCGTGGGAGTGGCGGCGGGGCGGGAGGCGGGCGCGGAGGTCGCGGCCGCGGGAGTGGAGGCGGGCGTGGGGAAGGTCGGCGGCGCGCCGAGGGCGCGCAGCGCCTCGTTCGCGAGCGCCACGCGCACCCCGCCGATGCGCGTGTTCTGCCGCGTCGGGTTCACGCGGTTGGTCAGCAGGATCACGTACACGCCGCGCTCCGGGTCGACCCAGAACGAGGTGCCGGTGAAGCCCGTGTGACCGAAGGCGCGGCGCGACAGGTAGTGCCCGGCCGAGTTGCCGCCCGTGGGCGTCTCCCAGCCGAGCGCGCGGCGGGAGATCGTCGTGTCCTGCACGCGCGTGAACTGCGCGATGGTGGCCGCGTCGAACACGCGCGCGCCGTCGAGCGTCCCGCCGTTCAGGTAGGCCCGGGCGAGCCGGGAGAGATCGGCCGCGGTGGAGAAGAGCCCCGCGTGCCCCGAGACGCCGCCGAGCATGAACGCGTTCTCGTCGTGCACCTCGCCGTGCACCTTCCGCTGCCGCCACGGATCGAACTCGGTCGGCGCGATGCGCGCGAGCTCCGAGGCCGGAGGCCTGAAGCGGGTGTCGCGCATCCCGAGTGGCCCGAACACCCGCTCCGCGAGGTAGACGTCGAGCGTCTTGCCCGTCACGCGCCGCACGATCTCGCCGAGCAGGATCGCGTTCAGGTCGCTGTAGACGTAGCGCTGGGCCGGCAGCGTGTCGAGCTGCGTCTGCAGCACGAGCGCCATCGCCTCCTGCGCATTGGTCGCTTCCTTGTAGAGCGGGCGCCACGAGGGGAGCCCGGAGGCGTGGCCGAGCAGGTGCCGGATCGTCACGCGCTCCTTGTTCGGCCCCATCCACTCGGGCAGGTAGCGCTGCACCGGCGCGTCGAGCTGCACGCGGCCGTCGGCGACCAGCTGCAGCATGGCCGACGTGGTGGCGACGACCTTCGTCAGCGACGCCATGTCCCAGATCGTCGTCGCGGTGGGCGCCGGCGCGCCGGCCGCGCGGTCGAGCCGCCCGGCGCCGTACGCCACGGTGGCGCCCGAGGCGTCGCCGACGATCGCGAAGCCGCCCGGGAAGGCGCTGTCGGCGATCGCGCGGTCCATCACACGGCGCACGGCCGCGGTGACGGCGGCCCGCGCCGCAGCGTCGGCCAGGGGCGCGCTCGCGGGGGCCGCGGCGTCCTTGCGCACGCGCGGCGTCGCGGCCTGCGCACCGGCGGCGACGGGCGCCAGCGGCGCGAGCAGCAGCCCCGCGATCGCGGCGCTGCGAACGTGCAGCGGCAGGCGCGGCACGACGCGGCGCGTCACTGGGCCGCTCCGCGCTGGATGCCGTCGCCGCGCGCGAAGTAGCCGGGGAGCGTCACCGGCGACCGGCCCGTGATCGGCGCCTTGCCGAGCACCGCGCGCGCCGCCGCGCGCTCGAGCGCGTCGCCGCGCCCGTACGTCACGAGGTAGGTGCCGACGCGCGGGAACTGCTTGATGACGTACGGATTGCCGCCCGCAACGACGATCAGCTTGCCCGTGCCGGCGAGGCGGTCGATCCACGCGTTGATGTGCGCCGGGATCGCGAGGCGCCCCGAGCCCTCGAGCGTGCGCGTGTACGTCATGACGACGATGCGGTCGCTGCTCGCGGCCTGCGCGGCCAGCGAGTCGAGCGCGGCGACCGACGAGCGCGGCGTGATGCGCATGTCGCGCACGCTCTTCGCGCCGGCCTTCAGCTCGGCGACGAACGACATGCCGGCGACCGCCTCCGTCTCGGGCGCGTAGACGACCGTCGTGATCGTGCCGGTGCCGGCCATCGGGATGAGCCCCGCGCTGTCGCGCAGCAGCGTCACGGCCCGCTCGGCGACCGAGCGCGCCATGTCCCAGTGCGCCGGCGCGCCGACCGTCTGGCGCAGCGCCTCCAGGTCGACGATCGGGCGCGCGACCGCGCCGGAGCGCACCTTGAGCTCGAGCACGCGCCGCAGCGACGAGTCGATGCGCGCGCGGGTGATCTCGCCGCGCTCGACCGCCGCCGTCACCGCGTTCACGCAGCGGCCCACGTCGCTCGGCATCAGCAGCACGTCGTTGCCGGCCTGCACGGCCAGCGGGCAGCTGCGCTCGATCGGGTAGCCCTGGCCGACGCCCTCCATCGTCATCGCGTCGGTGAACACCGTGCCGGTGAACTTGACCGAGTCGCGGAGCAGCCCGGTCATGATGCGCGGCGCGAGCGTGGCCGGCGTCGTCGGGTCGCCCTGGATCGCCGGGAGCGCGATGTGCGCGCTCATCATTCCGGCGATGCCGGCCTGCGCGGCGGCGCGGAACGGCACCAGCTCGACGGCCTGGAAGCGCGCCAGGTCGGAGCGGATCACCGGCAGCGCGTTGTGCGAATCGGTGTCGGTGTCGCCGTGCCCGGGGAAGTGCTTGGCGACGCCGGCGACGCCCTCGTTCTGCAGCCCGGTCACGAAGGCGGCCGACAGCTGCGCGACGGCGGCCGCGTCCTCGCCGAACGAGCGGACGTTGATGACCGGGTTGCCCGGGTTGTTGTTGACGTCGACCGTCGGCGCGAACACGACGTGGATGCCGGCGGCGCGCGCCTCGCGGCCGATGATCGTGCCGACGGTGCGCGCGTCCTCGGGGCGTCCGGTCGCGCCGATCGCCATGTTCGTCGGCAGCACGGTCGCGGTGCCGGCGCTGAGCCAGGCGGCGTTCACCGGCAGGAAGGTGCCGCCCTCGAAGCGGCCGAGGCCCGGCTCCAGGTCGCTCGAGACGAGCAGCGGGATGCGCGCCGGCTGCGCGAGCGCGATCCGCTGCATCGAGTTGACCTTGGCGGCCACCTCCAGCGGGGAGCCGAGCGACATGATGACGCCGCCCACGTGCTCGCGCGCGATCCAGTCGCGCACCCGCACGAAGCTCGGGTCCTCGGCGTTCACGTAGTCGCCGAGCACCCAGACGGTCACCAGCTGCGCCACGCGGTCGCGCAGCGGCAGGGCGGCGATCGTGCGATCGACCCAGGCGCGCTCGGCGTCGGTGAGCGCCCGCGTGAAGGCGCCGGCGGTCGGGGCGGGGGGGAGGGCGGCGCCGGCGGCGGGTGCCGCGGGCGCGGGGGCGCCGGCCGGAGCCGGCCGGGCGCAGCCGGCGAGCACCGCGCCGAGCGCGGCGCCGCCCAGCGCGAGCGGGCGCGCGACGCGCGCGCGTGGGAACGAAGGCATCGTCGTCGACATCATCGAGGGTGCGGGAGGCCCGCCGCGGCAGGCGCGGGGAATGTACCCCTCTGCGCCCGCGCCCGGTACGCGCCGGGGACGTGGCCGGTACGCGGCTGGTGGGCGCGCGATGCGCGCACGTGCGGCGGCCGCGCCCCGACGGCACGCGGAGGGCGCCTCCGGCCGCCCGCTCGTGCATGTGTCTTGCACCCCCGCGCTCGCCGGACGATCCGCGGACCCGACGCGGCCCCACCATCACCACCGAGGTAGAGATGACCCAGCGTCCGACGGGCGCCACGCGCCGCCGGCGCCCGCTGCTCGCCCTCGTCGCGGTCGCGACGCTCGGCGCGCTGCCGGCGTGCGGGCCGCGCCAGGTGCAGGTGAGCACCGGCGAGGCGCGCGCGCCCGAGAGCAGCATCGAGTTCACGAACAACCTGGCGCAGGCGGTGAACGTCTACGTCCGGGTGCCGAGCGGCGCGGAGCTCTTCCTGCGCCAGGTCGCCGGGCGCACCTCCGAGTCGATCCCGGTGCGCGGGATCTCGGCCGGCACCTCCGTGACCCTCCGCGCCGCGCCGGTGGACGGCTCGGTGAGCTACGCGCAGGAGAACGTCGTGCTGGGACGCGGCGTGGCGTGGCGCGTGCCCTGAGCGCGCGCCGCGCGTGCGGCGCGCATGGCGTGCGGCGCGCGGGCGGCAAACGCACGGCGGGCGCCGGTCGCGGGCGGCGGGCCGGCGGGCGCGCCCGTTGATCCCCCCCTGACGCGCCGATAGCTTTCCGGGCCGAAGTCATCCGCTTCGGCCCGTCGTGCGTTCACGCCCGCCTCGAGCCGTCGTGCCGCGCCGGCCCTGCCGACCCGGCCGTCGCACGGGGCGGGCGGGTCCCTATATGCGCCCACCCGCCCCGCATGCTCCGATTCTGGGAATGGATCAAGGCCGGCTACCTCCGGATCGTTGATCCATTCGCCGCCTGGCTCGTCCGGAACAAGGTCGGGCCGAACACGATCACGACCGTCGGCACGCTGACGTACGTGATCGGCGGAGCCATCTACGCCACCGGGCACATTCGGACGGCGGGCTGGTTCCTCGGGCTGACGGCGTGCTTCGACGTGCTCGATGGCAAGGTCGCCCGCGCCTCCGGCCGGACGACGGTGTTCGGGGCGTTCTACGACTCGACCCTCGACCGCGTGGCCGACGGCGCGGTGCTCGGCGGGCTGGCGATCTTCTTCGCCCGCAACGACGTCCTCCACGGCGTGCCGCCGTGGGCCGGGACGCCCATGGTCGCGATGACGCTGCTCTGCGTCATCGGCACCTTCCTGACCTCGTACACCCGCGCGCGCGCCGAGGCGCTCGGGATCGACGCCAAGGTGGGCCTGATGCAGCGCCCCGAGCGGGTCGTGCTGCTGTCGGCCCCGCAGGCGTTCTTCGGCCTGGCCCTCGACGGCTGGGTCCTCATGACGATCGTGAGCCTGCTCACGGTCACGGCCTGGATCACCGCGGTGCAGCGCATCGTCTACGTCCATCGCGTGACGCAGGCGATCGACCACCCGGAGCTCCACCCCGCCGGCGCGCCCGCCTCCCCGGCGATCGTCACCGGCCGCGGCCCCGGCCATCCTTCCTGATCCTTCGGAGATTCTTTCCCGTGACGGGTTCCTCGACCGCGCAGGACCGCCAGCCCTCCCCCGCCCAGATCGCGCCGGCCACCGGCAAGCTCGGGATCCTCACGCCGGGCCTCGGCGCCGTGGCGACGACGTTCATCGCCGGCGTGGAGAGCGTGCGCCGCGGGCTCTCGAAGCCCATCGGCTCGCTGACCCAGATGGCGACCATCCGCCTGGGCAAGCGCACCGAGAACCGCTCGCCGCTCATCAAGGACTTCGTCCCGCTCGCGGGGCTGGACGACCTCGTGTTCGGCGCCTGGGACCCGATCCCGGACGACGCCTACACGGCCGCCAAGAAGGCGGGCGTGCTCGAGGAGCGCGACCTGGCGCCGATCAAGGACTTCCTGTCCACGATCAAGCCGATGCCGGCGGCGTTCGAAAACAAGTACGTCACGCGCATCAACGGCACGAACGTCAAGACCGGCACGAAGCGCGAGCAGGCCGAGGCGCTGCGCGAGGACATCCGCCGCTTCAAGAGCGAGAACGGCTGCGACCGCGTCGTCCTCGTGTGGTGCGCGTCGACCGAGATCTACATCAAGGCCGGCCCGCAGCACGCGACGATCGAGAGCTTCGAGCAGGCGATGGACGCCAACGACGAGGCGATCGCCCCGTCGATGCTCTACGCCTACGCGGCGATCATGGAGGGCTGCGCGTTCGCCAACGGCGCGCCCAACCTGACGACCGACGTGCCGGCGCTCCTCGAGCTCGCGATCCAGAAGGGCGTGGCCGTGTCGGGCAAGGACTTCAAGACGGGCCAGACCTGGATGAAGACCGTCATCGCGCCCGGCATGAAGGCGCGCATGCTCGGCCTCGCGGGCTGGTACTCGACCAACATCCTCGGCAACCGCGACGGCGAGGTGCTCGACGATCCGGCGTCGTTCAAGACGAAGGAGGAGTCGAAGCTGTCGGTGCTGCACACGATCCTGCAGCCGGAGAAGTATCCGGACCTGTACGAGGGCTTCAGCCACGTCGTGCGCATCAACTACTACCCGCCGCGCGGCGACAACAAGGAAGGCTGGGACAACATCGACATCGTCGGGTGGATGGGCTACCCGATGCAGATCAAGGTCAACTTCCTCTGCCGCGACTCGATCCTGGCGGCGCCGCTCGTGCTCGACCTGGCGCTGTTCAGCGACTTCGCGCAGCGCGCGGGGATGAAGGGGATCCAGGAGTGGCTCTCGTTCTACTACAAGAGCCCCATGGCCGCCGCCGGCCTGCAGCCGGAGCACGACCTGTTCATCCAGCAGACGAAGCTGAAGAACACCCTCCGCCATCTGATGGGCGAGGATCAGATCACCCACCTGGGCCTGGAGTACTACGCATGATCGCCGGCGGGATCGCACGCCAGGGCGCGGTCGGGCGCGCCGCGCTGTCCCTCGGGATGCTCGGCCTGTCCGCCGCCGTCGCGGCGTGCGGTCCCGCCGAGCCACGCTCCCTGCGGGCGTGGACCGAGCACTACGAGTTCCGCATGACGATGGACCCGACGCCGCCGCACGCGGCCGAGCCGACCATCTACCGCGTCGTCGTGCTCGATCGCGAGACGAAGCAGCCGATCGAGGGCGGCGAGGGGCAGATCTTCGCCACCAGCGAGGACCGCGTGAACCGGTGGGACTCGTTCACGCCCGCGCCCGAGGTCGGGACCTACACGGCGCGCATCACGTTCGTCACCGCCGGCGACTGGAAGGTCGGCCTCCGCTTCCGCCGCGACTCGACGCAGCCCATCGAGCGCGCGGAGGACTGGGTGCAGACCGTGGCCGCGCCGCGCCCGATCGGCGAGCGCCCGTTCAAGTGACGCGCCGGCCGCCGGCCGCGCCGACTTCCGCCATCCCTTCATGCGCCACTTCCATCGCACGAGCGTCGGCCCCGACGTCGTGATGCAGCAGGCCGACGCCTTCTTCGGCGCGCTGGGCCTGACGCAGACCGCCTCCGCCGAGCGCACCCGCGGCTTCACGGGGGCGCTCGGCACGCTCTCGCTCTCCGTGCGCATGGAGGGCGGGCACTACACGTTCGTCGAGGTCCACACCGACCAGGTGGGCGAGAGCCGTCTCGACAAGAACGTGAAGAAGTTCTTCGTGCAGCTGCACCGCCGCGTCGACCCGCGGCACGCCATCGAGGCGGGCTTCTGATGGCCGCCCGCGCATCGAGCATCGCCCGACGGGTCAAGGACGCCGTCGCGAGCGTCGGCGGCGCCGCGCGCCCGAGCGACGCCCTCACGCGCGAGCAGAAGCTCGAGCTGTACTACTGGATGCGGCTCACCCGCACGCTCGAGGAGCGGCTGGTCGCGCTCTATCGCCAGACGAAGGTCGTGGGTGGGCTCTTCCGCTCGCTCGGCCAGGAGGCGGACGCCGTCGGCAGCTGCTTCGCGCTCGAGCGCCGCGACGTCATGTCGCCGCTCATCCGCAACCTCGGCTCGATGCTCGTGAAGGGCGCGACGCCCGTCGAGGTGCTCAAGCAGTACATGGCCAAGGGCGACTCGCCCACGCGCGGCCGCGAGCTGAACATCCACTTCGGCGACGTCGGCGACCCCGCCACGACGCGCGGCTTCCTGGGCCAGATCTCGCCGCTCGGCGACATGGTGCCGGTGATGGCCGGCGTGACGCTCAGCTTCAAGATGCGCGGCGAGGACCGCGTGGGGCTCGTCTACGTCGGCGACGGCGCGACCTCCACGGGCGCCTTCCACGAGGGGATCAACCTCGCCGCGGTGCAGCGCTGCCCGCTCGTCGTGGTGATCGAGAACAATCACTACGCGTACTCCACGCCGACCGAGAAGCAGACGCTCGCCAAGCAGTTCGTCGACAAGGCGATCGGCTACGGCATCCCGGGCTACCAGGCCGACGGCAACGACGTGCTGGCGACGTACGACGCGACGAAGACCGCGGTGGACGCGGCGCGCCGCGGCGAGGGCACGCAGCTGGTCGAGCTGCTGACCTACCGCCGCAAGGGGCACGCGGAGCACGACAACCAGAGCTACGTGCCCGCCGGCGAGATCGACCGCTGGGCGGCGGAGAACGACCCGATCGACCGCTACGTCGCGCGGCTGACGACGGAGCTCGGCTTCGCGCAGGCGGAGCTCGACGAGGTCGACGCGCGGGTGCGCCGCGAGGTGGACGAGGCGACCGACATCGCCGAGGCCTCGGGCTTCCCCGAGCCGCTCGACGCGCTGAAGGGCGTCTATGCCGATCCGCCCGCGGAGCGGCCGCTCTGGTTCCGCGAGGGCGTGGACGGCGCCGTGGCGCGCGCCGAGCGCGTGGCCGACGCCTGGGGCGTCTACAAGGGCGACGCGAAGGCCGAGTCCCAGGTCTCGCAGGAGGACGCGTGACGACCGAGATCACCTACCTCGAGGCGATCCGCGAGGCGCTGTTCGAGGAGATGGCGCGCGACCAGAACGTCTTCTGCATCGGCGAGGACATCGGCGCGTTCGGCGGCGCGTTCAAGGTCACCGAGGGGCTGCTCGCCAAGTACGGCGAGCAGCGCGTCATCGACTCGCCGATCAGCGAGATCGGCATCGTCGGCGCGGCGGCGGGCGCGGCCCACATGGGCATGCGCCCCGTGGTCGAGATGCAGTTCATCGACTTCATCGCCAACGCGTACGACATCCTGACCAACTACGTCGCGACGGCGCGCTACCGCGCCTTCCTGCCGTGTCCGATGGTCGTGCGCGGCCCGAGCGGCGGCTACGTGCGCGGCGGCCCGTTCCACTCGCAGAACCCCGAGGCCGGCTTCGTGCACACGCCCGGCCTGAAGGTCGTCTATCCGTCGACGGCCGAGGACGCGAAGGGGCTGATGAAGGCGGCAATCCGGGACGAGGACTGCGTGCTCTTCTTCGAGCACAAGTACCTGTACCGGCGCATCAAGGGCACGATGCCCGCAGGCGACCACGTCGTGCCCATCGGCAAGGCGCGGATCGCGCGCGAGGGCACCGACGTCTCGATCATCACGTACGCGGCGACCGTCTGGAAGGCGCTGGAGGCCGCCGAGCAGCTGGCGGCCGAGGACGGGATCTCGGTCGAGGTGCTCGACCTGCGGACGCTCGCGCCGCTCGACGACGAGGCGATCGTCGCGACGGTGAAGAAGACCAACCGCGTACTCGTGCTGCACGAGGACACGCGCACGGGCGGCATCGCCGGCGAGATCACCGCGCGCATCAGCGAGACGTGCTTCGAGTGGCTGGACGCGCCGGTGCTGCGCGTGACGGCGCACGACATCCCGCTGCCGTACGCGCCGCAGCTCGAGGACTTCGTGCTGCCGCAGACCGCCGACGTGGTGCGCGCCGTGCGCCGCCTGGCCGCGTACTGATCGCGATGGCCGGGCACTCGGATCGCGGGCGCAACATCGGCATCGGCTGCTTCATGCTCCCCCTCGGGGGGGCGAGCGGCGCGATGACGGGGGTGCTCGTCAGCAAGATCGTGCAGTGGGCGACCAACGGGCCGTCGTGCCAGGGGATCCCCACGTGCGACTGGTACATCTACGCGGGATGGGGCGCGCTGCTCGGCGCGCTCTCGCTCCCCGCGCTCGTGACCTGGCGGCTGCTGCAGAGCGCGCCGCCGCGCGAGACCTCATCAGACACCAACCGGAGTTGATCCCGTGGCTCGTGTAGACGTCATCATGCCGCAGATGGGCGAGTCCATCGCCGAGGGCACGCTCTCGCGCTGGCTCAAGAAGATCGGCGACGAGGTGAAGCGCGACGAGCCGATCTTCGAGATCTCGACCGACAAGGTCGATGCGGAGATCCCGGCGCCGACGGGCGGCATCCTCGCCGAGGTGTCGGTCACCGAGGGCCAGACGGTCGCCGTGGGCACCGTCGTCGCGCGCATCGAGACCGACAAGAGCGCGCCGATCGGCGCGCCGGCCGAGGCGCCGGCGCCGGCGGCGGCGAGCGCGGCCCCCGAGGCGCCCGCGTCCGCCGGCAGTGCGGCGTCGGCGGCGACGCCCGCCGCGGCGGCCGGCAACGGCAACGCGTTCGAGGATCGCGTGCGCACCAAGAGCTCCCCGCTCGTGCGCAAGATCGCCGCGGAGCACGGCATCGAGCTCGGCGCGCTGCAGGGCAGCGGGATCGCCGGGCGCGTGACGAAGCGCGACATCGTCGGGCTGATCGAGTCGGGCGTGCCCGCGACGGCGGCCGCCGGCGCGAGCGCCGCCAGCGCCGCGCCGGCGGCACCAGCGGCTCCCCAGGCCCCCGCGGCACCGGCCCGCCCCGCGGCCCCCGCGCCGCAGGGCGGCGCGATGCTCGGTGGCCACCAGGCGCCGCACGTCGAGGCGCTGCCGGGCGACGTCGTCGAGCCGATGAGCCGCATCCGCCAGCTGACGGCGGAGCACATGACGCTCTCGCGCCACTGGAACGCGCACGTCACCAGCTTCTTCGAGATCGACCTCACGCGCATCGCGCGCATCCGCGCGAAGCTGCGCGCGGAGTTCGAGCGCACCACGGGCGAGAAGCTCACGTACCTGCCGTTCATCATCAAGGCGGTCACGGACGGACTGAAGCAGTTCCCGACGATGAACGCCGCCGTGCGCGGCAACGAGATCGTGCTGCGCAAGCAGTACAACATCGGCATCGCCGTGGCGCTCGACTGGGGGCTCATCGTCCCGGTCATCAAGAACGCCGACGACCTGTCGCTGACGGGCCTCACGCGCAACCTGAACGATCTCGCCAACCGCGCGCGCACCAAGAAGCTGCAGCCGACCGAGGTGCAGAACGCCACCTTCACGATCACCAACCCGGGCGTGTTCGGCTCGCTCATGGGGACGCCGATCATCCCGGTGCCCACGTCGGCGATCATGGGCGTGGGCGCGATCGAGAAGCGGCCGAAGGTCATCACCGGCCCGGACGGCGAGGATACGATCGCCATCCGCACCTGCAGCTACTTCTCGATCTCGTTCGACCACCGCATCGTCGACGGCGCGGACGCCGACAAGTTCATGGCGTTCGTCAAGAAGACGCTCGAGTCCTGGCCCGAGCAGGGGCTCTGAGGCACCGCCGCTCGTGCCGCGCGCCCTCGCCATCCGCTACCTGACGGTCGACGGGCGCGCGCGCGACGCGTACCGCACGCGCCTCGCCGAACGCACGGCGAGCGCGCGCGCGAACGGCTACCACCTCTGGGCGTTCGCGCAGGAGGAGGCGGCCGGCCGCGTGGTCGAGTTCATCGAGGCGGGGGATCCCGCCGCCCTCGCGACCGCGCTGCTGCAGGACGCGCTGCTGGCCGAGGCGCTCGACTTCCGCGCCGAGCCGGACGCCGACGCCGGCGAGTGGCAGCGGTTCGTGGGCCTCGCCGGCGCGTCGTGAGGGACGCTCCCGTCTTCCAACTCTCCCGTTCCTCGTAGAAGTCCGATCCATGCCGACCCGCCGCATCACCGTCGACGGCCGCACCTGGCGCGTCTTTCCGTCCGGCTTCGTCACGCAGTACAACCTCGACGAGTTCGGGCTGCTCTTCGTCGCCGGCGAGGGCGACCAGCGCGAGGTGCGCGTGACGCGCTACTCGCCCGTCGGCACGCGCTCGCGCGAGCAGTCGCTCGCCGAGATGAGCGACGAGCGCCTCGCCGAGCTGCTGCGCTCCTCGCAGCCGAGCGAGACGTCGCCGGAGGCCGGGTACCGCACGAGCGCGATGCCGGGCTCCGACGCGTGACCGCGCCCGCGGCCGCGGGGCCGTTCGTCGACCTGCACTCGCACTCCACCGCGTCGGACGGGCATCTCGCGCCCGCCGCCGTCGTGGAGGCGGCCCGCGTCGCGGGCCTGGCGGCGCTCGCGCTCACCGACCACGACACGGTCGCCGGCGTGCCCGAGGCGCAGGCGGCGGGGGCGGCGGCCGGCCTCCGCGTCGTCGCCGGGTGCGAGCTGAGCGCCCATCTGGGCGAGAACGAGATCCACCTGCTCGCGCTGCACCTCGACAGCGTCGACGTCATCGCGACCGAGCTGGCGCGCTTCCGCGACGACCGCGTCACGCGCGCGGAGCGGATGGTGGAGCTGCTCGGCCGCGCGGGCGTCTCGGTGACCATGGAGGACGTGCTGCGCGAGTCGGCCGGCGGCGCGGTCGGACGCCCGCACGTCGCGCGCGCGGTCGTCGCCGCGGGTGCGGCCCGCGACATCCGCGAGGCCTTCGACCGCTTCCTCGGCGACGGCCGGCCGGCGTACGTCGACAAGCCGAGGCTGGACGCCAGGGACGCCATCGCGCTGGCGCACGCCGCGGGCGGCATCGCCGTGTGGGCGCACCCCAAGGGCGAGGGGAAGCGCGACCGCGTCGAGACGCTCGTCGCCGCCGGGCTCGACGGGCTCGAGGTGCTGCACCCCGTGCACAACGCCGAGGATCGCGCGCGGCTGCAGGCGCTCGCCGACTTCTTCGGGCTCGTGACGAGCGGCGGCTCGGACTGGCACGGCATCCCCGACCATCCGCGGCAGCTCGGCATCATGCAGGTGCCGCTCGCCGTGCTGGAGCGCCAGGACGAGCGCGTGGCCGCGCAGCGCCGCGCCGGCGCCGACGTCGCCCGCTCGTAGCGGCCCGGTCCCGATGGAGCTCCGCGGCCGCATCGCGCTGGTGACCGGGGCGGGGCACCGGGTCGGCCGCGCGATCGCGGTGGCGCTCGGCGCGCGCGGGATGCGGGTCGTCGTGCACTACCGCCGCGCCGCGGCCGAGGCCCAGGAGACGGCGCGACGGATCGTCGAAGCCGGCGGCGAGGCGGCGCTGGTGGCCGGCGACCTCGCGGAGCCCGGCGCGCCCGATCGCGTCGTCTTCGAGGCGGTCGAGCGGTTCGGCGGGCTCGACGTGCTGGTGAACTCGGCGGCCGTCATGGAGCGCACGCCCGTCGGCGAGGTCACCGAAGAAGCGTGGGACGCGATGTTCGCGGTGAACCTGCGCGCGCCCTTCTTCGCGTCGCAGGCCGCCGCGCGCGCGATGGGGGAGCGGGGCGGGGCGATCGTCAACCTCGCGGATCTGGCGGCGCTCGAGACCTGGCCCGGCTACGTCCCGCACGGCATCTCGAAGGCGGGCGTCGTGCAGATGACGCGCGCGCTCGCCCGCGTGCTGGCGCCTCGCGTGCGCGTCAACGCGGTCGCGCCCGGCGTCGTGTTGCTGCCGACCGGCTGGGACGAGACGTCCGCCGAGCGCCTGCGCGCCACCACCCCCCTGCAGCGGCTCGGCACGCCGGACGACGTCGTGCGCGCCGTGCTCTACCTGCTGGAGTCGGACTTCGTGACCGGCGAGCTCCTGGTCGTGGACGGCGGGCGGCACGTGCGGAAGTGACCCCCGCGCGCCGGCCGACGCGGGCCGGCGGGGCGCGGCGCGCCCCCGGCCGCTGCCGCCGGCATCGGCGATTGGCGAGATTTCGGGCTGGGGCGCGCCCGGCCGGGATCGTCCCTCCGACCCACCGACCGAGACGCACGTGGCCACGACTCCCGACGCTTCGACGCACGAGCTGGTGATCATCGGCTCCGGACCCGCCGCCTGGACGGCGGCGATCTACGCCGGCCGCGCGAACCTCAATCCGGTGCTCTACGAGGGCGAGCCCGTGGGGATCGACCTGCCGGGCGGCCAGCTGATGCTGACCACCGACATCGAGAACTTCCCGGGCTTCCCGGAGCCGATCAGCGGCCCCGCGCTCATGGACCGGATGAAGGAGCAGGCGCTCCGCTACGGCGTGCGCGTCGAGTCGGAGCTGATCGTCGAGGCCGACCTCTCGCAGCGGCCGTTCCTTCTCAAGCCCAACTACGGCGCGCCGATCCGGGCGCACGCCGTCATCCTCGCGACGGGCGCGAAGGCGAAGTGGATCGGCCTCGAGAACGAGCTGCGCCTCGCGCAGATCGGCGGCGGCGTCTCCGCGTGCGCGGTGTGCGACGGCGCGCTCCCCCACTTCCGCAACAAGGTGCTCGCGGTGGTCGGCGGCGGCGACACCGCGATGGAGGAGGCGACCTACCTCACGAAGTTCGCGTCCGAGGTGCTCGTCATCCATCGCCGCGACAGCTTCCGCGCCTCCAAGGCGATGGCGAGCCGCGTGCTGAACCACCCGAAGATCCGCGTGCTCTGGAACACGCAGGTGGTCGACGTACTCGGCGACGACGTCATCGAGGGCGTGCGCCTGAAGGACACCGTCACCGGTGACGAGCGGGATCTCGCCGTCGGCGGGCTGTTCGTCGCCATCGGCCACGAGCCGAACACCGGCTTCCTGAAGGGGCAGCTGGAGACGACGCCGCACGGCTACGTCGTCACGACGCCCGGCCGCACCGCGACGTCGGTGCCCGGCGTGTTCGCCGCCGGCGACGTGATCGACGACTACTATCGCCAGGCGATCACTTCGGCCGGCACCGGGTGCATGGCGGCGCTCGAGGCGGAGCGCTATCTGGCGCACCACGGCATCGGCGAGTCGCCGGTCGTCGAGACGTCGGAGACCGTGGTCTGCGCCGCCGACGCCGCCCCCACGATCGGGCTGTCGGGCGTGCAGGCCGCGGTCGGCGCGGCCTACGGAGAGCCGGCCGTGGAGCCGCGCGGGTGAGCGCCGGCCATCCCGTCGCGTCGCTCGCCCCGACGGTGCGGGTGCAGACCGTCGGCGCCTTCCAGGAGAACTGCTACCTCGTCGTCGATCCGTCCACGCGCGCCGCGGCGATCGTCGACCCGGGCGCCGAGGGCTCGCGGCTCGTGGACTGGATCCGCGCGGCCGACGTGAACGTCGAGGCGGTGTGGCTCACGCACGCGCACCTCGACCACGTGGGCGGGCTCGCGGAGGTGCAGCGCGCGTGGGACGTGCCGATCCATCTCCACCCGCTCGATCGCCCGGTGTTCGATCACGCGCCGCGCGCCGCGGCGATGTACGGGCTGCGCTGGGAGCCGCAGCCCGCGCCGACCGCCGAGTTCGCGGAGGGGCAGACGCTGACGCTCGGCGCGCTGACGTTCACCGTGATGCACGCCCCGGGGCACGCGCCCGGGCACGTCGTGATCCACGGGCACGGCATCGCGCTCGTCGGCGACTGCCTGTTCTACGGCTCCGTGGGGCGCACCGACCTGCCGCTCTCCGAGCCCGCGGCGCTCACGCGCTCGCTCGCGCGCATCGCCGCGCTTCCGCCCGAGACCGTCGCGTATCCGGGCCACGGACCCGCCACGACGATCGGCCGCGAATGCGCGGAGAACCCGTTCCTCAACGGCGGCGCGCGGGTGCTCGGCGGATGACGCCACTCGGCCTCGCGATGCACGGCCGCCTCATCGGCGCGGCCGCGCTGCTCGCCGCCTGGATCGGCGCCGCCGCGCTCGTCGCGACCGTCGTCGCGCCGGCCGCCTTCGCCGTGCTGCCGACGCGCGCACTCGCCGGCGCCCTCGTGGGCCGCGTGCTCCCCGTCATCTTCGTCGGCGGCATGCTCGCGGGCCTCGGCGCGGCCGCGCTCGGGTGGCAGGCCGCGCCGACGATGCCGCGCGCGCGCCTCGTGCTCCCGCTGCTCGCCGCGCTGGCGTGCGCCGCCGCGCAGTTCGGCGTCGGACCGCGCATCCAGCGCCTGCGCGCCGAGATGGGCCCGTCCATCGAGGCGCTCCCGACCGACGACCCGCGGCGCGCGCAGTTCGGGCGCCTGCACGGCGTGTCGGTCGCCTTCATGGGCGTCGGCATGCTGGCCGCCGGCGCCGCCCTCGTGCTCACGGCCGTCGCGGCCACGCGCGAGCCCTGATCCTCCGCACGATTCCGTCGACCTTCACGCGACTGCACTCATGTCCGACGCCTTCCGCACCGAAAAGGACCCCCTCGGCCCGCTCGAGGTCCCGGCCGACGCCCTGTACGGCGTACAGACGCTGCGCGCCAAGCAGAACTTCCCGATCAGCGGCCTGAAGCCGCTCTGGCCGTTCGTGCAGTCGCAGGTGTGGATCAAGAAGGCCGCGGCGCTCACGCACAAGGAGACGGGCCGCCTGGATGCGAAGGTCGCCGACGCGATCGTGCAGGCGGCCGACGAGGTGCTCGCGCGCCAGCACGACCAGCACTTCATCGTCGACCCGTACCAGGCGGGCGCGGGCACCTCGCACAACATGAACGCGAACGAGGTGCTGGCGAACCGGGCGAACGAGATCCTCGGCGGCAAGCGCGGCGAGTACAAGCCGGTGCATCCGAACGATCACGTGAACATGGCGCAGTCGACCAACGACACGATCCCGACGAACATCCGCCTCAGCGCGCTCTCGCAGCTGCCGGCGCTGTCGACGGCGTTCGAGGGGCTGCGCGACGCGCTCGCCGACAAGGGGCGCGAGTTCGACCACATCGTGAAGGCCGGCCGCACGCACCTGCAGGACGCGATGCCGATCCGCCTGGGCCAGGAGTTCACGGCCTACGCGCGCTCGATGGACCGCGCGCTGCGCCGCGTGCACGAGGCGGCGGACTACCTGCGCGACCTCGGCATCGGCGGCTCGGCCGTCGGCACCGGCGTGACGGTCGAGAAGGAGTACCCGGCCCTCATGAACAAGCACCTCAAGGCCATCACGGGCCTCGAGCTGCGCATCGGCGAGGATCGCATCCAGCTGATGCAGAGCATGGGCGACGCGGCGGCGTTCAGCGCCACGCTGCGCGGCCTCGCGATCGACCTCTCGAAGATCGCCAGCGACCTGCGCCTGATGGTCATGGGCCCGCGCACCGGCATCGACGAGATCAAGCTGCCCGCGGTGCAGCCGGGCAGCTCGATCATGCCGGGCAAGATCAACCCGTCGATCCCGGAGATGGTCAACCAGGTGTGCTTCCAGGTCATGGGATGCGACACGACGGTGGCCATCGCCAGCGAGCACGGGCAGCTCGAGCTGAACGTCATGATGCCGGTCATCGCGCACAACATCCTGCTCTCGATGCAGATCCTCACGAGCACGGCGACCGTGCTCACGGAGAAGTGCGTGAAGGGCATCGAGGCCAACGAGCCGATGCTCGCCTACTGGGTGGAGCGCTCGGCGGCGCTCGCGACCGCGCTCATGCCGCACATCGGCTACGCCAAGGCGGCGGAGCTCAGCAAGCAGTCGGTGAAGGAGGGAGTGCTGATCCGCGACATGGTGAAGCGCGACCAGCTGCTTCCCGCCGAGCAGATCGACGAGGTGCTCGACCTCCGCAAGATGACCGAGATCGGCGTCCCGGGCGGCGCGCACGCGATGGTCGCCGGCGGCTGACGCCCGGCACGACAGTTTTCACCGGGAGGCCGGCCCCGCGCGGGGCCGGCCTCTCGTCGTTCCGAGCGACGTCGCCCTTGCCAGGGGCCTGCCCGACCCGTACGATGCGCTCCATCCACAGTCTGGAAGGAGCCATGACCGACCGCCTGACCCTGGTGAAGGGAACGCTCGACGCCCTGGTGCTCAAGGCGCTCGCCTGGGGGCCGATGCACGGCTTCCAGGTGGCCGCCTGGCTGGAGGAGCGCTCCGCCGGGGCGCTCGCCCTCGACGACAGCGGGCTCTATCAGGCGCTCTACCGGCTGGAGGGGCGGGGGCTGATCGCCGCCGAGTGGGGAGTGACCGACAACAACCGGCGCGCGCGCTACTACCGCGTGACTGACGCCGGACGCGCGCACCTGACGCGCGAGACCGACACCTGGATCCGCTACGCCGCCACCGTGACGGCGATCCTCACCGGCCCGCAGCCGGCCGCGTGACCGCGCGCGCCCCGCTGCCCACCCGATGCTGAACCGCCTCCCCCCGCGCGTGCGCGGCGCCTTCCGGCTCGCGGTCCGGCGCCCGGCCTGGACCGACGCCGACGTCGACGACGAGCTGCGCTTCCACCTCGAGATGCGCGTGGAGCAGCTGGTCGCGCGCGGCTGGACGCGCGAGGAGGCGGAGGTCGAGGCGCGGCGGCGCTTCGGGCCCTCGTGGGACGAGGCCGTCCGACACCTGCACGAATCCGGGCGTGCCCGGGAGGAGCGACTGGCGATGCGCGAGCGACTCGACGCGGTGTGGCAGGACCTCCGGTATGCGGTGCGCACGTTGCGCCGCGCCCCGCGCTTCGCCCTCGCGGCGGTGCTCTCGCTGGCGCTCGGTCTCGGCGCGACGACGGTGATCTTCTCGCTCGTCGATCACGTCGTCCTGCGGCCCCTCCCGTATGCCGATCCCGGGCGACTGGTGGTGGTGCGCGAGGCGATCGCCGAGCTGCGCGCCGTGTACCCGACCATGCCGGCGAACGCGAGCCACTTCCTCGCGTTCCGCCGCGCGTGCACCGCCTGCGAGGGCGTGGCCGCGATCAAGCGCTCCGCGGTGACGCTCACCGGGCGCGGCGACCCGCAGCGGGTTGGCGCCGCCCGCGTCTCGGCGAACCTCTTCGCCGTCCTCGGCGTGGCGCCGGCGCTCGGCCGCGGATTCCGCGAGGAGGAGGACCGACCCGGCGCCGCGCGGGTGGTCGTACTCTCCGATGCGTTCTGGCGTCGGCAGTTCGGCGGCGACCCCAGCGTGGTCGGCCGGACGGTCACGCTGAACGATGCGCCGTTCGAGGTCGTCGGGGTGCTCCCGCCGCGCGTGGGGCTGCCCGGCGGCGACGCGCTCGGCGCGCTGATCGGGCTGCCGCGCGAGGTCGACGTGTATCGCCCGCTGGCGCTCACGCCGCGCGAGGAGACGACGCCCGGTGAGTTCGACTACGCGGTGATCGCCCGCGTGCGACCGGGCGTCACGCCCGCGCAGCTCGAGGGGCAGCTCGGCGGGCTGCTCGCCGGCGTGCTCGAACGCGCGGGCGCGACGCCCGGGTCAGTGCGCCCCGTCGTCGTCCCGATGCAGGAGCAGGTGGTGGGCGGCGCCGGGCGTCCGCTGCTGGTGCTCCTCGCGGCCGTCGCCGCGGTCCTGCTCATCGTGTGCGTGAACCTCGCGAACCTCACCCTCGTGCGCGCCGGCGGGCGGGAGCGCGAGTCGGCCGTGCGGGTGGCGATGGGTGCGGGGCGCGGCCGCATCGCGCGCCTCGCGCTCGCTGAGAGCGCGGTGCTCGCGCTCGCCGGGTGCGCCGTCGCGCTCCTGCTCGCGCGCTGGGGGCTCGACGCGCTCGTCGCGCTCGCACCGGCCACGCTGCCCCGCATCGCCGAGGTGCGGCTCGACGGCCGCGTCTTCGCCGCGGCGGCGCTGCTGGCGACGGTGGTCGGCCTCGGCGTCGGCGCGCTCCCCGCGCTGCGGGCCGGCCGCATCCAGCCGGGCGAGACGCTCAAGGCGGGCACGCGCACGGTGAAGGGCGGGCGCACCGCGGCGCGTCGCCGCTCGCTGTTCATCACCGCGCAGGTCGCGTTCAGCACCGTGCTCCTGGTGGCGGCGGGGCTCCTGCTCACGAGCTTCGTGCGCGTGCTGCGCGTCGACCGCGGCTTCGAGACGGCGGGCGTGCTGGCGTTGGACGTCGTGCTGCCCGTCGCGTCGTACGACACCGACGCCCGGCGTCTGCAGTACTTCGAGCAGGTGCAGGCGGCGCTCGCGGGCGTCGGCGGCGTGCGGTCGTCCGCGGTGGCGAGCGCGCTGCCGCTCGAGGGCGAGACCTGGGTCGACGGCATCGCGCGCGCCGACGCGGCCGGCGAGGGCGGGGAGCGGCCGACCGCGAACCTGCGCTTCGTGAGCCCCGACTACTTCGCCACCGTCGGCACGCCGGTGCGCCGCGGGCAGTCGTTCTCCTCCACCGATCGCGGCCGTCGTACGGTCGTCGTCTCCGAGCGGGTGGCCCGCACCCTCTGGCCGGGGCAGGATCCGGTGGGGCAGCGCATCTTGGCGGGCAACAGCGACACGGCCGCGGTGGTCGTGGGGGTCGCGTCGGACGTGCGCACGTCGCGGCTGGAGGAGGAGGGGAGCCTCGTCGTGTACCTCCCGGTCTGGGAGTACCCGCCGGCGCAGGCGTCGCTGGTGGTGCGCACCGCCGGCGACCCGTCCGCGGCCACGGCGGACGTCCGTGCGGCGCTGCGCCGGGTGGATCCCACGGTCCCGGTGGCGCGCGTGCGCACCATGTCCGACGTCGTCGCGGCGGCCACGGCCGCGCGCCGCTTCCAGCTCGGGCTCCTCGCGCTGTTCGCGGTGATGGCGCTCGTGACGGCGGCGACCGGCATCTACGGCGTGATCGCCCAGTCGCTCGCCAGTCGCGCGGGCGAGATGGGGGTGCGGCTCGCGCTCGGCGCACGCCCGGCCGACGTGCGCCGCCTCGTCCTGCGCGAGGGGCTGACCCCGACCGCGCTCGGTCTCGTGGCGGGCGTGGTGGCGGCGGTCGCGCTCGGGCGCGGGCTGCAGAGCCTCCTCTTCGAGGTGCGTCCCGGCGACCCGACGACCCTGGCCGTCGTCGCCGTGGTGCTGGGCGCGGTCGCGGTGGCCGCCTGCGCGATCCCGGCGCGTCGGGCGGCGGCCACGGGCGTGGCGGCGATGCTGCGCCAGGAATGAGGGCGGCCGCGTGTTGAGCGTTGCCAGCCTTCCACTTAGGTTGCCAGGGTGCGAATCACCACCTGGGCCGAATACGGCCTGATCTGCGCCCTGCATCTGGCGCGACGCGCGACGGAGGGCCCGGTCACCGGGCGCGACGTCGCCACCAAGGAGCGCCTGCCGACCGACTACGTCGAGCAGATCCTCCTGCGGCTCCGACGTGCGGAGATCATCCGCTCGGCCCGCGGCGCGCGCGGCGGCTACACGCTCGCGCGCCCGGCTGAGGAGATCACGGTCCGCGAGGTGATCGCCGCCTCGGAGCTCGAGACCTTCGAGCTGCACTGCGCCACCCACCCGGTGGAGGAGGCGCGCTGCTCGGCCGCGCACAGCTGCAGCATCCGCCCGGTGTGGATGATGCTCCAGCAGCGGATCGACGACGTCCTCGACAGCGTGCGGCTCTCCGACCTGATGCACGACGAGATGGTCGTGCGGGCGCGCGTCGGACTCGGCCCCAAGGCGCCGACGCAGCTGGCCGCCGCGCACGAGCGTCGGCGCCGCAACGCGCCCGTCGCCGTCGACCGGCGGCTGCCCATCCTCCAGGACTGAGGCCGCCGGTGCCGTCCCTGTTCGGCGGCGGCGCCGCGCGCGACGCCCGTCAGAAGGCGGCGGCGTACGTCCGCGTCATCTGGGCCGATCCGGCCGAGGCGGACGTCGAGTGGCTGGCGTCGACCGCGACCGGCGGCGACATGGACCACGCCCGCTGGGAGCTCCGCTACGCGCGCCGCGCGCTGGGCCTCCTCGCCGCCCAGCGCGACGCGATGGACGACCGCACCGGCTCGCTCGTCGCGCGTGCGGTCACCGAGGCGATGGCGACCGATCCGGCCGTCGCGGTGAGCGCGGCCGCCCTCGCCGAGCGGCAGTTCAACGACCGGCTGACGGCGTACCGGGACGCGCTGCAGCAGCGGTCGCGCGAGTCGGTCGGGACGCGGCTCGGGCGCGTGCTCCTCGTCTTCGCGGGCTCGGTGCGCGCTGCGCGCGGGGCGGGGCTGCAGCCGGCCGGCGAGCTGCTCGGCCGCTACCTGGACGAGGCGAACGCGGCGCTGCGTCAGGCGTTCGGCTCCGTCGAGCTGCCCGAGGACGAGCGGCCGTCGGCGATGGACCGCTCGCGCTGAATCCCCGCAGCGCGGACCGCGCATCCCGGAACGACGAAGGGGCGAGCCGATCGGCTCGCCCCTTCTTGTCTCGGTGTCGGCGCGGGGCGCCGGACCGTAGTGCTCAGGGGGGGACTTGAACCCCCACGTCGTCTCCGACACAGGCTTCTGAGACCTGCGTGTCTACCAGTTCCACCACCTGAGCGTGTCGCGCGGCGTGGACCACGCGAGACGGGGAAGTGTAGTCGAGTCAGGCGTGCGCGTCAACGTGCCCGCGACTCGGTGCCGCTGGTCCCGGGGCGCGAGTAACTTGCCGCCGCCCAGACCTCACGCCGCTCCCGCCCCGATGGCCAAGTCCAGCAAGAACGGCGATTCCGCGTCCGCCGACGGCTCGATCGCGAAGAACAAGCGCGCTCGCCACGACTACCACATCCTGGAGACGTGGGAGGCGGGCATCGCGCTGCTCGGCACCGAGGTGAAGGCGCTCCGCAACGGGCGCGCGAACCTCACCGACGCCTACGGCGTGGTGAAGGACGGCGAGGTCTACCTGCTCAACCTGCACATCGGGCACTACGAGACCGGCGGCACCTTCAACCACGAGCCGACGCGCACCCGGAAGCTGCTCCTCCACCGCAGCGAGATCCGGAAGATGATCGGCGCGGTGGAGCGACAGGGGCTGACGCTCGTCCCGCTCGACCTGTACTTCAAGAACGGTCGCGCGAAGGTCATGCTCGCCCTCGGCAAGGGCAAGAAGGAGCACGACAAGCGCGAGGACCTCCGCAAGCGCGACGACGAGCGCGACATGGCGCGCTTCGTCCGGTCCCGCTGAGCGTACCCCCGGTGCTGCTCCCGCTCCTCTGGCTCCTGCAGACGGCGCAGCCGCCGGCGCGGCCCGCCGCCACGCCCGCCCGCCCCTCGGCGCCGCGTCGGGCGCCGGCGGTCGCCGCGGCGGGTTCGATGCTGGTGCGCGTCGCCGGCGGCGCCGAGCGTTCGGTCCTCCTGCTCGAGGAGCGCGAGGGCGCGAGCACGCGGAGCTACGTCCGCGGCGACCAGCTCGCGGCCGCCGTCGGGGGCGCGCTGTCCGAGGACGTCTCGGGGCGGTGGCGGCTCCGGCTCGCGGGGCACGTGCTGACGCTCCGCGAGGGGGTGCCGTTCGCCGTCGTGGGGACGGACGCGGAGACGGTCGAGGTGCCGCTCGCGAACGCGCCGATGGTGGAGGGCGAGCGCCTGTGGGTGCCCCTGCAGCTCCTCACCGACGGGCTGCCGCACCTCGCGCCGGAGATCACCTTCGATGCGCCGCGCCGGGCGCTGACGTTCGGGAAGCGGCGGTCCGCCGTCGCGCGCTCGGCGCCCGTCGAGCCGTCCGCCGCGCCGACGCCGGTCGCGCCCGCGCCGGCGACGGTGACGACCGCGGAGACCGTCCCGCCGCCGCGCGACTCCAGCGTGCGCCTGCCGACGATCGTCGGTCCGCGCCGCGCGGCGCCGACCACCAGCGATGCCGAGCCGTCGGCGCCGCCCGCCACGACCGGCGGCGCGTCGCTCGCCCGCCGCATGGTCGTGGTGGACGCGGGCCACGGAGGCCCCGACGGCGGGATGCAGGGACCGCTGGGCGGGGGGCCGCGCATCCGGGAGAAGGACGTGACGCTCGCCGTCGCGCTCGCCCTCCGCAACTCGCTGCGCGCCCGCGGCGTCGGCGTGGCCATGACCCGCACCACCGACACGCTCGTCGCGCTGGCCGACCGTGGCAAGATCGCGAACCAGCGCTCGGGGGACCTCTTCATCTCGATCCACGTGAACGCCGCCAACCCGGCCTGGCGAAATCCGGCCGGCACGCGCGGCTTCGAGACCTACTTCCTCTCGGAGGCCAAGACGGCGGACGATCGGCGCGTCGCGGACCTCGAGAACGAGTCGGTCCGCTTCGAGGGCGCGTCCGCGGCCGACCGCGACGACCCGCTCTCGTTCATCATGCGCGACATGGCGCAGAACGAGCACCTCCGCGAGTCGAGCGAGCTGGCGTCGATCGTCCAGCGCCGGCTGGCCCGCGCCCACCCCGGGCCGAGCCGCGGCGTACGGCAGGCCGGGTTCCGGGTGCTCGTCTCGGCGTTCATGCCGGCGGTCCTCGTCGAGATCGGCTTCGGCTCGAACCCCGAGGACGCCGCCTGGATGAGCAGCGCGAAGGGGCAGCGCGAGATCGCGGAGGCGGTCGCGGACGCCGCGGTGGACTACCTGCGCCGCTACGAGCAGCGGCAGCGCGGCGGAGCCCGGCCGTGACGGTCGCCGTGCGGCCGACCGCCCCGTCGGCTCTCGGCCGGTCCGTGACGAGCGGACCGCTCGCCGTGCCGTTCGCGGGGCTCGAGTTCCAGAACCCGATCGTGCTCGCGTCCGGGACCGCCGGCTACGGCCACGAGCTGCGCGAGGTCATCGACCTCGACGCGCTCGGCGGCATCGTGACGAAGGCGGTGAGCGTCGACCCGCGGAAGGGGAACCCGGCGCCGCGCGTGGCGGAGTTCCCCGGGGGGATGATCAACGCCATCGGGCTGGCGAACCCCGGGCTCGATGCGGTGCGGCGGGAGCACCTGCCGCGGCTCGCCGGGCTGGTGTCGCGCGCCCGCGTCCTGGTCAACGTGGTCGGCTTCGCGGTCGACGAGTTCGCGCGCGTGGTCGAGGGGCTCGACGACGCGCCGGGCGTCGCGGGGTTCGAGTTGAACGTGAGCTGCCCCAACGTAAAGGCCGGCGGGGCGGAGTTTGGCGCCGATCCCCTGGCGCTGCGTGGCGTGGTCGCCGGCGCTCGCGCCGCGACGCGGAAGCCGCTCGTCGTGAAGCTCTCCCCGGTACTCCCCCAGGTCGCCGAGAGCGCCCGGATCGCCGTCGATGCGGGGGCCGACGCGCTGACGCTGACCAACACGATCCCCGGCCTCGTCGTCGACGTCGGGCGGCGACGTCCCGCCCTCGGGTTCGGGTCGGGCGGGGTGAGCGGCGCCGGGCTGGTGCCGGTCGGCGTGCTCGCCACCTGGCGCGTGCGACAGGCGGTCTCGGTCCCGCTCGTGGGGCTCGGCGGGGTGCGCAGCGCCGACGACGCGCTGCAGTACATGCTCGCCGGCGCGTCGCTGGTCGCCATCGGCACGGCGGCCATGCAGCATCCGCGGGTGCCCGAGCGGGTGGTGCGCGATCTGGAGCGCTGGCGGCAGCGCGAGGGCGTGGCCCGGCTGGCCGACGTCGTCGGCACGCTGGAGTGGCCGCGATGACCGGTTCCGTCCGCGCGATCGTCGCCCTGGACGTTCCCGACCGCGCCGCCGCCGCCGCGCTCGTCGAGCGGCTCGGGAACGCCTGCGACTTCTACAAGGTCGGGCTCGAGCTGTACACGGCCGAGGGGCCGGACGTCGTCCGGTGGCTCCGGGGGCTGGGCAAGGAGGTCTTCCTCGACCTCAAGTTCCACGACATCCCGAACACGGTGCGCGGCGCCTGCCGGTCGGCCGCCCGGCTCGGCGTGCGTCTGACGACCGTGCACGCGTACGGCGGGCCGGCGATGCTCGCCGCGGCCGTCGAGGGGGCGGGGGAGCAGGGCGACGGCGGCTGCGGCGTGCTCGCCGTCTCCGTGCTCACTTCGCACTCGGCCGCGGACCTGGGCGCCGCCGTCGGCCGCGGGATCGACGACGTGACCGGCGAGGTCCTGCGCCTGGCCGCGCTGGCGCGCGACGCCGGGGCGCACGGCCTGGTCTGCAGCGGGCACGAGGTCGCGGCGATCCGTGCCGCCCACGGCGAGGCGCTGCGGCCGCTCGTGCCGGGCGTCCGGCTGGCCGGCGGCGCGACGCACGACCAGGCGCGGGTGGTGACGCCGGAGGCGGCGGCGCGCGACGGCGCGCGCTATCTGGTGCTGGGCCGCGCGGTCACGGCGGCCTCCGATCCGGGGGCGGCGCTGGGCGCCGTGCGCGCCGCGCTGGCGGGGTTCTGAGCCCTCCCGGGCGCGCGGTCGAGCACGGGGGCTTGCATGCTGCGGCTAAGCCCATTTAATTGAGGGTCTTGGCCGCATTTTTTATCCGGTTCGACTGGAGCGCACTGTGAAAGTTCGCAGCAGCGTGAAGCCGATCTGCGAGCACTGCAAGGTCGTCAAGCGCGACGGCGTGACTCGCATCATCTGCTCGCGCAACCCCAAGCACAAGCAGCGTCAGGGCTGATATGGCACGTATTGCCGGCGTCGATCTCCCTCGCGACAAGAAGGTCGAGATCGGGCTCACCTACATCTTCGGGATCGGCCGCGCCACGGCGCAGGCGATTCTCGAGCAGACGGGCGTGAACCCCGCACAGCGCGTCCGTGATCTGAGCGATGCCGATGTCGCGCGCCTCCGCGCCGAGATCGAGCGAGCGCACAAGGTCGAGGGCGCCCTCCGTACCGAAGTCGCGATGAACATCAAGCGGCTGATGGACATTGGATCCTATCGCGGGATCCGTCATCGCCGCGGCCTGCCGGTGCGGGGTCAGCGCACGCACACGAACGCGCGCACCAAGAAGGGCCCGCGCCGCGCGATCGCCGGCAAGAAGAAGGTGACCAAGTAATGGCTACTGCGAAGAAGACCAAGAAGGTCGTCGAGGCCGAGGGCGTGGCGCACGTGCAGGCCACGTTCAACAACACGACGGTCACGATCACCGACAGCCGCGGCAACGCGATCGCCTGGGGCTCCTCGGGCAAGGCTGGCTTCAAGGGCTCGAAGAAGTCGACGCCCTTCGCCGCCACGGTCGCCTCGGAGCAGTGCGCGAAGGAAGCGCTGTCCGCCGGCGTGCGCCGGGTGCACGTGCGCGTCCAGGGCCCGGGCTCGGGTCGCGAGAGCGCCATCCAGGCGCTCGCGTCGGCCGGGCTGCAGGTCAAGTCCATCAAGGACGTCACCCCGATTCCGCACAACGGCTGCCGGCCGCCGAAGCGCCGGAGGGTCTAACCAATGGCGCGTTACACGGGTCCCAGCTGCCGGCAGTGCCGGCGCGAAGGGACGAAGCTGTTCCTGAAGGGCACCAAGTGCTTCACCGAGAAGTGCCCCGTCGAGCGTCGTCCGTACGCCCCCGGCCAGCACGGCCAGGCGACGGCGCGCCGCCGCAAGGTGTCTGAGTACGCGAAGCAGCTGCGCGAGAAGCAGAAGATCAAGCGCATCTACGGCATCTCGGAGAAGCAGTTCCGCAACACCTTCGAGAAGGTCGCCTCGCAGCAGGGCATCACGGGTCACAACCTGCTCGCCGCGCTCGAGAGCCGCCTCGACAACATCGTGTACCGCATGGGCTTCGCGCCGAGCCGCAAGGCGGCCCGCCAGCTCATCCGGCACCGCCACGTCGAGGTCAAGCAGCGCACGGTCGACGTCCCCAGCTTCGTCGTGAAGCCGGGTGAGGAGATCCGCGTGAAGCAGGCCTCGCGCGAGATGCCGCTCGTGATGGCCGCCATGGACCAGTCGTCGCGCGGCGCCCCGCTGTCGTGGATCGCGGTCGACAAGGAGTCCTACTCCGGCCGCATGCTCGAGCGCCCCGCGCGCCAGAGCATCCCGATCGCGGCGCAGGAGCAGCTGGTCGTCGAGCTCTACTCGAAGTAAGACAGCGCGCAGCGTTCAGCGATCAGCGTGGCTCTGTCGACGAGCGGAAGCCTGCTCCGACAGCAAGCTCGCGCTGATCGCTGAACGCTGAACGCTATCAGGTCGGGACCTTCACTCCCCAACGAGCCTGCCGCGCGTGAAGGGCGGGGCAGGGCGTCGCCGAGGCCCGTCGTGAGACGGATCCCCGGTCGGACCAGGATGGAATCCTAGCATGGCCAATACCATCGATCTCCGCGGGCTCGTCCGGCCGCAGCTCGTCGAGTCGACGAAGCGCACGGACAACCCGAACGTCGCCGAGTTCAATCTGCAGCCGCTCGAGCGCGGCTTCGGGCACACGCTCGGCAACGCGATGCGCCGCCTCCTGCTGTCGTCGCTCCGCGGCGCGGCCGTGTGGGGCTTCCGCATCGACGGCGTCGTGCACGAGCATCAGACGATCGCCGGCGTTGTCGAGGACGTCCACCAGATCATCGGCCAGCTCAAGACGCTCGTCCTCCAGATGGACGAGGACGTCGAGAACGCCGTGCTGCGCATCCAGAAGTCGGAGGCGGGCCCGGTGACGGCCGGCGACATCCAGGCGCAGTCGGGCGTTCGCGTCGTCGAGGCGGGGCACCACCTCTTCACGCTCCAGGAGGACCGGGAGCTGAACGTGGAGCTCTACGTGAACAAGGGGCGTGGCTACGTCGAGAGCGACCAGCACCCGGTCGATCGCGGCCTGCCCGTGGATCTCGTCCGCATCGACGCGATCTACAACCCGGTCCGTCGCGCCAACTTCGCCGTCGCCGAGACGCGCGTCGGGCAGCGCACCGACTACGACCGCCTCACGCTGACGGTCGAGACGAACGGCACCATCACGCCGGAGGAGGCGGTCAGCTACGCCGCCGCGCTGGCGCAGACGCACTTCCAGTACTTCGCGGGCTTCGGCTCGCACGCGGCGGCCGCGGTGGCTGCCGGTGGGGACGCCTCGGGCGGCGACGCGCGCCGGATGGCCGACCTGCTGCGCACGCCGATCGACGACCTCGAGCTCTCGGTGCGGAGCGTCAACTCGCTCAAGAACTCGAACATCCGTACGCTGGGCGACCTGGTCCGGCAGACGGAGAGCCAGATCCTCCAGGTCAAGAACTTTGGCAAGAAGTCCCTCCAGGAGATCGCCGATCTCCTCGAGCGCGAGGGACTGAACTTTGGCATGCGCTACGAGGAAGCCGGCGACGGCGTGCGGATCACCGATTGGGGAACCGCGCCGAGCCGGGCGGCCGCGAACGCGCCGGAAGACGACGACGAGGAGTAGACAATGCGTCACCGTAAGGCCGGGCGGCAGCTGCGCCGCACCAGCGAGCAGCGTCTCGCGCTGCTCCGCAACCTCGCGACCTCGCTCATCGAGCAGGGCGCGATCGAGACCACCGAGGCGAAGGCGAAGGAGCTGCGGCCCTTCGTCGAGAAGCTCGTCACCAAGGCGAAGACCGGCACGCTGCACGCGCGCCGCCTCGCCGGGCGCCACGTGCAGAAGCGCGACGCCGCCGACAAGCTGTTCCGCGAGTGGGGCCCGAAGTTCGCCACGCGCCCCGGTGGCTACACCCGCATCCTGAAGACCGGCCACCGCCGGGGCGACGGGGCGGAGATGGCCCGCATCGAGTTCGTGAGCTGAGGAACCGACCCATGGCCATCAATCGCAGCCGCTGCTACACCTGCAACAAGGGTGTCGTGTTCGGCAACAACGTCTCGCACGCGAACAACAAGACGCGCCGCACCTGGAAGCCGAATCTCCAGGTCGCCCGCATCGCGTCCGAGGGCAAGATCATCAAGGTCAAGGTCTGCACGTCCTGCCTGAACGCGGGCAAGGTGCAGCGCGCGCCGCGCGGCGTCGCGGCCGTCTGACCCGCCGCTGATCTGATCGACTCGTCGTCGTGAAGAGGGGAGCCCACCCGGGCTCCCCTTTTTCGCGCGCGTATATTGCGCCCATGCCTACCGCGCTCATCACCGGGATCACCGGACAGGACGGCTCCTACCTCGCCGAACTGCTGCTCGAGAAGGGATACCGCGTCGTCGGCGTGGTGCGCCGCAGCTCGACCACGCCCTACGAGCGCATCGGCCATCTCGTCGATCGCATCGAGCTCGTCTCCGCCGACCTCCTCGACCAGACGTCGCTCACCGACGTCGTCGCCGACACGCAGCCGGACGAGATCTACAACCTCGCCGCGCAGAGCTTCGTGCAGACCTCGTGGAACCAGCCGGTGCTCACCGGCGAGTTCACCGCGCTCGGCGTCACGCGCATGCTGGAGGCGCTGAAGAAGGCGGCGCCCAAGGCGCGCTTCTACCAGGCCAGCTCGAGCGAGCAGTTCGGCAAGGTCGTCGAGACGCCGCAGCGCGAGACGACGCCGTTCTATCCGCGCTCGCCGTACGGCGTGGCGAAGGTGTACGGCCACTGGATCACCGTGAACTACCGCGAGAGCTTCGGCCTCTACGCGGTGAGCGGCATCCTGTTCAATCACGAGTCGCCGCGCCGCGGACTGGAGTTCGTGACGCGCAAGATCAGCGACGGCGTGGCGCGCATCGCGTGCGGGCTGTCGCGCGAGCTGCGCCTGGGCAACCTCGACGCGCGGCGCGACTGGGGCTTCGCCGGCGACTACGTCGACGCGATGTGGCGCATGCTGCAGCAGGACGAGCCGGACGACTACGTCATCGGCACCGGCGAGACGTGGAGCGTGCGCGAGTTCTGCCAGCACGCGTTCGCCACCGTGGGGCTCGACTACCGCGAGTTCGTCGTGATGGACAAGCGCTTCGAGCGGCCCGCCGAGGTGGACCTGCTCGTGGGCGATCCGAGCAAGGCGAAGGCGAAGCTCGGATGGGAGCGGCGCGTCGGCTTCGTCGACCTGATCACGATGATGGTCGAGGCGGATCTCGACCGCTACCGACGCCAGGGGCACGCCCCGGTGCTCGCGGGCGCCCGCTGAGCGTGTCCACGTTCTCGCCGGTGGACGACTCCCGTGGCGGGCGCGCGCTCGTCACGGGCGCGTCGGGGTTCGTCGGGCGCTGGCTGGTCGACGCGCTGACGGCCGAGGGCTGGCAGGTGACCGCCGCCGCGCAGGCGGCGCCGGATCCCGCGACGCTCGGCGAGGCGCAGCGCGCCGCGGAGTGGGTCGTCGGCGACGTGCGCGACGCCGGCCACCTGGCCCAGGCGCTCGACGTCGCGCGACCGGACGCGATCTTCCACCTCGCAGGCGTGACGTTCGTGCCGGCCGCGGGGCGCGACCCCGGCGCGACGGCCGAGGTGAACGCCGTCGCCGCCGCGCGGCTGCTGGGGCTCGTGCGCGAGCGGCGCCGCGCCGGCACGCTCGATCCCACGGTGCTCATCGTCGGCAGCGCCGAGCAGTACGGCCGCCACGACGCCGCCGAGCTGCCGTTGGCCGAGACCGCCGAGCAGCGCCCGCACACGGTGTATGCGGCCACGAAGGTCGCGCAGGAGGCGCTCGCGCTGGAGGCCTGGCGGTCGGAGGGCGTGCGCGTGATCGCCACGCGCAGCTTCAACCACAGCGGGCCGGGGCAGGCGTTCCGATTCCTCCTGCCCGGGCTGGTCGAGCGGGCACGCGCCCTCGCCGACGCCGGGCCGGCCGCGGGCTCGCTCCTCGTGGGCAACCAGGACACCGTCCGCGACTTCCTGCATGTGAGCGACGTCGTGGCCGCCTATATTGCCCTGGTCGCGCGCGGGCGGCCGGGCGACGTGTACAACGTGGCGAGCGGCGTGGGTCGGAGCGTCGGCGCGCTCGCCCGCCAGGTCCTCGAGCGCTTCGGCCTCGCCGCGGCGGTCGAGAGCGATCCCGCCCTGGTGCGCCCGGTGGACGTGCCGGCGCTCGTCGGGAGCCCCGCCAAGCTGCAGGCGCACACCGGCTGGGCGCCGCGGCGCACCTTCGACGCGCTGCTCGACGACCTGATCGCCGCTCCGCCGCCGCCCGCCTGACCGTCCGTCCTGCCCGCCTCTCAGCCCGCCTGCCATGCCACGCCGCTCCGACCTCCACAAGATCCTCGTCATCGGCTCTGGCCCGATCATCATCGGGCAGGCCGCCGAGTTCGACTACTCGGGGACGCAGGCCGTGAAGGCGCTGCGCGAGGAGGGCTACGAGGTCGTCCTGGTGAACTCGAATCCGGCGACGATCATGACGGATCCGGAGTTCGCGGACCGCACGTACGTCGAGCCGGTGACGCCCGAGTACGTCGAGCGCATCATCGAGCGCGAGCGTCCCGACGCGATCCTGCCGACGATGGGGGGCCAGACGGCGCTCAACGTGGCGATGGCGCTGTCGCAGAACGGGGTGCTGGAGCGCTACGGCGTGGAGCTGATCGGCGCCGACGCGCGCTCGATCAAGATGGCGGAGGACCGCCAGGAGTTCGAGAAGGCGATGCAGCGCATCGGGCTGCAGACGCCGGCCGGCAAGTTCGCGACGACGTGGGACGAGGCGCTGGAGATCGCCGACTGGACCGGCTTCCCGGCGATCATCCGCCCGTCGTTCACCCTCGGCGGCTCGGGCGGCGGCATCGCCTACAACCGCGAGGAGTACGAGGCGATCGTGCGCCGCGGGCTCGACCTGTCGCCGGTGAAGCAGGTGCTCATCGAGCGCTCGCTGCTCGGCTGGAAGGAGTTCGAGCTCGAGGTCATGCGCGACTCGGCGGACAACGTCGTGATCGTCTGCTCGATCGAGAACTTCGATCCGATGGGCGTGCACACGGGCGACTCGATCACGGTCGCGCCGGCCATGACGCTCACCGATCGCGAGTACCAGGTGATGCGCGACGCAGCGTGCGCGATCATCCGCGAGATCGGCGTCGCCGCGGGCGGGTGCAACATCCAGTTCGCCGTGAACCCGACCAACGGCGAGATGGTCGTCATCGAGATGAACCCGCGCGTGTCGCGCTCCTCGGCGCTCGCGTCGAAGGCGACCGGGTTCCCGATCGCGCGCATCGGCGCCAAGCTGGCCGTCGGCTACCGCCTCGACGAGGTGCCGAACGACATCACGAAGACGACGCCGGCCTCGTTCGAGCCGGTGCTCGACTACGTCGTCGTGAAGTGCCCGCGCTTCGCGTTCGAGAAGTTCGTGGCGTCCGATCCGCGCCTCACGACGCAGATGAAGAGCGTCGGCGAGAGCATGGCGATCGGCCGCACGTTCAAGGAGGCGTTCCAGAAGGCGCTGCGCGCGCTGGAGACGGGTCGCCCGGGGTGGGCGATCGGCGCGACGCCGGCCGACGACCGCCTGACCGACGACGACGCGGCCACACTGCGCGCGGCCCTGCGCCAGCCGACCCCGGAGCGCGTGTTCCAGCTCAAGCGCGCGATGCTTGCCGGCTTCAGCGTCGAGGAGATCCACGAGCTCTCGGCCGTCGATCCGTGGTTCCTGCACCAGCTGCGCGAGCTGATCGAGGCGGAGCGCGCGTACGCGGCGCTCGGCGCGGTCGAGAGCACCGACCTGCGCCGCATGAAGCGGCTCGGCTTCTCCGACCGCCAGCTGGCCGCGCTGCGCGGCGAGAGCGAGGGGGACGTGCGCGCGCGACGCTGGGCGCTCGGCGTGCGCCCGGCGTACAAGATGGTCGACACCTGCGCGGGCGAGTTCCCGTCGGCCACGCCGTATCTGTACGGCAGCTACGACGAGGAGAGCGAGGCGCCGCGCAGCGGGCGCAAGTCGGTCGTCATCCTCGGGTCGGGCCCGAACCGCATCGGGCAGGGCGTGGAGTTCGACTACTGCTGCGTGCGCGCCGCGCTGGCGCTGCGCGACCAGGGGTACGAGACCATCATGGTGAACTCGAACCCCGAGACCGTCTCGACCGACTTCGACATCTCGGACAAGCTGTACTTCGAGCCGCTGACGCTCGAGGACGTGCTGGAGATCGTCGACCGCGAGCAGCCGGAGGGCGTGATCGTGCAGCTCGGCGGCCAGACGCCGCTCAAGCTCACGCGCCCGCTGGAGGCGGCGGGGGTGCGCATCCTGGGCACCTCGCCGGACGCGATCGACATCGCCGAGGACCGCCGCCGCTTCGAGGAGCTGGCGCGCGAGCTCGGGCTGACGCAGCCGCCCAGCGGCACCGCTACCAGCGTCGAGGAGGCGGTGGCGATCGCCGCCCGCGTCGGCTATCCGTCGCTCGTGCGCCCGTCGTACGTGCTCGGCGGCCGCGCCATGGAGATCGTCTACGACGAGCCGCAGCTGCGCGACTACTTCACGCGCGCGATCCAGGTCTCGGAGGACCGGCCGGTGCTCATCGACCGGTTCCTCGAGGACGCGTACGAGGCGGACGTCGACGCGGTGAGCGACGGCACGCAGGTCGTCATCGGCGCCGTCATGCAGCACATCGAGGAGGCGGGCATCCACTCCGGCGACTCGGCGTGCGTGCTCCCGCCGTACATCCTCACCGAGGAGGACCAGGCGACGATGCGGCGGCAGACCGTCGCGCTCGCGCAGAAGCTCGGCGTGGTCGGGCTGATCAACGTCCAGTACGCGATGCGCGACGGGCAGGTGTACGTGCTCGAGGTGAACCCGCGCGCGAGCCGCACGATCCCATTCGTCAGCAAGGCGGTCGGCGTGCCGCTCGCCTCGGTCGCGGCGCGCGTGATGCTCGGCGAGACGCTCGCCGACATCGGCTACACCGAGGAGGTCGTGCCGCACTACGTGGCGGTGAAGGAGGCGGTGTTCCCCTTCAACAAGTTCCGCGAGTTCGATCCCGTCCTCGGCCCGGAGATGCGCTCCACCGGCGAGGTGATGGGCGTCGCGGACTCGTTCGGCGCCGCGTTCCTCAAGTCGCAGCTCGCCGCCGACAACGTCCTGCCGGCCGGCGGCGCGATCTTCGTGACGGTGAACGACCGCGACAAGGCGACCGCCACCCCGATCGTGCGGCGCTTCTACGAGATGGGCTTCCGGCTGTACGCGACCGAGGGCACCGCGCGCTTCCTGAGCCAGCGCGGGGTGCCGTGCGAGCGCGTGTTCAAGCTGCACGAGGGGCGCCCGAACGGGCTCGACCTGATCGTGAACGGCGACATCCAGCTGCTCATCAACACGCCGCTGGGCAAGCACGCGCAGGTGGACGACTACCGGCTGCGCCAGGCCGCCATCGCGCGCCGGCTCGCCTACACGACGACGCTCTCCGCGGCCAACGCGGCGTGCGACGCGATCCTGTCGATGCGCGGGCGGCCCGGCCAGGTCCGCTCGCTCCAGGAGTGGCACGCCTCGCTCGGCGAGGGGGGCGCGACCGGGGAGTTCGCGCGCGAGGCCGCGCACGCACCGTCGGCGTCCTGACGCTCGACCCGCGCCGGCCGAGTCGGGCCGCCGCTCACTGCTCAACATCCTCTCGATGATCGATTCCACCGCGTTCGTGCACGCCTCCAGCTTCGTCGACGACGGCGCGCAGGTGGGCGCCGACACGAAGATCTGGCACTTCTGCCACGTCATGCCCGGCGCCGTCATCGGCGCGCGCTGCTCGCTCGGGCAGAACGTCGTGGTCATGAACCGCGTGCGCATCGGCGACAACGTCAAGATCCAGAACAACGTCTCGATCTACGAGGGCGTGGAGCTGGAGGACGACGTCTTCTGCGGCCCCTCGATGGTGTTCACCAACGTGCTGAACCCGCGCAGCCACGTCTCGCGCAAGAGCGAGTACCGGCAGACGCGGGTGCGGCGCGGCGCGTCCATCGGCGCGAACGCGACCATCGTCTGCGGCTCGACGCTCGGGGAGTACGCCTTCGTCGGCGCCGGCGCGGTCGTCACGCGCGACGTGGCGCCGTACGCGCTGGTCGTCGGCGTGCCGGCGCGGCAGATCGGCTGGATGTGCCAGTGCGGCGAGCAGCTGGAGCTGCCGGTCGCCACGCCCGACGCGGCGGTGCGCTCGACCTGCCGTGCGTGCGACAGCCGGTACCTGCTCGTCGGCGACGCGCTGACGCCGGTCGCGGCACGGGAGGAGGTCGCGTGAGCCAGGGACGGACCTTCCGCATCGCGCTCGTCGGCTGCGGGCGCATCAGCCGCAACCACTTCGATTCGATCGCGGCCGTCGAGGGGCTCGAGCTCGTCGCCGTGTGCGACGTCGTGGCGGAACGGGCGGAGGCGGCCGGCACCGCCCACGGCGTGCCCGCGTTCACGAGCCTCGAGCAGATGCTGCGCGACGTGCCGAGCGACGCCGTCGCGATCTGCACCCCGTCGGGGCTGCACCCGGCGCATGGCATCGCGGTGGCGCGCGCCGGGCGGCACGTGATCTCCGAGAAGCCGATGGCGATCTCGCTGGAGGCCGCGGACTCGCTCGTGCAGGCGTGCGACGATGCGGGCGTGCACCTGTTCGTGGTGAAGCAGAACCGGCTCAACGCGCCGATCCAGCTGCTCAAGCGGGCGGTCGACAAGGGGCGGTTCGGGCGGCTGTATCTCGCGAACTGCACCGTGCACTGGACGCGCCCGCAGGACTACTACGATCAAGCGCCCTGGCGCGGCACGTGGGAGTTCGACGGCGGGGCGTTCATGAACCAGGCCTCGCACTACGTCGATCTCGTGCAGTGGCTGATGGGCCCCGTCGAGAGCGTCGTCGCCAAGACGGCGACCCTCGCCCGGCGGATCGAGGCGGAGGACTCGGGCGCGGCGGTGATGCGGTTCCGCAACGGCGCCCTGGGCGTCATGGAGGTGACGATGCTCACCTTCCCGCGAAACCTCGAGGGCTCGATCACGCTGCTCGGGGAGAAGGGCACCGTGAAGATCGGCGGCACGGCCGTCAACAAGGTCGAGACCTGGCAGTTCGCCGACTACGACGACGACGACAAGCTGGTGGAGCAGGCGAGCACGAACCCGCCGAACGTGTACGGGTTCGGGCACGAGGCCTACTACCGCAACGTGCTCGCGGTGCTGCGGGGCGAGGCGCCGCCCGAGACCGACGGTCGCGCCGGCCGGAAGTCGCTCGAGCTGATCCTCGGCATCTACGAGTCGGCGCGCACGGGGCGCGAGGTGCCGATCCCGCTCCGCCGCCGCTGAGCCGGTCGCGGGCGCGCGGCAGCTGCCGGCGCGCCCGCGACGCCAGGAAAACTCGTTGACTTCATCCGCCGGGCCGGGCACCTTTCGCGGGCTGCTCGGGCCCGGTGCGTCCCGCCCGCGCGGCCGCCGCGGGCGCGATCGGGCCCGCGCCGCCCGGTCCGTCCTTCCGCCCTTCCGATGCCCGTCCCGCTTCTCGATCTCCGCGCCCAGCACGCCACCATCCGCGACGACGTCGTCGCCGCGATGCTCGAGGTGGTCGACGCGCAGGCGTTCATCCTCGGCGAGCCGGTCTCGAAGCTCGAGTGCGAGGTCGCGGGGCTGTCGCACACGAAGTACGCCATCGGCTGCGCGAACGGCACGGATGCGATCCTGCTCGCGCTCCGCGCGCTCGGCGTCGGGCCGGGCGACGAGGTGGTGACGACGCCGTTCACCTTCTTCGCGACCGCCGGCACGATCCACAACGCGGGCGCGCGCCCGGTGTTCGTCGACATCGATCCGGCGACCTTCAACATCGCGCCGGCGGCGGTCGAGGCCGCGATCGGCGCACAGACGAAGGCCGTGATCGCCGTCGACCTGTTCGGGCAGATGGCCGCCCTGGAGCAGGTGCAGCTGGCGGCCGGCGGGCTGCCGGTGATCGAGGACGCCGCGCAGTCGATCGGCGCCCGGCGCATGATCGACGGCGAGTGGCGCACGGCCGGCGAGGCCGCCACGATCGGCACGTTCAGCTTCTTCCCGTCGAAGAACCTGGGCGGCTACGGCGACGGCGGCATGATCGTGACGCAGGACGAGACGCTCAACGAGCGCCTCCTCAAGCTGCGCACGCACGGTGGCCGCGCCGGCACCTACTACCACGAGATCGTCGGCTACAACAGCCGACTCGACGCGCTGCAGGCGGCGGTGCTCCGCGCCAAGCTGCCGCACCTCGCCGGGTGGAGCGCCAAGCGCCGCGAGAACGCCGCGTACTACGACGCCGCGCTGGCCGACGTGGCCGAGCTGCGGACGCCGTACGTCGCGCCCGAGAACGAGTCGATCTACAATCAGTACACCGTACGGGCCGAGCGCCGCGACGACCTGCAGGCACACCTGAAGGCGCGCGGCATCGGCAGCTCGATCTACTATCCGCTGCCGCTGCACCTGCAGCCGTGCTTCGCGTACCTGGGCTACCGCGAGGGGCAGTGCCCCGAGGCGGAGCGCGCGTCGCGCGAGGTGCTCTCGCTGCCGATCTTCCCCGAGCTGACGCGTGCGCAGCTCGACGAGGTGATCGGCGCGGTGCGCGCCTTCTACGGCCGCTGAGTCGCGCCGTCTCCGTCCCTCCTCAGCTCACCCGTCGTCTCCATGAAAGCGCAGCTGCTCGGCAAGATCTCGGACCGCTCGGCCGTCGTCGGCGTCGTCGGGCTCGGGTACGTCGGACTGCCGCTGTCGATGGAGTTCGCCAAGGCGGGCTTCCACGTCATCGGCTACGACGTGAGCGAGCGGGTCGTCGGCCTCCTGAATCGCGGCGAGTCCCACATCCAGGACGTGCCGGCCGCGGAGGTCGCGGCCCAGGTGCAGGCCGGCCGGTTCGTGGCGAGCGCCGACGAGGCGCGGCTCCGCGAGTGCGACGCGATCTCGATCGCCGTGCCGACGCCGCTCTCCAAGACGCGCGACCCGGACATGGCCTTCGTGCTCGCCGTGGCGGACGCGATCCAGCGCCAGGCGCGCCCCGGGATGGTCGTCGTGCTCGAGAGCACGACCTATCCGGGCACGACGCGCGAGCTGCTCCAGCCGCGCCTCGAGGCGGCCGGGCTGACGGTCGGCGAGGACGTGTTCGTCGCGTTCAGCCCCGAGCGGGTCGATCCGGGCAACGAGAAGTACCACACGAAGAACACGCCCAAGGTCCTCGGCGGCATCACCCCGGCGTGCGTGGAGGTGGCCTCGCGCCTGTACGAGGCGTGCATCGACACCGTGGTGCCGGTGTCGTCGCCCGAGGCGGCGGAGCTGGTCAAGCTGCTCGAGAACACCTTCCGCGCCGTCAACATCGGTCTCGTCAACGAGATCGCCATCGTCTGCGACAAGCTGGGCGTGGACGTGTGGGAGGTCATCGACGCGGCGGCGACGAAGCCGTTCGGTTTCATGAAGTTCACGCCGGGCCCCGGTATCGGCGGCCACTGCATCCCGCTCGATCCGCACTACCTCGCGTGGAAGATGCGGACGCTCAACTACAAGACGCGGTTCATCGACCTGGCGAGCGAGATCAACTCGTCGATGCCCGACTTCGTGGTCGAGAAGGTGGCGCACGCGCTGAACGACGACCGGAAGGCGGTGAAGGGGAGCCGCGTGCTGGTGCTGGGGATCGCCTACAAGCGCGACATCGACGACATGCGCGAGAGCCCGGCGCTCGACGTGATGCGCCTGCTCGAGCAGCGCGGGGCCGAGGTCGCGTACCACGACCCGCACGTGCCGACGTTCCGGGAGGAGGGGCAGTCGCACACCGGCGTCGCCCTGACGGCCGAGGAGCTGCAGCGCGCCGACGCGGTCGTGATCGTCACCGACCACCGGGCGATCGACTGGCAGTTCGTGGTCGACCACGCGGCGGTGGTGGTCGACACGCGGAATGCGGTCGCCAAGCTGCGCCCCGGCCGGGCCCGGATCGTCGCCCTGTCGAGCCAGCGCACCGAGGGAACGGCCGTGGTCGCCGGCGGCAACGGCGCCGCGCTGCCGCCGGCGCCGGTCCGCGCGCCGGTGGCCCACTGACCGCCCGGGGATCCGTCCCGCCGATGCCGGGTACGAGACACGTGATGCGTCAACTCCCGATTTCGTCCGTCAGCCTTCGCGGTCGGATCGCGCTCGCGTGCCTCGTCCTCGCGACCGCGATGAGCGCGGCCGCGTGCGGTCCCCGCGGCTTCCAGCCCCGCCGGTTCACGCAGGCGACCGAGCTCTATTCGGCGTCGATGCGCGAGTTCCAGCGGAAGAAGTGGGACAACGCGCTCGCCGGCTTCGACCTGCTGGCGTCGCAGCTGCCCGCCCGCGACACGCTGCTCCCCCTGGTCTACTTCCACCAGGCCCAGGCGCACGCCCGCAAGGGCGAGCACCTGCTCGCGGCGCAGGCGTACCAGCGCATCGGGGACGCGTTCCCCGACGACTCGCTCGCCGACGAGGCGCTCTACCAGCAGGCGCGCGAGTACCAGAAGCTCTGGCGCAAGCCGCAGCTCGACGCCCAGTACGGCACCACCGCGCTCGGCACGTTCCGCCAGGTGCTCTCGCTCTACCCGGACTCGCCGCTCAGCGCCGAGAGCGGGAAGCAGATCGCGATGCTGAACGAGTGGTTCGCGACGAAGGACTACGACACGGGGATGCACTATCTCCGGCGCAAGGCGTACGATCCGGCGCTGATCTACTTCCGCGACGTGGTGCGCCTGTACCCGGGGACGCCGGCCGCCCGTCGGGCGTACTTCCGGATGGTCGAGTCCTATCAGGCGATCAACTACAAGGAGGAGCTGGCGGAGGTGTGCGCCGAGATGCGCCGCTTCTACCCGAACGACGCCGAGGTCGGGCGGACGTGCCCGGCGCCCCCGCCACCGGCCGCGGCATCCACGCCGCCGGCGACACCGCCGGCGGTGCCGGCGAGCGTCCCGACGACCGGATCGGCGGCGGTCCCCGCCTCCGGCGCGCCCGCGCCGACCACGAGCAGTGCGCCCGGCACGCCGCCTCCGGCGGCGGCGCCCAGCGGCTGAGCGCGACCGGTCGAGATCCGGCCGTGCGCCTGGGCGTCTTCGGCGGGACCTTCGACCCCCCCCACGTGGGGCATCTCCTGATCGCGTCCGACGCGGTCGAGCAACTCGCGCTCGACCGCGTCGTGTTCGTCCCGGCCGCCGTCCAGCCGCTCAAGGGCGGCTCCACGCAGACGCCCCCGTCGGCGCGTCTGGCCATGGTCCGGGCGCTCGTGGGGGATGACCCACGCTTCATGGTCGACCCCATCGAAATCGACCGCGGTGGGTTATCATTCACGGTCGACACGCTCGGGGCCCTGGCGGAACGTCAGCCAGGGGCCGAGCTTTTCCTGCTCGCCGGTGCGGACGTGCTCGCCACGTTCGCGCGCTGGCGGGAACCGGAGCGCATCCGCCGGCAGGCCACGCTCGTGGTGCTGACGCGCGGCGGGGAGGACGGCGGGGCGCCGACGGTCGCGCCGCCCGACTTCCCCGGAGGCGCCCCGCTCTTCCTGCCGACCCGCCGTGTGGACGTGTCGTCCACGGAGGTACGCGCCCGCCTGAAGGCGGGGCGTTCCATTCGGGGCTTCGTGCCCGAAAGCGTCGCCGACCTCATCGGGTCGGCGGGGCTGTACCGATAGAGGATCCGATGCTCAAGAGTATCGTCAACCGCGTCTTCGGCACCCGTCACGACCGCGAGCGCCGGCGCGTCCAGCCCATCGTCGACGCGATCAACGAGCAGTACGAGCGCCTGCAGGGCGTCTCGGAGGAGGAGCTGCGCGGTCAGACCGCGAAGTTCCGCGAGATCCTGCGCGAGCGCACCGCCGAGCTGGAGGCGCGGATCGCCGAGCTCAAGGCGGCGAAGCGCGCCACCACCGACGCGACGGAGCGCGAGCGGCTCGACGCCGAGCTCTCGGGGCTCGACGGTCGCGGCGGCGCGGAGGCCGAGCTGCGCGCGACGATCGCCGAGGTCCTCGACGAGATCCTCCCGGAGGCGTTCGCCACCGCGCGCGAGGCCGCCCGCCGACTCTCCGGCTCGACCGTCAACGTGACGGGCACCGAGCTGACGTGGGACATGGTGCACTACGACGTGCAGCTGATCGGCGGCGTGCAGCTGCACATGGGGAAGATCGCGGAGATGGCGACCGGCGAGGGCAAGACGCTCGTCGCCACGCTGCCGCTCTACCTCAATGCGCTCCCGGGGCGCGGCGCGCACCTGGTGACGGTGAACAACTACCTCGCCCGCCGCGACTCGCAGTGGATGGGGCACCTGTACAAGTACCTCGGGCTCACCGTCGGCTGCATCGACGACACGGAGCCGGGGACGCCGGAGCGCCGCGCCGCGTACGAGGCCGACATCACGTACGGCACGAACAACGAGTTCGGCTTCGACTACCTGCGCGACAACATGGTGACGTCGCTGGACCAGCGCGTGCAGCGCCCGCACTGGTTCGCGATCGTGGACGAGGTGGACTCGGTCCTCATCGACGAGGCGCGCACGCCGCTCATCATCTCGGGCCCGGTGGGGAACGAGGGCGACGTGATGTACGCGGAGCACAACGACAAGGTCGCGCGCCTCGTCCGCCGGCAGAACGAGCTGGTGAACGGCCTCGTGGGCGAGGGCGAGCGCGCGCTGGAGCAGGGCAACACGGCGGACGCCGCGCTGCTGCTCTTCAAGGCGCAGCTGGGCGCGCCGAAGAACAAGCGGCTGCTCAAGGCCTATCAGGAATCGGGCGTCAAGCAGCTCGTGCAGCGCATGGAGCTCGACTACCTCGCGGACCGCAAGCTGCCCGCGACCAAGCAGCAGTTCCGCGACCTCGAGGACGACCTGCTGTACGTGCTCGACGAGAAGGGGCACTCGGTCCACCTGACGGACCGCGGCGTCGACTTCCTCGCGCCGTCGAACCACGACGAGTTCGTGCTGCCGGACATCTCGACCGAGGTGCACCGCATCGAGCACGAGCCCGACTTGACCGCGCAGGAGAAGCTGGAGCAGCGCCGCGCGATCGAGATCGAGTACGCCCGCAAGAGCGAGATCCTGCACATCGTCCACCAGCTGCTGCGCGCGCACGCCCTGTACGAGAAGGACGTGAACTACGTCGTGCAGGAAGGGCAGGTGCTCATCGTCGACGAGTACACCGGCCGCACGATGCCGGGGCGCCGCTGGAGCGAAGGGCTCCATCAGGCCGTCGAGGCGAAGGAGCACGTGCAGGTGAAGGGCGAGACGCAGACGATGGCGACGATCACCATCCAGAACTACTTCCGTCTGTACGAGAAGCTGGCCGGCATGACCGGCACGGCCGAGACGGAGGAGGGTGAGTTCCATCAGATCTACGGCCTCGAAGTCGCCGTGATCCCGACGAACCGGCCGATCGCCCGCGACGACCGGCAGGACCTGATCTACAAGACGCGCCGCGAGAAGTACAACGCGATCGTCGAGGAGACGCGCCGCCTGCACGAGCTTGGGCTGCCGGTGCTCGTCGGCACGACGAGCGTCGAGGCGTCCGAGACGCTCGCGCGCCTGTTCGCGCGCGCGGGGCTCAAGCACAGCGTCCTCAACGCCAAGTACCACCAGCGCGAGGCCGAGATCGTCGCCGGCGCGGGCCAGCCGGGCGCGATCACGATCGCGACGAACATGGCCGGCCGCGGCACCGACATCAAACTCGGGGCGGGCGTTCGCGAGTCGCGGCCGAGCGTGGTGAAGGATCTCGACGGGAAGGAGGTGGAGGTCACCGAGGACGGCGGCCTGCACATCATCGGCTCCGAGCGCCACGAGTCGCGCCGGATCGACCGGCAGCTGCGCGGTCGCGCCGGCCGGCAGGGCGACCCGGGCGCGTCGCAGTTCTTCCTGTCGCTCGAGGACGACCTGATGCGCCTCTTCGGGTCGGAGCGCATCGCCAAGCTGATGGACCGTCTCGGCGCGCAGGACGGCGAGGTGCTCACGCACCCGATGATCACGCGGTCGATCGAGAGCGCGCAGAAGCGCGTGGAGCTGCAGAACTTCCAGCAGCGCAAGCGCCTGCTCGAGTACGACGACGTGATGAACCAGCAGCGCGAGGTGATCTACTCGCTGCGTGCGTTCGCGCTCGAGGGCGGCGAGGAGCTGAAGGGCGAGGCCCGCAAGATGGTCGAGAAGGCGCTCTCGCGGCGCGTCGAGACCACGCTCGGCGAGTTCGCAGAGGAGGACGCGGAGTCGTGGGATCCGGCGCTCCTGCGTCAGGAGCTCCTGATGCACTACCTCGTCACGGTGCCGGCTTTCGAGGCGCAGGACGGGCAGGAGCCGGCGCGTCCCACGTCGTCGGCCGAGGCGCAACAGCTGGCCAGCGCGGCCGGCCTGGAGGCGTTCGACCGGAAGATCCAGGAGCTGGACGACGTCACGGACGACGGCGGGCAGGGCTACGGCGAGCGGCTGCTGGCGCTCGTGATGCTCAACGTGCTCGACGAGAAGTGGAAGGACCACCTGTACGACCTCGACCAGCTGCGCGCGGCGATCCACTACCGCTCGTGGGGCCAGAAGGACCCGCTCGTCGAGTACAAGCAGGAGGCCTACACGATGTTCGTGGACCTCATGAACGACGTCGCGAGCACGTTCACGGAGCGCTTCCTGAAGGCGCAGCTCGTGTTCGATCCGATGCCGCCCATGGATCCGTACGCGGGGGCGATGCCCGCCGGCTACGAGGGTGGCGGCACGTCGGCCGCGGCGCCGAACGACGGGAAGAAGCGGCGCTACAACGCGCTCGGCATCCTCGAGGAGGTCGCGGAGCCCGAGGGCGAGAGCGTCGCCAGCGCGGACGGTGCGCAGGACGCCGCGTCGGAGATCGTCGAGGCCACATACGGCGATGACGACGACGATCACGATGAGCCGACGACGTCGGGCGAGCCGCAGGGCGCCGTGGACGTCGGGCCGGCCGAGACGCCGGCGCCGTCGGGCGCGCAGGTCGCGGCGCGGCGCGATCCGGCGGTCGTGGGAGCGGGTCCGGTGCGCTCGCTGGCGCAGCCGCAGCAGCTGCCAACCGGCGACTGGGCCAACGTCGGGCGCAACGATCCCTGCCCGTGCGGGTCCGGCAAGAAGTTCAAGAAGTGCCACGGCCAGCACCTGTGAGCCGGACGGCGTCCGCGCGCTGACGGCGCGACCCGCGACGAAGCCCCAGCCGATCGGCTGGGGCTTCGTCGCGTTCCGGGTCCCGGGCCCGGGCTCGTCGGCGCCGCATCGCGGGCGGCGGTGCGTCGCGGCGGTTGGGCCATCGCGGGAGGGGACGGGCATCGTGCGGGCACTCCCCGACCCGCGCCAGATGCCGACCGACCTGCCGCCGCGCTCCACCCCGACGCTCCCGTGCGCGCCTCCGTGGCGCGGCTCCCTGCGCGAGCAGCCGCGCGGCGAGCGCCCGCGCGAGCGCCTGCGCGCGCTGGGGCCGCAGGCCCTCTCCGCCTCCGAGCTGCTGGCCATCCTGCTGGGCACGGGCGCCGGCGGCGACTCGGCGGCCGAGGTGGCCCAGCGGGTGCTCGGGCACGGGTCGGGATCGCTCCGCCGGCTCGCGGGGCAGCCGGTCGCGGCGCTCACCGCCGTGCGCGGGGTCGGACCGGCGCGCGCCGTCGCCATCCATGCCGCGCTGGAGCTCGGGCGGCGGCTGGCGCTCGAGGCCCGGGAGGAGGGCGCGCCGATCCGCGCGCCGCGCGACGTGTATCAGCTGTACGCGCCGCGGCTCCAGGACCTGCCGGTCGAGGAGTTCCACGTCGCGATCCTCGACGCGCAGCACCGGCTGGAGCGCGACGTCCTCGTGACGCGCGGGATCCTCAACTCCTCGCTGGTGCACCCGCGCGAGGTCTTTCGCGAGGCGATCGCCGAGCGGGCCGCCGCGATCGTGCTGGTGCACAACCACCCGAGCGGGGACCCGACGGCGTCGGCCGACGATCGGGCGGTGACGGACCAGCTGGTGGCCGCCGGACGGCTCCTCGACATCCCGGTCCACGACCACGTGATCGTCGGGCGGGGGCGGTACACGAGCTTCGCGGAGGCCGGGTTGCTGTGACGCGCGGCGAGCGGCGGGCTGCCGACCGCGGATTCCCGGCGGCGGGCTGCCGACCGCGGATCCGAGGGAGGGTCCGTGACCGGCGGCCGACTGCACCGCCGGCACGGCGCAGCGCCTCCGGCGCGTGGCGCATGCCGCGGCGGGCGGCATATCTTGCGAAGGGGGCGTCCCGCGGCAGCGGGCCCGGCGGCCGGAGCGGGGCCGGGCGGCACGCTCGACCGAAGGCACGGAGGCGTGTGAGCACGACGGTACTGAGCGAGATCATCCCGGGCTGGGACCTGGGAGCGGACGCGGTGCACGAGCGGCTCGATCCCGAGCTGCTGGTGAAGGCGTACCGCTACTCCGAGCGCGCCCACGAGGGACAGACGCGCTCCTCGGGCGACCCGTACGTGTCGCACTGCGTCGAGGTGGCCAAGATCCTCGCGGATCTCCAGCTCGACACGGTCACCGTGGCGGCGGGGCTGATCCACGACGTCGTCGAGGACACGACGATCTCGGTGGAGGACGTCGCGCGCGAGTTCGGGGACGAGATCGCGCAGATCGTCGACGGCCTGACGAAGATCGGCAACCTGCCGATGCACTCCAGTCAGGAGCGGCAGGTCGAGAACTACCGCAAGCTCCTGCTGTCGGTGGCGAAGGATGCGCGCGTCATCCTGATCAAGCTCGCCGACCGGCTGCACAACATGCGGACGCTGGACTACCTGGCGCCCGAGAAGCGCCGGCGCATCGCCCAGGAGACGCGCGACCTGTACGCGCCGCTCGCGCACCGCTTCGGCATGGCGAAGGTGCGCTGGGAGCTCGAGGACCTGGCGTTCAAGCACCTCGAGCCCGAGGAGTACCGCGCGCTCGCGAAGCTCGTCGCGACCAAGCGCGGGGAGCGCGAGGCGCTCATCGCGCAGCTGCGCGAGCCGCTGGAGCGCCAGCTGCGCGGCGCCGGCATCGAGGTGACCGACGTCGCCGGTCGACCGAAGCACCTCTGGTCGATCTACAAGAAGATGAAGCAGCGCGAGAAGCCGTACGAGGAGATCTACGACCTCCTCGCGATCCGCGTGCTCGTCAACTCCGTCCCCGAGTGCTATCACGCGCTCGGCGTCATCCACGAGTGGTGGACGCCGCTGCAGGAGCGCATCAAGGACTACATCGCGCAGCCCAAGTCGAACGGCTACCAGTCGCTGCACACGACGGTGTTCGGCCCGGGCAAGCAGCTGTTCGAGATCCAGATCCGCACGCGCGAGATGCACCGCACCGCCGACTACGGCATCGCGGCGCACTGGCTCTACAAGGAGACGTCGCCGGGCGGCGGGCGCGACGACCTCGATCGGCACCTCGCGTGGTTCCGCCAGGTGCTGGAGCTGCAGCTCGACGCCAAGGATCCCGACGAGTTCCTCGAGTTCCTGAAGCTCGACCTGTACCAGGACGAGATCTTCGTCTTCACCCCGACGGGCGACGTCATCCAGCTCCCCAAGGGCGCGACGCCGATCGACTTCGCGTTCGCGGTGCACACCGAGGTCGGGCTGCACTGCTCGGGCGCGAAGGTGAACGGCCGCATCGCGCCGCTCGCCCGGCAGCTCAAGAACTCGGAGACCGTCGAGATCATCACCGCGCCGACGGCGAAGCCGAGCCGCGACTGGCTGGCGCACGTCCGCACGAGCCGCGCGCGGCACAAGATCCGGCAGTGGCTGCGCATCGAGGAGCAGAAGACCGCGGCGAAGGTCGGCCGCGAGATCCTCGAACGCGAGCTGCGGCGGCGGAAGCTGCCCAAGCCCGAGGACTCGCAGCTGCTGACCATCGCGCGACAGCTCAAGCTGCAGGACGTGACGCACCTGATCGCGTCGATCGGGCAGGGCGACGTCCCCGTGCTGCAGGTGCTCCGCGCGCTGCACCCCGAGGTCGAGCCGACGCCCGAGCCGGCCAAGCCCGCGAGCGCGTTCGAGCGGCTGGTCGACCGGATGCGCGGAGGCGGGAAGGGCGTCCGGATCCAGGGCGCCGACGGCCTCATGGTGCGCTACGCGCAGTGCTGTCAGCCGGTCCCGGGCGATCCCGTGGTCGGCTACGTCACCCGCGGGCGCGGCGTCAGCATCCACCGCGGCGACTGTCCCAACCTGCTGATGCTCGTGCACGAGCCCGAGCGGCGGCTGGAGATCGACTGGCAGGAGATGCAGGGGGAGCGGTTCACGGTCCGCCTCTCGCTCGAGGGCTACGACCGCCGCGGGCTCTACGCCGACGTGGCGCAGGCGGTCACGACCACGGGCACCGACATCCGCCACATGGAGCTGAAGACGATGGACGGGCGGGCGACCGGCTCGGTGGTGGTGGAGGTCGAGAACCTGACCCACCTGCAGAAGATCATCCGGGTCATCCGGCGCGTGAAGGGCATCGGGGAGGTCGCGCGGCGCGAGCGGCTGGACATCTCCGATGAGTGAGCCGATGCGCGAGGCGACGCGCGATCCGCTGCGGCACGCCGCGATGGCCGAGCCGCGCGGCGGCCCCCGCCCGGCGAAGGCGATCGCCGCGCTGGTCGTGGCCTTGGTCGCCGCGGTGGCGGGCGCGGTGTTCGTGCGCCGGGCGGCGCGGCACATGCCTCCCCTGCCCCCGGCCGACTCGGCGGCGGCGACGGGTACGGCCGGGGGCCGGGGCGCGCCGGGATCCGGACGCGCGGCGCCGCCGGCCGCCCGATCGGGCGGGGGCGGCGGGGCGCGCCCGGAGTACCCGCGCCTCCAGTAGCGCGGGCGCGGGCCGACGGACGGCGCGGCTTCACCGAACGGAAACCGGCAGGGGAGATTAGATTCCGAGCATGAGCGACCGCGCCGCCTTCCACGTCCAGGCCCCCTTCGCCCCCGCCGGCGACCAGCCCCGCGCCATCAAGGAGCTGACCGAGGGGCTCGCGCGCGGGGACCGGTTCCAGACGCTCCTCGGCGTCACGGGCTCTGGCAAGACGATGACGATGGCCCACGTCATCGCCAACCACGGGCGGCCGACGCTCGTGCTGTCGCACAACAAGACCCTCGCGGCGCAGCTGTACGGGGAGCTCAAGAGCTTCTTCCCGACGAACGCGGTCGAGTACTTCATCTCGTACTACGACTACTACCAGCCCGAGGCGTACGTCCCGTCGAGCGACACGTACATCGAGAAGGACGCGTCGATCAACGAGGACATCGACCGGCTGCGCCTGCGCGCGACCTCGTCGCTCATGGAGCGCGACGACGTCATCATCGTGTCCACGGTGAGCGCTATCTACGGCCTCGGCGACCCGGTCGAGTACAAGGCGCGCATGGTGCAGCTCGAGCGCGGGCAGCAGGTCGCGCGCGACGAGATCCTGCGGCAGCTGGTGGCGATCCAGTACTCGCGCAACGACGTCGCCTTCGAGCGCGGCACCTTCCGCGTGCGTGGCGACACGGTCGAGATCCTGCCGGCATACGAGGAGCAGGGCGTGCGGGTCGAGATGTGGGGCGACGAGATCGAGCGCATCTCCAAGATCAACGCCCTCACCGGCGAGACGATCGCGACGCTCGAGAAGACGGCGATCTACCCGGCGAAGCACTTCATCACGAACCGCCCGAGCCTCGAGCGCGCCGTCAAGGCGATCCGCGCGGAGCTGGAGGAGCGGCTGGCCGTGATGCGCAACGAGGGCAAGCTGCTGGAGGCGCAGCGGCTGGAGCAGCGCACGAACTTCGACATCGAGATGATGCTCGAGATCGGGACGTGCGCGGGCATCGAGAACTACTCGCGCCACCTCTCCGGCCGGCAGGGCGGCGAGCGCCCGGCGTGCCTCTTCGACTACTTCCCCGAGGACTTCCTCGTGGTGGTCGACGAGAGCCACGTGACGCTGCCGCAGATCCGCGGCATGTACAATGGCGACCGCGCGCGCAAGCTGACGCTCGTCGACTACGGCTTCCGCCTGCCGAGCGCGCTCGACAACCGCCCGCTGATCTTCGACGAGTTCCTGTCGCTCACGCCGCGCATGGTCGCCGTCTCGGCGACGCCCGGAGAGCTGGAGCTGGAGCTGTCGGAGGGCATCGTCGTCGAGCAGGTGATCCGTCCGACGGGGCTCATCGATCCCGAGATCGAGATCCGCCCCGTGAAGGGGCAGGTCGACGACCTGCTGAACGAGATCCGCATCCGCGAGCGCCGCGGCGAGCGCGTGCTCGTCACGACGCTGACGAAGCGCATGTCGGAGGACCTGACCGACTACCTGCAGCAGGTCGGGGTGCGCGTGAAGTACATGCACTCGGACATCGACGCGATCGAGCGCGTCGAGATCGTGCGCGGGCTGCGCCTGGGCGAGTTCGACGTGCTGGTCGGCATCAACCTGCTGCGCGAGGGGCTCGACATGCCCGAGGTCTCGCTCGTCGCGATCCTCGACGCCGACCAGGAGGGCTTCCTGCGCAGCGACCGCTCGCTGATCCAGACGGTGGGCCGGGCCGCCCGCAACGTGAACGGGCGCGCGATCTTCTACGCCGATCGCATCACCGGCTCGATGCAGCGCTGCCTGGAGGAGACGGCGCGCCGCCGCGAGACGCAGATGCGCTTCAACGAGGAGCACGGGATCACCCCGCGCGGCGTGGAGAAGAGCATCGAGCACGTGCGCTTCGTGACGCGCGTGGCCGACGCGCGCGAGGAGCGCGACGAGGAGCAGGAGACGGGACGCGGCCGCGGCAAGAAGAAGGCGGCCGCGAAGGTCGCCGAGCGGGCGCCGGGGTACGACACGAAGGATCCGGCGACGCTCATCGCCGAGCTGGAGGCCGAGATGAAGGAGGCGGCGAAGGCGCTCGACTTCGAGCAGGCCGCGCGGCTGCGCGACCAGCTGTTCGAGGTGAAGGCGCGCATGGGCGGCGGCGCCGCCGCGTCGTCGGGCGCGGGACGCGGCGGGCTCGCCGCGCTGCGCGCGGAGCGCTGACGTGGACTCCGGGTTCACCACGCCGCCGAACGGCCATCAGGGGCCGCGCGTCCCGCCGCTCGCCGGGCGCAGCCGGCTCGCGCTGACGCGCGAGGAGCTGGACACGTGGGGCGAGCGCTTCGGGCGCGCGGCGCACGCGCCGCTCCTCGTCACGCTCGCCGGCGACCTCGGGGCGGGGAAGACGACGCTCGTCCAGGCGATCTGTCGCGGGTACGGCGTGTCCGAGGCCGTCACCAGCCCGACCTACGCGCTCGTCCACGAGTACGCCTCGGCGCGCGGGCCGGTGTTCCACCTCGACCTCTACCGGCTGGAGGACCCGCGCGAGCTCGAGAACATCGGCTGGGACGACGTGATGGCGGCGCGCGCGCTGGTGCTGGTCGAGTGGCCGGAGCGCGCCGGGACGCGCCTGCCGGCGGCCCACGTGCCGCTCGACCTCGAGCACGTGCCCGACGACGGATCGCGCCGCCTGCTGCTCGCCGGATGACGGGACCGATGACCCACGCACCGATGCACGACGTCGTGCTCGCCCTCGACGCCAGCACCGCCGCCGCGAGCGTCGCCGTGCTGCGCGGCGGCGCGGTCGCGGTCGAGCGCACGGCCGCCATGCGCGGGGCGGACGAGGAGCGCCTGATGCCCGCCGTCGCGGCCGCCCTGGCCGACGCGGGCGTGCCCGCGGGAGCGCTCGCGGCGATCGTCTGCGGCGGTGGGCCGGGGAGCTTCACGAGCCTGCGGATCGCGGGCGCGATCGCGAAGGGGCTGGCCACCGTGTGGGACTGCGCGCTGGTCGCCGCGCCCTCGCTGGCGCTGGCCGCCGCCGCCGCCGCGCCGGGCGCGGGCCGCTGGCTCGTCGTGCTCGACGCGATGCGCGGCGAGCGGTACGCGGCGATCGTGACGCTCGACGCGCCCTCGGGCGGCGTCCCGCCCGTCGTCGGCTACGACTACCTCGGGGTGCACGCGGACGACGCGCTCCCGGCCCTCGCCGAGTCGCACCGCACGCTCGGGGTGCTCGACGCCGGGAGCGGCGCGGCGACGGCGCGCGGGGCAGCCGGGTTCGCGGTCGCGCTCGACGGGCGCCGGATCGGGCCCGCCGCCGCGCTGGCGCTGGCGCCGGTGGATCTCGCGCTCTGGGAGCCCGACTACGGCCGCAAGGCGGAGGCGCAGGTCAAGTGGGAGGCGCAGCACGGGCGCGCGCTGCCGGCGGATCCGCTGGGCGCGCTGGCGCCGTGAGCACCCGGGAGCCCCTCGTGAGCCCGCTGCCCCGCGCCGCCGTGCGACTCCGCCGCGCGACCACCGACGACGTCGAGGCGATCGCGGCGATCGAGCAGGTCGCCTTCAGCGATCCGTGGTCGCGCGACTCGTTCGCGACGCTCGCGCGCAACGCGGACGTGTACTTCGTCGTCGCCGACTCGGCCGCCCACCGGGGGCCCCCGGCGGCCCCATTGGGGTACGTCGTCGCGTGGTTCGTGCTCGACGAGGGGGAGATCGCGAACATCGCCGTCGCGCCGTCGGCGCGCGGCACGGGCGTCGGCGCGCGGCTGCTCGACGCGGCGCTCGCGGAGGCGCGGCGGCGCGGCGTCGGGCACGTCTTCCTCGAGGTACGCGAGTCGAACGTGGTCGCGCGGCGGCTGTACGCGTCGCGCGGCTTCATCGAGCTGGGACGCCGGAAGCGGTACTACCGCGCGCCGGTGGAGGACGCGCTCGTGATGCGCTGCGAGCTGGCGGCGGTGCCCGCCGTCGAGCGGCGCGAGGTCGCCCACTGAGGCGGCGGGCGAGCGGGACGCGCGCGGGGGCGTCGCGGCGCCACGGCGCGCGTAGATTGGATGCGGGCCGAGCGGCGACGCGTCGGTACCGTACGCTGTACGAGGTCGGACCTTACTCAACCGGGAGGATATCGTGAGCAGAAGCTTGAACAAGGTGACGTTGATCGGAAACCTCGGCAGCGATCCTGAGGTGCGCGCCACGCCGGGCGGCAACCGCGTGGCCCAGTTCTCCCTCGCGACCAGCCGCACCTGGAACGACCAGAGCGGCACGAAGCAGGAGAAGACCGAGTGGCACCGCTGCGTCGTCTGGAACACGAAGGGCTCGCAGCTGGCCGACATCGTCGAGCGCTACGTCAAGAAGGGCGACAAGATCTACGTCGAGGGGCGGATCGAGTACCGCCAGTGGCAGGACAAGGACGGCCAGACGCGCTACTCGACCGAGATCAACGTGCGCGAGCTGATCCTCCTCGGCGGGCGCCGCGAGGGGGGCGACATGGACGGCGAGAGCTACTCGGCGCCGCGCCGCGCGCCCGCGCCGCAGCCGCAGCGTGCGGCGGCGGCCGGCAACGGCCGTCCCGCGGCGGCGGGCGCCGCCGGCGCCGGCGGGAACGACGACTTCGAGGACTTCCCGGGGGCGCTCGAGGACGAGGACGACGATCTGCCCTTCTGATCCGTCCGTCATCGTCGGCCACCCGGCCGACCGTCGCGCGGGGCGCCCATCTCGGTGGGCGCCCCGCCTGCGTTCCGGGCGGATCCCCGCGCCACGATGCCTGCGCCCGCCCGCCCGGATTAGATTGCCCGGCCGCATCGCCGGCCGGGGCCCATCGCCCCCGCCGGCCGCCCCCACACCGTCATCCGAGCACAATGGCCAAGAAGGCGCTCGTCACCGGCGGAGCCGGCTTCATCGGCTCGCACGTCGCCGACCTGTTCGTCGCCGAGGGGTACGACGTCACCGTCGTCGACAACCTGTCCAGCGGTCGGCGCGAGAACCTGAACGCCGCGGTGACGTTCCACGAGGGCGACATCGGCGCCTCGGAGACGGCCGCGCTGGTGCGCTCGGGCAACTTCGACGTGATCTGCCACCTCGCGGCGCAGATCGACGTGCGCAAGAGCGTCAACGACCCGCGCTTCGACGCCACGCAGAACGTGCTCGGCTCGCTCAACATCCTGGAGTCGGCGCGCCAGGCGAGGGAGGAGGGCGGCAAGTCGCCGCGCGTCGTGTTCGCGAGCACCGGCGGCGCGCTGTACGGCGACTTCGTGCAGCCCCCGGCGCGCGAGACCGACCCGAAGGATCCCGAGTCGCCGTACGGCATCGCGAAGCTGAGCGTCGAGTACTACATGGCGTACTACGCGCGCCAGCACGGCATGGAGTGCGTCGCGCTGCGCTTCGCCAACGTGTACGGCCCGCGCCAGGACCCGCACGGCGAGGCCGGCGTGGTGGCGATCTTCTGCAACCGCATCCTCGACGGCCGCGCGATGACGACGTTCGGCACCGGCGAGCAGACGCGCGACTACGTGTTCGTGAAGGACGTCGCGCGAGCGAACTTCCTCGCCGCGACGACGACGCTGCCGCCGGTCGGCCCGCTCGACGCGCGCGCGTTCAACGTCGGCACGGGCATCGAGACGAGCGTCAACACGCTGGCCGACCTGCTGAAGCAGGCCGGCGGCTCGGACACGCCCGTCGAGCGCGCGCCGGCCCGCGCCGGTGAGCTGCAGCGCAGCGCGCTCGTGATCGAGAAGGCGGGCGCGCAGCTCGGCTGGACGCCGCGGGTGTCGCTGGCCGACGGCCTCGCGGAGACGTTCCGCTTCTTCGCGGAGCGTCGCGTGCGCACGGCGGGGGCCACGGCGTGAAGCGGAGGATGCTCACGCTCGCGACGGCGTCGCTGCTCCTCGCGGCGGCCGTCGCGGGTGCGCAGGAGACGCCGGCCCTCGGCGGGCCGGCGGCGCCCGCGGGCGGCGGCGTGCCGACCAGCGCGTACGAGCTGGTCGCCGCCGGCTCCACCGAGACCAAGGTGGTGCTGCTGCTCCTGCTCGTGCTCTCGCTCGTGAGCTGGGGCATCATGCTCGCGAAGTTCCGCGAGTTCGGGCGGGTGGAGAAGGCCGGGCGCGAGTTCGTGCGGGAGTTCGAGCACGCCGGCTCGCTCGCGGAGGCGGAGCGCGCGGCCGGTCGCGCGCGCGCCAACCCGTTCGTCGACGTGTTCCGGCGCGCGATGCTGTTCCTCTCCGAGACGCGCCCGGCGCTGCCCGGCACCGCGGACCGCGGCGCGCGCCTGAGCGCGTCGCAGGTCGAGGCGCTGCGCCTCGTGCTCGACGCCGAGAGCGACGGGGGGCGCGACCGGCTGGGCCGCTTCATCTCGTGGCTCGCCACCATCGGCTCGGTCAGCCCGCTCATCGGGCTGCTCGGCACGGTGCTCGGCGTCATCTCGGCGTTCACCGGCATCGCGCAGAAGGGGGCGGGCAACATCGCCGCGGTGGCGCCGGGCGTCGCCGAGGCGCTCGTGGCGACGGCGGCCGCGCTGGCGGTGGCCATTCCGGCCGTGTTCGGGTACAACGCGCTGGCCAACCGGCTCAACCGACTGCAGGGAGAGCTGGACGGCTTCGGGTCCGAGCTGATCGCGCTGCTCGTGCGCGAGGAGCGCATCTGAGCCGCGCCGTGATCGTCGTGCGGGAGGAGCACCGGTGAGTCGCCGCCGTCGCGAGAGCTTCGCGCTCAACGCGGAGATCAACGTCGTCTCGTTGATCGACGTGATGATGCTGCTGATGGTGATCTTCATGATCACCGCGCCGATGATGCAGGGGGGCGTCGACATCGCGCTGCCCACCGCGAAGGCGCGCCCGCTCGAGGCGAAGCGCAGCCTCAGCGTGACCGTGACGAAGGAGGGCCGCATCTTCGTCGACGAGACGCCGCTCTCGCTCGCGGAGTTCGAGGGGAGCTTCAAGGCGCTCGCCGAGCAGAAGGGAAGCGCGGGCGGCGTGTACCTGCGCGCCGACGCCGGCGTCCCGTACGGCACCGTGGTGCGCGTGCTGGGCGTGATGCGATCGAGCGGCGTGGGCGACGTCGGCCTCGTCGCGGAGCCCGAGGAGCAGCCGTGACCCCCGGTCCCGGCGCCGCGCCCCCCGGCGCCGAGCCGGCGACCGTCGGGCGGTACATCCCCCGCGCGGCCGCGAAGGCGCAGGCGACGCCGACGCGGCTCGGCGGCCCGATCGCCTTCTCCGCGGTCGCGCACGTGGTGGTGATCGCCGCGCTGGTCGTGGTCCAGCCGGCGCCGCCCCCGCCGATGGCGCCCGTGTACCGCGTGGACCTCGTGGCCGCGCCGCCCGGGCCGCGCGCCGAGGGCGTGGTGCCGCCGCGCCCCACGCCGCCGGAGCCGCCCGCTCCCGAGCCGCCCGCCCCGACGCGGCCGGCGCCCACACCGCCCGCGCCCCGGACGCCGACGCCGCCCGCTCCGACCCCGCCGGCGCCGCGCCCCGCGCCGCCGACTCCGCGTCCGACGCCGCCGCGCGCGGCGACGCCGACGCCGAAGGAGATGCCCGCGCCGAAGGCGACGCCCGAGCCGACGCGCCGCCCGCCGCCGCCGCGGGCGACGCCGAATCCGACGCCCTCGCCCGCGCGTCCGACGCCGGCCGCCCCGACGCCGACGCCCACGCGCCCGACGCCGATGCCCCCGCGGCCGGCGCCGGGTACCGGCGCGCGTCCCGCGACGCCTACGCCGCCGCGCGCGGGCGGTGGCCCCGAGGGCGGGCGCGGCACGGACGTCGCGAACGTCAGCATCCGCGGGCTCGAATTCCCGTTCCCTGGGTACCTGCAGAACATCGTCCGGCAGGTGGCGCTCCGCTTCACGCCGCCCGACCGCAACGCCGCGCTGACCGCGGACCTCGCGTTCCTCATCCACCGCGACGGGTCCGTGTCCAACGTGCGCATCGTCCGGCGGTCGGGGAGCTACGCCTTCGACCTCGAGGCGCAGGGCGCGATCGAGGCCGTCGGGGCGGCCAAGGCCTTCGGGCCGCTCCCCGAGGGTTTCCGCGACGACGTGCTGCCCGTGACCTTCAGCTTCGATCCGCGCGTCATCCGCTGACGCGCGTCCCACACCTCCGTTCCCGGTGACGTCCTCTCGCTCCGCGCGCCTCGCGCTCGCCGTCTCGCTCCTCGCCGCCGCCCCGACGCTCGGCGCGCCGCTCGGCGCCCAGGACACCACGGCCGGCGTCAGCGTCCGCCTCGCCTACGAGTCGGGCACACGTCCGGGCGTCGTCGTGCTCCCGGTGCGCGGCGCCGCGGGCGACTCGATCCGCGCCATCCTGCAGCGCGACTGGGACTTCGGCGACCGCGTCACCGTCATCACCGGCTCCGCGGGCGACGCGCTCGCGACCGGGACGACGATCAACTGGGATCTCGCGCGCCGCCTGGGCGCCGCGGCGGTCGTGCAGCCCACGGTCAACGCGCAGGGCGCGCTGCACCTCGCGGTGCACGACGTCGCGCGCCGCTCGCTGCTGGCCGTGCGCGACTTCCCGCTCGCCGGGCAGACGCTCGATCCGACGTGGCGGCAGAGCGTGCACACGGCGGCCGACGAGGTGGAGCGGTGGCTGACCGGCGTGCGCGGCATCGCGGCGACGCGGATCGCCTTCGTGCGCAACCGGCAGGTGTGGATCGTCGACAGCGACGGCGAGAACGCGCGCGCGGTGGGCGGCGGTGCGGGGACGTCGGCGCTCTCGCCGGCGTGGCATCCGAGCGGGCGCGCGATCGTGCACAGCGTGCTCACCGACCGCGGGCGCCAGCAGATCGTCGCGCGCGATCTGTCGGGCGGCACGCGCGTGCTCGCGCAGGGCGGCGTCACGAACATCACGCCCGCCGTGTCGCCGGACGGCGAGACGGTCGTGTACGCGAACGGGCAGGAGCGCGGCGTCGATCTCTTCTCAGTCCCCTTCGACGGCGGGAGCCCGCGGCGGATCACCGTGGGGAAGGGGACGGACAACATGTCGCCGAGCTTCAGCCCCGACGGGCGGCGGATCGCGTTCACCTCGGGCCGTTCCGGGCACCCCGAGGTTTATATTACCGACGCCGATGGGACGAACGCCGAGCTGCTGACCCAGTTCGCGTACGGCGAGCAGAGCTACCGGTCCGATCCGGACTGGTCGCCGGATGGGCGCCTGGTGGCGTTCCAGTCGCTCATCGGCGGGGTGTTCCAGGTGATGACCATCGGGTTGCGCGACAAGGGAGTGAAGCAGCTCACCGCCGAGGGGCGGAACGAGACGCCCTCGTGGGCTCCCGACTCGCGACACGTGGTGGTCACCTCCACGCGCACGGGGCAGCAGCAGCTGTTCGTGATCGACGTGGAGACCCGACGCGCGCGGCAGCTGACCCGAGGGGGCGGTGGCGCGCGCATGGGTGCCTGGTCCCCGTGGCTGGCCCCCGCGGCCGGCGGTCGTCCCTGAGCGATGGGGCAGGCCGACGGCCACCCCATCCTCGTAGACCCCCGCGGTCCACACCGGAGAAATCACGACATGTCGATCGTCCGTCGTCGCGCCCAGTTCGCCCGCGCCACCGTCCTCTTCACGATCGCCGGGCTGACGCTCGCGGCGTGCCGCAAGAAGCCCACGCCGGCCCCGGCGCCGACGACCACCACGACGGTGAACCAGGACAGCATCGACGCCGCGCGCCGCGCCGCCGAGGAGGCCGCCCGCGCCGCCCGTGAGGCCGCCGCCCGCGACTCGGCCGCCCGCGCCCAGGCCCGGCTGGACAGCATCCTGAACGCCGCGCGCGCGACGCTGAACGCCCCGGTGTACTTCGACTACGACGCGGCCGACCTGCGCGACGACGCGCGCGGCGTGCTCGAGGCCAAGCTCCCGATCCTGACCGCCAACGCCGGGCTGCGCATCCGCGTCGCCGGCCACACCGACAGCCGTGGCTCGGACGAGTACAACCTCGCGCTCGGTCAGCGCCGCGCGTCGGCCGTCAAGGACTGGCTGACGGGCCGCGGGATCGACGGCGGCCGCATCGAGATCGTGAGCTTCGGCGAGGAGCGCGGCGCATGCACGGAGGAGGCGGAGTCGTGCTGGTCGCAGAACCGTCGCGCCGAGTTCGAGGTCACGGCGGGCGGCGAGCGCCTGACCGTCCCGGGCGGCCAGTGATGAGCATGCGCCACGCCGCCGACGTCGGCGCCGCGCGCCGGGCTTCGCGCCCGGCGCGTGCGCGCCGCCTCGCCCTCGTCGCGGCGCTGCCGCTGGCGACGGCGGGCTGCTTCGCGACGCGCGCCGACGTGCGCGTGCTGCAGCAGGACATCGCGACCGTGCGCGCCGAGACGGCGCGCGCGGACTCGGCGCGCGTGGCGCAGCTCGACCGCGTCACGTCGCAGCTGGGCGCGGTGAACGACTCCCTGCGCGCGATGTCGCAGCGTGCCGCCCGCTTCCAGGGCGACGCCCGCGACGCGCTCCGCGGGCTCGGCGAGCAGCTGATCCAGGTGCAGGAGCTCACCGGCCAGAGCCAGCGCCGCCTGCAGGAGCTGCGGGCGTCGCTGGAGCAGCGCGCGGAGACGATGACGCCGCCCGCGGGCGGCGCGGCGCCGGGGGCGCCGCCGGATTCGACCGGCGGCCCGGGGCCGAACCAGCTCTACGAGCTCTCGCTCGACCAGTTCCGGCGCGGGAGCTTCGCCACCGCGCGCACCGGGTTCCTCGACCTGCTGCGCCGCTTCCCGACGGCCGACATCGCGCCGAGCGCGCAGCTGTACGTTGCGGAGGCGTACGCGAGCGAGCGCAACGCCGCCGCGGCGGACAGCGCCTACCAGGCGGTCGTCACGCGCTACCCGCAGTCGCGGCAGGCCGCGACCGCGCTGTACAAGCGCGCGCGCGCCCGCGAGGCGGCCGGTCGCCGCGCCGAGGCGCGCACGCTGTTCGACGAGCTGCTGCGCCGCTTCCCGCGCTCCGACGAGGCCGAGCTGGCGCGGGAGGCGCTGCGGCAGCCCGCGTCGTCCCCGTCGTCGGCGCGCCCCGCCGCGACGCGCGAGCGCCCCTGAGCCGCGCGGGCGCGTCCGCGCGCACCGAGCCGCCGGTCACCCGATGACGCCGCCGCCGACGAAGAACGCCGCCGAGATGCCGTTCCTCGACCACCTCGAGGAGCTGCGCTGGCGACTCGTGTGGTCCCTGGCGGCGTTCTGCGTCGCGCTCGTGGTCGCGTTCGCGCTCGTGTCGCAGGTCGACATCATCAAGTGGCTCGAGGGGCCGGTGCTCCCGTTCCTCGGCGGGCGCAAGCTGGTGTACACGAATCCGGGCGATCCCTTCGGCATCGTGCTGAACGCGTCGTTCGCGCTCGGGCTGCTGCTGGCGTCGCCGGTGATCGGGTACCAGATGTGGGCCTTCCTCTCGCCCGCGCTGTACAAGCACGAGAAGCGGGTGATCCTGCCGGTGCTCGCCGGCGGGGTGGGGCTCTTCCTCGCCGGGGCGGCGCTCGCGTTCTTCGTCGTCCTGCCGTTCACGCTCCAGTTCCTGCTCTCCTTCCAGAGCTCGGCCATCGAGCCGATGCTGACGGTGAGCGGGTACTTCGACTTCGCGATCGGGATGGCGGTGGCGTTCGGCATCGTGTTCGAGTTGCCGATCGTGATCCTGGCGCTGACGGCGCTCGGGATCATCACGCCCAAGTTCCTGAACACCTACCGGCGGCACGCCATCGTGCTGTGCATCGCGGGCGCGGCGTTCGTGACCCCCGGTGCGGATCCGACCTCGCTGTTCGCGCTCGCGATCCCGCTGTACTTCCTCTTCGAGATGAGCGTGGTGCTGTCGACCATCATCTACCGGCAGCGGCTGCGCCGCGAGGCGCGGCGCGCGGCGCTCGCCGAGGCGCCCGCCGCCGTCCCCGTCGAGGTGGCGGTGGACGCCGACGCGGGGCCGGTCCGTCTGGATCAGGGCGGGCTGGCGTGAGCCGAGGGCAGGGCTGGACGCGCGCGCTCGCCCTCGCGAGTCTCGCGGTGGGGATGCTGGCCGCGACCGCCGGCGCGCAGACACCCGGTGGCATCCGCCTGCCGTCGATCGGCGGCGGCACGCCCACGCGGGCGCCGCTGCCGGGGAGCGACTCGGCGCTGGTGAAGTTCCTGGAGCCCGACTCGACGCTCGCGGCGCTGCTCGCGCGTCCGGGCTTCACGGCGACGCGCTATCAGGGCGACACGGTGCGCTTCCGCGCCGAGCGGCGCGTGCTGACGCTGCAGGGGCGCCCCGCCGCGGTGCAGCGCGACGAGACGCTGCTCGTCGGCAGCAACGTGTCGTACGACGACTCCACGCAGATCATCGTCGCGCGCCCGGACTCCGTGCGCGGCGACACCGTCTTCCTCCGCGACCCGGCGCAGGCCGACGTCGCGGTGCGCGGCCGCATCGTCTACTACGTCGCCGAGCGGCGCGGCACCATCGAGCAGTTCCAGACCGCGGTGCAGTCGGGGGAGACCTGGTTCGTCGCCGGCGAGCGCGGCGCGCTGGTGAGCGACTCGATCGTCGAGGGGCGGCGGTACGTGTTCGCGCGCGACGGCTCCGTCACGAGCTGCAACGAGACGGTCCCGCATTACCATTTCGAGGCGCGCGACATCAAGATGGTGACGCGCAACCTGCTCGTGGTGCGCCCGGCGGTGCTCTACATCGCCGACGTGCCGGTGATGTGGCTGCCGTTCGTCTTCCAGGACATGCGCAGCGGTCGGCGCAGCGGGCTGCTCACGCCGCGCTTCGGCGTGGCGGAGCTGATCCGCAACAGCCCGTCGTACAAGCGCTCGATCGAGAACCTCGGCTACTACTTCAACTTCGGCAACTTCGCCGACGCGTCGGCGTGGATGGACTGGCGCAGCAGCTCGCGCGGCGACGGCTTCGACCCGGGCTGGGTGCGCGCCAACGCCGAGACGCGCTACCGCATCATCGACCGGTTCATCCAGGGCCGGCTCTCGGCCTCGTACACCGCGCAGCGCACGGGCGACCGCAACCTGGCAATCTCGCTCGGCCACGAGCAGGCGTTCAACCAGCAGCGCCGCCTCTCGGCGAACCTGAACTACGTCCAAAACACCACCGTCCAGCGGCAGAACAGCATCAACCCGCAGGCGGTGCTCGGGACGATCGCGTCGCAGCTGAACTTCCAGGACCGGTTCGGCCCCACGGCGTTCAGCGTCGGCGGCACGCGCAAGCAGTACCCGGGGCGCGAGCAGGTCGACCAGGACTTCCCGAACCTGAACCTGACGACCCAGACGATCTCGTTCGGCGAGAACGTCGACTGGACGCCGACGCTGTCGCTCACGAACACGCAGAGCTTCCGCATCGACCAGGGGACGCAGTTCGCGTACGTCTACTCGCGCAACGCGAGCGGGGCGCTCGACAGCACGTCGATCAACCCGTCGCGGCGGAACACGGCGCTGCGCATCGAGTCGCCGCTCAAGATCTTCGACTTCAACTGGGCCAACTCCTTCAGCTTCACCGAGGAGGTCCAGGACTTCCCGCAGACGCGCCCCGTGTTCCGCGACATCCGCGACACGACCACGCGCGAGACGCGGGTGTTCAACCAGACGTACCTGTCGAGCCTCGACTGGAACACGTCGTTCAGCCTCCCGCGCTTCCTGCAGGGCACCTGGAACGTCTCGCCGACGTTGTCGCTGTCGAACGTCGAGAGCGCGACCGGCCTGCTGGTGCGCAGTGAGCGGACGGGCGGCCGGTGGGTCGCGCAGCGCAAGCGCGCCTCGGCCGGCATCAGCGCGTCGCCGACGTTCTACGCCTTCCCGCCGGGCTTCGGGCGCGTCGAGCGCTTCCGCCACTCGATCAACCCGGTGTTCTCGTACAGCTACTCGCCCGAGGCGCGGGTGAGCGACGAGTACCTGAACGCGATCGGCCGCACGCCGCAGGGCTACCTCGGCTCACTGGTGCAGAGCCGCATCTCGATGCAGCTCTCGACGGCCATCGAGGCCAAGATGCGCGGGCGCCGACCGAGCGATCCGGCCACGGGGACCCCGGCGCGCGCGCCCGGGGACAGCCTCGCGCCGTCGCCCGCCGACAGCGCGGCGGTGCGCGACACGACCGCCGGCCTGCCGGTCCGCACCGACGCGGGCGGCTCGGCGGTGGCCGAGGGCAACAAGATCCGCCTGCTCTCGCTCAACTTCTCGGCGCTGAACTACGACTTCGTGCGCGCCGACTCGATCGGCGGGAGCCTCATCAACCAGCGCGGCTTCACCGACCAGACGTTCGGCTTCAGCGCGCGCTCGGACCTGATCCCGGGCCTCGACTTCCGCACGAGCTACTCGCTCTTCCTCGGCGATCCGGCGAGCGACACGGCGGTGTTCAAGCCGTACCGCACCGAGACGGGCGTGAGCTTCTCGCTCGACCAGAACTCGGCGATCTTCGGCACGCTCGCGCGGCTGTTCGGGCGGCGCATCCAGCCCAGCTCCACGACCGGCGCCGAGACGCCGTCGCAGCAGGGCGCCGGGACGAGCCCCGGCGGCGACGCCTTCTTCTCGCGGCAGGCGGTCGCCCAGCAGGTCGCCGGGTCGGCGGCCCGCACGGCGGCGTACGACATCCCGACGACGAACGGGTGGCAGGCGAGCGTCACGTACACGGCCTCGCGGCAGCGCCCCGACATCCGGGGCAGCATCATCCAGGCGGATCCGACCGTCGCCTGCCGCGCGCTGGTGAACCAGCCGGCGTACATCTACGAGAACTGCCTGATCCGCGCCCGCACCAACCCGCCGGCGGGCACCCCGCTCGGCACGACGACGTTCGGCGGCCCGATCTACCAGGCGCCGCCGCAGCAGTCGCTGACGCTCAACACGAGCTTCCCGGTGACGCAGAAGTGGTCGGCGCAGTGGTCGACCACGTACGACGCGCAGCGGGCCAGCTTCGCCAGCAATCAGGTCACGTTGCAGCGCGAGCTGCACGACTGGCGCGCCGTGTTCGCCTTCACGCAGTCGCCGAACGGCAACTTCGGCTTCAACTTCTTCGTCGCGCTGAAGGCGCAGCCCGACCTGAAGTTCGACTACAACCGGCAGACGTTCCGCGCGCCGGGGACCAGCGGGACCTTCTAGGCCGGCTCGCCCGCTTGTCCGGCGACCGCGCGCGGTCGACATTCCCCGGATGACAGGCACCGAGGTGGTCATCGACGGGCAGGCGCTCACGCTCGCCCAGCTGCGCGCCGTGGCCGACGGCACCGCCCGCGCGGTGCTCGCGCCCGCGGCGCGCAGGCGCATGCAGGGCACGCGCGCGGTGGTGGACGACATCGTCGCGCGCGACGCGGTGGTCTACGGCGTGACCACCGGCTTCGGCAAGCTGTCCGAGGTCGCGATCCCGACCGACCGGCTGCGCGCCCTGCAGGTCAACCTGGTGCGCAGCCACGCCGCCGGCGTGGGCGCCGCGCTGCCGACGCGCGAGGTGCGGGCGATGATGCTCCTCCGCGCGAACGTGCTCGCGCGCGGGCATTCGGGCGCGCGCGCGGAGCTCGTGGACCTGCTGCTCGCCATGCTCGATGCGGGCGTGCACCCGGTCGTGCCGGAGCAGGGAAGCGTCGGCGCCAGCGGCGACCTCGCGCCGCTCTCGCACCTCGCGCTGGTGCTGATCGGCGAGGGCGAGGCGGAGGTGCGCGGGACGATCCTGAGCGGCGCCGAGGCGCTTGGGAGTGCGGGGCTCGCGCCGGTGACGCTCGAGCCCAAGGAGGGGCTCGCGCTCATCAACGGCACGCAGGCCCACACGGCCGTGGCCGGGCTCGCGCTCGCCGACGCGGTCGCGCTCTGGCAGACGGCGCACGCCGCCGGTGCGATGTCGGTGGAAGCGCTCATGGGCACGCCCGACGCCTTCGACGCGCGCATCCACGACGTGCGCGGCCAGCACGGCCAGCGCGAGAGCGCGATGGTCCTCCGCGCGCTGCTCGCCGAGAGCGAGATCCGCGAGTCGCACCGCACGAACGACCCCCGCGTGCAGGACGCCTACGCGCTGCGCTGCATGCCGCAAGTGCACGGCCCCGCGCTCGACGCGCTGCGCTTCGCCGGTGGGCTGCTGGGCCGCGAGCTGAACGCCGCGACCGACAACCCGCTCGTGTTCGACGACGGCACGATGCTGAGCGGCGGCAACTTCCACGGGCAGGCCGGCGCGATGGCGGCCGACGTGCTGGCGATCGCGCTCACGAACCTCGCCGCGATAAGCGAGCGGCGCATCGACCGCCTGGTGCATCCGGACCTCAACCACGGCATGCCGGCGTTCCTCGCGAACGAGCCGGGCGTCGAGTCGGGGTTCATGATGGCGCAGGTGAGCGCCGCCGCGCTCACGAGCGAGTGCAAGACGCTCGCGCATCCCGCCAGCGTCGACACGATCCCGACGGACGGCAGCAAGGAGGACGTGGTGCCCATGGCGATGGGCGCCGCGCTCAAGTTGCGCCGCGTCGTGCAGAACGTGCGCTACGTGCTGGCGATCGAGCTGCTCTGCGGCGCGCGCGGCATCGACCTGCGCGCGCCGCTGCGGCCGTCCCCGGGCGTGCAGGCGACGCATGCGGCGGTGCGGGCGCTCGTCGCGCCGCTCGCCGGCGACCGGCCGCCGTCGCCCGACGTGCAGCGCCTCGCGGCCGCCGTCGCCCAGGGCCGGTTCGTGCCCGACGCGGCCCGCTTCGCCGACTCCATCCTCGCGGAGGTCCAGACGTGAGCGCATCGATCCGACCGTGTCCGACGCCGCTCGTCGGGCTCCCCGGCGCGCGGCCCGTGCGCGCCCCGCGCGGCAGCACGCTGACCTGCAAGGGGTGGGAGCAGGAGGCGGCGCTGCGCATGCTCATGAACAACCTGGATCCCGAGGTCGCCGAGCGGCCGGACGATCTGGTGGTCTACGGCGGGACCGGACGCGCGGCGCGGAGCTGGGAGGCGTTCGACGCGATCGTCGCCGCGCTGCGCGCGCTGGAGTCGGACGAGACGCTCGTCGTGCAGAGCGGCAAGCCGGTCGCGGTGCTGCGCACGCACGCCGCCGCGCCGCGCGTCCTGCTCGCCAACGGGAACCTCGTCCCGCGCATGGCGACGTGGGACGCGTTCCGCCGGCTGGAGCAGCTCGGGCTGACGATGTACGGCCAGATGACCGCCGGCTCGTGGATCTACATCGGCTCGCAGGGAATCGTGCAGGGGACGTACGAGACGTTCGCCGCCGTCGCCGCCCGCCACTTCGGCGGCTCGCTGGCGGGGCGCCTGGTGCTCACCGCGGGCCTCGGCGGCATGGGCGGCGCGCAGCCGCTCGCCGCGACGATGAACGGCGCGGTCGTCCTCGGCGTCGAGGTCGACGAGGCGCGCATCGACAAGCGACTGGCCACCGGCTACTGCGACCGCAAGGCGCACGACCTGGACGAGGCGCTGGCGCTCGTCGAGCACGCGCGGCGCACGGGCGCGGCGCTCTCGGTCGGGCTGGTGGGGAACGCGGCCGACGTGCTGCCGGAGCTCGTGCGCCGCGGCGTCGTGCCCGACGTCGTCACCGATCAGACGAGCGCGCACGACATGCTGCACGGCTACGTGCCGGCGGGGATGACGCTCGCCCAGGCGGCGGCGCTGCGCGCGGAGGATCCCGTGGAGTACGTGCGCCGCTCGACCGCGAGCGCCGTGCGGCACGTCGCCGCGATGCGCGCGATGCAGCAGGCGGGCGCGGTGGCGTTCGACTACGGCAACAACATCCGCACGGTCGCCTACGACGCCGGCCTCGCGGACGCGTTCGCGATCCCGGGGTTCGTGCCCGAGTACATCCGACCGCTGTTCTGCGAAGGCAAGGGACCGTTCCGCTGGGTCGCGCTCTCCGGCGACCCTGCCGACATCCACCGCACCGACGCGCTGGCGCTCGAACTCTTCCCGCACGACGCGGCGCTGCGCCGCTGGATCACGCTCGCGCGCGAGAAGATCCACTTCCAGGGGCTGCCGGCCCGCATCTGCTGGCTGGGGCAGGGCGATCGAGCGCGCTTCGGCGTCGCGCTCAACGACCTCGTCGCGAGCGGCGAGCTCTCGGCGCCGATCGTCATCGGCCGCGACCACCTCGACACGGGGAGCGTCGCGTCGCCATTCCGCGAGACGGAGGCGATGCGCGACGGCAGCGACGCGATCGCCGACTGGGCGATCCTCAACGCGCTGGTGAACGTCGCCAGCGGGGCGTCGTGGGTGTCGTTCCACCACGGCGGCGGGGTCGGCATCGGCAACTCGCTGCACGCGGGGCAGGTGATCGTCGCCGACGGCACGCCGCTGATGCGCGAGCGGCTCGCGCGCGTGCTGACCAACGATCCCGGCATGGGCGTCGCGCGGCACGCGGACGCGGGATATCCGGAGGCGGTCGCGACTGCCAAGCGCAACGCGCTCACCCTACCCATGGTCACGCCGTGAGCTGCGGACTGTGGGCTGCGGATCTGCACGATGGGGCGTCCCGAGGTCCGATCCGCGGCCCGCAGTCCGCAGCCGTCGAGGTCTAGTTCGATGCTCTCCTCGAGATTCAAGCCGTACCACGTCCCCCTCTTCCTCGGCAAGTACGCCTGGCTGAAGGCGCGCCGGCGGCCGGTCCTCGTCCACTTCGAGGTCACGCTGCGCTGCAACGCGCGGTGCGGCTTCTGCGACTACTGGAAGACGCCCGCCGAGGCGAAGGCGGAGGAGGTGAAGAGCTTCGCGGACGCCGCGCGCTACTTCAACCCGATGCTCGTCACCTGGACGGGCGGCGAGCCGCTGCTGCGTCGCGACCTCGAGGAGCTGGTGTCGGCGGTGAACGGCGCGGTGCGACTCAAGTACGTCACGCTCATCACGCACGGCGGGATGCTGACGCCCGAGCGCGCCCAGTCGCTCTGGGACGCGGGCATCCACCAGTTCAACATCTCGCTCGACTACCTCGACGGCCGACACGACGTCGCGCGCGGGATCCCGGGGCTGACCGAGAAGATCTTCCGCACGGTCGACGCGATGCGTGGGCGCGGGATCGACAACATCCGCTTCAACACGGTCATCAAGGACGACAACCTCGCGCAGATCCTCCCGATCGTGGAGCGCGCCGAGGCGCTCGGCTGCGGCGTGAACCTGAGCGTGTACACGGACTCGAAGAACGGCAACACCGCGCATCTCATCCAGCGCGACCAGTCGGCCGAGATCGACGACCTGATCGCGCGGCTGCTCGCCTTCAAGCGCCGGCGGCGTGGCGTCATCACGAACTCGGACTACTATCTCGAGCAGATCCCGCGCTACCTGCGCGGCGAGATGACGGAGCCGTGCCGCAGCGGGATCGACACGATCCACGTGAGCCCCACGGGCGGCGTGCGGCGCTGCCCGGACTTCGCCACCGACTTCCACTGGACCGAGTTCCGGAAGTACGAGCCGATCGACTGCAACGCGTGCTACTACGCCTGCCGCGGCGAGGCGCAGGCGCCGATCCGGATCGCGTCGCGGGTGCGGGACGTGATGGGGAACGTGAGCACGCCGGCAGGGGCTGCGTGAGCGATCGGCGATCAGCGGGCAGCGATCAGCGGGGCTCCCGCGCTCAGCATGCCGCCCGTCGTGAGGTCGACGTATCGCTGAGCGCAGATCGCTCGGCGCTGCTGTTCGTCGGCGCCTCCCAGGTCGTCACCTGCGCCGGGCCGGCGCGCGCGCGCCGCGGCGCGGAGCTGCGCGACGCGGGGGTGCAGCCGCCCGGGACCGCGGTCGCCGTCGAGGGCGGGCGCATCGCCGCGGTCGGGCCCGAGGCCGAGCTGGCGGCGCGGTGGCCGGACGCGCCTCGCGTCGACTGCGGCGGGCGGCTCCTGATGCCGGGGCTCGTCGACTCGCACACGCACGCGATCTTCGGCCGCCCGCGGTTCGAGGAGCAGGAGCTGCGCGCGATGGGGCTCCCGTACATGGAGATCGCGCGGCGCGGCGGTGGGATCCACAGCTCGGTGCGCGACCTGCGCGCGCGCGACGAGGACGAGCTGGTCGCTCTCGCGCTGCCGCGGCTGCAGCGGATCGCGTCGTACGGCACGACGACCGTCGAGGTGAAGTCGGGCTACGGCCTGACGGTCGACGACGAGCTGAAGACGCTGCGCGTGATCCGGCGGCTGCAGGCGCTGCTCCCCCTGCGGCTGGTGCCCACCTGGCTGGGGGCGCACGAGGTGCCGCAGGAGTACCAGACGCGCGGGGACGCGGGGCGGGCGGAGTACCTCCGCCTGCTCGTGCACGAGATGCTGCCCGCGGTGGCGGGGGAGGGGCTGGCCCGATTTGCTGACGTTTTCTGCGAGCCGGGCGTCTATACCGTGGCGGAGAGCCGCGTGCTGCTGGAGGCCGCCCGCGAGGCGGGCCTCGGTCTCAAGCTGCACGCCGACGAACTGCAGACGTCCGGCGCGGCCGAGCTGGCCGTCGACCTGGGGGCCGCCTCGGCGGACCACCTGGCGGCGGTGAGCGAGGCGGGCGTGCGGGCGCTCGCGGCCGGCGGCACCGTGGCGACCCTCCTCCCCGGGACGATGCTCTTCCTGGGGAGCGCGCGGCAGGCACCCGCGCGCGCGCTCATCGACGCCGGGGCGCCCGTGGCCCTGGCCTCGGACTTCAACCCGGGGACGAGCCCCACCGTCAACTTCCCGCTCGTGCTCACCCTCGCCGTCAGCCAGCTGCGCCTGACCGCCGCGGAAGCGGTGGTCGCGGGAACCGTCAACGGCGCGGCCGCGCTCTCCCTCGCGGGAGAGGTCGGCCAGCTCGCGCCGGGCTTCTCGGCGGACCTGGCGCTGTTCGACGTCGAGGACGTGCGCGAGCTCCCGTACTGGTACGGGGACCGGCTCTGCCGGGGGACGTGGGTGGCCGGCGTGGCCTGTCATCCGGTCGAGGACGAGCGACCCCTCCTCCCCCCGCAGCCCCCGACTCGGTGATGTCCGCGCTCGCCAAGATCAAGAAGCAAGCGGCCCAGCTCGAGCACGACCGGCAGTACGACAAGGCGCTGGCCCTCTACACGCGGCTGCTCGAGGCGTCGCCCGATCCCGACGACGAAATCGACGTCGCCCTCTACAACCGGGCCGGCGACGTCGCGCTGCGGGCGGGCGACACGGCGCGCGCGGTCACGTACTACGAGCGCGCGCTCGACCTGTACGCCGCGGGCGGCTTCCTCAACAACGCGATCGCCCTCGGCGCCAAGATCCTGCGCCAGGCGCCCGAGCGGGCGGCCACGCACTACACGCTCGGGGTGCTGCACGCGAAGAAGGGCTTCCGGAGCGACGCGCGGCAGCACTTCCTGACCTACGCGGAGCGCATGCAGCGCGGCGGGCAGGTCGCCGAGGCGGCCCGCAGCCTGGCCGACTACGTCGTGCTGTGCGACGGGGTGGCCGACGCGCGCGCCGGGCTGGCGGCGCACCTGACGACCGGCACCACCCGCGGCGGCGACGCCGCGACGCGGCTCCAGGAGCTGCTCGACCAGGCGCTGCGCGCGGCCGGGCTGGGCGCCGATGAGCCGGACGCCGAGGCGCCCCGCGCGGGCGCCGCCGCGCGCCGCGCGCAGGACGCCGATCTCGTCTTCCTCGACCTCGACGCCGCGGCGATAGAGGAGGCGGCGGCGAGCGCCGATGCGCCGGGGGTCGGTCCGTACGAGACGTCGCTGGAGCTGCTGGACACCGTGGCAGTGCCAGGACCGTCCTTCGACGACACGCTGCTGCCCGCGGCGGCACCCGCCTGGACGCCGGGGCCGGCGGTCGCGTTCGAGATCGCCGACGCCGCGCCCGCGGCGAACGCCGGGATGCTCGTGACGCTGCCCGGCGAGCTGCCGCCGCTGGCGCCCTCGATGGTCGCGCTCGACGGCGGGAGCACCGACGGGTGGAGCACCGCCGTCATGGCCCCGCCCGCGCACGTCGCCGACGCGCTGCCGGTCGGGACGCCCGCGTTCGCCGACCTGCCGCCCGAGGACGCCGCCGACGCGGCGAGCGCGGACCTCGGACTGGACCTGCTCGATATCGAGGCGCCCGCCGCGCCCGCCGCGCCCGCCGCGCCCGCCGCGCCCGCCGCCTGGGAGCAGCCGAACGTCGAGCTGCCGCTGGTGGACGACGCCGCGCCCCTGCCGATGTTCGGCGAGCTGGAGGTCGACGAGCTCGAAGTCGGCGCGCCGCTGGAGGCGACCGAGGCGGCCGTCGTGACGCCGCCTCCGAGCATCGCCGACGCGCCGCTGCTCGACCTCGACGTCGCCGACGAGCTGGCGCCGGTCGCCCCCGCCGCGCCCACGGCGGCGGCTCCGCAGGCGGCCGACACGGATGGGCTGGACCTGGGCGCGTGGCTCCGCGACAGCGAGCCGGCGCCGAGCACGCGCCTGGTCGCGCCGACGATGCCGACGACCGGCGACGAGGAGGCCGACTTCCAGGCGACGCTGCAGGCGTTCAAGGCGGGCATCGCCCGCAGCCTGGAGGACGCCGACTTCGACGCCCACTACGACCTCGGCGTCGCCTACAAGGAGATGGGGCTGCTGGAGGAGGCGATCGGCGAGTTCCAGAAGGCGGCCCGCGCGCCGGGCCGGCCGCTGCGCGCGCTCGAGGCGCTGGCGACCTGCTTCCTGGAGCGCGGGGAGCCCGATCTCGTGCTCTCGACGCTCGCGGGCGTGGCGGCGACGCTGTCGGACGACGCGCCGGTGGCCGCGGAGGCACCACAGCACGTCGCGCTGTGCTACCTTCTGGGAGCCGCGTCGCAGGAGGTCGGTCGCGTGGAGGACGCACGCCGCTGGTACCTCCGCGTGCTGGCCACCGACTACGCCTTCCGTGATGCCGCGATGCGGCTCGCCTCGCTCTCACCGCCGACCCGATGACCGTGTCCGCGCGCTCTCGCGCCGACGTCGCCGCCGCCCTGCACGACATCCAGGCTCCCGTCCGGGAGCGCCTCGACCGGGTCTCCGACGAGATCGCCCGCATCGTGGCCACCGATCTGGGGATCGTGAACGAGGTGAACCAGCACCTCGCCGCCATGAAGGGCAAGATGTTCCGCCCGACGCTGGTGCTGCTGGCGAGCGCGGTCGACGACAGTCCGGAGGAGCGCGCGGTGGCGCTGGCGGCGACGCTGGAGGTGCTGCACCTCGCGACGCTGGTGCACGACGACGCGGTGGACCACTCGGTGCTGCGGCGCGGCATGCCGACGATCAACGCCCTGTTCAGCCATCAGGTGAGCGTGATCATGGGCGACTTCCTCTACGCCCGCGCGCTCACCGAGCTGGTGCGGCAGAACGACTGGGACGTCGCCCGCGTCTTCGCCGACGCCTCCACCGCGATGACGCTCGGCGAGATGCGCCAGCTGGCCGCCGTCGACGCGCTGGCCTTCTCGGAGAGCGACTACGACGCGCTCATCGGCGCGAAGACGGCCTCGCTCTTCCGCGCCGCGTGCGAGCTGGGCGCGCTGAGCGGCGCCGAGCGCCACCGGGAGGCGCTCGTCCGCTACGGCGAGCGCCTCGGCATGGCGTATCAGGTGGTCGACGACCTGATCGACTACACGGAAGACAAGCAGATGACCGGGAAGCCGACCGGGCTCGACCTGCGCGAGCACAAGGTCACGCTCCCGCTCATCGCCGCCATGCGCGGCATGTCCGCGGCCGGCCGCCGCTGCGTCGAGACGCTGTTCGCGACCGCCGAGCCCGACGAGCGCCAGGTGTCCGAGGTGATCGCGCTCGTCGCCGAGCACGGGGGGCTGGAGTACGCGCGCCGCCGTGGCGACCAGTACGCGCGCGAGGCCGAGGAGGCGATCCTGGACCTCCCGGACACGCCGGCGCGTTCGGCGCTGGTCGACGCGATCGGCTACGTTCTCGACCGCCGCTGGTAGGACATCGCGATGCCCACCCGCAACGCCGCCGGCTCGCGCCGCCGCCCGCGCTACCACGCCATCGTCCTCGCCACCGGGTTCGTGGCCGGTGGCTTGCTCACCCAGGTGGCACGTCGCTTCCTGCCCCCGGGCGCCGTGAAGGAGTTCCTCACCACGGGCGTGACGCCCGCGCTGGGACCGCTCCCCATCGATCTGGTTATATTGAAGTTCGCCATCGGGCCGATCGCGCTGGACGTCTCGCTGCTCAGCCTCGTCGGCGTCCTGCTCGCCTACCTGATCGCTCGGTCGCTCTTCTAGGAGATCGCCATGTTCAGCAACATCGGCCTGCCCGAGATCCTCATCATCCTCCTGATCGTGCTCATCCTCTTCGGAGCGAAGCGCATCCCGGAGGTGGCCGGCTCGCTCGGTAAGGGCATCAACGAGTTCAAGCGCAACATGAGTGAGGCGCAGCGCGCCATCACCGAGCCCGCCCGCGACGAGACGCGGAGCATCGGCGCCGAGCGCGACGTGCCGCGCCCCGCCGACGTCGCGCCGGCCGACGACGAGGCGGCCCGCCAGCCCAAGCGGCTCCTCGGCTGATCGCCGCCGCTCGAACGGCAGCGGGTCCCGACACGACGCACGAAGGCGCCCGCGAGAGTTCGCTCTCGCGGGCGCCTTCGTGTAGCCGTACCGGTGCCGCCCCCGGAACGGCGACGGGCCGCGACTCCGATCCGGAGTCGCGGCCCGTCGTGCGGCCGGTGGGCGTGTCGGTCAGCTGGCCGACATCGCGCGCTGCGCGGCCAGCACTTCCTTGCGCTTGTCCTCGAGCTTCGCGGCCTCGCGCAGGCTCGTGAGGTACTCGCGCACGCGCGCCTGACGGAGCGCCTGCGTGACCTGACGGCGCTGCGCGGCCTTCTGCGCCTCCCAGGCCTGCTTGTTCGCGTCGACGCGCTGGTCGACGCGCAGGACGATCACCGCGTCGCGCGAGATGACCGGCGCCGAGATCTGGCCGACCGGCACCCCGAACGCGGCACCGTGCGCGGGCGTGAACTGGCCGAGGCCGGGCACCAGCGAGGTGCGCGTGAACAGCGGCGTCGTGCCGAGCTCCACGCCCTGCGTCGCCTGCGCGGCCTGCTCGAAGCCGCGCGTGCGCGCCTGCTGCGCGAACTGCTGCGCGCGCGGGACCAGCAGCTCCAGCTTCTTCTCGCGCACGAGGCGGCGGCGGATCTCGTCGCGCACCTCGGCGAGCGGCTGCGTGCCGCCCGGCGTCAGCGAGTCGAGGCGCGCGAGGTAGTACGCCTCGGGCGCGTCGTACAGGTCGCTCGTCTCGCCCACGCGCGCGCCGCCGAACGCCCACGCGCTCACGCTCGGCACGTAGATGCCGTTCGCGGTCAGCGGCTCGTTCTCGATGGCGACGACCTGCGTCTTCGCGAGGCCGTACTTCTGCGCGGCGGCGTCGAACTTCTTCGGGTCCTCGGCGGCCGCCGCGTCCTTCGCGAGCGCGTCGGCCAGGCGGTCCGTGCGCGCTGCGCTCGAGTCGCTCTGCCCGATGCGGACGAGGATGTGGCGCAGCGCGAGCGTGTCGCCCTGCTTCTGGTCGACGCGGATGATGTGGTAGCCGAACGGCGTCGCGACCGGCTGCGAGAGCTCGCCCGGCTGCAGCGCGTACGCCGCGGCCTCGAACTCCGGCACGAAGCGCCCGCGGCCGCCGCGGCCCAGCTCACCGCCCTGCGCGCCCGACCCGCTGTCGGCCGACTCGCGGCGCGCGACGTCCTCGAACTTCGCGCCCCCGAGGATCTCGGCGCGCAGCGCGGCGGCGCGCTCGCGCGCGGCGGCCGTGTCGGCGGCCGTCACGGCGCGCGGGATCGACACCAGCGAGACAACCGCGCGGCCCGGCCGCTCGAAGGTCTTGCGGTTCTTCTCGTAGTACGCCGACACGTCGGCGTCGCTCACCTTCACCGCCGAGTCGGCGATCAGATCGGGGCGGAAGGCCGCGTACGTCACGCGCGCCGAGTCGTGCGTGTCCTGCCAGAGCGCCCAGAGGCGCGCGTCCGACGCGTATACCGCGCTCGCGACCTGCGCGAACAGCTTCTGCTTCGGGATCTCGCTGCGGTAGTACGCCTCGAGATACTGCAGGATGCCCTGCGCCTTGGCGGCCGGGTTGGCGAGGAAGCGGCGGTACTTCTCCGGGTCGAACTGGCCGTCCGTCTGCAGCTCGGGGTTCTGCAGCAGCTCGGGCGGCGGCGACGTCTGCGCGGCCTGGATGATCTCCGCGTCCGTCACCTCGATGCCGCGGCGCTCCAGCTCCTGGCGCACGAGGCGGTCGTTGACGAGGTCCTCGAACACCGCCTGCTCGATCTGCTGGCGCTCGTCGAGCGTCAGCCCGCGGCCGAGGCGCTGGTTCTCCTGCTGCTCGCGCAGCTGCACCGCGCGGAAGTACTCCGTCGCGAGGATGTCCTCACCGTTCACCTCCGCGATCGCGGTGTTGGAGGTGATGACGTCGCGGTTGAGCAGCCCCGACGTCTCCACCAGCAGGAAGCCGCCGATGAACGCGACGATGAGGACGATCCAGACGTACTTCGCGGCGCTCCGCATCGATTGCAGCACGGGGCGTAACTCCTGGCGGGAAGCGAGAGGGGATGGAACGGGGGACGACGCCCGTGGGCCTGGGGCCGCGGGCGGGGACGGGACAGCCGGCAAAGCTACCGGGCGCCGTCGGCTAAAATCAAGGGAACGCGGGACTTCGGCCGCCGACTCGCGTTGACGCTGCTCGGCGGCGCCGTGTATCTTCCCGGGCCTCCCTGCCCGGGCCGGTCGTGCCCGGGCGTCGCGATCCGCGGCGTCGTCCGCGGCGATACCCGCCGGACCGGGACGACGTTCCCCGCCGACGGCTCCACCCGCCCGCCGACAGGACATGGCCGATTCTTCCCGGCTCGACGAGCTAGAGCGAAAGTTCGCGGAGAACCCGCGACGCTACTTCGCCCCACTCGCCAACGAGTACCGGAAGTCCGGCGACCTCGGGACCGCGATCGCGATCTGCCGCGAGCAGCTCGCCCGCTATCCCGGGCACATGAGCGGGCACGTGGTCCTCGGCCAGGCGCTCTACGAGTCGCGGCAGCCGGAGGAGGCGCAGACGGCCTTCGAGCGCGCGCTGGCGCTCGACCCGGAGAACCTGATCGCGCTCCGCCACCTGGGCGACATCGCGCGCGACCGCGGGGACGGCGTCGCCGCCCGCGCCTGGTACCAGCGCGTGCTGGAGGCCGATCCGCGCAACGACGACATCGCCGCCCAGCTGCAGCGGCTCACGCCCGCCGCGCCGGTCGCCCCGCCGGCCGAGTCGGTGCCGACGACGTTCGTGGCGCCCCCGCCGGTCGCCGCGCCCGTGCTGGAGCCGCTCGAATGGTCCGCGCTCGACCTCGAGCTCCCCGGCGCCGCAGCGCCCGAGCGCGCGCCGGCGCCGGCGGTGGATCCCCTCGAGCCCTCGGTCTCCGAGACCGCGGAGCTGCCGGTCGTGGGGGCGGAGCCGTCGTTCGCGGCGCCGATTGCCGCCGATCCCGCGATGGGCGAACCGGAGCTCGCCGAACCGGAGATCGCCGAACCGGCCGCGCCGGCGCGCGACGACGCCCTGGACGTCGCGCCGCCGACCCGCGCGACGAACCCCGACGGCATGCCGGCCCTGGAGCCGGTCGACTGGATGGATCTGCTGCCCGACCACGGCGCGGCGGCCGAGCTCGATGCCGAGCCGCAGCCCGCCGCGCAGTCGGCGGAGCAGGGCGCCGGTTCCGCGGAGGCGACCCTGGATCCGTTCGCGGAGCTGACGTCCGACTTCGAGGCGGCGCCGGACCGGGCGTCGGACGCGGAGCCGTCGCAGGCCGTCGAGGCGGCGCGAGCCGCCGACGCCGAGACGCAGCCGGACGAGGCGCACGCGGACGGTGCGGACCTCGCCCGGATCGATGCGGAGACCGCGTCCGACGAGCCGCTGATCTCCACGATCGAGGAGATCTGGGTGCCCGCCGCCACGACCTCCTCCGTGATCGAGGACGCGACGGGCGCCGACGACTCGGCGCCTGCCGCCGGGGATTCGATCCCGGCGCTCGCGCCGCCGGACGAGTCCGCGCGGGAGGAGGAGCCGGCGCTCGACGCCGGGGAGTCCGCCCACGCGCAGACGGTGCATCACGAGCACCCGGCCGCCGAGTGGACGGAGGTGCCCGACGCCGACCGCGAGCGCGTGGACGCCGTGGAGCAGGCGGCGGTCGCCGACGCGCCCGACGAACTGCTCGTGGAGCCGGCCGAGTTCGAGCCGATCGCGCTCGACGGATCGTTCGACCTCGTGCTGAGCGCGACGCTGGACCCGTCGCTCGCCGACCTCGCGCCCGAGCCGGTGTCCGAGCCGGTGTCCGAGCCGGTGTCCGAGCCCGCCGCCGAACGGTGGATGGAGGCGGCGCCGCTCGACCTCTCGCCGGACGGGCTGGAGCTGCCGTCGGCCGTGGCGCCCGCGGAGGACGGGCCGTCGCCCAACGCCTTCGTCGGGGCCCTGGACGTCGAGCCGGTCGACCTCACGCCGGTCGACGCCGCGGAGCCGTCGCCGCTGGCCGACGACGCGCGCGTCGGGGAGGAGGCGACCGTCGAGCCGGAGCCGACGTACGACCCGGTCGTCGGACTCGACCTGCCCCCGATCGCCGACGACGAGCCCGAGCCGTATCCGGTCCCGGACGAGGCGCCGCGCGCGCCGACGCCGACCGGCGTGCCCTCGGTCGCGTTCATGACCGAGACGATGGCCGGCCTGCTCCTGCAGCAAGGGCATCGCGACCAGGCGCTCGAGGTCTACGAGCGGCTGCTCGCGCAGCGCCCGGACGACGAGGCGCTCGCCGCGCGCGTGGCGGAGCTGCGGGCTCCCTCCGCTGTCGACGGCGCCACGGAGGCGGAGCCGCCCGCCGCGGAGGAGCGGCCGGCTGTGACCGACGTGTCGGTCGCACCGGCCGGCGGCGCGACTGCCGGCGCGTTCTTCGCGGCGCTCGCGGCCGTCACGCCGGCAGCGGCGGCCGCCGAGATGCCGTCCGCCGACCCGTCGCCGCCCGAGGCGCTCTCGGTGCCTCTGCTCGACGCCGACGAGCCGACGCCCGCCGTGGAAGCCGCCCCGACCGGCGTGCCCGCGTTCGGCGGGCTGCTCGGGGGAGCGACCACCGATGCCGACGAGGAGGCCGCGCGCCGACTCGCGGGCGGCTTCGCTCGCCCCGACGCGCCGATGGCGTCGCTCGCGGACGCGCTCTTCCTCAGCCCGCCCTCGCTGCCGCCCGCCGCGCTGCCGCCGGCTCCCGCGGAACCCGCCCCGCCTGCGCCGTACGGGATGGGCGACTTCTCCTTCGAGCGCTTCTTCGAGGGGCTGGAGGAGGGCACCGCGCCGGTGCCGTCGGACGCACCGGCACGCCCTGCGTCGCCCGCGGCGCGGCCGGCGCCGACGATGGATGATCCGTGGGCGCCCGCGCACCCCGCCTCCGCGCCGCCCGCCCTGCCGGCCCGTGCCGCCACCCCGGTCGCGTCGCAGCCGGCGGTCGACCCGACGCCGGCGCCCGCGCCAGCGGACGATGAGGATCTCGCGCAGTTCCACGCCTGGCTGAAGGGGCTGATCGACTCGTGAGGATCGCCCTCCTGAACGGCCCCAACCTGAACCTGCTCGGCACGCGCGAGCCCGCGCTCTACGGCCGCGACACGCTCGCCGACGTGGAGGCGCGCGTGCAGCGCGCCGGCGAGGAGCTGGGCGTGACCGTCACCTGCGCGCAGCGCAACGGCGAGGGCGAGCTGGTCGACCTGATCCACGCCCTGCGCGGCGCGGCCGACGGCGTGGTGCTGAACGCCGGCGCGTACAGCCACACGAGCCTCGCCATCCGCGACGCGCTCACCGGCGTCGCGCTCCCCTTCGTGGAGGTGCACGTGACGAACGTCTACGCGCGGGAGCCGGAGCGCCGGCACTCGATGCTCGCGTCGGCCGCGGTGGGCGTGGTGTGCGGACTCGGCGTGGCGGGCTACGAGCTCGCGCTGCGCGGCCTGGTGCTGCACCTGCGCGCCCGCGCGGAGGCCGCCCGTGGCTGACGTCCACGGCGCGCGGCTCGCCGCGCTCATGGAGGCGATGCAGCACGCGCATCTGGACGCGCTGCTCGTCAGCGGGCTGCCGAACGTCCGCTATCTCACCGGCTTCGCCGGGACGAGCGCGCTGCTGCTCGTGACGCACCGCGGCGACGTCGTGCTCATCACGGATTTCCGCTATCAGACGCAGGCCGCCGAGCAGGTGGGCGACCGCGCGCGCGTCGTGATCGAGGCGCAGAGCCTCTGGGCGGGGCTCTGGCAGCAGCTCGCCGCGCTGCCGTACGTCGAGGTCGTGGGCTTCGAGAGCGCGCAGCTGCTCCACCGCGACTTCCAGCGTCTGCTCGACGCGGGAGCGCGCTGGACCTGGCGGCCGACGGCCGACCTGGTCGAGCGCCTGCGCGAGCGGAAGGACGCCGCGGAGGTCGCCTGCATCCGCGACGCGGGCGCCGTGGCCGTGCGCGCGCTGGAGCGCACGCTCGCCGAGGTGCGCCCGGGGCTCACCGAGCTGGCGGTGGCCGGGATCCTCGAGCGCGCGCTGCGCGAGGCGGGGAGCGAGGGCTTCCCGTTCGAGACGATCGTCGCCAGCGGCCCCCGCGCCGCGCTGCCGCACGCCCGCGCGGCCGACCGCGAGCTGCAGCGCGGCGACTTCCTCCTGATCGACTTCGGGGCGATCGTCGACGGCTACTGCGCCGACGTCACGCGCACGGTCGTGCTCGGGAAGGCCGACGAGCGCCAGCGGGAGGTCTACGACGTCGTCCGGGCGGCGAACGCGCTGGCCAGCGTGCAGGTGCGGGCGGGCCTGACGGGCCGGGATGCCGACGCCCTGGCGCGCGACTACATTGACGGGCGCGGCTACGGCGACGCCTTCGGGCACAGCCTCGGCCACGGAATCGGGCTGGAAGTGCACGAGGCCCCGCGCCTGGCGCGGTCGGCGGAAGCGCACCTCCCGCCCGATTCGGTCGTGACCATCGAGCCCGGGATCTACCTGCCCGGCTGGGGCGGGGTGCGCATCGAGGACGACGTGCACCTCGCCCCGACCGGTCCCGAAGTCCTGACGCATTTCACGCGGGAGCTGCTCGAGCTCTCGTGACGTCTGCACGCTCCGCACGCGGGCGCGTCTCGCGGGTCGGCTCCGGCCGATCGCGCGACGTGGTCGCGTGCCGCCGCACCCGCGGCGCGCCGCTGCGCCCACCCTCCACGGTCCCATGATCGACCTCCGCTACGTCAAGAAGCTCATCGAGATGCTCGACGGCTCGTCCGTCGACTCGATCGAGATCTCCTCCGACAAGGGGATGAAGCTCCGCATCTCGAAGACGCCGCAGCAGCGGGGGGCGCTGCAGGTGGCCGCGCCGGTGCCGATGCCGGCGATGCTGCCGCCGATGGCGTCGGGCGTGGGCCGGCCGACGCCGGCCGAGGGGCTCTCGACGATCCACGAGCCGCGCGAGGAGGCGCCGCGCGCCGAGGCCCCGAAGGCCAAGGGGCTCGAGATCAAGTCGCCGATGGTCGGGACGTTCTACGCCGCGCCCGAGCCGGGCGCGAAGCCGTACGCCACCGTCGGCCAGCGCATCGCCAAGGGGCAGATCGTCTGCATCATCGAGGCGATGAAGATCATGAACGAGATCGAGAGCGAGTACGACGGCGTGGTCACCGAGGTGCTCGCGCAGGATGCGCACCCGGTCGAGTACGGCCAGGTGCTGTACCGCATCGATCCGAACGGCTGATCGTGTTCAAGAAAGTCCTGATCGCGAATCGCGGCGAGATCGCGCTGCGCGTCATCCGCGCCTGCCGCGAGCTCGGCGTGCAGACGGTCGCCGTGTACTCCGAGGCGGACCGCGAGTCGCTGCACGTGCGCTTCGCCGACGACGACGTGTGCATCGGCCCCGCGTCGTCGCGCGAGTCGTACCTGAACATCCCGCGCATCATCGCGGCCGCCGAGATCACCGGCGCCGACGCGATCCACCCGGGCTACGGATTCCTCGCCGAGAACGCGGAGTTCGCGGAGACGTGCGCGGCGAGCAACATCGCCTTCATCGGCCCGACCGCGGAGCAGATCCGCGTCATGGGCGACAAGGCGGCGGCGCGCAAGGCGATGATGGAGGTGAACGTCCCCATCGTCCCGGGCACGCCCGGTCCGGTCGAGGATCCCGACGAGGCGCTCGTCTTCGCCGAGCAGATCGGGTTCCCCGTCATCATCAAGGCGGCGGCCGGCGGCGGCGGGAAGGGGATGCGCGTCGCCAAGGACGCCGACGACTTCGCGCGCTCGTTCCAGCTCGCGCGCTCCGAGGCGCTGTCGGCGTTCGGCAACGGCGACGTGTACGTCGAGAAGTACCTCACGCGCCCGCGGCACGTCGAGTTCCAGATCCTCGGCGACAAGCACGGCAACGTCATCCACCTGGGGGAGCGCGACTGCTCGGTGCAGCGCCGTCACCAGAAGCTGGTGGAAGAGGCGCCGTGCCCCGTCATGACGCCGGAACTGCGCCAGGCGATGGGCGACGCGGCCGTGAAGGGCGCGAAGGCGATCGACTACGTCGGCGCCGGCACCATCGAGATGCTGCTGAACGAGGACGGGTCGTTCTACTTCATGGAGATGAACACCCGCATCCAGGTCGAGCATCCGGTGACGGAGCAGATCACGGGCGTGGATCTCGTGAAGGAGCAGATCCGCGTCGCCGCGGGGCTGCCGCTCTCCGTGACGGAGCTGCCGCCGCTGCGCGGGCACGTCATCGAGTGCCGCGTGAACGCGGAGGACCCGGTGCGCAACTTCCAGCCGTCGCCGGGGCACATCTCGGTCTTCCATCCGCCGGGCGGCCCGGGCGTGCGGCTCGACACGCACGTCTACGCGGGCTACACGGTGCCGCCGCACTACGACTCGCTGGTCGCGAAGCTGATCGTGCAGGGGCGCGACCGCGAGGAGGCGCTCAAGCGCATGCAGCTCGCGCTGGAGACGTTCGTGATCGAGGGCGTGGCGACGACGATGCCGTTCCTCGCGCGCGTGATGCAGCACCCGCAGTTCCAGGCGGGCGACGTGGACACCAAGTGGCTGGAGCGCGAGTTCGACCGGCTGAAGGCCGAGGTGCTCAAGCCCGAGGGCCACGCGCACGGGGCGGCCCGGGAGCACGGCTGACGTGAGGCTCGACGTCCTGTTCGGGGCCGCGTCCCTCGCCCCGGGCGACGTCACGGGGCGCGTGGTGGCGGTCATCGACGTGCTGCGCGCGTCGACCACGATCGCCACCGCGCTCGCCCACGGCGCGCGCAGCGTCGTCCCGCTCGAGAGCAGCGAGGAGGTCATCTCGCGCTCCAAGCAGTTCGAGCGGCGCGACGTCCGGCTCGCGGGCGAGCGCCGCATGCTCCCGATCCCCGGCTTCGACTTCGGCAACTCGCCGCGCGAGTACACGCCCGAGGCGGTCGAGGGGAAGACGATCCTGCTCGCCACCACGAACGGCACGCCGGCGGTCGTCGCCACGCAGGGCGCGCGTGACGTGATCGTGGCCTCGTACGTCAACCTCAAGGCCTCGCTCGCCTTCCTGCGGGCGGCGGTGCGGGGCGGGGCGGACGTGTCGATCCTCTGCGCCGGCCGCGAGCGGCACTTCGCGCTCGAGGACGCCGCCTGCGCGGGACGCCTCGTGCGCGGGTTGATGCGGCGCCGGCCGGACGTGGCGCTCAACGACGCCGCACAGACCTGCGTGCTGCTCGACCGGCGGTACGGCGACCGGCTCGACCTGCTGTTCGCCGACGCGGTGCACGGCCGTGCGCTGGCGGAAGCGGGCTTCGCCGCCGACCTTGACGCGTGCGCGGCGATCGACGCGCAGAGCGTGGTGCCCGTCTACTACGATCGACAGATCACGAAGCTGGGACCCGGCTGGGAGCGGTGACGCTCGGCCCGGGTCGGAGGGTCGGCGGCAGGTGAACGGACGAGGTGGAAGGTGGGCGTGAGAGCCCTGTTCGGAGCGCCCCCCGAGGAGCCCGAGGTCGCGCCCCCGCGCACCCCGCGCCGCCGCGCGCCGGTCGACGTCGCGCCCGAGCCGGATGCGCGCGCGCGGCATCGCGCCGCCAAGCGGCACGACGTCGCCGCGGTGGGCTGGCTCGTGCTCGCGCTCTTCCTCGGCGGCGTCCTGCTGTCCGCGGCGTGGAACGCCGTCGGCTCGTCGGCGGAGAACGTCGAGGGCGTGCGCGCGCCGTTCGGCGTGATCGGCACGCTGGTCGCCACGCCGCTGCAGACGCTGCTCGGCTGGACGGGCGCGCTGTTCCTGCCGTTCGCGCCCTTCGTCCACGCGCTGCGCCACTTCGGGCGCCTGAGCGCCCGCGACGATCGCAACTGGCTGCTCTTCCTGGGCGGCTGTGCGCTGCTGACGCCCGTCGTCGTCGCCCTCGCCCTGGACGTCGGCACCGACTCGAACGCCGCCGTCGGCGTGTGGGGCGGCTTCGTCGCGTTCTATGCGGTGCAGGGGTTCGGCGCGCTCGGCGCCTGGCTGCTGGTCGCGTTCTCCGTCTGCGCGCTGACGATCGCCACGCTCGCCTGGAACCCGGTGCGCGCGCTCCTCGCCGGGCGCCCGCAGGCGCCGGGGCCCCACGCGCACGAGGCGGCCGCGCTCGCGCCGGTCGACGACGAGCCGTCGGCGCCACGCCGTCGGAAGCGCGCGGCGGCGGTGGAGGACCTCGCCGTCGCGCTGGAGCCCGCGCCCGAGGAGATGCCGGCGCTCGATCCGGTGCTCGTCGCGCGCACGCTCACGCCCGCCGCCGCGGCGGAGCCGGTGCCCGCCGTCGACGAGTCGACCAAGCGCGGCAAGCGCGCGCGCGCCGACGTGAAGGCCGACGGTGGAGACGCCGCGGTCACGAAGCTCGTCGCCGAGATGCAGGCCGCCGACGCGGCGACGAGCGAGACGATGGCCGAGCGGCCGCCGAAGCAGCTGCTCGCCGAGGCGCCGGCGCGCAACGCCGAGGTCGGGCGCCGCGAGCTGGACGCCGCCGCGCAGCGGCTGGAGGAGGTGCTGCGCACCTTCAAGATCGACGGGCGCATCACGGGCCGCACCGTCGGCCCGACGGTGACGCAGTTCGAGTACGAGCCGGCGGCCGGCGTGAAGGTGCGCCAGATCGCCTCGCTGGCCGACGATCTGGCGCTGGCGATGCGCGCGCCGAGCATCCGCATCGTCGCGCCGATTCCGGGGAAGGGCGCCGTCGGCATCGAGGTGCCGAATGCCACGCGCGAGATGGTCGTGTTCCGCGAGCTGGTCGACAATCCGGAGTTCGACCACGCGAAGGCGGCGCTTCCGATCGCCCTCGGCAAGGACCTCGAGGGCAAGCCGGTCGTCGCCGACCTGGCGAAGATGCCGCACCTGCTGATCGCCGGCGCCACCGGCGCCGGCAAGTCGGTGGCCGTGAACACCATCATCACGAGCCTCATCTACCGGCACACGCCGGAGACGCTGCGCTTCCTGATGGTCGACCCGAAGATGGTCGAGCTGTCCGTCTACAACGACCTCCCGCACATGCGGCACAAGGTCATCACGGACAGCAAGGACGCGGCGTCGGTGCTCAAGTGGGCGATCATGACGATGGAGGAGCGCTACGAGCTGCTCGCCGCCAACGGCTGCCGCAACCTGCAGGACTTCAACAAGCGCGTGCGCGACGGCGTGCCGCTGCTGAAGCCGCGCAACCCCGAGGTCGCTTTCGAGGACCGCACGTACACCAAGGGCGCGCTGCCGTACATCGTCGTCATCATCGACGAGATGGCGGACCTGATGATGACGGTGCAGGGCGAGGTCGAGACGCCGATCGCGCGGCTGGCGCAGAAGGCGCGCGCGATCGGCATCCACCTCATCATCGCCACGCAGCGCCCGAGCGTGAACGTCATCACGGGCCTCATCAAGGCGAACTTCCCGAGCCGGATCGCGTTCCGCGTGGCCTCGCAGGTCGACAGCCGCACGATCCTCGACGGCGTCGGCGCGGAGACGCTGCTCGGCAACGGCGACATGCTGTTCATCCCGCCGGGCAAGAGCGAGCCGTCGCGCCTGCAGGGCGCCTTCCTCTCCAGCGAGGAGACGGAGCGCCTCATGGAGTGGTACCGCGACCGGAAGAACGGGACGTCGGCCGAGGCGCGCGAGCTGGCGGCGGCGATCGACGCGGCGCAGATCGACGACGAGGAGGACATCCTCGAGGTCGTACGGAAGAAGGAGGCGCTCGCGGCCGGGGCGGACGCGGGCGAGGACGAAGGCGCGTCGGGCGGGGAGCGCGACAAGCTCTTCTTCGACGCGGCCGAGGTCTGCATCCAGAACCAGGGCGGATCGACCTCGCTCCTGCAGCGCCGCCTCAAGATCGGCTACGGCCGCGCGGCGCGGATCATCGACCAGCTCCACTCGGCCGGGATCCTCGGGCCGCCGGACGGGTCCAAGCCACGCGACGTGCTCGTCGGCATCGAGGAGCTGCCGCGCTTCGTCGGCGGACGGAACGCCTACGACTGACCGTCGTCATACGGGCGGCCGGCGGACGCTTCCCCGAGGGCCCGCCACCGCTACCTTCCGAGATCGGGTGCGCCGCCTGCGCCCGACACCCGGCGCTCGGGAGAGCGCCCCCAACGCCCAGGAGTCGTCCATGTCGTCGTTCCCCCGTCGCGCCGCGCTGCTCGCCGCCGGCCTCGCCGTCCCGGCCCTCGCCAGCGCGCAGGGCGCGGCGGCCGCGTCGCTCCCGTTCGAGCAGATCGCCGCGGCGATGAAGCCGGGCACCTGGACCTGGGCGGCGAAGCTGACCGCCAACGGGCAGCAGCAGGACTTCGGCTCGCGCACGCTGACGCTCGAGAAGTCCAAGGTCGGCAACGGCTGGCTCCTGCTCGACGCGCAGTCGAACGCGATGGTGACGATGTCGGACTCGCTCGTGCTGGGCGCCGCCGACCTCGGCCCGGTGAGCCGCTCGCTCAAGATGCAGACGCCGATGGGCGAGGCGTCGCTGGCGATGACCTTCACCGCCGACAGCGTGAAGGGCGCGCTCAACGCGCCCGGCCAGTCGCAGACGATCGCGTCCAAGAACGTGAAGGGCGCGCTCTCGAACGACGGCGTGCTCCTGCTCGCGCTCGGCAAGCTGCCCCTGGCAGACGCGTGGACCGGCCGCGTCGAGCTGCTCAACCCGCAGTCGGGCGCGACGATCCCGCTCACGCTCACGGTGAAGGGGCAGGAGAAGGTGACGGTGCCGGCCGGCGCCTTCGACACGTGGATCGTGGAGAGCACGGGCGGCCCGGCCGCGCTGACGATGTACGTCGCCAAGAACGGCGGCCCGGTCGTCCGCGTCGTGCAGGCGGTGCCGCAGATGGGCGGCACGATGGAGTCCGTTCTCCAGAAGTGAGGGCGCGCCGCCCGCAGGGGCGGCGACGGTCGGTCCGGCGCGGGGGCGGCGATCCACGGGATCGTCGCCCCCGCGTGCGTCCGGCACCCCGCGGCCGGGCCGGCGGACACCGATTCTGGCGAACTGATGGAGAACTTTCGTTCCGAGTGTTGACCAATGCTGCCCCGGCTGTATCGTGTTGCCCCAGCGATACTCTCCCGGTCGCCGCCTCCCGCCCGCGGCCGCCGGTCCCGACCGTGCCGGCACCGAACAATGATCGGTGACACCGGCAGCCTCACCATCCCGTGGAGGTGTGCTGATGGTCGTCCTTCGTGGAAGCCGGTGGCGCCTTGGCGCGACCGCTCTCCTCTCCCTCGCCGGCGGCGTCGTGACGCTGGCGGCGGCCCCCACCACCGGACGTGCCCAGGGCGGGGGCGGCACCCTCGCCGGCCGCGTCACCGAGTCGGGCGGCAGCACCCCGGTCTCCGGCGCGAGCGTGCGCGTCCTGACGCTCGGCACCCGCGCCATCGCGGGCTCCGGCAACAGTGGCGAGGACGGCCGCTATCGCGTCGGCGGGCTGCAGCCGGGCGCGTACGCCGTCAGCGTGTCGCGCATCGGCTACCAGATGCAGCGCGTCGACACGGTCCGCATCCGCGCGGGCGAGACGACGACGCTCGACGTCACGCTCGGCGAGGCGCCGTCGGTCCTGTCGCAGGTCGTCACCACCGCGTCGCGCGGCGTGCCGGAGAAGGCGCTCGACGCGCCGGCGCAGATCTCCGTCGTGAGCACGGAGCGCCTCGAGGAGCGGCCGTCGCTGACGGCCACGGACCACCTGCAGAACGTGGCCGGCGTACAGATCAACCGCGGCGGCCTGCTCCAGGCGAACATCGTCGCGCGCGGCTTCAACAACGCGTTCTCGGGCGCGATGCTGATGCTGCAGGACTACCGCTTCGCCGGCGTGCCGTCGCTGCGCGTGAACTCGCCGGGCCTCTTCACGGGCGCCAACGAGGACATCGAGCGCATGGAGGTGCTGCTCGGCCCCGCGTCCGCGCTCTACGGCCCGAACAGCGGCAACGGCGTGCTGCACATCATCACCAAGTCGCCCTTCAACTCGCAGGGCACCACCGTCACCGTCGACGGCGGCGAGCGCAACGTGCTGCGCACGGCGCTGCGCCATGCGGGCACCGCCGGGACCAAGTTCGGCTACAAGGTCTCGGGCGAGTACATGCAGGGGAAGGACTGGGAGTACACGGATCCCGCCGAGCCGGTGTCGATCGCGGCGAACGCGCCGTTCGCGCCCGCCGGTCGCCGGGGGCAGGGCAACGCGCGCGACTTCGACATCGGCCGCTACACGGGCGAGGCGCGCATGGACATCCGCCCCCGTGACGACATGGAGGCGATCACCACGCTCGGCCACACGAAGATCCTCAACGGCTACGAGCTGACGGGCGCCAACGGCACGTCGCGCGTGCGCAACTGGACGTACACGAACCTCCAGCAGCGCTTCCGCTGGAATCGCCTGTTCGCGCAGGTGTTCCTCAACGCCAGCAACGCCGGCAACGAGGACTCGACCGACACGGGCGGCACCTACCTGCTGCGCAGCGGCGCGACGACGGTCGACAAGTCGCGCGTCATCGGCGGCCAGCTCCAGCACGCGACCGACCTCGGCACGAAGCAGTCGTTCACGTACGGCGCGGACTACATCTTCACCAACCCGCGCACCGGCAACACGATCAACGGCCGCAACGAGGACGTCGACGACGTCACCGAGTACGGCGCGTACATCCAGAGCACGACGCGCCCGATCTCGCGGATCGAGGTGCTGCTGGCCGCCCGCCTCGACAAGAACAACGTCATCGACGGCACGTTCTTCTCGCCGCGCGCCGCGGTCACGTTCAAGCCAAGCGAGAACCAGAGCGTCCGCCTGACGTACAACCGCGCGTTCAGCACGCCGGCGAACTTCTCGTTCTTCCTCGACCTCCCGCAGGCGTTCAACGTCGGCGGCTCGGGCTTCGACATCCGCGCCGTCGGCAACCCGCCGAAGCAGGGCTATCGCTATCGGACGGGGTGCGCGGGCAGCACGCTCGGCGACCTGTGCATGCGCTCCCCGCTCGTGCAGGGTGGCCAGTACGCCCCGGTCAGCGCCGCGGCGGCGTTCCCGACGCTCGTGGGCGCCAACGCGGCCGCGTTCAACCAGTCGATCGGTCCGGCGATCGCCGCGGCGCTGCAGCAGAACGCCGGCCTCCCGGCGGCGCAGGCGCAGGCGCTCGGCGCCGCCATCGCGCAGGCCGCGGTGCAGCGCCTCGCGACCAGCACGCCGACGGCGAACGACATCGCCACGCGCGTCTCGTTCATCACCTCGCCGACGACGCCGGTGACGGCCGCCGAGCTCGGGCCCATCGCCCCGCTCGAGGCCTCGTTCAACAACACGTACGAGATCGGCTACAAGGGGATCCTGGGCAACAAGTTCCGCATCGACGCGTCGTACTGGTACCAGAAGCGCGGCGACGTCGGCACGCCCTCGTTCGTCGCGACGCCGAACGTGTTCTTCGGCAACCCGACGCAGCTCGGCACGTACGTCGGCACGCAGATCGGCCCCGTGATCGCGCAGCAGCTGGTCGCCGCCGGACTGCCGGCGGCGGCGGCCCAGCAGCTCGCCGCGGGCATCGCGCCGGCGGTGGCCACGGGCATCGTCACCCGCATCGCCCCGGCGCCGCTCGGCGTCGTGACGTTCGACGATCCGAAGTCGAGCCCGAACACGATCCTCGCGACGTACCGCAGCCTGAACCGGCCGATCTACGTCAGCGGCGTCGACCTCGCGACCGACTTCGTCGTGACCGATCAGCTGACGCTGATGGGCACGGGCAGCTGGCTGAGCCGGAACGTCTGGAACCAGATCCCGGGCGGCAACGGGCTGCCGTTCATGTCCAACTCGCCGCGCACGCAGTTCTCGGCGGGCGCGCGCTGGGACGACACGCGCTACAACTTCGGGCTCGAGACGCGGATGCGGTACGCGTCGTCGTACCCGGTCAACTCGGCGGTCTACGCGACCGGCATCGCGTTCGCGATCCCGGCCGGGAACCCGGGCTTCGTCGCCGGCGCGCAGGGCGGGGTGGGCCGCTGCAACCCGGCGCCCGCGGGCACCTACTGCTACGAGCCGGTGCCGGTGAACGCGCAGCTCGACGTCGGCGTCCACAAGCGCTTCCAGATCGGCGCGCAGCGCGCGCTCTTCTCGATCAACGTGCAGAACGTGCTGGATCGCCGCGTGCGCTCCTTCCCGGGCGTGGCCGAGACGGGGCGCCTGGCGATGACGCGCCTGCAGTACACGTTCTGATCTCCGAGTCGCGGACCGCGGGGCGGCGCGCCATCTTCGGCGCGCCGCCCCGCGCTCGCGTCCTGCCCCCAGCCCGCCGCCGTGCATCCGATCCTCGACCCGTCGCGCCGCTCCGTGGTGGCGCATCGCGGCAACCGCGCCCACGCGCCGGAGAACACGCTCGAGGCGTTCGCCCAGGCCGTCGCGCTGGGGGTGGACGCGCTGGAGTTCGACGTCCACCTGGCGGCGGACTGCGTGCCGGTCGTGCACCACGACGCGACGCTCGATCGTACGACCTCCGGGAGCGGACCGATCGCGCTGCGCACCTCGCGCGAGCTGGCCGCGATCGACGCCGGCGCGCGCTGGACGGGGGACGCGGGGCGCAGCTTCCCGTACCGCGAGCGCGGGATCGCCGTGCCGACGCTCGCGCAGGTGCTGGAGCAGTTCGCCGACGTGCCGGTGCTGATCGAGATCAAGGTGGCCCGCGCCGCGCCGGCGGTCCGGACGGTCATCGAGCGGCACGGCGCCGAGTCGCGCACGGTGGTCGACGCGTTCGACGGCGCGGCGCTCGTGCCGTTCCGCGGCTCGCGCATCGCGATCGGCTCGAGCCGCGGCGACGTGGCGCGCCTGCTCGCGACGACGACCGCGGCGCTGCGTCCGCGCGCCGTACCCTACCGGGCGGTCTGCGTCCCACTCGGCTACTACGGGCTGCCGCTGCCGGTGGCGCGGTTCGCCGCGGCGCTGCGCCCGATCGGCGTGCCGGTGCACGTCTGGACGGTGAACGATCCGCAGGTCGCGACGCGGCTCTGGCGCGAGGGGATCGCGGGGATCATCTCCGACGACCCCGCGACGATGCTCGCGGCGCGCGCGGCGCTGTGAGTCGAACGCTCGGCGTCCAGCCGGGAGCATTCCGGATGCAGGCGGGCTGGGCGGCGAGCCGGCGCGCGAGGGCGAGGCGAGCGGCGCGTACTTCTCGTGTGCGGCGACTTCATGGTGGCCGACGTTCGACCTCGCCCCGGCTCGTCGGCGCAGCGCCGTGGCCCGACGCGCGTCGCCGCGACACGGCGTCCCGCAGCCGTCTGGGTATCGTGCACGCCATGACGACGCCGCGGCGCACCCCGGGTCCCCGCCAGACGGTCGGGCTGATGGGCGAGCGGATCGCCGCCCGGTGGCTGGCGCGGCGCGGCTGGACGATCGTGGCGCACCGGTTCCGGTCGGGACACCGCGACCTGGACCTCGTCGCCCGGCGGGAGCGGCTGGTGGCGTTCGTCGAGGTGAAGGCGCGGCGGGGGCTCGGGTTCGGCGATCCGGTCGAGGCGGTGCGCTGGCGGAAGCAGCGCGAGCTGGTGCGCAGCGCGAACGCCTGGATCGACCGCCATGGGCAGCCGGGGGACGCGTACCGATTCGACGTGGTGGGGGTACTCCTCCCGCCCGCCGTGACGGCGGGAGGCGCGGGCCTGCGGGTGCGGGTGCGGCACGTCGCGGACGCGTTCCAGGTGCCGGGCCGTGCTTGAATTTTCGCCTGAATCTTCGTAATTTGTTCGGGTTCTTCGGGGTGTCGCTCGCCGCCCGCCGGCTCTGCCGTCGTGCGTAGATTGCCCCCGGTGGCCACAGCGTGTTCACGACATAAACAGGGTGGGCGAGAGTATGGCGACGACAGTCAGCACGGACGACAAGAAGAAGGCGCTGAACCTGGCCATCGCGCAGATCGAGAAGAACTGCGGGAAGGGGTCCATCATGCGAATGGGGACCGACACCAAGGTCAAGGTGGGGTCGATCCCGACGGGCGCGATCAACCTGGATTCGGCGATCGGCATCGGGGGCATCCCGAAGGGCCGCATCACCGAGATCTACGGCCCGGAGTCGTCGGGTAAGACGACGCTCTGTCTCCACGTCGTCGCCAATGCCCAGAAGGCGGGCGGCGTCGCCGCGTACATCGACGCCGAGCACGCGCTCGACACCGAGTACGCCCGCAAGCTGGGCGTCGACGTCGAGGCGCTGCTGATCTCGCAGCCCGACACGGGCGAGCAGGCGCTCGAGATCTGCGACATCCTCGTGCGCTCCGGCGCGGTGGACGTCGTGGTCGTCGACTCCGTCGCCGCGCTCGTGCCGAAGGCCGAGATCGAGGGCGACATGGGCGACAGCCACGTCGGTCTGCAGGCCCGCCTCATGAGCCAGGCGCTCCGCAAGCTGACGGGTGCGATCGCGCGGTCGAACACCTCGGTGATCTTCATCAACCAGCTGCGCGAGAAGATCGGCGTCATGTTCGGCAACCCGGAGACGACGACGGGCGGCAAGGCGCTGAAGTTCTACGCCTCGGTGCGCCTCGACATCCGTCGCATCGGGCCGGTGAAGGACAAGGAGGACGTGGTGGGTTCGCACGTCCGCGTGAAGGTGGTCAAGAACAAGGTCGCGCCGCCGTTCAAGCAGGCCGAGTTCGACATCATGTACGCGGAGGGCATCAGCCACGCGTCGCTCGTGCTCGACATCGCCAGCGAGTCGGGCATCATCGAGAAGTCGGGCGCCTGGTACAGCTACCAGGGCCAGCGCATCGGCCAGGGGCGTGAGAACGCCAAGATGTTCCTGAAGGACAACCCGGTGCTGATGGCCGACGTCGAGGCCAAGGTGAAGGGCGTCCTCGGGATCGGCGCCGAGGGGCAGGACGTCGCCGAGGCTGGCGAGGAGTGAGGTGATCCGCGCGGCGGTGGGCTGACGTCCACCGCCGCGTCGGACTCGATGCAGGTTCAGCGTCGCCGAATGGGGCGGCCTGGGGCGGCGGAGCCCGGAATCTCCGACGACCCGGCCCACCCACTCGGCGACGCGTGCGTTCGGGTGGTGCGTGGCCCGCGCGACGGGCGATCTGGGGCGACAGGAGCGGGCGGATGAGAGCGAGGAAGCGGGTCGAGCAGCCGGAGGAGGTCGCGCCGATCGTGGGCGTGGTGACGGCGATCGTGGCGGCGCACCGTCGGCCCGGGCGGTTCGAGGTCGCTGTCGACGGGAAGACGGCGGCCGTCGTGTCGGTGGACATCGTCGACCGCCTGTCGCTGCGGATCGGCTCCGTGCTCGACGCACGTGCGGGGCGGTCGCTCGCCGAGGCGGCGGGTGAGCTCGCGACGTACGACCGCGCCGTCGGCCTTCTGGCCGTGCAGGGGCGCTCGGCGCGCGATCTGGCGCGGCGGCTCAAGCAGCGTGGCGAGCCGGACGCGCACATCGCATCGGCGATCGCCCGACTCACCGAGGCCGGGCTGCTGGACGACGCGTCGTACGCCCGTCAGGTCGCGCGCTCGCGGGTGAGCGGCCGCGGCGACTCGCGCCGGCGGGTGTCGCAGGTCCTGCAGCAGAAGGGCGTCTCGCGCGACGTCGTCGACGAGGCGGTGGCCGAGGTGTTCGCCGACGAATCGGTGGACGAGGAGGGGCTCGCCGAGTCGGCCGCCCGGAAGAAGCTGCGCAGCCTCGGGGGGGAGGACCTGCCCACGCGCCGCCGCCGGCTGTACGGCTATCTCGCCCGTCGCGGCCACGACTCGGACGTCATCCGCCGGGTCATGGCGCGAGTGCTCGGGGCGAGCGACGACGAGGCGCTGGACGACGGGGAAGACGACGGCGAGGAGTGACCGGGCGTCGGCCGTGTCGCTCCGAGGTTCCGGGGCGATGCTCGTCGTGTGCTACGGACGGGGGCGTGTAGAACAGGGGATGATTCCCTTTGGGGAACATTCCCTCGTAAATCCGCCCCACGGGCGGACATGTACGGGTGCCCTGGCTTGCCGACACGTGCATCCGGAGGTCATGTAGGGCGTGCGCGGCTCGATCCGGCCGCGCCCGCCGTCGGAACGTCCCTTGCGGCGTCCGCCGACGACCTGTCGAGGAGGCCCATGGCCGACCGCCCAGTCCACGCCCGCGAGCGCGGCTACGACGACGCGCCGCCCATCGAACGTCCGCAGCGCACCGGCGACACCCGCATCGAGCGGATGGCGGTCGCGCGCGTGCGTGAGTCGATCGCCGCGATGCCCGCTTCGCTCGTGGTGCAGCTCGCGCTCTGGCCCGACGAGCTGGCGCGCTGGGCCCGGGCCGAGCGGGTCGCCGAGTCGGTCGTGTACAACCTGCTCGCGCGTCGGAAGCCGTACCTGCGCATCCGCGAGCGGCTCGCGGCGCACCTGGGCGTGCAGACCGGCCACCTGGCCACGCTCGTCGACGGAACGCCCCAGGGCGTGGACGCGCCGGCCGCCCCGGAGCCGGCCGACGGCACGTCCGGCTGGCGTCGGCGCTCGGGCACCAATCCGCTCGAACGCCGCGCGGTGGAGCGCGTCGAGCGCGAGATCGCGGCCATGCCCGCCGCCACCGTCGTCGGCCTGGCGCTCTGGCCGGAGTCGCTCACCGACTGGGCGCGGACGCGCGGCCTGCAGCCGTCCGCCGTGTGGGCGACGCTCGCAGGCGCCCCGAGCGAGCATGTCGCGTCGGCGCTCGCCCGTCGGCTGGACGTGTCGGCGCGCGAGGTCGTCGCGCTGATCGAGGCCGAGCGGCGGCCGGCCGGCTCGGGACCGCCGGCCGTGGCCCCCCTCGCCGTCGAGCGGCCCTCGGAGGTCGCGCCGGCACGGCTGCCGGTGCCTGAGAGCGCGGCGGTGGCGCCCGCGTCACGGGCGGCCGGGGCACCGCGGCGCGCACCGACGCCGCCGCCGGTCGCGCGCGACCAGCTGTCGCTCGGTCTGTAGGGCGCGGGCGCAGGTCGGCGTATGCCGACACGCGCCCGGATCCGCCGACGTCGTCTGCTTGAGCGCGCTCCCCGGCGGCCGGTATACTTCCGGGATGCGCGCTTCCGAGATCCGTACCCGCTTCCTGCAGTTCTTCGAGCGAGAGGGCCATGCGGTCCGCCCCTCGTCCTCGCTCGTCCCCGGCGACGATCCCACGCTGTTGTTCACCAACGCGGGGATGGTCCAGTTCAAGAAGGTCTTCCTCGGCATGGAGGAGCCGCCCGAGGGCCGCCGCCGCGCGACGACGTCGCAGAAGTGCGTGCGCGCCGGCGGCAAGCACAACGATCTCGAGCAGGTGGGGCACACCGCCCGGCACCACACCTTCTTCGAGATGCTGGGCAACTTCTCCTTCGGCGACTATTTCAAGCGCGACGCGATCCGCTTCGCGTGGGCGTTCGTGACCGAGGAGCTGGGGATCCCGCGCGAGCACCTGCGCGTCTCCGTCTTCCACGAGGACGACGAGGCGCGCCAGCTCTGGCGCGACGTCGCGCACGTGCCGGAGTCGCGCATCTACGGCCTCGGGGCGAAGGACAACTTCTGGCAGATGGCGGACACGGGCCCGTGCGGGCCGTGCACCGAGATCTACGTCGACCTCGCGCACCTCGCGAAGGACTTCCGCTTCCCCGACGGCGCGACGGGCGAGTGGACGGATCGCGAGCGCACGGACTTCTCCACCGAGGCGTTCGTCGAGGGCGCCGAGGCGGGGCGGTTCCTCGAGATCTGGAACCTCGTGTTCATGCAGTACGACCGACAGCCGGACGGCACGCTCGTGCCGCTGCCGAAGCCGTCGGTCGACACGGGCGCGGGGCTCGAGCGCATCGCCGCGGTGCTGCAGGGCGTCGCGAACAACTTCCACACCGACGTCTTCGCGCCGCTCATCGCGCGGGTCGAGGAGGTGGTGGGCGCGCCGTACCGCGGCCGCGAGACCGATGCGGTGGTGAACGGCAACGATCCCGCGTCGTACCGCGTGCTCGCCGACCATGCGCGCGCGGTGGCGTTCCTGCTGGCCGACGGCGTGTTCCCGTCGAACGAGGGGCGCGGCTACGTGCTGCGCCGCATCCTCCGCCGCGCGGTGCGTCACGCCTACCTGCTCGGCCGCACCGAGGAGCCGACGCTGCACCTGGCGGTGCAGACGCTGATCGACACGATGGGCGACGCGTACCCGGAGCTCGTGCAGCGCGCGCAGCACATCGTCACGACGACGCGCGCCGAGGAGGAGCGCTTCCTGGCGACGATCGAGGGCGGGATGGCGCGCTTCGACGAGCTGGCGCCCGAGCGCTCGACGCAGGGCTCGACCGCGCTGCGCGGCGAGATCAGTGGCGAGGACGCGTTCCGCCTGTACGACACGTACGGCTTCCCGATCGACCTCACCGAGCTGATGGCGCGCGAGCGCGGCTACCGCGTCGACATCGTCGGCTTCGAGGCGGCGCTCGATCGTCAGCGCCAGCAGTCGCAGGAGGAGCGCAAGTCGCGCAACCTCGGCGTCGCTGCCGACGCGCTGGGCGACCTCGCGACATGGGAGCGCCCCGAGTCGGCGCGCGATCTCGCCGACGCGGGCGCGTTCGTCGGCTACGACGCGGTGTCGGTGACGACGCGCGTCGCGGCGGCGCGGCATCTCGACGGCGGGCGCGTGGCGCTGCTGCTCGAGGAGACGCCGTTCTACGCGGAGAGCGGCGGCCAGGTCTCCGACCGCGGCGAGATCGTCGGCGAGGGGTGGCGCGTCGACGTCGACGAGGTGCGCAAGATCGACGGCCGCAACGCGGCGGTCGGCACGCTGCAGGGGACGCTGGCGTTCGGCCGCGCCGAGGCGCGCGTCCCGACGGAGCGGCGCCGCGACACGGAGCGCAACCACACCGCGACGCACCTGCTGCACGCGGCGCTGCGCGAGGTGCTCGGCGAGCACGTGCACCAGGCGGGCTCGGTGGTGGAGCCGGATCGTCTGCGCTTCGACTTCACGCACCACGGCCCGATCCGCCCCGAGCAGCTGGAGGAGATCGAGGCGCGCGTGAACCGCGGCATCTGGGCGGCGGTGCCGCTGCGCACGGTGCAGAAGCCGTATCAGGAGGCGGTCGCCGGCGGCGCGATGGCGCTGTTCGGCGAGAAGTACGGCGACGTCGTGCGCGTCGTCGAGATTCCCGGGCTCTCCACGGAGCTGTGCGGCGGCACGCACGTGCGCAACACGGCGGAGATCGGGCTGTTCCGCATCGTGCAGGAGACGGGCGTGGCGGCGGGCGTGCGTCGCGTGCTCGCGCTCACGGGCCCCAAGGCGTACGAGTTCCTGCGCGAGCGCGAGCGCACGCTGGAGCGCGTCGCGGAGCTGGTGAAGTCGCCGGTCGACCAGACGCTCCGCCGCGTGCAGGCGCTCGTCGACGAGCGCCGGCAGCTGGAGCGGCGGATCGAGGAGGCGCGCAAGGGCGGCGGCGCGAACCAGGTGCAGACGCTCGCGGCCTCGGCGCGCACGCTCGGCGACGTGCGGCTGGTGGCGAGCGAGGTCGAGGTGCCGGACGTGAAGGCGCTGCAGGCGCTCGGCGACGCGCTCCGCGAGCAGCTGCCGCTGACCGTCGCGGTGCTCGGCGCGCGGCTGGACGACGGCAAGGCGACGATGCTCGCCGTGGTCAGCGACGACCTGCGCGAGCGCGGCGTCCGCGCCGACGAGGTCGTGCGCGTCGTGGCGGCGGTCGCGGGCGGCCGCGGCGGCGGCAAGCCGCACATGGCGCAGGCGGGCATTCCCGACGCGTCGAAGCTGGCCGACGCGCTCGCGCAGGCACCGGCGCTCGTCGGGCCGCTCGTGGGCGCCGCGTGAGCGACGCCAGCGCGGCGGCGTGGCTGGCGAGCCGCACGCCGGCGCCACCCGCGTCGCTCGCGGCCCGCATCGGCGCGCTGTACGGCGCCGACGCGGGCGACGCCGGCGTACCGGTGTCGGCGGAGCGGTGCGTCGACGCCGCCGCGCGGGCGGTCGGCGCGCTGCTGGCGGACGGCGCGACGTCGCGCGCCTCCGCGCTCGACCTGCTCGCGGCGGACGCGCTGGCGACGTACGCGTTCGAGCTGGCGAGCGATCGCCCGCACGAGCTGGCGGCGCTCGCCGACGCGGCGATGCGGCGCTTCGCGGCGCTGGCCGCACCGGACCGCGCGCCGCGCTGAGCGCGGACGCCGCTCCCTTCCTTCATCGAAGCATCGGATGACCGAGACCAAGGCGGGCGCCGGCAGCGAGCCGGTGCCGGCGAGCGACGTGCGCGTCGCGCTGCGCGAGCTGGCCGAGACGGCCACGCGCACGGCGGACACGCTGGCGGACGACGTCGCGCGCGCCGCGACGATGGTGCGCGACACCGTGCGCGCGGGCGGCACGCTCTTCTTCTGCGGGAACGGCGGCAGCGCGGCCGACGCGCAGCACATGGCCACCGAGTACGTCGTGCGCTACCGCCGCAACCGGCGCGCCTATCCCGCCGTGGCGCTCACCACGGACACGTCGCTGCTCACGGCGACCGGCAACGACTTCGGGTTCGACCAGGTGTTCGCGCGCCAGGTCGAGGCGCTCTGCCGGCCGGGCGACCTCCTGATCATCCACTCCACGAGCGGCAACTCGCCGAACGTGCTGGAGGCGGCGAGGGCCGCGCGCGCGAAGGGCGTCGCCGTGCTCGCGCTGAGCGCGCGCGACGGCGGGCCGCTCCGCGCGCTCGCCGATCACAACGTGATCGTGCCGACCGACCGCACCGACCGCGCGCAGGAGCTGCACCTGTGCATCCAGCATCTCATCTGCGACCTCGTCGAGCAGGAGCTGTGACGGCCATGATCGATCTGCGCGGCAAGCGGGCGGTGGTGAGCGGGGGATCGCGCGGGATCGGCGCGGCGACGGTGCGGCTGCTCGCACGGGCCGGCGCCGACGTGGTGGTCGGCTACAAGGCGCGCCGCGACGCGGCGGATGCGGTGGCGGGCGAGGCGCGCGCGATGGGCGTGCGCGCCGAGCCGCACGCGGCCGACCTCGCGACGCCCGACGGCGCCGCGTCGCTCGTGCGGGCGGCGGAGCGCGCGTTCGGCGGCGTCGACATCGTGGTGGTGAACCACGGCGTCTGGCCGACGGCGGAGGTGCCCGTCGGCGAGATGGACGACGCGCGGTGGCGGCGCACGATGCTGGAGAACGTCGACTCGATGTTCTGGATGTCGCGCGCGGCGGCGCGCGCGCTCACGCGCGACGGGCGGCTCGTGATGGTGTCGAGCACCGCGGGGCAGCGCGGCGAGGCGATGCACGCCGACTACGCCGCGACGAAGGGGGCGATGATCTCGTTCGTGAAGTCGATGGCGGTCGAGCTGGCGCCGCGCGGCATCACGGTCAACAGCGTGGCGCCGGGCTGGGTCGACACCGAGATGACCGACAGCGCGATGCGCGAGGGCGGCCGCGAGCGCATCGCGGCGAGCATCCCGATCGGCCGCGTGGCGACGGCGGAGGACGTCGCCGGCCCGATCCTCTTCCTCTGCTCGCCGCTCGCGCGGCACGTCACGGGGGAGATCCTCAACGTGAACGGCGGGAGCGTGCTGTGCGGGTGATGCGGCCGCTGGTCGCCGCGCTGTTCACCGGCGGCACGATCTCGATGCGGATGGATGCGCACGAGGGCGGCGCGGTGCCGTCGCTCTCCGCCGACGAGATCCTCGGCGCGGCGCGCGGCGTGGAGGAGATCGCCGAGGTGCGCGCCGAGCAGTGGGGGCGGTATCCGGGGCCGCACATGACCGTGGAGCGGCAGTGGGCGCTGCGCGCGCGGCTGCTGGAGGTGCTCGCGGAGCCCGCCGTCGCCGGCGCGGTCGTCACGCACGGCACCGACACGCTGGAGGAGACCGCGTACCTCGTCGCGCGGTCGGTCGCGAGCCCTAAGCCGATCGTCTTCACCGGCGCGATGCGGGCGGCAAGCGACCTGGGCTACGACGGGCCGCAGAACCTGATCGACGCCGTGCGGGTCGCGGCGAGCCCCGAGGCGCAGGGCGTCGGCACGATGGTCGTCATGGGCGGCCGCGTCTTCGCGGGGCTGGAGGACACGAAGTCGCACACGCACCAGCTGGACGCCTTCGAGGCGCCGGGGCTGGGACCGATCGGCGTGGTCGACGAGGACCGCGTGATCTTCCGCCGCCGTGTCATCGGCACGCCGCCGGTGCTCGCTCCCGCGTCGCTCGCCGATCCGGTCGACATCGTGGCGACGTGGGCCGGGGGCGATGCGCGCCTCCTCGACGCCTCGCTGGCCACTGGGGCGCGCGGCGTCGTCATCGCGGCGATGGGGCGGGGCAACGTGCCGCCGGCGGTCGTGCCGGGCATCGAACGCTGGGTCGCGGCGGGGCGACCGGTGGTCATCGCCTCGCGCGCGGGGCGCGGGCGCGTGGGCCGCACCTACGCCTACCCGGGCGGCGGCCGGAAGCTGTTCGAGCTGGGCGCGCTCTTCGCCGGATCGCGCCGCCCCGCGCAGGCCCGCATCGACCTGATGCTCGGCCTCGGCGCGGGCATGGACCTCGACGCGCTACGCGCCCTGTTCGACGGCTGACCCGGCCGCGGCGGGGAGCACCGGCTCCCAGGTCGCGAAGCATCGCCAGTTGAGCTCGTCGGCGGCGCGCGCCTGATCGGGCAGCCCCCACTCCGTCACCCAGCCCTCCTGCTCGGCTCGCCAGCGGCAGTCCCAGCGGAAGCGCCAGCGGTGCACGCCGTCAGCGGTGTGGCCGGTCACGACGCCGCGGAAGTCCGAGCACCCGGAGGTGCCGTCGATCTCGATCGCCGTCAGCGGCGCGGCCCGCTCGGCGTGCAGCAGCTGGGCGAGCAGGCGCAGGATCTTGAGGCGCGGCGCCGCCCGGAGCAGCACGATCCGCGACACGGCGCGCCCGTCGGCGTAGGCGAGGACGTCCTGACGAAACGCGGGGTCGACGCGGGAGGCGGCCAGCAGCTCGGCGAGCTCCGTCCGGAAGTGATCGTGCAGCATCGTCCGGAATGTAGCGGCCGCACGGTGCCGACCGGGACGTGCCCACGTCGCGGCCGTGGAAGGCATTGAAGGCGCGACCGGCGCTCCGTAACGTGCCGCGGTTCCCGACAGGTCCCGCGCCCCCCTTCCACACCTCGGACCCCATGAACGCGACGCAGACGCGGACCGACGGCGGCGTGCCCCCGGGGGGCTCGGTCGCGGTCGTGGGCGCAGGGCTGGTGGGGCTGGCGACCGCGCTCAAGCTGTCGCGCGCGCGCCCCGACGCGCGGGTCACGGTGCTGGAGAAGGAGACGCAGGTCGCGCGACACCAGAGCACGCACAACAGCGGCGTGCTGCACGCGGGGCTGTACTACGCGCCCGGTTCGCGGAAGGCGCGCCTCGCGGTCGACGGCATCCGGCAGATGACGGCGTTCTGCGCCGAGCAGGGCGTCGCCCACGAGATCTGTGGGAAGGTCGTGGTGGCCGTCGACGAGGCGGAGGTGCCGCGGCTGCGGACGCTGCTGGAGCGCGGCCAGGCGAACGGGCTGCAGGGGCTGCGCTGGCTGGACGGCGCGGGGCTGCGCGAGATCGAGCCGCATGCGGCCGGCGTCGCGGCCGTGCACGTGCCCGAGGAGGGGATCGTCGACTACCGAGGCGTGGCGGACGCGATGACGCGCGTGCTGACCGCCGGCGGTGTGCAGGTGCGCACCGGGGCGGGCGTGCACGCGCTCGTGCGGCGCGCGGGCCGGTGGCACGTCGAGACGGCCGCCGGCGCGCTCGACGCGGACCTCGTCGTCAACTGCGCGGGGCTGCACTCGGATCGCGTCGCGCGCATGGCCGGTGCGCGCCCGGCGATCCGCATCGTGCCGTTCCGCGGCGAGTACTTCGAGCTGCGCCCGGAGCGGGCGTCGCTGGTGCGTCATCTCATCTATCCCGTGCCCGATCCCCGCTTTCCATTCCTCGGCGTGCACTTCACGCGCATGATCGGCGGCGGCGTCGAGTGCGGTCCGAACGCCGTGCTCGCGTTCAAGCGCGAGGGCTACCGAAAGCGCGACGTGAGCGCGACCGACCTCGCCGACGCGCTCGGATTCGGCGGGCTGTGGCGCTTCATGGCGCGGCATCCGGGCATGACCGTGTCGGAGGTGCGGCGCTCCTTCAGCCGGCGGCTGTTCGCGGCCTCGCTGCAGCGGCTGGTGCCCGAGGTGCGCGCGGACGACCTGCGTCCGGGCGGCGCGGGCGTGCGCGCGCAGGCCATGGCGGCCGACGGCTCGCTCGTGCAGGACTTCGCCTTCCTGCGCACCGAGGGCGCGCTGCACGTGATCAACGCGCCGAGCCCCGGCGCGACCGCGTCGCTCGCGATCGGCGACGAGATCGTGCGCGAGCTCGGGGTCGCGGCGGCGCCGGCCATGAGCCCCGTCGCGCGATGACCGTGCTGCTCGACGACGCGACGCTGGCCGCGCGCATCGACCGGCTGCGCGCGCCGCGCGGCGTGATGGAGCTCGCGGCCCGCCTGCACGACGCGGGGTACGAGACGTGGTGCGTGGGGGGCGCCGTGCGCGACGCGCTGCTCGGGCGGCCGTCGCTGGACTGGGACCTGGCCACGTCCGCCACCCCGGCCGAGATGCGGAAGCTGTTCCGCCGCGTGGTGCCGAAGGGCGAGCAGTTCGGCACCCTCGGGCTGTTCGACGCCGACGGCGTGATGCACGAGGTCACGACCTTCCGTCGCGACGTGCACACCGACGGCCGCCACGCGGTCGTGGAGTTCGGCGCGTCGCTCGACGACGACCTGGCGCGGCGCGACTTCACGATCAACGCCATCGCGTACGAGCCGCGCACCGGCCGACTGCACGACCCGTTCGACGGGGTGGGCGACCTGCGGCGCGGCGTCGTGCGCGCCGTCGGTGACCCGTTCGCACGGCTGCGCGAGGACCGGCTGCGCGCCCTGCGCGCGATCCGCTTCGCCGCGCGCTTCGAGTTCGCCTTCGACGCCGACACCTGGGCCGCCATCGTGGAGAGCGCGCCGCACCTCGGCCGCCTCTCGGCGGAGCGCGTGCGGGAGGAGCTGGAGAAGACGCTGCGGCAGGTCGCGGCGCCCTCGTGGGCGCTGGAACGCTGGCGCGCGAGCGGTGCGCTGGCGACGCTCGTGCCCGCCCTCGCCGACGTCTCGCCGATCGCCTTCGCCACGCTCGATCACCTGCCGATGCCCGTCGGGCGGCGCGCGGAGGGACGGCTCCTCAACCGGCTGGCCGCGCCGTGGCTGGAGGGCGACCGCGCGGCGGCGGAGCGGGCGCTGCGGGCGCTGCGCTGCTCCAACCAGGAGATCCGGTGGGTCGCGGACCTGGTCGAGCGGTGGGGACGCGTGGGTGCCGCGATGCGCGACGCCCTGGTCGCCGACGCGGCGCCCACGGATGCGGCGCTCCGCCGGTGGGCGGCGCTGGTCGGCCGCGTGCTGGTGCCGGCGCTGCTGCGGCTGGCGTCGGCGCGATGGGCCGCGGAGCGCGCGGCCGGTCTGCCGGCACCCGACGGCGCGCGCGTGCGGGCGATGCATCGACGGCTGACCCGCATCGCGTACCGCGACCCGATCGCGCTCGCGGACCTCGCGGTCGGCGGGACGGACCTCATGGAGGCTGGTATCGCCTCCGGGCCGGCCGTCGGTAGTATTCTCCAGCGCCTGCTGGCCGCGGTGGTGGAGGACCCGGCCGAGAACGATCGCGAGCGGTTGCTCGCGCGCGCGCGACTGCTGGCGGTCGGTGGTCCGGCCGCCGGCGACGTCGCGGGCTCACACGTCTAGCCGAACCTCGTGCCGCCATTCGTCGTTCCCGCACCTCGCCGTCCCCTCGTCCACGCGGGCCGCGCGCCGCGCCGCCTGCCTCCGTCGCGCGCCGCGCGCGGAGCCGAGTCGTGAGCGTCGTCGCCACCGGGCTGCCCGAGGTCGTGCTGATCTCGCCGCGCGTGATCCGCGACGACCGCGGGCACTTCTTCGAGAGCTGGAGCGCGGAGCGCTACGCCGCGTGGGGGCTGCCCGAGCGGTTCGTGCAGGACAACGTGTCGTACTCCACGCGCGGCGTGCTGCGCGGGCTGCACCTGCAGCACCCGAACGACCAGGGGAAGCTCGTCTCGGTGCTGCGGGGCGAGATCCACGACGTTGCGGTGGACGTGCGCCGCGGCTCGCCGACGTTCGGGCAGTGGTGCGCCGAGCGGCTCTCGGCCGACAACGCACGCCAGCTGTACGTGCCGCCGGGGTTCGCGCACGGCTTCCTCGTGACCGGCGAGGAGGCGCTGGTGATGTACAAGGTCACCGCCGCGTACCATCCCGAGAGCGAGCTGACGATCGCGTGGAACGACCCCGACCTCGACATCGCGTGGCCGATCGACGGCGCCCCGCACCTCTCGCCGCGCGACGCGGCGGCGCCGAGGCTGCGCGAGATCTCCGTCGAGCGGCTGCCCACGCACGACGCGCGCGAGGGCGCGAGCGGCGTCGAGGCGCTCGCGTGAGCGCGGGCACGTCGGTGGTGCTGCTGCTCGGCGCGAGCGGGCAGGTGGGGACCGAGCTGCGTCGCGCGCTGGCGCCGGTCGGGCCGCTCGTCACGCCGTCGCGCGCGGACGCCGACCTCGCGGACCCCGACGCGCTGCGTCGCATCGTGCGCGCGACGCGGCCCGCCGTGATCGTGAACGCCGCGGCGCACACGGCGGTCGATCAGGCGGAGCGCGAGCCCGAGCGGGCGTTCGCGATCAACGGGACGGCGCCCGGCGTGCTGGCCGAGGAGGCGCGGCGCCTCGACGCGGCGCTCGTGCACTACTCGACGGACTACGTCTTCGACGGCACGGCGCGTCGGCCGTACGACGAGGAGGCGCCGACGGCGCCGCTGAACGTGTACGGTTCCAGCAAGCGCGCCGGGGAGGAGGCCGTCTCGGGCAGCGGCGCGCGCGCGCTCGTGCTGCGCACCAGCTGGGTGTACGGGCCGCACGGGCGCAACTTCGTGGCGACGATGCTCCGCATCGCGGACGCCGGAGCGCCCGCCGTGGTGCGCGTCGTGGACGATCAGCGGGGCGCCCCGACGTCGAGCGTCTTCGTCGCGGACGCGACGGCGGCGCTCCTCGGACGCGCGGCCGCGCAGGGCGCGTGGGGGCTGTACCACGTGGCCGCGGGCGGCGAGGTGACGTGGCGGGAGTTCGCCGAGGCGATCTTCGCGGGGGCGGCGCGCCGCGGCCGGCGCGTGCCGGAGGTGGCCGCGCTCTCGACCACCGAGTTCGGGGCGCCGGCGCGGCGTCCCGCCTACTCGGTGCTCGACACCACGCGCGTGGCGCGCGTCTTCGGCGTCGAGGCGGAGTCGTGGCGGTCGCAGCTCGAGACGGTGCTCGACGCGCGGATCGGCGCCATTCCCTCTCTCGCAACGGAGTCCACCTGATGCTCTTCCGCGGCCGTCAGCCCGCACCGTCCGTGTGGCGTCGGTTCCGCTCGGGCGCGGACGACTTCACGTTCACGCGCGAGGGCGACCACTACGAGGCGCGCGTGGCCGCCAACGCCGAGCGCGCGGTGGACCTGCTGCACGCCCTCGCGGAGCACCTGCCGCCGGCGGTCGACGTGGTGATCGAGGACGTGCGCGAGCGGCGCGCGTGGCGCGGCGTGGACGTCGCGCTGCCCGACGTGCGCGAGGCGATCGCGCGGCTCAAGGTGCCGCTCGCGGTCTACGGCGGCGTCGAGCTCTCGGTGTACACGAGCGAGGACCAGCTGTCGCTGACGCCCGACCTCGAGCTGTACGTCTACGCGCGCACCGATCGGTGGCTCTACATCCTGCAGGGGAAGGGGCTCGTCGAGACGGTGACGCCCACGCCCGAGTCGTGGCGCCTGCGCCCCGAGGAGCTGGGCGCGGCGCCGGAGCTCACCGACGCGCTCGGCGCGACGGCCGAGCGCCTGGGGCTCGGCGCGCAGTGACCGCACGGGCACGGCGGGTCGGCCGATGAACGCCGCCGCGTTCGGGTTCGCCGTGATCGCGGCGCTGGCGAACCTCGCGGGCGCCGCCGCGGTGACGTCGCGGCGTCGCTGGAGCGTGCGCTCGCTGGAGACGATGGTCGCGCTCTCCGCCGGCTTCATGATCGCCGTGGTGCTGGCGGACGTGCTGCCCGAGGCGCTGGAGCAGGGTGGGGAGCGCGCCGGCGTGATCGCGGTCGTCGGCTTCCTGCTCGTGCACCTCACCCAGCACGTGTTCGCGCGCCACTTCCACTTCGGCGAGGAGACGCACCACGTCACGCCGGTGGTGAGCGCGTCGGCGCTGGTCGGGCTGCTGCTGCACACCTTCGTCGACGGCGTGGCGATCGCCAGCGGGTTCGCGGTGAGCCGCGAGCTCGGCGTGCTGCTCTCGACGGCGATCTTCCTGCACAAGCTGCCCGAGGGGCTCGCGATCTCGAGCCTCTTCCTCGCAGCCGGGCTGGGGCGCCGGCGCGCGTTCGGCGCGGCGGCGCTGCTCGGCGCCGCCACGCTCGTCGGCGTCGTGGTCGCGGAGGCGACGCACCTCGAGGGCGAGGTCGGGCTCGCGCTGTCGGGCGGCGTGACGCTGTACGTGGCGGCGTGCAACCTGGTGCCCGAGTTCCAGTCGAAGGGTGGGTGGCGGCTGCCGACCGCGTTCTTCGCGGGCAGCGCGCTGTTCTTCGCGGCGCGGGAACTCATCGGCGGTCACTGACGCGCGGCGACCGGGCCGCGCGTCTCCATTCGCGAGCAGGGGAGCCATCTCGTGAGCGCCAAGCGTGGTCGATCGAAGCCGGCGGGCGACTCGCTGTTCGCGGCGGCGCGCCGCGAGCGCGCCGAGTCGGGAGCGCCGCTCGCCGCGCGCATGCGTCCCCGCACGCTCGACGAGTACGTCGGGCAGCAGCACCTGCTCGCGCCGGGCAAGCCGCTCCGCGAGGCGATCGAGCACGGGCGCGTGGGCTCCATGATCTTCTGGGGGCCGCCCGGCACGGGGAAGACGACGCTCGCGCGCCTGATCGCGAACACGACGGACCGCGCGTTCGTCCCGTTCTCCGCGGTGACCGAGGGCGTGCCGCGCGTGCGCGAGATCGTCGCCGAGGCGGCGGATCGGTGGGACGCGGAGGGGCGGGGGACCATCCTGTTCGTCGACGAGATCCACCGCTTCAACCGCGGGCAGCAGGACGCCTTCCTGCCGCACGTCGAGAGCGGGACGGTCACGCTCGTCGGCGCGACGACCGAGAACCCGTCGTTCGAGATCGTGGGCGCGCTGCTCTCGCGCACGCGGGTCTTCGTGCTGGAGCCGCTGTCGCCGGCCGACATCGAGATCCTCGTGCGCCGGGCGCTCGGCGACGCGGAACGCGGGCTCGGCGCGATGGGCCTCGCGGCCGACGACGAGGCGGTGGCGCTGCTCGCGGAGCTGGTGGACGGCGACGCGCGGCGCGCGCTGACGGTGCTGGAGGCGGCCGCGGAGGCGATCGGCGCCGGCGGTCGCCTCACGACCGACGCGGTGAAGGACGCGCTGCAGCGGCGGGTCCCGCGCTACGACAAGGCGGGCGAGGAGCACTTCAACGTCATCTCCGCCTACCACAAGGCGCTGCGCGGCAGCGACCCGCAGGGCGCGCTGTACTGGCTCGCGCGCATGATCGAGGGCGGCGAGGACCCGATGTACATCGCGCGCCGCATGGTGCGCTTCGCGGCGGAGGACGTGGGGCTCGCCGATCCGCAGGCGCTGCGGATCACGATCGCCGCGCGCGACGCGTACCACTTCCTCGGCTCGCCGGAGGGCGATCTGGCGCTCGCGGAGGCCGCGGTCTACCTCGCGACGGCGCCCAAGTCGAACCGCGTCTACGTCGCGTGGAAGGCCGCGCTGCAGGCCGCGCGCGCGACGCCGGCGGCGCCGGTGCCGCTGCACATCCGCAACGCGCCCACGGGCCTCATGAAGGAACTGGGGTATGGCGCGGGGTACCAGTACGCGCACGACGCTCCGGAGGCATACATCCCGCAAGAGTATCTGCCGGAAGTGCTGCAGGGGGCGCAGTACTACGAGCCTGGCCCCTTCGGCTTCGAGCGGGAGATCGCGAAACGCCTGGCGTGGTGGGAGGAGCGGCGCAGCCGCGTGTCCCCGGCCGGCGACGCCGCGCGACCTCCCGAAGGGACGGACCGGTCGACGGACGACGCCGCGCGCGACGCCGCCGACCCCTGACGGCGCGACGCTCGCGCCCGCGGAGGATCCAGATGCATCGTCGATTCGTCGGAGGGGCGCTCGCCGCCGTGCTCGTCGTGACCAGCGCCGCCTGCGCCTCGCTGGGGCGCGCGGTGTTCGAGGAGCCGGTCGTCAACTTCCGGAACCTCGAGGTGAAGGGGCTCGGGCTCTCGGGCGGCAGCCTGGACGTCGTGCTCAGCGTCTACAACCCGAACGGCTTCAAGCTCGACGCGACGCGGCTGACGTACCAGCTGCAGGTCGACTCGATCCCGGTCGGCAACGGCGCGATCGACCAGGAGTTCGTCGTGCAGGAGAAGGACTCGGCGATCGTCCGCCTGCCGGTGTCGTTCACCTACGCGGGGCTGGGCGCGGCCGGACGGCAGCTCATCCAGTCGGGCAGCGTGAACTACCGCGTGCTCGGCGACGTCACCGTGCGCACGCCGCTCGGCAACTTCACCCGGCCGTACCGCGGGACGGGGCGCTTCTCGGCGCTCGGCGGCACGCGCTGATCGCCCGGCCGGGGCGGCCAGCGCCGCCCCGGCCCCGTTCGGCCCCGACCGGCGCCTTCGCGAGCCTCGCTTGCGGCGGGCGCTGGTCGTGCATCAGGATTCCGGGGTCCCGCGGCCGTCGCGGGCCCGCTCCACACCGCAGCCCTCACGAGGACTCCTCCCATCGCACGCGATCTGATCGACCTCGCCCCGCCCGCCGAGCGCGCCATCATGGTCGGCGCGCCCCTCAAGCGCTCGTCGGACCGTCACCTCGTGGAGGAGCACCTCCAGGAGCTCGCACGCCTCGCCGACACCGCGGGCGCCGAGGTGGTCGGCTCGCTCACGCAGCAGCTCGACCGCCCGCACCCCGGCACGTACCTGGGCAAGGGCAAGGTCGAGGAGCTGCGGCAGCTGGCGAGCGATCGCGGCGCCACGCTCGTGCTGTTCGACGACGAGCTGTCGCCCGCGCAGGGCCGCAACATCGAGCAGGTGCTCAACGTCCGCGTGATGGACCGCGCGGAGCTGATCCTCGACATCTTCGCCACGCGCGCCCGCACCAACGAGGCGAAGATGCAGGTCGAGCTCGCGCAGCTGGAGTACATGCTGCCGCGGCTCACGCGCATGTGGACCCACCTCGAGAAGACGCGCGGCGGCATCGGCATGCGCGGTCCGGGTGAGACGCAGCTCGAGACCGACCGCCGCCTCGTGAACCACCGCATCCGCGTGCTCAAGGAGCGACTGGCCGACGTGCAGCGCTCGCGCGAGGTGCAGCGCTCCGCGCGCCGGCGCGAGTTCCGCGCGGCGCTGGTGGGGTACACGAACGCGGGCAAGTCGTCGATCCTGCGCGGCCTCTCGGGCGCCGCCGACGTCTTCGTCGAGGACCGGCTGTTCGCCACGCTCGATCCGCTCACGCGCGAGACCACGCTCGGCGAGGGCTATCGCGTGCTCGTCACCGACACGGTCGGCTTCATCCGCAAGCTGCCGCACGACCTGGTCGCCTCGTTCCGCGCGACGCTCGAGGAGACGCGCGAGGCGGACCTGCTCCTGCACGTCATCGACGCGAGCCACCCGTCGTGGGAGGAGCAGCGCGAGGTGGTCGAGGAGGTGCTGTCGGAGATCGGCGCGCAGGAGCGGCCGGTGCTCTACGTCTTCAACAAGATCGACGCGCTCGACCCGGAGACGGTGACGGCGCTCCGCGAGCGCGCGGCCGGCGAGGGGATCGACGCGGTGTTCGTGTCGGCGCTCGAGCCCGAGGGGCTGGTGGCGCTGCGCGGCGCGCTGCGGCAGCGCGCGGAGGCGGCCTTCCCGCTGGTGTCGCTCGACCTGCCGGCGAACGACGGCTCGCTGCTCGCCCGCCTGTACAAGATGGCGGACGTGGTGGACGTCTCGTCGCCCGACGGCGCGGACGGGGACGGCGCGCTGCGCGTGACGGCGCGCGTGCCCGGATGGCTGATGCCGGAGCTGGCGGCCTACCGCGCGGCCAGCTGAGGCACGGCGGGACGCACGCGGCCGGGGGTGCTCAACGCGCCTCCGGCCGCGTCGCGTCGGCGAGCCACTCGCTGATCGCGTAGTGGCCGAGCGCGTGCACGCCGAAGCGCGAGTGCCGCTCCGCGTGCGCGACGATCGCCAGGCCGGCGCCGAGGGCGGCGCGCACCGACGGCGTGTTCTCCTCCTCCACCAGGTACCAGAGGCGGCGCGCGGGGGTGCGACGGAGCCCGAGCGCGGCCACGATCGCGGCGCGGGCCAGCCCGCGGCCGCGATGCGCCTCGTCGGTCCAGGTCGCGCCGACCTGCAGGTCCTCCCGCGCCATGAACGGGAAGGCGAAGTACGGCGGGAAGACCGAGGAGCGGTGCACGACGGCGCCCCCGTGGCGGACGACCATCGCGCCGTAGTCCGAGTTGCCGAACAGCCCCGCGTAGTAGCCGACGCCGAAGATCAGGTGCTTGCGGGAGGGCGGTCCCGGGGGCGCGAGCTCGGTCGGCCGCGGCCGCCAGAACTCGAGCGTGTAGCCGGGCGGCAGCGCGGGCGCGGCGGCCGGCGCGTCGGGACGGGAGCGCAGGACGAGGACGCGCCCGTGGGCGCCGGACGGCGGCGGGGAGCTCCCGGCCGTGCCGGTGGAGGGAGAGGAGGGCATCGCGGCGGACGATGCCACGACCCCCGATCGCTCCGCAACGCCGGCTGCGTCACGTTCGACGGTTATCCCGCCGTTCCCGGCGCGATTAGAGTAGAGGGACCGTCTTCCGGAACGGCGCGCCCCTCGCGCGCCGCCCGTCGCCCCGTCGTCGGGGGCGGCCCGGCGGACGCTGCCCTGCTCACGAATCGGATGCGCGTCTGGACCACCACGATCGGCCAGCGACTGGACGGTGCGGAGAACACCCGCACCATGCTGTACTGCGCGGAACTGCTGCGGCGGGGCCACGAGGTCACGCTCTGGACCTCGGCGTACGACCACATCCGGAAGGAGTGGCGGAGCGAGTGGCTCCAGTCGCGCGGCGACGCGTACCGTCGCGATGACGGGCTCGAGATCCGCTTCATGAAGGGCTGCGGCTACGGCACGAACGTCAGCGTGCGCCGCTTCGCGGATCACTGGCTCGCCGCCCGCGACTTCGCGCGCGTCGCGCCGACGCTCCCGCGGCCGGACGTCATCATCTCGTCGCTGCCGGACCACCTGACCGCCGAGGCCGCCGTCGAGTTCGGGCGCCGGTCGGGCGCGCGGACCGTGGTGGACGTGCGCGACAAGTGGCCGGACGTCTTCGTCGACCGCGCGGGCCCGGGGGCGCGGGGCGCCGTGGCCGACGTGGTGCTCCACTCCGAGCACCGCCGCGCCGCCCGCCTCCTGCGCGGCGCCGACGCGGTCATCGGCAGCATGCGCTCGATGCTCGACTGGGCGCTGGAGAAGGCGGGGCGGGCACCGACCTGGCGCGAGCGGGTGTTCTACCTCACGACCTTCGAGAAGAACTTCGACCTGCCGGCGGGCGGGGCGCAGCCGACCGGCGCGGTCGCCGAGGCGCTGACCGCGTCGGTGGGGAAGACGGTGTTCACCTTCGTGGGGACCTTCAACCGGACGCAGCACCCGCTGCTGATCCTCGACGCGGTGGACCGGCTGGTGTCCGCGGGGCGCCTCGACCCGTCGCGCGTGTCGGTCGTCATCGCCGGAGACGGCCTGGACGCGGAGGAGGTGCGGCGGCGGGCGGCGGCGCACCCGTTCGTGCACGTGGTCGGCTGGGTGGACGCGACGCAGATGTCGGCGCTGCTGTCGCGCTCGCACGTCGGCTTCCTGACGATGAACTTCCCGTCGCCCGCGTTCAACAACAAGGCGTTCGCCTACCTCGCCAGCGGGCTGCCGATCGTGAACGGGGCGACCGGCGACCTGGCGGACCTGGTGACCGAGCACCGCATCGGCCTCAACGTGGCCGGGGGCGACGCGGACGCGCTGGCGAACGCGATCGCGACGCTGGCGGGAGACGCGCCGCTGCGCGAGGCGATGACGCGCAACGCCCGGCGCCTGTTCGACGAGCGGTTCGACCGCGACGCGAACTACCGCGCGTACGCCGAGCACGTCGAGGCGGTGGCCGCCGAGGAGCGGACCGTGCGCCGCGCCGGGTGATCGCCGTCACGGGCACCCGGGAGATCCGGCGCGGGCCACGGTGGCCGGCGTCGCCCGAGGGCCCCGCAACGAACCGGTCCAGTTAGCTTCCATGACTGTATCGCCGGGGCCAGCCGTCGTGGTCCCGGCCCCATCGATCGTCCACCGCCCGCGCACGTGCCCACCACGCCCACGATCAGTCCGTCGACCGCCGTCTCCGAGCCGTCCGCCGCGCGCGCCGCGGGGCACGGCCCGGTCGCGTCCGACGAGCTGTCGGTCTTCGAGCTGGTGGCGCTCGTCCTCCGCGCGCGCTGGCGCATCCTGGCGCTGGCGCTCCTCGGCGCGGCGCTCACCGTGGCGCCCGCGCTGCTCAAGCCGCGCACCTTCACGGCGAGCGGCTCGTTCATCGTGCAGGGCTCGGAGACGCCGCGCGGCGGGCTCGCGGGGCTCGCCGGGCAGCTGGGGATGGCGCTGCCGAGCGGCGGCGCGCAGTCGCCGCAGTTCTTCACCGACGTGCTGAAGACGCGCGAGCTGCTCGGCCCGATCGTCGCCGAGTCGTTCAGCACGACGCCGGGCGGCCGCCGCGTGGCGTTCGCCGACCTGTTCGAGGTCGAGGGCGCGACGCCGGCGATCCGTCGCGAGCGCGCGATCCAGAAGCTGTCGGAGAAGGTGCTCGAGGTGCGGCTGGCGAAGACGACCGGCATCGTCACCGTGCTCGCGAAGAGCGAGTGGCCCGAGGTGTCGCTGCAGATCGTCGAGAAGGCGCTGGCGGGCGCGAACGACTTCACGCTCCGCATGCGGCAGGCGCAGGCGGCCGCCGACCGCCGCTTCGGCGAGGAGCGGGTGCGCGTGTCGCGCGAGGCGCTGCGCCGCGCCGAGGACCGGCTGCAGGCCTTCCTGCAGAGCAACCGCGAGTGGGAGATGTCGCCCGCGCTCTCGTTCACGCACGAGCGGCTGCGGCGCGACGTGAACCTGCAGCAGCAGGTCTTCACCGCCGCGAGCGAGGCGAGCGAGGACGCGCGCGGCCGCGAGATGCGCGACACGCCGGTCATCACGCCGGTCGACACGCCGCTGCTCCCGGCCATGCCGGACCCGCGCGGCATGGGGCAGCGCGCGATCATCGGCTTCCTGTTCGGCGCCTTCGCGGGCGTCGTGCTCGCGCTCTTGCAGGCCGTGGTGCGCCGCGGCCGCGCCACCGGCGACGCCGGGGCGGAGGCGCTCGGCGCCGCGCTCGGCGATGCGCGCGGCGACCTGACGCCCTGGCGCTCCTCCCGCGGCGCGAAGGCGGACGCGGCCCGCCCGTGAGCGCGCTGGTCGGCGCGGCGGGCAGCGCGGCGGTCGGCGCGCCGTCGCCGGGCTGGTGGATCGGCCGCCTCGGGTTCGTCCTCTCGGCGGCGGCGTTCGCGCTCGTGACGCGGTTCGTGTACGTCGACGTCATCGCCGCGGCCCGCGTGTTCGACTACATGGGCGTGCGCGCGAACGCGGTCACGTGGACGGAGTGGCTCCCGTTCCTCGCGATCGCGGTGCTGCCCGCGTGCTGGATGCGCGTGCACATGCGCGGCCCGAGCGATCTGATCCAGACCTTCCTGTACTACGCCGTGCACGTGCAGACGGCGGTGCTGATGCCGTACGTGTCGGAGTCGCCGACCGGCCGGCAGCTGCTCTTCTGCCTGGCGGTGACCGGCGCGCTGCTGCTGCTCGAGCTGCGCGCGCTGCTGCCGCGGCTCCAGCCGCCGCCGATCCGGCCGTCGCGCCGCCTGTTCTGGATGGCCATCGGCGCGTTCTACGTCATCGCCATGCTGTCGTTCGTGCGCAGCGGATACCTGTCGGTCGAGAACCTGCGCCTCTCCGACGTCTACGACCAGCGCGCCGAGCTGCGCGATCGCGCGTCGGAGCTGGGCAAGGTGTTCTTCTACGCCGCGAACTGGTCGGGCACGGTGGTGGCGCCCTTCCTCATCGTGCTCGGGCTGCACACGCGGCGCTGGCTGCTCCCGGTGCTGGGGACGACGCTCGCGGTGGCGTCGTTCGTCGCGTCGTCCAACCGCGCGAGCTACATGGCGATCCCGGCGGCGATCGGCGGCTACGTCTTCCTGCGGACGACGCGCGGCCGGCACCTGGGCGCGCTGATGGGCGCGGGCTTCTGCGCGCTGACCGCGCTGCTGCTGTTCGTCGACGTGCGCCTGGGCCTGACGGTCGACGGCTCCGTCATCCCCGCGGTGACCTACCAGGTCTTCCATCGCACCTTCTCGAACAACGGCTACCTCTCGGCGATCTACCTCGACACCTTCTTCAACCGCCCGCCGGCGTTCTACGCGGACAGCTTCCTGCGCTGGGTGCCGGGGCCGCGGCTGGAGGCGGCGGTGCCGCTGATCGCCGGCTCGACCTTCACGGACGTGCTGGGCAACTTCGCGAACGCCAACCTGTGGGCGGACGCGTACGCGAACCTCGGCTATCCGGGGCTCGCCTTCTCGGCGGCGTTCACCGGCCTGGTGTTCTGGGTGTACGACGGCTTCGCCTCGCGGGCGAGCCTCGTGCTCGGCGCGGCGGTGCTCGTGGTGCCCGCGACCGTGCTCGCCAACACCGCGACGCAGACGGCGCTCACCTCGAACGGGCTGATGCTGCTGTTCCCCTTGATGCTGGGCGTCGCCGAGCGGCGCGCCTCCAGGTCCGCGCGCGCGTGAGGGCGGCCGTGCCGGCGCCCGCGTGGGCCTCGATCGCGAACTGACGGAGACGACGATGTGCGGCATCTCTGGCGCGCTCAGCGCGCGCGCGGACGTGGACCTGGAGGCGCTCGTCGACGCGATCGTCTGCGACCAGGACGCGCGCGGGCCCGACGCGCGCATGGTCCGGCGCTACGACGCGGGTGACGCGGCCGTCGTGCTCGGCCACAACCGTCTGAGCATCCTCGACGTCCGCCCCGAGGCCAACCAGCCGATGGCGGACCGCGCGGGCGACCGCGTGCTGGTGTTCAACGGCGAGATCTACAACTTCCTCGAGCTGCGGGCGGAGCTCGAGGCCGAGGGGGTGCGCTTCGACACGCGCAGCGACACCGAGGTCGTGCTGGCGGCCTACCGCCGGTGGGGGAGCGACGCCTTCGCGCGGTTCATCGGGATGTTCGCGATCGCGCTGTACGACGCGGCCGCGCGCGAGCTGGTGCTGGTGCGCGACCGCTTCGGCGTGAAGCCGCTCTACCACTGGAGCGACGGCGTGACCTTCGCGTTCGCGTCGACGCCGGGGACGATCGCGCGATGGGCGGGGCTCAAGCCCGACGTCGACTACGTCGCGCGTGGCATCCGCTTCCGCTACTACGAGGACGAGGGCACGACGGCGCCGTACGTCGGCCTCTCCGCGCTCGAGCCGTCGCACCTCATGCGCGTGCGCTGGTCGGGCGGGCGCATCGTCACGACGAAGGCGCGGTACTACGACCTCGCCGCGGCGTCGCTCGCGCGCGTCGACGCGCTGGCCTCGCGCTCGGTGGCCGATCTCGAGGACGAGCTGCTGGCGCTGCTGAACAGCGCCTGCACGCTGCGCCAGCGCTCCGACGTGCCGCTGGGCCTCTCGGTCAGCGGCGGCGTCGATTCGTCGACCATCGCGGCGCTGCTGTCGGAGCAGCTGCCGCGGGTCATCGGCTACACGTACGGCCACCCGGACGCGCCGGAGAGCGAGGGCCCGATGGTCGCCGCCCTCGCGCGCGCCACGCGGCTCGATCCGCACTACGTGTGGATCGACGATCCGGCGGAGGTGAAGGAGTTGTTCTGGCGCACGCTCCGCGCCCAGGACGCGCCGTTCCCGCACTCGAGCATGATGGCGCAGCACGCGGTGTTCCGCGCCGCACGCGCCGACGGCACCGTGGTGCTGCTGGGCGGGCAGGGCGGGGACGAGGCCTTCATGGGCTACCGCAAGTTCTACCTGTTCTACGCGCAGTCGATCGTGCGCGACCGCCGCGTCACGGCCCTGCCGCACTTCCTGCGCGCGGTCGTGCCCTTCGCGCCGGCGGTGCTGCGCCGCGCGCGCACCTTCCTGGCCGAGCGTGGGCGCTACACCGGGCAGGCGCAGGGGATGGGCACGCGGCTCGTGCTGCCGCCCGCGACCGCCGGCGCGCACATGGGGCTCGCACGCGGCACCGCGACGCGCGAGCGCCAGCGGCTGGACGTGACGCGCTTCAGCCTCCCGACGCTGCTGCGCTACGAGGACCGCAACTCGATGGGCAACAGCATCGAGAGCCGGCTGCCGTTCCTCGACCACCGGGTGCTGGAGTTCGGGCTCGCGCTGCGCGAGTCGGTGAAGCTGCGCGACGGCTTCGGGAAGTGGATCCTGCGCGACGCGATGCGCGGCCGCCTGCCGGAGGAGATCCGCGTCAACCGCGACAAGCGCGGCTTCGACGTGAACCAGGAGCAGTGGGTGCGCGGCGGCCTGGGCGCCGAGATGCGCGGGGCGCTGCACGACCGCCGCGCCGCGATCGCGCCGTTCCTGCCCGCGGGCGCGAACGTCGACGCGCTCTTCTCCGACGACGTGCTGTGCGCGCATCCGCAGGCGTTCAAGGAGGCGGTGAGCCTGCTGTGGCTGGGGGATCGGTGCTGACGAACGGCGCACGCCGTGCGCGCGTGGCGCACGTCACGACGGTGCACGGGCCGCGCGACGTGCGCATCTGCCTCAAGCAGGCGGCGACGCTCGCGGCCCACGGCTTCGACGTGGTGGAGCTCGCGGCGCGCGCCGACCAGCCCGAGACGGTGAACGGCGTGCGCATCGTGCCGGTCGGGCGGGCGCGCAACCGCATCGACCGCTTCACGCGCGTGCTCTGGCGCACGTACCGCGCGGCCCGCCGCTCGGGCGCCGAGGTCTATCACCTCCACGATCCCGAGCTGCTGCCGTTGGGCTTCGTGCTCAAGCTGCACGGCAAGCGCGTGGTGTACGACGTCCACGAGAACGTGCACCTGGACATCGTCGCGAAGCCCTGGCTGCCGAAGTGGAGCAAGCCGGTGCTCGGCTGGGCGACGCAGGCGGTCGAGTCGCTCGCCGCGCGCGTGTTCGACCAGGTGGTGCCCGCGACCGAGGGGATCGCGGTGCGCTTTCCCGCGGGGAAGACGACGCGCGTGCGCAACGCGCCGTATCTCGCGGAGCTGTACGACCGCGCGGCGTACCGGCCGTTCCGGGAGCGCGCGCCGCGACTCGTCTACGTGGGGGGCCTGGGAGGGCTGGGCGATCTCAAGGGCGTCGGGCTGATGCTGCGCGCGATGGCCGCGCTGCCGCCCGAGAGTCCCGTGCGGCTCACCCTCGGCGGGCCGGAGCCGCATCCCGGCTTCGCGGAGGCGCTGCGCGCGGCGCCGGGCGGGGATCGGGTGGACTACGTCGGCCTCGTGGGGCGCGCGCAGCTCAAGGCGCTGCTCGACGACGCGATCGCGGGGCTCGTGCTCTACCCGCCGATGCCCAACAACATCGAGTCGGAGCCGGTCAAGTTCTTCGAGTTCCTGTCGGCGGGCGTGCCGGTGATCTCGAGCGACTTCCCGCTGCTGCGCGGGCTGGTCGAGCGCTGGGAGTGCGGGCACGCCGTCGACGCGATGGACGCGCGCGCGGTCGCCGCGTCCATCCTGGCGCTCGACGCGAATCGCGACGAGGCCGAGCGGCTCGGGCGCAACGGGCGTGCGGGCATCGAGCGCGAGTGGAACTGGGAGCAGGAGGGCGAGAAGCTGGTCGCGCTGTACGAGCGGCTCACCGCGCCCGCCGCGTCGCGCTGATGCGGAAGTCGCTGACGCTGCTGTGGGAGGACGTGCGCGCGTACGCGACCGGGCGCGCCGAGGTGCGCCGCGCGCGCTGGGAGCGCGATCCGTGGCTCTACCCGACCGACTGGTCGGCGCTGCTGCCGATCGTGGACGCGTACTTCGGGCCGTTCGACGGCGACGGCGTGCCGCTGCAGCCCGTGGGGGACGCGCGGCACTACAACCCGAGCCGCATCGCCGGCTACGCGCTGCTGCTGTGGAACGAGGGCGGCGCGCAGGATGCCCGACGTTCGCGCTTTCTCGCGTGCGCCGACTGGTTCCTGCGCGCGCGCGACGCTCGCTTCGCCTACTCGTTCGATGCCGGTGGGATGCGCGCGCCGTGGCTGTCGTGCATCGCGCAGGGGCAGGCGATCTCCGTCCTCGTGCGCGCGTTCCGGACGACCGGCGACGAACGCTATCTGGAGCAGGCCGGGCGCGCGGTCGCGGCGCTCGCGCAGCCCGTGGCCGAGGGCGGCCTGCTCGACCGCCTCGCCGACGGCGGCGAGTTCCTCGAGGAGTATCCGGGCCGGTACCCGCACGTGCTGAACGGGTGCCTGCACGCGCTCGTGGGGCTCGACGACCTCGCGCGCGCGCGCGGCGAGGCGCCGCACGCGCTGTTCGGCGCGGTGCTCGCGACGACCGCGCGCAACGTGGCGTGCTGGGATGTGGGCGGATGGTCGACGTACGACCTGCAGCCCGCCGGACGCTCGCCGAACCTGGCGACTTTGAACTACCACCTGCTCCACTGCATCTTCCTGCGCTACCTGGCGGAGCGCGCGAGTGCCCCGGCCTTGGCGGCGATTGCGTCGCGCTGGGAGTCCACGGCGGCGCGCCCGGCGCGCCGGCTGCGCGCGCTCGGCGGCAAGGTGCGGTATCGCATCGCCGAGGGCTGGTAGGATCGCAGGCGTTCCCACGAGGCGGCGACTCTCATGTGTGGCATCTTCTCGGCGTTGAGCCGGCGCGGCGCGGCGGCGCCCGACTATTCCGAGCTCCTCGAGACCATCCGGCACCGCGGCCCCGACGGCTGCGGTGGCGTCGGCGTGGCCGTGCGCGGCGACGCGCCGGGGGCCGCGCGCACCTGGCTGGGGCACGTGCGGCTGTCGATCCTCGACCTCTCGGACCGCGGTCGGCAGCCGATGGAGACGCCCGACGCGCGCTTCGTCGTCTCGTACAACGGCGAGATCTACAACTACGTCGAGCTGCGCGACGAGCTGCGCGCGATGGGCGCCGAGTTCCGCACGGAGACCGACACCGAGGTGCTGCTGCAGGCGTGGGCCGTCTGGGGCGAGGCGTGCCTGCCACGGCTGGAGGGGATGTTCGCGTTCGTCATGGTCGACCGCGAGCGCGCGGTGGCCACGCTCGTGCGCGATCCGTTCGGGATCAAGCCGCTGTACTACGTCGAGACGCCGGAGCTGGTCCTGGCGGCGTCCGAGATCCTGCCGCTGCTGCGCACGGGCGCCGCGTCCGACGCGCTCGACGCGGGTGTGGTGTACGAGTACCTGCGCTTCGGCGCGACGAACAGCAACGAGCGCACGCTGCTGCGCGACGTGCGCGCGCTGCCGCCGGCGCACCTGCTGACGGTGGACCTGAACGGCGGCGTGGTGACGGCGCCGCGGCGCTACTGGCAGCTCGCGCCGACGGAGCGCCGCATCTCGTTCGCCGACGCGACGGCCGAGTGCCGCGAGCGCTTCGTGGGCAACGTGCGGCGGCACCTGCGCAGCGACGTCCCCGTGGGCGCCGCGCTGTCGGGCGGCATCGACTCGTCGGCCGTCGTCTGCACGATGCGGATGCTGGAGCCGGACCTCGACCTGCAGACGTTCAGCTACATCGCGACCGAGCCCGGGAAGTCCGAGGAGCGGTGGGTCGACGTCGTGCACGCGCAGGTCGGCGGCACCTGCCACAAGATCCGGCCGACGGGCGACCGGCTGATGGACGACCTCGTGCGCGTGCTGCGCCATCAGGGCGAGCCGTTCGGCAGCGCCAGCGTCTACGCGCAGTTCCTCGTCTTCGAGCGCGCGCGCGCCGAGGGCGTGCCGGTCACGCTGGACGGGCAGGGGGCGGACGAGATCCTCGCCGGCTACTGGCCGTACGTCGGGACGCGGGCGGCGGAGCTCGCGCGCAGCGGGAACGTCCGCGGCGCGCTGCGCCTCGTCACGCGCGCGGCGCCCGGCGTCTCGGGCACGGTGCACTCGGCGAGCATGCTCGCGCAGAGCCTCCTGCCGCGCGGCATGCGCCTCGCCGCGCGACGGCTCGCCGGCCGCGAGGTGATGCCGTCGTTCCTGCGCGCCGACTGGTTCGCGGCGCAGGGAGCGGAGCCGGAGGCGCTCGCGGACGAGCTGATCGGCCGCTACGACACGCTGAAGGAGCATCTGATCTCCACCGTCGATCGGGGCTCGCTGCCGAACCTGCTGCGCTACGCCGACCGCAACTCGATGGCGCACTCGATCGAGAGCCGCGTCCCCTTCCTGACGACCGGCTTCGCCGAGTTCCTGCTCTCACTCCCGGCCGAGTACCTGCTGTCGCCGGACGGCGTGCGCAAGCACGTCTTCCGCGAGGCGATGCGCGGCATCCTCCCCGAGGCGATCCGCACGCGCGGCGACAAGATCGGCTTCTTCGCCGACGACGGCGTGTGGCTGCGCCGCAACGCGACGCGGCTGGCGGAGGTGTGGGCCGAGCTGGCGCGCGAGCCGATGTTCGACGGCGCGCAGCTCACGGCGTTCGTGCGCGACTTCAACGCCGGCAGGCACCAGAAGGCGCAGCTGGTGTGGCGCGCGCTCGTGTTCGGGCTCTGGCTGCGCGAGCTGCGGGCGTCGGCGAGCGTGCGGCGCACCCTCGCGCCCGCGGCCGTCGCGTGAGCGGCGCGATGGGCACGGCGCTCGCGCTGGTCGGCCGCATCCGCGGCGCGGAGTTCGCGCGTCGCGTCGCGCTGCTCTCGGGCGGCACGGCGGCGGGGCAGGCGATCGCGCTGGCGTTCACGCCCATCATCACGCGCCTGTACTCGCCGGCGGAGTACGGCGTGCTCGGCGTGTACATCTCGGTCCTCGGCATCCTGTCCGTCGCGGCGATGTTGCGCTTCGAGTTCGCGATCCCCGTCGCCGCGGACGAGCGCGAGTCGCGCGCGGTGCTGCGGCTGGCGCTCGGCGTGGCGCTCGTGACCAGCGCGCTCGCCGCGCTCGTGCTCCTCGTCGCCGACGGTCCCATCCTGCGCGCGGCGCCGAGCCTCGCCCCGATGGCGCCGTACCTGTGGATGATCCCGGTCGGGATGCTCGCGGCCGCGGGCTACCAGGCGCTCTCCTTCCGCGCGCTGCGCCGGCAGGAGATCGCCACGCTCTCGCGCACGCGCCTGACGCAGAGCCTCGGCATGACGCTCACGCAGGCACTGCTCGGCGTGCTGCACGCGGGGCCCGTGGGGCTGCTGCTGGGCTACGTGCTGGGGCAGAGCGGCGGGACGGCGACGCTCTGGCGCGGCGAGCGCGTCGCGCGGACCACCCCGACGCCCTCGCCGGTGGAGGTGCGCGCGGCCGCATCACGATTCGCTCGGTTCCCGCGCTACTCCGCACCCGCGGCGATGCTCGACTCGATGGCGGCCAACGTCCCGCTCGTGCTGTTCGCGGCGGCGTTCGGCACCGTGGTGGTGGGCTGGCTGTCGCTCGTGCAGCGCGTGCTCCTCGTGCCGCTCAACCTCGTCGGCGCGAGCACGACGCAGGTGGTGTTCGCGGAGCTGTCGCGGGCGCACCGCGAGGACCCGGCCTCGCTGCCCGCGCTCTTCGCGCGCCGCCTGCGGCAGATCGGGCTGCTCGCCGTCTCGCTGACGGCCGCCGTCGTCGTGGGCGGCACGACGCTCGTGCCCTTCCTGTTCGGGCGCGAGTGGGCGCCCGCCGGCTGGTGCGTCGCCGCGCTCGCGCCGGCCGCCCTGCTGGGGTTCGTCGCGCAGCCGTTCGGCGCCGTGCTCGACGTCCTGCAGCGGCAGGACCTCCACCTGCTGCGCGAGATCGTCAAGGCGACGGTGATGGGCGTCGCGATCGCGGTGGCGCTTCGCCTCGGGCTGGAGTGGCGCGACGCCGTGCTGGTGTACGGCGGCGCGCTCGCCGTGAACGCCGGATGGGCGCTCGCGGTGGCGCGCTACGCGCTCCGCAATCCGGGGCCGTCCGCGCCGGGCGTGGGGGCGACGTGAGCCGCATCGCGCGCCTGGTGATGCTCCGTCACCAGTACCTGTTCGAGTACCGGATGGAGCGCGGCGCCCCCGCCGTGGATCCGCTGCCCGCCGGCTACCATCTCGCGCTGCCCGCCGCGATCGCGGACGTCGGCGCGGCGCAGCTCGAAGGCGGCGAGGTCGAGGCGGCAATGCTCCGTGCGCGGTGCGCCGCGGGCGACGTGCTGGGCGTGATCTGGCACGGCGGGCGCGTCGCGCACCGGTCGCTCGTGCAGCGCGCGGGAGTCGCCCCCGTGGAGGGGCAGCTGCACGCCTTTCCCGTGGCATCGGACGAGGCCTACATCCGCAACTGCGAGACGGCGCGCGACCACTACGGGCGCGGGCTCTATCCCACCATGCTGCGCTCCATGCTCGCGATGCTGCACCGCGGTGGTGACTGCCGCCGCGCGCTGATCGCCTGCCGCACGGACAACGTGGCGTCCATCCGTGGCATCGAGAAGGCGGGATTCGTGCGCGTGGCGCGCGGCGTCACCGTCGGCGTGATGGGCGGCCGCCTGGGCGCGACGCGCTGGCGGCCGACGACGTCGCACCCCACCGCCGCCGGGGAGCGCGCATGACGGCGACCCTTCCGAGCGCCGGCGTCGACGTGGACGCGATCCCGCACGCGTACTCGCTCTTCCAGCAGCCGTGGTGGCTCGACGCCGTGGCGCCGGGCGCGTGGCGCGCCGCCGAGGTGCGTCGCGGCGACGAGCTGCTCGCGCGCATGCCGTACGTGATCGGCCGGCGGCACGGGCTGTCGACGCTCACGATGCCGGCGCTGACGCCGGTCCTGGGGCCGTGGGTCCGCGCGAGCGACGCGAAGTACAGCAACCGCCTCTCCGAGCAGCACGAGCTCCTGGAGGAGCTGCTGCTGCAGCTGCCGCCGGTGGATCTCTTCCGCCACGGCTTCGCGCCGGAGGTCGAGAACTGGCTGCCGTTCTACTGGCACGGCTGCGAGGCGACGCCCGCGTACACCTTCCGCATCGAGTCGCTGGAGGATCCCGACCAGGTGTGGGCGGGGTTCCGCGAGAGCGTGCGCCGCGAGATCCGGAAGGCGCAGAAGGTGGTCACCGTCCGTGACGACCTGCCGATCGAGCGCTTCTACGAGCTGCAGCAGTCGACCTTCGCGCGACAGGGGCTGCCCGTGCCGTTCGGACTCGACTACCTGCGCCGCATCGACGAGGCGGCGGTGCGGCGCGGCGCGCGTCGCATGCTGTTCGCGGAGGACGCGTCGGGGCGCACGCACGCCGCGGTCTACGTCGTGTGGGACGCGCGCGTCGCGTACTACCTGCTCGGCGGCGGGGACCCGGAGCTGCGCACGTCCGGCGCGCACAGCCTGCTCATGTGGGAGGCGATCCGCTTCGCCTCGGGCGTGTCGCGCTGCTTCGACTTCGAGGGCTCGATGCTGCGCCACGTCGAGCGGTTCGTGCGCGGCTTCGGCGGGCGCATGGTGCCGTACTACGTCGTGTCGCGCATGTCGGCGCGCATGCGCCTGATCGCGGAGGCGCGGCGCCTCGCGTCGGCCGTGCGCCGGCCCCGGAGCTCCACGTGAGCGCGACGACCGCACGCGCCACGCGCCCGCCGGACGCCGACGCGGTGGTCGCGCATCACGCCGCCGGAGTGCTGGGCCGCCCGGTGCGGGTCGAGGAGCTCGGCGACGCGCTCGCCGATCTCGCCTTCGACACGCTGTCGCGCGGGGAGGAGGTGCGCTCCCCGCGCCGCGACCGGTGGGGCAACTGGGACTGGAGCTTCTCGGACGCGCACCGGCGCGGGGAGCTCTTCGTGCCGTGGCTGGATCGGCGCCTCGGCGACGCGGTGGGCGGCTCGCCCACGGCGGCGCGCTGGCCCGGCGGCGCCCCGTTCGCGCTCTGCCTGACGCACGACGTCGACTCGGTCGCGCGGCACCACGTGCCGGTCGCGTCGGTGCGGGAGGCGGTGCGTCGGCTGTCGGGCGACGGCAGCACCGCGGCCCGCGTCGGCGAGCTGGCGCGCGTCTCGGCCAAGTTCGCGCTGCAGCGGCGCCGGCTCGGCGGCGGCACCGACCCGCGCTGGAGCTTCGAGCGGTGGCTGCGCGCGGAGGACGCGCACGGCTTCCACTCGACGTTCTTCACCTTCCCGTCGCACGTCGCGCGGCCGCACGCCTGCGATGCGAACTACCGCTACTCGGATCCCGTGCGGTTCGAGGGGCGCGCGATGCGATGCGACGCGATGTTCCGCGCGATCGCCGACGCGGGGTGGGAGATCGGCCTGCACGGGAGCTACCACTCGGCGACCGACGCGGAGATCCTGCGCGGCGAGCGCGAGGCGCTGGAGCGCGCGATCGAGCGGCCGGTGGTGAGCACCCGCCAGCACTACCTGCACTACGATCCCGCGCGCACGCCGGCCGTGCACGAGGCGGCGGGCTTCCGCGCCGACTCCACGCAGGGGTTCAACCGCTCGATCGGCTTCCGCGCCGGCACGGCGTTCCCGTACCGGTGCTGGGACTGGACGGCGTCGCGCGCCACCTCGGTGCTCGAGGTGCCGCAGCACGTGATGGACGGGGCGCTCTTCGCGCCCTTCTCGCTGGACTACGACGCGGACCTCGCGGTGCGCCACGTCGTGCAGGTGATGGACGAGGTGGAGCGGGTGGGCGGATGCCTGACGCTCAACTTCCACACGGACTACGTGGACGTGCCGACCTACTGGACGACGTACGAGCGACTGCTCGCCGAGGCCGCGCGCCGCGGCGCGTGGGGGTGCAGCGTGGGCGAGCTGCTGGACTGGTGGACCACGCGCGCGCCGCACGCCGCGGCGGCTGCGCACGCGGCGAGCGCCGACGGAGCGACGCCGTGAAGATCTGCTCCGTGATCGGCGCCCGCCCGCAGTTCGTGAAGGCCGGCGCCGTGAGTCGCGCGATCGTCGACGACGGCCGCATCGACGAGGTCCTGATCCACACGGGACAGCACTACGACTTCAACATGTCGGAGGTGTTCTTCCGCGAGTTCGCCCTCGCCGCGCCGCGCCACAACCTCGGCGTCGGCTCGGGCGCCCACGGCGCGCAGACCGGCCGCATGCTCGCGGGCCTCGAGGAGGTGTTCGAGCAGGAGCGGCCGGACGTCGTGCTCGTCTACGGCGACACGAACTCGACGCTCGCCGGCGCGCTCGCCGCCGCGAAGCTGCGCATCCCGATCGCGCACGTCGAGGCGGGGCTGCGCTCGTTCAACCGCGCGATGCCGGAGGAGATCAACCGCATCGTGGCGGACTCGGTCTCCGACCTGCTGTTCGCGCCGACCCGGACCGCCGTCGCGCAGCTCGAGCGCGAGGGGCAGGCGCGCGACCGCGTGGTGTGGACGGGCGACGTCATGTACGACGCCGCGCTCATGACCGCCGAGGTCGCGCGGAGCCGCAGCCGCGTCGTCGACGCGCTGGGGCTCGCCGACGGCACGTACTACCTGGCCACCGTGCACCGCGCCGAGAACACGGACGACCCGCGCCGGCTGCGCGCGATCGTCGACGCGCTGACGCTGGTGGCGGCCGAGCATCCCGTCGTGCTGCCGCTGCACCCGCGGACGCGCGCGGCCCTGGAACGCGAGGGGCTGCTGGAGCGCGCGACCGGCGTGCGCGTGATCGACCCCGTGGGCTTCGTCGACATGGTGCGCCTCGAGATGGGCGCGCTCGCGGTCGCGTCGGACTCGGGCGGCGTACAGAAGGAGGCGTTCTTCTACGGCGTGCCGTGCTACATCCTGCGCGACGAGACCGAGTGGGTGGAGCTGGTCGACGCGGGCTGGAACACGCTCGTGCCGCCCGGGGATCCGGAGGCCATGGCGGCCACGATGCTGCGGCGCGACGCGAGCCGGCGGCAGGACGTGCGGCCGTACGGCGACGGCAACGCGTCGCGTATCATCGTCGAGGAGCTGGCGCGCCGCTACGGCGCCTGAGTCATCCGCGCGGCAGCCGTCGGCGCGCGCTCACCCGTGCGCGCCGACGGCGTCCTCGAGCTGGAAGACCGAGTCCGCGCCCGGCGGCGCTCCCGCGGGCACCGGGCCCTGCCGGCGGCACACCTCGATGAGCGTCGGGTCGGCGCCGAGCTCCTGGAGGATGCGCACCACGCCCTGCAGCGCGCGCGGCTTGTCGGTCACCGCGAGCACCGTCAGCCAGACGATGCGCAGGTCGAGCCCGACCGAGGCGTGCTGGCCGTAGAGCAGCCCGAGGCGGCTCTTCCACGGGCGGATGACCTGGTTGTAACGCAGGTCCGCGTGCTCGGCGCCGGCCAGGATCGCGCCCTCGTCGGAGAAGACGATCGACGACAGGTCGGTGATCCCGGGCTTCATGTCGAGGAGGCGCATCTCCTCGGGCGTGTAGAGGTCGACGCCCCACGCGCGCGTGTTCGGCCGCGGGCCGACGACGCTCATGTCGCCCTTCCAGACGTTCAGGAACTGCGAGAGCTCGTCGATCTTCCAGCGGCGGATGAAGTGGCCGAGCGGGGTGATGCGCCGGTCGCCCGAGCTCGTCGAGTTCACCCCCGACTTGTCGGCGTTCACGATCATCGACCGGATCTTCATCATCGTGAACTCGCGCCCGCCGCGGCCGACGCGCGGCGCCTTGTACAGCGGGTGGTGCCGGTCCTGGCGCCACACGAGGAACATGAGCACGAGCAGGAGCGGCCCGGTCGCGACGAGCACGAGGGAGGAGAACACCAGGTCGAACAGCCGCTTCCGCACGATCGTCTCGCCGACACGCTGGGCCCGCAGGCCGTGGATGGACGCGCGGGACGCGCCGTCGGGAGTGGTCCGACGGCGCGTCCTCGCCACGCGAAGCCTAGGCCGCGCCGAGACGCGTTGTCAACCATGCGTCCCAGGCGTGATCTGGCTCACGGGCGGACCCGTTGAGTGCGATGCAATGATGGGGTAGGTTCCGCGGGCTACACCCACGTTCCCGCCGCCATCTCGCACGTCCCGTGAAGAAATTCCGCACCGCCGCCGAGCAAGAGGTCGGTCCGAACATCGCGCGCATCTTCGAGGCGTGCCCGGATCCGGTCGACATCAAGCTCGAGAACTTCCCGAAGTACGTCCGGCGCCAGCACCTCAAGCGGTTCCTGGCGATGTACGAGATCTTCAAGCTCGTGCTGCCGGTGAAGGGATCGGTCGTGGAGTGCGGGGTGTTCAAGGGCTTCGGCACCATGACGTGGGCGAAGCTGAGCGCGATGCTCGAGCCCGAGAACCTGACGCGCCGCATCTACGCCTTCGACACGTTCGCCGGCTTCCCGAGCGTCCACGAGAAGGACCGCACGGCGGTCGCGGACGTGACCACCGGCGGGCTGTTCGCCGACTCCCATGACGAGCTGCAGGCGCTCATCACGGAGTACGACCGCGACCGGTTCCTCGGGCACATCGACAAGGTGCACCTGATCAAGGGCGACGTCGTCCAGACGATCCCGCCCTTCCTGGCGCAGCACCCGCACCTCGTCGTCAGCCTGCTCTTCCTGGACATGGACCTGTACGAGCCCACGAAGGCGGCGCTGGAGCACTTCCTCCCGCGCATGCCGAAGGGGGCGGTCCTCGCCTTCGACGAGCTCGACAACCCGATGTGGCCCGGCGAGACGCTCGCCCTCATCGAGCAGATGGGGATGGGGCGCCTCCGCCTCGAGCGGCTCCCCTGGGACCCGTACATCGCGTACGCCGTCCTCGACTAATTGGGCGCCGGCCCGGTTCACGCTCCACCCGATCCTCGTCCCACCTCTGTCCTCGCACCGATGTCCATGCTGGAGACCCCCGCCGCCGCGACGCGCACGATCCCGTTCTTCAACTACCGGGGCGCGTTCACGGCGAACGAGAAGGAGTACCTCGAGATGATCTCGGGGATCATCCGCCGCGGCGCGTTCATCCAGCAGCAGGACCTGGTGGACTTCGAGCGCCACCTGGCCGAGTACCTCGGGGTGAAGCACGCGATCGGCGTCGGCAACGCGACCGACGGGCTCATCATGGCCTGCCGCGCCGCCGGCATCGGCCCCGGCGACGAGGTGATCTTCCCCTCGCACACGATGGTCGCCTCGCCCGCCTCGGCCGCCCACTGCGGCGCCAAGCCGGTGCCGGTCGACATGGGCGACGACCACCTGATCGACCCGGCCGCCATCGAGGCCGCGATCACGCCGCGCACGAAGGCGATCATGCCCGTGCACCTGAACGGGCGCACCTGCGCGATGGATCCCATCCTCGAGATCGCCCGCAAGCACGGCCTCCTGATCATCGAGGACGCGGCGCAGGCCCTCGGCTCGACGTACAAGGGGAAGTACGCCGGGACCTTCGGCGTGGCCGCGGCGATCAGCTTCTACCCGGCCAAGATCCTCGGCTGCTTCGGCGACGGCGGCGCGGTCATCACGAACGACGACGAGGTCGCGCGCCAGGTGCGCCTCCTGCGCGACCACGGCCGCAACGAGGAGGGCGAGGTCGAGGTGTGGGGGCTGAACTCGCGCCTGGACAACCTCCAGGCGGCGGTGCTCGACTTCCAGTTCAAGGACTACGACGCCGTGATCGTGGCGCGCCGGCGCGCCCTGGCCGCGCTGTACGACGCCCGCCTGCGCGACCTGCCGCAGCTGGTCCTGCCGGCCGCGCCGGGCGCCGACCCGGATCACCACGACGTCTTCCAGAACTACGAGATCGAGGCCGACCAGCGCGACGAGCTGCGCGCGTTCCTCAAGGAGCGCGGCATCGGCACGCTCATCCAGTGGGGCGGGAAGGCCGTGCACCAGTTCGAGAAGCTCGGCTACGCCGGCGTCTCGCTCCCGCGTACCGAGCGCTTCTTCGAGCGCTGCCTCATGCTCCCGATGAACATGATGGTCAGCGACGACGACGCCGAGTACGTGGCGGCCACCATCCGCGAGTTCTACGGGCGGGCATGACGACGGCGGCCTTTCCGGGCGCGCAGTCGGACGCGGCCGTGCTGTCCAGCGAGGAGCTGGCGCGGCGCATCCGGCGGCATGCCCTGCGCATGACGAGCAGCGGCGGCAGCTCGCACATCGGGGCGATCTTCTCGATGGCGGACATCGTGGCCGTCCTGTACGGCTACGCGCTGCGCGTCGACCCGGCGCGCCCGGACTGGCCCGACCGCGACCGCTTCATCCTCAGCAAGGGGCACGCGGGCGCCGGCGTCTACGCCGCGCTCGCCGAGCGGGGCTTCTTCCCGGTCGAGTGGCTGGAGCGCCACTACCAGGACGGCTCGGACCTGAGCGGCCACGTCTCGCACAAGGGCATCCCGGGCGTCGAGCTGTCCACGGGATCGCTCGGCCATGGCCTCCCGGTCGCGACCGGGATGGCGCTCGCGGGCAAGCTCGACGGCCGCGGCCACCGGGTCGTCGCCCTGCTCAGCGACGGCGAGTGCGACGAGGGCTCGAACTGGGAGGCGATCCTGTTCGCCGCCCACCACGGGCTGGAGAACCTCGTGGTGATCGTCGACTACAACAAGATCCAGAGCCTCGCGCCCGTGGCCGAGACGCTGGCGCTGGAGCCGTTCGCCGACAAGTGGCGCGCCTTCGGGTGGTCGGTCGTCGATGTGGACGGCCACGACCACGCGGCGCTGCGCGCGGCCTGGGACGCGCTCCCTGCGACCGCCGGCCGGCCGACCTGCATCCTGGCGCACACGGTGAAGGGGAAGGGCGTCTCGTTCATGGAGCACTCGGTGCTCTGGCACTACCGCACGGCGCGCGGCGAGGAGTTCGACGCGGCGCTGGCGGAGCTCGAGCGCGTCGCTTCTGGCGAGGGGGAGCTGCACGGATGAGGGACGCCTTCATCGCGCAGCTGACGCGCCTCGCCGAGCGCGACCCGCGCATCATGCTGGTCACCGGGGACCTCGGCTTCGGCGTGCTGACCGACTACGCCAAGCGCTTCCCCCGCCAGTACCTGAACGCCGGCGTCGCCGAGCAGAACATGACCGGGCTGGCGACGGGGCTGGCGATGGAGGGGCGGATCGTCTTCACCTACTCGATCGCCAACTTCCCGACGCTGCGCTGCCTGGAGCAGATCCGCAACGACGCCTGCTACCACGGCGCCTCGGTGAAGGTGGTCGCGGTCGGCGGAGGGTTCAGCTACGGCGCCCTCGGCACCTCGCACCACGCGACCGAGGACATCGCCATCCTGCGCAGCCTCCCCGACATGACGGTCGTCTGCCCGGGCGACGACTGGGAGGCCACGGAGGCGACGACCGCGATCGCCGATCTGCCAGGGACCGCCTACCTGCGACTGGACCGCGCGGGCGCCGGCGGCGTGCCGCGCGAGGGCGAGCGGTTCGTGCTCGGCCGCAGCCGCGTCATGCGCGAGGGGCAGGATGTGACCCTGATCGCGACGGGAGGTATCCTCGGTGTGGCCATGCGCGCCGCCGAGTCGCTCGCGCTCGATGGGATCTCCTGCCGCGTCCTCAGCATGCACACCGTCAAGCCGCTCGACGAGGAGGCCGTGCTGGCCGCCGCGCGCGAGACCGGTGGGATCGTGACGATCGAGGAGCACACGGTCGTGGGCGGCCTGGGTGGCGCCGTGGCCGAGTGCTGCCTGGAGGGCGGGGCGGCGCCGCGGCGCTTCACGCGCGTCGGGCTGCGCGCCGGCTTCTCGTCGATCGTCGGCTCGCAGGACTACCTGCGCGCGCGCTACGGCCTCGACGCGGAGGCCGTGGTGGCCACCGTGCGGCAGCTGCTCGGCACCCGTCCCTCGGATCGACCGCTGGAGCGGGCCGGGGCGTGACGGCCGTCACCTCGCGTGGCGCGCGGGTGCACGAGCGTTGCGCCGGGCAGGCCGGTCACGGACTATGGTTCGGGTGGGGCGCCGCGCGCGAGACGCATGGCGCGCCCGCTGCTCCGGGCGCAGCACGCGCGGCCGACGGTGGCCGCGCCGCTCGTGGCGAGGACGCGTCTGCTCATTCGGCGCGCGCTCTGACGCCTGTCGGTCACGTTCGTTCAGTCCCTCGTTGATGCTCGGGCACCTCCGGAATCGCTACCTGCTCGCCGTCGACGCGCTGGCCCTGCCCAGCGCGGCGCTGCTCGCGTACATGGTGCGCTTCGAGGGGCTGGACTGGCCGGCGGTCCACGTGCAGAGCGCGTGGCTCTTCCTCCTGCTGGCGATCCCGGCCAAGCTCGCGGTCCTGTGGGCGCTCGGGCTGTACACGCGCATGTGGCGGTACGCGAGCACGCCGGACCTCGAGGTGCTGGCGACGACCGCCTTCGGCTCGGCGATCGTCGGGATCGTGGTGGGGCTCGGCCTGGTCCCGGCGATCATGCCGGACGTGGGTCGCGTGCCCATCTCGGTCGTCGCCCTGGACGCGCTCCTCGGCAGCTTCTTCATCGCCGCGCCGCGCCTGTACGTGCGCGTCCGCGTGCGGCGGCGCCGCCCGTCCGAGGCCGCGCGCCGCGTGCTGATCGCGGGCGCCGGCGCTGGCGGCTCGATGATCGTGCGCGAGCTGCTCGACAATCCCCAGCTCAAGCTCGTCCCGGTCGCCTTCCTCGACGACGATCCGGCCAAGCGCGGGCGCGGCCTGCACGGCATCCCGATCGTCGGCACGCTCGCGGACCTCGCGAAGGTCGGCGAGCTCATGGGGATCGACGCCGTCGTGATCGCCATGCCATCGGCGCCGGGCGACGTCGTGCGGCGGGTCGTGCAGGCGGCGGCCGACGCCGGGATCCCCACGCGCATGGTCCCCGGGCTGTTCGAGCTGATCGACGGCCGCAAGTCGGTCACGGGGCTGCGCGAGGTCAACATCGAGGACCTGCTGCGCCGCGAGCCGGTGCGCACGGACCTCCAGCAGGTGCGCGAGCTGGCGGAGGGGAAGACGGTCCTCGTGACGGGCGCCGGCGGATCGATCGGCAGCGAGCTGTGCCGCCAGCTCGCCCGGCTGGGGCCGGCGCGGATCATCGCGGTCGGGCGCGGCGAGAACTCGATCTTCGAGCTGATCCAGGATCTCTCGCGCCTCGCGCCCGAGGTCCCGGTGGTGCCGGTGATCGCCGACGTGCGCGACGTCGAGCGCATGGACCGCCTCTTCCGGCAGTACGCGCCGTCGACGGTCTTCCACGCGGCCGCGCACAAGCACGTGCCGCTGATGGAGGCGAACGTCGCCGAGGCGCTGCTGAACAACGTGTACGGCACGCAGGTCATCGCCGAGCTGTCGTACCGCCACGGCGCCGACCGCTTCGTGCTGATCTCGAGCGACAAGGCGGTGCGCCCGTCGAGCGTGATGGGCGCGACCAAGCGGCTGGCCGAGGGCGTCGTGCAGCGCTTCGCGGGCACACCGGGGCGGCACTTCGTCTCGGTGCGCTTCGGCAACGTGCTGGGGAGCCGCGGCTCGGTGATCCCGACCTTCCTGCGGCAGATCCAGGCGGGCGGGCCGGTGACGATCACGCACCGCGACATGCGCCGCTACTTCATGACGATCCCCGAGGCGGTGCAGCTCGTCCTGCAGGCCGGCGTGCTGTCGGAGGGGAGCGAGGTGTTCGTCCTCGACATGGGCGAGCCGGTACTGATCTACGACCTGGCGCGCGACGTCATCCGCCTCTCGGGGCTCGAGGAGGGGACCGACATCGAGATCCGCGAGACGGGCATCCGCCCCGGCGAGAAGCTGTACGAGGAGCTGTTCTTCGACGCCGAGCACGCGACCCCGACGGCGCACCCGAAGGTGCTGCGGGCGAAGAACGCCGAGCTGCCGCTCCCGAACGGGACGACGTTCGACGAGCTGTTCGCGCTCGCCGCGTCGGGCGCGAGCAACGACGAGGTGCGCGCCGCGATCAAGGAGCTCGTGCCGGAGTTCACGGGTGCGGGCACGGCCCCGCCAACGCGGGCGCTCACCGCGCGCGAGGCGCCGTCGAACGGCCGCGCCTCGCGCCGCTCGTCGGACGTGCGCCCCCGCCTCGCGAAGCCCGCTGCGGCCGCCGCGGCGGTGACCGACCCGGCTGCGGGCGTGGCCGCGTCGGCGGGCGGCGCGGGTGGACCCTCCGGCGTCGAGCTGTGAGGGTCGCGGTCGTCCACGAGTGGCTCGTCACGTACGCCGGGTCCGAGCGAGTCCTCGAGCAGATCCTCGCGATCTTCCCGGACGCCGACCTGTTCGCCGTCTGTGACTTCGTCCCGCCCGCCGAGCGGCACTTCCTCGGCGGGCGCACGGTGCGGACGACGTTCGTGCAGCGCCTCCCGCTCGCGCGCACGCGCCATCGCGGCTGGCTGCCGATCATGCCGTTCGCGATCGAGCAGCTCGACATGTCGGGCTACGACGTCGTCATCTCCAGCAGCCACGCGGTCGCCAAGGGCGTCATCACCGGCCCGGACCAGCTGCACCTCTGCCTCTGCTACTCCCCGCTGCGCTACGCGTGGGACCTGCAGAGCGAGTACCTGCAGCAGGCGGGGCTCGGCTGGGGGCCGCGCGGGCTGGCGGCGCGCTGGCTGCTGCACCGGCTCCGCGACTGGGACGTGCGTTCGTCGCACGGCGTGGACGACTACGTCGCGATCTCGGACTTCGTGCGGCGGCGCATCGCCAAGGCGTACCGGCGCGACGCGGCGGTGATCTACCCGCCGGTGGACGTCGAGCGGTTCACGCCCGAGGGGCCGCGCGACTCGTACTACCTGACGGCGTCGCGCATGGTGCCGTACAAGCGCGTCGACATGATCGTCGAGGCGTTCCGCGACATGCCCGACCGGCGGCTGATCGTCGTCGGCGACGGGCCGCAGATGCGGGCGGTCCGCGCGGCCGCCGGGCCGAACGTGACGCTGCTCGGCCACCAGCCGTTCGCCGAGCTGCTGCGGCTGCTGCGCGGGGCGCGCGCGTTCCTCTTCGCGGCGATCGAGGACTTCGGGATCGCGCCGCTGGAGGCGCAGGCCTGCGGGACGCCGGTGATCGCCTTCCGGGGCGGCGCGCTCCCGGAGACCGTGCCCGGCCTCGACGCGGAGGCGCCGTGCGGCGTGCTCTTCGACGAGCAGACCCCCGCCGGCGTGCGCCGGGGGATCGAGGCGTTCGAACGCCATGCGGAGCGCATCACCGCCGAGGCCTGCCGGGCGAACGCCATGCGCTTCGCGCCCGAGGTCTTCCGCGAGGCGTTCGCCGAGCGCGTCGCCGAGCAGTGGGCCGCGTTCCAGGGAGCGCGACTGGGGGCGCCGGGATCGTCCGCTCGGTCGGGCGACGGCGGCGCGGTCGGGTCGCGCGCCGGACTGCTGGTCGGCCGCTAGGCGGTCAGTAGGCGCCGCGGCGCTGCAGGACGACGCCGATCGTGCGCGCGAGGATCGCCAGGTCGCCGCGGATCGTCCACGAGCGCGCGTAGCCGAGCTCGATCGCGGCGCGCTCCGGATAGCCGATGCGGCTGCGGCCGCGCACCGCCCACGCGCCGGTGATGCCCGGACGGACCGAGAGCAGCACGTCGCGCGTCGAGGCGTAGTGGGCGAGCTCGGCCGAGACGACCGGGCGCGGCCCGACGAGCGACATGTCCCCGCGCAGCACGTTGTAGAACTGCGGGAGCTCGTCCAGGCTCGTCGTGCGCAGGAAGCGGCCGAGCGCCGTGATGCGGTCGTCCGCGTGCGCCGGGAGCTTGAAGTGGTTGCGCTCGTACTCGCCGCGCAGCGCCTCGTCGGCCGCCAGCCGGTGCTCGGCGTCGACGCACATCGTCCGCAGCTTGTAGCAGCGGAAGAGCCGTCCGCCGCGCCCGATGCGGGTCTGCGCGAAGAGAACGGGCCCCGGCGAGTGTATCTTGATGGCGATCGCGAGGATCAGCATCACCGGGAGCGCGAGCAGGAGGCCCACCGTCGCGCCGACGACGTCGATCAGGCGCTTCGTCGCCAGGCTCGCCCGCGAGGGGCGCCGCAGCGGGACGATCGGCGTCTCGGGCCGCGGGCGGCGGCGGGTCCGGGCGCGGGTCGCGAGGCCGCCCTCCATCGGGACGTCCGGCCGGCCGCCGATCTCGGGCGGATGAGGCGGGCGGACGGGCGACGGCGCAACGCGACCAGGACTATGCATGCTCCACGCTGAGGGAGGACCGAGGCGCGCGCGGAGCGACGCCGGATTGAACGGGCAACGTAATTTGCGCCGGGGCTCGGGACCAGCCGTAAGCCGGTCGGGGGCCATAGCTTTCCTGCGCTCCATACCAGCGCGATGTGTCGCGCGTCACTTCCGGATCGGTGCTGGCACGACGCGCGTGCCCGCTGGCTTGCTTCAATTCAAATGGCCGGGTTAGGATCGAGTATGCGACCAACACACCACGCCCCACGTGCGGGCCGGCGCGCGCGCGCCCTCGCCGCCGCGCTGGGGATCGTCACGTGTCTGTGGGGGGCCGCCTCGCACGCGCTGACCCAGACGCCCGCGGCCGCCGCGCGCCCCGACTCCGCGACGGCCCGCGCGGCGCACGACTCGGCAGGCGGCGTCGCGCCGGGCGACCGCCTGATCCTGCGCGTCTGGCGCGAGCCGTCGTGGAGCGACTCGATCGTCGTCAGCCCGACGGGCACCATCGTGCTGCCGCGCGTCGGCGTCTTCCGGGCGGCGGGGCTCACGCCCGTCGCGCTCACCGATTCCATCCGCACGCGCCTCGCGGTCTACCTGCGCGAGCCGGTCATCGACCTGGTCGTGCTGCGGCGCGTGGCGGTCCTCGGCTCGGTGAAGAAGCCGGGCGTCTACTTCGTCGATCCGGTGACCACGCTGCGCGAGGTGGTGGCGCAGGCGGCCGGCGCCGACGAGGAGGGTGACCTCAACCGCATCGAGGTCGTGCGCGACGGCGAGCGGCGGCGCGTCGGCAAGTGGCGCGACGTCGCCGAGTCGACCGCGCCGATCCGGTCGGGCGACCAGGTCATCGTCGGCAAGCGGCCCTGGTTCTCGCGCAACATGGCGACGGCCATCTCGTCGATCGCGGTCGCCGCCTCGGTGCTCGTGACGGCCTTCCGCCGATGAGCGCGCGCCCGTCGCCCGCGGCGACCGCCGACGATCGGGACGCCGCCGACCTGATCGACCTCGCCGACGCCGGGCAGATCCTCCGCCGGCGCTGGCACCACGTCGTGCTCGCGATGCTGCTGGGCACCGCGGCGGCGGTCGCCGTCGTGCTCTGGGCCCCGCGCCGCTTCGACGGCGCCGCGTCGATCGTCGTGCGCAGCGCGCCGGACGCCGGCTCGTCGCTGCTCGGCCGCCTCGGCCTGCCCGCCGAGCTGGCACCCGCGGGGCTCGGGGGGGCACTCAAGTCGCCGCTCGAGACCGAGCTGCAGATCCTCGAGAGCCGCGCGGTGCTCGGCGCGGTGAGCGACTCGCTCGGGCTGCAGGTGCGCGTGCTCTCGCCGCGCGGCTACGCCCCGTCGCAGCTGCTGCGTCCCGCCCGCTACGACGGGGCGTTCCGCCGCAAGAAGATCACCTTCGAGCGCGTCGCCGACGGCTACCAGGTGCGCGGCCCAGGCATCGAGGGCGTCGTCACGCCCGCGCGGCCGCTCGACACGCCGGTCGGGCGCCTGACGCTCGCCGCGGGCGCGCTGCCGCAGAAGTTCACGATCCAGCTGCTCGACCGCGAGGACGCGCTCAAGCGGCTCGCCGAGCAGCTCGACATCGGCAAGGCCGGCGGCGAGGTGGTGGCGGTCGGCTACGGCGCGTCGGACTCGCTGTCCGCCGCGCAGGTGCCGAACGCGATCGTGAGCGCGTATCTCGCGCGGCGCCGCACCTCCGACCGCACGGTGAACGCCTATCGCGCCGACTTCCTCGCGGCGCAGCTCGACAGCGTGAACCGCCAACTCGCCGACGCCGAGGGCGCGCTCCGCGGCTTCCAGGAGGGCGCGGGCGGCGTCATCGATCCCGAGCTGGTGGGCAAGATCGAGTACGAGGGCGCGAGCCGCGTGCGCGAGTCGCTGGCCGCGAACGAGGTCGAGTCGGCGGCGCTGGACTCGCTGCTGACGCAGGTCGCCGACGGCCGCGCCTCGGCGCGCCAGCTCGCCGGCTATCCCACGCTCCTGCGCAGCCCGGCGATCAACGAGATCGTCGCGCAGCTCGCGCGCAACGAGGCGGATCGCACGCGGCTGATGGAGCGCCGCAACCCGATCGATCCCGAGATCGTCGCGCTCGACTCGAGCATCAAGGGGCTGGAGCAGCAGCTCGTGCCGATCGGGCGCGCGTACGCCTACTCGCTCGAGCGGCAGCGAAGCGAGCTGCGGTCGCAGACGCGCGCCTTCGACGCCGCGATCGCGCGACTGCCCGGGGCCGCGCAGTCGTACGTGCGCCTGCAGCGCGACGTGCGCCGCCTGGGCACGACGTCGCTCGCGCTGCAGTCGCAGCTCCTGGACGCGCGGCTGGCCGCGGTCGGCGAGGGCGGGGAGACCCGCCCGCTCGACGTGGCGACGGTGCCGAAGAAGGTGAGCTTCCCGAAGCCGATCCCGACGCTGCTCGCCGGCTTCGGCGGTGGGCTGGTGGGCGGGGTGCTGCTCGTGCTCGTGGCGGGCTTCCTGTCGCCGCGCGCCACGGGGCTGGAGGAGGTCTCGCGCGCCGCCGGGCTGCCGGCCGCCGCGCTGGGCCGCGGCTCGCCGATGTTCCTCGCGGTCGCGCACGCCGACGAGGGGCTCGCCGTCGCGCCGCTGCACGCGGGGCTCGACGCGGCCGCGGTCGCGCGCTGGCTCACGCCGGCGCGCACGAACGGCGTGGTGCACGAGCCGGCGTTCGCGCGCCGCGAGCTCGCGCGCTCGCTCGTCGGCGGCGGCGACGGTGACGCGTTCCTCCCGGACGCGGGCGCCGGCCGCTCGACCAACGGCTCGCACGGCGTCGACGTGCTGCCGCCGCTCTCGTCGCCCGATGGGATGGCGGCGCTCGGGCCGGGCCGCCGCGTCGCCCTGGTGGTGCCGGACGGCGCCTCGCGCCGCGAGATCACCGACGCCGTGACGGCCATCCGGGTCCGCGGCGCCGAGCCGGTGGCGGTCGTCGTCGCGTGAGCGCCGGCGCGGGACCGGTCGCGCTCGCGCCGGGCAGCCCTCGATTCACGGCGGACCCGTGGCGCGCGCGCGCCCAGCTCCGCCTCGTGGGCGTGCTGCGCGGGGCGCTGCTGGTGCTGCTCGCGGGAAACCTGGTGCGGCTGCCGGCGTTGACGTCGGGTGCGCGCGAGGCCCCGGTGTCGCTGAACGATCTGGCGGTGCTGACGGCGCTCGCGTGCGGCGCGTTCGCGATGCTCCGCGCGCGCCGACTGCTGCTCGACGGCGTCGCGCGCTGGGCGCTGCTCTTCGCGTGCGTCGGCGGGCTGTCGGCCGTGCTGGCGATCCCGCGCTTTGGCCTCACGCCCACCGAGGTGCTGTTCAGCCTCGCGTACCTCGCTCGCTGGCTGCTCTACTTCTGCATCTACGTCGTGGCGATCAACGGGCTGCGGCGCGGGGACGCGGTGCCGCTGGCCGGCGCGATCGAGTGGGTGGTGATGATCTTCGCGGCGTTCGGGATCGTGCAGTCGATCTTCCTCCCGGGCTTCGCGCAGCTCGTCTACCCGGACGCCGCGCTGTTCGTCGACTGGGATCCGCAGGGGCGCCGCCTGGTGTCGACCTTCCTCGACCCGAACTTCGCCGGCGCGTTCATCGTCATGGGCTTCGTGCTCGCGCTGGCGCGCCTGTCGTGCGGCGCGCGCGGGGTGGCGCCGCGGCTCTGGCTGTTCGTGGTGGCGCTCGTCTTCACCGCCTCGCGCAGCTCGATGCTCGCCGCAGCGGCCGGGGCGGTGACGGTCGCGATCGGTGTCGGGGTATCGCGAAAGGTGATCCGACTCTCGCTCGCGTTCGGCGTACTCGCGCTCCTGGCCTCGCCGGCCCTCCTCTCGTTCGCCTCGACCTACGGCAAGCTCGGGATCGACGCGTCGGCGCTGCAGCGCGTCGTCGCCTGGGCGCGCGCCATCCAGGTGATCGGCGACAACCCGATCATCGGCGTCGGCTTCAACACGTACGGCTTCGTGCAGCGCGCCTACGGCGGCGTCGAGGCGAGCCGCGCCGCCTTCTCGTACTCGCTCGACGGCGGGCTCCTGTTCATCGCCGTGATGACGGGGCTGGTGGGCGTCGCGCTCTACGTCGGCATGCTGCGGCGGATGGCGCGATCGGCGCGGCGCGTCTGGCGCAGCCCGGCCGCGCTGCCGGCGGAGCGCGCGCTCGCCATCGGCGCGGTGGCGGCGACGATCGCGCTCGTGGTGCACAGCGCGTTCGTCAACAGCCTGCTGCACCCGTTCCTCATGGAGCCGCTCTGGCTTCTGTGGGCGGCGGTCGCCGTGCTCGCGCGCGGCATCGTGAGCGCGCGGGCCGCGGCGCCGTCGACGGCGCCGACCGCGGAGCCGATCTCGTGAGCGGCGCCGCGTACGGCATCGCGCCGGGCGCGCTGGTGGTCGATGCGCGCGCGCTGCACGCGTCCGGCATCGGCCGCTACCTGCGCGAGCTGCTCGGCGCGTGGCTCGCCATGCCCCCCTTCGAGCGCCTCGTGCTCCTCGGCGACCCGGACGCGCTGGGTGCGTTCGTCGACGAGGCGGCGCCCCGGGATCGCGATCGCGTGGTCGTCGCGGCGCACGGGGGAGCGACGTACGGCCCCGCGGCCCAGCTGTCGTGGGCGCGGCTCGCGGCCTCGCATCCGGCGGTGCGCGACGCGCGCGCGGCGTTCTTCCCGCACTGGGACGCGCCGCTCGTCCGCATGCCGCGCCGCGCGGTCGTCACGGTGCACGACCTCACGCACTTCCGCGTGCCCGACGCCTTCCCGCGCTCCAAGCGCATGATCGCCGCGCCGATCCTGCGCCGCGTCGTGTCGACGGCCGCCCGTATCGTGTGCGTGTCGCGCGCCACCGCGAGCGATCTCGCCGAGCGGTTCCCGCACGTGCGCGAGCGACTCGCGGTCGTGCCGAACGGCGTGAGCGAGTGCTTCCGCGGCGAGCCGCGCGAGCTGCCCCCGACGGGCCGCTACCTGCTCTGCGTGGGGAACCAGAAGCCGCACAAGAACCTCGCGACGGCGATCGGCGTGCTCGCCGCCCTGCACGCGCGCGGTGCGACCGACCTGCGCCTGCTCGTCGCCGGCGGCCAGTTCGGCGAGTCGGATCGCGCGAGCGTGCTCGCACGGCGTGCCGGGCTCGGTGACGCGGTCGTCGAGCTGGGCGAGGTGGACGACGACGCGCTGCACGCGCTGTATGCCGGCTGCGCGGCGCTCCTCTTTCCGTCGCGGTACGAGGGCTTCGGGCTGCCGCTGGTCGAGGCGATGGCGGCCGGCGCGCCGGTCGTCGCGTCGTCCACTCCCGCCGTCGCCGAGGTGGTGGGCGACGCGGCGCCGGTGTTCGCGCCGGACGACGTGGGCGGCATGACGCACGCCGTCGAGCAGCTGCTCGCGTCGCGCACGACGCGTGCGGCGTGGATCGCACGCGGGCGCGCCCGGGCCGCCGAGTTCTCGTGGGCGGCCACCGCGCGGCGCACCGCCGCGGAGTTGCAGCGGGCCGCGCAGGCGGCGGACGGGCCGACGGCGGCCCGCGTCGCGAGCACGTCGTCTCCTGCGGAGCCGGCCGCGGCTCCCGCCAGCTTCACGGGGCCATGACCCAGTCCGTCGCTCGACCCGATGCTCCCCCTCGCGTGCGGCGCACGGCGCCGCACGTCGTGGTGGTGATCCTCAACTGGTGCGGCGAGGAGGACACCGCGGCCTGCGTGCGGTCGGCGCTCGCGTCCGACTATCCCCGCGCCACGGTGCTGCTCGTCGACAACGGGTCGCCCGACGGGTCCGGCGCGCGCCTGCGCGACGCCTTCCCGGACGTGCCGTACCTGCAGACGGGCGCGAACCTCGGCTACACCGGCGGCAACAACCGCGGCTTCGAGTGGGCGCTCGCGCAGGGCGCGGACTACGTGGTCGTGCTCAACAACGACACGGAGCTCGATCCGCACTGCCTGTCGTGGATGGTGCGCGCCGCGGAGTCCGACCCGACCATCGGCGGCGTGGCGCCGCACATCCTCGTGCACGGCGGCGACGTCGTGTGGTACGCGGGCGGCGACCTGTCCGAGGCGCGCGGCGCGGGGCTGCACCGACTCGACCCGCGTCCGGCGAGCCCGGACGACGCGTCGCTGCAGGCGATCTCGTTCATGACGGGGTGCTGCTTCCTGCTCACGCGTCGTGCGCTCGAAGCGGTGGACGGCTTCGAGGAGAGCTTCTTCGCGTACAACGAGGACACGGACCTCAGCTGGCGGCTCGCGCAGGCGGGCTTCCGCATGGTGTACGAGCCGCGCGCGTTGCTGACGCACAAGGTCGGCGATCGGCCGGAGGAGCCGTCGCCGTTCCAGATCGTGCAGCGCGACCGCAATCGTCGGCGCTTCGTGCGCCTGCGCTTCGGGACCGCCGCGCGGGCGCGCTTCGCGGCCTGGTTCTATCCCACGCGCCTCGTGCACCTGGGTCGGTACGCCGCACGGCGCGACTGGGCGCGCTGCCGCGCCGTGTGGCACGGCATGATCCGATGATCCCGCGCCCGCTCAGCCTCGCGGCCCTCGGCGCCGCGGCGCTGCTGACGATGGGCTGCGATCCGTGCGGTGGCGTGCCGGAGTGCCGCAGCGAGTCCCGCGTCAGCTATACCGGCCGGGTCATCGCGTACGAGACCGGGCGCGGCGTGCCGGGCGTGACGGTCGTGTTCAGGCGCGCCGGCGGCGCCGAGCTGCCGACCGACTCGCTCGTGGCGCGCACCGACGAGGAGGGACGCTTCCGCTTCGTCTCCGAGGCGCGCGGCGCCGGGGACGTGCTCGGGGCCGTGCACGTGCGGCCGCCGTCGGCGGAGATCCCGCCCTACACGATCCCCGACGTGCGCCTCACCGTGTCGGGGGTGCGCGGCGCGGGCGGCAGCTTCGATGCGTTCACCCTGCGCCCGTACGTGCAGTGGGTGGGCGCGGTGCGCACGCGGCGCGAGACCGCCAACACCTCGTTTGCCTTCGCGCACTTCAAGCGCACGGGGGGCGCGCGGCTCCTCGCCGGCGATTCGCTGACGGTCAGCCTGGACGTGAACGGCTTCTTCCTGATCGAGGCGCTCGCGCTCGACACCGGGACCGTTCTCGGTGACGTCGTGTTCACGAGCGACTCGCTCCCGCGCGCGTACCGCGTGGAGGGGCTGCGCCTCCCCGTGCGCGTGATCGACCGCCGGCCCTCGCTCGACCGCGTGCTGACGATCGGCAGCTCGCTCGAGTACGCGATCGAGCTGCGCTACCGCAACGGCCAGACGCCGGTCGCGAACGCGGACGTCGAGTTCCGGCGCACGGGCGGGATCCCGCTCGTCACGCCGCTCGTGACGGGGCGGACCAACGCCGACGGGCGCGTGCGCCTGGTGCCGCGCCCCTCGAGCGAGGCGCCCGGCGTGCTGGTCGGCGACCTGACGGTGCGCGGCGCCGACGGGCTCCGGCAGCCGTTCACCGTGCGCGGCGTGCGCCTGGCGACGTTCGACTCGGACGAGCTGCGCTTCGGGGGCGTGTACCTGGTGGGCTTCGTGGCGCAGGCCGCGGGGGAGCTGGTCTTCCGCGGCACGCGCTCCGCGCTCGCGAACGCCGAGGTGCAGTTCACGCGCACGGGCGGGCTCCCGACGACGCCGGGCGTCGTCACCACGAGGTCGGGGCCGGACGGGTGGTTCGGCATCGCGCTCTCCACCGACACGACGGGCGAGGTCGTCGGCGACCTGCTCGTGCGCCGCGCGGGAACGGCGGCGCCGCAGCTGTTCCGCGACGTGCGCCTGCGCGCGCGCGGCGACGACTCGGTCGCCTACGCCGGGCGGTTCGCCGTCGGCCAGCAGCTCTCGTATGCGGGCGTGCTCGTGCAGCGCGCGACCGGCGCTCCCGCGACCGACTGGACGGTGACCTTCCGTCGGACGGGCGGGATCTCGCTCGTGACGGACACGCTCGTCTCGCGCGTGCTCGACTGGGGTGGCTTCGGGCTCTCGCCCGCGACCACCGAGGAGGGTACGGTCGAGGGCACGCTGCTGGCGCGCTCGCCATCGGGCGATCGGCAGGTGGAGCTGGGCACGGTGCGGCTCGCGACCTTCGCCGGCGACGACGTGCGGCTCGCGGGCCGCTACGCGGTGGGGCCGAGCCTCCTCTACGTCGGGGAGCTGCGGCGGGACGACACGGGCGAGGTGATCGTCGGCGCGCGCGCGGAGTTCCGGCGCACTGGCGGCATCCGCACCGCCGAGGCGGCGGTCGGCGAGACGTCCAACCAGTTCGGCCGGTTCCGCATGGCGCCGACGCCGCTGGAGGGCGGCGAGGTGGTGGGCGACCTGTACGTCTCGCCGCCGGCGCCGCTGCGCGACACCGTGTTCCGCGACGTGCGCCTCCCGACCTTCGAGACGGACGAGACGCGCCTGCGCGCGATCTTCCGGCTCGCCGGCCCGCGATGACGGGCGACGCGACCGCGCCGCGCGCCGAGGCGCACCGGCTGACGAGCGGCCGGCTGCTCTCGCGCAACGTCGCGCTGAACGCGATCGGCGGCGCCGTGCCGGTGCTGCTGGCGTTCGTCGCCATCCCGATCCTCGTGCGCGGGCTCGGCGAGGCGCGCTTCGGGGTGCTGAGCCTCGCGTGGGCGCTGGTCGGCTACTTCAGCCTCTTCGACCTCGGCATGGGGCGCGCGCTGACCCAGCTCGTCGCCGAGGCGCTGGGGCGCGACACGCCCGAGGAGCTCGGGTCGCTGGTCTGGACGGCGCTCTGGGTGCTCGCGCCGCTCGGCTTCCTGGGCACCGCCGCCGTGCTGCTCGGCGCGCCGGCGCTCGTGCGCGACGTGCTGCGGATCCCCGATGCGCTGCAGCAGGAGAGCGTGCGCGCATTCCAGCTGCTCGCGCTCGCGATCCCGTTCACCGTGCATTCGGCGGGGCTGCGCGGCGTGCTCGAGGCCACGCAGTCGTTCGGGCGGGTGAACGCGCTGCGGCTGCCGCTCGCGCTCGTGACGTTCGTCGCGCCCATCGTGATCCTGCCGCTCTCGCCGACGCTGCCCGCCGCCGTCGGCGCGCTGGCCGTCGGACGCGCGGTGCTCTGGTGGGCGCACGTGCACGCGTGCCGGCAGGTCTTCGCCCCGATGCGCGAGGTGCGTCCGCCCGAGTCGCGGCACCTGCGCGCGCTCATCGGCGTCGGCGGCTGGATGACGGTCAGCAACGTCGTGAGCCCGCTCATGTACGCGGGCGACCGGTTCGTCGTCGGCGCGCTGCTCTCGATCGCCGCGGTCGCGGACTACGCGACGGCCTACGAGGCCGTGACCCGCCTGTGGGCGGTGACGGGCGTGCTGCTCCCGGTGCTCTTCCCGGGGCTCGCGCTGGCGCTCACCATCGACCGCCTGCGCGCGGCGCGGCTGTTCGACCGGGCGCTGCGCGCGACGCTGCTCGCGGCGTTCGCGGCGGCGCTCGTGGTGGGCGCGTTCGCGCCCGAGTGGCTCACCGCCTGGGTGGGCGCGGACATGGCGCGGCGCGCGGCCCCGCTGGCGCAGGTGCTCGCGGGCGCCGTGTTCGTCAACGTCGTCGCGCAGATCGTCTACACCCTCGTGCAGTCGGCCGGCCGCGCGGACCTGACCGGCAAGTTCCACCTGCTGGAGATCCTGCCGTACGCCGCGCTGCTCTGGGCACTGCTCGGCCGCATGGGGACGATGGGCGTCGTGGTCGCGTGGGCGGTGCGCGCCGCGCTCGACGCCGCGCTGCTCTTCGTCGCCGCCGGCCGCGTCGTCCCCGAGACGCGCGCGGCGCTGCGCCGCACGGGCGTGCTCACCGCCGTCGCGACGCCGCTGCTGCTGGCGCCGCTCGCCCTGCCGTCGCTCCCCGCGCGGGTCGTCTACACGCTGTCGGTCGGCGTGGTCGCCGCGGTGTACGGCTGGCTGCGGCTCGTCGCGCCCGACGAGCGCGCGCTCGCGTGGCGCATGGTGCGGCCGCTGCTGCCCGGCGCCCGCCGCCAGGCGGGCGAGGCCGCGTAACCGGTCGGCGCGATCAGCGCGGCGTGACGCTGAGGGCGAAGGTGAGGTTCGGCACGTCCAGCGTGCGGCTCGATCCCGGCTCGGCGAAGGAGTTCTGGAACAGGTAGTTGTACCGGCGTCCCGACGTCACGTCGATCGCGACGTCCGCCATCCGCGTCGCCACCGCGGCGCGCGCGCCGAGCAGCGTCGACACGTCATGGCGGAAGAAGTTCGCGTTCGGGTGCAGGTACATGACGTCGTTGTTCCAGCGCACGCGGGCCAGCGACAGCCCCACCTCCGCGGAGCCGCGCACCAGGTCCGCGCCCAGCCACTGCGATGAGCCGCCCGGTCCGATGGCGGCGCCGAGCACCTGGCCGCGCTGCGTGTAGCCCTCGCGCGTCGCGCGCCCCGCGTAGAAGGGCGGGGGGACGGGGCGGTCGTGGAAGGTGTACGACTGCTCGACCGACGTCAGCTCGAGCCCGAGACGCACGTGCGAGCGCGCGTTCGCCCCCCCGAGCGGCTGCAGCGACCGCGCGCCGAGCGTGATCGCGCCGGCGTCGTGCGGGGCGAGCAGCACCTCGCCGAACGAGCGCGGCGTGCCCTGGCGCGCCCACTCGGCGTACAGCTCCGTGCGCGCCGCGGCGAGCACCCAGCGCGCGAACAGCGACGTGTACTGGTCGGCGTTCGGATTGCGCGTCGTGTCGCTCGGCACGGGCGACCAGCGCAGCAGCGCGTCGAGCGCGTGCACGGCGACGCCGGCGCGCGACGGGATCGGCGTCACCACAGAGCGCGCGATCCCCACCGTGAGCGACGGCAGCGCGGAGGGGCGCAGCGTGGCCGCCACGCTGTTCAGCGAGCGCCAGTGCGTGAGCGGCGCCGAGTCGATGTAGAGCGACGGCGTCAGCACGCCGAGCGACCAGCGCGCCTCGACCTCGCCGATGCGGGTGCGCAGCGGCGCGCGCGTGCGCACGAGCGCGTGCGGCACGCCCTCGGCGTTGTTGCTGAGCAGGAGCGCGTTGCGCACCCCCGGACCCCACCAGTCGTTCTCGGTCGCGACGCCGGCGACGATCGGCCCCACGTCGACCGTGAGCGCCGACTGCCCGGGCGACAGAAGGCGCCAGGTGCGGTCGCCGAAGCGCGACGGCAGGTCGATGTCGCAGCGGACGCACCCCCACGGCCACGCGAACGTCGACCGGCTCGGGTCGCGGTTCGGGCGCAGCTCGAAGGCGCGGTTCTCGGCGATCGTGAGCTCGGGTTGCAGCACGAGCCGCACGCGGCCGCGGCGCGCATCCACCCCGGCGCGCACGAGCCCCGACCAGCCGCGGCCCGCCCACAGCGCGCCGTCGTTGAGCGAGTACGGCAGCTCGCTGTTCCACACCACGCGCAGCGACGGCGCGACGACGGTGACGCCGTCGTCGCCGGGCGCGACGCGGCCACCTGCGGACGATGCGGAGCGCAGCAGCCATCCCGCGGTGGACCGGCGCTCGACGAGCTGCCGGTCGCGGGCGCGCGACTCGCGCTCGCTGCCGAGCGTCCAGACGCGCGGCTCGTGCGCGGGCGCCGTCGGGTCCACGACCGCGGTCGTCACCGACTGCGCGGCGGCAGCGACCGGGACGAGGAGGACCAGGAGGAGCGCCGCCGCCGGCGTTCGGCTCGCGTGCGCGCCCGGGCAGCCGATGTGCGGCCGGCGGCTACATTCCACGTCGTTCACCCGGCTCCCCGTCACGGTCTCGATGCTCCCTCGCGTGCCCCGGTCTTCATCTCGTGTCCCGGCGTCGGTGCTGCTCGGCCTCGTGTCGGCCGCGTCGGCGGGAACGCTCACGGCGCAGCCCGCGCGTCTCGGGCGCCCCTCGCCGACCTGGCTCGAGACGGTGCCCGGCGGCGTGCTCGAAGAATACCTGCGCGCCGAGCAGCTCGACACCTCGCGCGCGCGGCCGTACCTGCAGGCGGTGCGCGGCTTCGGCATCGCCGAGCTGCGGCGCATGCAGCGCGGCGATTCGGCCGGTCCGTGGGGCGCCCGGTTCGCAACGTCGCCCGCGCGTGGCGTGCAGGCGACGCTGCTCCGTCCGGGCGTGCGGCTCGCCGCGAACAGCACCTTCCCGTTCGGCATGAACGACGGCGCGCTGTGGGCGGGGCGGGGGCTCTCGCTGGGCGTGGACGCCGGCGTGGTGGTGCTCGCGGGGCCGCTCACGGTGCGCGTGCAGCCGACGCTCGTGTGGGCGCAGAACGCGGGGTTCGCGCTGTTCGACGAGTCGCGCCCTGGCGACGCGCGGTACGGCGATCCGGTGCAGCCGTTCAACATCGACGCGCCGCAGCGCTTCGGCGGCGGCATGGTCGCGCGGCTCGACTACGGGCAGAGCGAGATCCGGCTCGACCTGTTCGGGCTGGCCGCCGGACTGTCGAACGCGACGCAGACGTGGGGGCCCGCGACGACGCACCCGCTCATCCTCGGGCCCAACGCGCCCGGCTTCGCGCACGCCTTCGTCGGCACCGGACGGCCGCTCCCGATCGGCATCGGTCAGGTCCACGCGCGGCTGATCGTCGGGCGGCTGGATCAGAGCGACTGGTCGCCGGCACCCGATTCGCTCGCTCGGCGGCTCGGCGCGGGGCTGGTGGCGACCTTCGCGCCGCGCTGGCCGGCGGGGCTGGAGCTCGGCGTCACACGCTTCTCGCACCGGCGCTGGGAGCCGGGGCAGATCCCCTGGGAGGGGTGGCGCGTCCCGCTCGAGGGGCTGCTGTTCAAGAAGACGCTGCTCGACATCGACGACCCGACGAGCGAGGACTTCCTGGTCGAGAACCAGCTCGCGAGCGCGTTCGCGCGCTGGGCGCTGCCGGCTGCGAAGGTCGAGGTCTACGGCGAGTACGCGCGCGACGACGCGGCGCTCGACCTGCGCGAGCTGATCACGGAACCCGACCACCAGGCGTTCTACACGCTGGGCCTGCGCAAGCTGCTGGACGACGGGCCGCAGCGCATGCGCCTCGTGCGCGCGGAGTACGTGAACGCGCGCATCTCGCACCTGCAGCGCGTCCGTCCGCAGACGCTGTTCTACGTGCACAGCGGCCTGTTCCAGGGCCACACCAACCGTGGGCAGGTGCTCGGCTCGGCGGCGGTGCGCGGCGGCGGTGGCGCGGTGCTGGGCTTCGACTCCTACGATCCGCGCGGCCGCACCCGGTACGAGCTGCACCGCATCGCACGCATCGCGCCCGTGACCGAGGGCGCGTCGACGCCCGAAGCGCTCGACGTGCAGTACGCCGCGTCGTACGAGCGTCTCCAGTTCCGCGCGGGCGTCGACCTCTCGATCGGCGCGACGGCGGTGTGGGAGCTGAATCGCAACCTGCGGCGCGACGCGTTCAACCTGAACCTGACGCTGGGCACCCGGTTCGGGGGCCGCGCCGCCACCCGCTGACCGCGCGGCCCCCCGCGGCGATCAGCGCGTCGATCAGCGGCGCAGCGCGATCGCCGTCAGCACCAGACCGCCGACGGTGCCGAGGATCTGGGCCACGGTCGCCAGCGTCTGGAAGGTGTTGTCGGCGACCGTGTCCTGCGGCCGCGTGGGCACCACGACGCGCGCGCCCGGCGCCGGCTCCGGCACCTGGTCGGGGAAGAAGCGGCGCCGGCGCACGCCGGCCGCCTTCCCGTTCGGCTGCACGACGTAGACCCGGCCCCCGTCCGCGCGCGTCGCGAGGCCGCCCGCCGCCTGGACGTAGTAGTCGGCGTCCGCGCCCGGGACCCACGTGACCGTGCGCGGCGCGTTCACCTCGCCCTCGACGACGACGAGCGGCACGCGCGCCGCGACCACGATCGAGTCGCCGTCGACGAGCGGGATGTTCTCGCGATGGCGCGCGTTGCGCAGCACCGCCGCCAGGTCCACCCCCACCCGGCCGCCCCGCTGCTCGCCAAGCCGCGTGAACGAGACGCCGTTCGCGTCCGCCTCGGGCGTCAGCCCGCCCGCGCGCGCGATGACGTCGCTCAGCCGCTCGGTGCGCGAGCGCAGCGCGTACCGGCCGGGGAAGCGCACCTCGCCGCCCACGAACACGGTGCTCTGGAGCGCGAAGCCCGGCTGCCGCAGGATGAGCACCTGGTCGTACGGCTGGAGCGTCACCTCGGGCGCGGGGCCCGACGGCGCCGGGATCCCCGGCGGCGCGTCGACGTCGCCCCCCGGCCCGCGCTCGGCGACGTACGACGAGTCGAGCGCGACGCGCACGGTGCGCGCGGTGACGCCGTTCGCACGGCTCTCCGGCAGGCGCGCCACCTCGGCCTCGGTCAGCAGCGCGCCCTCCTCGAGCCCGCCGGCGAGCAGCGTCAGGTCGCGCAGCGTCATCCCCTCGCGATAGCGGAAGCGCCCGCCCTTCCGCACCGCGCCGGCGATCGCGACGTAGCGCTCGGGGCGGAACGCGGTCGTCGAGAAGACCTGGATCTCGTCGTCCTCGCGGAGCTCCAGGTCCTCGAGCACCGCGCCCGTCGTGTCGCGCAGCATCGCGCGCAGCTGCACGCGCGTCGAGTCGGGCTGCAGCCGCGCGACCAGCACGCGGCCCAGGTACGTGTCCGGCTTGACGCCGCCGGCCGCGCGGAGCGCGTCGGAGAGGCGCATGCCGGCGCTGAAGCCGAGCGGTCCCGGACGCCAGACGTTGCCGACGATCGTGAGGCGGTTGCGGACGCGCTCCGCGATACGGAAGACGCGCACGACGTCGCCGTTCACGAGGGGCAGGGCGGGGGCGGCGGCCTGCGCGGCGACGTCCACCACCAGCCGGTCGCGCCCGGCCTCGTCGCGCTGTGCGGGCGGGACCACGCGCTCCACCTGGATGCGGCGCGGCGCCGCGAGCGCGGTCAGCCCGCCGGCCGCGCGCATCAGGTCCGCCAGCGTCTCGCCCGGCTTCAGCTCGTACGTCGCGGGGCGCAGCACCTCGCCGACGGCGCGCACGCGCGCGAGGCGCGGCGGCACGAACACCACGTCGCCCGACTCCAGCCGCACGTCCGGCGAGGCGTCGCCGCGGATCAGGTAGTCGTAGACGTCCAGCGCGCCGACGACGCGCCCGCCGCGGCGCACCTCGATCCGGCGCAGCGACCCGGCCTCCGACGGACCGCCCGCGGCGTACAGCGCCGTCAGCGCCGTCCCCGCGCTCGACACGCGGTAGCTGCCCGGCCGCTGCACGTCGCCGGTCACGAACACCTGGTTCGAGCGCAGCTGCACGACCGACACGGAGAAGCGCGTCGTGCCGCCGCCGCGCCGCACGCCCGAGTACACGCGCCCCAGGCGGGAGTAGAGCAGGTTGTCGAGCTCCGCGAGCGACAGGTTCGCCACGAAGAGCTGCCCGACCTGCGGGATCACGATGAAGCCCTCGCGCGTCACCGTTAGCGGGTACGCCTGCTCGACGTCGCCCGTGAGGATGAGCATCAGCCGGTCGCCCGGCCCGAGGCGGTAGTTGCGGTCGACCGGGCCGGCCTGGTTCGCGTCGAACAGCGAGGTGCCGTTCGTGAACAGGTCGAGGCCGAAGATCGCGAAGCCGCTGTCCCGCTGCGCGCGCAGCGCCTCCTCGCGCCGCGCGCGGGCGATCGAGTCGCGCTCGAACTCCCGCTCGTCGAAGCGGCGCCGCAGCGAGTCGATCACCGATCGGCGCGTCGTGTCGGGCAGGCGGGCCGGATCGGTGAGGCGCAGCGTGTCGACCGGCAGCGTGTCGAGCAGGAAGTCGCGCGCGCCCGTGCGGACCGGGCCCGGGGCGCGGCGGCGCGTCGTGTCGCGCGTCCCGCCCAGCGAGTCGCCCTGCGCGGCGCGCAGCGCGTCCAGCTCGTCCTCCTCGGCCAGCCCGAGGATCTGCATCGCCTCCAGGAGCTGCGACGTCGAGGGCGCGGCGGCGGTGGAGCGCCGGCCCGACGACCCCGGGAGGTACGCGTCGAGCATCGACTCCGAGTAGCCCTCGGCGCGCAGGCGCGAGCGCACCTGGTCGGGCGTCAGCCCGCTCGACTGCAGGCGCTGCTGGAGCTGCGTCGCGAGGTCGGGGCGGGTGCGGAGCAGCTCCTGCGCCTGGGCGGGCGTGGGGCGCGTGGTCGGGACCTGGGCGTCCGCGACGGTGGCACAAACGAAAAGGGCCGCAGCGGTGAGCAGCGGCCTGAGAAGGCGCAGACGCATATGTCGGGGAGGGCTCTTCGAGCGACGCGGTCGTCGCGGGAGGAGAAGTGGGCGCACAGGGACTCGAACCCCGGACCTCTGCTGTGTGAAAGCAGCGCTCTAACCAGCTGAGCTATGCGCCCGAACACATCGCGGCGAGCCGTCGATGCGGACCCAAAGTGTAAGCGGCCGAGGCCGGAAACGGAAGGGAGGTGGCGGATCGACCGCCGGATGGGCCCTGTGGGATTCGAACCCACGACCGAGCGATTATGAGTCGCCTGCTCTAACCGCTGAGCTAAGGACCCGACACTCGAAAGCTATTGCGCCGCCGGTCAGACCGTGAGCGCCGCGTCGGGGCGGGACGGGGCGGCCGCCGCGCCGCCGTGCGCGGTGAACAGGTCGTACGCCTCCAGCACCTCCGCCGCGCTCACCGACTGCGCGCCGAGCTTCCCGACCTCGACCCCGGCGGCGAAGTTCGCGACCACCGCGGCCTCCTGCGGGGTCGCGCCGGCGCCGAGCATCACCGCGAGGTAGGCCGTGACCGTGTCGCCCGCGCCGACGACGTCGTAGACCTCGCGCGCCGTCGTCGGCACCCGGAACGGCTCGCCGGCACCGGAGAGCAGCGCCATCCCGTGCTCGCCGAGCGTGAGCAGGAGGTGCTCGACGCCCAGGCGGGCGAGCGTCGCCGGCAGCGCCTCGGGGTGCGCGAGGTCCACCGCCGCCCCCAGCGCCGCCTCCAGCTCGCGGCGGTTCGGCTTGAACACCGTCGCGCCGCGGAACGCGAAGAAGTTGCGGAACTTCGGGTCCACCACGACCGGGACGCCGGCGGCGCGCGCCATCGCGATCGCCTCGGTGATGACCGCCGGCACCAGCACGCCCTTGTTGTAGTCCTCCAGCACCAGCGCCGTCGCCCCGTCGAGCGCCGCCCGCACCGCGTCGAGCACGCGCGCCACGTCGGCGTCGTCGAGATCGGCGTCGTCCTCCTCGTCGAAGCGGACCACCTGCTGCGACCGGGCGAGCACGCGCGTCTTGGTGGTCGTCGGGCGCCCGACCGGCACCAGCGCCGCCGTGTCGGCGCCGATCGCGTCCATCATGCGACGCAGCCGCTCGCCCGCCACGTCGTCGCCCACCGCCGCCACGAGCGCGCACCCGGCGCCCAGCGCGGCCACGTTCTGCGCCACGTTCGCGGCGCCGCCCAGCGCGTCCTTCCGCTCGCGCACGCGCACGACCGGCACCGGCGCCTCGGGCGAGATGCGCTCCACGTCGCCGCGCAGATAGACGTCGAGCATCGCGTCGCCCACGATGACGACGCGCTGCGACGGGGCGGCGGCGAGCAGGGATTCGAGGCGCGCGCGGGGGACGGGGACCGACGTTGGGGCGGGCATGGGCGGGAAGGCTATCCGGGCCGCGGGGGAGGGTCAACGCGATGCGGCGCCCCTCGGCCCAATGCCACGGCTCGCCTGAGGCACGGGGCTTGCCCCTCCGCGGCTCGGCCGCCCTCCGGCGCCCCCTTCGATCCCACGCGTGACCGCAATCGCCGCCCGACTGAACGCCGCCGCCCAGGGCACCGTCCTCGGCGTCCAGAACTACGTCCGCCTGGCCTGGAACGCGATCCGCTTCATCTTCGCGCGCCCGTTCTACGCGGGCGACCTGGTGCAGCAGATGGACGCCATGGGCGTGCAGTCCCTCGGCATCGTCCTCCTCACCGGCTTCTTCACGGGGATGGTGCTCGCGCTGCAGTCCTCGGTGCAGCTGCGGACCTTCGGCGCCACGCAGTACATCGGGAGCCTCGTCTCGGCCTCGATGATCCGCGAGCTCGGGCCGGTGCTGGCGGGGCTCATGGTCGCCGGCCGCGTGGGCTCGGGCGTCGCCGCGCAGATCGGCTCCATGAAGGTCACCGAGCAGATCGACGCGCTCAACACGCTCGGCACGGACCCGATCAAGAAGCTCGTCACGCCGCGCGTGCTGGCGGGGCTGATCATGCTCCCGATCCTCACCGTCATCAACGACCTGGTGGGGATCCTCGGCGGGAACCTGATCGCGAAGGTCTACGTCGGGCTGCCCAGCTCCTTCTACTGGCGCACCGTCTGGGAGCAGATCGCCGGCGGCGGCTTCTCCTTCGGCTTCATCCCGAACGACTTCATCCAGGGGCTGCTCAAGCCGTTCGTCTTCGGCGGCATCATCGCCACGACCGCGTGCTATCACGGGCTGGCGACGACGGGCGGCACCGAGGGCGTCGGCGTGGCCACGACGCGCACGGTCGTCTCGGCCAGCATCGCGATCCTCGTGAGCGACTACTTCCTCACGCAGATCCTCCTCTCGGTACTCGGCGCATGAGCCGCTCGGGCGACTCCGATCCGCGCGTGACGAACCCGCGCCTGGGCGATCCGGACCGGCACGCGGCGCGCGACGCCGCGTCGCCGACCGCGGCGCCCGCGCCCGATCCGGCGACGGGCGGCGCCGCGCTTCCCGCGCGCCCGGTCGACGACGCGGCGGATCGCGCGCGCGAGGGCGACGCGCGGTCGGGCGACCGGCGATCGGACGGGCGCGGCGGCGCCGACGCGACGGACCGCCGGCTGCGCGCCGCGATGCGCGCCGCCCTCCACGATCCCGACGCCGAGGAGCGGCCGCGCGCCGAGGATCCGGGGCCGGCGGAGGGCGCGGTCATCGAGCTGGAGCGGGTGCACCTCGGCTTCGGCGACCGGAAGATCCTCGAGGACGTGTCGTTCCTCGCCCGGCGCGGCGAGACGATCGCGATCGTCGGCGAGTCGGGCACCGGCAAGTCCACGACGCTCAAGCTGATCCTGCGGCACCTGCAGCCCGACAACGGGCGCGTGTACGTCAACGGCGAGGACATCTGCGGCCTCTCGTTCACCGACGCCCTGCGCGTGCGGCGCCACATGGGGATGGTGTTCCAGGGCGCGGCGCTGTTCGACTCGATGTCGGTCTACGAGAACGTCGCCTATCCGCTGCGCGAGCACACCGACTACGACGAAGCCGAGATCGAGCGCCGCGTGCGTGAGAAGCTGGCGTTCGTCGACCTCGATCCCGACCGCGTGATGGACCAGCTGCCCTCGGAGCTCTCGGGGGGGATGCGCAAGCGCGTCGGCGTCGCGCGCGCGATCGCGAACGATCCGGACATCATGCTCTACGACGAGCCGACGTCCGGCCTCGATCCGCTGACCACCGGCACGATCACGCGGCTGATCATGAAGCTGCAGCGCGAGCTGGGCGTCACGAGCATCGTCGTGTCGCACGACATCCGGTCGGTCTTCCGCATGGCCAGCTACGTCGCGGTGCTCGCCGAGCGGCGCATCCGCTTCTTCGGCACGCCCGAGGAGATGGCCGCCAGCGACGACCGCTACATCCAGGACTTCCTGGGCGGCTTCTGAGCGCCCATGCCCGCACCCTACCCCGCGTCCCGAGCGCCGCATGCGCCGTAACAGCGTCATCACCTGGGAGCAGCTCCGCGTCGCCGCGGTGATCCTGGTGGCCCTCGTCATCCTCGGCTTCGGCGGCTACAAGCTGGGCGAGGCGGCCCACCTCTTCGGCAATCGGTACCAGCTCGTCGCCTTCGTCCCGAACGCGAACGGGCTGCGCGTCGGCGGTTCGGTGACGGTGGCCGGGCAGCTCGTCGGCAGCATCACCGGCATCGAGTTCATGCCCCCCGACGCCGACACGACGCGCAACCTCCGCGTGACGGTGGAGCTGAGCGAGGACGCGCGCGAGCAGGTCCGCGCCGACTCCCGCGCCAAGCTGCGCACGCAGGGGCTCCTCGGCGACAAGGTCTTCGACATCACCCCGGGGACGCCGCGCTACGCGATGCTCACCCCGGGCGACACGCTCGCGCTCGCGCCCTCACTCGACTACGACCAGATCATCGGCCAGGCGTCGGGCGCCGTCGGGGACGTGGTGGGGCTCACGAAGGACCTGCGCGGCATCACCGGCGGCATCGCCAAGGGCGAGGGAACGGTCGGCCAGCTGGTCACCAACCGCACCCTCTACGACGAGCTCACGGGGACGCTCAACCAGACGAACGCGCTGCTCCGCCGGCTGCAGAACCCGAACGGCACGGTCGGCCGCCTGCTCGATGATCCGGCACTCTACGCGAACCTCGTCAAGGTCACGGGCACGCTCGACACCCTCACCGGGCAGATCGCGCGCTCGGACGGGACGGTGGGCAAGCTGCTGCGCGACGACTCGCTGTACGTGCGGATGGTCGGCGTGACCGCGGGCGCGGACTCCCTGATGAAGCTCCTGACGCAGGGGAACGGGATCGCCTCCAAGCTGCTGACCGACCAGCAGGGTTACGATCAGCTGAACCGCGCCCTCACGGAGCTGAATGCGATCCTCGCCGACGTCCGCCGGAACCCGGGGCGCTACACGAAGGGGCTGATCAAGGTCTTCTAGCACCGCCCAGCTCGCCGTCGCCGTCGGGGTTCGGGGGTGGTTAGCTTGTCGTCATGCGCATGCTCTCGCTCGACGTCGTCGCCACGCGCGGCGGCGTCGTGGAATCCCGGCACCACGTGCACGCCGCCGTGGTCGACGCGGCCGGCCGACTCCTGGCGGCCGCGGGCGACCCCGCGACGGTGACCTTCTGGCGCTCGTGCGCGAAGCCCTTCCAGGTGATGCCGCTCGTCGAGACGGGCGGCTTCGACCGGGCGGGGTGGGGCGACGACCAGCTCGCCCTCGCCTGCGCCTCGCACGGCGGGGAGCCCGAGCACGTGGCGATCGCCGCCGGCATGCTCGGGTCGCTGGGGCTGGAGGAGGGCGATCTCGCCTGCGGCCCGCACGAGCCGCTCACCACGCGCGGCGCCCGCGTGCTGCGCGAGTCGGGGATGCTGCGGCCCACGCGGCTGCACAACAACTGCTCGGGCAAGCACGCCGCCATGCTGGCGCGCGCGGTCGTCGAACGGTGGCCGCGCGAGGGCTACGAGCGGCTCGACCATCGCGTGCAGCGCGCCTGCACCGACGCCGTCGCCGAGTGGTCCGGCGTCCCGCGCGACCGGATCGCCTGCGCGGTCGACGGATGCGGCGTCCCCGTCTACGCCATGCCGCTGGACGCCATGGCGCGCGCCTACGCCCGGCTGGGCGCCGCGGCGCACGCCGGCGACGACGTCCCCGCCCGCATCGTCCACGCGATGCGCACGCGCCCGTTCCTGGTGGGCGGCACCGACCGATTCGACACCGTGCTGATGGAAGAGACCGACGGCGAGCTGCTGGCGAAGATCGGCGCCGAGGGCGTGCAGAGCATCGCCGTCCCCGCGCGCGGGCTGGGTGTGGCCGTGAAGGTGGAGGACGGCGCGCAGCGCGCGCAGTACCCCGCCGTGATGCGGCTCCTGCAGGCGCTGGACGTGCTGCCGGCGACGCTCTCGCCCCGGCTCGCGGAGTTCCTGACCCGGCCGGTGCGCAACACGCGCGGCGAGGTGGTCGGCGAGCTGGTGCCCGCCGCGTGAGCGGGAGCGAGACGAGCGCGCTGCGTCGCGGGGAGCCGGCGCGCGTGGACACGGTATCGCCGGACAGGGATGGCGCGCATACGCTGGAGTCGCTCGACGCGCCGACGCGGGCGCTCGTGCGGCTGTCGGCGGTCATCGCAACGGGGGACGAGGCGGCCATGCGCGTCGCGCTCACCGGCGCGGCCGGCACGGTGCCGGCGGAGTGGGTGGAGGAGCTGATCCTGCAGAGCTACCTGTTCGCCGGCTTTCCGCGGACGCTCAACGCCATGCGCGAGTGGCGGCGCGCGTCCGGCCGGAAGGCGCCGGCCGACGACCCGGGGGCGCGCATCGAGCAGGCGCCCGAGTGGGCCGCCGACGGCGAGGTCACCTGCGCGCGCGTGTACGGGCCGTTCTACGAGCGCCTGCGCCCGAACATCGCCGCCCTCCACCCGGCGCTCGACGCGTGGATGATCGTCGACGGATACGGCAAGGTGCTGTCGCGCCCGGGGCTCGATCTGGTGCGCCGCGAGCTGTGCGTCATCGCGGTGTGCGCGGTCGGGCGGCAGGACCGGCAGCTCCACTCGCACCTCCACGGCGCGCTCCATGTGGGCGCGGCGCCGCAGCTGGTCGAGGACACGCTTGACGCCCTCGCCGACATGATGACGCCGACGGACCACGCGCACGCGCTGCGGCTCTGGTCGCACGTCCGCGCGGCGCAGCACGCCTCCTGATCCGCGGCCGGCGCGCGCCTCGCGCGCCGTCGCCGACGATCCGCTCTCTCCCAGGTCGCACTCCCGATGTTCATCGATCGCGTCGTCGTCCGCGTGGAAGCCGGTACCGGCGGCTCCGGCGCCAGCTCCTTCCGCCGAGAGAAGTTCGTCCCGCTGGGCGGTCCTGACGGCGGCGACGGCGGCCGCGGCGGCGACGTCCGCGTGCGCGCCGACCGCAACCTGACGACCCTGCTCGACTACACCTACCGCGACGCCTGGCGCGCGGAGCGCGGCGAGCACGGGTCGGGGTCGAACAAGACGGGACGCTCGGGGGCGGACGTCGTCATGCCGGTCCCGCCGGGCACGGTCATCCGCGACGCGGACACGAACGAGTTCCTCGGCGAGGTGGTCGAGGATGGGCAGGAGATCGTCATCGCGCGCGGCGGGCGCGGCGGGCGCGGCAACGCGAAGTTCGCCACGGCCACGCACCAGGCGCCGCGCGAGTGGGAGCCGGGCGACGAGGGCGAGGTCCGCTCGATCGAGTTCGAGCTGAAGCTGATCGCCGACGTCGGGCTCGTCGGCCAGCCGAACGCGGGCAAGTCGACGCTCCTCTCCGTCATCTCGGCGGCCCGCCCGAAGATCGCCGACTACCCCTTCACGACGCTCGCGCCGAACCTCGGCGTGGTGCCCCTCAGCGGGCACCGCACCTTCGTCGTGGCCGACATCCCGGGGATCATCGAGGGCGCCGCGGAGGGGAAGGGGCTGGGCCTCCAGTTCCTGCGCCACATCGAGCGCACGCGCATCCTCGCGTTCGTCATCCCGATCGATGCGATGGACTGGCAGGCGGAGTACGACCAGCTCCGGCGCGAGATCGCCGCCTACTCGCCCGAGCTCGCCGCCAAGCCGCACTGCGTCGTGTTCACCAAGCTGGACCTGCTGGGCGAGGACTACGTGCCGCCGATCGAGGCGCCGGGGAGCTTCGGCGCGTGGGCGGTGAGCGCCGCCGCGCGCGAGGGGCTCGAGGCGCTCCTGAGCGGCTGGTGGGAGCAGCTGCTCCTGCTGCGCAAGCACGAGGAGCGGCGGCAGACGACCACGATCGAGCTGCCCTGAGCGGACGGGCGCGGCGCGATCGGGAGACGACCGACCATGAGCGCGCTCCCCTCCGCGCCCGCGCTCCCGCCGCGGCCGACCGATCGACGCGCCGCGCTGGCGCTGGCGTGCGCGCCGGGCGTGGGCCCGGTGCGCTGGCGGGCGCTCATGCAGCGGCACCGCGGGGACGCCGAGGGCGCGCTCCGGGAGGCGGCGCCCGACGGCGGGCTGCGCGCGGCCGCCCTTGCGGCGGCGGACGACCGGCTGCGGCGCGCCGAATCCGCCGCGCTCGGCCTCTCCCTCATGGGGGAGCCCGACTATCCGGCCGCGCTGCTCGACCTCGCGGACGCGCCGGCCGCGCTCTGGTGGCGGGGCGATCTCGCCCACGCCCGAGGGCCGGCGGCGGCGCTGGTGGGGACGCGCGTCGCCTCGGCGTACGGGCTACGCTGCGCCCGCGCGCTCGCGGCGGCGCTCGCGCGCGGCGGCGCCGTGGTCGTGAGCGGCATGGCCCGCGGGATCGACGGCGCCGCACACGAGGCGGCGCTCGAGGCGGGAGGAGCCTCCGTCGCGGTGCTCGGCACGGGCGCGGACGTGCCCTATCCCTCTGTCCACCGACGGCTCCACGCCCGGCTCGCGCGGGAGGGACTGGTGCTGTCCGAGGCGCCGCCCGGGAGCCACGCCACGCCGGGCGCGTTCCCCCGCCGCAACCGCCTCATCGCCGCACTCGCCTCCGTCACGGTGGTCGTCGAGGCGGGCGTGAAGAGCGGCGCGCTCATCACCGCGACCCACGCGATGGAGCTCGGCCGCACGGTGGCGGCGGTGCCCGGGCCGATCGACGCGCCGACGGCCGGCGGTGCGAACGCGCTGCTCCGCGACGGCGCGCATCTGCTCGCCGCCGTCGACGACGTGCTCGCGCTCGCGGGCTGCGCGGCCCCGCACGGCGCCGGCGCATCGGCGGGCGCGCCCTCCGGACTCGGCGCCGACGAGCGCCTGTTGTGGGACGCGCTCCTGGCGCCCGCCCCCGGCGCCGACGCGCTCGTCGACCGCACGGGGCTCCCGGTGCGCCGCTGCATCGCCGCGCTGACGGCCCTCGAACTGGCCGGGCTCGTCGAGAGCCGCTGGAGCGGCGAGATCGCGCGCCGCTGAGCGCGTCCCGCCGCGTCCGTCGCGCTACGGCGCGGGCGCGCGCGCCTCCCGCATGGCGGCGCCGTCGAGCGGCTCGATCTGCACCGCGATCGGGGTGCCGGCGCCGTCGACCTCGAAGCGGTAGCGCGCCGTCGGCGATCGGAACACCAGGTCGTCCGCCCGCGCCAGCGTCGCCGACCGACCGGTCGCGCTCAGGTGCACCAGCGCGCCGTCGCGCACCAGGAAGCGTCGGCCGCCGTACGCACCGGCCAGCGACTCCAGCGGCCGGTCGGCGCGCTGCGCCCCGCGGGCGGACGCGCTCGCCAGTTCCAGCGCGAACGCCCGCTCGCGCGCGACCGCCGGCTCGGCGGGGCGCGCGGCAAGGCGCTGCAGCGCGAGCCGGTGCGCCACCTCCGGCGCCCGCTCGCTCGGCGCCCACACGTCCGGCGCGACGCCCGTGCGCTCGAAGCCGGGACCGGTCACGATCCGGAACTGCGGGATGAAGAGGGCGATCCCGGCGCCCACGCTCACCTTCGTGCCGCCATTGCCCGCGCCCGCGGTGGTGTCGCCGACGACGGTCCCCAGCCGGTGCTGCTGCGTGACGTAGCCGATGGTCTCCGCCGTCGACGCGCTGTTGCGGTCCTGCACGACGTACAGGTCCACGCCCGAGAAGCTCGGCCGCGCCGGCTCGCGCTCCGCCCAGTGCTCGAACGTCTGGTTCGCCGCCCGGTTGTACGCCGCGAAGAGCAGGGTCCGCTCGCGCACGAAGTGGCCGAGCAGGAACTGCACGGCGTCGGGCGCCCCGCCGACGTTGTCGCGGACGTCGACGATCAGCGCGTCGACGTGACGCAGGAAGGCGAGCGCCGCGACCCACGTGTCGCGCGACAGGTCGAGCGGCACGAACTGGTCGAGGCGGATGTAGCCGACGTTGCCGGGCAGGCGCTCCACGCGCGCGAAGGCGAAGTTGGTGCGCGCGATCGCCGACGCCTCGCGCCCGTCGATGCGCGTCCACGCGCCGCGTGCGGAGCCCGCGGGCGCCGGCTGCCCGGCCGCGGCGGCGCCGGGCGACGGGCGCATCACCATGCGCGGCGCCGACGCGTCGCGCGCCGCCGGGCCGAGCACGGCGAAGTCGCGCTCCGGCTCGTAGGTCACGCGGAGGTGCTTGTCGGCCACGACGCCCTGCAGGTCGCGCATCAGCGCGGTGGCGAGGTCGGGCGCGGCCGTGATGGCGTCGTAGGCGCGGCCGGCGAGCTGCTCGCGCAGGCGCACGCCGATGCGCCGGGCGAGCGTCGTGTCGACGTAGCGGCGCTCGAGCACGCGCGCGACGCTGTCGACGATCGCCCGGCGCGCATCGGGCGTGAGGGCCGCGGGGCCGCCGCTCGCCTGCGCGCGTGCGGCCGACGTGGAGAGGAGGAGGCCCGCGACGAGCGCGAGCGAGCGGGCACGGAGGGGAAGGGGCACGTGGAGGTCGCCGGGGGAGGGCGCGCCGACCCGGAGTGGGCGTCGCACTCGATCACGCTGCCGCCCGGCGGCCGCCGCGTGATAGGGCGCGTGACCCATGGGGCGCCCGGCCGGCGCCGTGCTGCCTGGCGCTGCGCACCCTCGTGCCCTCTCGCGGGTACATTGTGGGCCCCCGAGCTCGTCCCCCGTCCGCCCGTCGTGCGTCACGTCTACGTCCACGTCCCCTTCTGCGCGCGCCGCTGCTCGTACTGCGACTTCTCGATCGCCGTCCGCGCCCGCGTGCCCGTCGAGGAGTACGTGCAGGCGCTCGCCGGCGAGCTGACGCTGCGCCTGGGCGCTCCGCCCGCCGCGAGCGCGCGGCAGGAGATCGACACGCTGTACTTCGGCGGCGGCACGCCCTCGCGGCTTGGTCCCGACGGGGTCGCCGCGGCGATCGCGGTGGTCGAGCGCTGGTTCCGGCCGGCCGCCGACGCCGAGGTGACCATCGAAGCCAACCCGGACGACGTCGCGCCCGAGGCGGTCGCGGCCTGGCGGGCGGCGGGCGTGAACCGGATCTCACTCGGCGGACAGACCTTCGACGAGGCGGCGCTCCGGTGGATGCAGCGCACGCACGGCGCGGCGCAGACCGAGCGCGCCATCGAGGTCGTGCGCGCCGGCGGGATCGACGACGTCTCGCTCGACCTCATCTTCGCCATGCCCGCCGAGGTGCCGCGCGACTGGGCGGCGGACGTCGCGCGGGCGCTCGCGCTCGCGCCCACGCACCTGTCGCTCTACGGCCTCACGGTCGAGACGGGGACCCCACTGGGCCGGTGGGCCGCCCGCGGCGCCGTCCGCGAGGCCGACGAGGACCGCTACGCCGCCGAGTTCCTGCACGCGCACGAGGCGCTGACGACGGCCGGCTACGAGCACTACGAGGTCTCCAACTTCGCCAGGCCGGGGCGTCGCGCGCGCCACAACTCGGCGTACTGGTCGGGCGCGCCGTACCTCGGGCTGGGACCGTCCGCGCACGGCTTCGACGGGGCGGAGCGCCGCTGGAACGTGTCGGCCTACGCCGCCTGGGTCCGTCGGATCGCCGAGGGGCGCGACCCCGTCGAGGGGAGCGAGTCGCTCGATCCGGACATGCGGACCGCCGAGGCGGTGTACCTTGGACTGCGCACGACCGACGGGCTCGTGCTCGCCGCGGCCGACGAGCCGCGCACCGCGCGCTGGGAGTCGGCCGGCTGGGCGGAGCGGGCCGGCGACCGGCTGCGGCTCACCGCGCCGGGCTGGCTGCGGTTGGACGCCCTGGCGGCGGACTTGACGGTAGCCCGAAGTCGTTCCTAGGATTGTACTTATGTCGTCCAACGAGCTCACCGAGCGCGAGCGCCGCGTGCTCGAGGCAGTCATCCAGAGCTACGTCGCCACCGCGGAACCCGCGGGCTCGCGCAACATCGCGCGGGCCTTCGGCCTCGGCGTGTCCGCCGCCACGGTCCGCAACACGATGAGCGACCTGGAGGCGAAGGGGTTCCTCTACCACCCCCACACCTCCGCCGGACGCGTCCCGACGCACAAGGCGTATCGCCTGTACGTCGACTCCCTGATGCACGTGGCGCCGCTGGACGCCGCGGGGCAGGCCCGGCTCAAGGAGGAGCTGGCCGGCGCCTCGACGATCGAGACGATCCTCCGCCGCGCCGCGCAGTCGCTGGGCGTCCTCACGCAGGAGCTCGGCGTCGCGGTGAGCCCGCGCTTCGACGAGGCCGCGCTGCGCCGCATCGACCTCGTGCGCCTGGCGAGCGACCGCGTCCTCATGGTGCTGACGCTCGACCGCGGCGCGATCCGGACGATCTTCGTCGAGGTGCCCGGCGAGATCGCCGAGGACACCGTCGCCGAGGTCGCGCGCGTCCTGACCGAGCGGCTGGCCGGGCTGACGCTGCGCGACGTGTGCACGACGCTCCCCGAGCGGCTGCGCGACGCGCCCACGGGCCCCGACGCCGAGGGGCTGCTCAACATCTTCATCTCCGGCGGCGGGCAGCTGTTCGACCGCGCCACCAGCGACGACGGCCAGGTCGTGCTCGGCCAGCCGTCGCTGCTCGCCGAGCAGCCCGAGTTCGCGAGCGGCGAGCGGCTGCGGCGGCTGCTGGAGCTGACCGAGACGCGCGACGAGCTCGCCGTCCTGCTGCGCCAGCGCGGCGGCGCCGCCGGGCTCTCGATCACGATCGGCAGCGAGCACGGCGATCCCCGGCTCGACCCGTTCACGGTCGTGACGGCCGAGTACCACGCCGGCGGCCTGTCGGGCGTCATCGGCGTCATCGGCCCGACGCGCATGCCGTACGAGAAGGTCGTCTCGCTCGTCAGCCACACCTCGCGGCTGGTCTCGGACCTGCTGCACTGAACGGCAGCGATCAGCGGTCAGCGTGCAGCGATCAGCGCACCTGCCCTGATCGCTGCACGCTGACCGCTCTCCGTCCCGTCCGACGGCGGCTGCCGGACCCGACATTCCATCCCGTCCACGGGACTCAATAGATCCATGGCCGACCTCTACGAGCAGCTCGGCGTCGCGCGCGAGGCGAGCGACGACGACATCAAGAAGGCGTACCGCAAGCTCGCGATGCAGTGGCATCCCGACCGGAACAACGGGTCGAAGGAGGCCGAGGAGAAGTTCAAGGTGATCACGGAGGCGTACGACGTCCTGCGTGATCCGCAGAAGCGCGCGGCCTACGACCGCTACGGCGACGCGGCGTTCCAGCGCGGCGGCCCGGGCGGCATGGGCGGGATGGGCGGCATGCACCACGTCGACCTGTCCGAGGCGCTGAACATCTTCATGCGCGACTTCGGCGGCTTCGGCGGGCTCGGCGACCTGTTCGGCCAGGCCGGCGGCCGGCAGAGCGGCCCGCGCACCGGCGGCGACGTGAAGATCGGCATCCCGCTGACGCTCGCCGAGGTGGCCACCGGCGTCGAGAAGACCGTCGTCGCGAAGCTGCTGGACGGCTGCGACAAGTGCGACGGCAGCGGCGCGGAGCCGGGCTCGAAGCCGGAGCGCTGCGGGACGTGCGCGGGCACCGGCGAGGTGCGCCGCGCGCAGCGCTCGTTCTTCGGGCAGTTCGTGAGCGTCGCGCCGTGCCCCACCTGCGCCGGCGAGGGGACCGTCATCGCCACGCCGTGCAAGAAGTGCCGGGGCGACGGCCGCGTGCGCGCGGAGAAGACGATCAAGGTCACGATCCCGGCCGGCGTCGCGACCGGGCAGTACATGACGCTGCGCGGGCAGGGGAACGTGGGCCCGCGCGGCGGCCCGCGCGGCGACGTGATCGTGCTCTTCGAGGTCGAGGAGGACGCGCGCTTCGAGCGCGACGGCGAGGACCTCTACACCGAGGTGCTCGTCAACTACGCGCAGCTCGTCCTCGGCGCGGACGTGACCGTGCCGGGCGTCGCGGGCGAGCTCTCGCTGCGCGTGCCCGCCGGGACGCAGAGCGGGCAGGTCTTCCACCTGAAGGGGCGCGGGCTGCCGCGCGTGAACGCGAGCGGCGTCGGCGACCTGCACGTGCGCGTGCAGCTCTGGACGCCCGAGAAGCTCTCGTCGCGCGAGGAGCAGCTGGTGCGCGAGCTCGCCGAGCTGCAGCAGGCCGCGCCCGACGGCGGGCGCTCGAAGGGCTTCTGGTCGAAGATGAAGGAGGCACTGGGCGCGTGAGCGACTCCGACGAGACCCGCCCCTGGTACGCCGTCCGCGCCCGTCCGCGCGGCGGGGCCGCGGCGGCGGAGGCGGTCGTGGCCGCGCTCTTCGCCGCCGGCTCGCAGGGCGTGCAGGAGGAGGGCGACAGCGTCCTCACGCAGTTCCCGCCCGACACCGACGTCGAGGCGATCCGCACCGCGCTGCTCGACGCCGACCCCACGGCCGACGTCGCGATCACGCCCGCCGCACCGGTCGACTGGACCGAGGGGTGGAAGGCGCTCATCGGCGCGCACGAGCTGGGGCGGCTGGCCGTCGTGCCGCCCTGGCTGGCGGAGGGGCGCGATCCGGCGACGACGATCGTCATCGACCCGGGGATGGCCTTCGGCACGGGGGATCACCCCACCACGCGCGGCGTCGTGCGGCTGATGCAGGACGTCGTGCGTCCGGGCGACGTCGTCGCCGACCTCGGCGCAGGGAGCGCGGTGCTCGCCATCGCCGCGGTGAAGCTCGGCGCCGCGCGCGTGGCGGCCATCGAGTACGACCACGACGCGATCGAGAACGCGGAGGAGAACGTCGCGCGCAACGACGTCGCCGGCCGCGTGACCGTGATCGAGGGCGACGCGAACCTGCTGCTGCCGCTCGTCGCGCCGGTGCGGCTGGTGCTGGCGAACATCATCTCGAGCGTGCTGGTCGAGCTGATGCCGGCGATCGACGCCGCGCTCGCGCCCGACGGCGACGTGATCCTGAGCGGCATCCTGTGGGAGGAGCGCGACGCGATGCTGCGCGTCATCGGCGCGCAGGGCTGGACGGCGGTCGCCGAGGACCACGAGGACGTGTGGTGGAGCGTGCGCTGCGTGCGCGCCGCGTGACGGCGTGAGCACGGGCGGGCGCGCCGCGCGCGTCGAGGCGGCGACGGTCGCGACCTTCGTCGCGCACGAGGCGCTGGCCGCCGGCGCCGCGGTCACGCTGGGCGAGGACGCCGCGCACCACATGCGCGTGCGGCGGCTGGAGCCCGGCGACGCGGTGGCGCTGCGCGACGGTGCGGGGCGCTCCGGCGAGGGGCGTCTCGTGCGCCTCGCGAAGAGCCACGCGGTGGTCGAGCTCTCGACGGTGCAGGAGCACGCGCCGCCGCCGCCGGTGCACCTGGTGGTTCCGGTGGCCGACCGCGACCGGATGCTCTGGCTGGCCGAGAAGGCGGTCGAGATCGGGGTGGCGAGCTGGCGCCCGGTGCAGTTCCGCCGCTCGCGCAGCGTCGGCGGCCGGGGCGAGGGGCCCGCGTTCCAGCAGAAGGTGCGCGCGCGCATGCTCTCGGCGCTCACGCAGAGCGAGGCGGCGTGGCTGCCCGACCTCCACCCGGAGGCGCCGCTGGAAGGCGCGATCGCCGCGGCGCCGGCGGGCGCGCGCTTCGTGTGCGATCCGGACGGCGCGCCGCTGCTGGAGGGAGCGCCGGCGGCCGGCGATCCGGTCACCGTGGTCGTCGGCCCCGAGGGCGGGCTGGAGCCCGGGGAGCTGGAGGCGCTGCGCGCGGCGGGGTTCCGTCCGGCCGCGCTGCCGGGCAACATCCTGCGCTTCGAGACGGCCGCCATCGTGGCGGCCGCGCTGGCCCGGGCGCTGGTCGAGCGCGCGGGGCCGGCGCTTCCCTGAGGTCCTGAGCCGCGGCGCGTCCGCGCGAGCCGATCCCGATGGCCGAGAGCTGCCTCTTCTGCCGCATCGCCCGCGGCGAGATCCCGACGACGCTCGTCGCCGAGACGGACGACTGCGTCGCCTTCCGCGACATCAACCCGCAGGCGCCGCTGCACGTGCTCGTGATCCCGCGGGCGCACGTGGCCTCGCTGAACGAGGCCGACGACGCGGCGCAGATCGGCCGGCTGTCGCTGCTCGCCGCCGAGATCGCGCGCCGCGAGGGGTACGCGGAGTCCGGCTACCGCACGGTCGTCAACACCGGCCCGGCGGCGGGGCAGACCGTCTTCCACGTGCACCTGCACCTGCTGGCCGGGCGCGACCTGCGCTGGCCGCCGGGCTGATCGCGGCGCGTCCCCGCAGCGGCGGGGCCGGCTTGCGTCGCGCTCCCGGGGCTCCGTAGCTTCCCGGCCGCTTCACCACCAGCCGGCGCGCCAACGCCACGAAGGGGGGAGATCGGTTTTGGAAGTCGTCATCAACGAGGACGAGAACGTCGAGCGGGCGCTGCGCCGCTTCAAGCGCATGGTCCTGAAGGCGGGGATCCTCGCGGACGTCCGCAAGCACCAGCGCTACGAGAAGCCCAGCGAGCGCCGCAAGCGGGAGCGCGAGCAGGCGATGCGTCGCACCCGCCGCCCGCGCGCCTGAACGGAGACCCGATGTCGGACCTGACGACGCGACTGCAGGACGATCTGAACGCCGCCCGAAAGGCGCAGGACAAGCCGCTGACGCTGGTCCTGGGCACGGTGCTGTCGGAGGTGAAGAACAAGCGGATCGAGCTGCGCCGCGACCCGACCGACGACGACGTCGTGGACGTGCTCCGCAAGGGCATCAAGCGCCGCCGCGAGTCGATCGAGATGTACGAGAAGGGCGGCCGGGCGGAGCTGGCCGCGAAGGAGCAGGCGGAGCTCGCGGTCATGGAGCGCTACCTCCCCCCCGCGGTCGACGACGCCGAGCTGCGTGCCTCGGTGCGCGCGGCCATCGCCGGCGGTGCCACGAACATTGGCGCCGTGATGGGCAAGGTGATGCCGCAGTTCAAGGGGCGCGTGGACGGCAGCGCGATCAACGCGATGGCGAGGGAGGAGTTGGCGAAGTAGCGCCGGCTCCCTCGCGCCGGGTGCAGCGGGCTGCGGGCTGCGGATTCGACCGACGGGGTGTCCCGAGGTCCGATCCGCAGCCCGCAGCCCGCAGTCCTTTCCGTCCCTTTCGGGGTACATTCCAGGTGATGAATTCGCACGCTCTCACCGTCCTGGAGTTCCCCCGCGTCCTCGGCGTCGTCGCCGAGCGCGCGACGTCCTCGCTCGGCGCGCGCCGGCTGCGCGCCGCCCAGCCGAGCACCGATCTCGCCTGGCTCGCGTCCGAGCACCGGCGCGTGGCCGCCATGCGCGCGCTCGTGTCGAGCGAGGGCGGCTGGTCGCCCGAGCCGGTTCCCGACCTCACCGAGCCGCTCGCGCGGCTGCGCGTGCTCGGCACCGTCTGGAGCGCGCCCGAGCTGCTCGCCGGCGGCACCCTCCTGCGGTCGTCGCGCCGCACGCGCGAGGCGCTGTCCGATCCCAAGCGGCCGCCGGTCGTGAGCGCGGTGCTCGCGCCCCTCACCGACCGCCTGCTCAGCCAGTCGCGCCTGGAGCAGCAGGTCGAGCGCACGATCGCCGAGGACGGCACCGTTCGTGACGACGCGAGCCCGGCGCTCCGGGGCATCCGTCGCGACCTGCGCGGTGCGCAGGGGCAGCTGGTCGCGCTGCTCGAGCGGATCATGGGCAAGCTGGAGGCGCACCATCAGGTCGCCGACGCGTCGGTCACGGTGCGCAACGGGCGCTACGTGATCCCGGTGCGCGCGGGCGGCCGCGCGGTCGTCGGCGGCATCGTGCACGATGCGTCGAGCACCGGCGCGACCCTCTTCGTCGAGCCGCCGGCCGCGATCGAGTTCGGCAACCGCATCCGCGAGCTGGAGGCGGCCGAGCACGAGGAGATACAGCGCATCCTCGCCGCGCTGACCGACGAGCTGCGTCCGCTGCGCGAGCCGATGCTCGACTCGCTGGACGCGCTGGTCGCGCTCGACACCCTGTATGCGCGCGCGCGCTGGGCGATCGAGTTCGGCTGCAGCCCGTGCGACATGGTGCCGGCCGGCGAGGGCTTCGCCATCCGCGACGGGCGGCACCCGCTGCTGCTCGCGCAGGGCGTGCCCGTCGTGCCGTTCGACCTCGCGATGGAGCTGAACGAGCACACGCTGCTCGTCTCGGGCCCGAACACCGGCGGCAAGACGGTGCTGCTCAAGGCGGTCGCCCTGATCTCGCTGCTGGTGCAGAGCGGCGTGCCGGCGCCGGTGGGCGAGGAGAGCCGCGTGCCGGTCTACGACGACGTCTTCGCGGACGTGGGCGACGAGCAGTCCATCCAGGCCTCGCTCTCGACCTTCTCGGCGCACCTCAAGAACCTCACCGAGATCGTGGGGCTCGCCACGCACGCCTCGCTCGTGCTGATCGACGAGCTGGGCTCCGGCACCGATCCGGTCGAGGGCGCGGCGCTCGGCGGCGCGATCCTCGAGGAGCTGACGCTGCGCGGCACGACGACGGTCGCCACGACCCACCTCGGCGCGCTCAAGGAGCTCGCCACCGAGGTGCGCGGGGTGGTGAACGCGTCGCTGCAGTTCGACGCGGTGGCGCTCGCGCCGACGTACCGGCTGATCAAGGGCGTGCCGGGCCGCTCGTACGGGCTCGCGATCGCGCAGCGGCTGCGGATGCCGGTGCACATCGTGGAGCGCGCGGTCGAGCGCATCCCGAAGGGCGAGCGCGACGTCGACGCGCTGCTCGCGGAGCTGGAGAAGCGCGAGACCGCGCTGGCCGATCGCGAGAAGCTCGCCGACGAGCTGGTGGAGAGCGGCAAGGCGCGCGCGCAGCGGCTGGCCGAGCGCGAGAAGGCGGTGCGCGAGCGCGAGCGCACGGCGGAGAAGCAGGCGCGCCTCGAGGCGCGCAAGTACCTGCTCGACGCGCGCAAGGAGATCGACCGCACGCTGAAGGAGCTGAAGGCGGGCGCCGCCGACGCGGTCGAGGAGCAGGCGAAGGACGCCCGCCGCAGGGTCGAGGAGCTGGCCGCGCGTCAGGGCGAGCATCTCGATCGGCTCGCGCGCGAGGAGCGCAACGTCGCGGTGCGCCAGGCGCACGCGACGCGTCCCGGCGGCCCGGCCGCCCCGCGCGAGGAGATCGCCGCCGGCGACACCGTCGAGGTGGGGACGCTCGGCGGGAAGCTCGGCAAGGTCGTCGAGCGGCGCGGCCGCGATGCGGTCGTCACGGTCGGCGTCATGAAGCTGACGGTGCCCGTCAAGACGCTCGTGCGCTCCAAGCAGCAGATGCCCAAGGCGGAGGTGTTCGTGCCGGCGATGCTCGACTCGGCCGACATCTACCACTCGGGCGAGGTGGACCTGCGCGGCATGCGCGCCGACGAGGTGGACGGCTTCCTCCTCTCGTCGATCGACCAGGCGGTGCGCGCCGACCGCCGCGAGCTGCGCATCATCCACGGCAAGGGCACCGGCGCGCTCCGCGAGCGCGTGGTGGAGCTGCTGCGCAAGGAGACGCGCGCGAAGTCGTTCCGCATGGGGCTGTGGAACGAGGGCGGGGCGGGGGTGACGGTGGTGGAGCTGGAATGATCCGGATCCCGATGCACGCTGAACGCTGGACGCTGGACGCTTCTGCCGTCGCCAGGGCAGGCCGGGCGTTCAGCGTCCAGCGTTCAGCGTCGCCCGTTGCCCCATGATCACCCCCGAGTCCATCGACCGCGTCCGCGAGGCGGCCGACATCGTGGAGATCGTCGGCGAGCACGTGAAGCTCAAGCGCTCGGGCGGCGACTTCCGCGGGCCCTGCCCGTTCCACGGCGGCAAGAACCCCAACTTCTCCGTCTCGCCGAAGCGCAACGCGTACTACTGCTTCAAGTGCCACGCGAGCGGTGACGCCATCGGCTTCGTGCGCGAGCACCTCGGCATGGACTTCGTCGAGGCCGTGCGCTACGTCGCGGCGCGCGCCGGCGTCGACGTGCAGGAGACCCGGACCGCGCGCGAGCCCGGCGAGAAGGACCCGCGCGAGCCGTTGTGGGAGGCGATGAACGCCGCGGCGGAGCTGTTCCGCGAGGCGCTCTGGGAGGACCCCGAGGCGCAGGCGGCGCGCGCGTACCTCGCGTCGCGCGCCCTGAGCCGCGAGGACGCCGACCGCTTCACGCTCGGCTATGCCGCGCGCGACGGGCGGTGGATCGAGAAGCTGCGCGCGCTCGGCCACGACGACGCGCGGCTGCTGGAGGTCGGGCTGCTGGTCGCGCGCGACGACGGCAGCCCGCCGCGCGCGCGCTTCCGCGGCCGCCTCATGTTCCCGATCCACGACGGCGCGGGACGCGTGGTGGCGTTCGGCGGCCGCGTGCTCGGCGAGGGCGAACCGAAGTACCTCAACAGCCCGCAGGGGACGCTGTTCGACAAGGGGCGGCAGCTCTACGCGCTGTCGTGGGCGAAGCATCCGATCCGCAAGCAGGAGCGCGCGCTCGTCGTCGAGGGCTACTTCGACGCGATCCGCCTCGCGCTCGCCGGCATCGAGGAGTCCGTCGCGCCGCTCGGCACCGCGCTCACCGAGTCGCAGGCCGCGCTGCTCGGCAAGCTGACGAAGAACGTCTTCCTGCTGTACGACAGCGACGAGGCGGGGCTCAAGGCCACGTTCCGCGCGGGGCTGGAGCTGCTGCGCCTCGGCATCTCGGCGCGCGTCGTCACGCTGCCGGAGGGCGAGGACCCGGACACGTTCGTCCGCGCGCACGGCGCCGAGCGACTGGAGCACGCGCTGTCGCAGAGCGTCGACATCCTGGAGCGGCAGATCCAGCTGCTGGAGCGGCGCGGCTGGTTCGCGGAGCTGCACCGCAAGCGGCGCGCGATCGACAAGCTGCTGCCGACGCTGCGCGCGACGTCGGATCCGGTCACCCGCGAGCTGTATCTGTCGCGCGTGGCCGAGGTGGCGGGGATGGACCGCGAGGTGCTGCTGCGCGAGGTCGAGCACGAGGAGCGGCGGCCCGGCACGCACGTCGCCGCGCCGACTGCCGATCGTGCGCCGGTCGAGCCGCCGCGCGATCAGGAGCGCGGCGGGTGGGACCGTGGCGGCTGGGGGCGCAACCGGTGGCGCGAGGAGGCGACGCCGCCGCACCCCGACGACTCGACCCCGGAGGTCACCTTCGTCGAGCCGCCGCGCCAGCGCGACGACGGCTTCCGCCGCAACGAGTGGAAGGGGCGCCGCAAGTCGGGCGGGCGGCGCGAGGAGGACTGGAAGAGCTCCCTGGCCGTGCCGCGCGTCGCGCCCACGGGCGCCGTGCTGCGCGCCGAGGGCCAGCTCATCCGGGCGATGGTGCAGGAGCGCGATCTGGTCGAGGCCGTCGCCGAGAAGTGGGCGCCGGAGAGCTTCAACCGCGCGGAGTGGCGACTCGTCTTCGAGCGACTCCTCGAGGACCCGGAGCAGCCGCTCGACGCGCTGGCGCAGGCGCTGCCGGCCGAGATCGTGCCGCAGCTCGACCGGCTGCTGGAGCTGCCGGACCCGGATCCGCAGCGCACCGTGCAGGACTGGGTCAGCCGGCTCCAGGCGATGGCGCTCGACGAGGAGAAGGAGCGCCTGATCGCGCGGCTGCCGACGGTCGGGGACGCCGAGAAGGACGCCATCACCCTGCGGATCCGCGAGTTGCAGGAGGAGCGGAACGCCCTCTCCAAGCACTTCTCCCGCATCGGGCCGCGGCTGCGCCCCTGAGTCAGGCGGCGGCATCCGTCGCGCCGGTACGCATCTTCCCGTGATCCGGGGAGAACACTTCGATGACGGAGGATCTGCCGTGAACGACCAGCTCGACGCGCTCCTCGCCCTGCAGTCGGCCGACGACGCCATCCAGGCGCTGGAGACGCGACTCGCCGCCCTCACGCCCCGCCTCGGCCGGCTCGACGGCGAGCGGCAGGCTGCGGACAAGGCCGTCTCGTCCGCGCAGGCGGCGCTGGAGCGCGAGAGCGAGCGGCACGCGCACCTCAGCGAGCGCGCGGGCGAGTTCCGCCGCATGAACGAGCGCGCGGTCTCGCAGCTCGACCAGGTGCGCAAGGCGCGCGACGCGTCGGCGGCGGGGGCGCAGGTCGACATCTCGCGCCGCGCGCTGACCGACGCCGAGGCGGAGCTGCACGCGGCCGGGCAGCGGCTCTCGATGCTGCAGGCCGCGCTCGACGCGGCGCAGGCGCGCATCGGCACCATCGAGGCGGAGCAGGCGCCCGCGCGCGAGGAGATCCGCGCGGAGCAGGCGAAGATCGAGGCGCAGCTCGCGACCGCGCGCGAGGGGCGCGCCGGGCTCGCCCGCGCCGTCGAGCCGCGGCTCCTGATGAAGTACGATCGCGTCCGCGGGCGACGCCGCGGCCCGGCCGTGTTCGCGCTCCATCACTTCACGTGCGGCAACTGCGACACCGCGATCCCCACGCAGCGGCGGGCCGGCCTACTGGCGGGCGCGATCGAGGTGTGCGAGTCGTGCGGCGTGCTGCTGTACGCCATCCCCGCGTCGGCGCAGACCCCCGCGCCGGCCGCGAACGCGCTCTGAGGCGCCGGCGTGCGGGAGCGCGGTTGTCGCGCCTTCCCGGCGCGGCCTAGATTGCGCGCGTGACCGCCCCGACCGCAGCAGCCGATCCCGCCACCCGCCGGCGCGTGCGCCCCGCCGCACGCTGGGTGCTCACCCCGCCGGCGGACCCGCAGATCGTCGCGGGGCTCGCCCGCGACCTGCGCCTGCCGGACGCGATCTGCCGGCTGCTGGCGGCCCGCGGCCACGGGGCGGGCGACGACGTCAAGCGCTACCTCCGCCCGCGGCTGGAGCAGCTGCACACGCCCGACCGTCTGGCGGGCGTGCGCGTGGCCGCCGAGCGGCTGGCGGAGGCCGTGCGCCGGGGCGAGACCGTGCTCGTGCACGGCGACTACGACGTCGACGGCATGTGCTCCACCGCCCTGATGACGCGCGTGCTGCGCGCCGTCGGTGGGCGCGTGGTGCCGTTCATCCCGCACCGCCTGCGTGACGGCTACGACCTGACCGAGGCGGGGGTGCGGGCGGCCGTCGAGGTGGGCGCGAGCGTCGTCCTGACCTGCGACTGTGGGACGAGCGCGCACGGCCCGGTGGGCGACCTGTGCGCCGCTGGCGTCGACGTCATCATCAGCGACCACCACCTGCCGGGGCACGGACGCGGCGCGCCGTCGTGCTTCGCGGTGCTCAATCCGAACGTGCCGGACTCCGACTATCCGGAGGCCGATCGCGGGCTGTGCGCGGCAGGCGTCGCCTTCAAGCTGGCGCTCGCCACCGTGCAGGCCCTCGGCGCGAACGACGCGCTGGTCTGGCGGCAGCTCGATCTCGTCGCGCTCGCGACGATCGCCGACATCGCGCCGCTGCGCGGGGAGAACCGCGTGCTGGCGCGCTACGGCCTGAAGCTCATGGCCGAATCGCAGAACGCGGGGATCCGGGCGCTCACGCGCTCGTCGGGACTCGACGGCAAGCCGCTCACGGCCGGCCGCGTCGGGTTCATCCTCGCGCCGCGCCTCAATGCGGTGGGGCGGCTCGGGCACGCGCTGCGCGGCGTCGAGCTGCTGACCACCGACGACGACCGCGAGGCGCACGCGATCGCGCGCGAGCTGGAGGAGCTGAATCGGCAGCGGCAGGAGCTCGACCGCGCCACGCTCGACGCCGCGCGCCGGCAGGTCGATCGGCTCGATCTCGACGCGACCTACGGCCTCGTGATCGCCGGCGAGGGATGGCACCCCGGCGTGATCGGGATCGTCGCCTCGCGTATCGTCGAGGAGACCGCGCGCCCCGCCGTGCTCGTCGCCGTGGACGAGGGCGTCGGCAAGGGCAGCGGGCGCTCGATCCCGCGCTTCGACCTGCACGCCGCGCTCACCGAGTGCGACGCCGACGGGCTGTTCCAGCGCTTCGGCGGCCACCGCGCGGCTGCGGGCGTCACCATCGCCGCGGATCGGCTGGAGCGCTTCGCGGAGCGGTTCAACGAGGTCGCGCGCGCGCGCCTCACGCAGGACGACCTGGTGCCGGAGCTGCGCATCGACCTCGAGCTGTCGATCGAGGAGGTCACCGAGGATCTCGAGGGGATGCTGCGCCACTTCGAGCCGCACGGCATGGGCAACGCCGCCCCGGTGCTCGCCGCGCGCGACGTCGAGCTGGGCGCGACGCCCAAGCGCGTCGGCGAGGACGGCGTGCGCCTCAAGCTCCGACGCGCCGACGGCCGCGAGCTGGAGGCGATCGGCTGGGGCCTCGCGCCGCGCGCCGAGGGGCTGGTGCCCGGCATGCGCGTGGACGTCGCGTTCCGGTTGGAGCGCGACGAGTTCCGTGGCGCGAGCCGTCTGCAGGCGCGGCTGGCCGACATCGTGCCCGCGCGCCGATCGCCGCTCGCGCTCCGCGGCGGCTGAGCGCGGGTGCGCATCGTCGCGGGCCGCTGGCGCGGCCGCACCATCGACGCGCCCAAGGACGCGCGCGTGCGCCCGACGGCCGACCGCGTGCGCGAGGCCTGGCTGAGCATCGTGTCCGGAGACGTCGCGGACGCACGGGTGCTCGACCTGTTCGCGGGTTCGGGCGCGCTCGGGCTGGAGGCGCTCTCGCGCGGCGCGGCGAGCGCCGACTTCGTCGAGCTGAACCCGCCCTCGCTGCGCGCGCTCGGCGCCAACATCGCGAAGCTCGGGGCGGAGGACGTCGCGCAGGTCCGACGCGGCGACGCGCTGCGGTTCGTTGAGTCGCTGCCCGCCGGCGCCTACGACCTCGCCTTCGCCGACCCGCCGTACGCGCACGACGCGGCCGTGCGCGTGGCCGAGCGCTGGCTCGCCGTGCCGTTCGCCCGCGTGCTCGGCGTCGAGCACTCGGCGCGGGTGACGCTGCCGGCCGGCGGCGACACGCGGAAGTACGGGGACACGGCGGTCACGATCTACCGGGTGGAGGAGTAGGGCGCGGCGGAGGGCGGCCCGACGCATCGGGCCTCGGATGCTCCGACGCGTCGGGCCGCGGCCCTGCACCCCGGGTGTCGTACCGGATCCACGATCCGCGGTCCGCAGTTCCTTCCGGTTCCATCCTTCGTACCCACGCGTAGATTGCCGCGCCATGCGCACCGCGATCTACGCCGGCAGCTTCGACCCGGTCACGCTGGGGCACCTCGACCTGATGCAGCGGAGCCTCCACTTCGTGGACCGGCTGGTCATCGGCGTCGCGGTGAACTCGACGAAGCAGCCGGCGTTCTCGCTGGAGGAGCGGGCCGCGCTCATCACCGAGGCGCTCGGCGACGATGCCCGCGGCCCCGCGCCGCGCGTCGAGGTGCGCCACTTCCAGGGGCTGCTCGTCGACTTCGCGCGCGACGTCGGCGCGACGCTCTCGATCCGCGGGCTGCGCGCCGTCGCGGACTTCGAGTACGAGTTCCAGATGGCCCTCATGAACCGGCATCTCGCGCCGACGCTGGAGACGCTCTTCCTCGTCCCGTCGGTCGACACGACGTTCATCAGCTCGAGCCTCGTGCGCGAGGTGGCGCGCCTGGGCGGATCGGTCGACGCGCTCGTGCCGCCCAACGTCGCCGCCGCGCTGCGCGCGCGGTTCCCGCGGTGAGCGACGCGGCCGGGTTCATCGCCGGCGTGCGGGCGCGCGCCGCGCTCGCCCGACGCCCGATCGCCTTCGCGGAGGTCGATGATCCCCGCACGCAGTCGGCGATCGACGTGCTGCTCGCCGACGCGATCGTGCGGCCCTGGCTCGTGGTCGACGGCGCGAGCGGCGCGGTGCCGGCGTCCCGTCTCGCGCAGTGGCGCTCGGCCGGCGCCGAGGTCGTCGACCTCCGCGACGCCGCGCTGCAGGCGCGCGTCGTCGAGCTGCTGCTCGCGCGCCGGGGGGCGAAGGGGCTGACGCCCGAGGCGGCGCGGGAGCTGGCAGGGCGACCGCTGTACGTCGCCGACGCGCTCGTGGCGCTCGGCGACGTGGACGGCTGCGTGGCGGGCGCGGTGCACACGACGGCGGACGTCATCCGCGCCGCGCTCTGGTGCGTGGGGCCGGCGGCCGGCGTGCGTACGGTGTCCAGCGCGTTCTACATGCTGGTGCCGCCGTTCCGCGGCGCGGAGTCGGAGGTGCTGACCTTCACCGACTGCGCGGTCGTGCCGTATCCCACCGCGGCGCAGCTGGCGGACATCGCGATCGCGGCGGCGGCCGACCGGCGGCGCATCGTGGGCGACGCGCCGCGAGTGGCCCTCCTCTCGTTCTCGACGCGCGGGAGCGGCGGCGAGGGGACCAGCATCGCGCTCGTGCGCGAGGCGCTCGCCCGGGCCCGCGAACTCGCGCCCGAGCTCGCGGTGGACGGAGAATTGCAAGGGGATGCCGCGCTCATCCGGGCCGTGGCCGAGCGGAAGGCGCCCGGCAGTCCGGTCGGGGGGGATGCCAACGTGCTGGTCTTCCCCTCGCTGGACGCGGGCAACATCGCGTACAAGCTCGTGCAGCGTCTGGCCGGTGCGTCCGCCATCGGACCGATCGTCCAGGGGCTCGCGCGCCCGTGCAGCGATCTCTCCCGCGGGGCCGTGCCGGATGACATCATTAACGTCGCCGCGATCACCGCGCTGCAGGCGGGCGAGTTGCCCGTCGGGCGCTGATCGGCGGATCGTACTCTGAAATCCACGCAGCACACAGACACGGTGCGCACACGGGGCGACCGGGAGACCGACTCATGAGCTTCCAGATGCATCGCGAAGGCGACGTCACGGTGGTGGATGTGGAGGGGCAGCTCATCGTCGGCAATCGGCAGGAGCTGAAGCAGAAGGTGCTGGACGAGCTGGAGCGCGGTGAGCGGAAGTTCCTGATCGACTTCAGCCAGACGGGCTACATCGACAGCTCGGGGCTCGGCGTGCTCGTGTCGCTGTCGAAGAAGATCCGCGAGCAGGGCGGCGAGCTGCGGCTCGCGAACCTGAACGACGATCTGAAGACGCTGTTCGAGCTCACGAAACTCGACACGCTGTTCCAGATCGCCGAGACGCGCGAGCGCGCGCTCGACAGCTTCTGACGCGGCCCGCGTGATGTCCCGGGTGCGACGTCGGCCGTGAGCGCGCGTCGCGCGGCGGACCACGTGCCGGCGGACGGAGCACCCGAGGGGGGCTCCACCGCCGGCACGTCGGTGCTGGAGATGACCATCCCGAGCGACGTGGACGCCGTGCCCGGCGTCGTCGACGCGGTGGTGGGACAGTGCGTGGCGCACCGCTTCTCGCGGCAGGCGTGCGCGCTGAACGTGCCGGTGGCGCTCACCGAGGCGCTGGCGAACGCGATCCTGCGCGGCAACCGGCAGGCGCGCGACAAGCAGGTGCAGGTGCGCGCCACCGTCGACGACGCGCAGCTCGTCGTCGAGGTGCAGGACGAGGGCGAGCGCTTCGACCTCGACGAGGCCGCGCAGGATCCCACCACGCCCGAGCGGCTGCACCGCGAGGACGGGCGGGGGATCTTCCTCATGCGGCGGCTGATGGACCGCGTCGAGCGCCTCGACGCGGCCTCGCGCGGCAACGTCGTGCGGCTCACGCTCCGACGGGCGTGAGCGCGCGACGGGGGCGCCCATGCTGAGCGCCGCCGGCGTCGGCCCGCGGGCGACCACGCGGGCCGCGGGCGAGCTGGACACCCTGTTCGCCGCCTACTACGCGAGCACGGGCTGCCACGCCTCGCTGTGGACGCCGGCCGCGGGCACCGCGGTGGTGCGGCGCAGCGCCTCGCGGCGCGGGCGCGTCCCCACGCGCGAGGACATGCCGCGGCCGGGTCCCAAGGATCCGCCGGTCCCATGGCGCGAGCCGGACGGCGAGACCCTGGTCGTCCCGCTCGACAGCTTCACCGAGGCCTGGCTCGTCGTCGGGCCGTGTGACGGCGACGCCGCGGCGCTCGCGCGACACGCCGAGTTCCTGCGCGTCGCCGTCATGGCGCATCTCGACGCCGCGGTCGAGGTCGAGCAGTCGGCGCACGAGCTCACGGAGCGGTACGAGGAGATCAACCTCCTCTACACGATCAGCGAGATCCTCGGCCGCGCGGTGACGCTGGAGGACACCGCGAACACGATCCTCACCGAGCTCGCGGAGACGGTGGGCGCGACGCGCGCCGCGCTGCTCCTGCACGACCGCGTGACCGACACGCTGCAGGCGGTGGCGGCGGTCGGCGTGCCCGTCGAGTCGCTGATGCCGATCGCCGCCGACGACGCGACGAGCGCGAGCGGGCGCGTGTTCCGCACGCTGCACCCCACCACCTTCGAGCGCGACGTGCAGGTCGCCGCCGCCGAGGCGCCGTATCGGTCGGGCCCGATGCTCTCGGTGCCGCTCGTCTGGTCCACCCCCGCGGGCGGCGAGCCGCTCGGCGTCGTGCACCTGTCGGGGCGCCGCTTCGGCCACTTCACGGCGGGTGACCTGAAGCTCGTCACCGCGATCGCGACGCAGATCGCCGCGGCGGTGCAGAACGCGCGCCTCGTGCGCGCCTCGCTGCAGCAGCAGCGCATGGCGCAGGAGATGGCGCTCGCGCACGACCTGCAGATGCATCTGCTCCCGCGCGTCGACGTCGCCGCGCCACACGCGGAGGTCGCCGCGCGCGTGGTGCCGGCGGAGAGCGTCGGCGGCGACTTCTACAATCTGTTCCGGCTCGACGACTCGTGCACGGGCGTCATGATCGGCGACGTGTCGAGCCACGGCTACCGCGCGGCGCTCATCATGGCGCTGGCGATGAGCGCCACCGCGATCCATGCGCGGGGCTCGAGCGATCCGTCGGCGACGCTCGCCGCCGTGCTGCGCTCGCTGCACGAGGAGCTGGCGAGCACCGAGATGTACATCACGACGTTCTACTCGGTGGTCGATCCCGCGCGTGGGGAGCTGCGGTACGCGAACGCCGGCCATCCCCACGCCTTCCTCCTGCACGAGGACGGCACCGCCGAGCGGCTGGGCGCGAGCACGCCGCCGCTCGGCATGGTCGACACGCCGCCGGCCACCGAGACTCGGCCCTGGGTCCCGGGGCGCGACCTGCTCGTGCTCTTCACCGACGGCATCAGCGACGCGATCGACCGCGCCGGGCGCCGCCTGGGCGAGGAGCCGGTGCTCGACGCCATCCGTGCGGTGCGCGATCGGCCGGCCGCGGAGATCGTGCAGGCCGTGTTCGCGCAGCTCGAGGTCTACCAGGGCGGCGCGCGCCCGCTCGACGATCTCACCCTCGTCGTGCTGCGGAGCTGAGCATGGCGGACGATCGCGCCCCCCGGTCGGGCGGCCTCCCGCGGCCGCGCAGGCGCTTCGGGCAGCACTTCCTGCGCGATCGCGGCGTGCTCGCGCGCATCGCCGACGCGCTGACGCTCACGGGGCAGGAGACGGTGGTCGAGATCGGGCCGGGGCGCGGCGCGCTCACCGACCTGCTGGTGCCGCGCGCGAAGCGGCTGCTCGCGATCGAGGTCGATCGCGACCTCGCCGCGCACCTGCGAGAACGGTACGCGGGCGAGCCGCACGTGCAGGTCGTCGAGGCCGACGTGCTCACCGTCGATCTGGGCGCGCTCGCGCAGGGCGACTACGTGCTCGCCGGCAACGTGCCGTACTACATCACGACGCCGATCCTCTTCCACGCGCTGCAGCACCCGCGCCCCGCGCGCGCCGTGTACCTCGTGCAGAAGGAGGTCGCCGAGCGCGTCGCCGCCACGCCCGGGGGCAAAGAATACGGCGCGCTCAGCGTGAACGTGCAGGCCGTCGCCCGCGTGGAGCTGCTCTCGCGCGTGCCGCCCGGCGCCTTCCAGCCGCCGCCTCAGGTCGACTCGGCGGTGATCCGCGTGACGCCGCGCCCCGATCCGGTGGTCACGCCCGACGAGGAGGCGCGCTTCCGCAGCATCGTGCAGGAGGCGTTCGGGCTGCGGCGCAAGCAGCTGCGGCGCGTGGTGCGCACGATCGCGCGACTCGACGCCGAGCGGGCCGACGCGGTGCTCGCCGCGGCGGGGATCGATCCGGAGGCGCGACCGGAGACGCTGGCGCCGCACGACTTCGCGCGGCTGGTGCGGGCGCTTCCGGCGGGCGGCGCACCCGCCTAGCTTTCGCGGCAACTCGACCGGGGTGCCCGTGCGCGGCGACGCGCGTGGGCTGAGAGAGTCCCGCAGAACCTGATCCGGTTCGTACCGGCGTAGGGAGTCGCGAGTGAGCAGCACGATCGACGGTGGGCCCGAGGGCCCGGCCGCGCGTGCGGGCATCCCCGGCGAGGCACGTCGCGCTCCTCGAGCGTCGGCGACGGTCACACCTCACCGGCATCCCTCCGTGCTCCCCATTCTGCTTCTCGCGGTCTCGCTGCCGCTCGCGGCGCAGGACACCACGCGTGCCCCGCGCGACACCACGCGCGCGCGCGACCTGGAGACCGTCACGGTCCGCGCGGTCCGCAGCGGCGACGCCGCCGCCGCACAGACCACGCTCGGCGCACCCGCCCTGACGCGCGGCTACACCGGCCAGGACGTCCCACAGCTGCTGCAGCAGGCACCCGGCATCTCGACCTGGTCGCAGAGCGGCTCGCAGTGGAACTACTCGTACTTCCGCATCCGCGGGATCGACCAGTCGCGGATCAACCTCACGCTCGACGGCATCCCGCTGAACGAGCCGGAGGACCAGCAGCTCTACTTCTCGAACTTCGCTGACCTCGCGAACTCGATCCAGAGCGTGCAGATCCAGCGCGGCGTCGGCACGGGCACGTACGGCCAGGCCTCGTTCGGCGGGTCGGTGAACTTCGAGACGGTGCCGCTCGCGGCGACCACGCGTGGGGCGGAGGTGCAGCTCGGGGCGGGCTCGTTCGGCGCGCGACGCGCGGCCGCGGAGTACGCGAGCGGCCTCCATGAGAACCGCACCGCCGTGTACGCGCGCTTCTCCAATCAGCGCGCCGACGGCTATCGCCGCGGCTCCAGCCACGCGGGCAACAGCGCCATGGTCAGCGCCGGCTACTTCGGCCACCGCGACCTGCTGAAGCTCACGCTGCTCAGCGGCATGGAGTCGAACGGGCAGGCGTACACCGCGGTGCCGCTCGCCGAGCTGCGCGTCGATCCGCGCGCGAACCCGATCGATGGGGTGGGGGACCGCTTCCGTCAGTCGATGGCCGCGCTGACGTACACGCGGCTGCTGTCCGAAAACGCCTCGATCGCGACGACGGCGTACGGCTTCGACGCGGGCGGCTGGTACGACTACCCGACGTGGGTGGACGACACGCCCGATCCGCGCTGGCAGCTCGCCTCGCGCTGGGGCGGCATCGTGAGCGCGCTGCACGCGGTGCGCGGCGCGGCCACGATCGACGCGGGCGTGCACGCCCTCGCGTACCGGCGCGATCACATGTTCGACGCGCGCGCCGACCTGGAGTCGCCCGGTTACGGCAATCGCGGCTCGAAGCAGGAGGGCAGCGCGTTCGCGAAGCTGGCCTACGCCTTCGGCGCGGTGACGGCCTTCGGCGACCTGCAGGCGCGTGCGTCGAGCTTCCGCTATCGCCCGACGGAAGGATCGACGGTGCCGACGGCGCGCACGTCGTGGACGTTCCTGAATCCGCGCGTGGGGCTGAGCTGGCATGCGACGCCGGCGCTCCGCACCTTCGCCTCGGTGGGTGCGACGGGCCGCGAGCCCACGCGCGCCGACCTGCTCGCGGGCGCGGACGACGTCGGCGCGGACGACGTCGAGGCGCTCTTCCCGCTCACGCGCGTGCGCCCGGAGCGGGTGACCGACTACGAGGCCGGCGCGGAGTGGCGGTCGGCCGCCGTGTCGCTGCGCGCGAACGCCTACGCGATGGAGTTCCGCGACGAGATCGCGCTCGTTGGGCTCACGACGCCCCTCGGCTACGACGTGCGCCGCAACGTGGGACGCAGCTTCCGCCGCGGCGTGGAGGCGGAGGCGACGTGGCGTCCCGCACCGGCGCTGACGCTCGCGTCGACCATCGCGGCCAGCCGCAATCGCATCGCGCGCTACCGCGACGAGGCCACCGGCACCGAGTACGTGGACGTGCCGACCGTGCTCACGCCGTCGCTCGTCGCGGGGCAGCAGGCCACCTGGCACGCGAGCCGCGCGCTGTCGCTCACGCTCGACGGGCGGTATCAGTCGCGGCAGCACCTCGACCCGACGGGCGACCGGGCGCGCACCGCACCCGCCTTCTTCGTGCTCGACGGCGGGGCCGTCGTGCGCGTCGCGGGGCAGGAGCTGCTGATCCAGGGGCGGAACCTGCTCGACCGGTTCGCGCTCACCGCGGGCGACGTGAGCAGCCGTGGCGTGCCACGCTACTTCATCCTCGCGCCGCGCAGCGTCGAGGTGAACGCGCGGCTGCGGTTCTGACGACGGGGGGACGCGTCGACGATCCGATGCTCGGGATGCGCCGGGCGCCGGACGCGGGCGGGCGACGACTGCCCCTCCGCGATCCGGCGCCGGCGGTCCGCTCGCCCGGGCCGTCATGCTCCATCACCCCGCTCCGGCGTCCGCCTCGCGCGCTCCGATCCAGCCCGCGACGATCGCCTCCGCCTCGCGCAGCCGCGTCTCCCAGTCGCCGCGCAGCTCGGTGAACGCGCACTCAATCTCGGTGAGCGTCTGCACGAACACGTCGCGCATGGCGAATCGGTCGCCCGACTCGCCGCGCACGTGATCGACCACCCAGGGCGCATCCACGTCGCAGAGCAGGTAGTGATCGCCGCGCCGTGCGCGCGCCGCCTCGACCACCCAGCGCGGCGTCGCCCCGTACAGCGCGCGCGAGTACGCCACGGTGCTGATGAGATCCGTGTCCCGCACCACGAGGCGCGAGCCGCGGCGGCGCGCCTCGGCGGCGGCCGCATCCTCCAGCGCGACGTGCACGCGCGCGATGGGCGAGACCGTGTCGTAGCCGAGCGCGACGGGGTCGCGCGCGCCACGCCGCTGGTCGACGTACACGCGCGCGCCCTCGGCGGACCACGGCGCGCCGAAGCGGTCGGCCAGCCAGGCGGCGATGGTGGTCTTGCCCGTGCTCTCGGGCCCCGTGAGCACGACGACCAGCGGCCGATCCGCGGACACTACTCGCGGTGGCTCAGCGCGTAGGAGAGCCCTTCGAGCTCCATCGCCATGTTGACGTTCTTGATCGTCACGCCCGGCGGCGCGTGCACCTGCGCGGGCGCGAAGTTCAGGATCGCCTTGATCCCCGCGCGCACGATGCGATCGACCTCGCCCTGCACGTCGTCGGCGGGGATCGCCAGCACCGCGATGTCCGGGCGGTCGCGCGCGGCGTCCTCCTCGAGCGTGACGATGTCGCGGATCAGCTGCGAGTCCCAGCGCTTGCCGATCTTGCGCGGATCGTTGTCGTAGACGCCGACGACGGTGAAGCCGCGCTGGGTGAAGCCGCGATATGCGCTCAGGGCGGACCCGATCTTTCCGGCCCCCACGATGACGACGCGCCACTCGCGCCCGAGGCCGAGGATCTCGCGGATGCGGCCCGTCAGCTCGGGGACGGAGTACCCGAGCCCGCGCTTCCCGAACGAGCCGAAGAACGAGAGATCCTTCCGCACCTGGGCGGAGGTCGTCCCGCTGTGGGCGGCGAGCTCGTCGCTCGAGGTGGTGGCGATGCTCCGCGCCGCCAGCTCCTCCAGGTACCGCAGGTACACGGACAGGCGGCGAACGGTCGAATCGGCGATGCGCTTCACGGCTCCGGTCACAGCTCCGGTCACGGCTCCGGGGTCGGCTCGGTCGGCAGCGGGTCGGCTCGCCCGACTTTGTGAAATCGTTCACAAACATAGCCGCCGAGCTGGGCGGAGGCCAGCGGGGCCGCGCGGCGCATCGGTCCGGGCTGCGGCGGGAGGGCCATCGAGCGGGACTCCTCCCTGCGTATATGTTGCGACGGCGGCCGGATCTTCCTCCCGGGCGCTCCGGTAGCACGTCGGGTCCGCGGGGCGGCACCGACGCCGCGCCCCGCGTCGTCCCCGAGCCTGACCACGTGACCGACCGACCCGACCCGATCGGCGGGGTGCAGACCCGCGCGCCCGACAGCCTGCTCGTCGAGCGCGCGCGCGACTTCCTGGCCGGCGGGCCGGCCGACGCGACGACGCTGGTCACCCGCGTCTGCCAGCTGCCCGGGCTGCGGCGCGAGATGGCCGAACGGATCGCGCTCGAGCTGCTGTCGCCGCACCGCGAGTTCGTGCTCGACGCCGAGGGGCGCTGGTCGCTCGTGAGGACGCCCGCGCCGCGCGAGGTCGGGGCGCCGGTGCGCGCGGCTCCGGCGGTCGTGCCGGCCGTGCCGAGCTTCGACGAGTGGCGGGCGGCGCGCGCGGCGCAGCAGGGGGCGGAGCCCGCGGAGGAGGCGCCGACCGCCGGCGCGCGGCGCGGGCGCGAGCGGCGCCCCGCCGTCTCCGACCTCCCGCGGCCGGTGCTTCCCGGCGACGACCAGTCGCTGCACGAGCTGTCGTACGTCGTCGTCGACGTCGAGACGACCGGCGGCAGCCCGCACGCCGGGCATCGCATCACCGAGATCGCCGCCGTCGTCGTGGCGGGCGGCGAGGTGCGCGAGGTCTACGAGACGCTCGTGAACCCGGAGCGCGTGATTCCGCCGCAGATCGTGCGCCTCACCGGGATCACGGCCGAGATGGTGCGCGAGAAGCCGCCGTTCCGCGACGTCGCCGGTGAGGTCGTGAAGGCGCTGGCCGGCCACGTCTTCGTCGCCCACAACGTGACCTTCGACTGGCGCTTCGTGTCGGCCGAGGTGGAGCGGGCGTCGGGCGTGGCGCTGGAGGGGCGACGCCTCTGCACCGTGCGCCTCGCGCGCAAGCTGCTCCCCCACCTGCGCAGCCGCTCCCTCGGCTACGTCGCCGACTGGTACGGCGCCGACGCCTTCGCGCAGACGTACTTCGAGGGGCGGCACGGCACCGGTCGCCCGTGGCGGCACAGCGCGGCCGGCGACGCCGTCGCCACCGCGCACTGCCTGGTGCGCCTGCTGCACGACGCCCGGGAGCACGGCGTGCACACGTGGGGGGAGCTGGACCGCTGGCTCAGCGGCGGCACGGGAGCCGCCCGCCGCCGGCGCCGGAGCGCCCTGCCGTCCGCCGTCGACCGCGACACCACCGCCTGATCTCGCATCGTGCCCTCACCCACCCCGCTGGTCGAGACGCGGCGCCTCGGGCGCCTCACCCTGCACGCCATCCAGGCCGGCGGCATCCGCCTCGACGGCGGCGCCATGTTCGGCATCGTCCCCAAGCCGCTCTGGGAGCGCCGGATCCCCGCGGATGGGCTCAACCGGATCCCGATGGGGATGCGCTGCCTTCTCGTGGAGCACCCCGACGGCCCGGTGCTGATCGACACGGGGCTCGGGAACAAGGAGCCCGCCAAGTTCCACGAGCTGTACGCCGTGGAGAACGCGGGGGCCGACGGACGGACGATGCTGGAGGACGGACTGCGGGCGGTGGGCGTCCGGCCCGAGGACGTGCGGCTGGTCATCAACACGCACCTCCACTTCGACCACGCGGGCGGCAACACCTACCGCGACCCCTCGGGCACGGTGCGGCCGGCGTTCCCGAACGCGCGCTACGTCGTGCAGCGGGGCGAGTACCACTACGCGACCCACACGAGCGAGCGGACGGCGGCGAGCTACCTGCCGCTCAACTTCGTGCCGCTCATGGAGGCCGGGCTGATCGACGAGGTGGTCGGCGAGGGGGAGATCGTGCCCGGCATCCGCGCGCTGCCGACGCCGGGGCACACGCCCTTCCACCAGAGCGTGGTGATCGAGAGCGCGGGGGAGACGGCCTGCTTCCTGGCGGACGTGGTGCCGACGACCGCGCACCTGCCGCTGCCGTGGATCATGGGCTACGACGTCGAGCCGCTGATCACGCTCGAGAGCAAGCGGCGCGTGCTGCGGCGGGCGCAGGAGGAGGGGTGGCTCCTCGTGTTCGAGCACGACGCGGTGGTCGGGTTCGGGCGCGTGGCGCACGACGGGAAGCAGTACGCGCTCGCGGAGGCGGTGGGCGACGCGGTGAAGCACCCCGCGGGCGCGGGGCCGGGCTCCGGTTGACGCCGCCCGCGGGCCGGGCTAGCTTGTAGGGTCACAATACGCGAAGCGGGGCGGTGTCTTCGCCCCCACCCTCTGGCCCTCGCACCGCCTCCGGCGGTCAGGTGCTGCAGGAGTCCTGACCATCCGACACTCGTCGTGGGCGATCGCTCGCCCGTGGCGCGTGGACGTGTTGCGCGGACTCCGACGTGGAGTTCGCGTTTTTTCGTTCGTTCCCCCTTCCCGAGGAGCACCACCATTCAGGACTCGACGAAGCAGCAGCGCGTGCGCGTGAACCGGCAGATTCGCATCAGCCCGATCCGCGTCATCGCCGCTGACGGCAGCCAGCTCGGCATTCTCGAGGTCGACAAGGCGTTGGCCATCGCCGAAGAGCAGGGGCTCGACCTCGTCGAGGTGGCCCCGATGGCCCGCCCTCCCGTGGCCCGCATCATGGACTACGGGAAGTTCAAGTTCGAGCAGGCGAAGCAGGCCCGTATCGCCAAGAAGAAGCAGCACGTCATCCAGCTGAAGGAAGTGAAGTTCCGGCCGGGCATCGACGAGCACGACTTCGAGACGAAGACGCGGCACGCACGCCGGTTCCTCGAGGAAGGCAACAAGGTCAAGGTCACCCTGATGTTCCGCGGTCGACAGATCACGCACCCCGAGCTGGGGCGCGCGGTGGTCACCCGGGTCGCCACCGAGCTCGCCGACATCTCGAAGATCGAGGCGGACGCGCGGCTCGAAGGGAAGGCCATGACGATGATTCTCACCCCGAAGTGATCTCGGAGCGGGTGCACGCATGCCGAAGATGAAGAGCCACCGGGGCGCTGCGAAGCGCTTCTCGGTGACGGGCACCGGAAAGGTGCGGCGCCTCAAGGCGTTCAAGAGCCACATCCTGACGAAGAAGTCCCCCAAGCGGAAGCGGAACCTGCGCCGCGCGACCACGGTCGCGACCAACGGCGAGGCGAAGAGGCTCAAGCGCCTCCTGCTGGCGTCCTAACCGGAGGAGGAACCCATGCCTCGCGCAGTATCGAACGTCCCGCGTCTCAAGCGGAAGAAGCAGATCCTCAAGGCGGCCAAGGGCGCCTACGGTGGCCGGTCCAAGCTGTGGAAGGCCGCCAAGGAGACCGTGGAGCGCGGCTGGCGCTACGCCTACCGCGACCGCAAGAACAAGAAGCGCGACTTCCGTCGCCTGTGGATCGTGCGTATCAACGCCGCGGCCCACCAGCACGGCATGAGCTACAGCGTCTTCATCGACGGGCTGAAGAAGGCCGGCCTCGAGATCGACCGGAAGATCCTCGCGGACATCGCGGTGCGCGATCCGCAGGCCTTCGGCGCGATCGCCGACCAGGCGCGCCAGGCGCTCGACCGCGCGCAGACCGCGGCCTGAGCCCGACCCCGGGACCGACCCCGGGACGCGGTGCGGCGCGAGCCGCCCCGGTTCCGTTGAAAGTGATCGACGGCGGTGCGACCTTACGGCGCACCGCCGTCGTCGTTTCCGCACCTTCCGCTTGCCCGTGCAACTCTCCGAATACCTCGCCCAGGCCGCGCAGCTCGAGCAGGACGCGCGCGCGCTGCTGGACGGGCTCGACCCCGCGATGCGTCTCGACGACGCCAAGGGCCGACTCAACGCGCTGAAGGACGCGCGCCTGGGCGAGCTGCAGGGCGCCCTGCGCACGCTCGCGCCCGAGGACCGGCGCGACGCCGGCGTGGCGTTCAACCGACTCAAGACGGGGATCCAGGACGCGCTCGACGCGTTCGCGGCCCGCCAGGCCGCCGCGGCCGGCGGCGGCCCGGCGCTCGACCTCACGATGCCGGCGCGCCGCACCTGGCAGGGCGCCGTGCACCCGGTGACGGCGGTCATCGACGAGATCTGCGCCATCTTCCGCGAACTCGGCTTCACGGTCGCGCTGGGGCCCGAGGTCGAGCACGAGTGGTACAACTTCCAGGCGCTCAACTTCCCGTCGGACCACCCCGCGATGGACGTGCACGACACGCTCTATCTGGCGGGGCAGGACGGCGTCGCGCCGGGTGAGGGGATGCTGCTGCGCACGCACACCTCGCCGGTGCAGGTGCGCACCCTGCAGCGCTTCGCGCCGCCGGTGCGGGTCGTGATCCCGGGCATGGTGTACCGCCGCGACTTCTTCGACGCGTCGCACGCGCCGGCGTTCGCGCAGCTCGAGGGGCTCGCCGTCGACGAGGGGATCTCGTTCGTCGATCTCAAGGCGACGCTCGCCGAGTTCGCGCGCCGCTTCTTCGGCAGCGCTCGCACGCGCTTCCGCCCGAGCTACTTCCCGTTCACCGAGCCGTCGGCCGAGATGGACGTGCAGTGCCAGGTGTGCGGCGGCAGCGGCTGCGCCACCTGCAAGCACACCGGCTGGTCCGAGATCCTCGGCTCGGGCATGGTGCATCCCGCGGTGCTGGAGGCCGCGGGGCTGGACAGCGAGCGGTACACCGGCTGGGCGTTCGGCATGGGGCCCGCGCGCATCGCGCAGCAGCGTCACGGCGTGCCCGACATCCGCAGCTTCTACGACTCCGACGTGCGCTTCCTGGAGCAGTTCACCCGATGATCGTCTCGCATGACTGGCTGCGCGCGTTCGTGCCGCACGGGCGCACGGCCGCGGAGATCGGGCAGCTCCTCAGCACGCACGTCGCGACGCTCGAAGGGATGGAGGCGCTGCGCACGGACCTCGCGCCGTTCGTGGTCGGGCAGGTCGTGCACACCGAGAGGATCCCGGAGACGCGGCTCTCGTTCAATCGCGTGGACGACGGCTCGGGCCAGCTGCTCGAGGTGGTGTGCGGCGCGCCGAACGTGGCGCTCGGCGCGAAGTACCCGCTGGCCCGCGTCGGCACGGTCATCCCGGGCAAGGGCGGGATGACGATCGAGCGCCGCAAGATCCGCGGCTTCACCTCGGCCGGCATGCTCTGCTCCGCGCAGGAGCTGGGGCTCGGCGAGGACGCCGACGGCATCATGACGCTCGACACGGACGCCGCGCCCGGCACGCCGCTGCTCGACATCATGCCGACGGGCGACGTGCGCCTGGAGCTCGACGTCCTCGCGAACCGTCCGGACCTGCTGTCGCAGCTCGGCGTCGCGCGCGAGGCGGCGGCGCTGACCGGCACGGCGCTCGAGCTGCCTCCCGAGCTGCGCGAGCTGGCGCCGGTGCCGAGCGCGGTGCGCGGCGCGCGTGAGGCATCGGCCGGCGGCGCGACGGTGCGCATCGAGGACGCCGACGGGTGCCCGCGCTTCGCGGCGGCGGTCATCCGCGGCGTGCGCGTGGGCGCGAGCCCCGAGTGGCTGGTGCAGCGGCTCGCCGGCGTCGGCGCGCGCAGCATCAACAACGTCGTCGACGTCACGAACTACTTGCTGCACGGGCTCGGCCAGCCGGCGCACGCGTACGACCTCGCCCGGGTGGCCGGCACGACGCTGGTCGCGCGCCGCGCGCGCGCGGGCGAGGCGCTGACGACGCTCGACGGGCAGGCGCGCACGCTCGACGCGGAGTCGCTCGTGATCGCCGACGCCGAGCGCGCGCAGGGCATCGCCGGCGTGATGGGCGGCCAGGACTCGGAGGTCACCGAGAGCACGACCGACGTGCTGCTCGAGGTCGCGCTGTTCGACCCGCGCCGCGTCCGCACGTCGCGCAAGCGCGCGGGCGTGTCGAGCGACGCGAGCTACCGCTTCGAGCGCGGCATCGACCGCGGCGCCACGCTGGAGCGCCTGACGCAGGCCGCGGGGCTGATCGTCGCGGTCGCGGGCGGGACGATCGAGGCGGTGCTGGACGTCGGCGAGGCACCGGCCGCGCTGCCGCCGGTGCGCCTGCGCGCCTCGCGCATCACGCGCCTGCTCGGCGCGCCGGTCGCCGACGCCGACGTGGAGCGGCTGCTCGGCGCCATCGGCTTCCGGATCGAGCGCGAGGGCGGCGCGGAGACCGCGTGGACCGTCACGCCGCCGTCGTGGCGGCAGGACGTCACGCGCGAGGTCGACCTGATCGAGGACGTCGTGCGCCTGGTCGGCTTCGATGCGCTGCCGAACGAGCTGCGCCCGTTCCGCGCGGGCAGCGTCCCCGACGACCCGATGCACGTCGTGACGCGCCGCGTGCGCGACGCGCTGGTCGCGCAGGGGCTGCTGGAGGCCAAGCCGCTGCCGTTCGTGCGCGGCGACGACGCGACGCACGTGCGCGTCGGCAACCCGCTCGCCGAGGACGAGCCGCACCTGCGGACGCGCGTGCTCGACTCGCTGCGGGCGCGGGCCGAGTACAACCTCTCGCGCATGCAGGGGAACGTGCGGCTGTTCGAGGCGGGTGGCGTGTTCGCCGTCGGCCCGAGCGGCCAGCCGGTCGAGCGCTGGCACGTCGGCGCGCTCGTCATGGGCGAGCGCCGGCCGCCGCACTTCACCGAGCCCAAGCCGCCCGCGTTCGACGCGTGGGACGCCAAGGGCATCGCGGAGGTTGCCGCCGCGGCCGCCTTCCCGGGCGCGGCGATCGCGCTCGTGCCGGCGCCCGACGAGCGCGGCCGCCTGTGGACCGTGCAGGCGGACGGCCGCGACGTCGGCGAGGTGTCGCGCCTCGCGCTCGACGCGCCGGTCTGGGCGTCACCGGCGTTCGGGGTCGAGTTGACGCTGGCGGGGGTCGAGTCGGCGCCGGTGGCCGCGCGTGGCGCCCGCCTGGAGCAGGCGCCCACGTCGCCGGCCGTCCCGCCGCACGTCCGCGCCCGCGCGCTGCCGTCGACGCCGGCCGCGGAGCTGGACCTCGCGCTGCTCGTGCCCGACGCGGTGACGGCCGCCGACGTCGAGCGCGTGCTGCGGGCGGCCGGCGGCGAGCTGCTGGAGAGCGTCACGCTGTTCGACGAGTTCCGGGGCGGGGACGTGCCGGCGGGCGCGCGCTCGCTGGCGTGGCGGCTGGCGCTCCGCGACCCGTCGCGGACGCTGCGCGACAAGGAGGTCGAGGGCCGCCGGCAGAAGCTGCTGAAGGCGCTCGACGGCGAGCTGGGCGTGCGACCGCGGGCCGGCTGATGGCCGACACGGTGATCGCGCCCGCCGCCGCGGCGTTCGACGACCTGGAGCGCCTCGTACGGCACCTGGGCGAGGAGCTGGCGTTCTTCCGACGCCGGGCGCTGGAGGCCGAGCGGCGGGTGAAGGAGCTGTCCGGCCCCGCGAACGGGGCCGAGCCGCCGCGCGAGAGCGTCGAGGCGCTCGGCGCGCGGCTGTCGCAGCTCGAGTCCGAGAACGCCGACCTGCGCGCGCGGCTGGGCGAGGCCGCGGAGCGCACGCGCGCCATGGCCGACCGGCTGCGCTTCCTTCGACAGCAGCAGGAGGCCGACGGTGAGCGGTGAGCAGGAAGGGCGGCCCGGACGCAGCTCGGTGCGGGTGTCGATCCTCGGGGACGACTACACCATCCGCACGGACGCGCCGCCCGCCCACACCCGGGACGTCGCCGCCCATGTCGACCGCGTCATCAAGCAGGTGATGGCGAGCGGCACCGTGGTCGAGACGCACAAGGCGGCGATCCTGGCGGCGCTGCAGATCACCGACGAGCTGTTCCGGGCGCGGGCGGAGGCGCGGGAGCTGGGCTCGCGGACGCAGGAGCTGGCGGCGGAGGTGCGGCGCTGGCTCCCACCCACGAAGCGCGGGGACGCGACGCCCGGCTGAGGGTCGGCCGGCGCACCACGGGGCTCGGGCACCGCGCAGCGGCCGAGTCCGCGTTGCCTTTCCCCGGCGCGCCGGGTAGGTTGCGGCGGAGCATGGCTCCGTAGGTTCATGCGTGCGTTGCGGTTAGGCGCCAGGATGGGGGGACGGTCCGGTGCGCGTCGCCGGATGCGCGCGGCCGTCGCGCGAGCCGCCTCCCGTCGGGTGCACACTCGGTCGATTGCGCGGCGCCTGCGCCGCGCCGGAGCATAGATCCGACATGGGAGAGCAAGCGATCCTCGCCCTGCTGGGCGTGCTCGTCGCGTTGGGCGCCGCCGTCGGGGCGTTCGTGTACGGAAAGGGAGCCGGCCGCACGATCGGCCGTGTCGAGGAGGTCGAGCGGCAGCGCGCCGCGCAGGCCACCGCCGAGGAGAGCGCCCGCCGCATCCTCGCGGAGGCCGAGCGCGAGGCGGAGGCGACGCGGAAGAGCGCCGTCGTCAGCGGCAAGGAGGAGCTGCTGCGGTTGCGCGAGGCGCAGGACGCCGAGGTGCGCGGCCGGCGCGAGGAGGTCGAGCGCGAGGAGCGCCGGCTGCAGGAGCGCGAGTCGCAGCTCGACCGGAAGAGCGAGACGATCGACCAGCGCGACCGCGAGCTGGCCCGCCGGGCGAGCGAGCTCGGTCGCCGCGAGAAGGTCGTCGCCGACCAGCAGGGCGAGATCGACGCCCTGAAGGCCGACGCGACGCGCCGCCTGGAGGAGCTGGCCGGGCTCTCGGCGGCCGATGCGAAGGCGGAGCTGATGCGCCGGATGGAGGAGCAGGCGCACGCCGACGCCGCGAACCGCATCCGCGAGATCCGCGAGGGCGCGCGCCGCAACGCCGAGCGGGAGGCGAAGAAGATCGTCGCGCTCGCCGTGCAGCGGATCGCCGCCGAGCACACCGCGGAGACCACGGTGTCGTCGGTGGCGCTGCCGAACGACGAGATGAAGGGGCGCATCATCGGCCGCGAGGGGCGGAACATCCGCGCCTTCGAGCTGGCGACGGGCGTCGACGTCATCATCGACGACACGCCGGACACGGTCGTCGTCTCGTGCTTCGACCCGGTGCGGCGCGAGGTCGCGCGGCAGGCGCTGGAGAAGCTCGTCTCCGACGGGCGCATCCACCCGGGGCGGATCGAGGAGGTCGTCAACAAGGCGCGCCAGGAGGTCGATAAGCAGATCGTCGAGACCGGCGAGGCCGCGGCGTACGAGGTCGGCGTCGCCGGGCTGCATCCCGAGATCATCAAGCTGATCGGCCGGATGCGGTGGCGGACCAGCTACGGGCAGAACATCCTGCAGCACTCCAAGGAAGTCGCCTGGCTGGCGGGGATCATGGCGGCCGAACTGGGGTTGGACGTCGCCATGGCAAAGCGCGGCGCGCTCCTGCACGACATGGGCAAGGTGCTCACGCACGAGCACGAGGGCACGCACGTCCAGCTCGGCGTCGAGATGGCCACGCGCTACGGCGAGCACCCGCTGGTGGTGAACGCGATCGCGGCGCACCACGACGACGTCCCGCACGAGAGCGAGATCTCGGTGCTCGTGCAGGCCGCGGACGCCATCAGCGGCTCGCGTCCGGGAGCGCGCCGCGAGGCCTTCGAGACGTACGTGAAGCGGCTCGAGGGGCTGGAGAAGATCGCCTCCAGCTACCGCGGGGTGGAGAAGGTCTTCGCCATCCAGGCGGGGCGCGAGGTGCGCATCGTCGTGACGCCCGAGGACGTCGACGACGTGCGCATGACGGCGCTCTCAGAGGAGATCGCGCGCCGCATCGAGGCGGAGCTGCAGTATCCCGGGCAGATCAAGGTGGTCGTGATCCGCGAGACGCGGGCGGTGGACTTTGCGCGCTGAGCCGATGGTGACGACGGAGGTGCAGGAGGACGGAGGGGCGCGGCTGATCGACGGGGCGGCGGTGGCGCGCGGCGTCCGCGCGCGTGTCGCCGAGGAGGTCGCCGCGCTGCAGGCGTCGCACGGAATCACCCCCGGCCTCTCCGTCGTGCTGGTCGGCGACGACCCGGCGAGCGCCGTCTACGTGCGCAACAAGGAGAAGCAGTCGGTCGAGGCGGGCATGCGCGGCGAGACGATCCGCATGCCCGCGACGACCACGCAGGAGGAGCTGCTCGCGGTCGTCGACCGGCTGAACGCCGACGCGCGCGTGCACGGCATCCTCGTGCAGATGCCGCTGCCGAAGCAGATCGACCCGGACGCGGTGATCCGCCGTATCAGCCCGGAGAAGGACGTCGACGCGTTCCACCCGGCGAACGTCGGCAAGCTGCTGATCGGGGCGCGGGACGGCTTCGCGCCGTGCACGCCGGCCGGCGTGATGGTGCTGCTGGAGGAGGCCGGCGTGCCGCTCAGTGGCGCCGAGGTCGTCGTGATCGGCCGCAGCAACATCGTCGGCAAGCCGATGGCGGCGCTGCTGATGCAGCCGGGGGTGGACGCGACGGTCACGGTCTGCCACAGCCGCACCCGCGACCTGGCGTCGCACACGCGGCGCGCCGACGTGCTGATCGCCGCGATCGGGCGAGGCCGCTTCGTGACCGCCGACATGGTGAAGCCGGGGGCGGTCGTGATCGACGTCGGCATGAACCGCATCGACGATCCGTCGACGAAGAGCGGGACGCGGCTGGTCGGCGACGTCGACTTCGACGCGGTCCGCAGCGTGGCCTCGGCGATCACCCCGGTCCCCGGCGGCGTCGGGCCGATGACGATCGCCATGCTGCTGGCGAACACGGTGCGGGCGGCGCGGCTGCAGGCCGGGCTCGGCGCGGCGGACGGCGCGCGGTGACGCGCCGTCGGCGATCGGACGGGCCGGGCGCCGACGCGCTGGAGCTGTTCCCGCCGGAGCCGCCCGCGCCGCGCCGCGACGTGGGCGAGGCGCTCTTCGGCCCTCCGAAGGCGGTGCCGCACGCCAAGCCGAAGCCGGCGCCCCGCGCCGTTGCGGCGCACGCCGCGCCGGCCATCGATCCGTACGCGCGGCTGACGCCCGAGATGGAGGCGTTCGCGACGCTCGCGGCCGCGGCGGGGCTCGACGCGGCGAGCAGCGAGGCGGAGCTGGCCGCCGCGTTCGACGCCATGCTCGCCGAGGAGCAGGCGGTCGGGCCGCAGGGCGGGATCCCGGGCGCGACCCCGAACGCCGCGATCACGATCTCGACGCTGACCCAGACGCTCAAGGAGGTCGTCGAGGGCGCCTTCGTGCCGCTCTGGGTGCGCGGCGAGGTGAGCGACTTCAAGGCGCACCGCAACGGCCACTTCTACTTCTGCCTGCGCGATCAGGTGGCGCAGGTGAAGTGCGTGATGTGGGCGCGCGACGCGCGGCGGCTGCCGGCGATGCCCGACGACGGCATGCAGGTCGTCGCGCTCGGCCAGGTCTCGGTGTACGCGGCGCGCGGCGACCTGCAGCTGAGCGTGAAGACACTCGAGGCGCAGGGCGACGGGCTGTGGCGCAAGGCGCTCGACCAGACGCGGGCCAAGCTCGCGGCGGACGGGCTGCTCGACCCGACGCGCAAGCGTCCGCTGCCGCGGCACCCGCGGCGCATCGCGGTCATCACGAGCCCGGACGGCGCGGCGCTGCACGACATCGTCGCCGTGGCGCGCCGCCGGTCGCCGCTCGTGGAGATCGTCGTCATCCCGGCCAAGGTGCAGGGGGACGGCGCGGCCGAGGAGCTGCGCGCGGCCGTCGAGCGCGTGGGGCGGTGGCGCGACCTCGACCTCGTCATCATCGGTCGGGGTGGCGGAGCGCGCGAGGACCTGTGGGCGTTCAACGACGAGCAGCTCGCGCGCGCGGTGGCGGCGTGCTGCGTGCCGATCATCTCGGCCGTCGGGCACGAGGTGGACGTGACGCTCTGCGACCTGGTCGCCGACCTGCGCGCCCCCACGCCCTCGGCGGCCGCGGAGGCGGCGGTGCCGGTGCTCGCGGACGTACGCGACGAGGTGCGCGCGCTCGCCGACGCGCTGCGCACCTCCGGCGCGTGGCACGTGCGTCGCGCCGCCGAGCGGCTCGCCGCGACGAGCGCCGATCTGGTCGCGGGTGCGGCGCGCGTCACCGAGCGGCGTCGCGCGGTGCTGGAGGGCGTCGCGGGCCGGTTGCACGCGCTCAGCCCCCTCGCCACGTTGGGACGCGGCTACGCCGTCGCGCGCGGGGCCGACGGCACCGCGCTCTCGCGCGTGGCCGACTTCGCGCCGGGCGCCCCGTTCGACCTGCACGTGCGCGACGGCGTGGTGCCCGCGGTGGCGCGGGCGCGCGACGACGCCTGAACGCGCCGCACCTCTCGCACTTCGCACCCGTCATGACGTTCGAAGCGACGCTCGCCCGCCTGCAGGAGATCGTGGACGAGCTGGAGCACGACGAGCTGGAGCTCGACCGCGCGCTGCGGCTGTTCGAGGAGGGCGTCGCGAAGCTGCGCGAGGCGTCGACCGAGCTCTCGCGCGCCGAGGCGCAGGTGCGGCTGCTCGTCGAGAAGACCGACGGCACCTTCGACCTGCCGGCGCTGGACGGCTGAGCGATGCCGAACGGGGCGGGGAGCGCGGTGGCGCAGGACGCGGCGTCGGACGAGGCGGCGCGCGGCTTCGCGGCGCAGCGCGATCGGGTGGATGCGGCGCTGAGCGGCTTCTGCGACCGCTATCTGGGCGCGCTGGAGCCCGTGGTCGCGGAGGCGATCCGCTACTCGCTGCTGGGCGAGGGGAAGCGGCTGCGGCCGATCCTCGTGCTCGCGGCCTACGAAGCCGCGGGCGGCGAGGGCGACGCGGCGGAGCTGGCGGCGGCGGTGGAGGTCGTGCACGCCTACTCGCTCGTGCACGACGACCTGCCGTGCATGGACGACGACGACATGCGGCGCGGTCGGCCGACCGTGCACCGCGTCTACGGCGTCGCCGCGGCCACCGCCGCGGGGCTGGCGATGGTGCCGCTCGCCGCGCGGTGCGCGCTGGACGCGGCGCTGGCCCTCGGGCTGCCGGACGCCGCCTGCGGTGCGGTCGTCCGCGAGCTCATGCAGGCGTCCGGCGCCGGCGGGATGATCGGCGGCCAGCAGCTCGACCTCGAGGGGGAGGGCGAGTCGCTGTCGCTGGAGCAGCTCGAGCGGATTCACAGCGCGAAGACGGGTGCGCTCATCCTTGCCGCGGCGGTGCTGGGCGGGCTGGCGGCGCAGGCGAGCGCCGAGCGGCTGGCGGCGCTGCGCCGCTACGGCTCGGCGGTCGGGCTGGCGTTCCAGATCGCCGACGACGTGCTGGACGTGACGGCGACGACCGACCAGCTGGGGAAGACGGCCGGTCGCGACCTGGAGCTGCAGAAGAGCACCTATCCGGCGCTCCTGGGCGTGGACGGCGCCATGCGACGCGCCGAGGCGCTGATCGACGACGCGTGCGGCGCGCTGGCCACGGTGGGGCTCCTCACCCCGGCGCTCGAGCACCTGGCCCGGTTCACGGTCGCCCGGCGCTCCTGAGCCGCGCCGGTGTACCAGGCGCGGGGGCATCGATTCGCCGCCGGACGGGATCGGTCCTGCCGCCTCCGCCATTGGTCAGTAGATTCCGTGACGCGGCGGTGACCGAAGAGGGCCCGCAGCCCTGGCCCCGCGCCGTCACCCGCCCGTCCATTCTTCCGATCCTTCCATGAGCCTGCTCGCCCGCCTCGAGTCGACGGCCGATCTCAAGGCCCTCTCCCGCGACGAGCTGCGTGCGCTCGCCGACGAGATGCGCGCGCGCCTGATCGACGTGTGCTCGCGCACCGGCGGTCACATCGGCGCCGGCCTCGGAGTGGTCGAGCTGACGATCGCCCTCCACGCGACGCTCGACACGCCGCGAGACCAGCTGGTCTGGGACGTCGGGCACCAGGGCTATCCGCACAAGCTGCTCACGGGCCGCGACCGCGACATGGAGTCGCTGCGGCAGGAGGGCGGCATCTCGGGCTTCCTCAAGCGCACCGAGAGCGAGTACGACGCTTTCGGCGCCGGCCACGCGGCGACCTCCATCTCGGCGGCGCTCGGCATGGCGGTCGGGCGCGACCTGATGGGCGAGGACTTCAAGGTGGCCGCCGTCATCGGCGATGGCGCGCTGTCGTGCGGGCTGGCGTACGAGGGGCTGAACAACGCGGGGCACTCGGAGCGCGACATCATCGTCGTCCTGAACGACAACGAGATGTCGATCGCGCCCAACGTCGGCGCGATGCACAAGTACCTCACGTCGGTGCAGCGCAACTCGCTGTACAACCGCCTGCGCTCGAAGATCGGCGAGGTGGCCGACGGGATGGGCGGGAAGGGCGGCATGGCCGGCACGCTGCTCCGGAAGTGGGAGGAGAGCGTCAAGGCGTTCCTCACGCCGGGCGTGCTCTTCGAGGAGCTGGGCTTCCGCTACTTCGGCCCGATCGACGGCCACGACATCGACCAGCTGGTCGACACGTTCGCCGCCGTGCGCGAGCTGAAGGGGCCGCGCCTCGTGCACGTGCTCACGCAGAAGGGGCGGGGCTTCCCCGCGGGCGAGAGCGTCGAGAAGTGGCACGCGCTGCCGCCGGGCCACGACCCCGCGACGGGCAAGCAGCGCCAGACCTCGACGGCGAACCCCGCGTACACGGCGGCCTTCGGCAAGGCGCTGGTGGAGCTGGGCGCGATCAATCCGCGCGTCGCCGTGATCACGGCCGCGATGCCGAGCGGCACCGGGACGGGCGCGTTCGCGAAGGCCCACCCCACGCGCTTCTTCGACGTCGGCATCGCCGAGGGGCACGCGGTGACGTTCGCCGCCGGGCTGGCGACGCGCGGCGTGAAGCCGATCGTCGCGATCTATTCGACCTTCCTGCAGCGCGGCTACGACAACGTCGTGCACGACTGCGCGCTGCAGTCGCTGCCGGTGGTGTTCGCGATGGATCGCGCGGGGCTGGTGGGCGAGGACGGCGAGACGCACATGGGGCTCTACGACATCGCGTACATGCTCGCGGTGCCGAACATGGTCGTCACCGCGCCGAAGGACGGGACCGAGATGCTCGCGCTCCTGCGCGCGGGTGTGGAGCACGAGGGCGGGCCGTTCTGCCTGCGCTATCCGCGCGACGTCGTGCCCGACGTGGTGCCGGACCTCGCGCAGGTCGAGGCGACGCCGCACGCCACGTGGGAGGTGCTGCGCCGCGGCCGCGAGGTCGCGATCCTCGCCGTCGGCACGATGGTGCAGAAGTCGCTCGACGCGGCGGAGACGCTGGCCGCCGAGGGGCTGGACGTGACGGTCGTGAACTGCCGCTACCTCAAGCCGTACGACGAGCTCACGCTGACGGCGCTGCTCGCGCACCACCGCACGCTGCTGGTGGTCGAGGAGGGCACGGTGGTCAACGGCTTCGGCGCGTACATGGCGTCGATCGTGGAGCGCCGCGAGCCGTCCGTGCGCGTGTACGCGCACGGCGTGCCCGATCGCATCGTGTACGCGGCGTCGCGCGCGACCCAGCTCGCGAGCTGCGGGCTCGACGCCGCCGGGATCGCCGAGCGGGTGCGCGCGCTGCACGAGACCGAGGCATTCGCGGGCTGAGGGTGCGCCCCCGCCCGCAGGACCTCGCGCGCCGGCCGCTCGGCGCCCCGCGCCCCCGGCCGTCGGCCCCGCGCTGATGCGCCTGGGCGTCGTCGGCAATCCGGACTACGGCGGGCTGGCGGACGTCATGCAGCGGCTGCGGGCGCTCGTGCCGCGGCTGGGGCTCACGCTCGCCTTCGAGCCGCTGCTGCAGCCGCACGTGCCGGACGGCGCGCCGTTCGACGCGCACACGCCCGTCGACGCGGTGCTCAGCCTGGGCGGCGACGGGACGCTGCTGCGCGCCGCGCGCCTCCTCGACGACCGGCCGGCGCCCATCCTCGGCGTCAACCTGGGGCGGCTCGGCTTCCTGACGAGCTGCGACGCGACGGGGCTGGAGGAGGGCGTGCACCGGCTCGCGACTGGTGACTTCCACGCGGAGCCGCGCATGGCGCTGCGGGCGGCCGCCGTCGACGCCGACGGGCGCGAGCAGGCGCGCTGGCGGTCGCTGAACGACGTCGTCCTCCATAAGGGCGGCTTCGCGCGCGTGGTGCGGTTCGCGGTGTGGGTCGACGGCGAGCCGATCGGCGCCTTCGCGGCCGACGGCGTGGTCGTCGCGACGCCCACCGGATCGACCGCCTACTCGCTCTCGGCGGGCGGCCCGATCGTCGTGCCGACCGTCGAGTCGATCGTGCTCACGGCGGTCTCGCCGCACACGCTCGCGATCCGGCCGCTGGTGCTCCCGCCGACGGCGGAGCTGCGGCTGATGGCCGACGACGGACCAGAGGAGCTGCTGGTGACGCTCGACGGGCAGCCGGGGACGACGCTCGGCGAGTCGGGGGCGCTGGTGATCCGGCGCGCGCCGACGCCGGTCGTCATCGTGCGGTTCGCCGACAGCAGCTTCTTCGCGCGCCTGCGCACCAAGATGGGGTGGGGCGGCCTCTCGGAGCGCGACGAGCGGTCGCGCGACGGCGTGCCGATCGTCCAGCGGCCGACGCCCGCGGCCATGCACGCGGTGGCGGAACCGGGGAGCGCGAGCGCCCCTGACGGGGTATCTTCGGGGATGCCCTGAGGCCGTTCCCGCGCCCTACCCGGCGCGTGCTCGTGGTCCTCGTCGCGTCGCGATGGCACCGTCCGGCCGCCGCGACGCCGTAGACTCGCTCCCAGCCGCATGCTCACCGAGCTCCGGATCAAGAACTTCGCGATCATCGAGTCGCTGTCCGTCCCCTTCGCCCGCGGCTTCAACGTGCTGTCGGGCGAGACGGGCGCGGGCAAGTCGATCATCGTCGGCGCGCTCGGTCTGCTGCTGGGCGAGCGGGCGAGCACGGACCTGATCCGCACCGGAAGCGACCGCGCGAGCGTCGAGGGCGTCTTCGACGTCGCCGGCCGCGACGACGTCGCGCGCGCGCTCGACGACCGCGGCATCGAGGTGGAGGAGCAGACGGTCGTCCTCAAGCGCGAGATCGCCGCCGGCGGCCGCGCGCGCGCCTGGGTGAACGGGTCGCCCGTCACGGCCGGCGTGCTCGCCGAGATCGGCCGGCAGCTGGTGAACCTGCACGGGCAGCACGAGGCGCAGACGCTCCTCGACGCCGACTCGCAGCGCCGCATCCTCGACGCGTTCGGCGGCGCGACGGCGCAGGCGGAGCGCGTGCGCGAGGCGGCCGCGGAGCTGGCGCAGGTGCGCGACGAGATGCGGACGCTCGCGCAGCGCCGCGCGGAGGCCGAGCGGCGCGCCGACTACCTGCGCCACGTCGTGAAGGAGATCGACGACGCCAAGCTGCAGCCCGGCGAGGACGAGCGGCTGGAGGAGGAGGCGCGGCGCCTGGAGCACGCCGACGAGCTGCGCACGCTCGCGGGCGGCGCGGCCGGGCTGCTGGAGAGCGGCGAGGACGGCGTGCTGCACCAGCTCGCGCAGCTGCACCGCACGCTGGCGAACCTCGAGCGCATCGACCCGGCGCTGGCGCGGCTCGGGGAGCTGTACGACAACGGCTTCTACGCGCTGGAGGAGCTGTCGCGCGAGCTGGTGGAGTACGAGCGCGGCGTGGAGCTCGATCCCGAGCGCCTGGCCGACGTGCAGCGCCGGCGCGACCTGATCTTCCGGCTGTGCAAGAAGTACGGGCCGTCGCTCGAGCAGGTCATCGAGGCGGGCCGCCAGGCGCGCGAGGAGCTGGACCTCGTCGACTCCGCGGGCATCGACCTCAAGGCGCTGGAGACGCGCGAGGCGCAGGCGCGCGAGCGGCTGCACGAGACGGCGGCCGCGCTCACGGCGATGCGGCAGGCGGCGTCGGAGCGACTCGCCGGCGCGGTCGAGGCGGTCTTCCCGGACCTCGGGATGGCGGACGGCCGCTTCGGCGCGGTGCTGACGCCGCGCGAGGAGCCAGGCGCCACCGGCGCCGAGGACGTCGAGTTCCGCGTCGCGCTCAACGTCGGGCACGATGCGCGGCCGCTCGCGCGCGTCGCGTCGGGCGGCGAGCTGTCGCGCGTGATGCTGGCGCTCAAGACGATCCTCGCGCGACTCGACGGCGTGCCCACGCTCGTGTTCGACGAGGTCGACGCGGGGATCGGCGGGCGCGTGGGGCTGATGGTCGGCGAGACGATGCGCCGCGTCGCCGAGCACCATCAGGTATTCGCGATCTCGCACCTGCCGCAGCTGGCGGCGCGGGCGCACCACCACATTCAGGTCGCGAAGGGCGCGCGCGCGGGCGTCACCACCGCCGACGTGCGCGTGCTGGCCGGCGACGATCGGGTCCGCGAGGTCGCGCGGCTGCTCGGCGGGGATCCGGAGAGCGAGGTGAGTCGGGCCCACGCGCGCGAGCTGCTGGACGCGGCGGCCGGCGCGGCGCTGCGCACCGCGCCCGAGGCGACACCGGCCCCGGCTCCGCGCTCGGCGCGCGGCAAGACCCGGCGCGCCGGCGAGGCCGAGCCGACCGCGCGCGGCTGACGGCGCGCGGCCGGCGGGCGATCAGCGCACGCCGGTGACGTTGCGCGTGCGCTCGCCGAGGATGCGCAGGTAGAGGCGCACCATGACCTGCTGCGAGGTCGTGCGGAGCACCTGGCCGCCCTCGCCGCCGAGCGAGCGGCGGTAGAGCCAGCTCACCTCGAGCGGGAGCGAGCTCGCGCCGCGCGTGTAGGCCGCGAGCGTCGAGTAGCTCACGCCCAGCCCCGCGCGCTGCTCGCGCGCCTCGGACTCCACGTCGAGGATCGACGCGTCGACGGTAACGGCGGGGAGCTCCCCCTCGGCCGGCAGCTCGAAGGTGCCGCGATTGCGATCGGCCTGCTTGGAGCGCAGCTGGTACTGGCCCCAGACGCTGAAGAAGTCGGTGAACGCGTACCGCGGGTTGAGCTCCAGCTCCAGCTGGCGCCCGAGGGTGCGCTCGATCTGCGCCTCGCGGTAGGCGGGGACGAACAGCTCGTCCGGCGTGGCCGGGATGCGCACGATCGGACGGTCGGCCATCGGCTGCACGACGCGTACGATCGCGGACGCCCAGAAGCGGCGCCCCACGATTACGTCCGTCGCCGAGCGGAGGAGCACCGCGTTCACGCCCGAGCCGGTCGGCACGTCGAACCAGAACGACGGGAAGTCGCCGCTGCCGGTGCCGAAGCGGTAACCCGCCGTGATCGAGCTGCGGAGCTGGAGCCCCGTCGGCGCGAGCCGCGCGCGCTCGTCGCCGCGGAAGGTGTCGAGCCACTGCACCGTACCCGCCAGCTCGATGTCGCCCGAGCCGCTGCGCACCAGGCCGCGCAGGGAGTCGCCCGCGATCCCGAACGTCTCGTCGGAGAGGATCGTCTGCAGGCCGGCCAGTCCCAGCCGGGCGGTCGCGCCGGCCGGCGTGCTGGTGGGCGCGAGCGACGTGATCTGGAAGGTGCCGAAGCGGCGCGCCAGGTCGGCGATCTGCGCCTCGACGGCGCGCTGCGGCGCCGTGCCGGCGATCGGCACGAAGGGGCGGCCGGTGCCGGCGGTGCCGGTGCCGTACACGTAGCCGATGCGCGACTGCAGCGCGGCAGCCTCGTTGGCGAGCGCGGTCGCCGCGGCCGTCGGGAAGTTGGTGCAGCGCGGATCGGTGGCGCCCGTCGCGGCGCACGCCGTCGCGAGCGCGCGCAGTTCGGTGGCGGCGGTCCCGAGCTGTCGCGTCGCCTGGAGGTTGCGGGCCGCGGCGGTGGCCGCGCCCGTGCCGCCCGCGAAGGACGTGGCCGGATTGAAGCCGAGCGTCCCCTCGGTGCCCGTGGGGTTCACCACCGGATTGACCGTCGAGCGCGTGCGCACGTACGGGATCATCAGCGACAGCGTCAGCCGATCGAGCACGCCGTACTCCGCGGTCAGCGGAATCGTCTGCACGTCGATGCGCCCGCTGCTGCGCAGCCGGCCGAGCGAGGCGACGTAGCCCGGCGCGCCGGTGAGCAGGCGCAGCGTGTCCTGCAGCGGTCCCAGCACGTCGGGGAGGAAGTTCACGCCGAGCGAGTCGAACGACGCGTCGGCGCCGATGTCCTCGCGCTGGTTCAGCGTGCCCCCGCGGCCGCCGTAGCGCTCCGACGACGATTCGAGGACGCCACCGACGCGGATGCGGGCGCGCCCGCGCCGCAGGACCGTCGCGTCGTCGCCGCCGCCGAGGACCGGCTGGGCGGGCAGGAGCGCGGGCAGGATCACCAGCAGGGCGGCCACGACCGCGCCGCGCGCGGCCGACCGCAGCACGACGCCGGCGGGGGCGAGGCCCGCGCGGGTCGTCGGATGGATTCGCAAGTCGTTGAGAGGCAACGAGAAACGCGCCTCGGAACCCGTCCGGGCGCGGAGCGGCTAGATTAGCGGCGCCACCCGGCGCCGTCAACCAAACCGCGCGGCGCCGACCGCGGCGCTCTCCCTTGCTCATTCCGTTCCGCCCGCATGCGTCGCCCTCCGCAGATTCCCTGGCAGGTCACCGGCAACCACTGGCTCTCGCTGCCCTGCGTGCATCCGGCGGACGGCTCGCTGCACGCGGTGGGCGTGCTGCACCGCGGCTCCCGGGCGGCGGTGGAGTTCGCCGGCAACGCCGACTTCCAGAGCGGCACCGGCGCCCCGCTGCTCCGGCCGACGCTGCGCGTGAACGGCGTGCTGCGCGAGCTGTCGGAGCAGGGGATCGCGTGGGAGCGCGCGGTGCAGTGGCTCCCAACCTTCACCTGCACGGTGGGCTCGCTCGTCGTGCGCGGGACCATCTTCGCCCCACACGGGCGCGACACGGACCTCTCGGGCGCCGTCTACACGATCTCGGTCGAGAACCGTGGGCCCGAGGCGGTCGACGTGGAGCTCGCCGTCGAGGGGACGCTCGGGCATCGCCAGCTGCGCGTGCGCTCGCCGCGGGCGTTCGACGACGCGCACCGCGTCAGCCGGGTGGGCGACCTGGTCGTCCTCGAGGGCGCGGCGCTGCCCGGCCTCGTCACGTTCGCGCTCGGCGCCGACGGGGAGGCCGACGTCGAGGTGCAGGACGGCGCGCAGCCCACGTTCGCCGTGCGCCGGCCGCTGCGGATCGAGCGCGGCACGACGCGGCAGGCGGCGTTCTACCTGGCCGCGGGCCCGGAGCGCGACGGCGCCGAGGCGACCGTGGCGGCGATGCGGCGCCGCGGCTGGCGCGAGCTGCTGACGTCGACGCGCGAGGCGCTGCGCGCGCTGGAGCAGGTGACCGGCAGCGAGGCCGTGGACCGGCTCATCAACCGCAACCTGCTGTTCGCCTACTTCTACGGCTGCGGCCGCGCGCTCGACGACGCGCACTTCTACCTCATGCGCACGCGCGTGCCCTGGCACGCGCACGGGCTCACGGTGCGCGACTGGGAGGCGGTGATGTGGACGCTCCCCGCCATCCAGCTCGCCGACACGGGGCTCGCGCGCGAGCTGCTCATCCGTGCGTGCGAGCTGCACGGCTACGCGCCGGGGCAGGGGGTGCACTACATCGACGGCACGCTGTTCGAGCCGGGCTTCTCGCTGGAGGGCGCGGCGGGCTACGCGCTCGCGGTCGACCGCTACCTGCGCGACACGGGCGACGACCAGATGGTCGAGGAGCCGGTGGTCGCCGACACGCTCTACCTCGCGCACGACGACATCGCCGCGCGCCAGGACGAGCGCGTGCCGCTCTACCGCACCGAGGTCGGCGTCTCGGGTGCGCCGGTCGCGCATCCGTTCACGCTGCACGGCAACGCGGTCGTCGCGCAGGCGCTCGACGTCTTCCGGCGCACGCTCGACGAGGACACCGCGAAGGAGGTGCAGGACCCCGAGGCGGTGCGCGCGGCGCTGCAGAAGCAGTTCGCCGCCGACGTCGAGGGGAAGCCGACGCTGGCGACCGCCGTCGACCTCAAGGGGGCGCGGGCGCTCGACGACGACCCGATCGGGACGGCGATCTGGCTGCCGCTGTACGAGGCCGCCGACCGCAGCGACGCGACCTACAAGCGCATGGCGAAGCGGCTCGGCGGCAACGCGCCGCGGGAGCTCGCCCACCAGTGCGCGCGCCTGCTCGGTCCGGACGCGGCCCTGGTCCTGCAATGGCTGCGGCGCGCGCCGCTCGACAACGGCGTCGCCTCCGAGCTGGTGGACGAGCAGGGTCGCGCCGTGGCCAACGGCGGCGACGCGGCGCTCTCGGGCCTCCTGGCCTACATGGCCTGGTACGCCGTGCACATCCTCGGCGTCGAGGCCTGACCGGCCGCCGCTTCGATCTCCGCCCCCGTCCGCATGACCACGCCCCGTACGATCGCCGTCGCCGATCCCCGCGAGCAGCAGGTGCGCCGCCTCTTCACCGACGCGTTCGGTGGCGAGCCGGCCGTGGTCGCGTCGGCGGCCGGGCGCGTGAACCTGATCGGCGAGCACACGGACTACAACGGCGGCGAGGTGCTGCCGATCGCGATCGAGCGGCGCACGCTCGTGGCGCTCCGCCCGAACGCGGGGCCGGAGTGGCGCGCGGTGTCCGCGACGGAGACCACGCGCGGGCGCTTCGACGTGCAGCCGCAGGAGCGGGCGGGCGCCTGGTGGGACTACCTCGCCGGCGTGGTGTCGGAGCTCGGCAGGACGGGCGTGGAGGCGCCGTCGTGCGACGTCGCGGTGTGGAGCGACGTGCCCGCGGGCGCGGGGCTCAGCTCCTCCGCCGCGCTCGAGGTGGCGGCGGCCCTGGCGATCAGCGCGCTCGTGGGCGCCGACCGCACGCTCGAGCCGCTGGCGCTGCTCGCGCAGCGCGCCGAGGTCGGCTTCGTGGGCGTGAACTCCGGCATCATGGACCAGTTCGCGTCTGCGCTGGGGCGTCCCGAGCACGCGGTGCACGTGTGGTGCGACACGGCGCGCTGGGAGGTGCTGCCGATGTCGGAGTCGGTGCTGATCTTCGACACCGCGGTACCACGGTCGCTGCGCTCGTCGGCGTTCAACACGCGCCGCGCCGAGTGCGACGCAGCGCTCGGCGCGCTCCGCGCGCTGCAGCCCGACCTGCCGCACCTCGCCGCCGCGACGCCCGCGCTGCTCGAGCGTGCCGCGCTGCCGGATCCGCTCGATCGCCGCGCGCGCCACGTGGTGGAGGAGACCGCGCGCGTGCGCGAGACGGTGCGCATCCTCGGGACGGGCGGCGCGCTGCCGGGCGAGCTGCTGAACGCGTCGCACGCCTCGCTGCGCGACCTGTACGAGTGCTCGTCGCCGGAGCTCGACTGGTTCGTGGAGCACGCGCTGCGCGAGGACGGCGTGCGCGGCGCCCGGCTCACGGGGGCGGGGTGGGGCGGCTGCGCGATCGCGATCGGCGCGCACGACGCGCTCGTCGCGGCGGCGGCGCGGCTCACGCCAACGTACCAGCAGGCGTTCGGGCTGGAGCCGCGCGCGTGGATCTCGCGCGCGGCGTCCGGCGCGCGCGTCGACCTGGAGCCGTCCGCCGTCTGACGCGGGCGACGCGGTGAACGGACGGTGCACGGCCCCGCTTGTCGTGCTCCGCTCGCCCCGCTATGTTCAGCGCACGACGCGGGAATAGCTCAGTTGGTAGAGCACAACCTTGCCAAGGTTGGGGTCGCGGGTTCGAGTCCCGTTTCCCGCTCTGATGAAACACGCGAAGCGGGGGCGGCCACTGGCCGCCCCCGCTTCGTGCGTGCATCTCTCTCCGTGCGTTCGCGCGGCGCTCACCGCTGGACGAGCGGGACGCCTCGCGGCCTGGGTGGCGTAATCGGTAGCCGCGGCGAGCTTAAACCTCGCTGACCTTCGGTCGTCCGGGTTCGAGTCCCGGCCCAGGCACTCCGGCGGGAGCTTCGGGACCTGCCGCCCTCAGAACGGCAGGTCGTCGTCGTCCGCGCTGCCGCCGAGCGGCGACGCGTCCAGCCCCATGGCGCCGTTGTCGGCGGCGACGGCCGCCGGCTCCGCGGCACGGCTGCGCTTGCGGCGCGGCGCGGGCTCCGCCGCCACCGGCGGGGGCGGCGGACCATCCTCCTCCGGCGACGACTCGGTCACCGGCGCGCTCCCCCGCGGCGGCCAGACCACGCCGTCGCAGCTGCGGTCCCGGCACTTGAAGTCGGGCGCCTTGGGATTGCGCTTGGTGAGCCGGTTGTCCCACATGCGCCCACCGCACTTCGGGCAGGCCACCTGCTCCGGGTCGAGCGTCACCGCGACGGCGCTGGCCGGCAGGGCGTCGATCGACACCTCGCCGCGCTCCGCCTGCGGCGCCGCATCGGCGCGCACGCCGTTGCCGCGCGGCGTCGGCGCCGGACGGTCGGTCATCCGCTCCGCCGCAGGGGCGTCCCCCGCACGCTCGACGACGCGCGCGGTCCGGTCGCCGCGACGCGCCAGCCGGCGCTCGTAGGCCGCCTGCGGATCCTCGACGGGCTTCGCGAACCGGCCCTCGCCGTCTACCTGGACCCAGTTCGGCTCCATGGCATACAGCTCGTGCCCGATGCCGAAGCGCACGGCCGCGCGCTTGAACGCGTCGGTCGCCGCGGCCTTGTAGTCGCGCCCCGTGCCGACGTCCTCGCGGATCACGCCGAGAATCTGGAGGCGCGCCTTGAAGGAGGCCGGCTGCGGAAAGCCGGCGTGCTGCGCGTCGTCGTCCTCGCGCGCCACGAGCGGCGGGAGGAGGTCGAGCGTGAGGTCCCACTCGCCCGGCACGACGGCGTCGAGCCGCTCGCGCACCGTGTTGGCGTCCACGTAGGCCACGAAGCGGGCGATCCACCGCCCGTCGCGCTCCACCGCCCGCCCGTCCTGCCGCCACGAGATGGCGCCCGCAGGAAGCGGGGCCGCCAGTGCGGACCAGAGGTCCGTCTTGTCCATCGTCGCTTCGTGTCTCGCAATCATTGCTGCTGTCCTGCTCTCGTCCGTCCGGTTGTCGTGTCGTGGTCGGCGCTGCGGAGGGCGTCGCGTGAGCGACTCGAGGGCGCGCCGTCAGCGCCGGTCAGGCGCGCGCCCGCACTGCGGCGTTCGTGGTGGAGGCGGGGCGGATCCGGAACTCGCGGTGCACGTCGGTCACCGCGGGGCAGGAGCGCCCGTGATAGCAGTACCAGCCGTGTCGATCGAGGTACACGAGGTGCACCGTCGGACGGCCGTCGAGCGACTCGTCGACGCGATACAGCTGCTCGACGGAGGTGTCCGGGCCGCAGCGCGCGAACGGATCGAGCTCGCGGATCCGGACCTGCCGCACGACCGGCACGACCGGGCGGCCGCGCTTCGCCGGCTTCTTGATCGTACCCCGTCCGGTGCGCGATGCCCCGGCGAGCGGGGCGGCGCGCTTGGTCGTGGCACGCGCGTTCGAGACGCGCACGGCGGGCCGGACCGACGGTCGCGGCGCGCTCGTGCGGGTGGTGCTCGCCGCCCGCGCCGGCTGCGGGCGCTGGGGACGCGCGACCGCCGCCTTCGCGGACTTGGCGGACTTCGCCGCCTTGATCGGCTTCAGGCTCCGCGTCGACTGCTTCGCCACGAGCTTCGGCTTCTTGTCGACCGGCTTCTTGGTGGCCGGCTTCTGGGCGGCCGACTTCGCGACGGCTGCCTTCGCCGCACGAGCGGGCTTCGGCGCCGGCTTCGACGCACCCGCGCGCGCGGGCGGCGTGCTGGCCCGGCGCTTCTCCCCCTCGGCCCGCGCCGGAGCGGCCACCTTGGCCACCGACGTGGGGGCCTCCCGTCTCGCGGCCGCCGGTACCTCGGCAGTCGCCGCGGACCGGCGCCGGGCCTTCGGCGACGGCTCGACGGGCGCGGGCGCGACCGTCTTCGCTCCTGCCTTCACCCGAGCCTGGGACGGCGCCTGGATCGGAGCCTTTGCCGCGCCGACCGTCCGTGTCGTGCGGACGGTCGGCGGCACGTCGGCGATCGGTGCCGGCGCAGCCTTGGTCGCCGTCGTGCCCTTCGGCGCACCCTTCCGCCCGGCGATGCGTCCCGCCGCCACCGGCACGACGACCTTCGGCTCGAGAGCCGCCGGCTGGATCGCCGCCATCGCTGCCGTCGCCGACTTCCGCGCCCGGACCGGCCTCGTGGCGTCGACGGGCGGCACCACCTCGGCCGCACGGGCGGGCCGGAGGGTGCCCGCCGGCTGCGGCGAGACCTTCGGCGCCGGCGCACCCGACGTCGACTCACGCACCGGCTTCACGCGCTTGGTCGGCGCGGGCGCCGGCGCCGCCTCCGGCGCGCGCGGCACGCGCGCGCGACGCTGCGGCGTCGGCAGCGTGGCGGCGGCAGGCGCCGACGACACGGCGCGCTCGGTGGCCCGCGACGGGGAATTCTTTGGGACTTTCACGCGGGCTCCTGACGGCGGTTCGATCCCCGCGCGGTCGTCGCGCGGACCCGAATAATAGCCGAAACGTCGCGGCCCCGCAACACTTTTCGACGCCGGCCGGAGCGTGGAGGCGCGGCATGTAAGTGTCTGCAAATGCGCGACTTAGCGGCGTCGCGCCGGCGGCGGGGCCGGGCGCCCCGCGCGCGTGCGCCCGGCCCCGAACGGCCTCCCGGCCCAGCCTGCCAGATCGGCGTCCGCATGCGCCCCCCGCGCTCCGTGGCTGGCGCGCGACGTGCACCCGTGGCCGGGGCTCACCCATACACCGACGAGGGACAGCCATGGATCGTGGACAGGATTTCCTGAAGAGCCAGGTCAACAACGCGGTCATGCAGCATCAGACCTTCCTCAAGAACCTCGAGGACCACGAGGGACAGGCGGAGGACCCGCGCTTCCGCGATCTGTGCAGCCGCTTCATCCCGCACGTCCGCGAGCACCAGCGCATGCTGGAGTCGTATCAGCAGTCGATCGGCGCCGAGGCGGGCGCCGGGAAGAAGCTGCTGGGCGCCGCGCTCGGGCTCGGGCGCGACCTCGCCGACGCCGCGCGCGAGAGCGACTTCCTCCGGCTGGTCGGCGACATCGTGACCTCCCGCCAGTCGCAGGACACCTTCTACACGTTCGCCGAGGCCGGCCGCGCGCTCGGCGAGCCGATGATGCAGCAGATCGGCGAGACCGGGCAGCGGCACCACGAGGAGTACGCGCGCGAGGCCAACCGGCTCGCCGTCCAGATGTTCGTCGAGCACACGCGCGGCACCGATCCGACGATGGGCGCCTCGCACACGACCGGAGCCTCGTCGTCGCGTCCGACGCTCTGAGCACGCGTGATCGCAGCGGGCCGGTGCCGCCGTCGTCGCGTGGCGACGGCAGCACGGGCCCGCTAGCTTTGCGCGCATGACCGACGTCGTCGCGCTCGCCGCCGAACTGCTGGCCATCCAGTCGCCGACCGGCGGCGAGGGACCGGCCGTCGATTTCGTCTCCCGCTGGCTCGTGCGCCGCGGGTGGAGCGTCACCGTGCAGGAGGTCTCGACGGGACGCGGGAACGTCTGGGCGACGCGCGCCGGCGGCGGCGTCACGCTCTCGACGCATCTCGACACCGTGCCGCCGTACTATCCGCCGCGCCTCGAGGGCACGCGCCTGTACGGCCGCGGCGCCTGTGACGCGAAGGGGATCGCGGCCGCGATGCTCGCCGCCGCCGACCGGCTGGCGAGCGCCGGCGAGGACCGCGTCGACGTGCTGCTCGTCGTCGGCGAGGAGAAGGGATCGGACGGCGCGCGTGCGGCCAACCATCTCCCGGCGACGAGTCGCTTCCTGGTGAACGGGGAGCCGACCGAGAGCCGCCTCGCGAGCGGCGCCAAGGGATCGCTGCGCGTCACCGTGCGCACCCGCGGGCGCGAGGCGCACTCCGCCTACGCGCACCTCGGCCGCTCGGCGATCGAGCCGCTGCTCGCGCTCCTGCCCACGCTGCGCGACCTCCCGCTCCCGAGCGATCCGCTCCTCGGCGAGACGACGTACAACATCGGCGTGATCCGCGGCGGGACGGAGGCGAACATCGTCCCCGCGCACGCCGAGGCCGAGGTGATGTTCCGGCTCGTCGGGGACGTCGAGCCGCTCAAGGCGCAGCTGACCGAGTGGGCCAGCGGGCGTGCGGAGCTCGAGTGGGGGTCGCACATCCCGGCGCAGCGCTTCCACACCATCGATGGCTTCGAGGTCGCGCCGGTCGCGTACACTTCGGACATCCCGCTCCTGGGCCGCTGGGGTACGCCGCTCCTGTTCGGCCCCGGCTCCATCCACGTGGCGCACACGCCCGACGAGTACGTGCACGTCGACGAGCTGCGCGCCAGCGTCGACGCGTACGAGCGCATCGTGCGCGCGCTGCTCGCCGACGGGTGACCGCCATGTCGCATCCCGACTCGCTCGCCGCGCAGCCGCGCGCCTCGTCGCCCGCGCCCGCATCGATGCGCGGGAAGCGCCTGCCGGTCGCGATCCTCGGCGCGACGGGCGCCGTCGGGCAGACCTTCGTCCGGCTGCTCGAGGGGCACCCGTGGTTCGAGGTCACCGAGCTCGCCGCCTCGGCGCGCTCGGCGGGGCGCCCGTATCACGAGGCCGCCCGCTGGATCGAGGGGCAGATGCCGGCGCGCCTGCGCGACGTCGTCGTGCAGCCGTGCGATCCCGCTGCGGTGCGCGCGCCCATCGTGTTCTCCGCGCTCGACTCGGGCGCGGCCGGAGACGTGGAGCCGGCGTTCGCGTCCGCGGGGCGGCTCGTGTTCAGCAACGCGAAGAACTACCGGATGGCGCCGGACGTCCCGCTGCTGATCCCGGAGGTCAACTGGCCGCACGTCGCGGTGCTGGAGCGCCAGCGCGCGCTCCGCGGCTGGACCGGTGCGCTCATCACGAACGCGAACTGCTCCGTCACGGTCGCCGCGCTCGCCCTCGCGCCGCTGCACGAGGCGTTCGGCATCGAGCGCGTGTTCGCGGCGACGATGCAGGCGGTGTCCGGCGCGGGCTACCCGGGCGTCGCGTCGCTCGACATCCTCGGCAACGCGATCCCCTACATCGCCGACGAGGAGCCGAAGATCGAGCAGGAGATGCGGAAGCTGCTCGGCACGTACGGCGAGAACGGCGTCGCCGAGCCGGCGATCCGCGTCAGCGCGCACGCGAACCGCGTCCCGGTGGAGCACGGCCACACGATCTGCCTCTCGGTGGGGTTCGTGCGGCGTCCCGCGATCGCCGACGTCGAGGAGGCGCTGCGCGCGTGGCGCGGGCCGGAGGGCATCGGCGGCTTCCTCGAGGCCTGCCCCAGCGCGCCCGCGCGGCCGATCATCGTCGCGGACGCGCCCGATCGCCCGCAGCCGCGCCGCGACGTGAACGCGGGCCGCGGCATGAGCGTGACCGTCGGCCGGGTGCGCGAGGACACGCTCCTCGACGTGAAGCTCGTCGCGATGGGGCACAACACGATCCGCGGCGCCGCGGGCGGCTCCATCCTCAACGCGGAGCTGTGCGTGCTCGGCGCGCCGCCGATGCCCGCCGGCCTCCTCGCCGAGATCACCGCCGCCGCCGGGGCGACCGCCTCGTGATCGTCGTCAAGTTCGGTGGCACGTCGGTCGGCGACGCGGCGGCCATCGAGCGGGCCGCCGAGATCGTGCGCGGGCGCATGCCGGGACGTCCCCTCGTGGTCGTGTCGGCGATGTCGGGCGTCACCAACGCGCTGCTCGCCGTGTCGGAGCAGGCCTCCAGGGGACATCTCGTCGGCGCCGTGCGCGGCGTCGAGGTGCTGCGCGAGAAGCACCTGCAGGCGCTCGCGGAGCTGGTGCCCGACGAGGCGGCGGCGCGCGAGATCGGCGCGGAGCTGAGCGCCAGCTTCGACGACCTCGCGCGGCTCGCCGAGGCGCTGAGCGTGCTGGGGTACTGCACCGCGCGCAGCCAGGACGCGATCGCCGCGCAGGGCGAGCTGCTCTCGTCGCAGCTGGTCACGGCGGCGTTCCGCGCGCGTGGGATCCCCGCGGAGTTCGTCGACGCGCGCCAGGTGATGATCACCGACGACCGCTTCGGCCGCGCGGAGCCGCAGGTCGACGCGATCGCCGAGCAGGCGCGCGAGCGCTTCCTCCCGATCCTGCGCGAGGGGCGCGTCCCGGTCACGGGCGGCTTCATTGGCGCGACGCGCGAGAGCGTCACGACGACGCTCGGCCGAGGCGGCTCGGACTACAGCGCGTCGCTGTTCGGCGCCGCCCTGCAGGCCGACGCCATCGAGATCTGGACCGACGTCGACGGGATGCTGACCGCCGATCCGCGCGTGGTCCCCGACGCGCGTCTGATCCAGCGCATCCGCTTCGACGAGGCGAGCGAGCTGGCGTCGTTCGGCGCGAAGGTGCTGCACCCGAGCACGATCACGCCCGCGGTGCGGCGCGGCATCCCGGTGTACGTCTACAACTCGCGCCGTCCCGAGGGCGCGGGAACGATGATCACGTCGGACGCGCCGCGCCGGCCGGTGAGCGCGATCGCCGCCAAGAGCAGCACGACGGTCGTGAAGCTGCGCTCCGCACGCATGCTGCTCGCGCACGGCTTCCTGCGCACCGTCTTCGAGGTGTTCGAGCGGCACCACACGTCCATCGACGTCATCGCGACCTCCGAGGTGTCGATCTCCGTCACGCTCGACCACGCGGAGAACCTGGAGGCGCTGCTCGTCGACCTGCGCGCGCTCGGCGACGTGTCGGTCGAGCGCGGGCGCGGGATCGTGTCCGTGGTCGGAGCGGGGCTGACCGACGGCTCGAACGCGATGGCCCGCGCCTTCGCGGCGCTCGGCGACGCGCGCGTGCACATGGCGTCCGTGAGCGCCACGGGCATCAACCTCACGCTGGTGCTCGACGCGGAGCAGGTGACGCCCGCCATGCAGCGCCTGCACGACGCATTCTTCGGCGGCACGCCGTCGACGGCGACATGAGCGCGTCGGGCGCGGCTCCGACGCTGCGCATCGCGCTCATCGGCATGGGCCGGATGGGCCGCGCGATCGCCGCGCTGGCCGCCGAGCGCGCGATCGAGGTCGTCGCGACGCTCGGCCCGGAGCGGGCTGTCACGCGCGAGTCGCTCGCCGGCGCCGACGTGGCGATCGAGTTCACGGAACCGGACGCGGCGGTGGAGAACGTGCGCGCCTGCCTCGCCGCCGGATGCCCGGTGGTGGTCGGCACGACCGGATGGCTCGACGCGCTCCCGGCGCTCGCCGAGGAGGTGCGCGTCGCCGGCGGGCGCATGCTGTGGGCGGCGAACTTCTCGGTCGGCGTCAACGCGATGCTCGCCGTCGCCGGCGCCGCGGCGCGGGTCCTGCGCGAGGCGGGATTCGACGCGCACCTGGTCGAGACGCACCATGCGGCCAAGAAGGACGCGCCGTCGGGGACGGCGCTAGCGATCGCGCGCGCCGTGCGCGACGCGGGCGGCGGCGACGTGCCGATCACCGCGGTGCGCGTCGGGCACGTGCCGGGAACGCACGCGCTCGTCCTCGACGCGCCGTTCGAGCAGGTGACGCTGACCCACGAGGCGCGCGATCGGCGGGTGTTCGCCGAGGGCGCGCTGGTCGCGGCGCGGTGGCTCGCCGCCGGGCGCGCGCCGGGCGTCTATACCATGCAGGACGTCCTCGCGCCGGGCGGCGGGGACGGGGAGGGGCGGCGATGAGCGAGGGCACGATGACCACGGGCGACGGGGGGACGACGCTGCGGGGCTGCGGGACCGCGCTCGTGACGCCGTTCACCGACGATGGCGCGATCGACGAGCCGGCGCTGCGCGCGCTGGTGCGCTGGCAGCTGGCCGAGGGGATCCACTTCCTCGTGCCGTGTGGCTCGACCGGTGAGGCCGCGACGATGACGCTCGACGAGCAGCGCCGCGTCGTGGAGATCGTGGTCGAGGAGGTCGGCGGGCGCGTGCCCGTGGTGGCCGGCGCCGGGTCGAACGACACGCAGCGCGCGATCGTCCAGTCGCGCGCGATGCGCGAGGCGGGCGCCACGCACCTGCTGCACGTCTCGCCGGCGTACAGCAAGCCGCCGCAGCGCGGCATCGAGGCGCACTTCCGCGCGGTCGCCGAAGCCGTCGACCTGCCCATCGTGCTGTACAACGTCCCCGGCCGCACGGGCAGCAACGTCGAGGCGGGGACCACGCTGCGCCTCGCGGAGGTCGCGAACATCGTCGCGGTGAAGGAGGCGTCGGGCAGCCTGCCGCAGGTGCAGGAGATCCTGCGCGACCGGCCGGCCGGCTTCGCGGTGCTCTCCGGCGACGACGCGCTGACGCTGCCGATCGTCGCGTCGGGTGGCGACGGGGTGATCTCGGTCGCGTCCAACGCGATGCCGCGCCTGATGGCGCAGCTGTGCGCGCAGGCACTCGCGGGCGACCTGCCGGCCGCGCGGCGGACGCAGGATCGGCTGCTGCCGTGGATGCAGGCGGCGTTCGTGGAGTCGAACCCGATCCCGGTGAAGGCCGCGCTGGCGATGATGGGGCGCGTCGCGAACGTGCTGCGCCTGCCGCTCGTGCCGCTCGCACCGGCGTACGAGGCCACGATCGCCGCCGCGCTCCGCGCGGGCGGCGCCCTGAACGACCCGCACACGACGGAGAGCCGCGCGTGAACGTGAACCTGCAGGAGCTGGAGCGCCGAGTGCTCGCCGCCGCGGAGACGCCCGGCGGGAGCGCCCTGCCGAACCACGTCGGGACGACCGTCGAGCAGCTGCTCACGGCGCTCGAGCACGGGGAGGTGCGCGCCGCGTCGCGCGACGCCGAGGGCCGCTGGCACGCGGTGCCGTGGGTGAAGCGTGGGATCCTGCTCGCCTTCCGTGCCGGTCGCATGATCGAGATGTCGGCCGGCGGCTCGGGCGCGCACTCGCCCTTCCAGTTCTTCGACAAGCACACCGTGCCGCCGCGCGCGCTGCGCCTGGAGTCGCAGGTGCGCGTGGTGCCCGGCGGGTCGACGATCCGCCGCGGGACCTATCTCGCGCCGGGCGTGGTGTGCATGCCGCCGATGTACGTCAACGTCGGCGCGTGGATCGGCGCGGGCACGATGGTCGACTCGCACGCGCTGGTCGGCTCCTGCGCCCAGATCGGCGAGCGCGTGCACCTGAGCGCGGCGGCGCAGATCGGCGGCGTGCTCGAGCCGGTGAACGCGTCGCCGGTCGTGGTCGAGGACGACGTGGTGGTCGGCGGCAACTGCGGCGTCTACGAGGGAACCATCGTGCGGCGTCGCGCGGTCCTCGCCGCGGGCGTGGTGCTCACCCGCGGGACGCCGGTGTTCGATCTCGTGCGCGAGACGGTATACCGCGCCACGCCCGAGCAGCCGCTGGAGATCCCCGAGGGCGCGGTGGTCGTGCCGGGCGCGCGTCAGGTGCGCGGCGCGTGGGCGGGCGAGCAGGGGCTGTCGCTGCAGACGCCGGTGATCGTGAAGTATCGCGACGAGCGCACCGACCTCGCGACGGCGCTGGAGGAGTGGCTGCGGTGAGGGTCCACGGCACCATTCGCGTCCCGGGCGACAAGTCGATCTCGCACCGCGCGCTGCTCCTCGCGGCGCTCGGCGACGGACCGTCGCGCGTGACCGGGATCCTCGACTCGGCGGACGTGCGGTCGACGGCGGGCGTGCTGCGCGCCATGGGGGTGGCGGTGCCGGCGCTCGGGCCGGACCTCGTCGTCGAGGGGCGCGGCGGCCGCGGGCTCGTGGCGCCCACCGAGCCGCTCGACTGCGGCAACAGCGGCACGACCACGCGACTCACCGCCGGCATCGTCGCGGCGCAGCCGTTCGCCGCGCGCTTCGTCGGCGACGCCTCGCTCAGTCGGCGGCCGATGGCGCGTGTCGCCCGCCCGCTCGAGGCAATGGGCGCGACCGTTCGCTACGACGGGGAGGCGGGCCGCCTGCCGATGATCGTGCAGGGCGGCGCGCTGCGCGACCTCGACTGGACGAGCGAGACGTCCAGCGCGCAGGTGAAGAGCGCGATCGTGCTCGCGGGCGTCGCGTCGGGCGTCGAGGTCACCGTGCGCGAGCCGCACCGCTCGCGCGACCACACGGAGCGGATGCTCGCCGCGCGCGGCGTCGAGGTCTGGGTGCACGACCGTGCGGTGCACGTGCCGGCCGGCTCGCGCGTGGGCGCGCTCGACACCGCGGTTCCCGGCGATCCGTCGTCGGCGGCGTTCTTCGCCGCCCTCGGGGCGCTCGCCGGCGGTGGGGAGCTGCGCCTCCCGGACGTCTGCCTCAACCCGACCCGCACCGGCTTCTTCTTCGCGCTCGCGCGCATGGGCGCCCGCCTGACGGTCGACGACGAGCGACGCGAGGGTGGGGAGGACGTCGGCACCGTGGTGGTCGAGGCGGGGCACGCGCTCCGCGGGACCACCGTGGAGGGCGACGAGGTGCCGTCGATGATCGACGAGCTGCCCCTGCTCGCCTGCGTCGCCGCCTGCGCGGAGGGGGAGACCGTCGTGCGCGGCGCATCCGAGCTGCGCGTGAAGGAGAGCGACCGGATCACGGCCGTCGTGACGGCGCTGCGCGCCGTCGGCGCGGAGGCGGAGGAGCTGCCCGACGGCTTCGTCGTGCGGGGCACCGGCCCGCGCGCCTTCCGCGGCGCCGTCGCGACCCACGCCGACCACCGGCTCGCCATGGCGTTCGGCGTGCTGGGCGCGCTGCCGGGCAGCGACGTCGCCGTGGACGATCCCGCGTGCGTCGACGTCTCGTTTCCCGGCTTCTGGGACGCGCTCGCCGGCGCGACCGCCTGACCGCCACGCTCCCCCCATCGCGCCGTGCCGCACCAATCGTCGCTCCCCTCCGAGACGCCGCTCGTGGTGGTCGCCATCGACGGCCCCGCCGCCAGCGGCAAGTCGTCCACCGCGCACTGGGTGGCCGAGCGGCTGGGCTACCGGCACGTGGACTCGGGGGCGCTGTACCGCACGCTCACGCTGCTGGCCACGCAGGAGGCCGGGCCGGTCGAGGGGTGGACCGAGGAGCGGCTCCTGCGGCTGGCCGACCGGGTGCGACTGGCGCCGATTCCGGGCGGGTTCGAGCCGATGATCGACGGGGCGCCCGCCGGCGACGGGATCCGCGGGACCGAGGTCACGCGCGCCGTCTCGCGCGTCGCGCAGATGCCGGGCGTCCGCGAGTGGGTCAACGGACGGGTCCGCGAGGCGGCGCGGGGGAACGCGGTGGTGGTCGACGGCCGCGACATCGGGACGGTCGTCTTCCCGGACGCGCCGCTCAAGATCTTCCTCGTGGCCGACCCGTGGGAGCGGGCGCGCCGGCGACTGGTGCAGCGCCTGTCGCGGCGCCCCTCGGACGACGAGATCGCCGAGGAGACCGAGCGGCTGGTCCAGCGGGACGCGAAGGACGCCACCCAGACCGTGCAGGCGAAGGACGCGGTCCTGCTCGACACCACCTTCCTGACGCAGGCCGAGCAGGTGGACCGGATCGTGGCGCTGGCGCGGGCGCTGGAGCGCGGCGTCGAGTTCGACGCCGGCGAGGCGAGCGACGGTCCCACCGGCTGAGCGGGGGCGGAGGGGGCCGGCAGCGGGCGCGCGATTCGTCCACGAAGCGCGCAAATTGGCCTGGCATCGCGACTTGCTGCACCGCGTGCGTTGACGGCCCGAAGATCGCCCGCTACCTTGAGTGGTTCGCGCACGATCGCCCCCCGTGTGTTCGGGCAGACCGTGCTCCACCTCTCTGACTCGTCGCGGCGAGCCTAAACATCCGCGATTTGGAGACCTGCTCCAGTATGGCCGAGCTCGAAACCACCCTCACCGACGCGGCGTCCAACGCCGCCCCTGCCCCCGCCCTCACCCAGCGTGAGAAGCGGGACCTGCAGAAGAACCAGCTGCGTCCCCTCGCGAACCGTCGCCCGGAGCTCTACGACGAGGACGAGTACTCGTCGGACGAGTACGAGGCGATGCTGGACATGTACAACGGCACCCTCGCCTCGATCGAGGAAGGGGAGATCGTCAAGTCCAAGGTTCTCGAGATCCGCGAGAACATGGTCGTCCTCGACATCGGCTTCAAGTCGGAGGGCACCATTCCGCTCGAGGAGTTCAAGGACATGCCCGACCTCAAGCCCGGCGACGAGGTCGAGGTCCTGCTCGAGCATCTCGAGGACGCCGAGGGCTCGGTCGTCCTGAGCAAGAAGAAGGCGGACTTCATGCGCGTGTGGGAGCGCATCCGTCTGGCCTACGAGAACGACGAGCCGGTCACCGGCACCCTGGTCAAGAAGATCAAGGGCGGCGTGGTCGTCGATCTCATGGGCGTCGACGCGTTCCTCCCCGGCTCGCAGATCGCGCTCCGGCGCGTGCCGAACATCGACGAGCTGCTCGGGCAGACGTACGACTTCAAGATCATCAAGCTCAACAAGCGCCGCCGCAACATCGTCGTCTCCCGCCGAGTGATCCTCGAGCAGGAGCGCGCCGGCAAGCGCGAGAAGCTGATGAAGGAGCTCGAGAAGGATCAGGTGCGTCGCGGCGTCGTGAAGAACATCACCGACTTCGGTGCGTTCATCGACCTCGGCGGCGTCGACGGCCTGCTCCACATCACGGACATGTCGTGGGGCCGCATCTCGCACCCCAGCGAGATGGTGCAGATCGGGCAGGAGCTCGAGATCAAGGTCCTCGACATCGACTGGGATCGCGAGCGCATCTCGCTCGGCCTCAAGCAGCTCCAGGCCTACCCGTGGAAGGACGTCGCCGCGAAGTACCCGGTCGGCACGCGCGTCCAGGGCAAGGTCGTCTCGATCACCAACTACGGCGCCTTCATCGAGCTCGAGCCGGGCATCGAGGGCCTCGTGCACATCAGCGAGATGAGCTGGACGCGCAACGTCCGGCACCCGTCGAAGCTGGTGTCGATCGGTGAGACGATCGAGGCGGTGGTGCTGAAGGTGGATCCGGACGAGGAGAAGATCTCGCTCGGCATGAAGCAGACGGAGACGGATCCGTGGACGGTGCTGCCGCTGAAGTACCCGGTGGGCACGCGCATCACGGGCAAGGTCCGCAACCTCACGAGCTTCGGCGCCTTCGTCGAGATCGAGCCGGGCATCGACGGCCTCATTCACATCTCCGACATGAGCTGGACGAAGCGCGTCCAGCATCCGTCGGAGGTCGTGAAGAAGGGCGACACGGTCGACGTGGTGATCCTCAACATCGACAGCGACAACAAGCGCATCTCGCTCGGCCTCAAGCAGGCCGAGGAGGATCCGTGGCTCCGCATCGGGGAGAACTTCCCGGTCGGCACGGAGCTGCGCGGCAGCGTCGTCCGTCTGATGGACAAGGGCGTCGTCGTCGTCATCGGCAACGACATCGAGGGCTTCGTCCCGCTCTCGCAGCTCAACATCACGGGCCGCATCGTGCAGAACCCGGCCGACGTCGCGTTCGAGGGCATGCTCCTCGACATGCGCGTCCTCGAGGTGGATCCCATCCACCGCCGGATCGTGCTCGCCGTGACGAACATCCCGGAGGAGCAGCCGCCCCGTCCGGAGGAGCCGCCGACGGTGCACTCGAGCGAGGGCGAGAACGTCTGACGTTCACGCGAGCGCCGGGGTGATCCCTGGTGAGTCGTCGTACCACGAAGGCCCCGGTCCCATGGACCGGGGCCTTCGTCGTTCGCGCGGCGCCCGATCCGCATCCCGCGTGCGGAGACGGGGCCCCGCGGAGGCGCCGGCCGGGCGTGCGCGCGGCTCGCGTCGTACACGAGCGTACGCGCCGGCCTGACACGCCGGTACGAAATCGACCGATTTCCGCGGCGCGCCGGCGACACTAGGCTACACGTGCGCACATTCAAACATTCAAACGCGCGAATACCTGTGCCGTACCGTTCGGTCGTGAGCCGCGAGCTCGCGGGGCTGCTCGGCGTGCTCGCGCATCCGCACCGCCTCCGCATCGTCGAGGAGCTGCGGACCGGGGAGCTCGACGTCGGCGCCATCCAGGCGCTGCTCGACATCGCGCAGTCGGGCGTCTCGCAGCACCTCGCGGTGCTGCGCGCGCACCGCATCGTCGCGGAGCGCCGCGAGGGACGGCACGTGTTCTATCGCCTCCGCCAGCCGGAGCTGGCGGACTGGCTGCTCGACGGCCTGGCCTTCATCGAGCACGACGTCGAGGCATCACGCCAGCTGCGGCACGACGTGCGTCGCGCGCGCGCGAAGTGGTCCGCGGCGGATCAGTAGGTAGCTCACGCCGCGCCACGCGCCGGCTCCCGCTGTTCCCCATCTCACACGACCCCCGATGCAGAAGCTCGTCGAAGGCATCCACAAGTTCCAGACGAACGTGATCGGCCAGGACCGCGACTTCTTCGCGCGCCTCGCCGACGGGCAGAGCCCCGAGACGCTCTTCATCACCTGCTCGGACTCGCGGATCGTTCCGAACCTCATCACCCAGACGCAGCCGGGCGAGCTGTTCATCATCCGCAACGCCGGCAACATCGTGCCGCCGTACGGCGCGTCCAACGGAGGCGAGGGCGCGACGATCGAGTACGCGGTCGCGGCGCTCGGCGTGCGCGACATCGTGGTGTGCGGGCACTCGCACTGCGGCGCGATGAAGGCGCTCCTGCAGCCCGACGGACTGGACGAGCTGCCGGCCGTGAAGTCGTGGATCGGCCACGCGGAGAGCACGCGCCGGGTGATGCGCAAGTGCTACGGGCACCTCGAAGGACAGGCGCTGCTGACGGCGACCGTGCAGGAGAACGTCGTCTCGCAGCTGGAGAACCTCCGCACCCACCCGGCCGTCGCCGCGCGCCTCGCCAGCGGCGACCTGCAGCTCCACGGCTGGGTCTACAAGATCGAGACGGGCGAGGTGTTCGGCTTCGATCCCGCCACCGGCCAGTTCGCGCCGGTGACGGCCGTGGCGGCGCAGTCGGTCGTGCGACCGCGCGCCGTCGCCGCGATCTGACCTGCACGTCCCAACCACGGTCGATCGGGAGCACAGCCATGGTGAACCAGCTCGCGCAGCAGCGCGCCGCGTTCGTCGGCGCGCTCCGGACGGACCTGCTCGCGTCCGTCGTCGTCTTCCTCGTCGCGCTCCCGCTGTGCATGGGGATCGCGATCGCCTCCGGGGTGCCGCCGGCCGCTGGGCTCATCACGGGGATCGTCGGCGGACTGGTGGTCGGGTTCCTCGCGGGGTCGCCGCTGCAGGTGAGCGGCCCCGCGGCGGGGCTGGCGGTCATCGTGTGGGAGCTGATCCAGCGGCACGGGGTGGCGGCGCTGGGGGTGATCGTGCTGCTCGCCGGGATGATCCAGCTGGCGGCGGGGGCGATGCGGCTCGGCCAGTGGTTCCGCGCCGTGTCGCCCGCGGTCATCCAGGGGATGCTCGCCGGGATTGGGGTGCTGATCTTCGCGAGCCAGTTCCACGTCATGGTGGACGACCGGCCGCAGGGGAGCGGCCTGACGAACCTGCTCACCATCCCGCAGGCGATCCAGCGGGGCGTCGTGCCGGTCGAGGGGAGCACGCATCACCTCGCGGCGCTCGTCGGCCTCCTCACCATCGCGTCGATCGTGCTCTGGACGCGATTCGCGCCGCGGCGGCTCAAGGTCATCCCGGCGCCGCTCGCCGCGGTCGTGGTGGCCGTCGCCTTCGCCGCCGCGCTCGCGCTGCCGGTGCGCTACGTCGCCGTGCCGTCGAATCTGCTCGACGCGGTGCGGCTGCCGGGCGCCGACGCGCTCGCGCTCCTGGCCTCGGGGCCGATCCTCGGCGCCGCCCTCGCGCTGGCCGTGGTCGCCAGCGCCGAGACGCTGCTGTGCGCGACGGCCATCGACCAGCGGCACACGGGCCCGCGGACGAACTACGATCGCGAGCTCATGGCGCAGGGCGTCGGGAACATGATCTGCGGCGCGCTCGGCGCGCTGCCGATGACTGGCGTGATCGTCCGCAGCGCCGCGAACGTGGAGGCAGGCGCGCGCACGCGCATGTCGGCGATCCTGCACGGGGCGTGGATGCTCGCCTTCGTCGCCGCGATCCCGTGGGCGTTGGAGCGGATCCCGGTGTCGGCGCTGGCCGCGGTGCTCGTGTTCACGGGCTACAAGCTGGTCAACCCGGCGGCGATGCGGGCGCTGGCTCGGCAAGGGCGAGCGGAGCTCGCCATCTACGCCGCGACGGTCGTCGGCATCGTCACCACCGACCTGCTCACCGGTGTCCTGATCGGGCTCGGGCTGTCGCTGGCGAAGCTGGTCTACACCTTCACGCACCTCTCCGCCGACGTCCAGCCGGGAGCGACCCCGGGATCGCACCGCGTCGTCCTCGACGGCGCCGCCACCTTCGTGCGGCTCCCCAAGATGGCCGCGGCGCTCGCGACGCTGCCGTCGGGCTCCACGGTGGAGATCTGCGCCGAGCGCCTGGCCTACATCGACCACGCGTGCATGGAGCTCCTGTCGAGCTGGGAGCGTCAGCACCGCGCGACGGGCGGCACGGTGACGGTCTCGTGGGAGCGGTTGGAGCGCCTGTCGCGCGAGGCACGTCCGACGACAGGGGCGACGCCGGCGCCGGCGCCCGGCCAGCCGCGGGAGACCGCCGTGGCCTGAGCCACGGGGCGCACCGACGTCGCGGAGACACCGCGCGGGGCACGACGACGGGCGAGCTGCCGTCGTCGTGCCCCGCGTGCGTGTGCCCCGGTGGCCCGCCGCGCGTACCCTGTCTGGCGCGTCGCTCGGCCGTGGCGCTTGGCCCGCGCGGTATCGCACATGTAGCTTGCGCCCCCATGACCATGCGAGAGAAACTCGACGTCCTCGCGCGCCGTCGCGCGCAGTCCGAGCTGGGCGGCGGCGCCGCCCGCCTCAAGTCCCAGCACGACAAGGGCAAGCTGTCCGCCCGCGAGCGCCTGGACGTGCTCCTCGACGAGGGGAGCTTCGTGGAGCTCGACCGGTTCGTCACCGCGCGCGCCTCCGAGGACGGCGGGGAGCCGATCTACGGCGACGGCGTCGTGACCGGCTACGGTCGCATCGACGGCCGCCTGGTCTACGTCTTCTCGCAGGACTTCACCGTCTACGGCGGGTCGCTCGCCGAGGCGCACGCGCAGAAGATCTGCAAGGTCATGGATCTCGCGGTGCGCAACGGCGCGCCGGTGATCGGCCTGAACGACTCGGGCGGCGCGCGCATCCAGGAGGGCGTCGTCTCGCTCGGCGGCTACGCGGACATCTTCCTCCGCAACACGCTCGCCTCGGGCGTGGTGCCGCAGATCAGCGCGATCCTCGGGCCGTGCGCGGGCGGCGCTGTGTACTCGCCGGCCATCACGGACTTCATCTACATGGTCCGCGGCACGTCGTACATGTTCGTCACCGGCCCGAACGTCGTGAAGACGGTGACGCACGAGGACGTGACGATGGAGCAGCTCGGCGGCGCCGACACGCACGCCGGCACGTCGGGCGTCGCGCACTTCGTGCACGACAGCGAGCTGGCGTCGCTGGCCGCGATTCGCGAGCTGTTCCGGTACGTGCCGAGCAACAACCTCGCGGAGCCGCCGCGGGGGCGCGGGAGCGATCCGCGCGAGCGCCGCGACGAGGCGCTGCTCGACGTCGTGCCGGACCATCCGAACAAGCCGTACGACATGCACGACGTCATCCGACGCATCGTGGACGACGGCGAGTTCTACGAGGTGCAGCCGGCCTACGCGCCGAACATCCTGTGCGGCTTCGCGCACCTCGGCGGGTACAGCGTCGGGATCGTGGCGAACCAGCCGGCGGTGCTCGCGGGCGTGCTCGACATCGCGGCCTCGCTCAAGGCGGCGCGCTTCATCCGCTTCTGCGACGCGTTCAACATCCCGATCGTGACGTTCGAGGACGTGCCGGGCTTCCTGCCCGGCGTCTCGCAGGAGCACGGCGGGATCATCAAGCACGGCGCGAAGCTGCTCTACGCCTACTGCGAGGCGACCGTGCCGAAGCTCACCGTCATCACGCGCAAGGCGTACGGCGGCGCGTACGACGTCATGAGCTCGAAGCACATCCGGGGCGACTTCAACGTCGCGTGGCCGACGGCGGAGATCGCGGTGATGGGCCCGAAGGGCGCCGTCGAGATCATCTACAAGCGGGAGATCGCGGCGACCGACGACCCGGCGGCGGCGACGGACCAGAAGGTCGCCGAGTACACGGAGCGGTTCGCCAACCCGTACGTCGCCGCGGCGCGCGGCTACGTGGACGACATCATCGATCCGCGCGACACGCGGCCGCGCCTCATCGACGCGCTCGAGACGCTGCAGACCAAGCGCGATCGCAATCCGCCGAAGAAGCACGGCAACCTCCCGCTCTGACGACGGCGACGATGTTCACCAAGGTGCTGATCGCCAATCGCGGGGAGATCGCGCTGCGCATCATCCGCGCGTGCCAGGAGCTCGGCGTGCGGACGGTCGCCGTGTACAGCGACGCCGACGCGCGCGCGCCGCACGTGCGCGAGGCCGACGAGGCGGTGCACGTCGGCCCCTCGCCGTCGGCGCAGAGCTATCTGCTCGGCGACCGCCTGATCGAGGCGGCGAAGCGCACGGGTGCGGAGGCCATCCATCCGGGCTACGGCTTCCTGGCGGAGCGCGAGTGGTTCGCGCGCGCGGTTCGCGACGCGGGGCTGGTGTTCGTCGGCCCGCCCGCGGAGGCGATCGAGGCGATGGGTAGCAAGACGGCCGCGCGCCAGCTCGCGATCCGCGCCGGCACCCCGGTCGTGCCGGGCACCACCGAGCCGCTGCGCGACGCGGAGGAGGCGGCGCAGATCGCCGACTCGTTCGGCTACCCCGTGCTGCTGAAGGCGGCCGCGGGCGGAGGCGGGAAGGGGATGCGCGTGGTGCGCGGCCCGGAGGAGATCGCGTCCGCGCTCGCGTCGGCGCAGCGCGAGGCGAAGAACGCCTTCGGAGACGACGCGGTCTACGTCGAGAAGTACATCGAGGGGCCGCGCCACGTCGAGATCCAGGTGCTCGGCGACCAGCACGGCACCATGCTGCATCTCGGGGAGCGCGAGTGCTCCGTGCAGCGCCGGCACCAGAAGATGATCGAGGAGGCGCCGAGCGTCGCCGTGACGCCGGAGCTGCGCGCGCGCATGGGAGCGGCGGCGGTCGCGGCGGCCAAGGCCGCCGGCTACGTGAACGCCGGCACGTGCGAGTTCCTGCTCGATCGCGACGGGAACTTCTACTTCCTGGAGATGAACACGCGCATCCAGGTCGAGCATCCCGTCACGGAGCTCGTGATGGGGATCGACCTGGTGCAGTGGCAGCTGCGCGTGGCCGCGGGGGAGCGCCTCCCGTTCGCCCAGGAGGATCTCGCGCCGCGCGGCTGGGCCATCGAGTGTCGCATCACGTCGGAGGATCCGGCGAACGGCTTCCTGCCGTCCACCGGCCGCATCTCGTACCTGCACCTGCCGAGCGGGCCGGGCGTGCGCTGGGACGGCGGCATCGAGACGGGGAGCGAGGTCGGGCTGTTCTACGATCCGATGCTCGCGAAGCTGATCGTGCACGCGCGCACGCGCGAGCTGGCGATCGCGCGCATGCGGCGCGCGCTCCTCGAGCTCACCGTGGAGGGGGTCGAGACGTCGCGCGACTTCCACCTGCGCGTCATGGAGCATCCGGACTTCCGGAGCGGCGACATCACGATCCAGTGGCTGGAGCAGCGGCTCCCGGAGCTCACCGGCGCGCCCGCACCGGCCGATGCGCGGCGCATCGCGGCCATCGCTGCCGCGCTCGTGGCGGATCGCGATCGGTCGGGCCGTCGCCCGGTCCGGGGCGCGAGCGCTGCCACGAGCGCCGCGAGCGCGCCCGTGCCCTCCCCGTCGGGCGACGCGTGGCGCCGCGCGGCGCTGCTCGACGGGCTGCGGCCGCGGTGAGCGGACGGTGAGGCCACGACGGCCGGGCGACCGCCCATCCCGGCGCCCAGGCGGACGTCCGGACGGGCGACCACGTCCTCGGCCCGCGCCGAGCGAGCCTGCGGAGCCGACCGAGCTCACGATCGACTCGATCGCCGCCGGTGGCGACGGCGTCGGACGCGTGGGCGGGCTGGTGGCGTTCGTGCCGCGCACTGCACCGGGGGACGTGGTGCGCGCGCGGCTGCAGTCCGGCGGTCGGTACGCGCGCGGGTTGCTGGAGAGCGTCGTCACGCCGTCGGCGTCGCGCGTTGCGCCGCCGTGCCCGCACTACCAGCGGGATCGGTGCGGCGGCTGCCAGCTCCAGCACCTCGCGCTTGAGGCGCAGCACGACGCGAAGCGCGTCATCGTGCAGGACGCGCTGACGCGCATGGCGCGACGCGACGTCGTGGTGCCCGCGCTCGTGCCCAGCCCCACCGCGTGGCGCTACCGTCGCAAGCTCACCCTCGCGCTGCGCCGCCGGCGCGGCGCCTGGATCGCGGGGCTGCGCGCCTACGACGATCCGGACGCGGTGTTCGAGCTGCACGACTGCCCGATCACCGACGAGCGCGTCGTGGCGGCGTGGCGGGCGATCCTCGCGGCCGCCGAGCTGCTGCCCAGCGCGCGCGAGCTACGCGGCGCGGTGCGGCTGCTGGATGCGGAGGGTGATGCCGCCGGCGGGCGCGCGACGATCGCGTTCACCCTCGAGGGCGGGGAGCGCTGGCCGGACGCCGAGCGCTTCTTCGACGCCGTGCCCTGGCTCGCCGCGCTCTGGTGGCAGCCCGCCGAGTCGCGCCGCCGACTGCTGTTCGACCGTCGGACGGACTCGGCGCCCGGCGCGTCGTTCGTGCAGGTGAATCCGCACGTCGGCGGGCTGCTGGCCGATGCCGTCGTGGCGGCGGCGCAGGCGTACGCGCCCGCCACCGTCGTCGACGCGTACTCGGGCGCCGGCGACGTCGCGGTACGCCTCGCCGGAGAGGGCGCGCGCGTGACGGCGATCGAGCTGGACGCCGAGGCCACCGCGTACGCGGCGTCGCGCCTGCCCACCGGCTCGCGCGCGGTCGCCGCGACGGTCGAGGACGCGCTGCCCGAGGCGCTGCCCGCCGAGCTGGTGATCGTGAACCCGCCGCGCGCGGGGCTCGACGCCCGCGTCTCGGCCGCGCTCGAGGGCGCAGGGCGCGGCGAGTTCGGGCCGGTGCCGCGCGCCGTGCTGTACGTCAGCTGCAACCCCGCGACGCTCGCGCGCGACTTGTCCCGCATGCCCGCGTGGACCGTCCGCCGTGTGCAGCCGTTCGACATGTTCCCGCAGACCGCGCACGTCGAGACGCTGGTCGAACTCGTGCCGGCCGCGTCGTCCCACCCCGAGTCCGAATCCCAGCCCGTGGAGCCCCGCGCATGAAGTACGTGGTCGACATCGACGGCGAGCGCCTGACCGTCGAGCTCACCGGCGACGAGGTGCGCATCGGTGACGAGGTGCTGAGCGCCCACCTTGTCGACGTCGAGGGGACGCCGGTCAGCCTGCTCACGATCGGCGACCGCGTCTACCGCCTGGTGACGCGGCGCGGCGAGGCGCGCGGGCAGTACACGCTGGCGCTCGAGGGGCGCCGCTTCGCCGTGGAGGCGCTCGACGAGCGCACGCGCGCCATCCGCGACCTCGCGAACGCGGCTCAGGCCGCAGCTGGTCCCGCGCCGCTAGTCGCACCCATGCCGGGACTGATCGTGCGTGTCGCGGTGCAGGTGGGTGACGTCGTGGGGGCAGGGCAGGGTCTGGTGGTGATGGAGGCCATGAAGATGGAGAACGAGCTCCGCGCTCCAGCCGCCGGGACCGTCAGCGCCATTCACGCGGTCCCGGGAACGGCGGTCGAGAAGGGTGCGCTGCTCGTGGAGTTGTCGTGACGTACCGCAGCGCTCGGTGTCGTACGGCGGATGGATCCGCCGATCACCGTCGCGCCGCGCGGCAGTCCGGCTCGCCGTCCATCCCGAGACGCTCCTGATGTAAGGGGCGCGGGTGCCCCGTGCCGGAGGACCACGCGACGCGTTGGCCCCTCTCGCACAAGGAGCCCGTATGTCTGCCGCCCCTCGTCCGCGCCTTCGGGCCGGATGGGCGCTCGCCTTCGCCCTCGCCTTCGCGGCGACCGGCGCGGGTGCCCAGACGACCACCGGCGTCATCGTCGGAACCGTCGTCGACCGCTCGTCGCGCGCCCCGTTGGCCGACGTTCGCATCTACGTCCCCGGCACCACGCTCTCCGCCGCGACGAACACGCGCGGCGAGTACCGGCTCACCAACGTGACGCCCGGTCGACCGCAGGTCGGCGTCCTGCGCATCGGCTTCCGGGCCGCGTCCGACACCGTGCGGGTGACCGCCGGCGCCACCGCCACGCTCAACTTCGAGCTGGTGCCGTCGCTCACCACGCTGTCCGAAGTGGTCGTCACCGGCACCGTCGGCAACCAGGAGCGGCGTGCGCAGGCGGCGCAGGTGTCGTCGGTCGCCGCGACGGACGTCAAGGCGAACGCCGCGATCACGACCGTCAACGAGATGCTGCAGTCGCGGCTTCCCGGCGTCTCCGTCTCGTCGAACTCCGGCACGGCCGGGACCGCGCGACAGATCCGCATCCGCGGGGCGAGCTCGCTGACGCTGTCGAACCAGCCCATCGTCTTCGTCGACGGCATCCGCATCAACGAAGGCTTCGGCGGTCCGCTGAACGCCGGCGGCAACAATCAATCGACCGACCGCATCAACGACCTCAACCCCGACGACATCGAGTCGATCGAGGTCGTCAAGGGACCGGCCGCGGCGACGCTCTACGGTGCCGACGCCTCGACCGGTGTCATCCAGATTATCACGAAGCGCGGGCGCGCGGGCGCCAATCAGTTCCAGCAGACGCTGCGCACCGAGCTCGGGTCGGTCGACCAGAACTTCACGCCGGCGGACAACTTCGGCGCCTGCACCGCGGCGCTGGTCGCCGAGACGTCGACCAACCCGCTGTGCCGCGGCCAGGCGGTCGGCACGCTCGTGCGCGACAACCCGCTGCTCCGCGAGGGCGGCTTCCGCACCGGCCACGACGTGCTGCTCGGCTACACCGCGCGCGGCGGCGGGCAGAGCTACGGCTACTTCGTGAGCCTCGGCAGCGATCGCAACATGGGCACGCTACCGAACAACGAGTTCCAGCGGCAGTCGCTGCGCACGAACTTCAACTTCGTGCCAACCCAGAAGCTGACGGTTGACGCGGGCGTGCAGATCGTGCGCAGCGAGGCGACGCTGCCGGACAACGACAACAACATCTACGGCTTCCTGGGCGGGTCGATGCTCGGCTCCCCCCTCACGCGCACCGACGAGGGCGGCGGCTGGTTCGGCGGCGCCACGCGCAATCGCGCGGCGATTTCCGCTATCCAGAACTCGCTGGAGACGCGTCGCAGCATCATCAGCGGATCAGCGATCTACATCCCCGTCACCTGGCTGAAGAACCGCTTCACCGTCGGCGGCGACATCCTCTCGGACGAGGGCACGCGCTTCTTCCCGAAGAATTCGGTCGTCGCCTACGGCGGCCTGCTCGACGGTGGTCAGAACACGCAGTCGCGTATCAACCAACAGCGCTACACGCTGGACTACGTGGCCGATGCCAGCCACCTGTTCTTCGGCACGCTGCAGACGAACCTCTCGCTCGGCGCGCAGGTGATCGCGTCGCGCTTCGACTCGCTCGGGTCGACGGGCGTGACGTTCGCGAGCAACAGCTCGCCGGTGATCTCGTCGGCGTCGACCACGAGCGGTGGGCAGAACCGCTTCGAGACGCGGCAGCTCGGCTATCTCGGGCAGCTGCAGCTCGGGTGGGCGGACCGCCGGTTCCTGCAGCTCGGCGCGCGCGTCGACGACTTCTCGGCCTTTGGGCAGGCGACCGACCCGATCGTGCTGCCGAAGATCGGCGCGTCGTGGGTCGTCTCGGAGGAGGGATTCGCGGCGCCGCTCGCGCGCGTGTTCCCGTCGCTGCGTCTTCGCGCCGCGTACGGCACGACGGGTCGCGCCCCGACCGCCGGCGCCGCGCTGCAGACGCTGCAGCCCTCGCCCTACGCGATCCAGGCCACGTCCACGACCGCGACCGCCGCCGCGGGCGCCGTCCCGTTCAATCCCGGCAACGAGGCACTGAAGCCGGAGAGGGGCAGCGAGATCGAGGCCGGCTTCGACGCAACCCTGTTCACCGAGCGGATCTCGCTCGAGGTCACGTACTTCAACAAGACGTCGAAGGATGTGCTGCTCCAGCGTCCGCTGCCGCCGTCGCTCGGCTTCCAGCAGAACCCGTTCGTCAACATCGGCGAGATCCGCAACCGCGGAGTCGAGGTGGGGCTCACCAGCCAGCTCCTGCGCCTGAAGAACCTCGCGTGGGAGAGCCGCATCAACTTCAACACGCTCGACAACAAGATCATCGACCTGGGGGGTGTCGCGCCCTTCGGCACGCTCAACCGGTTCACTGAAGGTTACCAGGCCGGGTCGTTCGTCTCGAAGCGCATCCGCAGCATCGACGTCGCGACCAACCGCGTGATCGTGGCCGACACGCTCGAGGTCATCGGCAACGTGCTCCCGAGCTTCGAGGGCGCATGGTCGAACACCTTCACGCTGTTCCGCAACCTGCGGATCGCGACGCTGCTCGACACGAAGCGCAACTTCTACCTCAACAACAACACCGACTTCTTCCGCGAGACGCAGCTGGTGCGCAGCGATCGGCGTCTCGACCCGACGATCCTCTCGCCGGAGGAGCGGCTGCGGCGCTATGGCAACCCGACCGCTGGCCAGCCCGCGTTCGTGCAGGAGAACGGGGCGACGACCACGGTGAACGAGGTGAGCGATGCGTACATCCAGAAGGGCGACTTCGTGCGCTTCCGCGAGCTGTCGGTGAACTACACGCTCCCGAACGCGCGCTTCCTCCGACGGGCGCGCGTGGACGGCGGCACGATCGGGCTGGCGTTCCAGAACGTCGCCCTCTGGACCGACTATGAGGGCGCCGACCCCGAGGTCGTGAGCGCCACGCAGAACATCGGCGCCGGGCAGTTCTCGCGCAGCGACTTCCTGACGCTGCCGAACCCGAAGCGCACGCTCCTGCGCGTCAACCTCTCCTTCTGACCCCCCGAGCCATGACGACGATCCGGCGCGCCACCGGCGCACTGACGACCGCGGCCCTGCTCCTGGGTGGGTCCGCGTGCAACGACTTCCTGCAGGTGGACAACCCTAACGTCATCGACATCAATGCCATCGATCCGGTGGCCGATGCGAACACGCTGGCGGGCTCCGCGCAGCAGAACTTCGCCGCCGCCTACGGGTGGCTGATCATGTACTCCTCGTGGTTCTCCGGCGAGACCCTCGTCGCCGAGACCTTCCCGACCCGCAACGAGTTCGGCCAGCGGCAGGTCCCGAACACCAACGGCTCGCTCACCACCGACGTCTGGCGGCCGCTCTCCCTGGCCGCAGCGAGCACCAAGATCCTGCTCGATCTCGAGCTGCCGAATCCCACGACAAACATCAACTACGCGCGCGCGGCACTCTGGCGCGGCTACTCGTTCGTGTTCATGGCGGAGCACTTCTGCCAGGGCACGGTCGAGGAAGGGCCGCCGCTCACGACGGCCGCCATGCTCGATTCAGCGGTCGCGAACTTCACCAACGCGATCACGGTCGGTCGGGCGAACGCGAGCGCGGAGGCCGTCTCGCTCGCCAACACCGCGCTCGTGGGTCGCGCGCGGGCGCACCTCCAGGCGGGGCGGAAGGCGCAGGCGGCGGCCGACGCGGACGCGGTGCCGGCGGGCTTCACGTTCAGCCTTCCGTTCATCGACGATCTCGGCAACCGGGTCCGGCTGAGCAACCGGCTCTGGTCGTTCAGCTTCGACCGCGGATCGATCAGCGTCGCGCCGGCGTTCCGGGTGGCGGATCCGCGCGTGACCTTCCTGGCGCCCGGCACGCACGCGCTCGTGCCGCAGGACCCGGCGAGCGGGGCGCTGTACGTCCAGCAGAAGTACCCGTCGTACTCGTCGCCCATCCGCGTGGCGTCCAAGCTCGAGGCCGACTACATCAAGGCCGAGGCGATCGGGACGCCGGCCGAGCAGCTCGCCTTCATCAACGCCCGCCGGACGGCCAACAACCAGCCGGTCTACGCGGGGGCGACGGACGCCAATAGCGTGCTGACCGAACTCATGACGCAGCGCGGCTACGACTTCTACCTGGAAGGCAAGCGGCTGGGCGACTTCCGCCGCAACCCGACGAACGTGCTCGGGGTGCCGGAGCCGGGCGCCGCGTACTTCAAGCCGGGCTTCGCGCCGATCGGCACGCAGACCTGCTACGTCCTGCCGCTGACGGAGACAGACAACAACCCGAATTTCCGCACCGGGACCTGATCCGGGGCAGCGGACGGAGAGTCGCACGGGCCCGGCCGGAGTTCCCGGCCGGGCCCGTCTGACGTCCTTGCGCGTTGGTTGACTTGCACTTACGGCTCGGATAGCTTGCGGGACTGCACGAAAACGCCCGTCGTACGAACCGGCGGGGGCCGAGACCCGGGTTGCGAGACGCACCGGTGAGGCGCGCACGTTCGAGCAATTGGAGTCGGATGCGTTCCACGTACACTGCGACGCCCGCGGACATCGAGCCGCGCTGGTACGTCGTCGACGCCGAGGGCATGGTCCTCGGCCGGCTCGCCTCGGAGGTCGCCAAGATCCTCCGCGGCAAGCACAAGCCGATCTTCACCCCGCACATGGACACCGGCGATCACGTCATCGTGATCAACGCCAGCAAGGTCCGCGTCACGGGGCGCAAGGCGGAGCAGAAGCAGTACTTCCGCCACACCGGCTACATGGGTCACGAGCGCTTCACGCCGTTCGCGACGATGATCGCGAAGCACCCGGAGCGCGTGATCGAGAAGGCGGTGTTCGGCATGCTGCCCAAGACGACGCTCGCGCGGACCGAGATCCGTCGCAAGCTGCGCGTCTTCCCGGGCGCCGAGCATCCCCACGCGGCGCAGCAGCCGACCGTGCTGACCTTCAACGGCGAGGCGAAGTAACCCATGGCCGACGCGAACCTGCACGCCATTGGCCGCCGCAAGGAAGCGGTCTGTCGCGTGTACCTGAAGCCCGGCTCGGGCAAGTGGGAGATCAACGGCCGCGCGCTCGGGGACTACTTCCCGCGCCCGACGCTCGTCTCCTCGATCCAGCTGCCGCTCTCGGCGACGGACAACCTGGGCAAGTGGGACGTGATGGCGAACCTGAACGGTGGCGGCGTCACCGGCCAGGCCGGCGCGCTGCGCCTCGCCATCGCCCGCGCGCTCGTCAAGCAGGACGAGAACTACAAGCCGAAGCTCCGTGAGCTCGGCCTGCTCACGCGCGACGCCCGCGCGGTCGAGCGCAAGAAGCCGGGCCGTCCGAAGGCCCGCAAGCGCTTCCAGTTCTCGAAGCGCTAAGACGACGCTGCGGACTGCGGGCTGCGGATCGAACCCGCAGTCCGCAGCCCGCAGTCATCTCACACGCTGCCGGAGTGCTCGCCAGGTGCCGCGGTTCGCTGCGGTCGGCAGGCACGACGAGGGTGGCGGACGATACCAACCTCCCAGCACAACACCACGATGTCGCAGCAGCAGATGCTCGAGCAGCTCCTGGCCGCTGGCGTCCACTTCGGACACCAGACGCGCCGCTGGAACCCCAAGATGCGCCGGTTCATCTTCGCCGAGCGCAACGGGATCCACATCATCGACCTGCAGAAGACGCTCCGCCAGCTTGAGCTGGCGCAGAAGCTCGTGCGCGAGGTCGTCGCGCGCGGCGAGCAGGTCCTCTTCGTGTGCACGAAGCGCCAGCTGGCGTCGATCGTGAAGGCCGAGGCCGAGCGCGCCGGCGCCTTCCACATCACCGAGCGCTGGCTCGGCGGCCTGCTGACGAACTACTCCACCGTCAAGAAGCAGATCAAGAAGCTCAAGGACCTGGAGGCGGGGTCCGAGGCGGGTGGTGAGTTCGAGAACTACACGAAGAAGGAGCAGCTCATGATGACCCGCGAGCGCGACAAGCTCGCGAAGAACCTCTCGGGCATCAAGAACATGGGCCGCCTCCCGGGGCTGATGTTCGTCGTCGACTCCAAGAAGGAGCACATCGCCGTCGACGAGGCCCGCAAGCTGGGCATCCCGGTCGTCGCGATCGTCGACACGAACGCCGACCCGGATCTCATCACGGTGCCGATCGCCGGCAACGACGACGCCATCCGCTCGGTCGAGCTGATCGCGAAGGCGATCGCCGACACCGTCGCCGAGGCCCGCATGGCGGCGCCGTCGCGCCAGGACGACGAGGACCAGGAAGCGACGGTCTACTCCTCCGAGCGCGGCAGCGAGCGCGCCGAGGGCGGCCGTGGGGGCGAGGGCGACCGCAAGCGCCGTCCGCGCCGCCGCCGCGCCCGTCCCGAGGCGATCGCCGCGCTGCGCAAGCCGGGCGCCGAGGGTGAGGCCGGTCCCGAGGGCGCCGAGGGCGCCGACGCGGGTGACGACGGCGAGGGTTCGGACGACGCCGCCGAGTGAGCCGCGGCCGGGGCGGGGCGCGAGAGGATCCTCTCGCGCCGCGACCCGGGCCACGGGCGGGCGGTAGTCTCGCCCCGCCGAGCACTGTAAACTAGGATGCGCCGCCGGCCCCGCGCCGGCGGCGTTCTCACGCCAGAGACGACCCACGATGACTGCTACGTTCACCGCGAAGGACGTCCAGGAGCTGCGCCAGCGGACCGGCGCCGGCATGATGGACTGCAAGAAGGCCCTGGAGGAGAACCAGGGGAACATGGAGGCCGCCGTCGACTTCCTGCGCAAGAAGGGCATCGCGAAGGCCGAGAAGCGCGCCGGTCGCGCCGCCACCGAGGGCGCAGTGATGATCGAGGCGACGGACGACGCCTCGTCGGCCGTGATGGTCGAGGTCAACAGCGAGACCGACTTCGTCTCGCGCAACGCCGACTTCCAGGCGCTCGCCCGCTCGGTCGCGCAGCACGCGCTGGCCACGCAGGGCGCCGGCGACGCGGCGACGCTGCTCGCCGCGCCGGTCGCGGCGAAGGGCGGCAAGTCGCTCGACGACGTCATGAAGGAGGCGGCCGCCGTCATGGGCGAGGCGCTCGGCCTGCGCCGCGCGGTGCGCTTCGACGCGCCGAAGGGCGTCGTCGGCTCCTACGTGCACTTCAACGGCAAGATCGGCGTGCTGGTCGAGGTCGAGGCCGAGAACGGCGCGAAGGGCGAGGAGCTCGTCAACCTGGCCCGGACGCTCGCCGAGCACGTGGCCGCCGCGGCGCCGCTCGGTGTCGACAAGGACACCGTGCCGGCCGACGTCGTCGAGCGCGAGCGCGCGATCTTCGTCGACCAGGTCCGCGCCAGCGGCAAGCCCGAGAACATGATCGACAAGATCGTGACGGGTAAGGTCGAGGCGTACTACAAGGACGTCGCGCTCCTGCACCAGATGTGGGTGCGCGAGCCGAAGACCGCGATCTCGTCGGTCGTCGCCGACGCGGCCAAGAAGGTGGGCTCGCCCATCACCGTGAAGCGCTTCGCGCGCTTCCAGCTCGGCCAGGAGTGAGCGAGGCCGCGACGCTGGTCGCCGGAGGGGAGCGCAGCGAGTCGCTGCGCTACCCTCGCGTGCTGCTCAAGCTCTCCGGCGAGGCGCTCGCCGGTGAGCAGCGCTTCGGCTACGACTTCGACCGCCTGACGTTCTTCGCCGAGCAGGTGCAGGAGGTCGTCGAGACCGGCGCCGAGGTGGGGCTGGTGATCGGCGGCGGCAACATCGTGCGCGGGGCACAGCTCTCGCGCATGGGCATGGACCGGGTCGGCGCCGACTACATGGGGATGCTCGGCACCGTCATCAACGCGCTCGCGCTGCAGGACGTGCTCGAGAAGCGCGGGATGGAGACGCGCGTCATGACGGCGATCCGCATGGAGGAGCTGGCGGAGCCGTACATCCGGCGCCGCGCCGTTCGCCACCTCGAGTCGCGCCGCGTCGTGATCTTCGCCGCGGGCACGGGCAACCCGTACTTCTCGACCGACACCGCGGCCGTGCTGCGGGCGATCCAGATCAAGGCGGACGTCATCATCAAGGCGACGAGCGTCGACGGCGTCTACTCGGCGGACCCCAAGCAGGACCCGAACGCGCAGTTCTACGAGACGATCAGCTACCGCGACGTCATGCTCGAGGAGCTGCGCGTGATGGACCAGACGGCGATCACGCTGTGCAAGGAGAACCAGCTGCCGTTGATCGTCCTCAACATCAACGAGACCGGGGCCGTGCTCCGCGCCGTGCGCGGGGAGAAGGTCGGGACCCTGGTCAGCTGACCGTCGGGCCGGCGCGCGGCAGGTCGCGCCGGCACCCTCTGCGCCGCACAGCACTCACCTCAGCGCAACAGCCGCGATGGCGACGATCAAGGACATCCTCCAGAACAGCCGTACGGCCATGGAGAAGGGGATCGAGAGCTCCAAGCGGGAGTTCGGCTCGATCCGCGCGAGCAAGGCCAGCCCGAACATGCTCGACACCGTGCGCGTGGAGGCGTACGGCTCGTCGATGTCGCTCAATCAGGTCGCGACCGTGACGGCGCCGGAGCCGCGCCTGCTGCTCGTCACCCCGTTCGACAAGGGGCAGGCGAAGGCGATCGAGAAGGCGATCCGCGAGAGCGACCTGGGCGTCGAGCCGTCGAACATGGGCGGCGTGATCCGCGTCCCGCTGCCCTCGCTCAACGAGCAGCGCCGCAAGGAGCTGGTGAAGGTCGTGCACAAGCTCGCGGAGGAGGGCCGGGTCGTCATCCGCCACGCGCGCACCGACGCCCGCGACAAGATCAAGAAGCTCGAGGGCGTGTCCGAGGACGACAAGAAGCACGCGGAGAAGGACCTGCAGAAGCTGCACGACGACTACATCGGGAAGATCGAGGCGCTCCTGAAGGTGAAGGAAGCCGAGATCATGGAAGTGTGATCCGGGTGTCTGCCGCGCGTTCCTCCACCATTCCCGAGCAGGCCGACGACCTGCTCGCGCGCCTGCGGGTCCACGGCGCCATTCCGCGCCACGTCGCCATCATCATGGATGGCAACGGGCGCTGGGCGCGTGAGCGCCTGCTCCCGCGGCCGCTCGGGCATCGCTCGGGCATGAAGGCCGTGCGCGAGGTGGTGGAGGGCGCGCTGCAGGCCGGCGTCGAGTACCTCAGCCTCTTCGCCTTCTCGCAGGAGAACTGGCAGCGTCCGGCCACCGAGGTCGGCGCGCTCATGTCGCTGCTCGAGGAGTACATCGCGCGCGAGGTCGAGGAGTTGCGCGAGCAGGGCGTGCGCGTGCGCGTGCTCGGGGACCTGGAGCGCCTGACCCCCGCCGCCGCGCGCGCCGTGGAGCGCGTCGTCGCCGAGACGTCGGCGAACGCGAAGCTCACGCTCAACCTGTTCATCTCGTACGGCGGGCGCGCGGAGCTCGTGCGCGCGATGCGCGCCATCGCCGAGGACGTGGCGGCGGGCGTGCTGGCGCCGGCCGACATCGACGACGCGGCCATCGCGCGCCGGCTGTACACGGCCGACTGCCCCGACCCGGATCTGCTGATCCGCACCTCGGGCGAGCTGCGCGTCTCGAACTTCCTGCTGTGGCAGATCGCGTACACGGAGCTGTTCATGTCGCCCGTGCTGTGGCCCGACTTCGGCCGTCGCGAGCTGTTCGAGGCGATCGTCGCCTACCAGAGCCGGGAGCGGCGCTTCGGCCGGGTGTCGGCCTGAGGCCCGTGTCGTCCGCCTCGCGCCGCCGTCGGGCGGCGGAGTGCCCGTGAGCGAGCTCGCCAAGCGCGTCGCCTCCGCGCTCGTCGGCGCGCCGATCGCCCTCGCGTGCATCTGGTACGGCGACGCGGCCCTCGCGACGCTGCTCGCCGTCATCGCCGCGACCGGCACGTGGGAGTTCTACCGCATGGCGCGGCAGGCCGGCGGCGCGCCGCTCGCGCGCACGGGCATCGCGATCGCCGCGATCCTGCCGCTGCTCGCGCATGCGCACGTGCTGCGCATCGCCACGCCGTCGCCGACCGTCGGCGTGCTCGCGGTGCTCGGACTCCTCACCGTCGCGATCTGGCGACGCGGCGTGACGGGCAAGCCGCTGCTCGCGGTCGCGACGACGCTGCTCGGCATCGTCTACGTCGGCGTCACCGTGTCGTACGGCTACGCGCTGCGCAACTTCGACTGGGTGATCGGCCGCGCCGCCGGCGCCGCGGTGCTGCTCCTGCCCGTGCTGTGCACGTGGGCCAGCGACATCGGTGCCTACTTCGCCGGACGCACCATCGGCGGGCCGAAGCTGATTCCCGCGGTGAGTCCGGGCAAGACGATCTCGGGTGCCGTGGGCGGGCTGATCGCCTCGGCCGCGCTGGCGGCGGCGTATGCGCCGTACGTGCTGCGCCCGGTCGCGCAGCTCGGCTTCGCGCCGGGGCGCGCGCTGCTGTTCGGGGCGCTCGTCAGCGTCGCCGCGCAACTCGGGGACCTCGTCGAGTCGCTGCTCAAGCGCGACGCCGGGGTGAAGGATTCGTCGAATCTCATTCCGGGTCACGGCGGCGTGCTCGATCGGATCGACTCGCTGCTCTTCGTGCTGCCGGTGAGCTACGTGCTGCTGCGCGGGCTGCTGCTGCCCGCGTTCGGCGGATGACCGCCGTCGCCTCCGAGCCGCGCCGCGCGACCGAGACGGGCGCGCCGCCGCGCGGCGTCGCGATCCTCGGGAGCACGGGCTCCATCGGCACGACGGCGCTGCGCGTGCTGGAGCGGCAGGCCGGCCGCTTCCGCGTCGCGGCGCTCACCGCGCACCGCAACGCCGCGCTGCTCGCGGAGCAGGCCGCGCGCTTCCGCCCCGGGTACGTCGGCCTCGTGGGCAACGGCGGCGGTGCCGTCGGCGCGGAGGACGGGTGGGGCATCGGCACGCCCTGCCTGATCGAGGCGGCGACGCGGCCCGACGCGGACATCGTCCTCAACGCGGTCGTGGGCGCGGCCGGACTGGATGCGACGCTCGCCGCCCTGCGCGCGGGCAAGCGGGTCGCGCTCGCCAACAAGGAGACGCTCGTCGTCGCGGGCGAGCTGGCCTATGCCGCGGCCCGCGAAGGAGGAGGGGAGCTGGTCCCCGTCGACAGCGAGCACTCGGCGATCCTCCAGTGCATCGCCGGCCGACCGGGGCAGGAGGTCCGCCGGCTGATCCTCACCGCGTCGGGCGGCCCGTTCCGCACCTGGAGCCGCGACCGGCTGGAGCGGGCGACGCTCGCCGACGCCCTCCAGCACCCGACGTGGAGCATGGGGCGGAAGATCACCGTCGACAGCGCGACGCTCGCCAACAAGGCGCTGGAGGTGATCGAGGCGCACTTCCTGTTCGGCATCCCGTACGAGCGGATCGAGGTCGTCGTGCATCCGCAGAGCGTCGTGCACTCCTTCGTCGAGTTCGTGGACGGGAGCGTCCTGGCGCAGCTCGGCGTGCCGAGCATGGAGCTGCCGGTGCTGTACGCGCTCACGCATCCGGAACGGGTCTCGGACACGGGGGTACCGCCCTTCGACCCGGTCGAGCTCGGTCCGCTGACCTTCGAGCGCGTGCGGGGCGACGACTTCCCGGCGCTCGGCCTGGGCATGGCGGCGGGGCGGACCGGTGGCTCCGCGCCGGCGGTGTTCAACGCCGCCAACGAGCAGGCGGTCGCCCTGTTCCTGGAGGGGCGCCTCGGCCTGCTCGACATCCCGCGGGCCATCGAGCACGCGCTCGGCCGGCTGGCGGGCGCTCCCGGCGGCAGCCGGGAAGCCCTGCTGGAAGCCGACGCCGCCGCCCGGCGCGTCGTCCTGGAACGCCACGCTCGCTGAGCGGGCCGACCGCCCTCCCGCTGCGGACGGGCCGGCCCCGGAGGTAAGTTCCCGCGCATGCTGGCCTACGTCGCTCCCATCCTCGTCTTCGGGCTCGTGGTGTTCGTCCACGAGCTCGGCCACTTCCTCGCCGCGAAGCTCACCGGCGTCTACGCGCCGCGCTTCTCGATCGGCTTCGGTCCCGCGCTGCTGAAGAAGCGCGTCGGCGAGACCGAGTACGTGCTCGCCGCGCTTCCGCTGGGCGGCTACGTCCGCATGGCGTCGCGCGAGGACGAGACGACGATGGCGGTGCTCGAGGGTGGGCCGGAGGAGCGACGCCCCGACGCGCTCCCGACGACCGGAGCCAACGCCGCCGGGCGCGCGGTGGACGACCACGCGGGCGACGTGCACCGGGGGAAGGACTGGGACCCGGATGCGATGATCCCGTTCGGCCCGAAGCCGGTCCCGCCGCAGCGCTGGTTCGAGTCGAAGGGGCTGCTCGCGCGCCTCTTCATCTTGCTCGCGGGGGTGACGATGAACGCGGTGCTCGCGTTCGTGGTCTACACCGGGAGCTACGCGGCCTACGGGCGCGCCTACGTCCCGGCCGTGATCGACTCGGTCGTCGCCGGACGTCCGGCCGCCGCCGCGGGGCTCCAGCGCGGCGACAGCGTGACCGCGGTGGACGGCACGCCGGTGCGCACGTGGAGCGAGGTGGTCGAGCGCGTCAGCTCGGTGACCGACCGGGCGGTCGCGATCGACGTCGCCCGCGGGGGCACCGTGCAGCGCCTCACGGTGACGCCGGCCGCCGAGGAGGCGCGGGACCCGATCACGAACGAGCGACGCCGCGTGGGGCGCATCGGCGTCATGCCGCGCGACAGCGTCGCCCGCGAGGCGGTCGGGATCGCGGCGGCTGTCCGCGAGGGCGCCAACGAGACCTGGTTCGCCGCGACCTCGGTGGTCAGCGTGGTGCGCGGGCTCTTCACGCGCGACGTGGCGGTCTCCAACCTCGGCGGCCCGATCGCGATCGCCCGCACCTCGGTGCAGGCGGCGCAGCTGGGCCTCGAGCCGCTGCTGCGACTGCTGGCGTTCCTCAGCATCAACATCGCGGTGCTCAACCTGCTGCCGATCCCGGTGCTCGACGGCGGCCAGGTGCTCATGAACATCGCCGAGGCGATCAAGGGCGGCGCGTTCAGCATGCGGACCCGGGAGAACATCCTGCGGGTCGGGCTGGTGGCGATCGGGCTCCTGTTCGTCACCGTGATGTGGAACGACCTGGCGCGGCTGGCGCAGGACCTCGTCCGCTGATCGCGCGCGTGCCCTCCGTCCGATTCGCGCGGGCGGGCACCGCGGCGCTGCTGCTCGGCGTCGGCGCTGCCTGCCGCACCGCCCGCTCGCCCGAGCCGGGGGCGAACCCGCTCCCGGCCGACAGCGTCGCGATCTCCCCGGACAGCACCGGGAACGGCTCCCGCGCGCTGCCGGATCCGGCGACCGCGGTGCGTTTCGAGATCGTCGCCGCGGGGGACAGCACCTTCCAGCTGCTCGCCCCGGCGCACCCGTGGCTGCGCGTCGGCATGACCGGGAGCGTGGTCGACCCGCGCCGGCGCGACGTGCTGGTCGCGCGGTTCACGCTGCTCGGCGTGCACGCCGACACCGTGGATGCGCTCGTGACCGGTCAGACGATGCGAGTGAGCACCGACCACGTCGCGCTGCTCACGCGGCCGCCGGTCCCCCCGCGGGTGATCGAGCGGGTGGTGCGGCGCCGCTTCTGGACCGGCGCCGCCGTCGGCGGCGCGCTCGGGCTGATCTTCGGGATCCTGATCGACTGACGGCCGGCGCGGACGGACGCCGCGCCCGCCACGGTCAGTCGCAGATCAGCCGGATCGGGATGCGGGTGGGCCGTGCGGCCGCGACGCGCACGCTGTCGTTGTACGGCGCGCAGAGGCTCGCCTCGACGGCGAGCTGATACCAGCCCTCGGGCAGCACGAGCGGAGCGCCCAGCGGGAGCGCGCCCTCGCGCGCGGCGCCGCCCCGCTTCGGGGTGATCGCGAACCGTGCGCGCGTCGGACGGACGTCCAGCGAGAGCTCGCCGCAGGGCGTCGGGCGGAGCTGCACCGTGCGCTGCTCGCCCGCCGCCAGGTCGACGGTCTGCCGGTCGATGGCGGTCGGACAGCCGTCGAGCGACCGCACCGAGCCGCGCACCACGTGCCGCCCCGGCTTCACCGAGTCGCCGTCCCAGGCCGAACGGGGGAGCGTGGTGCCGTCGACGCTCACCGTTGCCGTGGGCGGCGCGTCGACGATCAGCGTGGCGACGCTGGGCACGGTGAGCATCGAGTCGACGAAGCCGCCGCCGCCGGCGAGGGTGTCCGGGGCCGGCGCCGCCACGACGCTCGAGTCGACGCGCGGGAGGGCGCCGGGCGCGAGGCGCGCCCGGGTCGTCGCGCCGCCGTCCGAGAGGTAGAGCCAGCCGCCGAGCGCCGCCGCGGCCGTGGCGCCTAGGAGGACGCCGGCGATCCAGCGCCCACGGCGCGCCGGCTGCGCGCGCGTGGGGAAGGCCGGCACGGCGACCGTGGCCGCCTCGGCGCCGTGCGCCCGGAGCGCCGAGAGCGCGTCGGCCAGCTCGGAGGCCGACTGGAAGCGGTCGCCCGGGTCCTTCGCGAGGCAGCGGAGCAGCACCGCCTCGAACGTCGGGGTGAGCTGCGGCGCGCGCTCCCGCGGCGAGCGGGGCACGGTCTCGACGTGCTGCCGCATGACCTCGTACCAGTCGTCGCCGCCGAAGGGGAGGGCGCCGGTCGCGGCCTGGTAGAGCGTGACGCCGAGGGCGTAGATGTCGCTGCGGCCGTCGAGAGGGAGGCCCCGCGCCTGCTCCGGCGAGAAGTAGCTCGGGGTGCCGAGCACCACCTGCCGGCTCACCGAGGAGGCGCGCGCGTCGACGGCGCGGGCGATGCCGAAGTCGCTGACCATCGCGCGTCCATCAGCGGCGAACAGGACGTTGTCCGGCTTCACGTCCCGGTGCACGACGCCGCGCTCGTGTGCGTAGGCTAGCCCCCGGGCGACGTCCTCGCCCACACGGGCCAGCTCGGCCTCGGGGATCGATCCGCGCTCCGCCAGCCGCTTCTCGAGCGAGCTGGGGAGGAAGTCCATCACGAGATACGGGGTGCCCGCCGGCGCGCCGTCGAAGGGCTCGTCGAGTCGGCCGACGTTGAGGACGGTGACGACGTTCGGGTGGCGGAGCTTCGCGGCGGTGCTCGCCTCGCGACGGAAGCGCTCGACCGTCTCGGGCTCGGCGGCGAGCTCGGGCTTGAGGATCTTGAGCGCGACGTCGAGCTCGAGCTCGGGGTCGTAGGCGCGGTAGACGCGAGCGAAGCCGCCGGCGCCGACGCGGTGCCGCACGCGGTAGCGGCCGAGCGAGCGCTCGGGGAGCGCGTCGAGCGGCCCGTCGAGGGCGACCTCGCCCGTGGCGCGGGCGCCCGGGGCGTCGTCGCGCGACGCGAGGTCGGGAGGGAGCGAGTCCGGCGTGCGGGAGTCGGGCAAGCGCGGAGCGGACGCGGACGAAAGGTCGGCCGGGGCGCCGCGGAGGGCGACGCTCCCGTACGGCGGGGCTGCCGTCGGCGACGGGGGACCCGGCGTCCGAGGGGCGGTTCCAGTCACGGCGGGTCCGGCCAGGCGGGGCCGCGAGGCTTTACAGCCCCGGGCCAATCCAGTAACTTGGTGTGCTTACGACTGTTGCGCGGCACGCGCGCCTGGACGTGCGGAGAATATACCATCATGGCTTTCGACAAGGCACCGACCATCAGCAAGTACCAGACGCACGGGACTGACACCGGTTCGGCGCGCGTCCAGATCGCGGTCCTCACGGATCGGATCAACTACCTGACGGACCACTTCCGTTCGCACCACAAGGACCATCACGGGCGGCTCGGCCTCCTGAAGATGGTGGGCAAGCGTCGCCGCCTGCTGACCTACCTGAAGCGGACGGACGTCGTCGGGTATCGCCAGATCGTGCAGGAGCTCGGCCTCCGGCACTGAGTCGTCTCCCCAGGCGCGTGGACGCGCGGGCGCAGCATTTGCCGCCCGCGCGTTTTGCGTTCGGCGAGCTCGATTCTCCTGCGCGGCCGGGGAGCGCGGCCGCACCCTTCAGGCGCGCACATGACACGCGCCGCCGCCGGACTCCGACATGCGGAGCCGGCGCCCACAGCAACAAAGCGATCAAGAAATGATGCAACGCGTGGAGCGTACGTTCGCCGGCCGCAAGCTGGTCATCGAGACCGGCCGCATGGCGAAGCAGGCCGCCGGCTCGGCTCTGGTGCAGTTCGGCGACACCATGGTGCTCGCCGCCGTCACGGTGAGCGAGAGCCAGAGCCCGCTGCCCTTCTTCCCGCTCACGGTCGAGTACCGCGAGAAGACGTACGCCGCCGGCAAGATCCCGGGGGGCTTCATCAAGCGCGAGGGGCGGCCGCACGACAACGAGATCCTGTCGGCCCGCATCATCGACCGCTCGATCCGCCCGCTCTTCCCCGAGGGCTTCAAGAACGAGATCCAGGTCTTCGTCTACGTCATCTCCGCCGATCAGGAGAACGACGCCGACGTGCTGGCGCTGGTCGCCGCCTCGTTCGCCATCAACTCGTCGAAGATCCCGTTCGCCGGCCCGATCGCCGGCGTGCGCGTCGGCCGCGTCCAGGAGAACTGGATCCTCAACCCGACGTTCCAGCAGCTGGGCTACAGCGATCTGGAGCTCGTCGTCGCCGGCTCGCAGGACTCGATCGTGATGGTCGAGGGCGGTGCCCTCGAGGTCAGCGAGGAGGACGTCGTCGGTGCCCTCGGCATCGCGCACAACGGCATCCGCGAGCTGATCGCCGCGCAGGAGGAGCTGCTCGCCAAGATCGAGCGCCCCGCGAAGATGGCCTGGACCAAGGCCGAGATCCCCGAGGCCGTGTCGGCCCGGGTGAAGGAGCTCGCCGAGGGGAAGATCGCCGACGCGATCAACCAGGCCGACAAGCACACGCGCGTGCAGGCCGTCGAGGCCGTGAAGAAGGCCGTCAAGGAGCAGCTGCTGCCCGAGTTCCCGGACAACAGCAAGGACTTCGGCAGCATCCTCGGCGACATCGAGTACGACGCGCTCCGCGGCCAGGTGCTGAACACCGGCCTGCGCGTCGACGGCCGCCGCCCGAACGAGGTCCGCGCGATCTCGATCGACAACGGCGTGCTCCCGCGCGCCCACGGCTCGTCGCTGTTCACGCGCGGCCAGACGCAGGCGCTCGTCGCCGTGACGCTCGGCACCGCCAACGACGTGCAGCGCCTCGACTCGATCGACGAGCCGGGCGAGACGACGAAGTCGTTCATGCTGCACTACAACTTCCCGCCGTTCTCGACTGGCGAGGTGCGCCCGGTGCGCGGCACGAGCCGCCGCGAGATCGGCCACGGCAACCTGGCCGAGCGCGCGCTGCAGGGCGTGCTGCCGCCGTTCGAGGAGTTCCCGTACACGATCCGCATCGTGTCCGACATCCTCGAGTCGAACGGCTCGTCGTCGATGGCCTCGGTGTGCGGCGGCTCGCTCGCGCTCTACGACGCCGGCGTGCCGATGCAGGCCGCCGTCGCGGGCGTCGCGATGGGCCTCATCAAGGAGGGCGACAAGTACGCCATCCTGACCGACATCCTGGGCACCGAGGACCACCTCGGCGACATGGACTTCAAGGTCGCGGGCACCGAGCGCGGGATCACGTCCATCCAGATGGACATCAAGATCCAGGGCCTCGACCTGCAGATCATGACCGAGGCGCTCGCGCAGGCGCGCGAGGGTCGACTGCACATCCTCGGTGAGATGGCGAAGTCGCTGCCGGCGCCGCGCACGGACCTGTCGCCGTACGCGCCGCGCATCGTCACGCTGCAGATCAGCCCCGAGAAGATCGGTGACCTCATCGGTCCGAAGGGCAAGACGATCCGCGGCATCCAGGAGGAGACGAAGTCCGAGGTCACGGTCGACGACACGGGGCTCGTCACGATCGCCGCCGTCGGCGGCGAGGCGATGGAGCGCGCGCGCCAGATGGTCATGGCGATCACCGCCGAGCCGGTGGTGGGCGAGGTGTACGAGGGCACGGTCAAGAGCACGACGGCGTTCGGCGCCTTCGTCGAGATCATGCCGGGCACCGAGGCGCTGCTCCACATCTCCGAGATGAAGCACGCCCGCGTCGAGAAGACCGAGGACGTGGTCAAGAAGGGCGACCGCGTGAAGGTCAAGCTCATCGACCGCGACGAGCGTGGCCGCCTGCGCCTCTCCATGAAGGCGCTGGAGCCGAAGCCGGAGGGCATGGTCGACGCGCCCGCGGACGAGAACGGCAACGGCGGAAATGGCAACGGCGGCGAGGGCGATGGCGAGCGTCCGCGGCGCGAGCCGCGCGGCGATCGTCCGCCGCGCGCCGGCGCCGGCTCGGGCGACCGCCCGCGTCGCGGGGGGCGCGACCGCGAGTGACGAATCAGACGGTGAGCCCGATCTCGGCGAACACCGAGGTCGGGCCGCGCCGCACGACGCTCGACAACGGACTGACCGTACTCTCGGAGCACATCCCGGGAGTACGGTCGGTCGCGTTCGGGGCGTTCGTGCTGGCCGGCTCCATCCACGAGCGGCGCGAGACGATGGGCGTCTCGCACCTGCTGGAGCACATGGTGTTCAAGGGCACGCCCACGCGCAGCGCCAAGCAGCTGTCGCTGGAGATCGAGACGCTTGGCGGCTCGCTGGACGCGTACACGACGCGCGAGTACACCTCGTATCAGGCGCGCGTGCTGGCCGAGCACCTGGACGTGGCCGCCGACGTGATCGGGGATCTCGTCTTCCGGCCGCTGCTGCGCGCGGAGGACCTGAAGCTCGAGCGGAACGTCATCCTGGAGGAGATCGGGATGATGGAGGACACGCCGGACGACCTCGTCTTCGAGCTGCACAACGGCCTGCTGTGGGGCGACCACCCGTACGGGTTCTCGATCCTCGGCACGCGCGAGACCGTGAGCGCGCTCGACACGGACGCGCTGCGCGCGCTGCACGCGCGCGCGTATCACCCGGGGCGCGTGGTCGTCGCCGCTTCGGGGCTGGTCGACCACGACGCGCTGGTGGAGGCGCTCGTGCGCACCGGCTGGGCCGCGATGCCCAGCGGCGACGCGACCCCGCTCGCGACGCGAGCGCCCGTCGCCGCCGCGCCGACGTACGCGCACCACGCGGACAAGGAGCTGACGCAGACGCACGTCGTCTTCGGCGCGCCGATGCCCGCGCACGCGGATCCGCGCCGGTACTCGCTCTCGCTCGTGAGCATGGTGCTGGGCGGCGGCATGAGCTCGCGCCTCTTCCAGCGGGTGCGGGAGGAGCTGGGGCTCGCCTACGCGGTCCACACGTTCCAGTCGTTCCACGTCGACGTCGGCATGCAGGGCGTCTACGTCGCCTCGGCGCCCGAGACCGCCCGGAAGGCGGCGGATGCGATCCGCGGCGAGCTGGCGCGCCTCGTGGACGAGGGGCTGCCGGCCGACGAGCTGGCCGCCGCCAAGCGCCAGCTGAAGGGGCAGGTGACGCTGTCGCAGGAGAGCGTCACGAACCGCATGTACCGCGCGGCGGGGCAGGTGCTCTACGACGAGCCGTTCCGCCCGCTCGACGAGGTGCTGGCGGCCATCGACGCGATCGACGAGGCGGAGGTGCTGGCCGTCTCGCGCGAGTTCTTCGCCCCCGAGCTGCACACGGTCCTCAGCCTGGGGCCCAAGCCGGTCGCCTGAGCGCGGGGAAGGGCACGAGGGGCGGCGCTTTCGTTCGCCCCTCGTGCATTTGCGGCGCGTCCTGCGCAGATTTCCGCGCGGCGCGTCGTCCGCACCGCCCTGACGTGCCCCGGCCGGCTCCGCGCGCCCGCGCGCGACCCGCGCCCGCTCCCATTCCCTCCGCTCGCCTCGCAGCCATGAAGATCGGCGTACCCAAAGAGATCAAGACCAACGAGAACCGCGTCGCGCTGGTCCCGGCGGGCGCGGAGGCGCTCGTCGCCGCCGGCCACACCGTGTTCGTGGAGGCGGGCGCCGGCGAGGGCAGCGGCTTCACCGACGCGGACTACACGGCCGTCGGCGCGCAGATCGCGCCCGACGCCGATGCCACGTGGGCGGCGGCCGACATGATCCTGAAGGTGAAGGAGCCGATCGAGCCGGAGTGGAAGCGCATCCGGAAGGGGCAGACGCTCTTCACCTACTTCCACTTCGCGGCCGACGAGCGGCTGACGCGCGCGCACATCGACAGCGGCGCGACCTGCATCGCCTACGAGACGGTCGAGCTGCCGACGCGCGAGCTGCCGCTCCTGACGCCCATGTCCGAGGTGGCGGGGCGCATGGCGGTGCAGGAGGGCGCGAAGTACCTCGAGAAGCTGTACGGCGGCCGCGGCGTGCTGCTGGGCGGCGTCCCGGGCGTCGCGCCGGCGAAGGTCGTGATCCTCGGCGGTGGCATCGTCGGCATCAACGCGGCGAAGATGGCCGCGGGGCTGGGTGCGAAGGTCGTCCTCCTGGACATCAACCTCGATCGCCTGCGCTACCTGTCGGACGTGATGCCGGCGAACGTGCAGCTGATCTACTCGAACCACCAGAACATCCGCGAGCAGATCTCGACGGCGGACCTGGTGGTCGGCGCGGTGCTCATCCCGGGCGCCAAGGCCCCGAAGCTGGTCAAGCGCGAGGACCTGAAGCTGATGCGCCCGGGCGCCGTGATCGTGGACGTGGCGGTCGACCAGGGCGGCTGCATCGAGACGATCAAGCCGACGACGCACGAGAACCCGACGTACGTCGTGGACGGCATCATCCACTACGGCGTGGCGAACATGCCCGGCGGCGTGCCGCGCACCTCGACGCTGGCGCTCACGAACGCCACGCTGCCGTACGTGCTGCAGCTGGCCAACAAGGGCTGGCGGCGGGCGCTCAAGGAGAACCCGGCGCTGCTCAAGGGGCTGAACGTGGCCGACGGCCGCGTGACCTACGCCAGCGTCGCCGAGGCGTTCGGCCTCGAGTCGACCGACCCGTCGGAGATGCTCGCCGAGCCGGCGCTGGTCTGAGCGTCCGCGGGGCGCGCGGGAAGCCGCGCGGAGGGCGAACGGGGGGCGCGGCGACGGCCGCGCCCCCCGTTCGCGCAGCCGGCGCGCGACGAGGGCGCCGGCCCTCGTCGCGGCGGTCCGGCGTGTGCACCGCGACCGGCCGCGCGCGGCGTAGGTCACGTGACGACGCGCACTTTCGCTTGAAGCAGCCTGCCGCTGCGGCTAGGTTTCCGCGGCGGCCACCCCCACCCGAGCAGGGGCCGCACGCGTTCGCCGAACGGCCGCGTTGCCAGCCGTTCGGCCGTCCGTGCGTCGCGGCTCGACGCTCCGATCGCCCCACCGACCTCGTTGATGCGCTGGCCCTTCAAGAAAGCGGGTTCGCTGTTTCCCGCCAACGCGGTTGCCGTCGATCTCGGCACCGCGAACACGCTGATCTACGTGAAGGGCGAGGGGATCGTCCTCAACGAGCCGTCCGTGGTCGCGATCGACCGCGAGACCAAGAAGATCCGGGGCGTCGGCCTCGAGGCCAAGCGCATGCTCGGCCGCACCCCCGAGAGCATCATCGCCGTGCGGCCGATGAAGGACGGCGTCATCGCCGACTTCGACGTCACGGAGAAGATGCTGCGCTACTTCCTGACGCTCGTGATCGACAAGCACGTCTTCAAGGTGAAGCCGCGCGTGATCGTGTGCGTGCCGTCGGGCATCACGGAGGTCGAGAAGCGCGCCGTGCGCGACTCGGCGATGGGCGCGGGCGCGAAGGAGGTCTTCATGGTCTCCGAGCCGATGGCCGCCGCGATCGGCGTCGGCCTCCCGGTCGAGAGCCCGACGGGCAACATGGTGATCGACATCGGCGGCGGCACGACGGAGATCGCCGTCATCGCGCTCGCCGGCATCGTCTCCGACACGTCGATCCGCACCGGCGGCGATGAGCTGGACATCGCGATCGTCCAGTTCATGCGCAAGAACTACAACCTCCTCATCGGCGAGCCGACGGCCGAGCAGATCAAGATCACGATCGGCTCCGCGTATCCGATCGGCGACGAGCGCGAGATGGAGGTCAAGGGGCGCGACCTGGTCTCGGGCATCCCGAAGACGGTGCGCGTGCACTCGAGCGAGATCCGCGAGGCGATCCAGGAGCCGGTGCAGCAGATCGTCGACGCCGTGCGCCGCGCGCTCGAGATCACGCCGCCCGAGCTGGCGTCCGACATCGTCGACCGCGGGATCGTGATGACCGGCGGCGGGGCGCTGATCCGCGGGCTCGATCACATGCTGAGCCAGGAGACCGGGCTGCCGATCCACGTCGACGAGGATCCGCTGACCTGCGTCGTGCGCGGCACCGGGCGCATCCTCGACGACGAGGAGAAGTACTGGTCCGTGCTCTCCACCTGAGCGAGCGAGGTTCGCGGTGGCGCGTGGCGCGCGTTCCAGCAGCAGCGTCGTCGACACCACGCTGCTGGCGATCTGCCTCCTCTCCTCCCTCGTCGTGCTGTTCCTCCCGGGAACGCTGCGCGACCGGGCGGCGGGTGCGCTGCGCCGGTCGGTCGTCGCGCCGCTCGCGGAGCTGCAGCGCCGCGCGGAGCTGAGCCGCGCGGCCTTCGTCTCGTACGACGCCCGGATGACGCAGCGCGGCGCCGCCTCGCGCGCCGCGTCGGAGGCGGAGTCGCTGCGCACGGAGAACGACCACCTGCGCCGCCTGCTCGGCCTCGCCCGTCGGCTGGGCTGGGGCTTCGTGACGGCCGAGGCGATCCCGAACCAGCTCACGGGTGAGCTGATCCAGACGCAGATCCTCCGCACGTTCATGGTGACGGCGGGGAGCCGCGCGGGCGTCCAGCCGTTCACGCCCGTCGTGACGGCCGAGGGGCTCGTGGGCATGGTGCAGGAGGTCGACCCGGCGATGAGCCTCGCGATCTCGTACCTGCACGAGGACTTCCGCGTGAGCGCGATGACGACGGACGCCTCCGCGTTCGGCATCGTGCAGCCGCACCTCGGCCGCGGCCCGGAGCGCGGGCTGCTGGAGCTGCGCGGGGTGCCGTTCCGCAGCCAGCTCAAGGCCGGCACGCTGCTCGTCAGCTCGGGGCTCGGCGCCACCTATCCGCGCGGCATCGCGATCGGCACCGTCCTGCGCGAGGTGCAGACGCCCGAGAAGTGGGCGCGCACCTACCTGCTGCAGCCGGTCGTGCCGCTCGCCTCGGTCGGGCCGGTGCTCCTGCTCTCCAAGCCGCGTGTGAACGCGGGGGTCGACAGCGTGTGGACGAGCGTGGCCGCCGCCGATTCGGCGGCGCGCGCCGCGGCCGCCGCGGGCGACTCGCTCGTCCGGACGACGCTGCTGCGCGAGGCGGCCGCCCGCCGGGCGGCGCTCGACTCGCTCACCCCCGACTCGCTGCGGACCGACTCGACGCGCGCCGACACGGCGGCGGCGCCGGTTCCGCCGACGACCGCGCCCACGACGCCGGCGCCCGTTCCGCCGACGACCGCGCCCACGACGCCGGCGCCCGCGGCGCCGCGTCCGGCCGCTGCGCCGCGGACCGGCGGCGCCGGTACGGCGACGCCGCCGGCCACGGCCCGTCCGCGCGCGCCGGTCCGCGACTCCGCGGCCCCGCGGCCGGCCACGACGACCGCCCCGCGTCCCACGACGCCGGGCGCGACGACCACGCCGCGGCCGACGACGCCCGGGGCGACGACCACCCCGCGGCCGCGGCCGGACACCGGCGCGCGTCCGGCGACGGCGCGTCCCCCGGCCGCGCGTCCCACCGTGCCGCCCCCCGACGGGGGCGCGGCGCGCCGATGAGCCTCGTCGCCTTCGTTCGCGTGACCTTCGCGGTCGCGCTGCTCGTGCTGCTCCACTTCACGCTCCGCCCGCTGCTCGGGTGGCGCGCGCCGATCGACTTCCTGGTGATCGCGGCGCTCTGCGCGGCCGTCCGGCTGCGCCCGGGCGTCGCCGCGCTCGTCGGACTGCTGCTCGGCTTCGCCGCCGACGCGCTGACGCCGAGCGCGTTCGGGGCGGGGGCGCTGGCGCTCAGCGCGGTGGCGTTCCTGGCGTCGTGGCTCAAGGCGGTCTTCTTCGCCGACAACCTCGCGCTGAGCCTGCTGTTCTTCTTCGGGGGCAAGTGGACCTTCGACCTGCTGTACCTGGTAGCAGAGCGTCGGGTGCGCGGGACCGAGCTGGCGATGCAGCTGCTCATGTGGTCGCCGCTCGCCGCCACGGTCACCGCCTTCGCCGGGATCGTGCTGCTGCTCGTGCTGCGGCCGGTCCTGGGGCGTTCCTCGGCCTGAGCCCCGGCCGCCGCCGGATCCTCGTGTGAGCTTCCATCCCAACGACGTCGCCCGCCGGTCGCGCATCGCGCGGCTGCTGCTCGTCGTCGCGTTCGTCCTGCTGGGCGGCGGCTTCTACCGCGCCCAGGTCCTGCAGCACTCCGAGTGGGTGGTGCAGGCCGAGGACAACCGGCTGCGCGAGGTGCCGCTGCCGGCGCCGCGCGGCATCATCTACGACCGCACGGGCAAGGTCATCGCCGAGAACCTGCCCGGTTACACGGTGTCGATCGTCGCCACGTCGGCGGACTCGCTGCGCGCGGCGCTCCGTCGGCTGAACGAGATCATCCCGTACAGCGAGGAGGACATCGAGACGGCGGTGCGGCGCTACAACCGCGCCCCGGCCCGTCCTGCCGTCATCCTCGCCGACGCGAACTTCCAGCAGGTGTCCGTGCTCGAGGAGCACCGGACGGAGTTCCCCGCGCTCATCATCCAGAGCGCGCCGAAGCGCTGGTACCCGGACAGCTCGGTCGTCGCCGCGTTCGTCGGCTACACGGGCGAGATCTCCGAGCCCGAGCTCGCGACGCCGCGCTTCGAGGAGTACAAAGCGGGCATGCGCATCGGGAAGCAGGGGCTCGAGCGCCAGTACGAGGCGGAGCTGCGCGGCCAGGAGGGCTACCGCTTCGTCGAGGTGGACGCCCGCGGCCGCGTCGTGCGCGAGGCCGGCCAGGCGCGCGCGGACCAGGAGCCGGTGCCCGGACCGAACCTGCAGACCAACATCGACCTCGAGCTGCAGCGCTTCACGGCGAAGCTGTTCGGCGACTCGGTGCTGGGCGCCGCGGTGGCGCTCGACCCGGAGACGGGCGGCGTGCTCGCGCTCCACAGCTCCCCGACGTACAACCCGAACCGCTTCACGGGCGGCATCCCGAAGAGCTACTACGACTCGCTGAACAACGACCCGCGGCGCCCGATGTACAACAAGGCGATCCAGGGTCGGTACTCGCCCGCGTCGACGTTCAAGCTGGCCACGTCGATCATCGGGATGCAGAAGGGACTCGTCACGCTCGAGGACCGGATGCCGGTGCCGTGCTCCGGCGGATTCTGGCACGGCCGCTACTGGCGCTGCTGGGAGAAGCGCGGGCACGGCAACGTCACGCTCGCGCAGGCGCTCGAGAAGTCGTGCAACGTCTACTTCTACCAGCTGGCGCTCCGCCTCGGGCTCGACACCCTGGTGGCCGGCGGCGTGCGGCTCGGCTTCACCGACCGCAGCGACATCGACCTGCCGAACGAGACCAAGCCCGAGTTCCCGACCGGCAACGAGTACTTCCGGAAGAAGTTCCCGCGCGGCTACGTGAAGAGCTCCGAGGCGCTGAACCTGGCGATCGGGCAGGGCGTCGACGCGCAGACGGTCATCAACATGGCCAAGTTCTACACGGCGCTCGCGAACGAGGGCGTGATGTCGCGTCCGACCATCGCGCGCCGGCCGGCGCGCCAGGAGCGCGTGTTCACGCTCAAGCCGGAGGCGATCACCGGGCTCCGCGCCGCCATGGCGGGCGTGGTCTCGGCGCGCGGCACGGCCGGCAGCGCCGCGCTCCAGGGCGTGACGATCGCCGGGAAGACGGGCACGGCGCAGGCGCCGCCGTACCCGGACCACGCCTGGTTCGTGGGCTTCGCGCCGGCCGAGAACCCGAAGATCGTGACCGCGGTGTTCGTGGAATTCGGTGAGCACGGCTACGTCGCCGCGCGCCTGGCCTCCAAGATCATCGAGGCGTACCTGAAGCGGCCGATGGTCGCGCCGCCGGTGACGGACGACGTGGACGCCGGACGGACGGTGGTGCCGACGGCCGCCAGCGCGGCCGCGGCTCCGGCTGCGCCGCCGGCCGGCGCGGGCGCCGCGGGCGGGACCGCGTCCCGAGGCACGCGATGAAGCGCGGCGCCGCCATCGACTGGCCGCTGATCTCGATCGCGCTGCTGCTGTCGCTGTACGGGATCGCCATGGTGTACTCCGCGGGCCAGGTCGACGTGGGCATCACCTACGTCACCGGCGCGTGGATCCGGCAGGCCGCGTGGTTCGTGCTCGCCGTCGGGATGGCGCTGTTCATCAGCCGCGGCTCTACGCGCTTCATCGAATGGGTGGCCTGGCCGGCCTACCTGTTCACGCTCGTCCTGCTCGTGATCACGTTGGCCTTCGGTTCCGGCGCCGGCACGGCGGCGAGCGTGAAGGGGTGGCTCACGATCGGCGGCGTGCGACTGGGCCAGCCGGCGGAGCTGGCGAAGCCGGTGACGGTGCTGATGCTCGCGCGGCTGCTGACGCAGCGGCGCGAGGAGCCCAAGTCGCTGCTCGACCTCTGGCAACCGGTGCTCGTGGTCGCGGTGCCCTGGGTGCTCATCATGCTCCAGCCGGACCTCGGCTCGGGGCTGGCCTTCATCGGCATCCTGTTCGCGATGCTGTTCTGGGCCGGGGTGCCGTGGCAGATGCTCGTGCTGCTCGCGAGCCCCGCGGTGAGCCTGGTGCTGTCGTTCAACACGGCGCTCTGGGGCGCCTGGTTCCTCCTGCTCGTCGCGCTCGTCGTCTGGTACAAGCCGTACCTGGCGGAGGGCGTCACGCTGGTGGTCGCGAACGTCGTGATGGGCGTGCTCGCGCCGCTGCTCTGGGACACCCTCAAGCCCTACCAGCAGCGCCGCCTGCTCGTCTTCCTCGACCCGATGAACGACCCGCGGGCGTCGGGCTACCACGTCATCCAGTCGCAGGTCGCGATCGGGTCGGGCGGATGGTTCGGGAAGGGGTGGACGCTCGGGACGCAGAAGCGCCTCGCCTTCCTCCCCGCGCAGCACACCGACTTCATCTTCGCGGTCGTCGGCGAGGAGATGGGCTTCATCGGCGTGTCGATCGCCCTCGTGCTGTTCCTCGCGCTCCTGCTCCGGTGCACCCGGATCGCGACGCGCGCGACCGACGCGTTCAGCTCCCTGGCGGCGTTCGGGCTGCTCGCCAGCTGGTTCGTCCACGTGGTCGTGAACATCGGCATGACGCTGAACCTGATGCCGATCACGGGCATCCCGCTCCCGTTCTTCAGCTACGGCGGCTCGTTCATGCTCATCAGCTGGCTCGCGATCGGCGTCCTGGCGCGCTTCTCGGCCGAAGGGCGCGGGCGCGGCGAGCACCTGGCGATCTGACGCGGACCCGCGGCGCCGGTCGTGCAGCGTCGCGGCCGGAACTGGCCCGGCGGCCAGCCATCCCTTGCTCAGGCTGCCCGCTTCGCTGACATTTCGCCGCTATGGCCTGGTTCCGTAAAGAGCGTAAGCCGCGCGTCCCGCGCCGCGATCGCCTCGAGATCCCGCCGGACGCCTGGGAGAAGTGCGAGGCGTGCGGGCACACCGACATCCGGGAGAAGTTCGCCCGGAACCTCAACGTGTGCCCGGAGTGCGACTATCACCGTCGCATCCGCGCCGTGGAGTACGTCAACATCCTCCTCGACGACGACTGGGAGGAGACCGAGGAGGGGCTCCGCTCGGCCGACCCGCTCGGCTTCCCCGAGTACACGGGACGCCTGAAGAAGGCGCAGAACAACGCGGGCGACACGGACGCGATCCTCACGGCCACCGGCAAGCTCGGCGGCATCCCGACCAACGTCGGCGTGATGGACTTCGCCTTCATGGGCGGTTCGATGGGCTCGGTCGTCGGCGAGAAGATCGCCCGCGCCGGGCAGCGCTCGCTGGAGAAGAAGCAGCCGTTCATCATCGTCTCCGCCTCGGGCGGCGCGCGGATGCAGGAGGGCGTGCTCTCGCTCATGCAGATGGCGAAGGCCTCGGCCATCCTGTCGCAGCTCGCCGAGCGGCGCATCCCGTACATCTCGATCCTCACGAACCCCACGACGGGCGGCGTGAGCGCCAGCTACGCGATGCTCGGCGACGCCATCCTGGCCGAGCCGGGCGCCGTGATCGGGTTCGCGGGGCCGCGCGTCATCAAGCAGACGCTCGGGCAGGACCTGCCCGAGGGCTTCCAGACCGCCGAGTTCCTGCTGGAGCACGGGATGCTGGACGCGGTGGTGCATCGACGCGACCTCAAGGCGACCGTCGGCCAGCTGCTGCGCCACATGACGGGGAAGCCGGCGGCCGTCCCGCTCGCGGCGTCCTGAGCGCCGCCCTCACGCCGTCCGACGTGGCGTCGCCGGTGCCGGGCGCCTACCGGGACGCGCTCTCCCAGCTGTTCGCGCGGACGGGCGGCGGCAGCAAGTACGGGCTCGATCGCGTGCGCGGGCTCCTCGCGGCGATGGACGATCCGCACCTCGCGGTGCCGGTCTTCCACGTGGCCGGGACGAACGGGAAGGGGAGCACGGTCGCCACGCTCGACGCGATCCTGCGCGCGCGCGGGCTGCGGGTGGCCCGCTTCACGTCCCCGCACCTGGTCGATTTCCGGGAGCGCATCGTCGTCGACGGACGTCCGATCGACGAGCAGGCGGTCGTGGACTTCCTCGGCCGCTCGATGCCGACCGCCGAGCGGCTGGGCGCGACCTTCTTCGAGATCACCACCGCGCTGGCGTTCGACTGGTTCCGTCGAGCGGGCGCCGAGGTGGCCGTCGTCGAGACGGGGCTCGGCGGACGCCTCGACTCGACCAACGTCGTCGTACCCGAAGTGGCCGGGGTGACGGCGATCGGCCTCGATCACACCGAGCTGCTGGGCGCCACGCGCGAGCGCATCGCGGGCGAGAAGGCCGGCATCTACAAGGCCGGCGCGCCCGCCGTGGTCGGGGAGCTGGATCCGGCCGTGCGCGCCGTGCTCGCCGGGCAGGCGCGGGCGGCCGGCGCGTCGCCCGTGCGCGAGGTCGCCCTCGAGTGCGTGGTGCGCGACGTCGAGGTGGGGCGTGATGGCACCGCGTTCACGCTCGACGCGCCGTTCGGGCGCGGACGGCTGGTGACGCCGCTGCTCGGCGCCTTCCAGGCGCACAACGTGGCGACGGCGCTCACGATGCTCGACGCGGCCGGGCGGCGCTGGCGCGTCACGCTCGAGGAGGTCGCGCCGGCGCTGGCGAGCGTGCGGCTGCCGGGGCGATTCCAGTGGGCCGGGCGGTACCTCTTCGACGTGGCGCACAACCCCGACGGGGCGCAGGTCCTCGCGCAGACGCTCGCGGCGCTGGCGCCGGAGCGGCCGGTCGCCGCGCTGGTGACCGTGCTGGCGGACAAGGACTGGCGTGGCATGCTGACCGCGCTCGCGCCGGCGGTCGACCACTTCGTGATCTCGACGGCGCCCACCGCACCGCCGGGGCGGGTCTGGGATCCGCGGGAGGCGGTGGCGTTCGCGCAGGCGCACGGTTGGGCGGCGACGCTCGAGCCGGAGTTCGACCGGGCGCTCGCCCGCGCGGAGGCGCTCGGCGCCACCGTGCTGGTGACCGGGTCCTTCCACACGGTCGGCGACGCCATGCTTCGCTTGCAGGTCGATCCGCTGGCCCGATAGCTTTCCCGGATGTCCGCCAAGCCACTCCCCGGGTTCCGCGACTTCTATCCGACGGAACTCGCCGAGCGAGCGCACGTCATGCGCGTCTGGCGCGAGGTCGCCCGCCGGTACGCGTTCGTCGAATACGACGGTCCGCCGCTCGAGCCGCTCGATCTCTACACGCGCAAGAGCGGCGAGGAGATCGTCGGCCAGCTCTACAACTTCACCGACAAGGGCGACCGCGCGGTCGCGCTGCGGCCGGAGATGACGCCGACGTTCGCGCGCATGGTGGCGGCGCGCGCGAACGCGCTGCGCAAGCCGGTGCGCTGGTTCTCCGTCCCGCAGCTGTTCCGCTACGAGCGGCAGCAGAAGGGACGCCTGCGCGAGCACTTCCAGCTGAACGTCGACATCGTCGGCGAGGCCGACGTGACGGCCGATGCGGAGCTGCTGGCGGTCGCGATCGACATGCTGCGCGCGTTCGGGCTGACGCAGCACGACGTGCGCGCCCGCGTCTCGGACCGCCGCCTGCTCGCCGCGCTGCTCGCGCGCGTCGGCGTCACGGCGGAGCAGCTGCCCGCGGCGTATCAGGCGATCGACAAGGTCGAGCGCGATCCGCGCCCGGCGCTCGTCGAGCGCCTGGTCGCGGCGGGCATGACGGAGGAGATCGCGAACCGCGTGCTCGACTTCGCGCGCCTCGCGACGGTCGAGGAGCTGCGCGCCGACCACGGCGACGATCCGGCGGTCGCGGAGCAGCTCGACCGTTTCGCGCGCTACCTCGGGCATCTGAATGCGCTCGGCGTCGCCGACTGGGTCGTCCTCGATCTCACGATCGTGCGCGGGCTCGCGTACTACACCGGCATCGTGTTCGAGCTGTTCGACCTCCGCGGCGAGTTCCGCGCGATCTGCGGCGGCGGGCGATACGACAACCTGCTCGCCGCGCTCGGCGGCGTCGACCTGCCGGCGCTCGGCTTCGGCATGGGCGACGTCGTGCTCGGCGAGCTGCTGCGCGCGCGCGGGCTGATGCCGCCCGCCGAGCCGTCGATCGAGTACTGGATCGCCGTCGAGGACCCGGAGCTGCTGCCGGTCGCGCAGAGCACCGCGTCGCTCCTCCGCCGCCTGGGCCACAGCGTCGAGTACCCGCTGCGCGAGCAGGCGCTCACGAAGCAGCTCAAGGCCGCGGTGTCGGCCGGCGCGCGCACCGCCGCGATCCTGCGCCGCGACGCGCTCGCGGGACGCGGCGAGATCATCCTGCGCTCGCTGATCGACGGGCAGGAAGAGGCGCGCGAGCTCGGGGCCTGGCTGGAGGAGCGCATCACCGCCGGCGCTCCGGCCGCTCCGGGCGCGAACGGCTTGCCGCCCGCGCCTCCGCAGTCGTAGCCGCGTCATGACCGCCTCCGGTCATCGCGCCCCACCCCCTCTGCCCGGCGCCCGCGGCGCCCACGCCTGAACGCATGGCCGACGAGAAGAAGCTGACCACCCGCGCCACCGACTTCAGCGCGTGGTACAACGAGCTGGTGCTCCGCGCCGAGCTGGCGGACTACTCGCCGGTGCGCGGCTGCATGGTGATCCGTCCCAACGGGTACGGCATCTGGGAGCGGATGCAGCGCGCGCTCGACGACATGTTCAAGGCCACGGGCCACGTCAACGCGTACTTCCCGCTGTTCATCCCCGAGAGCTACCTCTCGAAGGAGGCGGAGCACGTCGAGGGGTTCGCGCCCGAGACGGCGGTGGTGACGCACGGCGGCGGGAAGAAGCTGGAGGAGCCGCTCGTCGTGCGCCCCACGTCCGAGACGATCATCTACTCGATGTTCGCCAAGTGGGTGCAGAGCTACCGCGACCTGCCGCTGCTCTACAACCAGTGGGCGAACGTCGTGCGCTGGGAGATGCGCACGCGCCTGTTCCTGCGCACGATGGAGTTCCTCTGGCAGGAGGGGCACACCGCGCACGCGACGCACGACGAGGCGGAGGAGGAAGCGCGGAAGATGCTCGGCGTCTACCGCGACTTCATGGAGGGGTGGATCGCGATGCCCGTCATCACCGGGCAGAAGACGGAGAGCGAGAAGTTCGCCGGCGCGCTCCGCACGTACTCGTGCGAGGCGATGATGCAGGACGGCAAGGCGCTGCAGGCCGGCACCTCGCACAACCTCGGGCAGAACTTCGCCAAGGCGTTCGACCTCACGTTCCAGAGCGAGGCGGGCAGCATCGAGCACGCGTGGAACACCAGCTGGGGCGTCTCGACGCGCATGGTCGGCGGCCTCGTGATGACGCACGGCGACGACAACGGCCTAGTCACGCCGCCGCTGCTCGCGCCGATCGAGCTGGTCATCGTTCCGATCTGGAGGACGGACGAGGAGAAGGCGACGGTGTTCGAGGCCGCGCGCAACCTCAAGGCCTCGCTCGGCGCGTGGGAGCGCCGCGCGCCGGCCCGCCTGCGCGTGCACCTCGACGACCGCGAGGGCATCAAGCCGGGCGCGAAGTACTACCACTGGGAGACGCGCGGCATCCCGCTGCGGCTGGAGCTCGGGCCGCGCGACGTGGCCGCGAACCAGTGCGTGCTCGTGCGCCGCGACACCCGCGCCAAGCAGGTCGCCTCGCTCGACACGATCGGCGAGGACGTGGCGGAGCTGCTGCAGCGCATGCAGGCCGACCTGCTGATCGCAGCGCGCGAGCGCATGGACGCGCGCACGCACCGCAACGTGACCTCGTACGACCAGTTCAAGGAGATCATGGACGCGGGCGGCTTCGTGTTCGCCGGCTGGAACGGCGACCCGGCGGTCGAGGCGCGCGTGAAGGAGGAGACCAAGGCGACCATCCGCGTCATCCCCGATCCGGAGTTCCGAAGCGCCGAGGCGCCGACGCGCTGCCTGGTGACGGGCGAACCCGCGAAGCACGAGGTCCTGTGGGCGAGAGCGTACTGAGCGTGGGCGCCGCGGCCGCCGCGGAGCCGGGCTTCCCGTACATCGACGGCGTGCTGCACTGCGACGCCGTGCCGGCGGCCGTCATCGCGGAGGCGGCGGGAACGCCGACCTACGTGTACAGCGCGGGCGTCATCCGGCAGCAGTACCGCCGGCTGGACGCCGCATTCGCGCGGGTGCCGCACCGCATCCACTACAGCGTGAAGGCGAACTCGAACCTCGCGATCCTGCGCCTGCTGCAGGCGGAGGGCGCGGGCGTCGACATCGTCTCGGGCGGCGAGCTGTATCGCGCGCGCGAGGCCGGCTTCGCGGGCGGCGACGTCGTGTTCAGCGGGGTGGGGAAGCGAGCGCGCGAGCTGCACGAGGCGCTCGCCGCGGGCGTGCTGTTCGTGAACGTCGAGAGCGAGGGGGAGCTGCTCCTGCTCGACGCGGTGGCGCGCGAGCGCGGCGTGATCGCACCGGTGGCGCTGCGCGTGAATCCCGAGGTCGCGGTCGACAACCCGCACGAGTACATCCGCACGGGGGAGAAGGGGCACAAGTTCGGCATCCCGTTCGACGACGTGCCGCGCGTGGCGCGCGAGACGCGCGACCTGCCGAACCTGAAGCTGGTCGGCCTCGACATGCACATCGGGTCGCAGATCTCGTCGTGGGAGCCGTACGACGCGGCGCTCGCGCGCCTGGTCGCGCTGCTCGTGCGCGTGCGGGCCGACGGCGCGGAGGACATCCGCTACCTCGACGTCGGCGGCGGACTCGCCGTGACGTACGACGAGGAGGCGCCGGCCGACGTGACGCGCTTCGCCGCCGGCGTCATCGAGGCGACGCGCGGGCTCGACGTGACGCTCGTGCTCGAGCCGGGCCGCTTCCTTGTGGCCGAGTCGGGCATCCTGCTGACCGAGGTGCTCTTCCGGAAGCGCAGCGGCGGCAAGGAGTACGTGATCACCGACGCCGGCATGAACGACCTCCTGCGCCCATCGCACTACGAGGCGTTCCATCGCATCGACGCGGTGCGGCCGACCGGCGAGCAGGTGGTCGCCGACGTGGTGGGCCCGGTCTGCGAGAGCGGCGACTTCCTCGCGCTCGACCGCGCGACCGACGACGTGCAGCCCGGCGAGCTGCTGGCGGTGCGCACCGCCGGCGCGTACGGCTTCTCGATGGCGTCCAACTACAACTCGCGCCCGCGGCCCGCGGAGGTGCTCGTCGACGGCGAGCGGTTCGCGATCGTGACGGAGCGCGAGCGCTACGAGGACCTCGTGCGCCAGGAGCGCGCGTCGCTGGACTGGAGGGTCGGATGAGGATCGGGCTGCTGTCCGACACGCACGACCGCCTGCCGGCCGTCGCCGAGCTGCTGCGGCGGTTCCGCGACGGCGGGGTGGAGCTGGTGATGCACGCGGGCGACCACTGCGCGCCCTTCTCGCTTCACCCGCTGCGGGAGCTCGGGCTCCCGCTCCTCGGCGTCTTCGGCCGCAACGACGGCGACCGGGACGGGCTCGCGGCCGCCGCGGCCGCGCTCCCGGCGGGCGGGGAGCTGTACGACTCGCCGCACAGCTACGACGTCGGCGGGCACAGCGTGCTGCTCGTGCACGATCTCGCCGAGGCGAACCCCCGCTCGCTCGACTCGCACCAGGTGATCGTGTACGGCTGCTCGCACCACGCCGAGATGCGCGAGCGTGGCGGCGCGCTGCTGGTGAACCCGGGCGAGGCGTGCGGCTGGCTGCGCGGCGTCCCGACCGCCGCGATCCTCGACCTGACCGCCCGGCGCGTCGAGTTCCTGAAGCTCGACGAGCCCGAATGGCGCACCTGACCGACATGTCCAGCCGCATCCTGATCATCGACTACGGCTCGCAGTACACGCAGCTCATTGCGCGCCGCGTGCGCGAGGCGCGCGTCTACTCGGAGATCCACCCGCCCACGCGCTCGCTCGACTGGGTGCGCGAGTGGGCGCCCACGGGGATCATTCTCAGCGGCGGCCCGAACTCGGTGTACGACGCCGGCGCCCCGACCGTCGATCCCGAGGTACTGGAGCTCGCGCCGGTGCTCGGCGTCTGCTACGGGATGAACCTGATCGCGCACCTGAACGGCGGCACGATCGAGCCCGCGCAGCATCGCGAGTACGGACGCGCGGAGATCGAGATCACCGAGTCGGCCGGCCTCTTCGAGGGCTTCTCGGCGGGCGAGCGGACGAACGTCTGGATGAGCCACGGCGATCAGGTGCGCGCGCTGCCCGAGCAGTTCGTGCCGATCGCGCGCACGGCGAACAGCCCGATCGCGGCCTATCGCCACGCCGAGCGGCCGATCTTCGCGGTGCAGTTCCATCCCGAGGTCGCACACTCGGTCCGCGGCAGCGAGCTGATCTCCAACTTCCTGTTCAACGTCTGCCACGCGAAGCCCGACTGGACGCCCGGCGCGTTCATCGACGACGAGGTGCGCAAGATCGCGGAGCAGGTGGGAAGCTCGCGCGTGATCTGCGGGCTCTCCGGCGGCGTCGACTCGTCGGTCGCCGCGGCGCTCGTCCATCGCGCGATCGGCGATCAGCTCACCTGCATCTTCGTCGACACGGGGCTGCTGCGGCAGCACGAGCGCGAGCAGGTCGAGCGCACGTTTCGCGCGCACCTCGGCATCAAGCTCGTGACGGTGGACGCGTCCGACCGCTTCCTCGCGGCGCTCGAGGGCATCGAGGAGCCCGAGGAGAAGCGGAAGCGGATCGGCCACACCTTCATCGACGTGTTCGAGGAGGCGGCCGCCGACGTGGGGGACGACGTCGACTTCCTCGTGCAGGGAACGCTCTATCCCGACGTGATCGAGTCGTTCTCGCCGACCGGCGGGCCGTCGGTGACGATCAAGACGCATCACAACGTCGGCGGGCTCAAGCCGGGCATGAAGTTCAAGCTCATCGAGCCGCTGCGCGAGCTGTTCAAGGACGAGGTGCGCAACGTCGGCCGCGAGCTCGGGCTGCCCGAGGAGATGGTCGGTCGGCACCCGTTCCCCGGGCCGGGGCTCGCGATCCGCATCCTGAGCGACGTGACGCGCGACAAGCTGGACGTGCTGCGCCGCGCCGACGCGATCTACATCGAGGAGATCCGCAACGCGGGGCTCTACGACGAGATCTGGCAGGCGTTCGCCGTGCTGCTGCCCGTGCGCAGCGTCGGCGTGATGGGCGACTACCGCACGTACGAGAACGTGGTGGGGCTCCGCGCCGTGACGAGCACCGACGGCATGACGGCCGACTGGTTCCCGTTCCCCTACGACGTGCTGGGACGCATCTCGAACCGCCTCATCAACGAGGTGCGCGGGGTGAACCGCGTCGTGTACGACGTCAGCTCCAAGCCGCCGGCGACGATCGAGTGGGAGTGAGGCGCGGCTTCGCCGCGCGAGCGATCAGCGCCCTGCGATCAGCGTTCAGAACGTGAATCGAGAAGGCCGGCCTCCGAGACTGGAGGCCGGCCTTCTCGACCGACTGACTCATCGCTGAGCGCTGAGCGCTCCCTCAGACTCCCTTCTCCTTCAGCAGCTCCATGAACTGCGCGGGCTCCGTCAGCGAGAGGAGGCGCGTCGGCACGTCGGGCTCCTTGCTGAACTGCGCGATCTTGCCGAGCACCGGGAGGTACTGGTTGGAGACCTCGAGCGGCGGCGCGACGATGAGGAAGAAGAAGTTGACGGGCTTCTCGTCGATCGCCTTGAAGTCCACGCCGCCGCTCTTCCGGCCGAACGCGACACGCAGCTTGTTCACGACGAGCGAGCGGCAGTGCGGGATGGCGATCCCGCGGCCGATGCCGGTGGAGCCCAGGTTCTCACGGCGCTTCAGCATCTTGAAGAGCATCCCCTCGGACTTGTCGTCGAGCCGGAGCAGGGAGATGAGCTCCTTGAGGATGTCGTCCTTCGACGTCCCTTCCAGCTCGAGCTTGACGGCGTCTTCGGAGAAGAACTCGCGCAGTTCCATCGCGGGCCTCGGTCGTATCGATCAGGGCGGCGCCCCGGGTGGGTCGTCCGCAAGTCGTCCGAAGCTACCCGGGCGGCCAGTCGCGGGCAACCCGGACGGGCTCGCGTCGTAAGCGAAAGCGTTGCAGCGAGTTGCCGTGCGCCGTTAGCTTTCGGGCATGCCTCGCTTTCCGTATCCCGTGGCGGCCGACGTGCCGCTCTACCTCGCGCCGATGGCCGGCGTCTCGGAGTCGCCCTTCCGGCGCCTCTGCGCGCGCCACGGCGCCGACGTGGTGGTGACGGAGTTCCTCTCGGCCGAGGGGATCCGCCGCGAGAACCAGGCGACGCTCGACAAGCTCCGCTTCGGCGCGGACGAGCGACCGATCGGCGTGCAGATCTTCGGCGCCGACCCGGCCGCCATGGCGGACGCGGCGGCGCTCGTGACCGACGTCTTCCAGCCCGAGTTCGTCGACATCAACTTCGGCTGCCCGGTCAAGAAGGTCGTCAAGCGCAACGGCGGGTCCGGCTGCCTGAAGGACCTCGACCTCGTGCAGGCGATCATCCGCGCGGTGGTGAGGGCGACGCACCTGCCGGTCACGGTGAAGACCCGCTCCGGGTGGAGCGAGGACACCCGAGACCCGGTCGGCATCGCGCTCCGCATGCAGGACGCCGGCGCCCGCGCGTTCACGCTGCACGCGCGCACCCGCACGCAGATGTACACGGGCCACGCGCGGTGGGAGGAGATCGCCGCGGTCGTCGAGGCGCTCGAGATCCCGGTCATCGGCAACGGCGACATCAAGACGCCGGAGGACGCGTTGCGCATGCACCGGATGACCAACGCGGCCGGCATCATGATCGGGCGCGGCTCGTACGGGCAGCCGTGGATCTTCGACCAGACGCAGGACCTGCTCGCGGGGCGCCCGATGCGCCCGACGCCGGACGTCGAGACGCGGTTCGCGGTCGCGCTCGATCACGCGCGCATGGTGCAGGAGTACGAGGCCGACCCGGTGGGGGCGGCGATCGAGTTCCGCAAGCACCTCGGCTGGTACGCGAAGGGGCTCCCCAACTCGGCGGACCTGCGCCGCAAGCTCCACACGGTCTCGTCGTTCGGCGAGGTCGAGGGGATCTTCGCCGACTATCTAGAGAGAATGCGGCGCGGCGACTTCGCGCCCGCGACCACCGAGCCGGTCGCGGGCGACGAGCCGGGCGTCGAGGAGCCGTGCTGCGAGGACGCCGCCGCGTGAGGACGCGGTGAGGCGCGACCGCGCGGGCGCGCTGCTGCGGGCGGTCGCCCGCGGCGAGGTCGATCCGGAGGCGGCGCTGGCGGCGCTCGCCTCCGAGCCGTTCGAGACCGTCACGGAGGGCGCGAGCGCCGTCGCGACGGTGGATCACCACCGCGCGCTGCGGCAGGGCATCCCCGAGGTCATCTTCGGCGAGGGCAAGACGCCGGGACAGTGCGTCGCCATCGCCGAGCGGCTCGCCGAGCGTGGGGAGGGAGCGCTGGTCACGCGCGCGGACGAGCGCATGCGTTCGGCGCTCCGCGCGCGCTTCCCGGACGCGGTCGAGAACGTCCTGGCACGCACGATTCGGGTGCCCGGGCGCGCGCCGCTCCGCGCACCCGCGGGGCGCGTCTGCATCGTCACCGCCGGGACGGCCGATCTCCCGGTCGCCGAAGAGTGCGCCGAGACGCTGCTCGCCGCCGGGGTCGAGGCGGGCCGCCTGACCGACGTGGGCGTGGCCGGCATCCACCGGCTGCTCGTTCGCGCCGGCGAGCTGGCGGGCGCGGCGGTCACGATCGTGATCGCCGGGATGGACGGCGCGCTCCCGTCGGTCGTCGGCGGTCTCGTCCCGGGCGTCGTGATCGCCGTGCCGACGAGCGTCGGCTACGGGGCGAGCTTCCAGGGGCTCGCGCCGCTGCTGACGATGCTGAACTCGTGCGCTGCGGGCGTGGTGGTCACCAACATCGACAACGGCTTCGGTGCCGCGATGGCGGCGCTCCGGGTGCTGCACGGGACGTCGAGCGACACTCCGTCCGACGCGCTCAACGGCAAGCCGCGCAACGACTTCGGCGACGGCATCGCACCGGGATCGGCAGCCGCCGCCGGTTGAATCCCGCGCCCGCACCGACTACATTTCACTCCGTTGGTCACGGGGGTGATCTGGCTTCGACGGGGTCGGTGAAGCCGTGGCTGCGCGCCCAGGTCCTCGGGTTCCTGGTAAAACACTCGGGAAAGATCTAACTGCCAACAACAACCTGGCTCTCGCTGCCTAACCCTTAGGGGTTAGCGCGGCAGTGCTCACGAGGCAGCCCGCCCGGGGCGGCGCGTGAGTATCGAAAATCTGGGCTAGCCCGTGGGTGCGTCTCCCGCACGCGGGCGAAATTCTAGGAGACTCGTCCAGGAGTGGGCCGCCCACTGGCCAGCGACTGGAGACCTCAATCGGTGGGCTACGCGCGTAGACGCTGTGGTAGAGCTTGCTTCGGACAGGGGTTCGAATCCCCTCACCTCCACTGCACGACCGTCACGAACGCACGAAGGGCCGGTCCGCCTCGCGGACCGGCCCTTCGTGTCTGCGCCCCGGGCTCAGCGCTCGGCCTGCGACCAGTCCTGCCGCCGCGTGCTCAGCGCGCCGCGCTCCTCCTGGTCGTCCTCGGACTGGAGGGCGGCGTGCGCGGCCGCGAGCCGCGCCACGGGAACCCGGTAGGGCGAGCACGAGACGTAGTCGACGCCGCTGCGGTGGAAGAAGCGCACCGAGCGCGGCTCGCCCCCGTGCTCGCCGCAGACGCCCACCTTGAGGTCCGGGCGCGTGGATCGGCCGTCGAAGACCGCTCGCCGGATGATCTTGCCGACGCCGGGCTCGTCGAGCACCTGGAACGGGTCGTCCGCGAAGATCCCCTTCTCGATGTACGCGCCCAGGAAGCGCCCCGCGTCGTCGCGCGAGAGCCCGAGCACCGTCTGCGTGAGGTCGTTCGTCCCGAACGAGAAGAACTCCGCCGAGCGCGCGATGTCGTCGGCGGTGAGCGCCGCGCGCGGCAGCTCGATCATCGTGCCGAGCAGGTAGGGGACGGGCTCGCCCATCGCGCCCATCACGTCGTCGGCGACCTTGCGGATGATCGCCGCCTGGTGCTCGAACTCCTTCACCGACGCGACGAGCGGGATCATGATCTCGGGCCGCACGTCGATGCCGCGGCGCGAGCTGCGCACCGCCGCCTCGAAGATCGCGCGGGCCTGCATCTCCGTGATCTCGGGATAGGTGATCCCGAGGCGGCAGCCGCGGTGGCCGAGCATCGGGTTCGCCTCGCGCAGGTCATCGACGATGCGATGCAGCTCGTCGCGTCCCATCCCCAGCGTGCGGGCGAGCAGCTTCGACTCCTCGCCGCCGTGCGGCAGGAACTCGTGCAGCGGGGGATCGAGCAGGCGGACGGTGACGGGAAAGCCGTTCATCGCCTCGAAGATCCCCTCGAAATCGGCGCGCTGCATCGGCAGCAGCTTCGCGAGCGCGCGCCGCCGACCGCCCTCGTCGCGGGCGACGATCATCTCGCGCATCGCGGTGATCCGGTCGCCCTCGAAGAACATGTGCTCCGTGCGACAGAGCCCGATGCCCTCGGCGCCGAAGGCCCGCGCCATGCGCGCGTCGCGCGGCGTGTCGGCGTTCGCGCGCACCTTGAGCGTCCGTACCTCGTCGGCCCAGCCGAGCACGCGCGAGAAGGCGCGGTACACGGGGGCGCGGTCGCCGAGCAGCTGGCCGCCGACGACGCGCACGATCTCGCTCGGCACCGTCGGCAGGTCGCCCGCGTAGACGTTGCCGCTCGTGCCGTCGAGGGTGATCCAGTCGCCCTCGGCGATGACCGTGTCGCCCGCCGTCATGCGCCGCCGCTCGTTGTCGACGTGCAGCGCCTTCACGCCCACCACCGCGCACTTGCCCATGCCGCGGGCGACGACGGCCGCGTGGCTCGTCATGCCGCCCCGCGCGGTGAGGATCGCGCGCGCCGCGACCATCCCGTGGAAGTCCTCCGGCGTCGTCTCCTCGCGCACGAGGACCACGGCGTCACCGGCGGCTGCGCGGCGCTCGGCGGTGTCCGGATCGAACACCGCGCGGCCACTCGCGGCACCCGGGCTGGCGGGCAGCCCCGTGGCGATCGGCGTCGCCCGCACTCCCGCGTCGATGACCGGGTGCAGGAGCTGGTCGACCTGCGTCGGGCTCACGCGACGCACCGCTTCCGCGCGGTCGATCAGCCCCTCGCGGACCATCTCGTCGGCGATGCGGACGGCGGCCGTCGGCGCGCGCTTGCCCGTGCGCGTCTGCAGCAGGTACAGCTTCCCGCGCTCGACCGTGAACTCGATGTCCTGCATGTCGCGGAAGTGCGACTCGAGCCGCTTCTGCGTCTCCAGCAGCTCCGCATAGGCCTGCGGCAGGCGCTCGGCCATCTCCTCGATGCGCAGCGGCGTGCGGATGCCCGCGACGACGTCCTCGCCCTGCGCGTTGACCAGGAACTCGCCGTAGAAGCGCCGCTCGCCGGTCGACGGATCGCGCGTGAACGCCACGCCGGTGCCCGAGTCGTCGCCCATGTTGCCGAACACCATGGCGACCACGTTCACGGCGGTGCCGAGCTTCTCGGAGATCCCGTTCACGCGCCGGTAGTCGACGGCCTTCTTGAGCGTCCACGAGCGCCACACCGCCTCGATCGCGCCCCAGAGCTGCGTCGCGGGCGTCATCGGGAACTCCTGACCGGTCGCGTGGCGCACGACGCCCTTGTACTCCTCGACGAGCGTGCGGAGCGCGTGCTCGGAGAGCTCGGCGTCCGTCTCGACGCCCTCGGTCAGCCGCTTGGCGCCGAGCAGCTGCTCGAAGCGCGCGATCGGCACGCCAAGCACGACGTCGGCGTACATCTGCAGGAAGCGCCGATACGAGTCGAACGCGAAGCGCGCGTTGCCGCTGTGGCGCGCGAGCCCCTGCACCGTCCGGTCGTTCAGACCGAGGTTGAGGATCGTCTCCATCATCCCCGGCATCGACACCGGCGCGCCCGAGCGCACCGAGACGAGGAGCGGATCGTCCGGATCGCCGAGCCGCTTGCCGCTCACCGCCTCCAGGCGGGCGAGATGCTCGGCCACCTCCGCGCGCAGGGCGTCGGGGACGCCGCCGTCACGGAGGTAGTCGATGCACGCGCGGGTGGCGATGGTGAACCCGGGCGGGACCGGCACGCCCAGGTTCGTCATCTCCGCGAGGTTGGCGCCCTTTCCACCGAGCACCGCCTTCATGTCCTTCGTGCCCTCGGCCGCGCCGTGGCCGAAGGAGTACACCAGGCGCGACCCGTCGGTCGCGCCGCCGCTCACCTCAGCAGCCGCACCCGAAGCGGAGCTTGTCGGGGTCGGTCGGGGGTGGGGTGGGGTAGTCGCCGGAGAAGCATGCATGGCAGAATCCTGCTGGACCGGTGGGAACGGACGCGAGCATCCCGTCGAGAGACAGGTAGCCGAGCGAGTCGACGCCGATCTCCCGCGCGATCTCCTCGAGCGAGAGGTTGGCTGCGATCAGCTCCTCCCGATTCGGGGTGTCGATGCCGTAGTAGCACGGGCCCGTGATGGGCGCCGAGCTGACCCGCATGTGCACTTCCCGGGCCCCGGCGGCCCGTACCATGGCGACCAGTCCGCGGGTGGTCGTCCCGCGCACGATCGAGTCGTCGACCATCACCACGCTGCGCCCCTCCAGCACCTCGCGCACCGCGTTGTACTTGACCCGCACCTTCGAGTCGCGGTCGCCCTGGGACGGCTGGATGAACGTCCGCCCGACGTAGTGGTTGCGGATCAGCGCCAGCTCGTACTGGATGCCCGCCTCCTCCGCGTAGCCGAGCGCGGCGGAGTTGGACGAGTCCGGGACGCTGAACACCAGGTCCGCGCCCGGGGCGGGGCACTCGCGGGCGAGCTGGCGGCCCAGGGCGCGCCGCGCCCGGTCGACCGACCCGCCGAAGATGCGGCTGTCCGGGCGCGCGAAGTACACGTGCTCGAACACGCACTTCCGCGACTCGAGGCGCGGCAGCGGGAAGGTGCTGCGGATGCCCTCCGCGTCCACCGCGACCACCTCGCCCGGCTCGATGTCGCGCACGAAGCGCGCGCCGACGATGTCGAGCGCGCAGGTCTCGGACGCGAAGACTGCGGCGCCGTTGAGGTCCCCCATCACCAGGGGGCGCCATCCGCGCGGGTCGCGCGCGGCGACGAGCGTGTCCCCGATGTTGATGAGCAGGCAGTACGCGCCCTCGACGCCCTGGAGCGCCTCGGCGACCCGCAGCTCCGGCGTCGGCGCGTTGGAGCGCGCGATGCGGTGCACGATCGCCTCGCTGTCCATCGTCGACTGGAAGATCGCGCCCTTCTCCTCCAGCTCGAAGCGCAGCTCCGTCGCGTTGGTCAGGTTGCCGTTGTGCGCGAGCGCGATGTGCCCGCCGCGCGAGCGCGCCAGCACGGGCTGCGCGTTCTCCAGCGTCGACGACCCGGCGGTGCTGTAGCGCGTGTGGCCGATGGCCAGCGCGCCCCCGCGGAGCATCTCGCGCTCGTCCTCGAGCAGCCCTTCACTGACGAGCCCCATGCGCTTCACCGCGTGCGGCTGGCCGGCCGCGTCGAGCGCGGCGATGCCCGCCGACTCCTGGCCGCGGTGCTGGAGGGAGTAGAGTCCGAGCTGGGTGACGGCCGCCGCGTCGGGATGGCCGCGCACACCGAAGATGCCACACATCGCGTAGTTCCTGGTCAGGGCGTCGGGTGAATCGGTCGGGTCTCGCCGACGACGGCGGCGGTCGCCGAGGCGGCGCGCTCCATCAGGCGCGGGATCGCGCCGTGATAGGCGTCCGCGAGCGCGGGGAGCGGCGCGGTGAACGCGTCGTCGCCGATGCGGACCGCGAGCCCGTGGGCCGCGTCGCGCACGGTGCCGATCACGCGCGCCGGAACGCCGTGACGCGCCGCCGTGGCGATCAGCGCCTCCGCATCGGTCGTGGTGGTCACGATGCGGCCCTGCGCCTCGCCGAACAGCAGCGCGCGGCGCGGCAGCGACGACCACGCGGACAGTTCGATCTCGGCGCCGAGCCACCGCTCCTCGTCGCCGATCGCGCACTCCGCGAGGGCGACCGCGAGGCCGCCGTCGCTCGTGTCGTGCGCGCTCGCCACCTGGCCGGCGGCGATCGCCTCCAGCAGCGCGTCGATCAGGCGGCGCTCGCCGTCGAGATCGACGCGCGGCGGGGCACCCGCCGCCATCCCGTGCACGCGGGCGAGGTACTCGCTCGCGCCCAGCTCGTCGGTGTTCTCGCCGAGCAGGACGATCGCGTGCCCCGCCTGCTGGAAGCCCGCGCGGGTGACGTGGTCGAGCGATTCCACGAGGCCGACCATGCCGACGACCGGGGTCGGGTAGATCGCGCCGCTCGGGTTCTCGTTGTAGAGTGAGACGTTGCCGCCGGTGACCGGCGTCTGGAGCGCACGACAGGCGTCGCCCATGCCGCGCACCGCCTCGCGCAGCTGGAAGTACACCTCGGGCCGCTTCGGGTTGCCGAAGTTGAGGTTGTTCGTGATCGCCTTCGGGCGCCCGCCGACGCAGGCCACGTTGCGCGCCGCCTCTGCGACCGCCGCCATCGCGCCGACGTACGGATCGAGGTACACGTACCGGCCGTTGCAGTCGGTCTTCAGCGCGACCGCCTTGTTCGTCCCGCGCAGGCGCACGACCGCCGCGTCGCCGCCGGGGCCGATGACCGTGTTGGTGCGCACCATCGTGTCGTACTGCCGGTGCACCCATCGCTTGCTCGCGATGGTCGGCGACGCGAGCAGCTCGCGCAGCGTCCAGACCGGGTCCGCCTCCTCGGCACGCTCGGCGATCGCGTGCACGTCGATCGCGCGCAGCCGCCGCACCTCGTCCGCCTCGCGCGCCTCGGGCTCGTACGTCGGGCAGTCGGTGACCAGCCGGATCCCGGGGAACTCGGCGACCACGCGGTCGCCCTCCGTCACGCGGTAGACCGGCTCGGCGATCACCTCGCCGATGACGGCGGCGGTGAGGTCCCACTTGGTGAGGATCGCGATGACGTCCTCCTCGTGCCCCTGCTTCGCGACGACGAGCATGCGCTCCTGCGACTCGGAGAGCAGCAGCTCGTAGGGCGTCATCCCCTCCTCGCGCGCCGGGACCTTCATCGTGTCGATCGTCACGCCCACGTCGCCGCGCGCCGCCATCTCGGCGCTGCTCGACGTGAGGCCGGCCGCGCCCATGTCCTGGATCGCGACGATGTGCCCGGAGCGGATCAGCTCCAGCGACGCTTCGAGCAGCAGCTTCTCGGTGAACGGATCGCCGACCTGCACGCGCGGGCGCTTGGCCTCGTTCTCCTCGGACAGGTCCTCGGACGCGAACGACGCTCCGTGGATGCCGTCGCGCCCCGTGCGCGCGCCGACGGCGATGATCGGGTTGCCGACGCCCTCGGCGACCGCGCGGATCAGCTCCTCCTCGCGGAGCAGGCCGACGCACATCGCGTTGACGAGCGGGTTGCCCTCGTACGCGGGGTCGAACATGACCTCGCCGGCCACCGTCGGGATGCCCACGCAGTTCCCGTAGTCGCCGATCCCCTTCACGACCCCCGAGAACAGGTAGCGCACGCGCGGCGTCTCGAGGTCGCCGAAGCGCAGCGAGTCGAGCAGCGCGATCGGGCGCGCGCCCATCGTGAAGACGTCGCGCAGGATGCCGCCGACGCCGGTCGCCGCGCCCTGATACGGCTCGACGGCCGACGGGTGGTTGTGCGACTCGATCTTGAACGCGACCGCGAGCCCGTCGCCCACGGCGATGACGCCCGCGTTCTCGCCGGGGCCCTGCAGCACCCAGGGCGCCTCCGTCGGGAGCGTCTTGAGCAGGGGCCGCGAGTGCTTGTAGGAGCAGTGCTCGCTCCAGAGCGCGCTGACGATGCCGAGCTCCGTGAACGTCGGCTCGCGTCCGAGCATCGCGAGCAGGCGCTCGTACTCGAAGGGGGTGATCCCGTGCTCGGCGACGAGCGCGGGGGTGATCTTCGGGTCTCCGGGGCGGGGCGTGACGGTCACGGGTCGCGGGCGGGAGTGAATCAGTCCTTCGTGCCGAACAGGCCGCTCAGAAAGCTGCGGCGCGACGGGGCGTCCACGTGCTCGAGCAGCTGGAGCTCGCCCTTGTCGAGCCACACGCCACCGCAGCCGGTGCACTCGTCGATCTTCACGTGGTGGTACTCGCGCTCGACCAGCGTGCCCGAGCAGCGGGGGCAGGTCATGGCCGCCGTCGAGGCGGTTGACGCGCGCTCCGCGTCGCGCTCCGCGCGCAGGCGCTTGATCAGCTCCGCGTTCTCGCGCGCGAAGTACTCGTCCTCGTTGCGGCTCGGCTTGTTCTCGATGGCCATGGCGGGAGGGGCGAAGGGGAGGTGGAGGGGGCGCGCGCGGCTCAGGCGCGCACGGCGCCGACGATCGACTCGAAGAGCGCGAGCCCGTCGCCGGAGCCGATGATCGACTCGACCGCACGCTCCGGATGCGGCATCATGCCGAGGACGTTGCCGCCCTCGTTCAGGATCCCGGCGATGTCGCGCAGGGAGCCGTTCGGGTTGGACGTGTCGTCGGAGCCGCCGTCGGCGCCCACGTAGCGGAAGACGACGCGCCCCTCGCCCTCGAGGCGATCGAGCGTCGCGTCGTCGGCGACGTACCGGCCCTCGCCGTGCGCGATGGGGATGCGCACGACCTGGCCGCGCGCGTAGCCGCTCGTGAAGCGCGTCTCGGCGTTCTCGACGCGCAGGTGGCGCTGCTCGCAGACATACTTGAGCGACGCGTTGCGCAGCAGGGCGCCGGGCAGCAGCCCCGCCTCGCATGCGATCTGGAAGCCGTTGCAGATCGCGAGCACCGGCGCGCCGCGCGCCGCGTGCGCCGCGACGGACTCCATGATCGGGCTGAAGCGCGCGATCGCGCCGCAGCGCAGATAGTCGCCGTAGCTGAAGCCGCCGGGCAGGATCAGCACGTCGGCGCCCTGCAGGTCGCGCTCCTTGTGCCACAGGTAGAACGCCTGCTCGCCCAGCTGGTCGACCACGGCGTGGAAGGCGTCGTAGTCGCAGTTGGAGCCGGGGAAGGTGACGATCCCGAACTTCATTGCCCGCTCCCGATCACGCGTGGGCGGCCGTGGAGACGGCCTCGATGGCGACGACCTGCTCGATCTCGAAGTCCTCGGTCACCGGATTGGCGAGCAGGCGCTCGCACATCTCGACCGCGCGCTTCTCAGCCTCCTCGGGCGATCCGGCGCGGGTCTCGAGGACCACGTGGCGGCCGACGCGCACGTCGGTGACGTCGGGGAAGCCGAGCGAGTGCAGCGCGTCGGCGACGGCCTTGCCCTGCGGGTCCAGGATGCCGCGGCGGGGGACGACGCGGATCTCGATGCGATAGGCGTGCATGCGGGGATCGGAAAGCGGGCGGAGGACGCGGCGGGAGGGTCAGCCCGTCGGCTCGGTGGAGCCGCCGGCGGCGTCGGGCGTCCGCGGCACGCGCGGATGCTCGCCGGTCTGCTTGCGACGGCGCCGACGCCGACGCAGGCGCCGCAGCTCGTCGTCGGCGGACTCGTCGTCGTACGTGTCGGAGGCGGCACCGTCGCCGTCGGGCGACGCCATACCGTACGACTCGGCCATCGGATCAACGTAGTCGGTGGCGCGGCGCCGCGGCTGACCGCCGGCCCCCGGCAGCTCGAAGAGCCCCAGCAGCAGCGCGCGCAGCAGGCCGTACGCGAGGTACCCGATGCCGAACAGGAAGAAGAAGTACTTCGTGAAGAAGATGCCGCCGACGACGATCGCGAGCACGCCGATCAGGCCGGCCACGCCGCGCCACGAGCGCACGCCGACCTTCGGCCACGACGGATACGGCACCGTGCTGCTCATCATCGCCGCGAGCAGGAGCATCAGCGCCGGCATGATCTCCTGCCATGGCAGGTCCACGATGCGCGTGTCCTGGAACAGGCGCGTCTGCGTGAACCAGTAGTACGTCGCCAGCGTGCCGCCGGCGGCGGGGCTCGGGAGGCCGATGAAGTACGTCTTCGCCTCGCCGGCCTGCGTCACGTTGAAGCGCGCGAGGCGGAAGACGGCGCTGGCCGCGTAGATGAAGACGGGCAGCCAGCCCCACCCCTGCTGCGGGAGCACGGCGTAGTAGACGATCATCGCCGGCGCGAGGCCGAACGAGATCGCGTCGACGAGCGAGTCGAGCTGCTCGCCGAGCTGCGACCCGGTGCGCGTCGCGCGCGCCACCGCGCCGTCGAACAGGTCGCAGACGCCGCCGAAGACGATGCAGCGCACGGCCGTCTCGAAGTTGCCGTGCGACGCCGAGATGATCGCGAAGATGCCGAAGCCGAGGTTCGCGAGCGTGAACCCGTTCGGCAGCCACGGACCGGCGCGCCGGACGTTCGGTCGACGGAGGGAGGGACGTCGCATCAGGGGGCTCACCGGGCGCCGACGGGCAGCTCGGCGAGCACGGTCGCGCCGGCGACCGTCAGCTCCCCGAGCTTCACCCTGATGGTGGAGCCGGTCGGCACGAACACGTCGACGCGCGACCCGAAACGAATGAGACCCATGCGCATCCCCTGCTCGGCGTAATCGCCCTCGCGGCTGTACGTGACGATGCGGCGCGCGATCAGTCCTGCGATCTGCCGCATCAGCACGCGGTGGCGTCCCGTGTCGATGCCGACGGAGCTCTGCTCGTTCTCGGCGCTCGACTGCTCCGACACGGCGTTGAGGAACTTGCCATGCACGTACTGCACGAACCGCACGGTGCCCGTGACCGGATAGCGGTTCACGTGCACGCTGAACACGTTCATGAAGATCGAGATCCGCGTCGCGCGCGACTTCAGGAAGCTCGGCTCGTCGAGGTCCGTGATGAGGACGACCTTGCCGTCGGCCGGCGCCACCACGAGCCGCTCGCCGCGCTCGCCCTCGCGCTCGGGGTCGCGGAAGAAGTAGGCGACCCAGCTCGCCACTAGCGCGAGGACGCTCGTCGCCGCCCACCACGCGCCGCCCCGCTGCACCGCGAGCATCAGGCAGACGAGCGTGAGCAGCGCGCTCCCCAGGATGAACAGACGACCTTCGCGCGCGAATCTCACCGAAGCGGGGTGTGCGTCACGTGGCGGCGACGTCGAGCTCGGACCCGGTGAGTCGCCGGTACGCCTCAAGATAGCGGAGGCTGGTGGCCCGGACGACCTCAGCGGGCAACGTCGGTGCCGGCGCCTCTCCGTTCCATCGCCCGGCGCGCCGCTCGGCGTCGAGCCAGTCGCGCAGCGGCTGCTTGTCGAAGCTCGGCTGCGCGCGTCCCGGCTCGTAGACGTCGGCGGGCCAGAAGCGCGAGCTGTCGGGCGTCAGCACCTCGTCGATCAGCAGGATCCGGCCGTCGCGCGCCCCGAACTCGAACTTGGTGTCGGCGATGATGATCCCCCGCGCCGCGGCCAGGTCGCGACCGGCCTCGTAGACGAGCCGGGCGCGCCGTTCCAGCTCGGCGGCCACGTCCGCCCCGAGCAGCTCGGCCACCCGCGCCGGGGTGATGTTCTCGTCATGTCCCTCCTCGGCCTTCGTCGCGGGGCTGAAGCGCGGCGGGTCGAAGCGGTCGCTCTCCCGGAGCCCCGGCGCCAGCGGCTCGCCGGCCAGCGTGCCGGCCTCCCGGTACTCCTTCCAGGCCGAGCCCGAGAGGTAGCCGCGGACCACGCACTCGACCGGGTAGACCTCGGTGCGCACGCACAGCATCGCACGTCCGGCGAGCAGCCCACGGTAGGGGAGGAGCGCCGGCACCTCGCGCACGATCTCGTCCGCGTCGGCGGTGAGCAGGTGGTGCTCCAGCCGCCCCTCCAGCTGCCCCAGCCACCAGGCGGTCAGCTGCGTGAGCACCGCGCCCTTGTGCGGGATCGCCTCGGCCATGACGACGTCGAACGCGCTCACGCGGTCCGTCGCCACCAGCAGCACGCGGTCCGACCCGACGGCGTACACGTCGCGCACCTTGCCGCGGCGCACCACCGGGAGCGGCAGCTCGGTGCGCCGCAGGGCGCCACCGTCCCCGGTCATACGCGCACCTCCTCGCGGGTGCCCTGCACGTCGGCGCCGGCCGCGGCCAGCAGCGGCTCCACCACCTCGGCGAGGAACTCGTCCACCTGGCGCGGCGCCCGGCCGACGAAGCGCCCGGGCTCCACCGCGGCGTGCAGGTCCTCCATCGAGAGGCCGAGCGCGGTGAACTCGGCGTCGCCCGCCAGGCGGTCGAGCAGGTCGTTGCGCGCCGCGCCGCCGTCCTTGAGCGCGCGCGCCGCCTCGACGCTGTGGCGCCGGATCACCTCGTGCACGGCCTGCCGGTCGCCGCCGGCGCGCACCGCACGGACGATGATCTCCTCGGTCGCCATGAACGGCAGCTCGTCGTCGACCCGCCGGCGGATGCGTGCGGGGTGCACCTCGAGGCCCGCGGCGACGTTCTGGTAGAGGACGAGGATCGCGTCGGTCGCGAGGAACGACTCGGGGATCGCGAGCCGCCGGTTGGCGGAGTCGTCGAGCGTGCGCTCGAAGTACTGGACGCTGTGCGTCTGGTTCGCGTTCGGCTCGATGGACTGGACGAAGCGCGCCAGCGCGTTGATGCGCTCGCAGCGCATCGGGTTGCGCTTGTAGGCCATCGCCGAGGAGCCGATCTGCTCCTTCTCGAACGGCTCCTCGATCTCGCCGAACGCCTGCAGCATGCGCAGGTCGGACGCGAACTTCGCCGCGCTCGTCGCGACCCCGGATACGGCGGACAGCACCTGCGCGTCGATCTTGCGCGAGTAGGTCTGGCCGGTGACCGGAATGGCGTGCGCGAAGCCCATCTTCTCGGTCACGCGGCGATCGAGCGCGCGCACCTTCTCGTGATCGCCGTCGAAGATCGAGAGGAAGCTCGCCTGCGTGCCGGTGGTCCCCTTCACGCCGCGGAACGGCAGCGTCGCGATGCGGTGGTCCAGGTCCGCGAGGTCGAGCACGAGATCCTGCATCCAGAGCGCGGCGCGCTTGCCGACGGTGACCAGCTGCGCGGGCTGCAGGTGCGTGTAGCCGAGCGCCGGCTCGTCGCGCCACTGGCGGGCGAATCGCGCCAGATCGGCGAGCGTCGCCAGTACCTTCTGCCGCAGGATCTCCAGCCCGCGGCGCATCAGCAGCAGGTCGCCGTTGTCGGTGACGTAGCAGCTGGTCGCGCCGAGGTGGATGAAGGGGCGCGCGGCCGGCGCGACGTCGGCGAAGGCGTGCACGTGCGCCATGACGTCGTGCCGGAAGCGGCGCTCGTACTCGGCGACGGCCGCGAAGTCGATGTCGTCGAGGTGCGCGCGCATCTGCGCGATCGCCTCGTCGGGGATCGGCACCCCGAGCTCGCGCTCGGCTTCGGCGAGGGCCAGCCAGAGCTGGCGCCACAGCCCGTGCCGCTCGCGCGGCGACCAGAGGGCGAGCATCGCCCGCGACGCGTAGCGTTCGGCGAGCGGCGAGGAGTAGCGATCGTGCTGGGCGGCGGTGGTCACGGCGATGTCGAGAGCGGCGCGAGGGCGGCGACCGGAGGTCGCGCGCCCTCGCGCGGAGTCATTGGCGGATGATGACGTCGGTGAAGCTGTATCGACCCTGGCGTTCGAAGAAGATCCGGATCGGACCTCGACCCGCGTAGTAGTCGATCGCGCGCGCGACGTCGTCGGCGCTGGTGATGGGCGCGCGGTTGATCTGCACGATCACGTCGCCGGGCTCGAGGCCGATCTCGGTGCTCACGCGCTCCGAGGCCTGGTACACGAGCGCGCCGGCCGTCGCCTGCAGGCGGCGCTCGGTGCGGATGGCGGCGGTGAGCGTCACGAGCTGCAGCTCGCTGAGCACCGTGACCTTGGGCGCGGTGACTTCGGGCAGGTCGGCGACGCGCAGCGTCGTCGGCAGCTCGCGGCTGCCGCGCCGCACGGTGACGACGACCTCCTCGCCCGGCCGCAGGTCGAGCAGCGCCGCCTCCCAGTCGAACGGGTTGCGCAGCGCGCGCGTGCCGATGCGCGCGAGCACGTCGCCCGACTGCCACCCCGCGCGCGCGGCGGGCGAGCCGGGGACGACGGTGCGCACGACGACGCCGGCCGAGAGCAGCTCGCGCGGGTTGGTCGACGCCTCGGGGGCGCGCAGCACGACGCCGACCCACGGGCGCCGCACCTTGCCGTGCGCGAGCAGGTCCTCGGCGACCCGGCGCGCGCGGTTGATCGGGATCGCGAAGCCGAGGCCCACGGAGCCGCCGCTCGGCGTGTAGATCGAGCTGTTCACGCCGATCACCTCGCCGTCGGCGTTGATGAGCGGCCCGCCCGAGTTGCCGGGGTTGATCGCGGCGTCGGTCTGGATCATGTCGAGCGACGCGCCCGCGCCTTCCTGGCCGCCGCCCACGAGGTTGCGGCCCGTGGCGCTGATGACCCCCGCCGAGACGCTGGGCTCCGCGTTGCCGAGCACGAAGCCGAACGGGTTGCCGATCGCCACCGCCCACTCGCCGACGAGCAGGCTGTCCGAGTTGCCGAGCGGCGCGACCGGGAGGCGCTGCGCGTCGACCTTGAGGACCGCGAGGTCGTTCGACTCGTCGGCGCCCACCACGCGCGCCGAGTAGGTGGTGCCGTCCTGCATCGCGACCGAGACGCGCGTGGCGCCCGCGACGACGTGCGCATTGGTGACGACCACGCCGTCCTCGCGCACCACGAACCCGGTGCCGATGCCGGCGCGCCGCTGCTCCCCCGGGCGGCGCCCGAAGAAGACGTCGAACGGGTCGGCCGGCATCTGCGCCACCGACTCGGTCTGCACGGTCACCACGGCGGGCGCGACGCGGGCCACGGCGTTCACGACGGCCGTGCGGCGCGACGCCCCGATCGCCACCGACGCCGGCTCCGGAAGGCGCGCGGCGGGCGGCGTCTGCGGCGGCGGGTTCTGCGCGGCCGTGTCGGCCGGCGTTCCGCTCTGGCAGCCGACCAGCAGCATCGCCGTCGCCAGCACGCGCGGGCAGCGCGGACGCGGGCGGAGCGACGGGGCGGGGCGGGGAGAACGGGGGGCGGGCATCCTCAGACGGGGGCGATCCGGGGCTTGGGGCGGGTGCTGAGCTCGCGCAGGAAGGCGTCGATCCCGCGGTCGGTCAGCGGGTGGACGAGCAGGGAGCGGACGGTCGGGAGGTCGAGGATCACCGAGTCGGCGCCCGCCTCGGCGCAGGCGGTGAAGGTGGGCGCCGTCTGCGGGAACGCCGCGACGAGGTCGCACTCCACGTGGCCGCGGTCGAACACCCCTCGGATCTGCCGCAGCACCAGCGTGCTGTCCTGGCCGAGCGCGTCGAGCTGGTCGACCGGGACGGTCACGACCGAGGCCCCCGCCTTCGCGACGAGCAGCGCCTGCGCCGCGCTGAACACGAGCGTCGCGGCGACGCGCACCCCCTCGGCGGCCAGGCGGCGGACGGCGACCACCGCGTCGTCGACGAGCGGCACCTGCACGACGACGTTGTCGGCGATGCGCGCCAGCTCCCGCCCGTCGCGGTAGATGTCGGCCGGGTCCACCGAGTGGACGCTCGCGTGCACCGGGAGCGCGACCGAGCGCGCCAGCTCCGCCAGCAGCTCGCGGCCGTCGGTGCCGGGACGCTGCTCGGCGAGCTGCGACGGCGACGGCACGAGACCGTCCGCGAGCCCGTGGTCCACCGCCCACGCGATCTCGGCCACCGAGGCGGACGCCAGGAGGAGTTTCATGCGCGCGTCAGGTAGAGGTCAGCGGGGTAGCGCACGGCGTCGAGGAAGAGCGCGTGCGCCGGGGCCGGCGCCGAAACCTCGCTGTTGTCGCCCGCCGCGAGCAAGCGGGGGAGGTCCTCCGGCGGACGCTTTCCGAGCCCGATGTCGATCATCGTGCCCACCAGGAAGCGCACCATGTGGTGGAGGAAGCGGTTCGCCTCCACGTCGAACGCGAGCCCGCCCTCGCGCTCGCGCCAGCGCGCCACGTGGACGACGCAGCGGTGGTCGTCGTCCTCCGGCGCGGTGCCCTTCACCGCGAAGCCGCGGAAGACGTGCGCGCCGACGAGCGCCGCCGCCGCGGCGTCCAGGCGCGCGCGATCGAGCGGGCGGACGACCGGCCACTCGCGCGTGCGGCGGAAGGGCGAGTGCGCCGCGTCGTCGGTGCCGACGTGATACGCGTAGCGGCGCGCCGTCGCGTCGTAGCGCGCGTGGAACGCGGGCACCATCTCGTGCGCCTCGGCGACCCACACGTCGCGCGGCAGGAGCGCGTTGAGCGCCTTCCGCAGGCTCGCGGCCGTCCACTTCTCGGCGACGCGCACCCCGGCCGCCTGGCCCCGCGCGTGCACGCCCGCGTCGGTGCGCCCGGCGCCGAGGACGGCTACCGGCGCGCCGCAGAGCCGCGCGAGCACCGCCTCGATCTCGCCCTGCACCGTGCGCGCGTCGCGCTGCCGCTGCCACCCGGCGAAGCGGGCGCCGTCGTAGTGCAACACGAGCTGCAGCGTGCGGTCGGGCATCGCGGCAATCCTAGCGGCCGCGCGGAGGCCCTTCAAGCGCTCCACGACGCTCCACGACGCTCCGCGATTGACCGCGCGCCGGCGCACCCGGCACATTTCGCCCCGGCGCCCTCCGCGCCCCCCGCCGCGGCGCTCCCGGGCCGCCTCTCCCCGCCTGCATGCCGCCACGCCCGCTCGCCTCCCTCGCCCTCGCGCTCGGCGCCGCGCCCGATCTGGACGCGGCGCTCCTGGCCCTCGGCGAGACGCTCTCCGAGCTCGATCGCGGCGCGCAGGTCGTGCTGTTCCCGTACGACGCGCGGCGCGAGCTGCTGCGCGAGCGCGTCGCGCCGACGGTCACCGGCATCACGCGCGTCGCCACGGAGGCGAGCCTCGAGCACCTGCCGACGGCCGTCCGCCAGTCGCTGCTCGGCGGCGCGCGGTTCGTGGAGCTCGGCGACCGCTCGCCCGACTACGGGCGGCTGCTCGGCTTCGCGACGCCGCTGGACGGCACCCTCTCGCTGCGCGGCGTCGTGATCGAGGGCCATCTCGTCTCCGTGCTCGCGCTGCTGGAGCCGCGGCGCATCTTCGGCGCGCGGGTGCTCGATCGATTCGCGCCGGCCGTCGAGCTGTTCGAGCTGTGCGTGGCCCGCTTCTGGGAGCGCGAGGCGCGCGAGGAGGCGGTGCGCACGCTGGAGGAGGTCACGCAGCACGTGCACGGCGCCTACGTCCGCAAGCTCGCGCAGCTGGAGCGCGCGCTCGACGCCGCGCGCCGCACGCCCGCCGCCGGCATGGACGGCCTGCCGCTCGACGCGCCGCCCCCGCGCGAGGACCCGCGCGCCGAGCGGCTGGCCGCGGAGCGCCTGGCGGCGCAGCAGGCGGAGAGCGTGCGCCGCGCCGAGCGGCGCGCGCAGCGCCTGGAGGAGCAGGCGGCCGCGGTCGCGGTGGCGCTGGAGCAGACGCAGGTCGAGCTGCGGCGCCGCGGCGAGTCGCTGCGTCAGACGGAGCGCACGCTCTACCTGATCGACCGCGTGCTCTCGCTGGACGCGGCCGCGCACGATCCCCGGCAGCTGGTCGACGGGCTGCTGGCGCTGGTGGGCGACGACATGCAGGCGCAGCGCTGCTCGCTCATGCTGCGCGCGCCCGAGCCGGACAACCTGTACCTCGCCGCGGCGCGCGGGCTCTCGCCGCACATCACGGAGGGCGCGCGGGTGCGCATCGGCGAAGGCGTGGCGGGGAAGGTGGCCGCGTCGCGCGAGCCGATGCTCGTGCGCGACGTGCGCGACGCAGGGAGCCATCCGCTGCTCCACGACCAGTACTTCACGAGCGGGAGCTTCATCAGCTTCCCGCTGATCTACCACGACGAGCTGGTGGGCGTGGTCAACCTGACGAACCGCGCGACGCAGGCCGGCTACACCGACGCCGACGTCGAGCGCGTGCGGCTGCTGGCGCTCGTGATCGCGCTCGTCGCCACCCACGCGCAGCTGCCCGAGCGGCTCGTCGCGCACCTGGAGGTCGCGTGAACGCCCCCACGCCCGACGCGCTGCGCACCGCGCTGCGCACGCTCTCCGCCGGCGAGCGGCTGTCGGCCGGCGCCGTGACGGAGGCGTTCGACGCCGTCATGCGCGGCGAGGCGACCGCGGCGCAGATCGCGGGGCTCCTGATGGGGCTCCGCGTCCAGGGCGAGACGCCGGAGGTGGTCGCCGCCGTCGCGCAGTCGCTGCGCACCGCGATGCTCCCGCTCCCCACCGAGCGCCCGGACGAGCTGGTGGACACGTGCGGCACCGGCGGGGGGACCGTCACCACGTTCAACATCTCGACCGCCGCGGCGCTGCTGGCCGCCGGCGCGGGCGCCCGCGTCGCGAAGCACGGCAACCGCTCGTTCACCTCGCGCTCGGGCAGCGCCGACGTGCTGGAGGCGCTCGGCGTGCCGATCGACCGGCCGGTGGAGCTGATGCGCCGCTCGCTGGACGAGGCGGGGCTGGTGTTCATGTTCGCGCCGCTCATGCACCCGGCGATGCGGCACGTGGGCCCGGTGCGGCGCGAGCTCGCGGTGCCGACCGTGATGAACATCGTCGGCCCGCTCGCGAACCCCGCGTCGGCCGGGCGGCAGGTCGTGGGCGTCGCCGAGTCCCACCGCGTCCCGCTGATCGCCGGCGCGCTCGCGGCGCTGGGCAGCGTGCACGCGCTCGTGGTGCACGGCGAGCCGGGGATGGACGAGATCTCGCCGATCGGTCCGACGCACGTGCTGGAGATCCGTCGCCAGGACGGCGCCTCCGGCGTGGTGGCCGAGTGGACCGTCGACCCGGCCGATCACGGCTTCGGGGAGGTCGCGCCCGCCGACCTGGCGGGCGGAGGGCCGGAGGAGAACGCCGCGATCATCGAGGCCGTCCTCGCGGGCGGGGGGCCGCCGGGCGCGCGGGCCGCCGTCGTGCTGAACGCGGCCGCGGCGCTCTACGTGGCCGGGCTCGTCGACTCGTACCGCGGCGGCGTCGCCCGCGCGTCGGCGGCGCTGGACGCGGGCGCGGGCCGCGCGACGCTGGAGTCGCTGCGGCGCGTCTATCGCGACTGACCCGGTCGCGCGGCGCCGGGACGACGAAGGGGGCGGCCCGCGATGCGAGCCGCCCCCTTCCTTGGTTCATTCGACGTGGGGCCGCCCGTCTCAGTAGCGACGCAGCACGCCGACGACCACGCCCTGGATGCTGATGTCGTTCTCGTGAACGTAGATCGGCTCCATCGTCTCGTTCGCCGGCTGCAGGCGGATGCGGCCGTCGCGCTCGCGGTAGAACTTCTTCACCGTCGCGGCGCTGCCCTGCATCATCGCGATCACCATCTCGCCGTTGTCGGCGGAGCGGCGCTCGTTGACGATGACGAAGTCCCCGTCGCCGATGTGCGCGTCGACCATCGAGTTGCCGCGGACCTTGAGCACGTAGTGGCTGCCCGACTTCCGCAGGAACGATTCGGGGACGCAGAGCGATTCACCCGACGCCATCTGCTCGATGGGGAGACCCGCGGCGACCGTGCCAAGGAGCGGCAGCTCGACCGAGCGCTGGAACGCCTCCGACGGGAGGATCTCGATCGCGCGGCTCTCGTTGTAGCCCCGCTTGATGTAGCCCTTCCGTTCCAGGTTGCTGAGATGCTCGTGGACGGTCGCGAGCGAGTTATACTGGAACTGGTCGGCGATCTCCTCGAAGCTCGGCGCGTAGCCGTGGTTTTCCGAGTACGAGCCGAGGTACGTCAGGATCTCGCGCTGGCGCTTCGTGAGCGGCATGGGGCGGCCTCGAGCGGGTGTAGGGCACACGGGGCCTGATCGGTCCCGAATAGCTGCCGAATGCCACATTAGCCGAAGATCGGCCGAAGTGCAAGCATTTCAAGGATGGACGCCCCCGGTGGGCGTGCTGGGGGAGCTGAGCGCGGCGTCGCGCGAGCGCGCGGACGCGCTCGCCGGGCGCGCCGCCGCACTCGAGCGCGCGGCGCTCGCCGCGCCGTCGGTGCCGGGGCTCGCCGCCGCGCTCCGGCGCCCGACGGTCGCGGTGATCGGCGAGGTCAAGCGCCGCTCGCCCTCGAAGGGGGACATCGCGCCGGGGCTGTCCGCCGCCGCGCAGAGCGCCGCCTACGCGGACGGCGGGGCTGCCGCCCTCTCGATCCTGACCGAGCCGCTGCGGTTCGGCGGGAGCGACGACGACGTCCACGCGGCGCGCGGCGCCACGACGCTCCCGATCCTCAAGAAGGACTTCCACGTCGACGCGCTGCAGATGCTGGAGGCGCGGGCGCTGGGCGCCTCGGGCGCGCTGCTGATCGCGCGCGCGCTGCACCCGGCCACCCTGCGCGAGCTGGCGGCGGTCGCCCGCGGCGTGGGGCTGGAGACGCTGGTGGAGATCCGCGACGAGCGCGAGCTGGAGGCGGCGCTGGCCGCCGACGCCGCGATCATCGGCGTGAACAACCGCAACCTCGAGACGCTCGTCATCGACCTGGCGACGGGGGAGCGGCTGGTGCCGCTGATCCCGGCCGACCGCATCGCCGTGTTCGAGAGCGGGGTCTACGGCGTGGCCGAGGTGGAGCGCGCCGCCGCCGCGGGCGCCGACGCCGTCCTCGTGGGCTCGAGCATCTCGGCCGCCGCGGACCCGGCGGCGGCGGTGCGCGCCCTCGCCGGCGTGCCGAGCCGCAGCCGGGCGGGCATCGCGGCGTGAGGGGCGGGCCGGCCGTCAAGATCTGCGGCCTCGTACGCGCGGAGGATGCCGCCGAGGCGGCGCGGCAGGGCGCCGACTACGTCGGGAGCATCTTCGCCGGCGGGCCGCGGCTGATCGATCCGTCGACGGCCCGCGCCAACGTCGCCGCCGCGCGGGCGGCGGCGACCGCGCGGCCCCCGTTGGCGGTCGGCGTCATGGGCGGGCAGGCGGCCGCCGACGTCGCGGCGATCGCCGAGGCGGCGACGCTCGACGTCGTCCAGCTCCATGCCGACCCCGACGCCCGCGCCGTGGCCGCCGTGCGGGCGGTGTGGGGCGGGCAGGTGTGGGCGGTGCTGCGCATCGCCGGCACCGACCTGCCGCCGCAGACCGAGGCGCTGTTCGACGCGGCGGACGCCATCGTGCTCGACGCCAAGGTCGACGGGGCGCAGCTGGGCGGGACCGGGGTCGCGCTCGCCTGGGACGCGCTCGCCGACGCGCTGGCGCCCTACCGCGGCCGCGCCACGCTGGTGCTGGCAGGCGGGCTCCGCCCGGAGAACGTCGCCCTCGCGATCGCCGCGCTGCGGCCGGACGCCGTCGACGTCTCGTCCGGGGTGGAGCGCGCGCCCGGCGAGAAGGACCCCGCGCGCGTGGCGGCCTTCCTCGCGGCCGCCCGTTCCGCTACGACTTCGAGATGACCACGCCCGACATCCTCGGCGGCGCGACGCCCGCGGCCGCGACCGACCGCTTCGGTCCCTTCGGCGGCCGCTACGTCCCCGAGACGCTGATCCCCGCCCTCGACGCGCTCGAGGTCGAGTACGAGGCCGCCCTCCGCGACCCGGCGTTCCGCGCCGCCCTCGACGACATGCTGCGGAACTACGTGGGCCGCCCCTCGATCCTGAGCGAGGCGCCGCGCCTGTCCGCGATGGTGGGAGCGCCCGTGTGGCTCAAGCGCGAGGACCTGAACCACACCGGCGCCCACAAGATCAACAACACCGTGGGACAGGTGCTGCTCGCCCGCCGAATGCGCAAGCGGCGCATCATCGCCGAGACGGGGGCTGGGCAGCACGGCGTCGCGACGGCCACGGTGTGCGCGCGCTTCGGGCTCGAGTGCGTCGTCTTCATGGGCGAGGAGGACATCCGCCGTCAGGCGCTGAACGTGTGGCGCATGCGGCTGATGGGCGCCACGGTGGTGCCGGTGACGAGCGGGACGCGCACGCTCAAGGACGCGACGAGCGAGGCGATCCGCGACTGGGTCACGAACGTCGAGGACAGCCACTACATCATCGGCTCGGTCGTCGGCCCGGCGCCGTATCCGCGCATGGTGCGCGAGTTCCAGGCGGTGATCGGCCGCGAGGCGCGCGCGCAGCTGCTGGAGCGCGCCGGCCGCCTGCCGCGCACGGTCGTCGCCTGCGTCGGCGGCGGCTCGAACGCGATGGGGATGTTCGCCGGCTTCGTGGACGACGCGGACGTCGAGCTGATCGGCGTCGAGGCCGCGGGCGAGGGGCTCGACAGCGGCCGCCACTCGGCGTCGCTCACGCTCGGCACCCCGGGCGTGCTGCACGGCTCGCTCAGCTACCTCCTGCAGGACGCGAAGGGGCAGGTCATCAACGCGCACTCGATCTCGGCGGGGCTGGACTATCCGGGCGTCGGGCCGGAGCACGCGCACCTGAAGGACAGCGGGCGCGCCACGTACGTCAGCATCAGCGACGACGAGGCGATGCGCGGCTTCGCGCTGCTGAGCCGCACCGAGGGGATCATCCCGGCGCTCGAGACGTCGCACGCGATCGCGTGGGTCGAGAAGAACCGCGGCCGCTGGGCGAAGGACGAACCGGTGCTGATCTGCCTGAGCGGGCGCGGCGACAAGGACGTGGCGCAGGTGAGCGAGATGGGCGCGCTGCCCGACGTCGGTCCGCTGCCGGAGTACCCCGCGTGAGCGCGCCTGCCATCACCGCGCCGTCCGCGATCGACCGCCGCTTCGCCGAGCTGCGCGCCGCGAACCGCCGGGCCCTCGTCTGCTACGTGACGGCCGGGCACCCGGACGCGGAGCGCTCGATCGCCCTGCTGCAGGGGCTCGAGGCCGAGGGCGCCGACGTCATCGAGTTGGGCGTCCCGTTCTCCGAGCCGCTCGCCGACGGCCCGGTCATCCAGCACAGCTCCCAGGTGGCCCTCGACCAGGGGATCGACCTCGATGGCGCGCTGGCGCTGCTGGCGCGCGCGCGGCTGGGCGTGCCCGTGGTGCTGTTCAGCTATCTCAACCCGCTCATGGCGGCCGGGCGCGACGTGCTCGCCCGCGCGGCGTCGGCCGGGGCGAGTGGGATCCTGGTCACCGACCTGCCGGTCGGGGCGGATCCGGAGCGCGAGGCGTGGATGGGGAGCGGGCCGCTCGACTTCGTGCGGCTCGTCGCGCCGACGACGCCGCCGGCCCGCATGGCGGAGATCGCGCGCCACGGTCGCGGCTTCGTCTATCTCATCAGCCGCATGGGCGTGACGGGCGAGCAGGACGCGCTCTCGGCGACGCTGCCCGAGTCGGTGGCGCGGCTGCGCGCGGCAACCACGCTGCCGATCTGCGTCGGCTTCGGCATCTCGCGCCCCGACCAGGCGGCGGCGGTGGCGCGCATCGCCGACGGCGTGGTCGTGGGGAGCGCGCTCGTGCGCGCCGCCGACGAGAGCGTCGACCGCGCGCTGGCGCTCGCCCGCGACCTGCGCACCGCGATCGACGACGCCTGATCGCGGCGCGCGCGCGGCGCGTTCCCGCGCACGGCGCCCCGGGGCCGGTTCGTTGACCGGCCCGCGGGGCGCCGATACGTTCCGCCCGTGACCGACCGCCTCTGCGTCTCCCTGACCGGCATGCGCTTCCACGCGCGCGTGGGCATCCTCGCGCACGAGCGCGAGCTGCCGCAGCCGCTCGAGATCGACGTCGACGCGTGGCACGCCGCCGACGACGCGGTGCTCGACTACCGCGCGCTCTACGACGTCGCGGCGGGCGTGGTCGCGGACGACGCGCTCCTGTACCTCGAGGACGTGGCCTCGCGCGTCGCCGACGGCGCGCTCGCGCTCGACCGCGTGTCGCGGGTGCGCGTGGCGGTCCGCAAGCCGCACGTCGCGCTGCCCGGACCGCTCGCCCACGCCGGCGTGGTGCTCGAGCGCGACGCGCGCCGGGATGGGTGACGTCGTGCACCTCGCGCTCGGCTCCAACCTCGGCGATCGGGCCGGGCATCTCGCCTTCGCGCGCGCGCGCATCGACGCGCTTCCCCGGACGCGCCTGCTCGCCGCGTCGCCCGTGGAGGAGACCGCGCCGGTCGGGCCGGTGCCGCAGGGCCCCTACCTGAACCAGATGCTCCGCGTGGAGACCGCGCTCGCTCCGGAGGACCTGCTCGACGCCTGCCTCGCCATCGAGGCCGAGGCGGGACGCGACCGTTCGGCGGCGCCCCGCTGGGGGGCGCGCACGCTCGACGTCGACGTGGTGCTGTTCGGCGCGCGCCGCATCGACTCGCCGCGCCTGCGCGTGCCGCACCCGGAGCTCGCCAACCGCGACTTCTGGCAGCGCGAGTTGGGCGCGCTCGGCGTCGACTGGCGCCGCGCGATCGCCGACGCGCGCGACGACGCGCCGGCCGACGAACGGCAGGACACCCCGCAGCGCCCGGAGCGCGACGCGTGAGCCAGGCCGCCGGATCCACCCCCGCGCCCAAGCGGGTCACGGTGCGCTCGTTCGCGCAGGCGAAGGAGCGCGGCGAGCGGCTCGTGATGGTCGCCGCCTACGACGCGCTGTTCGCGCGCCTCTCGGACGAGGGGGGCGTCGACGCGATCCTCGTCGGCGACTCGCTCGGCAACGTCGTCGCGGGGCTCGACACGACGCTTCCGGTGACGCTCGACCAGATGATCTACCACGGTGCCGCCGCGCGCCGCGGGACGAAGCGCGCGCTGCTCGTCGTCGACATGCCCTTCCTCACCTACCAGGTGTCGACGGAGCGGGCGCTGCTCAACGGCGGCCGGGTGATGCAGGAGACGCAGTGCGACGCCATCAAGCTGGAGGGCGGCTCGCCCGAGATGGAGTCCACCGTGCGCGCGATGGTGCGCGCCGGCATCCCCGTGATGGGGCACCTCGGCTTCACGCCGCAGTCGGTGCACGTGCTGGGCGGCTTCCGCGTGCAGGGGCGCGGCGACGACGCGGCGCAGCGCCTGGTGGACGAGGCGCGGCGCCTGGAGGACGCGGGCGCGTTCTCGATGGTCCTGGAGCTGGTGCCCGCGGAGGTCGCGGCGCGCGTCACCGAGGCCGTGTCGGTGCCGACGATCGGCATCGGCGCCGGCGCGGGGTGCGACGGCCAGGTGCTCGTGCTCCCGGATCTCCTCGGCCTCACCGACGGCTTCACGCCCAAGTTCCTCAAGCGCTACGCGTCGATGGCGGAGACCACGCGCGACGCCGTGCGGCGCTTCGGGGACGAGGTCCGTGCGCGCGCGTATCCCGGTGACGAGCACGCGTTCTGACGCCCCGCCTGCGATGCTGACGGTCGACACGATCGAGGGGCTGCGCGCGGAGCTTGGCCGGCTGCGCGAGGATGCGCGCGTGCTGGGCGGCGGGCGCGTCGCGCTCGTGCCGACGATGGGCTTCCTGCACGAGGGGCATCTCGCGCTCGTGGACGAGGCGCGGCGGCGCGCCGACGTCGTCGCGATGAGCATCTTCGTGAACCCGCTGCAGTTCGCGCCCACCGAGGACCTCGCGCGCTATCCGCGAGATCCGGTTGGCGACGCGACCAAGGCGGCCGAGCGCGGCGTCGACCTGCTCTTCACGCCGTCGGTAGGGGAGATGTATCCGCGCGCGTCGCGCGTGCACGTCGTGCCGGGCGCGCTCGCGGGCCGCTGGGAGGGCGAAGTGCGCCCGGGGCACTTCGCGGGCGTGCTCACCGTCGTCGCGAAGCTGTTCCACCTGTTCGCGCCGGACGTCGCCGTCTTCGGGCAGAAGGACGTGCAGCAGGCGACGCTCGTGCGCGCGATGGTGCGCGACCTCGACATGCCGCTGGAGATGGTCATCGCGCCGACAGTGCGCGAGGCGGACGGCCTCGCGCTCTCCAGCCGCAACGTGTACCTCGATGCCGACGAGCGGCGGCGCGCCCGCGTGATCCCGCGCGCGTTGTCGGCGGTGGAGTCGGCGTTCGCGCGGGGCGAGCGCCGCGCCGACGCGCTGCTCGCCGCCGCGCAGGCGGAGCTGCGCGCCGAGCCGACCGTGGCGCCCGATTACCTCGCCCTCGCCGACGGCGAGACGCTCGATCCGGTCGAGACCGCGAGGGAGGGCACGGTCGCGATGATCGCCGCGCGCATCGGCCGCACGCGCCTGCTCGACAACGCGATCCTCGGCGTCTCGCCGCGCATCGTCGTGGAGGGCGGCGCATGACGTGGCGCGCCGTGGTCGCCGCGCTCGACGAGCACGCGGCGTTCCGCTCGCAGGTGAGCCTGTACCTGCACCCGCTCGCCGGGCGGGCGACCCTCTGGCACGTGGTGCGCGCGCTGCACGCGCTCGCGACCCCGCCGCGGGAGATCGTCGTGCTGCACCTGCAGGGCTCGAACGCGCAGGTGGACGTCGAGACGGACGCCCCGGTGCGCTACGTCGCGGTGGAGCGGGGAACCGAGTCGCGTGCGCTGCGGGTGGCGGTCACGCCGCCGGGCATGACGCTGCTCGTGGACGGCAGTGCGGCGCTGGTGACGCCGGCGACGCTCACCCGTCTGCTGCGGGCGGCGGAGCACGGCGTCGCGTCGGTGCGCGGCGACACCGAGCTGGCGACCAGCATCGCCGTCGCCGGCGAGGGCCCTGCGCTCGCCTCGGCCGACGATCCGCGCGTGCCCGCGGGCGCGGCGCTCGTCTCGCCCACCCACCCCGAGGAGCTGCTGCAGGTGCTCGACCGGCACACGCTGTCCGACGCCGCCGTGGCGATGCGCGACCGCCTCGTGCGACAGCACGAGCGCGCGGGCGTCTCCTTCCTGCTGCCCGCGACCACCTGGCTGGACGTCGACGTGCGGATCGGGGCCGACACGCTCGTGTACCCGAACGTGGTGCTCGAAGGCGCGAGCGACGTCGGGGGCGAGTGCGTCATCGGCCCGTACTCGCGCATCATCGACTCCGAGATCGGGCGCGGCGCGGAGCTCAAGGGGTGGAACTACCTGTGCCGCACCCGCGTGCGCAGCCGTGCCGTGCTCGATGCCTACGCGCGCCGTGGCGACGACTGACCGCCCCCGCATGACGCCTCCCGCCGTCGATCCGCACGTCGCGCTCGCGCTCCCCGACTGGGCGCAGGTCAGCGACAAGCGCCGCGCGCACATCGCGCGCGTCACCGCGCTGCTCGCCGAATGGGCGCCGCGGGTCGCGCGCAGCGACGACGAGGCGGTCGCGATGCGCGACGCCGGCCTGCTGCACGACGCGCTGCGCGACGCGCCCGACGCGCTGCTGCGCGAGCTGTCGGGCGATCCCACCTCGCCGGTGGAGCTGCTGCACGGGCCGGCCGCCGCGACGCTCCTCGAGCGCGCGGGCGAGCGCCGACACGAGCTGCTCGAGGCGATCCGCTGGCACACGCTCGGCTCCGCGTCCTGGGGGCGCGTGGGACGCGCGCTCTACATGGCCGACTTCCTGGAGCCCGGGCGCAAGTTCGCCGCGACGGACCGTGCCTTCCTCGCGGCGCACGTGCCGACCGACTTCGACGGCGTGTTCCGGCAGGTCGTGCGCATGCGGCTCGAGTGGTCGCTGCGCGAGGGGAAGGAGCTCTTTCCGCAGGCCGCCGCACTCTGGAACGCGGTGCGATGAACGGAGACCGCCCCCGCTGGACGCGGCCGGGATGGCTGATCCTCGGATCGCTGGCGATCGGCTGGGGCGCCTATGCGGCCTACCCGCGCGTTCGCGCCGCGCTGCAGCCCGACGCCGTCGCGGCGACGCCCGACTCGGCGCCGCGGCTGCCCGCGCTCGACGACACGCTGGCGAATGCCCCCACGGGCACCCGCGTGCGCGTCGAGGTGCTCAACGCGACGACCACGCGGGGCCTCGGGCGCCGGGGGATGTTCTACCTGCGCGACCGCGGCTTCGACGTCGTGGCGGTCGGCACGAGCCGCGCGCGGCAGGACGAGGTGGTCGTCCTCGACCGCTCCGGACATCCCGAGTGGGCGCAGCGCGTGGCGCGGGCCATGGGCGGGGCGCGCGTGGAGGCGCGCCCCGACAGCTCACGCTACCTGGACGTCACGGTCATCATCGGCGGCGGCTGGCGCGCGCCGGCCGAGCCGTTCCACCCGTAGCTGCCCGCAGGCCGCGGCGATGTCCACGCCGCGGCTCTTGCGCACCGCGACCTCGACGCCGCGCGCGCGCATCGTCTCCGCGAAGCGCGCGATCTGCGCCGTCGGCGTGGGCGTGAAGCCCATCGACCCGCCGGGATGCAGCGGGATGAGGTTGACGAACGCGCGGCACTCGCGCGCCAGGCGCGCCAGCTCCATCGCGTGCTCGGGGCGGTCGTTCACGCCGCCCAGCATCACGTACTCGAAGGTGACGCGCCGGTCGAACGCAGCGGCGGCGGCGATCACGTCCGCCAGCGGGAACTTCACGTTCACCGGCATCAGCTCCCCGCGCAGCGCGTCCGTCGGCGCGTGGATCGAGATCGCGAGGCGGAACTGCTCCGGGCGCTCGCCCAGCGCGACGATGCCCGGCAGCACGCCCACCGTCGACACGGTGATGTGACGCGCGCCGATTCCGAAGCCCTTCGGGTCGTTGAGGATCGTCAGCGTCGGATCGACCGCCTTCCAGTTCATGAGCGGCTCGCCCATGCCCATGAACACGATGTTCGTCGGGCGCAGCGGCTCCTCGTCCAGCAGCGCCAGCTCGCGCACCTGCCCGGCGATCTCGAAGACGTGCAGGTTGCGCTGGAAGCCCATCACGCCCGTCGCGCAGAAGGAGCACTTGAGCGCGCACCCGGCCTGCGACGAGATGCAGAAGGTGAGGCGATCCCGGTCGGGGATCGCGACCGTCTCGATCGCCTGGCCGTCGGCGAGGCGAAACAGGAACTTCCGCGTGCCGTCGCTCGACCGCTGGTTCGCCACGAGCTGGAGCCGCGGCAGGGCGAAGTGCTCGGCGAGCGCCTCGCGGAACGCCGCCGGCAGCTCGCGCATCTCGGCGAAGTCGCGCGCGGGCTTCTGCCACAGCCGCGGCAGCACCTGCGTCGCGCGATAGGCGGGCTGTCCCTGCGCCTCGGCGAAGGCGCGCAGCTGCCGCTCGGCCTCGGCGGGCGTCAGGTCGAGCAGGTTGACCTTGCCCTCGGCCTCCGCCGGGATGCCGGCGGGACGACGCGCCATCGGCAGCGCGCGCCCGGTCGGCGTCTGGTCCGCCGGCGCGGCCGGCGTGGAAGTGTCGGGTGCGGTCACTTGAGGATCGAGCTGAGCGTGATCTGGTAGATGGGGCCGAAGCCGGACGCGCTCTCCTCGCGCACGACGCCGACGAGCAGTCCGGCATACCGCAGGCCGAGGCCGAGGCGCGGGCGGGTGTCGGCGTGGCCGGCCCGGGTCGCGCGGGCGACGCCCGCCCGTCCCTCGACGTTGCGGAGCCGCGCGCTCACGTAGCCGTAGCCTTCCTGCTCGCCGCCGCGGCTGCCCAGGTACGACAGCCCGAGCCGCACCTCGCGGGCGACCGCCTGGCCGGCGATCCGCGCGTCGGCGCCGAAGGTCGCGAGCGGCCGGTCGGCGCGCCGGGCGCCCGGGCGCCAGAGGAAGCTGGACGCCCCGAGCCGCAGGTCGCGCCGCCCGAGCAGCCCGTCCACCACGACGCCGGCGTCGGCGCCGATGGTCGAGGCGCTCGCCGTGTCGAGGCGGCCCACCCGGTAGCGCAGCGCGCCGCCCACGGCGAGGTGCCGCAGCACCCGGGCCGTCGCCCCGGCCGAGACGACGTAGCTGTCGTACACCACGTCGCCGCCGACGGCCGTCGGCGTGTCGTCGGTGCGCGGGATGTCGGAGACGCCGGCGCGGGCGACCGTCACCGCGACGCCGCGGCGGGCGCTCGGGCGCCACTCGAGCCCGACGACCTCGCCGCTCAGTCCGCGGTCGCCGGGGGCGTTGAGGTGCGACACCGACGCGCGGAGCCGCCCCACCGGGGCGAGCAGGAGGGCCGCGGGATTGTAGAGACCGCCGGCCGACTCGACCGCGAGCGCCGGCGCCTCGCCGAGCGCGCCCACCGGGAAGTCGAAGAGGTCGCGCCCCGGGACGGCCTGCGCCCGCGCGGCACGGGGAGCGGCGGCGAGCGAGGCCCCCAGCGTGGCGGCGAAGCACAAGTGGCGCATGAAGTTGAGACTACCCGGCGCGGGGGGGCGAGGTCAAGCGCGGCGCTACCCTGCCTCCGGGGGGCTCGTTAGCTTCCTCCCTTCGTATGCCATCGCGACATCGCCGTGCAGTTGACTGAGCTGCTCGCCCCGGAACGGGTGCGGGTGCCGCTCCGGAGCAGGGCCAAGGACGATCTGCTGCGCGAGCTCGTCGAGCTCGCCGCCGGCTCGCGAGGCCAGGACGTGGTCGAGGCGCTGCTCCGCAGCGTCCGCGACCGCGAGGCCGTGCTGAGCACCGGCATTGGCGAGGGCGTCGCGATCCCGCACGGCCGCACCCCGCTCCTCGACTCGCTCGTGGTCGCGGCCGGCATCTGCGAGACGCCCGTCGAGTTCGCCTCGCTCGACGGTCGTCCGGTCGAGCTCTGCTTCCTGCTCGCGGGCCCCGAGAGCGCCGCCGGCGCGCACGTGAAGGCGCTCGGCCGCATCTCGCGCCTGCTGCACCGCGCGCCGCTGCGCGACGCCCTCAAGGAGTGCACCTCCGCCGAGCAGTTCCTGGAGCTGGTCCGCGCGTCGGAGGGGACGTGAGCGACCCTGCCTCTCGACGGCGCTGGGTGCCGGCCGCGGTCTGGGCGGCGATCGTGGTGATCGCGACCTCGTGGCCCAATCCCGACGTGCCCGACGTGGGCCAGGGCGACAAGCTCGCGCACTTCCTCTCCTACGCGCTGCTCGCCTGGCTCGTCGGGCGCGCGCTGCCGCCGCTGGCGCGCGCGCCCGGGCGGGTGGCGCTCGTGCTGCTCGGCCTCGCCGCCTTCGCGGCCGCGGACGAGTGGCACCAGGCGTTCATTCCCGGCAGGTCGGCGAGCGTCGCCGACTGGTGGGCCGACGCCGCGGGGGCGACGCTCGGCCTGCTCACCGCCGCGCTCCGCCGAGCTCCCGCGCGTCCCGCGTCGGCGCCCTGAGCGCCGCGCGCGGAGCGATCCGCGTCCCGTTCGCGTCCGTCCGTCCCGACACTCTTCCGCACTCCCACATGTCCTCGTCCGCGCCCGTCGTCGCCACCTCGCTCCGAACCCACGCCTGCGGCGCCCTGCGCGCCGAGCATGCGGGGCAGCGCGTGCGCCTGGGAGGCTGGGTGCACCGGAGCCGCGACCTCGGCGCGCTCGTCTTCCTCGACCTGCGGGACCGCGAGGGGATGGTACAGGTCTCGTTCGATCCGAAGTGGGCCGACGAGGCCGCCCTCACGACCGCCGCCGCGGTGGGCGTCGAGAGCGTGGTCCTGATCGAGGGGGAGGTCGCGCTGCGGCCGGCCGAGCTGCGCAACGCGGAGCTGGAGACCGGCGAGGTCGAGGTGCGCGCGACGTCGATCCGCATCGTCGGGCCCGCCGAGACGCCGGTGATCCCGGTCGCGCGCCCGCGCGGCACGCCGCTCCCCGCCGAGGAGCTGCGGCTGCGCCACCGCTACCTCGATCTTCGCCGTCCGGAGCTGCAGCGGGCGCTCATCCTGCGGCATCGGCTGGCCCAGGTGACCCGCCGCTACCTCAGCGACAGCGGCTTCCTGGAGCTCGAGACGCCGATCCTCACGAAGCCGACGCCCGAGGGCGCGCGCGACTACCTCGTGCCGAGCCGCGTGCACGCCGGCGAGTTCTACGCGCTCCCGCAGAGCCCGCAGATCTACAAGCAGCTGTTCATGATCGCGGGCTTCGATCGGTACTTCCAGATCGCGCGCTGCTTCCGCGACGAGGACCTGCGCGCGGACCGCCAGCCGGAGTTCACGCAGATCGACGTCGAGGCCTCGTTCATCGAGCAGGACGACATCATCGCCGTCACCGAGGGGCTGATCCAGGCGATGTTCGCCGAGGCGGGCGTGCAGGTGCAGACGCCCTTCCGGCGGATGGCGTACGCGGAGGCGATGGAACGCTACGGGATCGACCGGCCGGACCTGCGCTACGGGCTCGAGCTGCGCGACGTCAGCGACGTCTTCCGCGGCACCGAGTTCGGCGTCGCGGCGACGGTGCTGGACGCGGGCGGGCGCTTCCGTGCGTGCGTGGCGCCGGGCGGCGCGCGGTTCTCGCGCAAGGAGCAGGACGAGCTGACCGCGATGGCCAAGGGGGCCGGCGCGCAGGGGATCATCTTCCTCAAGCGGCACGGCGACGCCCTGGAGGGCCCGGTCGCGAAGTTCCTGCGCCCGGACGCGGTGGCGCAGCTCGGGCTGGAGGACGGCGATCTCGCGCTGGTGGTCGCGGGGCCAGACCACGTCACGAGCCCCGCCCTCGACCGCCTGCGGCAGGAGGTCGCGCGCCGGCTCGACCTCGTGCCGTCCGACGCGCACGAGCTGCTCTGGGTCGTCGACTTCCCCATGTTCGAGCGCGACCCGAAGACCGGCGCGCTGGCCGCCATGCACCACCCGTTCACATCCGCGCATCCCGAGGACCGGTCGCTGCTGGCGAGCGAGCCGTGGCGGGCGCGGGCGCGGGCCTACGACGTGGTGCTGAACGGCACGGAACTCGGCGGCGGCAGCATCCGCATCAGCGATCCGGAGCAGCAGTCGGAGGTCTTCGGGCTGCTCGGCATCGATCCGGAGACGGCGCGGCAGCGGTTCGGGTTCCTGCTGGAGGCGCTGCGCTCGGGCGCCCCGCCGCACGGCGGCATCGCGCTCGGCTTCGACCGGATCGCCATGCTGCTCTCGGGCGCCGGATCGCTGCGCGACGTGATCGCGTTCCCCAAGACGACGGCCGCGCGCGCCCTGTTCGAGGGCGCGCCGACGCCGGTCCCGGCTGAGGACTTGCACGAGCTGGGGCTTCAGGTCGACCACGGAGGCTCGGAGTGACCGAAGACGGCGGCTCCCCGCGCGGGGCCCAGGAGAGCGCACAGCAGCGCCTCTCCACCGAAGGCGCGGACCTGCTCACCCTCGCGGGGGTGAACGACGCGAACCTCGTCGAGCTGGCACGGATCGGCAGCGTGAAGGTCGCGCTGCGGGGCGAGGGGATGCTCCTCTCGGGCCCCGCGGACGCGGTCGCGCGCGCGGCCGGGATCGGCCAGCGGATGATCGACATGGCGCGCCAGGGGATCCCCCTGACGCCCGACGACGTGCTGCGGCTCAGCCTCGACACCGGTCGCGACGACGGCGGGGACGGGACGCCCGGCGCGCCCGCGCCCGGCACCGGCGGCGAGGGGCGGCTGGCCCTCCCCGGCGTGCGCCGCCTGATCCAGGCGAAGACGTCGGGGCAGGCGGAGTACATGCAGAAGATCGCCGAGAACGACATCGTGATCGGCATCGGGCCCGCGGGCACGGGCAAGACCTTCCTCGCGGTCGCGATGGCGGTCGACGCGCTCGTGCGCAAGCGCGTGCGGCGCATCGTGCTCGCCCGCCCGGCCGTCGAGGCGGGGGAGAGCCTCGGCTTCCTCCCCGGCGACATGCAGGCGAAGGTCGATCCGTACCTGCGCCCGCTGTACGACGCGCTCGACGACATGATGCCGGCGGAGCGGATCGCCAAGGCGCTCGAGACGCGCACGATCGAGATCGCGCCGCTCGCCTTCATGCGCGGCCGCACCCTCGGCGACGCGTTCGTCATCCTCGACGAGGCGCAGAACGCGACCAACCTCCAGATGAAGATGTTCCTCACCCGTCTGGGGGTGAACTCGAAGATCGTCATCACCGGCGACAAGACGCAGATCGACCTGCCGCGGCGCGAGGACTCGGGGCTGATGCAGGTCGAGCGCATCCTGCACGGCATCGAGGGGATCGCCTTCCACTACTTCACCGACGCCGACGTCGTGCGCCACCGCCTGGTGCGCGACATCATCAAGGCGTACGCGGACGACGCAGGGGACTGAGCACGGTGGGTCTCTGGGGGCAGCCCGAGCCCGACGCGGGCGAGGGGTCACGAAGTCGCGCGCTGGTGCGGGCGCACGGCGGCCGCGTGCTGCTGGCGCTCGCGCTGGCGGTCGTCGCGTACCTGCTGTTCCCGACCGCGCCGACGGCCGACGCCCCGCTGTACGAGGTCGGCTCGGTGGCGCCCGACAACGTCATCGCGCCGTTCGCGTTCCGGGTCCCCAAGACCGACGCCGAGCTCCAGGTCGAGCGCGACGGCGCGACCCGGTCGGCGCCGCTCGTCCTCGCCTTCGACACGGCCGCGGTCGACTCGGTGCGGGGCGCCGTGCGCCGCTTCCGCGCCCTGCTCGACGCCTCGTTCGCCGCGCCGGGCTCACCCGCCGCGCAGGCGGCGCCGCTCGTGGCGGACGCCGCCCGCGTCGGCGTGCGCATCACCCCCGCGGAGGTCGCGTACCTGCGCAGCGCGCCGCGGCGCGAGGCGCTGCTGGACGCGGTGACCGGCGCGCTCGAGCGGTCGCTGCCGCGCGGCGTCGCGTCGACCGGGGCGCTCCCGGACCGCGCGACGCTGGTGCGGATCGCCGGCGCGGACGCCGCGCGCCTGCTGCCGGCCGACAGCGTGGCGACGCTGGCCACCGTGCTCGCCGAGTCGCGCCGCACGCGCCCCGACGCCCGCTCGCCGGTGGCCGAGGCGCTGTACGTGAAGCTGCTGAGCGCCTTCTTCCGACCGACCCTCACCGCCGATCGGGTCGCCACCGAGCGCGCGCGGACCGACGCGCTCGCGGCCATCGACCAGAACAAGTGGTTCGTGCGGGCGGGGGAGAAGATCGTCGGCGCGCACGAGGTGGTCGGCCGTGAGGAGTTCGAGAAGATGCGCGCGCTCCGCACCGCGATCGCGCAGCGCGGGATGGCGGACCGCTCGGTCGCGCGCGGCGCGACGCGGGTGGCCGGCGCGCTCCTCCACAACCTGCTGCTCATCGGCACCTTCGGGCTGACGCTCGCGCTCTTCCGGCCGCAGCTCTACCGCTCGTTCCGCGTGGTCACGCTGTTCGCCGTCGGCTTCCTGCTCGTGCTGGGGACGGCGGCCTTCGTCGCCCGCATGCCGACCCCGCGTCCAGAGCTGATCCCGATCGCGCTCGCCGCGGTGCTGTTCAGCGTGCTGTTCGACGCGCGCATCAGCCTCGTCGCCGTGCTCGTGCTGGCGATCTTCGTCGGCAACCAGGGGCCGTTCCGCGGCTCGAACACGCTGTTCGTGCTGCTCGTCGGCGGGGTGGCCGCGGCCGCGAGCGTCCGCACGCTCAGCCGGCGCACGCAGGCCTTCTCGGCCATGCTGATCGTCGCCGCGGGCTACCTGCTGACGACGATCACGCTCGCGCTCTCGCTCGGCTGGAACCTGCGCGAGTTCGGCATCGTCGCCGGCTTCGGCGCGCTGAACGCGCTCGTGTCGGTGGCGCTGGCGATGGGCCTGCTCGCGCCCGCCGAGGAGTTCACGGGGATCGACACCTACCTGCGCCTGCTCGAGTGGTCGGACCTCAACCGCCCGCTGCTGCAGCGGCTGAGCCTCGAGGCGCCGGGCACGTACGCGCACACCATCGCGATGGCGAACCTCGCAGAGGCGGCGTGCAACGCGATCGGGGCGAACGGGCTGCTGGCGCGCGTCGGGACGTACTACCACGACATCGGGAAGCTGGAGCGCCCGCAGTACTTCGTCGAGAACCAGGCGAAGGGGCGCAACCCGCACGACAAGCTCAAGCCGTCCGCCAGCGCGGCCATCATCCGCAACCACGTGCGCGAGGGGCTCGCGCTGGCCGACGAGATCAAGCTGCCGAAGGTGCTGCGCGCCTTCATCACCGAGCACCACGGCACCGGGCGCATCGTCTACTTCTACGAGAAGGCGAAGGAGCGCGGCGACCAGACGTCCCCCAACGCCGCCGAGTTCTCGTACCCGGGCCCGACGCCGCAGAGCGCCGAGACCGCGATCGTCATGCTGGCCGACGGCGTCGAGGCGTCCGCGCGCGCGCTGCAGGAGCCCACGCCCCAGAAGCTGCGCGAGCTCGTGGAGCACATCGTCCGCATGCGCGTGGAGCAGGGCCAGCTCCGCGACGCGCCGCTCACGCTGCGGCAGCTGGAGATCGTGAAGGACCAGTTCGTCCGCGTCCTGCTCGGCATGCATCACGCCCGCATCGAGTATCCGGCGGCCAGCGGCGGGGTGACCGCGGAGTTCGCGTCGGCATGACCGGCGCCGGAGACAGTCGGCGCGCGCGCGCGGGCGACGACGCGCTGCAGGTCGCGGTGACCGCGGAGGGCACGCGCGCGGCCATCGGGCGCGAGGCCGCCGCCACGCTTGCGCGGCAGGTGCTGCGCGCCGAGGGGGTGCGCGCCGCCATGGTCTCGATCACCTTCGTGGACGAGGCGACGATGGCGCGGCTCAACTGGCGGCACCTGCGCCACCGCGGGCCCACGGACGTCATCACGTTCGCGCTCGATCCGGTGCCGGGCGCGCCCGTCACGGGCGACGTGTACATCTGCCCGGCGGTGGCGCGCGCGCACGCCGAGGCGCACGGTGTGGGAGTGCGGGAGGAGACGGCGCGCCTCGTCGTCCACGGCGTGCTGCACGTGCTCGGGCACGAGCACCCCGAGGACGAGTCGCGCACCGGATCGCCGATGTGGGCGAAGCAGGAGCGCTACGTGCGGCGCTTCCACGCGGCGGCGCGCTCATGAGCGTGCTCGCCGCGCTGGTGCTCGCCGCGCTCGCGTTCCTGCTCGCGATGGCAGACTCGGCGCTCCTCGCCACCGCCTTCGAGCGCGAGGAGGACGTGACGCTCGAGCGCCGCCACCGCGCGCTGGCGTTCGCGCGCCTGCTCGCGCAGCTCGCGACGGGCGTCGCGGTCGCGCTCGCGCTCGACCTCCCGGCGCGCACCGCGACGCATGCGGTGCTGCTGGGACTCGCAGCGGGACTGCTGCTCGTCGCGCTCACCGAGGTCGCGGCGCGCGAGATCGGCGACGCGCTCGGGGAGCGCGCGCTCGGGCCGCTCCGTCCGCTGGCCGCGGGGGCCGAGACGCTGCTGGCGCCGATCGTGTCGCTCGCGGCCTCGCTCGACGGCTCGCTGCGCCGCGCGCTGCCGCCGCTCGAGGACAACGAGGTCACGCGCGAGGAGACGGCCGAGCAGTTCCGCGAGATCGTCGCCGCGGAGGCCGAGGTGACGGAGCCGCAGCGCGCGCTGCTCGCGGGCGTGTTCACGCTCGGCGACACGCAGGTCAGCGAGATCATGGTGCCGCGCATCGACGTCATCGGCGTCGAGCGCGAGACGCCGTGGTCCGAGGTCGTGGATCGCGTCCGCAGCAGCGGGCACTCGCGTCTCCCGGTGTACGAGGAGACCATCGACGAGATCGACGGCGTGCTGTACGCGAAGGACCTGCTGCGCTACGTCATCGCCGGGGAGGAGCCGGAGGCCGGCTGGACGTCGCTCGTGCGGACGCCCGAGTACATCCCGACCACCAAGCGCGTCGACGACCAGCTGCGCGACTTCCGGCAGAAGGGCGCGCACCTCGCGGTCGTGGTCGACGAGTACGGCGGCACCGCCGGCATCGTGACGATCGAGGACATCCTGGAGGAGATCGTCGGCGAGATCCGCGACGAGCGCGACGAGGAGGAGGCGCCCGTCGTCGCCGAGGGCGATCGCCGCTTCTGGGTCTCGGCGCGCGTCACGCTCGACGAGCTCTCCGAGGTGCTCGGCGTGCCGATCGAGCACGAGGAGGTCACGACCGCCGGTGGCCTCGTGTACGAGCTGCTCGGCCGCGTGCCGCGCGCGGGCGAGTCGCTCACGATCGCCGGCTTCCGCGTCGTGGTCGAGCGCGTCGTGCGCCGCAAGGTGCTGCGCCTCTACTTCGAGCGACTGCCCGAGCCCACGAGTGCGGACGACGAGGCGACGCTCGCGGACGAGGATGCGCCGGACGAGGCGCCGCGCGCAGGCCGCGACGCGCCGCGCACGCCCGCGCGCGTGACCGGCCGCACCGAGGCCGATCGGGCCGCGGAGCGCGCGCCGTGAGCCTCGCGCTGCTCGTGCTCCTTGCGGTGCTCTCGACCGCGCTGCTGACCGCCGGGGCGATCGCGGTGCGCTCGGTGAGCCGCATCTGGCTGCGGCACTGGGTGGAACGCCGTCTGTCGGGGGCGACGCTCGCCGGCCTGTACCTCGACCGTCCGCAGCGCCTCATCGTGTCGGCGGGCGGCGGGATCGCGCTCACCGTCTTCCTGGCCGGCGTCGGCGTGGCGGCGCAGGAGACCGGGCCGCTGACGCTCGGGTGGCAGGCCGTGCTCCTCGCGCTGTCGGTGATGATCGTCGGGCAGGTGATCCCGCGCGCCTTCGCGCGCCGCTACGCCACGCGCGCGGTGCCGGTGCTCGTCCCCTTCCTGCATGCCGTCGACGCGCTGCTCTATCCGATGCGCGCGGCCGGCACCGCGATCGCCCACCGGGTGGTGGGCCGCGAGGCGGCCGTCCAGGCCGAGGACGCGCGCGACAACATCGAGGACCTGCTGCGCGAGGGGCAGCTCGAGGGCGTGGGCGAGCCCGAGGAGCTGGCCATCATCACCGGCGTCGTGCAGTTCGGCGAGAAGCACGCGCGCGAGGTGATGACGCCGCGCGAGCAGCTGTTCGCGCTCGACCTGTCGCTCCCGCCGGGCGAGCTCGCGGCGCGGATCGCGCAGTCTGCGTACAGCCGCGTCCCCGTGTACCAGGGCACCCCCGACGCGATCGTGGGCATCGTGCACGCCTTCGACGTGCTGACGACCGGCGGCGGGGAGCGCCCGCCGGTGCTGCCCGTGCACGTCGCGACGCCCGAGACGCCGTGCAACGACCTGCTGGTCGCGATGCTGCGCACGCGCCGCCACCTCGCGGTCGTGCGCGAGCCCGGCGGCCCCACGCTGGGCATCGTGACGCTGGAGGACGTGCTCGAGGAGCTCGTGGGCGAGATCCGCGACGAGCACGACGAGCACGAGGACTCCGCGCCGACCGACACTCCCCCGATCTTCCCGTGACCGCCGCGCCGACGCCCGTCCATCCCATCGACCGCCTGCTCGACGACCTGCGCGCGGGCCGCCCCGCCGCGATCGCGCGCGCCGTCAGCATCGTCGAGAACCACCGGCCCGGCTTCGACCGGATCCTGGCCTCGCTGCACGCCTCGGTGGGCCGCGCGCGCCGCGTCGGCGTCACCGGCCCGCCGGGGGCCGGGAAGAGCACGATGACGACCGTGCTCGCGCGCACGCTGCGGGCCGAGGGGAAGCGCGTCGCGATCGTCGCCGTCGACCCGACCTCGCCGTTCACCGGGGGCGCGCTGCTCGGCGACCGCATCCGGATGGAGTCGATCGCGCTCGACCCGGGCATCTTCATCCGCTCGCTCGCCACGCGCGGCTCGCTCGGCGGGCTCTCCTCGGCGACGCGCGAGGTGTGCGACGTGCTCGACGCCGCGGGCTTCGACGCGATCCTCATCGAGACGGTGGGCGTCGGGCAGAGCGAGCTGGATGTCGCGCGGGCCGCGGACACGACCCTCGTGGTGCTCGTCCCGGAGAGCGGCGACTCGATCCAGACGCTCAAGGCGGGCGTGATGGAGATCGCCGACGTCTACTGCGTCAACAAGGCGGACCGCCCGGGCGCCGACCGGCTGCGCACCGACATCGAGCTGATGCTCGGCCTGCGCGGCGGGCCCGCGTCGATGGACCTGCCGGCGCACCACGGCGTGGACCTCAACGCGCTGGCGAAGGACCCGGCGCACCGCGAGTTCGTGAAGGACGTCATGAACCCCGCGCGGGCGGCGCGGCGCGCCGCCGCGGGGGATCAGACCGAGCGCTGGATCCCGCCCGTGCTGCAGAGCGTTGCGGCGAAGGGGGACGGGATCGACGGGGTGCTCGCCGCGCTCGACCGGCACTTCCGCTATCTTGAGACGAGCGGCCAGCTGCGCGAGCGGCGTCGGGCCCGGCTGCGCGAGCGCGTGGTCGAGGTGGTGGAGCAGAAGGTGCGACAGCGCCTCTGGACCGACGCGGCGACCAACGCGTGGGTGGCCGACCACCTGGAGGCGCTGGAGGCCGGGACGGAGACGCCGTTCGGCGTCGCCGACGCCCTCCTCGCCCGCAGCGGCGCGCTGCTGACCACGACCCACGGCTGACGATCCCGAGGACTTCCATGGCCTCCGTGCACGAACTCGAGCAGACGCTTCGCGAGCGCGACGACGAGCTGGCGCGGCTGCGGAGCGAGGTGGACGCCTGGCGCGCCGCCTACGCCAAGGGGCGGACGCGCGACGTCGCGTTCACCAACTCGGCCCACGAGGTGGCGCCGCTCTACACCGCGCTGGACGTGGCCGGCCGGCCCGACGTCGAGGTCCCGGGGCAGTGGCCGTACACGCGCGGCATCCACCCCACGGCCTACCGCGGCAAGTTGTGGACGATGCGCCAGTTCGCCGGCTTCGGCACGGCGACCGAGACCAACGCCCGCTTCAAGTACCTGCTCTCGCAGGGGCAGACCGGCCTCTCGGTGGCGTTCGACTTCCCGACGCTGATGGGCTACGACGCCGACCATCCGCGCTCCGAGGGCGAGGTCGGGAAGGCCGGCGTGTCGATCTCGTCGCTCGCCGACATGGAGACGCTGTTCGAGGGGATCCCCCTCGGGAAGGTCTCGACGTCGATGACGATCAACGGCCCGGCGATCATCCTCTTCTGCTTCTACGCGGCCGCCGCCGAGAAGCAGGGGGTGCCGCTGGCCGATCTCCAGGGGACGGTCCAGAACGACATCCTCAAGGAGTACATGGCGCAGCACGCGTGGTGCTTCCCGATCGAGCCCGCGCTGCGTCTGATCGTCGACATGTTCGAGTGGTGCTCCACGAACACGCCCAAGTGGAACACGATCTCGATCAGCGGCTACCACATCCGCGAGGCGGGCGCCACGGCGGCGCAGGAGCTGGCGTTCACGCTGGCCGATGGGTTCACCTACGTGGAGCGCGGGATCGCGCGCGGGCTCGACGTCGACGACTTCGCGCCGCGCCTGTCGTTCTTCTGGGACATCCACAACGACTTCTTCGAGGAGATCGCCAAGCTGCGCGCCGCGCGCCGCATCTGGGCGCGCCGCATGAAGGAGAAGTACGGCGCGAAGGACCCGCGCTCGTGGATGCTGCGCTTCCACTCGCAGACGGCCGGCGTGACGCTGACCGCGCAGCAGCCGATGAACAACGTCGTGCGCGTGGCGTACCAGGGCCTCGCCGCGGTGCTCGGCGGCACGCAGTCGCTGCACACGAACTCGATGGACGAGACGCTCGCGCTGCCCACCGAGCAGGCGGTGCAGGTCGCGCTCCGCACGCAGCAGGTGCTCGCCTACGAGACGGGCGTGCCCAACGTCGCCGATCCGCTCGGCGGGTCGTACTACGTCGAGGCGCTCACCGACCAGCTGGAGCGCGAGGCCGAGGCGCTGTTCGAGCAGATCGACGCGCAGGGCGGCGTGGTGCAGGGGCTGGAGGACGGCTGGTTCCAGCGCCGCATCGCCGAGAGCGCGGCCCGCCAGCAGTGGGAGATCGAGCAGCACCGCAAGGTGATCGTCGGCGTCAACGAGTTCGTGACCGACGAGGAGGAGCTGACGATCCCGCTCCTGCGCATCGGCCAGCAGGCGGAGGAGGAGCAGCGTCGCCGCATGGCCGACCTGCGCGCGACGCGCGACCAGGCGCTCGTGACGCAGCGGCTCGAGGCGCTGCGCGAGGCGGCGCGCGGCACGACCAACGTCGTCCCGCTCATCCTCGACTGCGCGCGCGCCTACTGCACGCTGTACGAGATCCGGGCGGCGCTGGAGGACGTGTTCGGCGCGTACCGCGAGCCGGTGTTCTTCTGACCGTGGCGCGCTCCGCAGCGAAGGCACCGGCGAGGAAGACGACGAGCAAGGGAGCCCCGAAGTCGGCGGCGAAGCGCGGCACGCCGGCGAAGGCGGTCGGCGTCGCCGACTGGTGGGCCACGCAGTTCGACGCGCAGTACCTGCGCGAGTACCAGCCGCTGTTCACGGCGGAGCGCGACCGCCACGAGGTGGCGCGCCTCGTCGAGCTGCTGGAGCTGCCCGCCGGGGCGCGCGTGCTCGACTGCCCGTGCGGGCAGGGGCGCCACGCCCACCTGCTGGCCGAGGCGGGCTTCGACGTCGATGGGCTGGACTACTCGGAGGAGCTGCTGGAGGTCGCGCGGAAGCGCGGCACCGGGCCCTCGCTGCGCTACACGCGCGGCGACATGCGGAAGCTCCCCGGGCGCTGGACCGGCCGCTACGACGCCGTGGTCAACCTGTTCACGAGCTTCGGCTTCTTCCTCGATCCGGCCGACGACGTGCGGGTGATCCGCGAGTTCGCGCGCGTGCTGAAGCCGGGCGGGGTGCTGCTCTGGCACGGCGGGAGCCGCGACGGCGTGATGGCGCGGTTCCTCGAGCGCGACTGGTGGGTGAGCGACGACGGCACGATGATCGGCCACGAGCGCTCGTTCGACCCGCTGTCGGGCGTGCTCACCGTCCTCACGACGTGGGAGGGGAAGCGCACCCGCGGCGAGCGAGAGCATCGCATCCGGCTCTACACGGCCACCCGCCTGGCCGAGCTGTGCGCCGAGGCGGGGCTGGTCGTCGAGCAGGCATTCGACGGGTGGCGCGACCGGGCGATGACCCGGCGGTCGAGCGAGATGCTGCTGGTGGCGCGGAAGGAGGAGGAGTAGCGGCTTGGGGGCGCCGGAACCGCCGGCCGTCCCCCATCCGTTTTCCCGGCGCTGCCGCAGTCGTGCCGCGCCCGCTAGCTTCCGGGTCTGTCGTACGGCGGGTGGGGAGCCGGGAGAACGCGCTCCCCGCTCCCCACTTCTCACTTCCGAGAGTCATGGACCGTCCCATTCGCGTGCTCGTCGCCAAGCCGGGGCTCGACGGACACGATCGCGGCGCCAAGGTGGTGGCGGCCGCGCTGCGCGACGCCGGCATGGAGGTCATCTACACGGGCCTCCACCAGACGCCCGAGATGATCGCGACCGCCGCGGTGCAGGAGGACGTCGACGTGGTCGGCCTGTCGATCCTCAGCGGCGCGCACATGACGCTCTTCCCGCGCGTGCTGCAGCTGCTGCGCGAGCAGGGGCGCGACGACGTGCTCCTCACCGGCGGCGGCATCCTCCCGAAGGAGGACATCGAGGCGCTGCAGGCGCAGGGAGTCGGACGGCTGTTCGGCCCGGGCACGCCGACCTCGGACCTGATCGACTACATCAACGGCTGGTTCGCCGAGCGCCAGCGACAGGAGAGCCACCAGGCGTGACCGCAGCCGTCCAGCAGGAGCGAGCGTCGCAGGACCGTCCGACCACGCGCCTGCGGCAGCTGGGCGCCGAGGTGCGCGCGCTGGAGGCCACGCTGCGCGAGGGCGGCGGCGCCGACAAGATCGAGCGCCAGCACCGCCAGGGGAAGCTGACCGCGCGCGAGCGCATCGCGCGGCTGTGCGACGAGGGCACGCCGTTCGTCGAGATCGGGCTGCTCGTCGCCCACGACCGCTACGAGGGCCAGGCGCCGGCCGCCGGCGTCGTCACGGGCCTCGGCGTGGTGCACGGGCGCGACGTCGTCATCGTCGCCAACGACGCGACCGTGAAGGCCGGCTCCTGGTGGCCGGAGACGATCCCGAAGATCCTGCGTGCGCAGGAGATCGCGATGCGCTGCCGCATCCCGATCGTGTACCTGGTCGACTCGGCGGGGGTGAACCTGCCGTACCAGGGGGGCGTCTTCCCCGGCCAGTACGGCGCCGCGCGCATCTTCCAGTACAACTCGATCATGCGCCGCCACCTGCGGATCCCGCAGCTGGCCGCGGTGATGGGGCCGTGCGTGGCCGGCGGCGCGTACCTGCCCGCGCTGTCCGACGTCATCGTCATGACGAAGGGCACGTCGTTCATGGGGCTGGGCGGCGCGAACCTCGTCAAGGGCGCCACCGGCCAGTCGATCGACAACGAGACGCTCGGCGGTGCGGTGACGCACACCGAGATCTCGGGCGTCGCGCACTATGCGGCTGAGGACGACCCGGCCGCGATCGCGAAGCTGCGCGAGCTGATCGACCGCCTGCCGCCGCAGCGCACGGTGACGACGCGCCCGCCCGCGGAGCCGGCGGCCGCGCCCGAGACGCTGTACGACGTGCTGCCGGCCGACCATCGCATGTCGTACGACATGCACCACGTGCTGCGCGCGATCGTCGACGGCGGGGAGCTCGACGAATTCCAGGCGAACCTCGCCAAGGAGATGATCTGCGCCGACGCGCGCATCGCCGGCATCCCGGTGGGCGTAATCGCGAACCAGCGGGGGCTCATCAAGGGCCGCCCGGGCGAGAAGCCGCGCTTCGGCGGCATCCTCTACGCCGAGAGCGCGGAGAAGGTCGCCTACTACATCGACCGCTGCGACCGGCAGGGGATTCCGCTGCTCTTCGTGCAGGACGTCTCGGGCTTCATGGTCGGCCCCGAGGCCGAGCACGAGGGGATCATCCGCTCGGGGGCGCGTTTCGTCGAGGCGATGGCCACCGCGCGCGTCCCGAAGATCGTGCTGACGGTGAACCACGCGTCGGGCGCCGGCTACTACGCGATGGCGGGGCAGGGCTTCGACCCCGACTTCATCTTCTCGTGGCCGAGCGGGCGCATGGCCGTGATGGAGGGCGAGTCGGCCGTGCAGGCCGTGCACGGCCCGGCCATCGAGAAGGCGCGCCAGGCCGGGCAGCCCGTGCCGCCCGAGGTGCAGGCGTCGATCGAGGAGATGCGCGCCGACTACGAGCACCAGCTGGACGCGCGGTACGCCGCCGCCCGCGGATTCGTCGACGCGATCGTGCACCCCGAGGAGACGCGCACCGTCCTCGCCACCGCGCTCCGCGCGGCGCTGCAGAACCCCGGCCCGCACCTCGGCGCCTTCGTGCTGCCGGGCGGCCTCTGATCATCCGCCTCGCTCAGGCGACTCGGCAAGGAGAATCGTGACGGCACCATCGACGAACGACCGCATCGTGCGCGTGGCGAGCGGGCAGGGCTTCTGGGGCGACTCGCTGGACGCGCCGCGGCAGCAGGTGGAGGGCGGCCCGGTCGACTACCTGATGCTCGACTATCTGGCCGAGGTCACGATGTCGATCCTCCAGAAGCAGAAGGAGCGCGATCCCAACATGGGCTACGCGCGCGACTTCCTCGGGGCGATCGAGAGCGTGCTGCCGGCCATCGTCGACCGCGGCGTGCGCGTGATCGCGAACGCCGGCGGCGTGAACCCGCAGAGCTGCGCGCGCGCGGTGCTCGACGTCGCCGCGAAGCACGGCGCCGCGGGGAAGGTGAAGGTCGGCGTCGTCACGGGCGACGACCTGCTGCCGCGCCTCGACGAGCTGCTGGCGAGCGGCCACGAGCTGCGCAACATGGACACCGGCGAGCCGCTGTCGACGATCCGCGACCGCGTGCTCTCGGCGAACGCGTACATCGGCTCGACGCCGATCGTCGAGGCGCTCGCGCGCGGCGCGAACGTCGTCGTCACGGGCCGCTCCACCGACACGGCGCTGACCATGGCGCCGCTCCGCCACGAGTTCGGCTGGGGCGCGGAGGACTGGAACGCGCTCGCCGCCGGCATCGTCGCGGGCCACATCCTGGAGTGCGGCGCGCAGTGCTCGGGCGGCAACTGCCTGCACGACTGGCGCAGCATCCCCGACCTCGCGAACGTCGGCTATCCGATCGCCGAGGCGCGCGCGGACGGCTCGTTCGTGATCACGAAGCATCCGGGCACCGGCGGGCGCGTGTCGTTCCACTCGGTCGCCGAGCAGCTCGTGTACGAGATGGGCGATCCGCACAGCTACATCACGCCGGACGTCGTGGCCGACTTCACGAGCATCCGGCTTGAGGAGGACGGGCCCGATCGCGTGCGCGTGCACGGAATCGCCGGCAAGCCCGCGACCGACAAGCTCAAGGTCTCGATCGCGTACCGCTTCGGCTGGAAGGCGGTCGGCACGCTGGTGTACGCCTGGCCCGACGCGATGGAGAAGGCGCAGCTGGCCGACCGCGTGCTGCGCGAGCGGCTGGACCGGCTCGGCCTGCGGTTCGCCGAGGTGCTGACCGAGTTCGTCGGCGCGAACGCGACGCACGGCACGCTCGCCGGCGCGCCGAGCCCGGATCTGCCCGAGGTGCAGCTGCGCGTCGGCGTGCGGGGGACCGACCGCGCGAGCGTCGAGCGCTTCACGCGCGAGATCGCGCCGCTCGTGCTGAACGGCCCGCCGAGCGTCACCGGGTTCGCCGGCGGGCGCCCGAAGGTCGAGGAGATCGTCGCCTACTGGCCGGCGCTGGTGGACAAGACCGTGGTGCAGACCCAGGTGGAGGTGCTGTCGTGAGCGCGGGTACCGTGAGGGTCCGACTGCTGGACGTCGCGCACGCGCGGAGCGGCGACAAGGGCGACACCGCGAACGTCGGCCTCATCGCGCTGGAGCCGCGGTGGTACGAGTTCCTGGTGCGCCACGTCACGCGCGAGCGGGTCGTCGAGCACTTCCGGGGGCAGATCACCGGCGACGTTGTGCGCTTCGAGCTGCCGAACCTGACGGCGCTCAACTTCCTGCTGCACGGCGCGCTGGGCGGGGGCGGGACGCTCTCGCTCAAGACCGACGCGCAGGGGAAGGTCTACTCGACCGCGCTGCTGCGGATGGTGCTGGACGTGTCGGCCGACGAGGCCTCCCGCCTCGGGCTGCCGACGCACGCCGGCTGACGGGCGATGGACCGGCTGTCGCAGGCGAAGCTCGCCCTGCTGGTGATGGCGGCGATCTTCATCGCCGGCGGCATCCGGATGGGGATCGACTGGCCCGTCTGGGTCGCCATCGGGCTGCTCGCGGCGGCCCTCCTGCTGCGCGCGGTCGGCAAGCGATCCCCACCGCCCGAGTGAACCCGCGCGCCCGCTCCGGGTACAGCGACGCCCCCCGCCTGCACAGGCGGGGGGCGTCGCGCGTTTCGCCCGCGCGGGGGGCCGTCCGGGCCGCCCCGCGGAGGTGCAAACGAGCGCCCAAGTCGTTTATATTTCGCAGCTTATGAGCACTCGTCAGGTTCCCGAGCTCCTCGCCCCGGCTGGCACGCTGGAGGCCGTCCGCGCGGCCGTCGCCAACGGCGCCGACGCGGTCTATCTGGGCGCGTCGCAGTTCAACGCGCGCGACGAGGGCGCCCAGCTCACGCTCGACGAGCTGGAGCAGGCGTGCGCCATCGCGCACGCCAAGAAGGCACGCGTCTACCTGACGTTCAACGTCCTGATCAAGCCGGACGAGCTCGCCGATGCGCTGACCTACCTGGGCGAGTGCATGGATCGCGGCATCGACGCGGCCATCGTCCAGGACCTGGGCATCGTCCGCCTGATCCAGCAGGTCTACCCGACGCTGGAGATCCACGGCTCGACCCAGATGACCGTCCACGACGTCAGCGGCGCGCGCGTGATGCGCGAGCTGGGCGTCGAGCGGGTCGTCCTGGCGCGCGAGAACACGCTCGCGGACGTGCGGGCGATCCGGGAGGCGGTGCCCGACCTCGGGCTGGAGACCTTCATCCACGGCGCGCTCTGCATCTCCTACTCCGGGCAGTGCTTCATGTCCGGCATGATCTCGGAGCGCTCGGCGAACCGTGGCTCCTGCGCGCAGAGCTGCCGCAAGGACTACGTCCTGACCGATGTGATCCAGGGGCAGGAGCTCGACCGCGGCTACCTCATCTCGACCAAGGACCTGGCGGCGCACGACCACCTGCCGGCGCTGGCCGAGCTGGGCGTCGGCTGCCTCAAGATCGAGGGGCGCAAGAAGAAGCCAGAGTACGTCGCGACGGTCACGCGCGGCTACCGCGAGTGGCTGGACCGCATCGATCGTGACGCGTGGACGCCGCCGAGCGACGCCGAGGTGCAGCCGCTGGTCCAGATCTACAGCCGCGGCTTCACCGGCGGCATGTACGGCGGGCGCCAGGGGCGCGACTACATCACCCGCACGCAGCCGGACAACGCCGGCGTCGAGCTGGGCGTGGTCGTCGGCCGCGAGGGGAACGACCTGCTGATCGAGGTGCGCGAGCCGCTCGAGGTGGGGGACGGCGTCGGCTTCGAGCCGCCGGTCGGCACCCCGGGCACGAGCACGGGCTTCACGGTGACGGCGGCGCGCACGCTCGCGACGCGCGCCGGCATGTCGCGCCAGGCGATCGCCGCCCGGGGCCGCGTGCCGCTCGGCTGGCGCGTGGTGCGGACGTCGCACGCGGCGCTGCTGGAGCGCGCCCGCGCGAGCTTCGCGGCGATGCCGGACGGGCAGAAGGCCCGCCGCACGCGGGTCGACGTGCGGCTCTTCGGGCACGCGGGCGGGCCGCTCAAGGCGGTCTTCCGCGCCGGCGAGGACGAGGTGACGGTGCGCTCCGACGTGCCGCTGGCGCCGGCCAGCAAGCGCGCGCTCGACGTGCCGCAGCTGCGCGAGCAGCTGGGCCGCCTGGGCGAGACGCCGTTCTCGCTCGGCGCGCTGGAGATCTCGGGGCTGGGCGTCGGGCTCTTCCTGCCGGTGAGCGAGCTGAATCGCCTGCGGCAGGAGGCGATCGACGAGCTGCTGCTGCGGCGCGACTGGGCCCACCAGGCGACGCTCGCCGAGCGGGCCGAGCGGATCGCGGCGGCGCTGGGGCGCGTGCGGCCGGCCGCGGTGTCGGCGTCGGTCGTGGGCGTCGCGGCGGACGGCGGCGTCGCGGAATGGTCGGGCGAGGGGAGCGTCGAGGCGGTAACCCTGAACGCGGGGGGCACCGCTCCGGCCGCGCTCGCCGCGCCGGCCGCGCCGTTCGCGCTCCGCGCCTCGGTCTACGCGCTCGACGACGCGATCCTGGCCGCCGAAGGGGGCGCGACGGAGGTCGTGTTCGATCCGTTCCTCCGCCACCCGGCGCCGCCGCTCTCGCGCGTCCGCGCGACGCAGGAGCGGCTGGCCGCGATGGGCGTGGGCTTCCGGCTCCGCACGCCGACGATCGTCCGCTCGGAGGAGCGCCGCGCGCTCCAGAAGTGGCTCGACCTGGGGCTGCCGCTGCTCACCGGCCACACGGGGCTGATGATGGAGTTCGGCCGCGCCGGTCGCGACGTCGTCGCCGACTACGCGGTGAACTGCTTCAACCAGCACACGGCCGCGGAGCTGTTCCGCCTCGGCGCGCGCCGGCTGACGCTCTCGGTCGAGCTGACGGCCGAGGAGATGGCGCAGGTCGTGGCCCCGTGGGACGGCGACGGCTTCGACGCGTTCGTCTACGGGCGCCCCGAGGGCATGACGATCGAGCACTGCGTCCTCTCCGCGGCGTTCGACCGGGTGCCGACGACCTGCCGCGACCTCTGCGTGCAGAAGCACACGAACGTGCAGCTCACCGATCCGGCGGGCTACACCTTCCCGGTGGCGACGGACTCCGCGTGCCGCAACCGGCTGCTGCACTCGCGGCCGGTCGAGGGGGGCGAGTACCTCCCGCGCCTGTGGCGATCGGGCATCCGCGGCTTCCACGCGGTGTTCAACGTGCCGGGCGACCCGATCCGGGAGATCGTCGGCGGCTACCGTACCGCGCTCGACGCGCTGGCGGGTGGCCGTCGGCCCGACACGGCCGCGGTGCGCGCGGTCGTCGGCACCGAGTTCACGCGCGGGCACTTCGCCCGCGCGGTCTGACGGGGTGCCGCCGCTCGACGCGGCGCGCCCGAATCATCCCTGGCGCGTCCCGGCGGTCCGCGGCGCGCGCCGCTCGCGACCCAGCTTGACCGCATGCACTCGGTGACGACGCCGACGCTCGACGATGCCCGCGCGCTCCTGCGCGCGCGCTTCGGCTACGGAGAGTTCCGCCCCGGGCAGGAGCGCGCCGTGCGCGCCGTGCTCGAGGGGCGGGACACGCTCGTCATCCTCCCCACCGGCGGCGGCAAGTCGCTCTGCTACCAGGTGCCGGCGCTGCTGCTCCCGGGGCTCACGGTCGTCGTCTCGCCGCTCATCTCGCTCATGAAGGACCAGGTCGACGCGCTCACCGCGCGCGGCCTGCCGGCGGCGTTCGTCAACAGCACGCTCACCAGCGCGCAGGCCGCCGACCGCTTCAACCGCGCGGCGCGCGGGGAGCTCAAGCTCCTCTACGTCGCCCCGGAGCGCTTCGACTTCGGGAACACCGCCGAGCGGCTGCGCGAGATGGGCGTGTCGCTGCTCGCCGTGGACGAGGCGCACTGCATCAGCGAGTGGGGGCACGACTTCCGACCCTCCTACCTGCGCATGCGGCGCGTGCGCGAGGCGCTCGGCGACCCGGTCACGATCGCGCTCACCGCGACCGCGACCCCCGAGGTGCGCCGCGACATCGCCGCGCAGCTCGGGCTGGACGAGCCGGAGACGGTCATCACCGGCTTCGATCGCACGAACCTGCACTACCACGTGGTGCCGGTGAAGGGCGACCGCGAGAAGGACGCGGCGCTCGCCGACGTGCTCGCGCGCAACGACGGGCAGGCCATCGTCTACGCCGCCACGCGCAAGTCGGTGGAGCGCGTGACCGAGGTGCTGACGCGCGCGCGCATCCCCGCGGTGGCCTACCACGCGGGGCTGGACGACGCGCACCGGCACGAGGTGCAGGACGCCTTCATGAACGAGGGCGTGCGCGCCATCGTGGCGACCAACGCGTTCGGGATGGGGATCGACAAGGCGAACGTGCGCCTCGTCGTGCACCACGCGATGCCCGGGTCGCTCGAGGCGTACTACCAGGAGGCGGGGCGCGCGGGGCGCGACGGGCTGCCGAGCGAGGTGTTCCTGCTGCACTCGTTCCCGGACCGTTTCACGCACGAGTTCTTCATCAAGGGAGCCTACCCCGAGCGCGCCCTGGTGGAGCAGGTGTACGAGCGCCTGCGTCGCGACGCCGACCGCTCGGGGCTCGTGCAGTACGGCGCCGAGGATCTCGCCGTCTCGCTGCCGGGCAAGGTGAGCGGGCGCGAGGTCGACAGCGCGCTGCGCGTGCTGGCGCAGGCGGACGTCATCCGCACCGAGTCGGAGTCGCCGTCGCGCGTGCAAGTGCGGCTGCTCGCGACGCCGGCCCGCATCACGAACGAGCTGGGGAGCGACCCGATGGCGCTGGAGCTGCTGCGCGCGCTCTGGCGCGTGGCGGGGAAGCAGCTCGAGTCGGGCGCCATCGTCGATCTCGACACGCTGCCCCCGGGGCTCGGCGGCGGGCCGGGCGCGCTCCCGGTGCTCGAGTCGCTGCAGGCGCGCCAGTTCGTGGTGGTCGACCGGGCCGGCGGTGGCACTCGCATCACCGACCGCCGCCGCCCGCTGGCGGATGCGCCGATCGACTGGAACGGGCTGGAGCGCCGCCGGCGCGCCGAGCTGTCGAAGGTCGACGCGATGCAGCGCTACGCGTACCACACGGGGTGCCGGCGCCACTTCGTGCTGCGCTACTTCGGCGACCCGGCCGCGCGCAACCAGTGCACGGGGTGCGACAACTGCCTCGGCATCAAGCACACCGTGACGGCGCCCGCGCTCCCGACCGCGGTGCCGAAGCCGGGCGGCGGGCGCTCGCGCGCGCGCACCTCGAGCGGCGGCTCGGCGACGGCGGCTCCGGCGCAGGACCTCGTCCTCGGGCCCGAGGAGGCCGCGCTGTTCGCGGCGCTGAAGGCGGTGCGCGGCGAGCTGGCGCGCGCGGAGCAGGTGCCGGCCTACGTCGTGTTCCCGGACCGCACGCTCGCGGAGTTCGCCATGCGGCGTCCGCGCACGCTCTCGGCGATGGGCGAGGTGCGCGGTGTCGGGCCGGCGAAGCTGGAGAAGTACGGCGTGCGCTTCCTCGCCGCCCTGCGCGAGGCCGAGGGAACCGAGGCCGCCTGAGCGACGCTCGGCAGCCGGGGCCCGCTGGTGCGCGATGGCGCGACCGGCGAGCTTTCGAGGCTGCCGCGCCCGCCGGCGCGGCGTGGCGCGCGCGACGCGCCCTCTCCCGGAACCAGACACGCCCGCGGGCGGCGACGGCCAATGGACGACTCGCTGTACTTCAACGATCAGCACCACGCCGTGCGCGAGATGGTGCGCTCCTTCGCCCAGGAGGAGGTGCAGCCGATCGCGGCGCGCTTCGACGACGAGGCGAAGTTCCCCTGGGAGACGGTCAAGCGCATGGGGGAGCTCGGGCTCCTCGGCGTGCCGTGGCCCGAGGAGGTCGGCGGGGCGGGGCTCGACCTGACCAGCTACATCATCGCCATCCACGAGATGGCCAAGGTCGACGCGTCGCACGCGATCACGATCTCCGCGCACACCACGCTCGGCACCTCGCCGATCTTCTACTTCGGCACCGACGAGCAGAAGGCGCGCTACCTCCCGCTGCTCGCCAGCGGCAAGGTGCTCGGCGGCTTCGGGCTGACGGAGCCGGACGCGGGGAGCGACGCCGGCGGCACGCGCACGACGGCGGTGCGGAAGAACGGGCACTACGTCCTGAACGGCGCCAAGCGGTTCATCACGCACGGCTCGGTCGGCGAGGTCTTCGTCGTCACGGCGGTCACCGACCCGTCCAAGGGGACGAAGGGGATCAGCTCCTTCATCCTCACGAAGGAGACGTGCGACCTGGAGCAGGCGCGCGCGCTCGGCGTCGGCCACGACGACTCGATCACGACGCTCCCCGGCTTCCGCGCCGGCAAGAAGGAGGACAAGCTCGGCTGGCGCGCCTCCGACACGTCCGAGCTGATCTTCGAGGACGTCGAGGTGCCCGCCGAGAACCTCCTCGGGGAGGAGGGGCTGGGCTTCGTGAACTTCATGCGCACGCTCGACGCCGGTCGCATCGGCATCGCGGCGCTGTCGCTGGGGCTGGCCGAGGGCGCGTTCGAGGCGGCGCTGAAGTACAGCACGGAGCGCAAGCAGTTCGGCCAGGCGATCGTGAACTTCCAGGGCGTCTCGTTCCCGCTCGCCGACATGGCGACCGAGATTGAGGCGGGGAAGCACCTGCTCTACGCGGCGACCAAGCTCGCGCAGGAGGGGCGCCCGTTTGGCAAGCAGGCGGCGATGGCCAAGCTGTTCTGCTCCGAGCTGTCGATGCGCGCCACGATCAAGTCGATCCAGATCCACGGCGGCTACGGGTACACCAAGGACTACCCGGTCGAGCGCATGATGCGCGACGCGAAGATCTGCGAGATCGGCGAGGGCACCAGCGAGGTGCAGCGCCTCGTGATCGCGCGCCACCTGCTGCGGGAGCTCGCGGATTGAGCTCGAAGCCATGGTCGATCCAGCGGCTCCGGGTGCCGCTGGGGTTTGTCGTCGCGGCCCTGTACCTGTGGGCCGCGACGCGCTCGGAGTGGCTCACCTGGCGCTCGCTCGCCGTCGGGGCGGCGATCGGCGTGGTGGGGCTCCTGATCCGCGCCTGGGCGGCGGGGCACATCGTCAAGAACGACCGGCTGGCGACGACGGGGCCGTACGCGCACACGCGCAATCCGCTCTACTTCGGCAGCTTCCTGCTCGCCGCCGGCTGCGCGCTGGCGGTGCACTGGGGGCTGCTGATCGCGGTCGCGGTCTTCTGGCTGGCCGTGTACGCTCCGGTCATCCAGCGCGAGCGGGCGTTCGTGAGCGCCCGCTTCCCCGAGGCGTACGCCGAGTGGGAGCGGCACGTCCCCGCGTTCGTGCCGCGGCTGACGCCCTGGCGCGGCGCCGGAGCGCGGGCGACGGCGGACGCGCCCCCGTTCGACCTCAAGCTCTACCTGTTCCACCGCGAGTGGCAGGCGGCGCTCGGGTTCCTCGCCGTGATCGCCTGGCTGGCCTACTGGACCTGGCGCCGGCAGACGGGGGGCTGACGCCCCGGTCGGGCATCCCGGCGCATTGCCGAGGAGCCGCGCGGGCGAGTAACGTAGGATCGTGGCGGCGCGCGACGTCGCCACGCGTGCGGCGGTCTGGCGACATCCGACCGCCGCACTCGGCCATTGGCGCCCGCCGAGGATGGGCGCCGCTCGTCCTCGCGCATGGCCGCACGCGCGTACCCCCGCGCCCCCGATCGCATGCTCCCTCGACCTGTGCCGGACGTGCCCGGCCGCGCGACGCCCATCGGGTGTCCGCGGCCTCGTGGCGCGCGTGTCCGGCCGAGCGGCGCGTGGACGATCGGTCGTGGGGTGACGAGTCCTTCTGCCGGCGTGCCGGCTGCCCGGGCTCGCCCGGCCGGCCCGGTCGCCCCCACCTTCTCGCCGGGCCCCGCCCGCCGTGCCGCCGAGTCGCCGGCGAGCGGCGCCGGGGCCACCCGGAATGAAGCGCGACATTCTGATCAATGCGACCTCGCGGGAGACCCGGGTCGCGATCCTGGAGGACGACCAGCTCGTGGAGCTGCTGGTCGACCGTCCGGACAACCGCCGCATGGTCGGCGACGTCTACCTCGGCAAGGTCGAGGCGGTGCTCCCCGGCATCCAGGCGGCCTTCGTCAACATCGGGACGGACAAGGCGGCCTTCCTGCACGCCTCCGACCTCGTCTACGACGAGGACGAGGATCCGGACGAGGCTGACGACGACGAGGACGAGGACGAGGCGCCCGACGCGCCGCCCAAGAGGAACGGGCGGAAGCGGAAGGAGGCGCCGCCCATCCAGGACGTCCTGAAGAAGGGGCAGGACCTCCTCGTCCAGGTGTCGAAGGAGCCGATCTCGACGAAGGGGCCGCGCGTCACCGCGCAGGTCTCGCTCGCCGGGCGCTTCCTCGTCTACATGCCGCACGCGACGCGCGTGGGCGTGAGCCGGAAGATCAGCGAGCGCGACCAGCGCCGGAAGCTGAAGGAGATGGTCGGCGCCGTCCTCCCGCCGGACGAGGGGGGCGTGATCGTCCGCACCGTCAGCGAGGACGCGTCCCAGGAGACCTTCGGGCGCGAGCTGACGACCCTGATGAACAACTGGAAGCGCATCAAGCGGAAGACGCGCTTCATGCGCGCCCCGGCGCTGATCCATCAGGAGACCAGCCTGACGCGCGGTCTCGTGCGCGACCTGTTCAGCGATAAGGTCGACTCGCTCGTCGTCGACTCCAAGGCCGTCTTCCACGAGATCCAGGAGTACCTGAAGGGGATCGCGGCCGACGAGCTGGCGGAGCGGGTGCGGCTCTACGAGGAGCCGGTCCCGCTGTTCGACAAGTACGACATCGAGACCGAGATCCGCGACCTGTTCAAGCGGCGGTGCGACCTCCCGTCGGGCGGCTACCTCATCATCGAGCCGACCGAGGCGCTCGTGTCGGTGGACGTGAACTCGGGGCGGTTCGTGGGCAAGAAGGACCCGGAGAAGACGAGCCTCAAGACCAACGTCGAGGCCGCCCGCGAGGTGGCGCGCCAGCTCCGGCTGCGCGACGTCGGCGGGATCATCGTCTGCGACTTCATCGACATGGAGACGCAGGCGAACCGGGACCGCGTGCTCCAGGAGCTGCGGCAGGCGCTCTCGCGGGACCGCGCCCGCACGAAGGCCTATCAGGTGAGCGACCTGGGGCTGATCGAGATGACCCGCCAGCGGGTGCGGCAGAGCCACCTGCAGAGCATGACGGCGCCGTGCCCGACCTGCGCCGGGACGGGGCGCATCTTCACCCCCGAGACGGTGCTCCGCCGGATGGAGCGCTCGGTGAAGCGGATGGCGTCCGAGGGGAAGCGCGACCCGCTGACCGTCCGGCTGCACCCCGAGACCGCGCTCCACGTGCTCACCGAGGAGCAGGACCTGGTGCGGAAGCTCGAGAAGAGCGTGGGCTTCACGCTCGAGCTCCGGGACGACCCGCTCCTCAAGCCGGACGAGTTCAAGCTCGTGGTGAAGGGCGCGGGGCGGGACGTGACGGACCAGTACGCGGTGGCCTGACACCTTCCATGGTTCCTCGGCGCTCCGCGCTCGGCGCTCGCGTCGCCCCGGCGGCGGCGTGCGCGCCGAGCGCGGAGCGCCGAGTAGGTCATGGAGCTGAGCCGTTGGGTTGACAGCTAAGCTGAGGCAGGATAAGCTTCTAGGCTCTCACGTCACCGCATTCGGTTTCCTGTCATGACCTACGCTATCATCCGCACCGGCGGCAAGCAGTTCCGCGCCGAGCCTGGCAAGACGCTTCGCGTGCCCTCGCTCCTCGGCGAGGCGGGCCACGACGTCGAGTTCAACGAGGTCCTCCTCGGCTCCGACAACGGCACCGTTCGCACGGGCGTCCCCACGCTCGCCGGTGCGAAGGTCACGGCGGAGATCGTGAAGCACGGGCTCGGCGACAAGATCGTCGTCTTCAAGTTCAAGCGCCGGAAGAACTACGCCCGCAAGCAGGGGCACCGGCAGGGCTACACCGAGATCCGCATCAAAGACATCACCCTCGGCTGACGGGGAGCGATACAATGGCTCATAAGAAGGGCGTCGGCTCGTCCAAGAACGGCCGCAACTCCAACCCGCAGTACCGCGGGATCAAGAAGTACGGCGGCGAGAAGGTGATTGCCGGCAACATCATCGTCCGCCAGTGCGGGACCAAGTGGCACCCGGGCCGCAACGTCGGCCTCGGTCGCGACTACACGATCTACTCGCTGATCGACGGGGTCGTGAAGTTCGAGCACAAGTCCAAGACGCAGCTCAAGGTCAGCGTCTATCCGGTCGAGCAGCCGGCCGCGGTCACCATCGACGCGCCCGCGTCGGTCTGACCCGCCCGATCCGATCGTTCCGAACGCCCCCGCCTCGCGCGGGGGCGTTCGCGTTTCCGCCCCCGGCGGCCGCAACCTTGCACCCCCGCGCCGCGTAGGGTCCACCGACCGCACTCTGGGAGGAGTCCGATGCCACTGTGGGACAAGGTGAAGCAGGAGCTCGATCGGGCCGGGAAGGTCGCGCAGGAGGCGATCGACGAGGGCCGCATCCGTCTCGAGCAGGTGCGCGCGCGCCAGCAGGCCGACAAGGCCGCCCAGCGGCTGGGCTACGCCTACGCGCGCGCCCGCACCGAGGGCCGCGGGATCGAGGACGATCCGGAGATCACGCGGCTGCACGCGCGACTCGTCGAGCTGGAGGCCGAGGCGACGCGCCTGGAGGCCGAGCTGGCCGTGATCACCCGGCGCGCGCCCTCGGCCGCCGGGAGCGCCGACGCGTCGGATGCGGGGAGCTCCGCGGCGGGCACCCCGAGCGGCACCAGCGGGTCGACCGCCGGCTCGACCGCCGCCTCGACCGGGGGCGCGACCGACGTGGACTCCACGACCACGACCGACTTCGGTGGCAACTCGGGCGCGTCGCACCGGCCCGACGGCAGCGTCTACACGGGCGGCGCAGCGGACGGCGGGACGGCCGGGACCGCCGGCGGCGGAGCCTCCACGCACGACGCGCCCGGCGCGCCGCCGTCGGAACGCAACGAGTGGAACCGCGAGCACATGTGAGCGCGCGGTTCCTGAACGCAGACGGGGGCGGGCCATGACGGCCCGCCCCCCGTTCGCGTCGTGCAGGCACCACCCGTCAGGGGGTGCGGTAGCTCGGGGGCAGCGTCTTGTAGCGCTCCATCAGCTGGTCCTGCCGCGACGGCGCCTTCACGCTGCGCCCGCGGATGAAGACGTGCTCCGCGTCGGTGCGGAACTCGAACGGGTCGCCGCTCCAGACGACGACGTTCGCGTCCTTGCCCGGCGCCAGCGAGCCGACGCGGTCGGCCACGCCGAACACCTCGGCGGGCGTGAGGGTGACCGCGCGCAGCGCGTCGTCCCAGCTCGCACCGTAAGCGACGGCGTTGCCGGCCTCGAACCGCACGTTGCGGGCGTTGAACGTCTCCTCGTCGCCGCCGCCGGCGTTGCCGATCACGACCACCTGCACGCCGGCGCGACGCAGCAGGCCGACGTTCTCCTGGCGCGTGCCGAGCGTGGTGAAGCTCTGCGGGATGTTGTTCATCGCGCCCGTGAGCACCGGCACGTTCGCGGCGCGTAGGCGCTCCGCCACCTGCCACGCCTCCGCGCCGCCGCCGACGATCAGGCGGAAGCCGAACTCGCGCGACAGCCGGAGCGCGGCGTCGATGTCGCTGGCGCGGTCGGCCTGCACGAGCATCGGGACGCGCCCCTGCAGCACCGGGATGAGCGCCTCGAGGTCGGCGCGGCTCACCGCCAGCTCCCGCGTCTCGTTGCGCTCGTACGCCGCGCGGTTGCGCTGGTAGGCGCGCACGTCGTTGAGGATCTCGCGCAGGCGCACCTGCAGCTCGCCGCGCGAGGCGGGGACGTTCCCCTGGCCGCCGGGGGGCGTCATCGTCGCGACCATCGCGACCGGCGCGCGCCGCACCATGTCGGTCACCGTGCCGTCGACCAGATCGACCATCGCCGCCTGTCCGGCGATCAGTCCGCTCGACGGGATGACGCCGACGGTCGTGATGCCGTCGTTGCGCGCGGGGGCGAGCAGCACGCTCGCGGGATTGAGCCCGTCCCACACGGTGAACGCCGCGGCGACGGCGTCGCGTCCGCGCGCCGAGACGTCGCGCGTCTCCGCGACGGCGCCGATCTCCACGACGCCGAGCTGCGTGACGGCGTTGATGAATCCGGGCGTCACCCACTTGCCGGTCGCGTCGATGCGCTGCGCGCCGGCGGGGACGGTGACGTTCGTGCCGACGGCGACGATGCGCCCGTCGCGCATCAGCACCGTCGCGTTCTCGAGCTTGGGGCCGCTGACCGGATAGACCGTGCCGCCCGTGATCGCGATCGTCTGCGCCGACGCGGGCGCGGCCAGCGCGGCGAGCGCCAGCGCGGAGGTGAGCAGGCGGCGCATCAGCGGGTGCCTCCGGTGGATGGCGCGGGGACGAAGCCGAGCTCGAAGTCGGTGCGCCACTGCTCGCGCGGGTCGCTGCGGTCGAAGTACATGTGGCCGTCGATCCAGACCTTCTCGGGGCGCGCGTAGACGCTGAACGGATTCGCCGACCAGAGCACGACGTCGGCGTTCTTCCCGACCTCGAGCGACCCGATGCGGTCCTGCAGCCCGAGCGCCCACGCGGCGTTGATGGTCACCCACTTGATGGCGTCGTGCTCCGGCACGTCGATGCCGAGCTGGCGGCCGGCGGTGAGCGCCTTCGCGGCCTCCTGCAGCAGGCGCTGCGATCCTGAGGGGTCGTCCGAGTGGACGATGGCGCGCGCGCCCGCGCGGTGCACGAGCGGCAGGTTGCCCTTCACGCCGTCGAGCGCCTCGACCTTGAACCCGCCCCAGTCGGACCAGATCGACGCGGAGATCGAGTCGCGCGCGAGCAGGTCGGCGATCTTGTACGCCTCGACGCCGTGGTGGAAGCTGCGGATGTGGTAGCCGAACTCCTTCGCCACGTCCATCATCTGCGCCATCTCGTCGGCGCGGTAGCAGTGGTTGTGCACGTAGATGTTGCCGCGCAGCACCTCCGCCAGCGTCTCGAGGCCGAGGTCGCGCGCCGGCGCGTCGCCCGTGCGGTTGCCGGCCAGCCACGCGTCCCAGCGCCGGCGGTAGCCCTCGGCCTGGATCCACGCCGCGCGGTAGCCCGCGACGTTGCCCATCCGCGTCGACGGGCCGCGGCTCGCGTACACGCGCTTGGGGTTCTCGCCGCACGCCATCTTCAGCCCGTACTTCGCGCCGGGGAACTTCATCCCCTGGACGGTGCGCGACGGGACGACCTTGAGCACGACGCTGCGCCCGCCGATCAGGTTCGCGGAGCCGGGGAGCACCTGCAGCGTGGTGACGCCGCCGGCGAGGTTGCGCGGGAACTGCGGATCGTGCGGCCACACCGAGTGCTCGGCCCACACGTGCGCCGTGACCGGGTTCGTGGCCTCGTTGCCGTCGCTCAGCGCCTGCCCGCCCGGCGCGGGGTAGACGCCGAGGTGGGAGTGCGTGTCGATGATGCCGGGGGTGACGTAGCGCCCGCCGCCGTCGATCACTACGGCGTCGGCCGGCGCGTCCACCGTCGCGCCGACGGCGGCGATCTTCCCGTCGCGCAGGAGGATCGCGCCGTTGCGCACGGCGGGACCGGCGGCGGTGAGGAGCGTGACGTTCCGGATGACCGTCGGCCGCGTGGCGGGCGCCCGGTAGGTGCTCGGGAACGGATCGGCGTTGGGCTGCGAGAGCGCGCCCGCGCCAGGGCCGGAGCGGGTGCCGCCCGACGCCCCGCCGGCCGAGCCGCCGGTCGTGCCGCCGGCCGGCTGCGTGGCGGGTGTCGCGCCCGTCGGCGGGGCGCCGGCGCGCGAGCCCGCGCAGGCCGACAGCGCCGCGAGCGCGCCCGCGAGCAGCGCCGCGGAGAGGGATGAGGAGATCGGGGTGGCCGGACGCATCGCGGGACGGATCCTCCGCGTGAGGGGAAGCCCGGGGGCGCGGACCGTCCGCGCGCGGGCGTGGCGCCGGGAGCGGCGCCGGTTCGGGAGCCGGGTCAGTCGCGGCGTGGGGCGAGCGCCCCCGCCATGACGTCGGGGACGTCGGTGCAGATGCCGTCGACGCCCAGGCGCGCGAGGGCGATCGCGTGCAGGGGGTCGTTGACGGTCCAGGCGATCACGCGTCCGCCCCCCGCGTGCACCGCGTCGACGAGCGGCGCGTCGATCATGCTCCAGTGCTGCCAGAGGTCGCGCGCACCGGCGGCGCGCATGGCGGCCACCGTGTCCACGAGGTAGCTGACCGAGAGCACGCCGACCGGCGTGGACGGCGCGCGGTCGCGGACGCCGCGGGCGACCCGGTGGTCGAACGAGTGGACCGGCGTCGTCGCGCGGCGGGGGCCGACGAGCGCGGCGACGGCGTCCTCCGCGTCGCGCGCCTTCACCTCGACGTAGAGCGTCGCGCGCCCCTCGGCGAGCGCGCACACCTCGGCGAGGGTGGGCACCGGGACGTCCGGGGCGAGGGCGTGCGCGCGCAGCTCCTCGAGCGTCAGGTCGACGATGCGGCGGCCGGCGACGGGCGAGCCCCCGCCGGCCGCCAGGTCCGGATCGTGGTGGACGACCGGGACGCCGTCGCGGGTGAGGTGGACGTCCAGCTCGATCCCGTCCACGCCCAGCTCGAGGGCGCGCGCGAACCCCGGCATGGAGTTCTCGGGGTGCACGCGCGGCGTGCCGCGGTGGGCGATGATCTCGGGGCGGGGCATCGACTCGCGGCGGGTGGGGGCGCGACCCGTGGCGTGGGCGGCGACCGGGCGAGAGCTTAACGCCCGGGGAGGGGGGGCGTCTACCTGTCGGGTGATGACCGAGACGATCGCTGATACGAGCCACGACGACGCGGTCGACGCCGCGCTGGTGGCGCGCTGGCAGGCGGGCGACGAGCGCGCGGCCACGGAGCTGGTGCGGCGCCATGCGCCCGCGCTGGCGCGCTTCGCGGCGAGCCTGGGGGAGCGCACCGAGGTCGAGGAGCTGGTGCAGGACACCTTCGTGCGCGCCTTCCAGGCGCTGCCGGGGTTCCGGGCGGACAGCTCGCTGCGCACCTGGCTGTTCACGATCGAGCGGCGCTTGGTGCTGGACCGGCGGCGGGCGATGGCACGGCGGCGGGCGCGCGAGTCGAGCGAGGAGGCCGATGCCGCCGTCGCGCACACGGCGCTCGACTCGGTGGTCGCCGCGGAGACGCAGGAGCGGCTGACGGCGGCGCTCGACCGACTGACGCCGCTGCAGCGTGAGGTCTTCACCCTCCGGGTCGCGGAGGGGCGGTCGTACCGGGAGATCGCCGAGATCGCGGGAACCACCGAGGGGGCGGCGCGGGTGCACTACCACAACGCCATGCGGGCGATGAAGGAGTTCGTCGATGCGTGAGATCAATGGGAGCCGCGCGCCGGAGTGCGCGGACGAGGCGATGCGCGACGCGCTGCCGTCGCTCGACCACGGGCGGCTGCCGGTGGACGAGCGCCAGGCGGTCGAGGCGCACGTCACGGTCTGCGCGTCGTGCGCGGAGGAGCTGGCGCTGCTGCGCGACGTCCGGCGGTCCATGACCGCGACGGCGCCGCGGCTCGATCTGGATCGTCTCGCGGCGGCGGTCGCGGCGTCGACGCGCGCCGCGCCGACGGAGCGTCCCGACGTCGTGCCGATCGCCCCCCGCCTGGAGGCCCGACGGACGACCGCGGGGCGGAGCTGGCTCCGCTCGGGCGGGCTGCGCGCGGCCGCGGCGGCGGTGCTGATGGTCGGCGGCGTGGGCGCGGTGACGCTGGCGCGACGGGGCGAGCAGCCTTCCCCGGTCGGTGCCGGGGCGACGGTCGCGGTCGCGCCCGCCGGCACCGCGGAGGCGCCGGGCTCCGAGCGCCCGGCGGCAGCCGACCCGCGGGCGACCGCCGCGGCGCCAGCGGGCGAGGCGCACGCGCTGGGACAGCCATTCGACGATCTGAGCGACGCGGAGCTGGATGCCGTGCTGCTCGCGATCGATGACGAGGATGCGGAGCTGCCGGCGCTGGAGCCGGCGGTGCACGCGAGCGAGTACCGAGGAGGAGGGGGCGCGTGATGCGCACGACGTTCGGGCGCGCCCTGGCGGGCGCGCTGCTCATGGCCGGCGCCGCGACGACGCGCGCGCAGGCGCAGGACCCGGCGGGCGACACGGCGCGCGAGCGCGTCAGCGAGCGCGTGATGGGCGCGCGCGCGGCGGTCGACCGGATGGCCGAGGCGGTGCAGCGGCGCCTCGGGCTCAACGACGAGCAGGCGCAGCGGCTGCGCACCACGACGGCGAGCTACGCGTCGCAGCGGCAGCAGCTCCTCCGTCGCGAGCGCACGCTGCGACGCGAGCTGCGCGAGGAGCTGGCGCGCGGCAGCGCGGCGCAGCAGGAGCGCGTCGGCCGGATGCTCGACGACCTGCTCGGCCTGCAGCGCAGCCGCGCCGACCTCGTGGCCGCGGAGCAGCGCGACCTCGCGCGCTTCCTGACGCCCGTGCAGCGCGCGGAGTTCATCGCGCTGCAGGAGCGCGCCTTCCGCGCCGCGCAGCAGGCGCGGATGCAGCGCGAGGCGCGCGACGGCACGCCGGGCGAGCCGGGGCGGCCGCGCAAGCCGAACCGCTGATCGCACGCCGCCCCGTGACGCTCCCCCACGTGCGCGGGGCGCGCTAGCTTGCGCCGGGTCGCGCGTCGGCATCGTGCCGCCGGCGACGCGCGCCGGGGTGGCGGAATGGTAGACGCGGAGGTCTCAAAAACCTCTGTCCGCAAGGACGTACGGGTTCGAGTCCCGTCCTCGGTATCGGCCATGGCAGTGCGGAGGGAGCCGCTCACGGCGTGAGCGGCTCCCTCTCGCGTTCCGGCGCTGTGGCGCGGGCGGGGACGTGCCGATACTCGCGGGGGAGTGCCGTGCCTTCCCTTCGCCCATCGTCCGCCATGCGCCTCCGTCCCATCCTCTCCAGTGCCGCGCTCGCGCTGGCCGCGTGCGGCGACGCGCGCGAGTCGAAGCCGAGCGGCGCCCCGCAGTCGCTCGTGATCGCCACGCCGTCCGACGCCGACGCCCTCGTGCCGCCGCTGGTCGCGACGACGCAGGGCAAGCAGGTGATGGACATGGTCTTCGACTACCTCGCCACGCTCGGCGACTCGATGGTCGTCGACGGGGATCGTGGATTCACGCCGCAGCTGGCCAGCCGCTGGGAGTGGGCGGCCGACTCGCTCTCGATCGCGTTCCGGATCGATCCGCGCGCGCGGTGGCACGACGGGAAGCCGGTGCGCGCCGCCGATGTGCGCTTCTCGTTCGGCCTGTACACCGACCCGGCGGTCGGCTCGCCGCACGCCGCGTCGTTCAGCGGCATCGACTCGGTGACCGTGCGCGACTCGCTCACCGCGGTCGTCTGGTGGAAGCGGCGCAGCCCGGAGCAGTTCTACCAGATCGCGTACAACATGCTCGTGATGCCCGAGCACGCGCTCGGCGCCGTCCCGCGCGGCGAGCTGCTCGCCTCGGAGTACGCGAAGCGCCCGGTGGGCAGCGGGCGCTTCCGCGTCCGCGAGTGGCGCCGCCGCGAGCGCATCGAGCTGGTGGCGGACAGCGCGAACTATCGCGGGCGCCCGACGTTCGACCGCCTGGTGTGGACGATCGCGCCGGATCCGGCGGCGGCCGCGCTGCGCGTGCTCGCGGGCGAGGCCGACGTGCTCGAGGCCGTGCGCGGCGACGTCGTGCAGAAGGTCGCGCAGTCCGAGCGCGTGCGCGGGCAGCCCTACGGCTCGCTCGACTACGGCTACCTCGTCTTCAACCAGCGCGACGCCCAGGCGAAGTCGCGTCCGAACGCGCTGTTCGCCGATCGCGCGGTGCGCGTCGCGCTGAGCCACGCGATCGACCGCGCGGCCGTCGTGCAGAACGCCCTCGACGCGCAGGGCGCGACCGCGCTCGGCCCGGTCACGCGCGCGCAGGCGACCGCGGACACGACGCTGCAGCCGCCCGCGTTCGATCTCGCGGCGGCGGGGCAGGCGCTCGACGCCGCCGGCTGGCGCGTCGACCCGAAGGACGGCGTGCGCCGCCGCGACGGCAAGCCGCTCGCGTTCAAGCTGCTCGTGCCCAGCTCCAGCAGCACGCGCATGCGGCTCGCCGTGCTCCTGCAGGCGCAGTTCAAGGCGGCGGGCGCGCAGGTCGAGCTCGAGCCGGTCGACGGCCCGACCTTCGTCGAGCGCGTGTCGGAGGGGAAGTTCGACGCCGCGCTGAACGTGTGGCGCACCGACCCGAGCCCCGCCGGACTGCGGCAGTCCTGGGGCACGCCGCGCGGCGACGACGTGGGGGCGAACTTCGGACGGTACGCGAGCAGCGCGTTCGACGCCGTCGTCGACAGCGCGACCGCGGAGTTCGACCCGGCGCGCCGCCAGGCGCTCTTCCGCCGCGCGTACCGCATCGTGCTCGACGACGCGCCGGCGATCTGGCTGTACGAGCCGCGCAACCTCGCCGCCGTGAGCCGCCGCGTGCAGCCGGTCGGCATGCGTGCCGATGCCTGGTGGGCGCACCTCGCGGACTGGAAGCCGGCGGGGCAGGTGATGACCGCCGACGCGGGCACGCGCTGACCGACCCGCAGGCGCCATGACGGAAAGCGGGGCGGCACCGATCCGGTGCCGCCCCGCTCGTGCATCGTGCGTGGACGTGTCGCGCGCGTGATGGGCGCGAGGGCGCGCGACTACTGCGGCGGCCGCAGGCGCTCGACGAGCGGCTGGTAGCCGAGCGCGCGGGCGTGCACCGCGAAGCGGTGCAGCAGGTCGTCGCTCTCCACGCCGAGCGCCCGGAGCACCGCCGCGCACTCCGCGGCCAGCCACACCGCGGCGTACTGATCGTGCTCGTCGGCCCGGTCGAGCGCGCGCGCCACGGCCGACGCGACCGCCTCGCGATCGCCGCCGAGCCCCGCGAGCTTCAGCGTCAGCGCGTCGTACAGCTCGCGCCCCTGGAACCACCATTCCTCGCGACCGACCGCCAGCTCGGCGGCGTCGTCGAGCTGACGCCGCGCGCTCTGCGCGAAGCCGAGCGCCAGCTCGGCGAGCCCCGCGCCCGCGAGCGCACCGAGGTGCACGTCGCGCTGTCCGAGCGACGAGGCGAGCGAGACGCAGGCGCTGTAGAGCTCCAGGGCGCCCGCCGGGTTCTCCTCCTCGCGCGCGAGATGCGCGAGGTTGTAGAGCGCGATCAGGCGGAACGGCTCGTTGCCGATGGACGCGAAGAGGCGCAGCGCCTCCTCGAAGCGCTCGCGCGCCGGCGCGAAGCGCCCCGACTTCATCAGCAGCACGCCCAGGTTGAGCGACGTCGCGCCCGCGAGATCCGCGGCCTTCACCTCGCGCGCGATGTCGAGCGCGGTGGCGTACGACACCTCGGCCGCGGGGTGGTTGCCCGCACGGTCGCAGGCGACGCCGACGTTGATGTGGCAGCGGAGCTGGCCGCGACGATCGGCGAGGCGCGTGAACAGGTCGAGCGCGCGGCGGTAGTGCGGCACCGCGTCGCCGGGGTTCGCCCCCAGCAGCGTGGAGCCGACGCGCATGATCGCGTCCGCCTGCAGCCGCGGGTCGCCGCTCTGCTCGGCCTCCGCCAGCGCCTGTCGCGCGACCTGCTCCGACGCGTCGATGTCGCCCAGGCGGCCGTACGCCTGCGACACCATCGTCAGCAGGGCGACGATCTCCGGCCGGTCGTCGCGCGCGCGGGCGCCCTCCAGCAGCTCGAAGCAGGCGGCGAGCACCTCGTGCGCCGCCACGCCGCGCTGCAGCTTGAGGCGCTCGAGCATGCGCTGGGCGGCCGGCAGCACGCCGAGCGTGGCCGCGCCGGCGGAGTACGACGAGAGCACCTGCTGGCAGTGCCGCTCCGCCTCGACGTAGCGCCCGCCGTGCTCGTGGATCTGGGCCAGGCGCCACTCGACGTCGGCGTTCTCGGCGAGCGTGCCGGCGTGGCGCCGCGCCATCCCGAAGAACTCGATCGCCGAGTCGAACGCGTAGACGGCGGCGGCGTGCGTGCCCGCCTCCATCGCGCTGCGGAACGCCTCCTCGGCGATGCCGGCGCGATCGTAGTGCAGCGCGACCTCGCCCGACGTGCCCGCGGCCCGCGCCTCGATCGCGCGGGCGACGCGCGCGTGCGCGCGCCGCAGCCGCAGCGGATTGGCCGCGCGCAGCAGCACCTCGGCGAGCAGCCGGTGCGCGAACGCCAGCGTGGACGAGGCGCGCCCCGCGGTCGGCACGAGGACGGAGCCCGCGAGCGCCGCGTCGATCGCCTCGAGCACCTCGCCCTCGTCCTTCTCGCAGGCCGCGAGCAGCGTCTCGGCGTCGAACTCGCGCCCGATCACGGCGGCCACCATCAGCACGTCGCGCGTGCACGCCGACAGGCGGTCGAGCCGGCGCGAGAGCAGGTCCTCGACGGCGGTCGGCACGGGGCACGCGCCGTCGACCGAGTACTGCCAGCGCCCGTCGGCGAAGCGCAGCCGCTCGTCGTCGACCAGGGCGCGCACCGTCTGCACCGCGAAGAGCGGGTTGCCCTCGGTGTGCGCGACCATGTGGTCGACCAGCGCCTCGTCGGGCGTCTGGCCGCCGAAGATCGTCCGCAGCCAGTGCGCCAGCTCGTCGCGCGTGAGGCGCGCGAGCGGCAGCTCCGCGAAGCGCTCGTCCCGCGAGAGGCGGCGTCGGCGCGCGACGCCGGCCTCGGTCAGGTCCTCGCTGCGGATCGTCAGGCAGATGAGGATGCGCTGCGACTCGAAGCGCTGCAGCAGGTACTCGAGGGCGTCCCACGTCGCGCCGTCGGCCCACTGCATGTCCTCGAGGATCACGACGAGCGGCCGCTCCGACGACGCGAGCGTCAGCAGCTCCTCCAGCTCCTGCAGCAGCGCGAAGCGCGAGCCGTCGGTGAGCGGATCGGAGGTGCCGCGCGCCACGCCCGGCAGCGTCGGCACGAGCCGTCGCAGCTGCTGCCACGGCCGCTCGGGTACGAGCCCCGCCGCGGCGGCGGAGGTCGCGACCTCGGTCCACGGCCCGTAGGGCGGCTGCACGTCGGCCTCGATGCACCGACCCGCGAGCAGCGCGCCCGCGCGCACGACGACGTCCGGCGCGAGCTGGCGGAGCAGGGTGGTCTTGCCGACGCCGGCCTCGCCGACCAGCGCGATCATCGACGGCCGGCCGCGCGCCGCCTCGTCGAACAGGCGGCCGAGGCGCGCGCGCTCCTCGCCGCGGCCGACGAAGCAGTCGAGCAGCAGCCGCGCCTCGCGGCCGTCGTTGCCGGCCGACGCGGTGGCGACGGCGTTCCGGCCGCGCCGCTTGGCCTCGTAGAGCGCCGCGTCGGCCGAGGCGAACAGCGTGTCGAGCTGGTCGCCGTGCATGGGCGCGGACGCGGCGCCGATCGACAGCGACACCTGCACGAACTGGTCGGGCGCGTCGCGCCGCGCGCACGTCAGGCCGGCGACCGCGACGCGGATCCGCTCGGCGACGACCACCGCGTCCTCCAGGCGCGTGCCCGGCAGCATCGCGACGAACTCGTCGCCGGCATAGCGCGCGACGTAGTCCGTCGGCCGCGTGTTCACGCGCAGCTGGTCGGCCACGAGGCGCAGCACGTCGTCGCCCTGCAGGTGGCCGAAGGTGTCGTTGACCAGCTTGAAGTGGTCGATGTCGATGACGAGCAGCGACACCGGCCGCTCGGTCGTGCGACGCGCGGCCAGCACGCGCTCCGCCGTCTCGCGGAACGCGCGGCGCAGCGGCATGCCCGTGAGGTCGTCGACCTCCACCGTGGTCGTGACGGTGCCGGGCGACGCGGGCGCGGCGGGGGCGCTGGTCTCCGGCGCTGCGGCCGCGCCGGCATCGGCGGACTGCTGCACCGCGGCCGCGGCGAGGTGCGCCTCCTGCGTGCGCGCGGCCCACGTGGGCGACAGCGCCTCGAACCACTCGAACACCTGCGGGTCGAACATCGTGCCGACGTCGCGCCGCAGGATCGTCATCGTCTCGTCGTGCGACAGCGCGCGCTTGTAGCTGCGCACGCTCGTCAGCGCGTCGTAGACGTCGGCGACGCACAGGATGCGCGCGACGAGCGGGATCTCCTCGCCCTTCAGCCCGTGGTAGCCGCCGCCGTCCCACCGCTCGTGGTGGTACTGGATGATCGGACGGATGTCCCACGGGAACTCGATGTCCGCCAGCACCTCGACGCCCGCCGTGGTGTGGCTGCGCATCAGCGCCCACTCCTCGTCGGTCAGCTTGCCGGGCTTGTTCAGGACGTCGGCGGGGATGACGATCTTGCCGACGTCGTGCAGCAGCGCGCCGATGCGGAACCAGAACATCGAGCGCGCGTCGAAGCAGCCCGCCTGCTCGGCGATCGCGCACGCGAGGTCGGCGACGCGCACGCAGTGACCCTGCGTGTAGCGGTCCTTCGCCTCGATGGACTCGCCCCAGCGCCGCGCGACGTGGATGAACTCGTCCTGCAGGCCGGTGAAGCGCTGGTCGATGTCGGCCAGCTCGCGCGCCGCGCGCAGCCGGTCGAACAGGCCGTGCGAGCGGTTGAGGTGCTGCAGGACGTCGCGGTTGCGCCCGAGCCGTCGCGCGAGGTCCGCGCGCTCGCGCGCGATCTCGGCCTGCAGCAGGATGTCGGTGCGCGTCGCCGCCATCTCCTCGGCGCGCACGAAGTGCTGCTCGGCCTCGTCCAGGTCCCCGGCCTCGCGGGCGATGATCCCCTGCAGCTTGGTGGCCTGCCCGATCGCCGCCGCGTCGCCCGTGCGGGCGGCGAGGTCGAGGGCGTGGCGCACCGCGCCCTGCGCGTACGCGTACTCGCCGCGCGCCACCCACAGCTCGGCGAAGTTGACGTCCAGCAGGATGCGCGCGCTCAGGTCGCCCGCCAGGTCGGCGATCTCGCACGCCTCGGCGAAGGCGCGGTGCGCGTCCTCCCAGCGCCGCTGGTGCGTGTGCAGGAGCCCGAGGTTGTTGAGCGCGACGCACACGTCGCGGAGCAGGCCCAGGGCGCGGTACTCGGCGAGGCTCGCCTCGTAGTGGCTGCGCGCGACGTCGAAGTCGCCGCGGATGTTCGCCAGCACGCCGAGGTTCTGCGCCGTCATGGCGGCGAGCTTGGCGTCCTTGGCGTGCAGCGCGCGACTGCGCGCGTTCAGGTAGAGCCGTTCGGCCTCGTCCAGCTCGCCCTGCCGCCAGCGCACCACCGCCTGGATGTTGGTGGCGTGCCCGCCGGCCGCGTCATCGCCGCACGCCTCGGCCACGGCGAGGGCGGCCTCGAGGCAGTCCCACGACGCCTCGTAGTCGGCGTCGTCGAGGTACGTGCGCGCGATCCAGCGCAGGGTGGCCGACGCCTGGCTCGCGTCCGCCGCGTCCGTCATCGCGTAGAGCGCCCGCTCGAAGGCGAAGCGCGCCTGGTCGCGCTGCCCCAGTCGGTCGGCGGCCTTCGCCTCCGTGAGCCACTCGCTCGCCGAGCGCCCCGCCGCGCCCGTGCCGGGCGGCAGGAGCGACAGGTGGCCGACCCGTGGGGCGGCGGTGGCGGCGGACCGGGGCATCGGGCGAGGTGCGGGAGGCGAGGACGCGGGTCGATGTCCGAGTGTCGGCACCGGCCGCGCGGAAGTGCAGCGGCGCGTGGCGGGCCCGGCACAAGACGCCGGCGGGGGCGATGCCGCAACGCCGGGGGACCGGCGGGGCGGGCGTGGGGCGTCTCCGCGGGTTGCCGCGGCCGCCGGGCGCCGGCTAGCTTTCCGCCCCGCCGCGATCCCTGAGGTCGATCGCGTGCGGCGGCGCCGAGCCCCCGTGGTGCGGCGCCTTGCCCCTGCCACCGAGGCGGGCGCGCCTGCGGCGTCGCCCGCCCGTCGTCTCTCTGCCTCCGGTCCCATGGCGACCTACCGCTTCGCCCAGATTCCCGCCGACGGCCAGCGCATCGAGTACCAGAACGGCGCGCTCTCCGTCCCGGCCCGTCCGATCGTTCCGTTCATCGAGGGCGACGGCACCGGCCCCGACATCTGGCGTGCCTCGGTCCGCGTCATGGACGCCGCGGTCGCCCGGGCCTACGGCGGCGAGCGCAAGATCGCCTGGATGGAGGTCTACGCCGGCGAGAAGGCCGTCGCGACGACCGGCGAGTGGCTGCCCGAGGAGACGATCGAGGCGCTCCGCGAGTTCCGCGTCTCCATCAAGGGCCCGCTCAGCACGCCCGTCGGCGGCGGCATCCGCTCGCTGAACGTCGCGCTGCGCCAGATCCTCGACCTGTACGCCTGCATCCGTCCGGTGCGCTACTTCGAGGGCGTCGGCGCGCCAGTCAAGGAGCCGCAGAAGCTCGACATCGTGATCTTCCGCGAGAACACGGAGGACGTGTACTCGGGCATCGAGTTCAAGGCCGGGTCGCCCGAGGCCGACCAGCTGCGCGGCATCCTGCAGGAGCAGTTCGGCAAGTCCGTGCGCGAGTCGTCGGGCATCGGCATCAAGCCGATGTCGGCGTTCGGCTCCAAGCGCCTCGTCAAGATGGCGATCGAGTACGCGCAGAAGACGAAGCGCGGCAAGGTCACCCTCGTGCACAAGGGCAACATCATGAAGTTCACCGAGGGCGCGTTCCGCGACTGGGGCTACGAGGTCGCGCGCGACGAGTTCGGGGGACAGGTGATCGACAAGGGCCCCTGGCAGCAGATCCCGGGTGGCCCGCAGATCACCGACGCGATCGCCGACGCGATGTTCCAGCAGCTCCTGCTGCGTCCCGACGAGTACTCGGTGATCGCCACGCCGAACCTCAACGGCGACTACCTCTCGGACGCCGCGGCCGCGCAGGTCGGCGGGCTCGGGATTGCGCCGGGCGGCAACATCGGCGACGGCCTCGCGGTGTTCGAGGCGACGCACGGCACGGCGCCGAAGTACGCGGGCCTCGACAAGGTGAACCCGGGCTCCGTCATCCTCTCGGGCGTGATGATGCTCGAGTACCTCGGCTGGGACGAGGCCGCGAAGCTCATCGTGAGCGGGATGGAGACGGCGATCGGCAAGAAGACCGTGACCTACGACCTCGCGCGCCAGATGCCCGGCGCCACCGAGGTCTCGTGCTCGGGCTTCGGCGACGCGATCATCGCCGCGATGCAGGCCTGACGCTTGCGGCGGGAGGCGGGCGGCCCCGGGAGCGATCCCGACGGCCGCCCGCCTCGCGTCCATCCGGCGGGCGCCGGGTACGAGCGCCGGCGCCCGCCTTCGCATTCCGCACGCACTCCCGACCGATGCCACTCCAGTTCGCGCTGTCCTCCGACGCGCCGCATGCGCTGTCGACGCCCCTGCTCGCCGTCGCCCTCGGCGCCGACGAGCCGCTCCCGGCCGCGCTCTCCGACCTCGACGCGCAGCTCGGCGGCACGCTCGGTCGCGCCCTCGCGCGGCGCGACTTCCGCGGCGGCCGCGACGAGACGCTGCACCTCGCCGGCGGCGAGCAGGGCGTGGAGCGGGTGCTGCTGGTCGGCCTGGGGAAGGCGACCGAGCGCCACGCCGCCCTGCGCCACGCCGCCCTGCGCCGCGCCGGCGCGGTCGCCGCGCGCGCCGCGACGAAGCTCGGCACGGGCGAGCTGGCGTTCTACGCGCCCGACCTCGACGCGCGCGGCGTGGAGGAGGCGGCCGTCGGCATGGGCCTCGGCGCCTGGACGTACGACGACCTGAAGGCGAAGCCGCCCGAGACCGAGCGCCGCGCGCGCGTGTCGCGCGTCGTCGTCGTCGCCGACGCGAGCGCGCAGGCGGGGATCGACGCGGCCGACGCGGTGAACGCGGGCTACACGACCGCGCGCCGCCTGGCGATGATGCCGGGCAACGTCTGCACGCCCGACACCTTCGTGCAGGTGGGCCACGAGATCGCCGAGGCGCACGGCCTCACCGTCACGGTGCTCGGTCGCGCCGAGATGGAGGCCGAGGGCATGGGCTCCTTCCTGTCGGTGGCGCAGGGCACGCCGCAGGATCCGAAGCTCGTCGCGCTCGAGTACCGCGGGGGTGGCGACGCGAAGCCGATCGTGCTGGTCGGCAAGGGGCTCTGCTTCGACTCCGGCGGGATCAACATCAAGCCGGGCGACGGCATGTGGAACATGAAGTTCGACATGTGCGGCGCGGCCGGCGTGATGGGCGCGATGGAGGCGATCGCGCGCCTCGGGCTCGCGGTCAACGTGGTCGGCGTGATCGGCTCGACGACGAACATGCCGAGCGGCACGGCGATGAAGCCGGGCGACGTGGTGCGCGCGATGTCGGGTAAGACGATCGAGAACCACAACACCGACGCCGAGGGGCGCCTGGTGCTGTGCGACCTGCTGCACTGGGTCAAGAAGTACGAGCCCGCCGCCGTCATCGACGCCGCGACGCTCACCGGCGCCATCGTCATCGCGCTCGGCCACCAGGCCGTCGGCGTGTTCGGAAGCGACGACGCGCTGACGCAGGAGGTGCTGGCCGCCGGCCGCCGCGCCTCCGAGCGCGGCTGGGAGCTGCCGATGTTCGACGAGTACAAGGAGCAGCTCAAGAGCGACGTCGCGGACCTCAAGAACGTCGGCGGCCGCGCGGCCGGCTCCATCACGGCCGCCTGGTTCCTGCGCGAGTTCGTCGACGGTGCGTATCCCTGGGTGCACCTCGACGTCGCGGGCACCGCGTATTCCGAGACGGACCTCGGCTGGCTCCCCAAGGGGCCGACCGGCACGCCGACCGGCACGTTCATCGAGTTCGTGCGGGGGAGGGCGAGCTGAGCAGTCCACGCTGGATCCTCGGCCGCGGTCTCCTCGCCGCGGCCGTGGCCTTGTTGATCGGGCAGTCGGCTGGGGCACAGCAGCCCGTGCCCCAGCCGCCGCGCCCGCCCGCCGACACCGCCCGGCGCCCGGCGCCCGCGCCCACCCCGACGCCCGGCGACACGCTGCGGCGCCCGGCCCGGATCGACACCGTCCGCACGACGCGCGACTCGGTCACGGTGGGCGCGCCCGCACGCCCGGACTCCGCCGCGCGGGCGCGCTCCGACTCCGTTCGCGGCATCCCGGACTCGCTGCCGACCCGCGTGCGCCGGGACAGCATCCAGCCGCCGCTCGCGGTCGCGGAGCTCCCGACGACGGTCGAGGTGGGCGCGGCGTATCGCTGGACGCGCGACTCGCTCTTCCGCACCGGCGCGTTGACCGCGCTCGACCTGCTGGACCGCGTGCCCGGCCTGACGGGCTTCCGCACGGGCTGGCTCGCGTCGCTGCAGACGGCCGCGTACCTCGGCGAGTTCCGCCGCCTGCGCGTCTTCCGCGACGGGATCGAGCTCGACCCGGTCGATCCGCGCATGGGCGGCGCCCTGGAGCTGCACGATCCGCAGCTCTGGCAGCTCGAGGAGGTCGTGATCGAGCGCGCGGCCGCCGAGGTGCGCGTGCACCTGCGCACGTGGACGGTGCGCAGCACGACGCCCGCGACGCGCGTCGACATCGGCACCGGCGACGACGACACGAATCTCTACCGCGGCTTCTTCGGCCGGCGCTTCGGCAACGGCGGCGCGCTGCAGCTCGGGGCGCAGAACTTCGGCACCGGCGCGCGCAACCGCCGCATCGGGGGTGGCGGCGACGCGGTGTCCGCCTTCGCGCGCATCGGGTGGGCACGGGGCATCCTGTCGATCGACGCCTTCGTCTCCCGGCTCGACCGGCAGCGGAACCCGACGCTCGCGCTCAACACGAGCGACACGGTGCTCGTGCGCTCCGAGGCGCGCCGCGACGAGGGCTACTTCCGCATCGGGCTCGGCACGCCGGACAGCGGCGCGTGGGCGCAGGCGGTCGCCAACGTGCTCCGCTACCGGCTGGACGGCACGGGCCACTTCACCGGCGTCGACACGACCTTCAACGCCGGTGGCGACGCCACGGCGATCGACTCGCTGTTCGCGCCGGACAGCGGCGCGTCGCGCACGCAGTACCTGCTCACGGGCGGCTTCACGCGCTGGGGCGTGCGCCTCTCGGCGGCGGACCGCTGGCGCGTCTTCAACGGCCGCAACTGGCACGCGCCCTCGGTGCGAGCGTCCTACGACCGCGGCTGGCTCGCCGTCTCGGCGTTCGGCGAGCGCAGCTCGGCCGACTCCACGACGCGACTGGACGTCAACGGCCGCCTGCAGCCGCTGCCCTGGCTGGCGGCGCTCGGCGCGGTGAGCCGCACCACGCCCGACCCGGCCGGGGAGAACGGTGCGACGCGCACCGTGGCCCGCGCCGAGGTGGGCGCGCGCCTCGGCCGCCTCTGGGTGACGGGCGGGCGCATCCTGCGGAGCGGCGGCCTCGTCGCCCCGCCGCGCGCCCTCTCCCGGCCCGAGAGCGACCCCACGTTCGCGGCCGATCCGCTGGAGCTGACCTCCGTGATCGAGCGCCGTGCCGACGGCACCATCGCCACCGCGCGGGGCCGGCTCTACAAGGACGTCTTCCTCGACGTCCACGGGCTGGCCTGGGACGCCGAGGGCGCCTACCGGCCGCAGTACCAGACGCGCGCCGAGGTGCGCCTGGAGACGAACTGGCTGCGCCGCTACCCGACCGGGAACTTCGGGCTGCTGCTGGCCATCACCGACGAGTACCGCAGCCGCACGCTCTTCCCGGTGCTGACCGCGGGCGGCGACTCGGCGGGCGTGCGCTACGTGGGGGCGTCGAACACGCTCGGCGCCCTCCTCGAGATCCGGATCCAGCAGGCGACGCTGAGCTACCAGATCCGGAACGTGCTCGATCGCCGGTACGAGCTCGTGCCGGGAATCGCGATGCCCCGGCCGCTCAGCTTCTACGGGGCACGCTGGTACTTCTTCAACTGACGGCGACCCGCCCGGCACGGCGAACGGTGCCGCCTGCCATTGACCAGGTCGTTGTGGGCCAATAGCTTGCGCAGTTCGCCATGATCCGTAGCATGACAGGGTTCGGGACCGCCGACGGGCGCGTGGGAGCCGCGCGCGTCACCGTGGAGGTCCGCACCGTCAACCACCGCTTCTTCAGCCCGAGCCTCAAGCTCCCCGCCGCGCTCTCGCGCTGGGAGTCGGAGGTTCGCGAAGCGCTGCGCGTGCGCGTGGCGCGCGGGCACGTGACGCTCATGGCGCGCCACGAGCGTGAGGGCGCCGAGGAGCGGGGCGGGCTGGCGATCGACGAGGCGCGCTTCGCCGGCTACGTCGCACAGCTGCGCGACCTCGCCGCGCGCCATGGCCTCGCCGACACGCTGGACGTCGCGACCGTGCTCCGGCTCCCCGACGTGCTGACCGCCGAGGTGGCGCCCGAGGTGGAGCCGACGGTGGAGGAGCTGCTCGCGGTCGTGGAGCGGGCCGCCGACGCGCTGACCGCGATGCGCGAGGACGAGGGCCGTCGCCTCGCCGCCGTGCTGCAGGAGCGGATCGACGTCGTGGAGGGAGCGCTGGCGCGCATCGGCGAGCGCGCGCCGCAGCGCCTCGCCGAGCAGCGCGATCGGCTGCGGGCCGCCGTGCGCGAGCTGCTGGACGGCGCCGCCGTCGACGAGCAGCGGCTGGCGCAGGAGATCGCGATCCTCGCCGACCGGCTGGACGTCAGCGAGGAGCTCGACCGCTTCCGCTCGCACATCACCGCCTTCCGCGCGGCGCTCGCCGGCACGGGCGGCGAGCAGGTGGGCAAGCGGCTCGGCTTCCTGCTGCAGGAGATGCTGCGCGAGGCCAACACGACGGGCAGCAAGGCGAACGACGCGGCCATGCTGCACGAGGTGGTGCTCGTGAAGGAGGAGCTCGAGCGCATCCGCGAGCAGGTCGAGAACGTCGAGTGAGCCGTCGATTCCGTCCCCGTCCCCTCGCGTCGTGATCCACTTTCCCGTCATCCTCTCCGCGCCCTCGGGCGGCGGCAAGACGACCATCGCCCGCCGGCTGCTCGCCACGCGCGCCGATCTGGGGTACTCGGTCTCGTGCACGACGCGCGCGCCGCGCGGCGCCGAGCAGGACGGCGTCGACTACTACTTCCTCTCGCGGGAGGAGTTCGAGGCGCGGCGCGCGCGCGGCGACTTCGCGGAGTGGGCGGAGGTGCACGGGAACCTGTACGGCACCCTCAAGAGCGAGGTGCAGCGCATCCTCGACGGCGGGCGGCACGTCATGATGGACATCGACGTGCAGGGGGCGAAGGCGTTCCATCACGCCTTCCCCAGCGCGGTGCTCGTGTTCGTGCTCCCGCCGTCCGCCGAGGTGCTGCGCGACCGCCTGTCGTCGCGCTCGACCGAGCGCCCGGAGGTGCTCGCGCTGCGGCTGCGGAACGCCCGCGACGAGCTGCGCGCGATCGCCGACTACCACTACGTCGTCGTGAACGAGGACCTGGACCGCGCGGTCGCCCAGGTCGGGTCGATCATCGACGCCGAGAGCGCGCGGCGCGAGCGGCTGCGGGCGCTGGACGCGCAGGTGGCCGAGCTGATCGCCGAGATCGAGCGCGGGCTGGACGGCGTGCCCGCCGGGGCGCACTAGCGCCGGGTATCACGGAAGCAGGTCGCACGAGAGTCGCACCGGGACGCGCGCCGCGCGCCCGATCATCCATAGCCGGAGAGAGAGCCATGCAGGTCTTCACCCCGAACGAGATCGCCAAGCACTCGGCCAACAAGTACCTCGCGGTGCTGGTGGCGGCGAAGTACGCGCGCGTGCTCAACGAGTTCCCGCGCGTCCCGGGCCGCAGCGGCGAGAAGAAGCTGACCACCCGTGCGCTCGAGGAGCTGTCGGGCGGCAACATCGAGTACGCCGTCGTCCCGCGTCGCCGCGCCGGCGAGCCGTGACCTCGGGCGATCAGCGCACAGCGATCGGCGTTCAGAGTTTCTGAAGCCGCTGATCACTGTGCGCTGAACGCTGATCGCTTCACGCTCTCCCTCATGCGCCCCTTCCACGGCCGCCGCGTCCTGCTCGGCATCACCGGCGGCATCGCCAGCTACAAGGCGGCGTGGCTGGCGCGCCTGCTGACGCAGGCGGGCGCCGAGGTCGACGTCGTGATGACGCGCGCCGCGACGGAGTTCGTGGGCGCCGTCACGCTCGAGGCGCTCACCGGGCGCGCCGTCCACACGGCGCTCATCGCCGCCGGGCACGCGCTCGACCACATCAAGCTCGCGCGCGCGGCCGATGCGGTCGTCGTCGCGCCCTGCACGGCCGACTTCCTCGCGCGCGCGGTGCACGGGCAGGCCGACGACCTGCTCTCGGCCTGCCTGCTGGCGACGAGCGCGCCGGTGCTGCTCGTGCCGGCGATGAACGACCGGATGTGGGCGCATCCGCAGGTCGGACGCAACGTCGCGCACGCGCGGGAGCTGGGCTATCGCGTCCTCGATCCCGACGACGGTCCGCTCGCCGCGGGCGAGGGCAGTGGCCCCGGGCGCATGCCCGAGCCGGAGACGATCCTCGCGCACGTCGGGCGCCTGCTCGAGGGCGACGGCGCGCTCACCGGGCGTCGCGTCCTCGTCACCGCCGGGCCCACGCGCGAGGCCATCGATCCCGTGCGCTACGTGACGAACCACAGCAGCGGCAAGATGGGCGTCGCGCTCGCGGCCGCGGCGTGGCGTCGCGGCGCCGACGTGACGCTCGTCGCGGGGCCGCTGCAGGTGCCGCTGCCGGCCGGCGTTCGCATCGTGCCGGTCGAGAGCACGCAGCAGATGCACGACGCCGTGGCCGCCGAGCTGCCGTCGAGCGACGTGCTCGTCATGGCGGCGGCGCCGTCCGACTTCCGGCCGGCGCACGTCGCGTCGCAGAAGATCAAGCGCGGCGCGGGCACGCGGACGATCGAGCTGACGCCCAACGACGACATCCTCGCCGGCACGCGCGCGCTGCGCCGTCCGGATGCTGTCGTCGTCGGCTTCGCGCTCGAGACGACGGACCTCGAGGCGAACGCCCGGAAGAAGCTCGCCTCGAAGGGGCTCGACCTCGTGGTCCTCAACGACGCCACGGAGCCCGGCGCCGGCTTCGGCGTCGACACCAACCGCGTCACCTTCCTCACGCCCGACGGGACGGTCGAGCCGCAGGCGCTCCTGTCCAAGGGCGAGGTGGCGGACGTCATTCTCGACCGCGTCGCGGCGCTGCTCGTCGCGCGCGGCGCGCGCTGAGCGGGAGCCACACGCATGGACGCACGCGAGCGGCTCCGCCGCTACCTGGAGCAGCGGCGCGAGCTCGGCGAGTCCGAGCTGGTGCTCGACGGCATGAGCGTCGACGAGGTGCTCAACGTCGTCGGCGCGCTCCGCAACCCGGGCGCGCCGCTGGCGAAGCCGGCGACGCCCATGCGCCCCCTGGGCGGCGACCCGCCCCCCGCGTCGCCCGCGTCGACGGGCGCCGACGACGACCTGCCCGTGCCGGCCGATCACCCGCGTCTGCGCGGCGAGGGGGAGCCCGGCGTGCAGCAGCTGCCGCCCCGTCCCGCCGTCCAGCCCGAGAACGCGGAGCGCGGCGGGCTCGCGCGCGACCTGCACGTCGAGGGCGCCGAGACGGGCGACTGGCGCGCGGCGCTGCGCGCGGCGGGACTCGGTGGCCCGGGTGCCGGCGCGCCGCCCGCCGGCACAGCCGCCGGCGGCGACGCGGCGCCGCCGGCGCCCGTTCCCGACGCGCCGGCGGCGCCGGCCGCCCCTGCGCCGCGCGAGTCGGCGGGGCGCGCCCCGGCGTTCGTCACGGGCGCGATGTATCCTGGCACCGACGTCCCGATCGGCCTCGTCACGGGTGCGACGCGCGACCTGATCGGCGGGCCCTTCGACGACCTGCCGGACCTGGAGGCGATCGCGCGGACGGTCCACGACTGCACGCGCTGTCCCCTCTACAAGACGGCGACGCACGGCGTACCGGGCGAGGGTAACCCGAACGCGGACTTCGTCGTCGTGGGAGAGGCGCCGGGAGCGGACGAGGACGCGTCGGGGCGTCCGTTCGTGGGCGCCAGCGGTCAGCTTCTTACGAAGATCCTCGCCGCGATTAAGTTGGCTCGGGAGGACGTCTTCATCGCCAACGTGGTGAAGCACCGTCCGCCGGGAAACCGGAATCCCACCCCCGACGAGGTCGAGGCCTGCAGCCCGTACCTCGTGCGTCAACTCGAGCTGGTGCGCCCGAAGGTCATCCTCACGGTTGGCAACTTCGCGGCGCAGACGCTCCTCGGCACGAAGCACGGCATCGGGAAGCTGCGCGGCCAGGTGCACCTCTATCACGGGGTGCCGCTGATCGCGACGTACCACCCCGCCGCGCTGCTGCGCAACCCTGCCTGGAAGCGGCCCACCTGGGAAGATGTCCAGCTCGCCCGTCGAATTCTCGATAGCGCCACCGCCACGGGTTGACCCGTACCGCGACCGCCGCCCTCCGTACACCGAGGAGGCCGAGCAGGCGGTGCTCGGCGCGATGCTGCTCGACCAGGACGCGATCCTGCGCGCCGGCGAGCACGTCGACGACACGATGTTCTACCGCGAGGGCCATCGGCGGATCTTCCGCGCGATGCTCGCGATCTCCGAGCGCGGCGCGGTCGTCGATCCGCTGACGCTGAGCGACGAGCTCGCGCGGCGCGGGGAGCTCGAGGCGAGCGGCGGCAAGGACTACATCGCGTTCCTCGTGGACGCGGTGCCGACCGCCGCGAACGTCGAGTACCACGCGAAGATCGTCCGCGAGAAGGCGCTGCTCCGGCGCCTCATCGAGGTGTCGACGGGCATCGTGACGGAGGCGTTCGACGGGCGCCGCCTGGCCGGCGAGCTGCTCGACGAGGCCGAGGCGAAGATCTTCCAGATCGGCGAGCAGCAGAACTCCGGGAGCTTCACCCGGATCAAGGAGCTGCTCTGGCCCGCGATGGAGAAGATCGAGGCGCAGAGCAAGGCGGGGAACGCCGTCACCGGCGTCGCCACCGGCTTCCGCGACCTCGACGAGATGACGTCCGGCTTCCAGCCGTCCGACCTCGTGATCGTCGCCGCGCGCCCGTCCATGGGTAAGACGGCGTTCACGCTGAACATCGCGCAGCACGTCGCCATCACCGAGCAGAAGTCGGTCGCGTTCTTCTCGCTCGAGATGAGCAAGGACTCGCTCGTGCAGCGCATGCTGACGTCCGAGGCGCGCATCGACGCGCAGACGCTCCGCAAGGGCCGCCTGCGCGACGACGACTACCCGCGGCTCGCGCGCGCGGCCGGCATCCTGTCCCACGCGCCGGTCTTCATCGACGACACGCCGGGCATCTCGGTGCTGGAGATGCGCTCGAAGGCGCGGCGCCTCAAGTCCGACCACGGCCTCGATCTCATCATCGTCGACTACCTGCAGCTGATGACGGGCCCGTCGTCCGAGAACCGCCAGCAGGAGGTCTCGCAGATCTCGCGTGGGCTCAAGGCGCTCGCCAAGGAGCTGAGCGTGCCGGTCGTCGCCCTCTCGCAGCTCTCGCGCGCCGTCGACAGCCGCGCGGGCGCGGAGAAGGGACGTCCCGTGCTCTCCGACCTCCGCGAGTCGGGCGCCATCGAGCAGGACGCCGACCTGATCATGTTCCTCTTCCGCGAGGAGGTCTACGCGGAGCGCGAGAACGGCGTCCTCAAGGACCCGAGCGTCGAGGGCAAGGCCGAGGTGATCATCGGCAAGCAGCGAAACGGCCCGATCGGCAGCGTGCCGCTCTTCTTCCACAAGCAGTACACGCGCTTCGAGGGGATCGCGAAGAACCACCAGTGGCACTCGCAGATGGGCGAGTGATGGAAGGCGCTCAGCGCGCAGCGATCAGCGAGCAGCGCGCTTCGTTCACCGCCGACACGCGCGCACCGGGCCGGCGCCTCGCGCCGGCCCGTCGTGCGTCCGGCGGGTCGCACGACTGGCCGCCTTCGGTGTATGATCGGGGATCGGCGCCTCGCCCGGTGCGGAGCCCGAGGAACGCTGCACGCTGACCGCTGATCGCTCTCCCATGGCCAAGACCAAGACCGTCTACCGCTGCACCGACTGCGGCGCCGAGTACTCCAAGTGGCAGGGGCGCTGCGAGACCTGCGGGGAGTGGAACTCGCTCGTCGAGGAGGTCGCGGCGCCCAAGGTCCCGGCGAAGGGGGCGGGCTCCGCGCGCCGGATGGGCGGCAGCGCCTCGCTGGGCGAGGGCGGGAGCGTGGCCGTCGCGCCCCGGCTGCGCGAGATCTCGGGCTCGGAGCGCGAGCGCTGGACCACGGGGCTGAACGAGTTCGACTTCGTGCTCGGCGGCGGCATCGTGCCCGGGTCGATGGTGCTCGTGGGCGGGGAGCCGGGCATCGGAAAGTCGACGCTGCTCCTGCAGATCGCGGCGCGGCTGCAGCACACCGGGCGCAACGCGCTCTACGTGTCGGGCGAGGAGTCGCCGCTCCAGGTGAAGCTGCGCGCCGACCGGCTGGACGAGCCGGCCGGCGACGTGTCGCTCCTCAGCGAGACGCTGCTCGAGACGATGATCGCCACGGGCACGGCCACCGCGCCCGACCTGATGATCGTCGACTCGATCCAGACCGTCTTCACGCAGGACCTCGAGGGCGCGCCCGGAAACGTCGGCCAGGTGCGCGAATGCGCCGCGCGCCTCATGCGCTTCGCGAAGGAGACCGGCACCGCGACGTTCGTCGTCGGCCACGTGACCAAGGGGGGCGGCATCGCCGGTCCCAAGACGCTGGAGCACATCGTCGACACGGTGCTCTACTTCGAGGGGGAGAGCACGCTCGACCACCGCGTGCTGCGCGCGACGAAGAACCGCTTCGGCTCCGTCGACGAGATCGGCGTCTTCCGCATGACCCAGGGCGGGCTCCTCGCGGTGGAGAACCCCTCGGAGCTCTTCCTCGGCGACCGCGACAACGCGGCCTCCGGCAGCGCGGTGACGGCGCTGCTCGAGGGCACTCGGCCGGTCCTCGTCGAGATCCAGGCGCTCGCGGCCAAGGCGGGCTACGGCACGCCGCAGCGCGTCGCCACCGGCTACGACGGGCGCCGGCTCGCCCTGCTCCTCGCGGTGCTCGACAAGCGCGCGGGGCTCAACTTCTCGCAGCTCGACGTGTTCCTGAACGTCGTCGGCGGGATGCGACTGCAGGAGCCGGCCGGCGACCTCGCCGTCGCGGCGGCGCTGGCGTCGAGCATCTACGACCGGCCCCTCCCGCGCGAGGCCGTCTTCCTCGGCGAGGTCGGCCTCGGCGGCGAGATCCGCCCCGTGTCGCAGACGGAGCGTCGGCTCGGCGAGGCGGCCAAGATGGGCATGACGGTCGCCTACGTCGCCGAGCGCGGCGTCCCGAAGCGGCCGCCCGCCGGGATCCGCGCGGTCGGCGTGAAGAACGTGCGCGAGCTGTTCGAGTGCGTCTTCGCCTGACGACGGCGTGGTGGCACGCGGGGCGCGATTAGCTTTCCGCCGTGCCCGACTTCGATCTGCCACCGTCCTCGCCGCGCCGCGTCGTCCCGCCGCCCGCCATCACCAGCCGCCCCGGCGGCGAGCCCCGTCCCGTGCCGGAGGGCGTCGTGCGCGACGTCGGAGTGGTCATCGTGGCGGGCGGGCAGGGGACCCGCACCGGCGGGACCGAGCTGAAGCAGTTCCGCTGGGTGGCCGGCAAGCCGATGCTGCTGCACAGCCTCCAGACCTTCATGGCGCGGCCGGACGTGCACACCGTCGTCGTCGTGCTCCCGCGCTCGCACGCCGCCGATCCGCCGCCCTGGCTCTTCCAATGTGACATCGATCGGCTCCTCGTCTCCACCGGCGGGCGCGAGCGCGCCGAGAGCGTCGCCAACGGGCTGGAGGACATCCCGGAGGAGGTGCGCACGGTGCTGATCCACGACGCCGCGCGCCCGCTCGTTCCGGACGACCTGATCGAGCGCGTGGTCGTGGAGGCGCGGCGGGGGCACGGGGCGGTGCCGGCGCTCCCGGTCGTGGACACGCTGAAGGAGGTCGACGAGAGCGGACGGATCGTGCGCACCATCGACCGGGCGCGGCTCTGGCGGGTGCAGACGCCGCAGGGCTTCCCGCGCGAGATGATCGAGCATGCGCACGCGGTCGCGCGGCGCGACGGCGTCGCCGCCACGGACGACGCCGGGCTGTGCGAGCGGCTCGGCTTCCCGGTGGTGATCGTGCCGGGCAGCGAGCGCGCGCTCAAGGTGACCGAGGAGGGCGACTTCGCCCGCGCCGAGGCGCTCAGCACGGTGCGCGGATGATCGCCGCGCCGAGCGCCGTGCCGTTCTGGTCGCCCGAGGAGATCCAGGCCGCGATGCGCGGCAACCTCGCGCACCTCGAGGCCGGCGGCGTGCTCGCGTACCCGACCGAGACCGTCTACGGGTTCGGCACCGCGGTGGACCACGAGTCGGTCGAGACGCTCGTGCGGCTCAAGCGGCGCCCCCCGTCCAAGCCGTTCCTCCTGCTGATCGCGGGCAGCGACATGCTGGAGCGGATCGGGCTGCATCTCACGCAGTCCGCCTCGCGCCTGGCCGCGCGTCACTGGCCGGGGCCGCTGACGCTGGTGCTGCCGGGCGGCGAGCGGCGGGTGCCGGCGCGGCTGCGCGGGCCGGAGGGCGGCGTCGCCGTCCGCTGGACCCCGCACGAGGGGCTCACGCGGCTGATCCGCACGCTCGGCGATCCGATCACGTCGACGAGCGCCAACCGCCCGGGCGTGCCGCCCGCGATGGCCGCGAGCGAGATCGTCGCGCAGTGGCCGGACGCGATCAACCGCGGCATCTTGCGCGTACTCGACGGGGGACGCATCCCGCCCTCCGCGCCGTCGACGGTCGTCGACTGCACCGGGCGACACCCCCGCGTCATCCGTCCCGGCGCGATTCCCGCTGCCGTGCTCCGCGAGAGCGCACCGGACCTCATCGGCGAACGGTAGGTATCACACGCATGCGCATTCTCTTCGTCTGCACGGGCAACACCTGCCGGAGCGCGATGGCCGAGGGCATCGCGCGCCGGGTGGCTGCCGAGCGCGCGCTGTCGGACGTCGTGATCGAGAGCGCGGGGACGGGGGCCAACCCGTTCCCGCCCGGGACGCCGATGCCGGAGTTCGGCGCCTCCGACGGCGCGATCCTCGTCGCGCTGGAGCACGGCATCGACCTCGCGAGTCACCGCGCGCGGCCGCTCACGCGCGACGTCGTCGAGTCGGCCGACGTCGTCCTCGCGATGGGCGAGCGTCACCTGGCGCGCGTCCAGGAGCTCGGGGGCGCCAGCAAGGCGCACCTGCTCACGTCGTTCGCCAGCAACGGCGCGCACTCGGACGGCATCGAGGACCCGTTCGGCGGCGACCTCGCGGCGTACCGCGCGACCTTCGAGCAGCTGGAGCGCGAGATCCGCCTGACGTTCGACCGCCTGGTGCCCACGGGCGCCGCCGGCGACGCGGGCTGAGCCACCTCGCGTCGCGGGGCGCCGCGATGCGTCCGGAGGATCCGGTGGCGGGCGTGCCCCGCGGCGAGGTTGAGGCGTCACCCGCCCCTGCACCCATGTCCGCCACGCTCGCCGCCCCCGACGCCATCGAGGTCCCCGCCGCCATCGGCCGGCTCGCGCTGCTGGGGCACCCGGTCGCGCACTCGCTGTCGCCGCGCTTCCAGAACGCCGCGCTCCGGGCCGCGCGGATCCCGCTGCTCTACCAGGCGGTCGACGTGGCGCCCGACGCGCTCCCCGCGGTGCTCGACGGCCTCGTGGCCGCCCGCGCCGCGGGCAACGTGACGCTGCCGCACAAGGAGGCGGTCGCCGTGCGCTGCGACCGACGCACCCCGCTCGCGGAGCGCGTGGGCGCGGTCAACACCTTCTGGTGCACGCTCGACGGCCGGCTGGTCGGCGACAACACCGACGTCGCCGGGGTGGACGCCTCGGTCCGCGCGCTGTTCGATGGCGCGGTGCCGCACGGCCTCCGGGTGGCGCTGCTGGGCGCGGGCGGCTCGGCCGCCGCGGTGCTCGCGGCCGCCGAGTCGTGGCCGGGGGCGGAGGTGCGCATCTGGTCGCGCACGGCGACGCGTGCGGAGGCGCTCGCGAGCCGGTTCCCGTCGGTCGCGCGCGCGGTGGCCGATCGGGCGGACGTCTCACGCGACGCCGACCTGGTCGTGAACGCGACGCCGCTCGGGCTGCGCGCCGACGACGCGCTTCCGGTCGACCCGCGGGCGCTCGGCGAGCGCTCGGCGGTGTTCGACCTGGTGTATCGCGCGGGGGAGACCGCCTGGGTGCGCGCGGCGCGCGCACGCGGGCTCCGCGCGCTCGACGGGCTCCCGATGCTCATCGCGCAGGGCGCGGCATCCTTCGAGCGCTGGTTCGGCGTCGCGCCCGATCTGGACGTGGTCTGGGCCGCCGTCGGCGGCCGTCCGCTGGGCGTGCGCTAGACGCCAGGCGGCGCATGCGCGACGCGCGCGCGGCCTTCGGGAGCGCGGCGGGCGCGCTGCTCGATCTCCTGCTCCCGCGGCACTGCGCCGCGTGCGGCGGTGGCGTGGAGCGCGGCAGGTCGGATCTCGTGTGCGGCCGCTGCTGGGCGTCGCTCCCGCGGCTCGCGCATCCGCAGTGCGAGCGCTGTGGGCATCCGACCGTCGTGCGCGACCTGCCGTCCGCCGCGCAGCCGCGCCACTGCCGCTGGTGCGCGCTGCTGCCGCCCTACGTGCGCGCCGCGCGCTCGGTGTGCTGGGTTCCGGAGGGCAGCGGCGGTGCCGTCGTGCACGCGTGCAAGTACGAGGACTGGCCGCGCGTCGCGGACGGCATGGCGCGGCGCATGGCGGCGCTCGCGTTTCCCGTCGACGTGCGCGAGGAGCGCGCCGCGCTCGTGCCCGTGCCGCTCGCCGCGGAGCGCGAGCGCGCACGCGGGTTCAACCAGAGCACGCTCCTTGCACGAGGCGTGGCGCGCGCGTGGGAGCTTCCCGTGTGGGAGGACGTCCTGTGCCGCACGCGGGCCACCGAGGCGCAGGCGCGGTTGACACCGGCTGAGCGTTTGCGCAACGTTGCCGGCGCCTTCAGGGCGGTGGAGTCCGCCCGCGGGAGGCTGCGCGGCACGCACGTCGTGCTGGTGGACGACGTGGTGACCACCGCATGCACGCTCAACGCCTGCGCTGCCGCGCTCTGCGCCGGCGGCGCGCGCATCGTCAGCTACGTGACCTTCGGTCGGGCACGGTCCTGAGCGCCGCCTCGTGACACGCACGGGTCGCACGCGAGGGGCCGCTACGTTTGCCCGGCCGTCCGCCCCGAAAGGAGATCCACCGCGATGGCCATTCGCGTCGGCATCAACGGCTTCGGCCGCATCGGCCGCCAGGTCCTCCGCGCCGCCAAGCTCCAGGGCGTCGCCGACCTCGACTTCGTCGCCGTCAACGACCTGACGGACACGAAGACGCTCGCGCACCTGTTCAAGTACGACTCGGTGCACCGCACGTACCAGGGCGACGTCGAGTCGGGCGAGGGCAGCATCACGATCGACGGCGACGAGATCAAGATCTTCGCCGAGAAGGATCCCGCGAAGCTGCCGTGGAAGGACCTGGGCGTCGACATCGTGCTCGAGTCGACGGGCCGCTTCACCGACGCCGACAAGGCCGGTGCGCACATCCAGGCGGGGGCGAAGAAGGTCATCATCTCCGCGCCCGCGAAGGGCGAGGACCTGACGATCGTGATGGGCGTCAACTCGGACAAGTACGATCCGGCGAACCATCACATCATCTCGAACGCGTCGTGCACGACGAACTGCCTCGTGCCGATGGTCAAGGTCATTAAGGACACGTTCGGGTTCCGCCACGGCACGATGGTGACGATCCACTCGTACACCAACGACCAGTCGATCCTCGACCTGCCGCACAAGGACCTGCGCCGCGCCCGTGCCGCCGCGCTCTCGATCATCCCAACGACGACCGGCGCCGCGAAGGCGACCTCGCTCGTGATGCCGGAGCTCAAGGGCAAGATCGACGGCATCGCGATCCGCGTCCCGACGCCCGACGTGTCGCTCACCGAGCTCGCCGTCGAGGTGGAGAAGGGCACGACCATCGCCGACGTGAACGCCGCCTTCCGCGCCGCCGCCGAGGGCGGACCGCTCCAGGGCATCCTCGCGTACACGGAGGAGCCGCTCGTCTCGAGCGACTACATCGGCAACCCGCACTCCTGCATCATCGACTCCCAGAGCACGAACGTGATCGATGGGACGATGGTGAAGGTGTCGGGCTGGTACGACAACGAGTGGGGCTACTCCTCGCGCTGCGTGGACCTGCTCCGCTTCCTCGGCGCCCGCCTCTGACCGCGGGGCGAGCGGGGCGCGCCGGAGCTTCCGGCGCGCCCCGCTCGCGTTTCCGCCCCTTCCGACGCCCATGAACAAGAAGACGATCCGCGACCTGCGCGACGAGGAGCTGCGCGGCCGGCGCGCGCTCGTGCGCGTGGACTTCAACGTCCCGCTCGAGAATGGCCAGGTCGGCGACGACACGCGCATCCGCGCCGCGCTGCCGACGATCCGCGCCCTGCTCGACCGCGGGGCGCGTGTGGTGCTGCTCTCCCACCTCGGCCGTCCCAAGGGCGCGCCCGAGGCGAAGTACTCGCTCTTTCCCGTCGCCACCAAGCTCGCCGAGCTGCTCGAGGGGCCGAAGGTGACGTTCGTCAGCACGACCGTGGGCGAGCAGGCGCGCGCGACCACCGAGCAGCTCGCGCCCGGCGGCGTGGCGCTGCTCGAGAACACGCGCTTCCTACCGGGCGAGGAGAAGAACGACGACGCGCTGGCCCGCGAGCTGGCGACGCTCGGCGACCTGTACGTGAACGACGCCTTCGGCGCCGCGCACCGCGCGCACGCGTCCACCGAGGGCGTGGCGCGCCACCTCCGGCCCGCGGTCGCCGGGCTGCTGATGGAGAAGGAGCTGGCGTATCTCGGCCGCGCGCTCGCCGAGCCGCAGCGGCCGTTCGTCGCCATCCTCGGCGGCGCGAAGATCTCGGGGAAGCTCGACGTCATCAGCGCGCTGCTGCCCAAGGTCGACCGCATGCTGATCGGCGGCGCGATGGCCAACACCTTCTTCCGCGCCATGGGGCTCGAGACCGGCAAGTCGCTCGTCGAGGAGGACCGCGTGGACATGGCACGCGAGCTCCTCGCGACCGCCGGGGAGAAGCTGCTGCTGCCCGTCGACGCGGTGGTCGCGGCGACGCTCTCGGGCGACGCACCCACGCAGGCCGTCGCGCGCGAGGCGGTGCCCGCCGACCAGGCCATGTTCGACGTCGGCCCGCGCACCGTCGAGACGTTCGCGCAGGTCGTGCGCGAGGCGAGGACGGTGCTCTGGAACGGTCCGATGGGCGTCTTCGAGACGCCGCCGTTCGATGCCGGCACGCTCGGCGTCGCCCGCGCGCTCGTGGAGGCGACGGAGCAGGGCGCGACCACGATCGTGGGCGGCGGCGACTCGGCCGCGGCGATCGCGCAGGCCGGGCTGGAGGATCGGGTCACGCACGTCTCGACGGGCGGAGGCGCCTCGCTCGAGTTCCTCGAAGGGAAGGCGCTGCCCGGGGTGGCCGCGCTCGACGACGCCTGAGGAGGGCGCGCCATGCTCAAGCCGATCTACGCCGCGAACTGGAAGATGAACCACGGCCCCTCGGACGCGCGCGCGTTCATGCGGGCCTTCCTCGACCAGGTGCCGCGCCCGAGCGACCGCACCCTCATCTTCTTCCCCCCCGCGCTCGCGATGCACGCGATGCGCGAGGCGCTGCAGGACCGCCACGACATCCTGCTCGGGATCCAGAACGTCCACCACGAGGCCTCGGGGGCCTTCACCGGCGAGCTGTCGGTGGGCATGGCCCGCGACGCGGGGGCGCGCCTCGCCCTGGTCGGCCACTCGGAGCGCCGCCACGTCTTCGGCGAGACCGACGAGCAGACCGCCAAGAAGTGCGAGCTGCTGCTGCGCGCCGGGATCATTCCGATGCTCTGCGTCGGCGAGAAGCTGGAGGAGCGCGAGGCCGGGCTCACCGAGCAGGTGGTGCTGCGGCAGCTCGAGGCGGGGCTCTCGCTGCTCGAGCCCGAGAAGGCCGGCGGCGTGCTGATCGCCTACGAGCCGGTCTGGGCGATCGGGACCGGCCGGACGGCGACCCCGGAGGACGCGTCGGTGGTGCACGGCGCCATCCGCCGCTGGCTGCGCGAGCGCGTGGGCGAGAAGGCGATCACGATGCCGATCCTGTACGGCGGCAGCGTGAACCGCGGCAACGCCAAGCTGCTGCTGGCCGCCCCGGACGTCGACGGGCTGCTGGTCGGCGGGGCGAGCCTCGACTCGTCCAACTGGGCGGCGATCGTGACCGAGTGAGGCGATGGGGCGGGGCGGACGGCGGGGCTCGCCCTTGACCCCGGCGCCTAACTCCCGTGATATTAGGAGCTTGCGTGCGCCGACCCTCGTCGGCTCGCGTCCTCCCGCCCTCACCTCGCCCGCCGCGCGATGTACACGTTCCTCTTCGTCCTGCTGATCCTCGACGCGATCGTCCTCATCGCGGCCATCCTGCTGCAGTCCGGCAAGGGCGGTGGGCTCGCGGCGAGCTTCGGCGGCGCCTCGTCGGCGGCCGAGTCGGTGATCGGGAGCCGGCAGGCGGGGAACCTGTTGACGCGGACGAGCTGGTGGGCGGGCGGGATCTTCGTCGGGCTGTCGTTCATCCTGCAGCTCGCCGGCTCGCGCGGCCGCACGCCGGAGTCGGTCCTCGACCGCTCGTTCGGCACGACCCCGGCGGCGCCCGCCGGGGCCGCGGCGCCCGCCGCGCCGGCCGGTGCGGCCCCGGCGGTTCCGCTGACGCCCGCCGGCCAGCCGCCGGCGCCCACGACCCCGGCCGCCCCCGCGCCGAAGTGATCGGTCCCGCGGCGCGGCCCCTCCGCGGGCCGCGCCCCGTCGTTCGCTCGCAACCCGACCGCCCGTGCAGAGCATCCCAGGGTTCCTCCTCCTCGAGGACGGAACCCTTTTTCGCGGCCAGCTGATCGGACCGTCGGCCCCGACGGTCGCCGAGGTCGTCTTCACGACCAACATGACCGGCTACCAGGAGGTCTTCACCGACCCCTCGTACCGTGGCCAGGTGGTCGTCATGACCGCCCCGATGATCGGCAACTACGGCGTCAACGCCGAGGATCCCGAGTCGGGGCAGCCGCAGGTGGCCGGCGTGATCGTGCGCGAGCTCTCGCCGGTGCATTCGAACTGGCGCGCCAGCGGCGATCTCACGAGCTGGCTCACCGAGGCCGGCGTCCCGATCCTGACGGACGTCGACACGCGTCGGCTGACGCGCCACCTGCGCACGGTGGGCGTCATGCGCGGCGCGATCGGCGCCGGCGACGCCCCGACCGAGGAGGCGACCGCGGCGCTCGAGGCCTGCCCGTCGATGGAGGGGCTCGACCTCGCCACCCGGGTCAGCACCAAGGAGCCCTACGTCTGGGGCAACCCGCAGGCGCCGCAGCACATCGTCGCCTACGACTTCGGGATCAAGCGCAACATCCTGCGCCTCTTCGAGGAGCAGGGGTGCCGCATCACGGTGGTCCCCTCGGACACCCCGGCGGAGGACGTGCTCGCCTACCAGCCGGACGGCGTCTTCCTGTCGAACGGCCCGGGCGATCCGGCGGCCGTCGAGTACGCGCCGGACAACATCCGCGCGCTCGCCAAGGCCGAGGTCCCGATCTTCGGCATCTGCCTCGGCCACCAGCTGCTGGGGCTCACCTTCGGCGGGCGGACGGTGAAGATGCCGTACGGCCACCGGGGCGGGAATCACCCGGTGCAGGACCTCGCGACCGGCCACGTGATCATCACCTCGCAGAACCACGGCTTCGCGGTCGCGGGGACGGCGGAGGGCGTCGAAGGGGTGCCCGAGCTCGAGGTCACGCACGTGAACCTCAACGACGGCTCCGTCGAGGGGCTGGCGCACCGCGAACTGCCGATCTTCGGCGTCCAGTACCACCCCGAGGCAGCCCCCGGTCCGCACGACGGCCGCCCGCTCTTCGACCGCTTCCTGGCCACCGTCCGGGCCCGATCGGCTAGCGGACAGAAGTGAGCCAAGCGGTTGACACACAACAAGTAAGCTCGTAATATCGCTGTCGGAGCGCGCGCGGGATCGGACCGCCGTGCGGCAGTAGCGTCTGACTTCGAGAGCACCCTGATGACCAAAGCTGACCTGGTCGAGCGCGTGACGGCGACCATCGCCCGCACCGCCGGCCCGACGATCTCGAAGAAGGACTGCGCGCGCGTGGTCGACGCGTTCCTGGAGGCGATCAAGGACGCGCTGCACGAGCAGCGCAACATCGAGGTCCGCGGGTTCGGCACCTTCAAGATCCGGCAGCGGAAGACGCGCATGGCGCGCAACCCGCGCACCGGATCGCCGGTCGAGGTCTCGGCCCGCCCGGTCCCCGTGTTCAAGCCGTCCAAGGAGCTCCGCGCGCTGGTCGCGGGCATCGACATCAGCGAGCTGCACGACAGCGACCTGCACGACTACGAGCACGAAGGCGTCGGCGAGTGAGCCGACGGACGCTGCGATCCCACGGCCCCGCGCACCCGCGCGGGGCCGTGTCGCATGCGGGTCCCGCGGTTATGTTGCGAGCATGCGCGTAAGTGTGTTGCTCTTCGCCTCTTATGCCGACGCGCTCGGCCCCGGGCCGCTGCCGCTCGAGCTGCCCGCCGGCGCGACGGCGGCCGACGTCGTCACCGCCCTGCGCGCGAGGCCGGCGGCGGGCGTGCTCCCGCCCGCGCCGATGCTCGCGGTGAACGCGCGCTGGGCTGCGCCGGGCACGGCGCTGCGCGACGGCGACGAGGTGGCGCTGCTGCCCCCGGTCGCCGGCGGATGACCACCGTCGCGCCCGACCAGGCGGCGGCCCTCGGGCGGCTGGTGCGTGCGCCCATCGAGCCGGGGGCGCTGCTGGCGCGCGTCGCCCACGACGGCGCCGGCGCTCAGGCGGCGTTCTTCGGCGCCGTGCGGGACCACAACGTCGGCCGTGCGGTCACGGGCATCGACTACGCCGCGTACGAGCCGATGGCGGACGCGGAGCTCGCCGCGATCGCCCGGGAGGCCGCCGAGCGGTGGCCCGGGCTGCGCATCGCGATCGAGCACCGGATCGGCACGCTGACTGTGGGCGACCTCAGCGTCGGCATCGCGGTCGCGCACCCGCATCGCGGCCCGGCGTTCGACGCGTGCCGCTTCGCGATCGAGACGATCAAGGCGCGCGTGCCGATCTGGAAGCGCGAGCACTACGTCGACGGCACGCGGGCCTGGGTCGACGCGTCGACGGGCGGTGCGGCAGGTCCGCCGCCGGGCGACGGAGCGGCCGCGTGATCGACGCCGCCGAGCCGGGAGCGAGTGGGCCGTCGCTGCACGACCAGCACGGGCGGCGCATCGAGTACCTCCGCGTCTCGGTCACCGACCGGTGCAACTTCCGCTGCGTCTACTGCATGCCGCTGGCGGGGCTGCCGTGGCTCCCGCGCGAGGCGCTGCTGACGGACGACGAGATCGTGCAGGTCGTGCGCGAGCTGGCGCCGCTCGGCCTGCGTCGGGTGCGTCTGACCGGTGGCGAGCCGACGTTGCGCCCCGACCTCGCGACGCTGGTCGCGCGGCTGCGCGCGATCCCCGCGATCGAGGATCTCTCGCTGTCGACGAATGGGACGCGGCTGGTCGAGTCGGCCGAGGCGCTGCGGCGCGCGGGGCTCGATCGCGTGAACGTGAGCGTCGACTCGCTGCGCCCGGAGCGCATCGCGGGGCTCTCGCGGCGGGGCGGGGCGGGGTTCGAGCCGCTCGCCGCGCTCGAGGCCGCGCAGGCCGCGGGCCTCGGCCCGATCAAGGTCAACGTGGTCGTGATCGCCGGCCGCAACGACGACGAGCTCGAGGCCATGGCGCGGCTGACGCTCGACCGGCCCTGGCACGTGCGCTTCATCGAGCTGATGCCGGTCGGCGAGCTCGCGGACGCGGAGGCCGCGGCGGGACGCGACCCGCTCGCGCTCGTCGTGCCTTCGGATGACGTGCTGGCGCGGCTCGAGGCGCTCGGCCGCGCGATCGGCCGTCCGCTCCGTGCAGGCGGGGCTCCGTCGCGCGGGAACGGTCCGGCGGCGTACCACCGTTTCGAGGGTGCGGCGGGCAGCGTCGGCGTCATCACGCCGATGACGCACACGTACTGCGGCACCTGCAACCGCGTGCGGCTCACCGCCGACGGACGGCTCCGGACGTGTCTGTACGGCGACCACGAGGTGCTGCTGCGCGACGCGCTGCGCGCGGGGCGGCCGCTGGCCCCGCTCGTGCGCGAGGCGCTCGCCGACAAGCCGCTGGAGCACGCGCTGCTGACGCGCCGCATCGGCGGGCTGCGGGCGCTGTCGCAGGTCGGCGGCTAGAGTGCGCGCGTGCGGACCGGGCGCAAGCTCGTCCGTTGCCGCCCGTGCGCAGGGCCGATAGGTTTCGCGCGCTGTCTCCCAACCACCTCAGCACATCCGGCCACATGGTCAACAAGATCACGGTGGTGGGCGCCGGGAACGTCGGCGCCACGACCGCGCAGCGCATCGCGGAGAAGGAGCTCGCTCGCACCGTCGTGATGGTCGACGTGGCCGAGGGCATTCCGCAGGGGAAGGGGCTCGACCAGTGGCAGTCGGCCCCGATCGAGGGCTTCGACTCGCGCGTCATCGGCTCGAACGGCTACGACGAGACGGCCGGCTCGGACATCGTCGTCATCACGGCGGGCATCGCGCGCAAGCCGGGCATGTCGCGCGACGACCTGCTCAACACGAACGCCGGTATCGTCAAGCAGGTCAGCGAGCAGATCAAGGCGACGTCGCCGGACGCGATCGTCATCGTCGTCTCCAACCCGCTCGACGTGATGTGCTACGTCGCGAAGGAAGTCACGGGCTTCCCGCGCGAGCGCGTCATCGGCATGGCGGGCGTGCTCGACACGGCGCGCTACCGCGCGTTCCTCGCCGAGGCGCTGGACGTCTCGGTGCGCGACATCCAGGCGATGGTGCTCGGCGGCCACGGCGACACGATGGTCCCGCTGATCAGCTACACCACGGTGAGCGGCATCCCCGTGACGCAGCTCATGGATCGCGCGACGCTCGACGCGATCGTCGACCGCACGCGCAACGGCGGCGCCGAGATCGTGAAGCACCTCAAGACCGGCTCCGCGTACTACGCGCCGTCGGCCGGCGCCGTGCAGATGGTCGAGGCGATCGTCAACGACCAGCGTCGCATCCTGCCGTGCGCGGCCTGGCTGGAGGGCGAGTACGGGATGTCGGGGCTCTACCTCGGCGTACCGTGCAAGCTGGGGAGGAGCGGACTGCAGCAGGTCGTGCAGGTCGAGCTCACCGACGCCGAGCGCGCGGCGCTCGAGCAGAGCGCCCAGGCGGTGCGCGACCCCATGGCCGCCATCAAGCTCTGAGTCAACCGACGCCGCGGGGGCCTGTGCGCCCGCGGCGTTTCCTTTCTCCGCACTGAGAGATGCAGCTGGTTCTCAACTTCTGGCGATCGCAGGTCGGGAAGAAGGTGGTCATGGCGATCACCGGACTGATCGGCGTCGGCTTCGTCATCGGCCACATGGTCGGGAACCTGCAGATGTTCCAGGGCCCCGAGAAGATCAACGCCTACGCGCACTTCCTCCATGTGACCATGGGCGGCGCGCTGTGGGGCGTGCGCGCGGTGCTGCTGGCCGCGGTGATCCTGCACGTGGTGGCCGCGGTGCAGCTCACGCGGCAGAAGCAGGCGGCCCGGCCGGGCCGGCAGGGCTACGTGAAGTTCCAGCCGCAGATCTCGTCGTTCGCCTCGCGCTCCATCCGCTGGGGCGGCGCGCTGCTGCTCGTGTGGCTGATCTTCCACATCCTGCACTTCACCGTGCGGCCGGAGTTCACCTCGCCCGGCTACAGCGACACCGACGTGTACTACAACGTCGTGCAGGGCTTCACCAAGCCGCTGAACGTCGCGTTCTACGTCGTCGCGATGGGCGCGCTGGCGCTGCACCTGTTCCACGGCGCCTGGAGCTCGTTCCGCACGCTCGGCCTGAACCGCCCGAAGCCGCGTCCGACCGCGCGCAGCGTCGCGACCCTCGTCGCCGCCGTCGTCACGCTCGGCTTCATCGCCGTGCCGCTCGGCGTGTTCTTCGGCCTGATCGATCCGCGCCCGACCGCGGGCGCCGCGCCCATCGAGTCGGCCGCCGCGACGGCGCCTTCCACCACCGCGTCCGCTCAGGGGCAGTGATCCGATGGAGCTGAACTCGAAGATCCCGCCGGGCCCGGTGGCCGAGAAGTGGGAGAAGCACAAGTTCAACGTCAAGCTCGTCAACCCCGCGAACAAGCGGAAATACGAGGTCATCGTGGTCGGCGCCGGCCTCGCCGGCGCCTCCGCGGCCGCCACGCTCTCGGAGCTCGGCTACCGCGTGAAGTGCTTCGTGTACCACGACTCGCCCCGCCGCGCGCACTCGATCGCCGCGCAGGGCGGCATCAACGCCGCGAAGAACTACCAGAACGACGGCGATTCGGTCTATCGCCTCTTCTACGACACGATCAAGGGCGGCGACTTCCGCGCGCGCGAGGCGAACGTGCACCGCCTCGCCGAGAACTCGCTGAGCATCATCGACCAGGCGGTCGCGCAGGGCGTGCCGTTCGCGCGCGAGTACGGCGGGCTGCTCGCCAACCGCTCGTTCGGCGGCGCGCAGGTGAGCCGCACCTTCTACGCGCGCGGGCAGACGGGGCAGCAGCTGCTGCTCGGCGCCTACCAGCAGCTGGAGAAGGAGATCGCGAAGGGCGGCGTCGAGATGTTCACCTACTACGAGATGCTCGACCTCGTGGTGGTGGACGGGCAGGCGCGCGGGATCATCGCGCGCAACCTGCGGACGGGCGCCATCGAGACGTACGCCGCGCACGCCGTGCTCCTCGCGACGGGCGGCTACGGCAACGTCTTCTACCTGTCGACGAACGCCAAGAACTCCAACGCGACGGCGATCTGGCGCGCGTACAAGCGCGGCGCCGCGTTCGCGAACCCGTGCTACACGCAGATCCACCCGACGTGCATCCCGGTGTCGGGCGAGCATCAGTCCAAGCTGACGCTCATGTCCGAGTCGCTGCGCAACGATGGCCGCGTGTGGGTGCCGAAGAAGGTCGGCGACAAGCGCCCGCCCTCGCAGATCCCCGAGGACGAGCGCGACTACTACCTCGAGCGGCGCTACCCGAGCTTCGGCAACCTCGCGCCGCGCGACATCTCCAGCCGCTCGGCGAAGTACGTCTGCGACGAGGGGCGCGGTGTTGGTGAGACGGGCCTCGGCGTGTACCTCGACTTCTCGGACGCCATCAAGCGCCTGGGCAAGAAGACCATCGCCGAGCGCTACGGGAACCTGTTCGAGATGTACCAGCGCATCACCGACGAGGACCCGTACCAGGTCCCGATGCGCATCTACCCCGCCGTGCACTACACGATGGGCGGGCTCTGGGTCGACTACAACCTGATGAGCACCGTGCCGGGCTGCTTCGTGCTCGGCGAGGCGAACTTCTCCGATCACGGCGCGAACCGCCTCGGCGCGTCGGCGCTGATGCAGGGGCTCTCGGACGGCTACTTCGTCATCCCGTACACGATCGGCGACTACCTGGCCGGGCTCAAGCCGCAGCCGGTGGACGCCTCCGCGCCCGAGTTCCGCGCGGCGGAGCAGGAGACGCGCGCCCGGCTCGAGAAGCTGCTCGCGATCAAGGGCAAGCGGACGCCGACGTCGTTCCACCGCCAGCTCGGCCAGATCATGTGGAACAAGTGCGGCATGGCGCGCAACGCGGCCGGCCTCACCGAGGCGATCGGCGAGATCGCCGCGCTGCGCGAGGAGTTCTGGCAGAACGTCAACGTGGTGGGCGAGGTCGGCTCGCTCAGCCAGCAGCTCGAGATCGCGGCGCGCGTCGCCGACTTCATCGAGCTCGGGGAGCTGATGTGCCGCGACGCGCTGCATCGCGAGGAGAGCTGCGGCGGCCACTTCCGCGAGGAGTACCAGACCGAGGACGGTGAGGCGCTCCGCAACGACGAGCGGTTCGCGTACGTCGGCGCGTGGGAGTACACCGGAGACACCGCCGAGCCGCGGCTGCACAAGGAGCCGCTGGTCTACGAGGAAGTGAAGCTCGCCACGCGCAGCTACAAGTGACGGAGACGCACGGATGAAGATCACACTGCACGTCTGGCGGCAGGCCGGGCCCACCGCGGACGGCCGGATCGAGACCTACCAGCTCGGCGACGTCTCGCCCGACATGTCGTTCCTCGAGATGTTCGACGTGCTGAACGAGCAGCTCGTCGAGACGGGGAAGGAGCCGGTGGCCTTCAGCCACGACTGCCGCGAGGGGATCTGCGGCTCGTGCGCGATGATGGTCAACGGGGCGGCGCACGGGCCGATGAAGGGCACCGCCGTCTGCCAGCTGCACATGCGCAGCTTCAAGGACGGCGACCAGATCTGGGTCGAGCCGTGGCGCGCCCGCGCCTTCCCGATCATCAAGGACCTCGTCGTCGACCGCGGCGCGCTCGACCGCATCATCCAGGCGGGCGGCTACATCTCGTCGAACACGGGCGGCGCCCGCGACGCGAACGAGATCCTGATCCCCAAGCCCGACGCGGACGCCGCCATGGACGCGGCCGCCTGCATCGGCTGCGGGGCCTGCGTGGCCGCCTGCCCGAACGCGTCGGCCTCGCTCTTCACGGCCGCCAAGATCAGCCACCTCGGGCACCTGCCCCAGGGGCAGCCGGAGCGCTTCCGCCGCGTGCTGGCGATGGTCGAGCAGATGGACATCGAGGGGTTCGGCCACTGCACGCTCTACGGCGAGTGCCAGGAGGCCTGCCCGAAGCTCATCAGCATCGACAACATCGCGCGGATGAACCGGGACTACATCCGGGCGAGCGTCAGCGCGCCGCAGGGCGCCGCCGTCGAGTACGCGGGCTGATCCTCGGGCCGTCGCGCCGGCGGGCGCGGCGCTGGTAGGTCGTGGCGGGCCACGGTCCGGAACGGGGGCGTGGCCCGCTTGCTGCTCACCGGGGGCACCGACCCCAGCGGAGGAGTACAGCACATGGCGACGCCCGACCGGACCCCGGCGGAAGAGCAGCTCAGGCGCGGTGGACCGCAGCTCACGGCGCGCGATGCGCGTGAGGTCGCGGCCGACGCGGGCACCGTCCCGGGCGTCGGCACCCCGACGACGTCCGACCGGGAGGTGCACGGGTCGATCACCCGCGATCAGGACCAGGGGGTCGGCGGCGCCCCGCGCGGCGCCAGCGGCTCCACGGGGAACGACGTCCGCGGCGAGCGGATGCCCGACGAGGCGCCGTACGGGATGTCCCAGACCGCCCTCGGCGACGCCGACGCCGTCCAGAAGACGAGCTACGGCGTGGGCATGGGGACCGAGACGGACGGCCGGCTCGAGCACGCGCCGGTCGGCCTCCGGAAGGGGGAAGGGACCGTCGTCGGCCGGACCGGCCCGGGCGGCGGCATCAACCCGGTGGCGTGGATCGTCGGGCTGCTGGCCGTGATCGCCGCCGTGGTGTATGGCGCCGGCATGCTGACCGGCTGATCGCCTCGCCGCTGCCGTCCTGGCAGAAGCGGCCGGCGTCTGGGGCGGTCTCGCCGCCCCACGCCGGCCGATCGCGTTCGGGTTGAACTCCCGGCGCGCCGCGGGTTATCTTCAGGTCGTCGCTCGTGAAAAATTTCACGAGCCGTGGGCGGACACCGCGACAGACATGGCCCGGTCCTACTTCCCGCTCCTCCTCCTGTTCGGCTTCGTGGCCGTGAACGCGGCGCTGATCCTGGCGATCGGCGCGCTCACGGTCCGGGTACGCAAGACCGCGGTCAAGTCGCAGCCCTACGAGTCGGGGATCGCCCCGCTCGGGGACGCCCGCGAGCGGTTCAGCGTGAAGTTCTACATGGTCGCGATGTTGTTCATCATCTTCGACATCGAGACCGTGTTCATGATCCCCTGGGGCGTCGCCTTCCGGCAGCTCTCCTGCGCGGTCCAGCTCACGGCGACCGGCTGCCCCTCGGGGCAGATCTCGTTCTTCGGCCTCGGCGAGATGCTCGTGTTCATCGGCATCCTGCTGGTGGGCTACGTCTACGTCTGGAAGAAGGGAGCATTCCAATGGGACTGATCACCCGTCCCGACGGGAGCGCCGCCGAGGGCCGCCAGGCCGTCGCGGTCGACCCGATCTCGCAGGAAGGCTGGATCACGTCGCGCCTCGACTTCCTGGTCAACTGGGCGCGCGCCAACTCGATGTGGCCGATGCCGTTCGGCACCGCGTGCTGCGCGATCGAGTTCATGGCCACGGCGGCCAGCAAGTACGACCTCGCGCGCTTCGGCATGGAGCGCCTGAGCTACTCGCCGCGCCAGGCCGACGTGCTGCTGTGCGCCGGCCGCGTCCCGTACAAGCTCGCCCCGGTGATCCGCCGCATCTATCAGCAGATGCCGCAGCCCAAGTGGGTGATCGCGATGGGTGCGTGCGCGAGCACGGGCGGCATGTTCGACAACTACGCGGTGGTGCAGGGGATCGACACCATCATCCCCGTCGACGTCTACGTGCCCGGCTGCCCGCCCCGGCCCGAGGCGCTGATGTACGGGATCATGATGCTCCAGAAGAAGGTCATGGGCGAGCGGCTCCGCGACGAGGCGCTCCGCCACGAGATGGTGCCGGATCCCAGCTCGCAGCTCTACATCCCGCCCTCGGCCATCGACGAGCTGTCGGAGCCGTTCGGGAACTCGGTGCACCAGACGCGGTCCGGCCTCTGACCGCCGCGGGCGACGGCGCGTTCGCCCGACCCACGACCGGCCCTCTCCCTTCGCGACTTCCGTGACCCCGACGACGCCGATCCAGATCGCGGGGTCCGCGGCTCCGCACGACGCGCCCCGGACCCCCAGGCAGCTCCCCCATCGCGGGGGTGAGCCGAACCCCAGCGCCGCCGCCCTGCAGGCGCAGTTCGGCGCGGCCGTGCTGCGCGTCGACGTCGTGTGGGGCGAGACGACCGTGATCATCGACGGCGCGCGGGTGCTCGACATCGTCCGCTGGCTGCACGACGACCCGACCCAGCGCTACGACTACCTCGTCGACGTCACCGCCGTCGAGTTCCGCGACCTGGAGCAGCCGCTCGAGGTCGTGTGGCACCTCCGGTCGCTCCCGTACCGCCGCTTCCTGCGCCTGAAGGCCCTGCTGCCGAAGCGCGGCCCGCTCGAGGTGGCGAGCGTGTGGCCGGTCTACCACGGGGCCGATTGGCTCGAGCGCGAGTGCTTCGACATGTTCGGCATCCGCTTCGTCGGCCACCCCGATCTGCGCCGCATCCTGATGTGGGAGCAGTACAAGGAAGGGCATCCGCTGCGGAAGGACTTCCCCCTGCGCGGGCGCTTCAGCCGCTCGGAGCAGCTGCGCCAGGCGCTCGCCGCCAATCCCGAGGCGCGCTACTCCATGGAGGAGATCAGCGTCGTGGAGGCGTTCAGCGAGCTGCCCGACGACATGCGCCAGCGCCTCGCCTCGGGCGAGCCCACGGGCGAGTGAGGAGCACGAACTGATGGCAACGACCAAGCGGACGGTGGAGGTGGCGCTGTCGACCTCGGGCATCGGGCCCGACGGCCGCCCGCAGCGCGTGCCCCTCGTCGTCGACGACCGCGGCAACGCGGTGCAGATGGAGCCCGCGCCGGCGCTGGAGCCGGACCTCGCGGGCGAGCACATGCTGATCAACATCGGCCCGCAGCACCCGGCGACGCACGGGGTGCTGCGCCTGGTGCTGGAGCTCGACGGCGAGACGGTCGTCCGGTGCGTGCCGCACGTCGGCTACCTGCACTGCGGCTTCGAGAAGATCGGCGAGTACCGCCAGTACAACCAGATCATCCCCTGGACGGACCGCGAGGACTACCTCAACTCGCCGGGGAACAACTGCGCCTTCGCGCTCGGCGCGGAGCGCCTGTTCGGCATCGAGATCACCGAGCGCGCCAAGGTTCTGCGCGTGATCACGATGGAGCTGTCGCGCATCATCTCGCACCTGGTGTGGATGGGCACGACCGCCGTCGACATGGGCGCCTTCACGCCCTTCCTCTGGACCTTCCAGGAGCGCGAGAACGTCTACAACCTCCTCGAGGGGTGGGTCGGCGCGCGCCTCACGACGTCGCTCACGCGCGTGGGCGGCATGGCGGCCGACATTCCCGACGGGTGGCTCGAGGGGCTGCGGAAGTTCCTCAAGGGCTTCCCGAAGACGCTCGCCGAAGCCGACCGGATGCTGACCAAGAACGCGATCTGGGTCGGCCGCACGGTGGGGCTGGGCGTGATGACGGGCGACGAGGCGATCAACTACGGCCTCTCCGGCCCGATGCTCCGCGCCTCGGGCGTCGCGTACGACGTGCGCCGCGACTTCCCGTATCTCGACTACGAGACCTACGACTGGGACGTCGCCGTGGGCACGAACGGCGACGTGTACGACCGCTACCTCGTGCGCATGGAGGAGATGCTCCAGAGCGTGCGCATCCTGGAGCAGGCGGTCGAGCGGCTGCCGGACGGGCCGATCAACGTCGACGACCCGCGCATCATCCTCCCGCCCAAGCGGAAGGCGACGAGCGAGATGGAGAGCATGATCCATCACTTCAAGCTCGTGATGGAGGGGCCCCGTCCGCCCGTCGGCGAGTGCTACGTCGCCGTCGAGAGCCCCAAGGGCGAGAAGGGCTACTACATGGTCTCGGACGGCACCGCCAAGCCGGTGCGGTGGCGCATCCGTCCGCCCGCGTTCATCAACCTCTCCGCCATCCCGAAGATGGTCGAGGGGCACCTGCTCTCCGACGTGATCGCGATCAACGCCAGCATCGACATCGTCATGGGCGAGGTGGACCGGTGACCTACGGCCCCTCGACCCCGAAGCCGTCGCCCGACGCGCTGGCGTCGCACGGCGCGACGCACGACCACGGCCCGTACGAGGCCGTGTTCACGGCCGGCACGCCGGCGCGCGCGGAGCTCGACGAGCTGCTGACCCGCTATCCGACCAAGATGGCGGCGCTGCTCCCGGCGCTCTGGATCGTGCAGCGCGAGCGCGGCTGGGTGAGCGACGACGCGATGGCGGAGGTCGCGCAGGTGCTCGAGCTGACCGCGGCTTACGTGAAGGGCGTCGTCACGTTCTACACGATGTACCATCAGCACCCGGTTGGCCGGTACTTCATCCAGGTGTGCACCACCACGCCCTGCCACGTGTGCGGGGCGCAGGGCGTCGTCGACGCCTTCCTGCAGCACACGGGCTGTGGCGAGCTGGGCGTCACCTCCGCCGACGGGCGCTACACGGTCATCGAGGTCGAGTGCCTCGGCGCGTGCGGCTTCGCCACGCCGGTGATGATCAACGAGCAGTTCCTGGAGTCGGTGACGCCGTCGCGCGTTCCCGAGATCCTGGCCGCGCTTCCCTGAGCCATGGGCTATCCGCACCCCTCGCATCCGCGCGAGACCCCCGTCCTCTCCAAGCACTTCGGCGACGCCGAGGCGCGCACCCTGAAGGGGTGGCGCGACCGCGGCGGTTACGTCGCGCTCGAGAAGGCGCTGAAGATGGACCCCGCGGAGATCCAGACCATCGTGAAGGACTCCGGCCTGCGCGGCCGCGGCGGCGCCGGCTTCCCGACGGGCGTGAAGTGGAGCTTCATGAAGCCCGACGGCAAGCAGCACTACCTCTGCTGCAACGCCGACGAGTCGGAGCCCGGCACCTTCAAGGACCGCGAGATCATGCGCTGGACGCCGCACGCCCTGGTCGAGGGCGTGGCGCTCGGCGCGTACGCGATCTACGCGACCGTCGCCTACATCTACATCCGCGGCGAGTTCACCGAGCCGCTGGAGCAGGTGCGCGCGGCGGTGAAGGAGGCGTACGCGAACGGCGTCCTCGGCGAGAACGCGATGGGCTCCGGCAAGCCGCTGCACGTGCACGTGCACCAGGGCGCCGGCGCGTACATCTGCGGCGAGGAGACGGCACTCATGAACTCGCTGGAGGGGCGCCGCGGGAACCCGCGCATCAAGCCGCCCTTCCCGGCGGTGGCCGGGCTGTTCGGCCAGCCGACGACGATCAACAACGTCGAGACGCTGACCGCGACGCCGCACATTCTCAACAATGGCACCGACTGGTACAAGCAGTTCGGCCGCCCCGACAACCCGAAGAGCGTCGGCACGAAGCTGTTCTCGGTGTGCGGCAACGTCGCGCGCCCGGGCAACTACGAGGTGCCGCTCGGCTTCAACTTCGGCGAGTTCCTCTGGGACCTCTGCGGCGGCGCGGCGAACGGGCGTGAGATCAAGGCCGTGATCCCCGGCGGCTCGTCGGTGCCGTTCCTCACGGCCGAGGAGTGCCGCACGACCTTCATGGATTACGAGGGGATGGTCGCGTCGGGCTCGATGCTCGGGTCGGGCGGCGTCATCGTCTTCGACGACCAGCAGGACATGGTGCGGCAGATCGCGCGGCTGGCGCGCTTCTACGCCCACGAGAGCTGCGCGCAGTGCTCGCAGTGCCGCGAGGGCACGGCGTGGACGACGAAGATCATGGAGCGCATCGCCGCCGGCGACGGCACGGCGCGCGACTTCGACACGCTGCTGTCGATCGCCGACAACATGACCGGCAAGACCATCTGCGTGCTGAGCGACTCGTGCGCGACGCCCGTGGTCTCCGGCCTCAAGAAGTTCCGGCACGAGTTCGAGGCCAAGCTGAAGCACACTCCCAGCGTCGTGAGCTTCGCCGGCACGTCCACCGCGGCCGCGGCGCCCCGCGCCGCGAGCCCGACGGCCTGACCTCGTCACGAGAGAATCCATGGCCGACGTGAAGCAGGTCACGCTCACCATCGAGGGCCGGCAGGTCGTGGTCCCCGAGGGCACGAGCATCCTCGAGGCGGCGAAGTTCGCCGGCATCCTCATCCCGCACTACTGCTACCACCCGGGGCTTCCGGTGGCGGGCGTGTGTCGGATGTGCCTCGTCGAGGTCGAGAAGTTCCCGAAGCTCGCGCCCGCCTGCGCCACCGCCGTCGGCGAGGGGCAGGTCGTGCACGTGCACTCCGAGAAGGCGCTCGAGGCCCGCAAGGGCGTGCTCGAGTTCCTGCTCATCAACCATCCGCTCGACTGCCCGATCTGCGACCAGGCGGGCGAGTGCGAGCTGCAGGACTACACCTTCCAGGAAGGGCGCGCCGACTCCCGCTACATGGAGCCCAAGCGCTTCAACCCGGTCGAGGACTTCGGCGGCGACGTCCTGTACGTCACCAACCGGTGCATCCTGTGCACGCGCTGCGTCCGCTTCATGGACAAGGTCGCGCAGGACTCGGTGCTGAACGTCAGCGAGCGCGGCGACCGCGCGGTGATCGGCATCCACCCGGAGCACGACCTCGGCGACCACGCCTGGTCGGGCAACGTGATCGACCTCTGCCCGGTGGGCGCGCTCGTCTCCAAGGACTTCCTGAACAAGGCGCGCGCCTGGGAGCTGGATCGCACCGCCTCCGTGTGCCCCAACTGCACGCAGGGGTGCAACGCGATCCTGGAGACCCGCGACGACACCGTCGTGCGGATGCGCCCGCGCCCGAACGAGGCGGTCAACCAGTACTTCCTCTGCGACCAGGGGCGGCTCAACTACCGCTGGCTGGAGCGCCGCGACCGCGCGGAGCTGCCGTACGTGCGCGGCGCGAGCCGCAGCGGCGGCACTGAGCTGCGCGTCGCCGACTGGGACCTGGCGCTGCGCGAGGCGGCGGCGCTGCTCAACGGCCGCCGCGCGCACGTGCTCGCGTCGCCGATGCTGTCGAACGAGGCGCTCGGGCTGCTCGCGCGCATCGTCGCGCGCACCGGCGGCACGGGCACCTACACCGTCGCCACCGGTTCGGAGGCGCCGCTCGCCGGCGTGCCCGACCTGTCGCTGCGGGCGGATCGCGCGGCCAACGTCGTCGGGGCGGAGCTGCTCGGCTTCGAGCGCCGCGAGCCGCATGCCGCGTTCGCGGGGCTCGGCGACGGCGACGTGCTGGTCGTCGCCGACGAGGAGCTCGCGGCCGCGCCGCCGACGCTGCCCGCCGGCGTGCGCGTGCTCGTCATCGGGACGACGGTGCCCGCGTGGGCCGCCGGCGCCGACGTCGTGCTCCCCATCGCCAACATGGCGGAGGAGGAGGGGTCCTTCACCAACATCCGCGGCCGCGTGCAGCGCTTCATGCAGGCCAAGGCGGCGCCCGGCCTGGCGCGTCCCAGCTGGTACGTCATCGGCGACCTGCTCGCCGCGATGGGCGACGGCGAGGGCTACTTCACCGCGCCGGACGCCTTCGCGGCGCTCGCGGGCGCGCACGCGAGCTTCGCCGGCCTGTCGTACGACGTGCTCGGGCTGCGTGGCGCGCTCGTGACGGACGCCGAGCGGTTCGCCGCCGAGCCGGCGATGGCGGGGGCGGCATGAGCATGCAGACGCTGCCCGCGCTCGCGCTGCTGCAGGCGTACGACCCCCAGGTCGTGCATCCCGGGAACGGGGTGTTCTTCGTGTCGACCGTCGTGAAGATGCTCGTCGTCTTCGCGGTGACGCTCGGGCTCGTCTCTCTGCTGACCCTCGCCGAGCGCAAGATCTCGGCGTGGATCCAGGACCGGCACGGCCCGAACCGCGTCGGTCCGGGCGGGCTGCTGCAGCCGGTGGCGGACGGCCTGAAGAACTTCATGAAGGAGCGCGTGTCGCCGGGCATGGCGTACGGGCCGATCTTCTGGCTCGCCCCGGCGCTCGCCTTCGTCCCGGCGCTGTGCACCTTCGCGGTGATCCCCTTCGCCGCGCCGCTGCCGACGCCGTGGGGGCTGATCCCGATGGTCGTCGCCGACCTGCCGATCGGCTTCCTCTACGTCCTCTCCATCACGTCGCTCGGCGTCTACGGGCTGACGCTGGCCGGCTGGAGCTCGAACAACAAGTACGCGCTGCTCGGTGGCCTGCGCTCGAGCGCGCAGATGGTGTCGTACGAGATCGCGATGGGCATGTCCACCATCCCGATCCTGCTGCTCGCCGGGAACGTGTCGCTGAACACGATCATCGCGCAGCAGGTGACGACCGGCTGGAACGTGTTCGCGTTGTCGGTCTCGTTCTTCATCTTCATGGTCGCGGCCTTCGCCGAGACCAACCGGCTGCCGTTCGACCTTCCCGAGGCGGAGTCGGAGCTGATCGCCGGCTACCACACCGAGTACAGCGGGATGGCGTTCGCCATGTTCTTCATCTCCGAGTACTCGGCGATGATCACGGCGAGCGGGCTGATGGTGACGCTGTTCTTCGGTGGCTGGGACATCCCGTTCACGACCTGGGACAACACGGCCCCGCACAGCGTGCTGAAGACCCTCGCGACGCTGGCGAGCTTCGGCCTGAAGACCCTGTTCTTCCTGTTCACCTACATCTGGATTCGCTGGACGCTGCCGCGCTTCCGCTACGACCAGCTGATGTCGCTGGGGTGGAAGTTCATGCTGCCGGTGGCCCTCGCGTACATCGTGATCGTCGCCACGGCGACGCTCGCGCTGGACGCCGCCGGCATCGCGCGCGGTCCGCTGTTCGGCGCCATCCTGTTCGCGCTGAACCTGGTGATCCTGGTGGTGCTGTTCGTGGTCGTGGACCGCGGGCGGCTCATCAGCCCGGCGAGCCCGCGCATCCGCGCGACCGAGGTGGCGCGCATGCGGGCGCGCGCCTACGCCGCCGCCCGCCGGGCGCCGCTCGGCGCGACCGAGCTGGCCAGCGAAGCCGCCGACTGAGGCGACCATGACGATCAACGTGAAGGTGCTCGACCGGCCGGTCGAGCAGGTCAGCTACGTACGCGCCACGCTCAAGGGCATGGCGATGACCTTCAAGCACCTCGTGAACCGCGAGCGGCGGCACGAGGTGACGGTGCAGTACCCCGAGCAGAAGTGGGATCTCTCGCCGCGCTGGCGCGGCACCCACCGCATGCTCACGACGGAGACCGGCAAGGCGAAGTGCGTGGCCTGCGGCCTGTGCCCGACCGTCTGCCCGGCCAACTGCATCAAGCTGGTGCCCGGCGAGGACGAGCAGGGGAACCGCTATCCGCTCGTGTTCGAGATCGACGAGTTCCGCTGCATCTTCTGCGGCTACTGCCAGGAGGTGTGCCCGGAGGAGGCGATCCACGTCGGGCAGCACTACGAGAACGCCGAGTACAGCCGCGAGGGCATGGTCTACGACCTCGAGCGGCTGATGGCGCAGACGCACCCGGTGAGCGAGCTGTGGGATCCCGCCGACCCGAAGGGCGAGTGACCGGATGAGCCTTCTCTATCAGTTCCACTTCTACCTGTTCGGGCTGCTCGCGGTCGCGTCGTCGATCCTGTTCATCACGCGCAAGAGCCCCATCGCCGCGGCGCTCTGGCTGGTGAACACGATGTTCGCGCTGTCGGGCCTGTACATCATGCTGGACGCGCAGTTCGTGGGCGCGATCCAGGTCCTGGTGTACGCCGGCGCGATCATGGTCGTGTTCCTCTTCGTCGTCATGCTCCTGAACCTGGGGCACGCCGACATCGCCGCCGACTTCCGTGAGAACCGGGTCCGCCTGGGTGCGGGCGTCGTCGGCATCGTGCTGCTCGCGCAGCTGCTGACGCTCTCGCGCGGCCGGCTGCCGGTGATCGAGGGCGCGGCGGCGAACACGAGCGGCGCGGAGGCGAACGTGATCGCGCCGGTCGCCGAGCTCCTGTTCACCCGACACCTGCTGGCCTTCGAGTTCACGAGCATCCTGCTGCTGGCCGCGCTGGTCGGCGCGGTGGTGCTCGCCAAGCGCCGGGGGCGCGCGTGATCGCCGAATCGCTCTTCTTCAGCGCCATCCTGTTCGTCGTCGGCGTGGTGGGCGTGCTCACCCGACGGAACGCGCTGATCATCTTCATGTGCGTCGAGCTGATGCTCAACGCCGTGAACCTCAGCTTCGTCGCGCTCTCCAAGATGCACGGCGAGGCGCTGGGGCAGGTGTTCGTGGTGTTCGTGATGACCGTCGCGGCGGCCGAGGCGGCCGTCGGGCTGGCCATCGTGATCGCCGTCTACCGGCACTACGGCACGGTCGACCTCCAGAACATCAACCTGCTCAAGGGCTGATGCCGCTCGCTCTCCTCCAGGCCGCGGCGCCCGCGGCGGCCCAGCACCCGCTCGCGGGGACGGTGGCGGAGTACGTCTGGCTCCTACCGCTGCTGCCGCTCCTCGGCTTCCTGATCAACGGCGCGCTCTCGCTCTTCCCGGCGTATCACGCCGGCCCCGAGGACCCGTCGCACGATCCCGGCGCCGGGCACACGGACATGGCGCACGAGGAGGCGTACGACCGCGAGACCGCGTCGTTCCACTCGCGCTGGAACCGGGTGTCGAGCGTCGTCGGCCCGCTCGTCGTGGGGCTCGCCTTCGCGCTCGCGGTCACGATGTTCCTCGCCATGCGAGGCGCGGGCGACGCGCTCGCGACGGCGGGCGCGTTCACGCGCACCTACGGCTCGTGGATGCCCGCGGGCGACCTGCGGATCGACTGGGGCTTCCAGGTCGACCAGCTGTCGATGCTGATGACGCTCATCATCACGGGCGTCGGCACGCTGATCCACCTGTTCAGCATCGGCTACATGCGGACGGACCCCGGGTACTCGCGCTACTTCGCGTACCTGAACCTGTTCGTCTGCTTCATGCTCGTCCTCGTGCTGGGCGCGAGCTACCCGGTGCTGTTCGTGGGCTGGGAGGGGGTCGGGCTCTGCTCCTACCTGCTCATCGGCTTCTGGTTCTCGGACGAGGCGAACGCGAACGCGGGCAAGAAGGCGTTCATCGTCAACCGCATCGGCGACTTCGGCTTCCTGGTCGCGATGTTCCTGCTGTGGGCGAACCTCGGCGCGCTGGACTACGCGGGGGTCGACGCGGCGGCGGGGCGCCTGGCGGCGAACGGCGCGGTCATCACGGCGATCTGCCTCTTCCTGTTCCTCGGCTGCGCCGGCAAGAGCGCGCAGCTCCCGCTCTACATCTGGCTGCCGGACGCCATGGCCGGCCCGACGCCGGTCTCCGCCCTCATCCACGCGGCGACGATGGTGACGGCGGGCGTGTACCTCATCGCCCGTAGCGGCGCGCTGTTCGCGCTGGCGCCGTTCGCCTCACTGCTGGTCGCGCTGACCGGCGCGCTGACGGCGCTGTTCGCGGCGACGATCGGCCTCAAACAGTGGGACATCAAGAAGGTCCTCGCGTACTCCACCGTCTCGCAGCTCGGCTACATGTTCGTGGCCGCCGGCGTGGGCGCGTACTCGGCGGCCGTCTTCCACCTGGCGACGCACGCCTTCTTCAAGGCGCTGCTCTTCCTCGGGGCCGGCTCGGTGATCTACGCCCTCCACGAGGCGTACCACCACACGCACCGCGAGGAGGACGTGCAGGACATGCGCAACATGGGTGGGCTGCGCCGGTTCATGCCGGTGACCTTCCTGCTCATGTGGGCCGCCACGCTCGCGATCTCCGGCGTGCCGCCCTTCTCCGGCTTCTTCTCGAAGGATCAGATCCTCGGCTCGGTGTTCGCCGCCGCGCAGCACTCGGCCATCGCCGAGCTGTCGCTGGCCGGCATCCCGGGCTCGGCGATCCTGTACACGATCTACGTCCTCGGGCTGATCACGGCGCTGCTGACCGCGATCTACATGACGCGGATGATGCTCTACACCTTCCACGGCGCGAACCGCACCGGGGAAGGGGAGCGCCCGCACCTGCACGAGGCGCCGTGGATCATGACGGGCCCGCTCCTCGTGCTCGGCGTGCTCACCGTGTTCGGCGGGTGGCTGAACATCCCGGCGATCCTCGGGTGGATGGGCGCCGAGGGGGCGCTCGACCGCTGGCTGTCGCCCGTGGTGGGGCGCGCCTCGGCCACGCTGGCCGGCGGCGAGGTCGCGCACCTCTCGCACGCGACCGAGTACGCGCTCATCGGGGCGGCGGTCGCCGTCGGCGCGCTCGGCATCGCGTTCGCCTTCGCCCGCTACCGCGGGCCGCTCGTGACGAAGCGCGAGGCCCACGCGGAGCAGGGCGGCCTCGGTACGGCGATGGAGCACGCCTACTACGTGAACGAGGGCATCGACCGCCTCTTGATCGATCCGACGGTCGCGCTCTCCCGCAAGGTGCTCTGGCGCGGCCTGGACGTCGGGCTGATCGACGGCGTGCTGGTGAACGGCAGCGCCCTCCTCATGCGCGGCGTCGCGTGGGCCGGCGCGCGCATCCAGACCGGGAACGTCGGGAACTACGCGTGGATCATCGCCGTCGGCGCGCTGGTCGTGATCGGCGCCGTCGCCTTCCGCTGAGCCGCCGCTCGTGACCGGCCCTCTCCTCTCCTCGAACGACTCGACGCGGAATGCGTGACGTGCTCGCCGCGCTGCACCTGGGACAGTGGGTGCTCCCCGCGCTGCTCGTGTGGCCCCTGCTCGGGGCGCTGCTGATCTTCATGTTCGGACGCACGGCGCTCCCCGGCCGCGAGCCGGGGTTCGCGCCGTGGCGCGACGTCCGGGTGCTGACGATGATCGTCCTCATCGGCGAGGCGCTGATGGCGCTCGGCCTCTGGGCGATCTTCGACCCGACGCTCACCGGCTGGCAGGCGCACGTCGACATGCCGTGGATTCCCGAGTGGGGCGCCGGCGTCACGCTCGGCGTCGACGGGATCTCGCTCGTCATGGTGCTGCTGACGACGCTGCTCATGCCGCTGGCCGTCTACGCCAGCTGGAGCAACGTCCAGCACAAGATCCGCAGCTACTACGGCCTGCTGCTGATCCTCGTCACCGGCGTCGTCGGCGTCTTCGTCTCGCTCGACCTGCTCCTGTTCTACGTGTTCTGGGAGCTGGTGCTGATCCCGATGTACTTCATGATCGGCGTGTCGGGCGGCCGCGATCGCACGCGCGCGAGTCACAAGTACTTCATCGCCGCGTTCATCGGGTCGCTGCTGATGCTCGTCGCGATCGTCGCCCTCTGGGTGGCCGGCGGGTCGCGCACCTTCAACTACGACGCCCTGCTGGTCGCCACCCGCGGCGCTCTCGCGCAGTCGACGCAGACGTACCTGTTCCTCGGCTTCTTCCTCGCCTTCGCGGTGAAGAGCGCCTTCTTCCCGTTCCACACCTGGCTCCCCGACGCGCAGCACGAGTCGCCGACCAGCGGCGCCGTGGCTCTGGGCATCAAGGTGGGCACCTACGGGATCCTGCGCTTCGCGATGCCGTTCTTCCCGGCCGCGGCGCTGCACCCGACGCTGCGCATGACCATCGTCGGGCTGGCGGTCGCCGGCATCATCTACGGCGCGCTCGTCGCCATGGTGCAGCCGGACTTCAAGAAGCTCGTGTCGTACGCCTCGGTGAGCCACCTGGGCTTCGTGGTGCTCGGGATCTTCGCCCTGACGGTGCAGAGCATCCAGGGCGCGATGATGGTGATGATCGGCCACGGCGTCTCGCTCGGCGCGCTCTTCCTGCTCGTGGGCATGCTGCAGGACCGCACCGGCACGGGGATGATCCAGCGCTTCGGCGGCATCGCGCGCATCGCGCCGCTGTTCGCGGCCGCCCTCATGCTGGCGGCGCTCAGCACGATCGGGCTCCCGGGCACGAACGGCTTCGTCGGCGAGTTCCTGGTCCTGATCGGCGCGTACGGCGTCTACCCGGTGCCGGCCGTGCTGGCGACCACCGGCGTCATCCTCGCGGCCGTCTACCTCCTCTGGGCGCTCCAGCGCGTGATCTTCAACCCGCTGGCGAGCAACGACGTGGGCGCGGTCCGCGACCTGGATCGCCGCGAGCTGGTGGTGATGGCGGTCTTCGCCGTCGCCATCGTCTGGCTGGGCGTCGCGCCGGGTCCGGTGCTGCGCCGCCTCGAGGGCCCCGCCGCGCGCGTGGTGGAGCAGGTGACGCGGGACGCAGGCACGGTGGCGATCGACGGGCCCGCGGTGGGCGCGCCGTAGGGGAACCGCCGGCGGTGGACGGGGGCCGGTCCGGACCCCACCGGCGTGCGCCTTCCGGCATCTTGGGCCACGGTGCAAGTTGCCGCGCAGGTAGCCCGTTGCACCGGATCGTTTCGCGTCATCGTCTCGACGGCCCGGACGTCCCATCGGGGGCGCGACGGCCGCGGGACGCCACCGGGAGGTCGGCTCATGCGTGATTGGCTCGCCGCCGTGCAGTACGCCACCTGGGTGCTCCCCGCGCTCCTCCTCGTGCCCCTCGCGGGCGCGGCGCTCATCGCGATCGCGTGCCGACCAGCGAAGCACCCGGACACCGACGAGGAGTATGTCGACGGCGGGCGCGTCCGGGCGATCGCCTTCGGCACGCTGCTCGTCGAGGCGGTGCTCTCCGCCGGCATGTGGTGGGCGTTCGATCCGGCCGACACCCGCTGGCAGTTCCGCGTCGACCTTCCCTGGATCACCGACTGGGGCGCGCGCTTCACGCTCGGCGTCGACGGGATCTCGCTGTTCATGATCCTGCTGACGACCTTCATCATGCCGCTCGCGATCATGGGGGACTGGACGAGCGTGCGCACCAAGCTGCGCACGCACTACAGCCTGCTCCTGATCCTCACGACCGGCATGGTGGGCGTGTTCGCGACGCTCGACCTGCTGCTCTTCTACGTGTTCTGGGAGCTGATGCTCGTGCCGATGTACTTCATCATCGGCATGTGGGGCGGGGAGCGGCGCACGTACGCGAGCGTCAAGTTCTTCCTCTACACGATGTTCGGCTCGCTCCTGATGCTGCTCGCCATCATCTGGCTGTGGGCCGGCACGGGCGCGACGAGCTTCGGCTACGAGCACATCCTCGCGAACTTCCGCCACACCGGACCCGCCACCTTCTGGCTGTTCGGCGCGTTCTTCTTGGCGTTCGCGATCAAGGTCCCGCTCTTCCCGTTCCACACCTGGCTCCCCGACGCGCACGTCGAGGCGCCGACGACCGGCAGCGTGATCCTTGCGGCGGTCATGCTCAAGATGGGGACCTACGGGTTCCTCCGGTTCGCGCTCCCACTCTTCCCGGCGGCGGCGATGCACCCGACCGTGCGGGCGATCATCCTCGGCCTCGCGGTCGTGTCGATCGTCTACGGCGCGCTCGTGGCCATGGTGCAGCCGGACCTGAAGAAGCTCGTGGCCTACTCCAGCGTGAGCCACCTGGGCTTCGTGATGCTCGGGATCTTCGCGCTGACGACCCAGAGCGTGCAGGGCGCGCTCATGGTCATGATCAGCCACGGGATCTCGACGGGCGCGCTCTTCCTCATGATCGGCATGCTCTACGAGCGCGCCCACACGCGCGAGATCGCCAAGTTCGGCGGGATCGCGCGCTCGGTGCCGATGTTCTCCGCGTTCTTCCTCCTCGTGGCGCTCAGCAGCATCGGGCTCCCCGGGACGAACGGCTTCGTGGGCGAGTTCCTCACGCTCCTCGGGGCCTACCGCACGGCGCCGCTCTTCGTGATCATCGCGTCGACGGGCGTCGTGTTCGCGGCCGCCTATCTGCTGTGGGGCGTGCAGCGCGTGCTCTTCAACCCGCTCCGGGGCGAGGCGAACGCCACCCTGGTAGACTTGAACCGCCGCGAGCTCGCCGTCGTCGGCGTGTTCGCCGTGGCCATCCTCTGGCTGGGGCTCGCCCCCGGCCCGGTGCTGCGCCGCATGGAGCCGGCCGCCGCCCGCCTCGTCCAGCAGGTCGAGCGCGGGGCCCAGGTGGCCGCCGTCCCCGATACCAGCGCCCCCAGCGCCGTCGTTCAGCCCTGACCTCATGCCGCTCGACCTGACCGTCCCGTCCGCGCTCCTCACCGCGCTCCTCCCCGACCTGATCGTCATGGGCGGGGCGATGCTCCTGCTGCTCTGGGGTGTCTCGCGGCCCGAAGGGACCTCCGGCCGCCCCGTCGCCACGGGCGCGATCGGCGTCTGCCTCGCCGCCCTCGCGGCCATCGTCTGGATGGGCGTGAACGGGATGACGGCCGCGCCGGGCGTCATCGCCATCGACAACTTCCGGTGGGCGGCCGACGCCGTGATCCTCGTCGGGACGATCCTCAGCATCGCGCTCGCCGACGACTACGACCGCGGCAGCGAGCCGGTCGCGATCGAGTCGCACGCGCTGACGCTCCTCGCCGCGTCGGGCATGATGCTCCTGGCCGGCGCGCGCGACCTGATCCTGGTCTTCCTCGGCATCGAGCTGATGTCGATCGCGGTCTACGTGCTGGCCGGCATCAACCGCCGCAGCGCGCGGTCGGCCGAGGCGGCGCTCAAGTACTTCCTGCTCGGCTCATTCTCGACGGCGTTCCTGCTGTACGGCGTGGCGCTGGTCTACGGCGCCACCGGCTCGACGAACCTCGGGGAGATCGGCGCGGCGGTCGCGACGACGTCCTCCGGTCCCGGCTCGATGCTCGTGATCGGGCTGGCGCTGATGCTCATCGGCTTCGCGTTCAAGGTCGCGGCCGCGCCGTTCCACATGTGGACGCCCGACGTGTACGACGGGGCGCCGACGCCGTTCACCGCCTTCATGGCGGCGGCGGTCAAGGCGGCGGCCTTCGCCACCTTCGCCCGCGTCTTCATGGAGGGCTTCGCCGGCGTGTTCGTGCGCTGGCACGCGGTCATCTGGTGGCTCGCCGCGATCACGATGGTGCTCGGCAACCTGATCGCGCTCGCCCAGCGGAACGTCAAGCGCATGCTCGCCTACTCGAGCATCGCGCACGCGGGCTACCTGCTCGTCGCGCTGGTCACGAACACGACGGCCGGCGCGGCGGCGCTCGTCTTCTACCTCTTCGCCTACACGCTGGCGACGGTCGGCGCCTTCGCCGTCATCATGGCGCTCAACGAGGGCGCCGAGCGTCCGACCGACGTCCGCGAGTGGTCGGGGCTCTTCTCGGTGCGGCCGGGCCTCGCCATCGCGATGGCCGTGTTCATGCTCGCGCTGCTCGGCTTCCCGCTCGCCGGCGGGATGGGCTTCTTCGCCAAGTGGTACGTGCTGCAGGCAGCGCTGCAGGCCCCCGCGCCGCAGACGCGCCTGGCGGTGCTGCTCGTGATCACGTCGGTGATCTCGGCGGGCTACTACCTGTTCGTGATCATGGTGATGTTCATGCGGCCGCGCGCCGCCGACGCGCCGGCGCTGCCGGCGACGGCGCCCTGGACGCGCACCGTGATCTTCGGGTCGGCGGCCCTGCTGCTGGCGCTCGGCCTCTACCCGACGCCCATCGTGCGCTGGGCGCGATCGAGCTCCCTGCAGCCGGCCACCGCGGTGGCGCGTCCGTCCGCCTTGCCGGTGGCGCCCGAGGCCGACCCGCTGCGCGTGACCGCGCGCTGACGCCGCGACGCACCGGCACGCGCCGAGCGATACCCGGAGGGCCGGCCGCGCGCCGGCCTTCCGCTTGCCTGCGCACCCGCCCGTGGCGATACTCGCCGGCGCGACGCCGTGTCCGCCGTGCGATCGCCGGGGCGCCGCGCCCCTGACCTCCGACTACCTCCGTCGCATGGCCGACCAGCTCCGGCAGCAGATCTTCCGTCAGTACGACGTCCGCGGCATCGTGGGCCGCGACCTCACCGCCGACGTGGCGCGCACGTTGGGCCGCGCCTACGCGGCGTACCTGTCGCAGCGCGGCATCGCGGGCGCCGTCGCCGTGGGGCGCGACAACCGGCCGAGCGGCCAGATGCTGCGCGACGGGCTCGTGGCCGGCCTCACCGAGTGCGGCTTCGACGTCATCGACATCGGCGTCGTGCCCACGCCGCTGACCTACTGGGCGCTGCACCACGAGCCGGTCGTCGGCGGCATCCAGATCACGGGCTCGCACAACCCGCCGGAGTACAACGGCTTCAAGATCTCCGTCGGCAAGGGCTCGATGCACGGCGAGGAGATCCAGGAGCTGTACCGCCTCGCCGTGGCCGGTCAGTTCCCGAGCGGGCAGGGGAGCGTCCGCGAGAGCCAGGTCGTCGAGCGGTACATCGACGACGTCGTCGCGCGGACGGGCCAGCTGTCGCGCCCACTGCACGTCGTCGCCGACTACGGCAACGGTGCGGGCGCGATCGTCGGGCCGCAGCTCCTCGAGCGGCTCGGCGCGAAGGTGACGCACCTGTTCGCCGAGAGCGACGGCACCTTCCCGAACCATCACCCCGATCCGACCGTCGTCGAGAACCTGACGGACCTCATCGCCACGGTGCGGCGCGAGGGCGCGGATCTCGGCATCGCGTTCGACGGCGACGCGGACCGCATCGGCCTCGTCGACGACGCGGGCGAGATCATCTGGGGCGATCACATCCTCATCCTGTACGCGCGCGACGTGCTCGCCCGCACGGGCAAGGGGCAGCCGGTCATCTTCGACGTGAAGTGCTCGCAGGCGCTCCCGGACGCGATCCGCGCCGCGGGCGGCGAGCCGATCATGTGGAAGACGGGGCACTCCCTCATCAAGGACAAGATGAAGGAGACGAACGCGCCCATCGCCGGCGAGATGAGCGGCCACATGTTCTTCGCCGAGGGCTTCTACGGCCACGACGACGCCCTCTACGGCGCCGCGCGGCTGCTGCGCATCGTCGCCGACGCGGGGCGCTCGGTCTCGCAGCTGCTGTCCGACGTGCCGAAGTTCGTCTCGACGCCCGAGCTGCGCGTCGACGTGCCCGAGGAGCGCAAGTTCGCGATCGTCGACGACGCGGTGGCGTACTTCCGCGGCAAGTACGACGTCGTGGACGTCGACGGCGTGCGCGTGCTGTTCGGCGACGGCTGGGGGCTGATCCGCGCGTCGAACACGCAGCCGGTGCTCGTCATGCGCTTCGAGGCGCTGTCGCCCGAGCGCCGCGACGCGATCCGCGCGGAGATGGAGGACTGGCTCCGGGCGCAGGGCGTGGATCCGACCCCCGGCGTCGGCCATTGATCACCCGCGCCGTGGTGGGCCGGGCGTGACGCGCCGCCGCTGGCTCGTGCTCGCGCTCGGCCTCGCCGCGCTGCTGCTGCTCGGCCGCGCGGCGGCCGAACTGGTGGTGGAGCGGCGCTGGTACGCGTCGTTCGGCCCCGGGGCGCTCGCCGTCTGGAGCGCGCGCGAGTCGGCGCTCTGGCTGCTGCGCGGCGTCTGCGCCGCCGCGGCGGCGGGGCTCTGCTTCGCGAACCTGTACGGCGTCGTCAGCTCGGTCGAGAAGGTGGTGCTGCCGCGCCGGCTCGGCGATCTCGAGATCGGCGAGACGGTGCCCGGCCGGCGGCTGCTCTGGGGGGCGGCGGCGCTGTCGCTGACCGTCGGGTCGCTGCTCGCCCTTCCGCTGGACTCGTGGATGCCGGTCGTGGCGATGCAGGCCGGCGGCAGCTTCGGCGAGATCGAGCCGTTCACGGGCCACGACATCGGCTACCACGTGCACTGGCTGCCGCTGGAGCACGCGCTGTACACCTGGGCGCTCTTCGTGCTGCTGGCGATCGGCGCGCTCGTCCTCGCGTGCTACGCGCTCACGCCCGGGCTGCGTCTGGTGCGCGGCCGCGTGCGCATGAGCGGACACGTGCGGCGGCACGTCACGGTGCTCGGCGTCGGGCTGCTCCTGCTGCTGGCGTGGGGGCACCGCCTCGATGCGTACGGGCTGCTCGCCGCCGGGAGCGGGGAGGGCGGCGCGTTCACCTTCGCGGACCACCGCGTGGGGCTGCCGGTGCGCTTCGGGCTCGCCGTGATGACGGGGCTGTCGAGCCTCGTGGTGCTGCGCGCCGGATGGGCGGGGCAGCCGCGCCTCGCGTTCTGGGTGGTGACGGGCGTGCTCGCGGTGACGTTCACGTCGCGCTGGCTCGCGCCGCTGATCGTCACCCAGCTCACGCCCGCCGACGAGCTGGCGCGGCTGCAGGCGTCGTACACGGCCACGCGCGCGCTCTACACGCGCCGCGCCTACGCCGCCGACGCCGTGGCGAACGCGCCGGCCGGGTACGGCGTCGACTCGCTCGCCGCGCTCGCGTCGCGCACCTCGGTGTGGGATCCGGCGGTGCTGCTGCACGCGCTCGAACGCTCGCGCCGCGGTGGCGTCGCCGTCGCCGACGTGGGCTGGCTCGCGGGTCCCGATGCCGCGCTCCGCGCCGTCGTGGTCGAGCGTCCGGCCGCCGCGGCGGAGAGCGCGGTCCCCGACTGGACGGTGCTGACGCTCGACGCCGCGCGCACGGAGGTCGACGGGTCGCCGCTCGCGATCACGAGCGATGCGCGCCCCCTCGTCGACGCGGGCCGCCGGCTGGACGTGCTCGTGTATCCCGACGCGGTCGGTCCCGCGGTCGTCAGCGATGCCGTGCAGGGCATCGTCGGCGATCCGGCCGACAGCTGGGGCGCGCGGCTCGCGCACGCGTGGGCGCGCCGCGACCTCAGGCTCGCGTTCTCCTCCACGCTCGATCGCACGGTGGCGCCGGAGCTGGTGCTGCGCCGCGATCCGCGCGAGCGGCTGCAGGCGCTCGTTCCCTTCTTCACGCAGGGGGAGTCGCTCTACCCCGCGCTGCACGCCGACTCGCTGCACTGGATCGTGCACCTGTACGCGGCGACGGACGCGTATCCGCTGAGCGGGCATTGGGGCGTGCTGCGGCGCGAGCGCAGCTACTTCCAGCACGCGGCCGTGGCGATCGTCAACGCGCAGTCGGGCGCGGTGCGGCTGGTGGCCGACTCGGCGCCCGGCGCGCTCGCCCGCACCTGGATCCGCCGCTTCCCTGGACTGTTCGAGCCGCGCACCTCGCTGCCCGCCGCCCTCGCGGGCGCGATCCCGCCGCCCGCGGACGCGGTGCTGGTGCAGGGGTGGGCGTTCGCGCACTTCGGCGCGCGCGGCGCGACCAGCATCGCCCCGCGGCGCCTGAGCGGCGGCACGGGCGGCGACAGCACGCTCGGCACGGCGCCGCGCGCGGTGACGCTGCTGCCCGCCGTCGCCGCATCGGGGAACGACGCCGGCGCGCTGGCGACGGTGCCGCGGAGCGTCGTGCCCGCGTGGACGATCCCGTTGCTCGACGCGGCGAGCCGCATCGACGGGACGCTGGTCGCGCTCGGCGGGCCGGCGCCGCGCACGCTCTGGCTGCCGGCGGGGAGCGCGTTCCCGCGCTGGCCGGAGCTCGGCGACCGCATGCGCGAGATCTCGGTCCCCGTGCTCGCGCGTGCGACCGCCGAGTCGGGCGCGCCGGGCACGTCGCAGGCGACGCCCGCCGGGACGTTGCGCGGGCACCTGCGGGCGCTGCCGGTCGCAGGCTCCATCGTATTCCTGCAGCCGAGCTACGAGAACTCGCGCGAGCCGGCGCCGACGCTCGCGTCGATCGCCCTCGTGACCGCCGACAGCGCGCGTGCGGGGCGATCGCTGGCCGCCGCGGTCGGCGCGGCTGCGCCGCTGGCGGAGACGGGGTCCGAGACCGATCGGCTGGGGCGGGCGCGCGCGCTGTACGACGCGATGCGGCAGTCGCTGCTGCGCGCCGACTGGACGCGCTTCGGCGCCACGTTCGACTCGCTCGGGGCGGCGATCGGCGCGCGTCCGCGCTGAGCGGAAGGCGTGCGGGTCACGGCGTGGCGCGGGGTCCGCTGGCTTGCCCGTGCCGGTGCCGCCCCGGTAGCTTGCCCGCTTCCTGAGGCCATCGTCCGACGCCTGGGGCCGCGCTGCCGCTCGTGCGCGCGGCTCGCTGCGAGGCGGGCATGTCCCGGGACGCGCTCGGCGCGCTAATCCACCTTTCGGAGATCCCAGTGAACATCCACGAGTACCAGGCGAAGGACATCCTTCGCCGCTACGGCGTGCCCATCCCGCCCGGCGAGGTCGCGACGACGCCGGAGCAGGCCGAGGCCATCGCGTCGCGCGTCGGCAAGCCGGTGATGGTGAAGGCGCAGGTGCACGTCGGCGGGCGCGGCAAGGCCGGCGGCGTGAAGTTCTGCCCGACGCCCGAGGCGGCGCGCGAGAAGGCGCAGGCGATCCTCGGCATGGACATCAAGGGGCTGACCGTCGAGAAGGTGCTCGTCACCGAGGCCGCCGACATCGGCACCGAGGCGTACGTCGGGATCATCGTCGACCGCGCGACCAAGAAGGCCGTCTTCATGGTCAGCGCCGCCGGCGGCATCGACATCGAGGAGGTCGCCGCGACGACGCCCGAGAAGATCAAGTACTTCCCGGTCGACCCGCGCTTCGGCCTCCTGCCGTTCGAGGCGCAGCAGCTCGGCTTCTTCCTGTATCAGGATGCGAAGCAGGCGCGCGCGGCCGGCAAGATCATGCAGCAGCTCTACCAGGCGTTCGTCGAGAACGGCTGCTCGCTCGCGGAGATCAACCCGCTCGTCGTGACGCCGGCCGGCGAGGTGATCGCCGTCGACGCGAAGATGGTGATCGACGACAACGAGCTGGAGCGCCGCAAGGACCTCGAGTCGCTGCGCGACGAGAGCTCCGAGGAGCCGAGCGAGGTGGACGCGCGCAACGCGAACCTCACGTTCATCAAGCTCGACGGCAACGTCGGCTGCATCGTGAACGGTGCCGGCCTCGCGATGGCGACGATGGACCTCGTGAAGTACTACGGCGGCGAGCCGGCGAACTTCCTCGACATCGGCGGCTCGTCGAACCCCGAGAAGGTCGTCAACGCGCTGCGCATCATCACGGCCGATCCGAACGTCAAGGCGATCCTGTTCAACATCTTCGGCGGCATCACGCGCACCGACGACGTGGCGAACGGAATCGTGACGGCGACCAAGCAGAACCCGCTCCAGGTGCCCATCGTGATTCGCCTCACCGGCACGAACGAGGAGATCGCGGTCAAGATCCTCGAGGACAACGGCTTCACCGCGCTGACCGACATGGACGAGGCGGTGAAGAAGGCCGTCCAGCTCGCGACGGAGGGCGGCAAGTGAGCGTCTTCATCGACAAGAACACGCGCCTCATCGTGCAGGGCATCACGGGCCGCGACGGCTCGTTCCACGCCAAGCAGATGATGGAGTACGGCACGCAGGTCGTCGCCGGCGTGACCCCGGGCAAGGGCGGGCAGAAGTTCGAGGGCACGGTGCCCGTGTTCAACACCGTCGAGGAGGCGGTGAAGGAGACCGGCGCCAACACGTCCGTCATCTACGTGCCGCCGCCGTTCGCGGCCGACGCGATGATGGAGGCCGCGGCCGCGGGCGTGCAGTTCATCGTCTGCATCACCGAGGGCGTGCCGGTCATCGACATGCTCAAGGTGCGCCCGTACGTGATCGAGAAGGGCGCGCGCCTCCTCGGCCCGAACTGCCCCGGCCTCATCACGCCGGGCCAGTCGAAGGTCGGCATCATCCCGGGCCGCATCTGCACGCCGGGCAACGTCGGCGTCGTGAGCCGCTCGGGCACGCTGACCTACGAGGTCGTGAACCACCTGACGCGCGCGGGCCTCGGCCAGAGCACCTGCGTCGGGATCGGCGGCGACCCGATCAACGGCACCGGCTTCATCGACGTCCTCGAGGCGTTCGAGAGGGATCCGGACACGAAGGTCGTGGCGATGATGGGCGAGATCGGCGGCACGGACGAGCAGGACGCCGCCGCGTTCATCAAGGAGCGGATGACCAAGCCGGTCGTCGGCTTCATCGCCGGCCAGACCGCGCCGCCGGGCCGCCGTATGGGCCACGCGGGCGCGATCATCTCCGGCTCGTCGGGCACCGCCGCCGAGAAGATCGACGCGTTCAAGGCCGCCGGCATGGGCGTCGCCCAGCGTCCGATCGACTTCGTCGAGCTCGTTCGCGAGCGGCTGAGCTGAGCTTCCCTGAAGCTGCGGACTGCGGGCTGCGGGTCAGATCCGCCGTCCGCAGTCCGCAGCGTCTTTACATGTTCCTCTCCGATTTCATCCGCCCCGACCGCGTCGTCGTCCCGCTCCCCGGGCCGACGCTGCAGGACGCGGCGGGCGCGCTCCTCGACCGGCTGATCGACGCCGGGCTGGTGGCGCACCCGGAGCGGCTGCGTGCCCGCCTCGGCGAGGAGCGCGTCGAGGACCTGGTCGGGATGGGGGACCGCGCGTTCCTGCTGCACTACCGCAGCGACGCGGTCCGCGAGCTCGTCGTCGGGGTCGGCATCACGCGGCTGCCCGTCGAGCGCGAGCTGGGCGAGAGCGACGAGACGCAGTCGGCGCGCATCGTCCTGCTGATCGCCGCGCCGCCGCGGCAGGCCGCGCTCTACCTGCAGGTGGTGGGCGCCTTCGCGCGCGTGCTGTCCAAGCCGGACGTCGTCGCCAGCGTGCTCGCGCAGCCCACCCCCGAGGCGCTGGCGGCGCTCCCGATCTTCGGGCAGGTGGCGCTCCGCGACCAGCTCACGGTGCGCGACCTGATGACCGAGCGGCCGCGCTCCGTGGCCCCGGACGCGCCGCTCCGCGACGCCGCGCTGGACATGGTCCGCGCGGGCGTCGCCGGGCTCCCCGTCGTCGACGACGGAGGGCGCGTCATCGGGATGCTGTCGCAGCGCGAACTGCTGCAGCATCTCCTGAACAGCTATCTTCAGCGCGGCGGCCACGCGGCCCCGGCGGCGGGCGTGCCCGGCGCGGTGGATGCGCGGCCCCGCACGGTGCGCGACGTCATGACGCGCCAGGTGCTCTGCGTCTCGCCGGAGCAGCCGGTGGCGGAAGTCGCCGCGATGATGACCAACAAGGACGTCGACCGGGTCCCGGTCGTGCGCGAGGGACGCCTGGTCGGGTTCCTCACGCGCGGGGACATCGTTCGCAAACTGATCGGCTCCTGAGCGCTGCGCGCCGGAGCCGCGGAGATCGACACACATGGCCGGCAATCGCACGCTCGCGATCATCAAGCCCGACGCCTTCGGCGCGGGCAAGGCGGGGAAGGTCCTCGCCCTCCTCGAGGAGAAGGGCTTCCGCCTGATCGCCGCCAAGGCGAAGCAGCTCTCCCAGGCCGAGGCCGGGGCGTTCTACGAGGTCCACAAGGAGCGCCCGTTCTACGGCGAGCTGGTGAGCTTCATGACCTCGGGCGCCTGCATGCCGCTCGTGCTCGAGAAGGCGGACGCGGTCGCCGCGCTGCGCGAGGCGATCGGCGCCACCGATCCGGCCGAGGCCGCCGAGGGCACCGTGCGCAAGCTGTACGCGGAGTCGAAGGGGCGGAACGCGATCCATGCGTCCGATTCGGACGAGAACGCCGCGCGCGAGATCGCGTTCTTCTTCGCGCAGACGGAGCTGGTGGGCTGACGAGAGCGATCAGCGTGCAGCGCTCACCGTTCGGTCGGCTCCTCGCGCCGAGACCGTCGCCGGCCGCGGAGCTCTCGTACGCTGAGCGCTGATCGCTCTGGGGCGCACCGCGCCTCCCTAAGTGCCCATCCGGGCACGACTTGAATTGCCCCCCATCGGTCGCTAGGTTCAACGGCTATGCTGTCCTTTGACATCCGCTCGCTCGAGTCGACGGCCGCCATGGTCGACGGGGAGCTGTCGCCCACCGATCCGATCTGGGTCGAGGGCGATCCGCTGCCACTGGAGCCGATCCGGGTGACCGGGCGCCTCTCGGCGGCCGGGGCCGGTCGCTTCTACTTCAGCGGGCGGATCACGGGGACGGCGACCGGCGAGTGCCGGCGGTGCCTCACGGACGTCCAGTCCGCGGTGGACATCGACGCGCATCTGATCTTCGCCGAGGAAGAGCTGGACGCCGAGGGCGACGAGTCCGACGCGTACCCGTTCGACCCCGGCGAGCGGATGCTCGACCTCCGGCCGGCGGTCCGCGAGGAGTGGCTCCTGGCCGCGCCCGCGTTCCCGCTCTGCCGCGAGGACTGCCGGGGGCTCTGCCCCCAGTGCGGCGCGGACCTCAACGAGGACCCGCAGCACGCGCACGCCAACGCGGATCCCCGGTGGGAGACCCTGCGCGACGCCCTCGGTGGCGCGCCGGGCGACACGCCGGCGTCCTGAATCGAAGAACCGACCGCCGCGCGGGGCCGCGCCCCTGCGCGGTCTGGTGCGTCGCCGCCTGGCGCGTGCCGTCCGGTGCCGCCGCGCGACAACCGATCCTCTCCAGTCATCCCGGTATCCTGCCATGGCCGTCCCGAAGCGCCGTACCTCCAAGCGGAAGAAGCGCGCCCGTAACACGCACAAGGCCGCGCCCGCCATCGCGCTGCAGGCGTGCCCGCAGTGCAGCAGCCCGAAGCGTCCGCACCGTCTCTGCGACGAGTGCGGCTACTACGCCGGTGAGCTGCGCGGCGCTGCCCAGGAAGCCTGACCTTGGCGCGCGTCGCGTTGGACGCGATGGGGGGCGATTTCGCTCCCCGGGCGACGGTGGCCGGCGCGCTCCTCGCGCTCGCGGAGCTTGAGCGCGAGCACTCCCTGCAGTTGGTCGGACAGACGTCGGTCGTGCAGGCCACGATCGACGAGCTGCTCGCGGGCGAGATGGCGGCCCATGCCGCCGCCGCCCGCGACCGCCTCGAGATCGTCGAGGCGCCCGACGTCATTACGATGACCGACAAGCCGACCGTGGCGCTGCGCGGCAAGCCGCAGAGCTCCATGGTCGTCGGGCTGCGCCTGCAGGCCGAGGGGCGGTCGGACGCGTTCGTCTCCGCCGGCAACACCGGCGCGCAGATGGCCGCGTCCGCGTTCGTGCTCGGGCTCCACCAGGGGCTCGCCCGGCCGGCCATCTGCACGCTCTTCCCGACGGCGCGCAAGCCGGTGGTCGTCCTCGACTCCGGCGCCAACGTCGACTGCTCCGCCGAGCAGCTCGTGCACTTCGCCCGCCTGGGCACCGTGTACGCCGAGGACATGCTCGGCCGCCCCAACCCGGCCGTCGGCCTGCTCTCCATCGGGGAGGAGCCGGAGAAGGGGAACGCCGCGGTGAAGGAGGCGCACCAGCTCCTCGCCGCGTCCGACCTGCACTTCGTCGGCAACGTCGAGGGGCGCGACATCCCCGTCGGCGAGTGCGACCGCGGGCCGATCGACGTCGTCGTGTGCGACGGCTTCGTGGGCAACGTGCTCCTCAAGTTCTACGAGGCGCTCGCACCCACGCTCATGGGCATGTTCGCCCGGTCGCTCGGCGCCGAGCGCGAGGCGCTCGAGCAGGCGTTCCGGGAGCTCGACTACTCCGACCACGGCGGCGCGCCGCTGCTCGGAGTGAAGGGCGTCAGCATCATCTCGCACGGCAAGAGCGGGCCGCGGGCCATCAAGAACGCGATCCGCGTCGCGGTGCGCGCGAGCGAGTCGCGCATGAGCGATCACATCGGCCGCCGCGTCGCGGAGGCCGCCGCCAGCCGCGCTGCCACCGACGGCGCCCCGGCCGCCTGAGGCGGCTCCCACCCGGCGCCGTCGCCGTCTCACCGCGCGCCCGACCGCGCGTGCGCCCGACCGGGGCGCGCGGGCGCCGTGCCGCCCAGCCACTCCGAGCGTGAAGCGTCCCGTCGCGTACGTCGCCGGCACCGGCCGTGGTGTGCCGGCCGCGGTCCTGACCAATCACGACTTCGCCGCGCGCGGCATCGAGACCTCGCACGAGTGGATCGTCGAGCGCACCGGCATCCACGAGCGCCGGATCGCGAGCAACGGCGAGTCGACCTGCTCCATGGCCGCCGACGCGTCGCGTCGCGCGATGGAGAAGGCCGGCGTGCAGGCGGGCGATCTCGACGTCATCGTGCTGAGCACGGCGACGCCCGATCGGCTGCTTCCCGCGACCGCGGTGGACCTGCAGGCGGCGCTCGGCGCGCAGCGCGCGGCGGCCTTCGACCTCTCGGCGGCGTGCTCCGGCTGGCTCTACGGCATCACCGTGGCCGAGGGGCTCATCGCGACCGGTGCGGCGGAGACGGTGCTCGTCGTCGGCGCGGAGAAGATGAGCGCCATCGTCGACTGGACCGACCGCAACACCTGCGTGCTGTTCGGCGACGGCGCGGGTGCGGTCGTGCTGCGCGCCGCCAAGACCGCGCGCCGCATCAGCGATCCGGCGCAGGCGAAGGGCATCCTCTCGACGTTCATGCGCAGCGACGGCCAGCTCGCCGAGCTGCTCTGGCGTCCGGGCGGCGGCGCGACGATGCCCTTCGCGGAGGCGATGCTCACCGATCGCTCGCACTTCGTGAAGATGGCCGGCCGCGAGGTGTTCAAGCACGCCGTGCGCTCGATGAGCGAGGCCGCCGACCGCGCGCTCGACGGCGCGAAGCTCACCGGCGCCGACATCGACGTGATGATCCCGCACCAGGCGAACGTGCGCATCATCGAGGCGACGGCGAAGCACGCGAGCATCCCGATGGACAAGGTCTACGTGAACGTGGACCGCTACGGCAACACCTCGTCGGCGTCCATCGGCATCGCGCTCGACGAGGCGATCGAGAAGGGGCGCGTGAAGGAGGGATCGACCGTGCTGCTCGTCGCCTTCGGCGCGGGCTTCACGTGGGCCTCGATGGTCGTGCGGTTCTGACCCGCGGGCGGCCCGACGAGGGGCCGCCCTCCACCTGCTCGGATCGATGCAGCCACTGGTTCTCCTCTTCCCGGGGCAGGGCTCCCAGAAGCCCGGCATGGCGCGCGACCTCGTCGACGCGTTCGCGCCCGCCCGCGAGACGATCGCCGCCGTCGACGCGGCCCTCGGCGTCTCCCTCTCGACGCTGATGTTCGACGGCCCGGCCGACGAGCTGACGCTGACGCACAACGCGCAGCCGGCGCTCTTCGCGCACGGCGCGGCGGTGTGGGCGACCGTGCGCGACGCCGTCGGCGCGCGCGTCGTGGCGGCGGCCGGCCACTCGCTCGGCGAGTTCACCGCGCACCACGCCGCCGGGACCTTCGACGCCGCGACGGGCGCGCAGCTCGTGCGGCGGCGCGGCATGCTGATGTACGAGGCCGGCGTGGCGCGTCCGGGCGCCATGGCGGCGCTGCTCGGCGAGCCCGATCGGCCGATCGAGGAGATCTGCGCGCAGGCGACCGCCGACGCGGGCGAGGTGGTGCCGGCGAACTACAACTGTCCCGGGCAGCTCGTCATCTCGGGCGAGGTCGCGGGCGTCGAGCGCGCGATGGAGCTCGCCAAGGCCGCGGGCGTGAAGCGCGCGGTGCGGCTCCAGGTGAGCGGCGCGTTCCACTCGCCGCTCATGGCGCCCGCGCGTGCGGGCCTCGAGGCGGCGCTGGCGGAGGCGCCGATGTCGGACCCGAGGTTCCCCATCGTGGCGAACGTCAGCGCCGCGCCGGTGACGACCGCCGCCGAGGCCAGCGCGCTGCTCGCCGAGCAGCTCGGGGCGCCGGTGCGCTGGACGGAGGTCGTGCGCGCGCTCGCCGCTCGGCATCCCGACGCGCTGTTCGTCGAGATGGGGCCGGGCACCGTGCTCGCTGGACTGGTGAAGAAGATCGCCCCCGAGGTGCAGACGGCCGCCTGCGGCACCGCGCCGGAGGTCGAGGCGATGCTCGCCCGGCTCGACGCGCCCGCCTCCGCCTGACCACCCCGCCACCATCCGCTTCCCGCCCTCATGCAGATCGACCTGACCGACCGCATCGCCGTGGTCACGGGCAGCACGCGCGGCATCGGCCGCGCCATCGCCGAGACCCTCGCCGGGTGCGGCGCCACGGTGGCCGTCGTCGGCCGTGATCTCGCCCGCGCCGAGGCGGCCGCGGCGGAGATCGGCCGCGGCGCGCGCGGCTTCGCCGCCGACATCGCCGACGTCGCGCAGGCGACGCGGCTGATCGAGGACGTGGAGCAGGCGCTCGGCCGCGTCGACGTGCTGGTGAACAACGCCGGCCTGACGCGCGACAACCTGCTGCTGCGGCTCAAGGACGACGACTGGGACGCGGTCATCGACGCGAACCTGCGCGGTGCCTTCGCCACCACGCGCGCCGCGACCCGCGGCATGATGAAGCGGCGCTGGGGGCGGATCATCAACATCGCCAGCGTCGTCGGCATCACGGGCAACAAGGGGCAGGCGAACTACGCCGCCAGCAAGGCGGGGCTCATCGGCCTCACGAAGAGCGTGGCCAAGGAGCTCGCCAGCCGCAACATCCTCGCGAACGTCGTCGCGCCGGGCTTCATCGAGACCGACATGACCAACGCGATGACCGAGGAGGCGCGGAAGGGCATGGCGGGCATGATCCCGCTCGAGCGCTTCGGCACCCCGCAGGACATCGCCGGCATGGTCGCGTTCCTCGCGTCGCCGCTGGCGGGCTACGTCACCGGCCAGGTCTTCGTCGTCGACGGCGGCATGGTCATGTGACCGGCGCCGGGACGGTCGGGCGGCCGCGCGCCCCCGACCGTCCCGGCACTTCGGCGCACCGATCGGCGTTCGGTCGTCACGGGGCGGAAATGCTGGCCGGGTGGCCAGTTCCGGCGTTCCATCCGCCCCACGCGCCGAGTATCTTTGGGCCGTTCGATTCATCCCCGACCCACCACCATTCGGCACTCCTATGCCCGACTATACGAACAAGGTCAAGGACATCATCGAGAAGGAGCTCGGCGTCGAGCGCGAGAAGATGACCGACGACGCGAGCTTCATCGACGACCTGGGCGCCGACTCGCTCGACATCGTCGAGCTGGTGATGGAGTTCGAGAAGGAGTTCAACATCGACATCCCCGACGAGGAGGCGGAGAAGCTCCGCACGGTCGGTGACGCGATCGCGTACCTGAACCAGAAGGTCGCCGGTTGATGCGACGGCGGGTCGTCGTCACGGGACTCGGGGCGATCTCGCCGGTCGGGAACGACGTGCCGACGACCTGGCGCTCGCTCCTGGAGGGGCGCTCGGGCGCGGCGCCGATCACGAAGTTCGACGCGAGCACGTTCGCGGTGCGCTTCGCGTGCGAGGTGAAGGACTTCGATTCGTCGCTCTGGATGGACCGCAAGGAGGCGAAGCGGTCCGACCTCTACACGCAGTACGCGATGGGCGCCGCGGTGCAGGCGATGCAGGACGCCGGCTTCGGCGAGGGCACGGGCTACGTGCCGGAGGAGACGGGCGTCCTCATCGGCTCGGGCATCGGCGGGCTGCGCACGTTCGAGGAGCAGCACGCGACGTACATGCAGTCGGGGGCGAAGCGCATCTCGCCCTTCTTCATCCCGATGTTCATCTCGGACATCGCCGCCGGCGTCGTGTCCATGCGCTTCAACGCGCAGGGGCCGAACTTCGGCATCGTGTCGGCGTGCTCCACCAGCGCCCACGCGATCGGCGAGGCGTTCCGCGCCATCCAGTACGGCAGCGCGGACGTGATGATCGCCGGCGGGTCCGAGGCCGCGGTGACGCCGATGTCGATCGGCGGCTTCGCGAACATGGGCGCGCTCTCCACGCGCAACGACAGCCCCGAGACCGCCTCGCGGCCGTTCGACGCGACGCGTGACGGCTTCGTGATGGGGGAGGGCGCGGGCGTCGTGGTGCTCGAGTCGCTCGAGCACGCGCAGGCCCGCGGGGCGCGCATCTACGGCGAGGTCGCGGGGTACGCCGCCACCGGCGACGCGTACCACCTCACGGGGCAGCGCGAGGACCACGCGGGGCTGCAGCGCGCCATGCGCCGCTGCCTGGTCGACGCGGGGCTGCAGCCGTCCGACGTGCAGTACGTCAACGCGCACGGCACGTCGACGCCGCTCAACGATCCGAACGAGGCGCGCGGCATCCGTGCGGTGTTCGGCGACGCGGTGGAGGGCCTCAGCGTGAGCTCGACCAAGTCGGCCACCGGGCACATGCTCGGCGCGGCCGGCGCGATCGAGTTCATCGCCTGCGCGCTCGCGATCCGCGACCAGATCGTGCCGCCCACGATCAACCACGAGCGCACGGATCCGGAGATCGAGCTGGACGTCACGCCCAACACGCCGCGACAGCGGCAGATCCGGGTGGCGATCAGCAACAGCTCGGGCTTCGGCGGCCACAACGCCACGCTCGCGATCCGCCAGTTCGAGTCCTGACCGCGACGCGCGGCGGACCGGCTCCCGCCGGCCGCCGCGCGAATCGCCTGGAGCCCAGCCGTCCCAGCAGCCCCGCCAGAGGAGCAGCACATGCCGTCGCCCGTCGCCCTGGATCTCGACCGCGTTCGCGACCCGGCCCTCCGGCCGATCGCCGAGAAGGTCCGCGCGGGCGAGCGGCTGACGCGCGAGGACGGCGTCGCGCTCTTCCGGTCGCACGACCTGTACGGCGTGGGCGCGATGGCGGACGCGGTGAACCGCGCGCGGCACGGCGACGTCGTGACCTTCGCGGCGAACCAGCACATCAATCCGACCAACGTCTGCGTCCTGCGCAAGACGTGCGCGTTCTGCGGCTACGCGCGCCTGCCGAAGGAGGAGGGCGCCTACCGCTACACGCTCGACCAGGTGCTCGCCGAGGCGGCGAGCGCCGCGGACGGGCTCACGCGCGAGTTCCACATCGTCGGCGGCCTCGACATGCAGGCGGGGCTCGAGTACTACGTCGCGATGTTCCGTGCGCTGAAGGCGAACTTCCCGCACGTGCACATCAAGGCGCTCACGGCGGTCGAGATCGCGCACATCGCGCGCATCGAGAAGCTGTCGTGGGCCGACGTGCTCACGACGCTGCGCGAGGCGGGCCTGGACACGATGCCGGGTGGCGGCGCGGAGACCTTCAGCGCGGCCGTGCGCGAGCAGATCGCGGGCAAGAAGCTGGGCGGCGCCGACTACATCGGCGTGCACCGCGTCGCGCACCAGCTGGGCATCCGCTCCAACTGCACGATGCTCTACGGGCACGTGGAGACGTACGAGGAGCGGCTGGAGCACCTGCAGATGCTGCGCGACCTGCAGGACGAGACGGGCGGCTTCCTCGCCTACATCCCGCTCGCGTACCATCCCGACGACAACGAGCTGGGTCGCCGCCTGGGGCGCGAGGGCACCTCGACGACGGGCGTCGACGACCTGAAGAACCTCGCCGTCGGCCGCCTGTTCCTCGACAACTTCGCGCACGTGAAGTCGCACTGGATCATGGTCGGGCAGGCGGTGTCGCAGGTCGCGCTGCACTTCGGCGTCAACGACCTCGAAGGCACCGTGGTGCGCGAGAAGATCTACCACGCCGTCGGCGCGCGCACCTCGCAGTCGATGTCGCTCGACGACCTGCTGCGGCTGATCCGCGGGGCGGGGAAGGTGCCGGCCGAGCGCGACTCGTTCTACAACGTGCTCCGCACCTTCAAGGGCCCGTCGCGCGTCGCGTCGGCGGAGGCGGCCTGAGATGACCGATCGCCCCGCCGGGGGAGATCCTGCGCGCCCGCTGCGCGTCGGCCGCATCCCGTACATCAACTGCTATCCCGTCTACGGCGCCATCGATCGCGGCATCGTGCCGCTCGACGGCACCCTGGTCGACGGCGTGCCGACGGTGCTCAACCGCGGGATCGCGGACGGGACGCTGGACGTGAGCGTCGTGTCGGCGGTCGAGTACGCGCACGACGCACGCAACCTGCTCCTCCTGCCGGACCTGGGCATCACCTGCGACGGTCCCGTGCGCAGCGTGCTGCTGTTCAGCGACGTGCCGGCCGAGGACCTCGGGGGGCGTCGCGTGGTGGTCAGCACCAGCTCCATGACGAGCGTGGCGCTGCTCCAACTGCTGTTCGAGAACGTGTGGCGGTGCCGTCCCGAGTTCGTCCCCGGCGACGCCGAGATCTCCGACCTCGCGCGCTTCGAGCGCGGCGACGATCGCCCGGCGCGCCTCGTCATCGGGGACGCGGCGCTGCTGCTGAGCGCCGGCCCGCGCGACGACGAGCGGGGCGAGGCCCCGCCGCCGTTCGCGCACGTGTACGACCTCGGCGCGGAGTGGAAGCGCTGGACGGGCCAGCCGTTCGTCTTCGCCGTCTGGGTCGCGCAGCGCCGCACCCCGGTGGCGCGCGCGCTCGCCGTGCACGCGTCGCTCATCGAGAGCCGCGACTGGGGCCTCGCGCACCTCGACGAGCTGGCGTCGCAGGCGCACCGCACGACGGGCATCGCGCAGTCGCTCTGCGCCGAGTACTTCGCGGGGCTCGACTACGGCCTCTCGTATCCGCACCTCGCGGGGCTGACGGAGTTCTTCCGTCGCCTCGTGCTCGCCGGCCGCGTGCCCGACGGCCGCCTGGCGTTCCTGCCGGCCGCCTGACCGCGCCCTCCCACCGCGTCGCCTGCCATGCGCGATCTCCTCGACCTCTACGCCAACGCGCCGCTCCTCGAGCTCGGCGCCCTCGCCGACGCCGAGCGTCAGGCGCGGCATCCGCATGGCGTCGTGACGTACATCGTCGACCGCAACATCAACTATACGAACGTCTGCGTCGCCGACTGCGGCTTCTGCGCGTTCGCGCGGCGCCCCAAGCACGGCGAGGGCTACACGCTCTCCTACGAGCAGATCGGGCAGAAGATCGACGAGACGAAGGCGCTCGGCGGCGTGCAGATCCTGATCCAGGGCGGGCACAACCCGTACATCCCGTTCGAGTGGTACCTGGAGCTGCTCCGCTACATCAAGCAGTACCACCCGATCCACATCCACGGCTTCAGCCCGAGCGAGGTGGACTTCTTCGCCACCCGGTTCCGGCTGGATGCGCGTGACGTGGTGCGCGAGCTCAAGGCGGCGGGGCTCGACTCGATCCCGGGCGGCGGCGGCGAGATCCTCGTGCAGCGCGTGCGCGACATCGCCGCGCCCAAGAAGGCCGGCGCCGACCGCTGGCTCGAGATCATGGAGATCGCGCACCAGGAAGGGATGAAGACCTCGGTGACGATGATGTACGGGCTCGGCGAGACGCTCGCGGAGCGGCTGGAGCACCTGCAGCGCGTACGCGACCTCCAGGCGCGCACCGGAGGCTTCACGGCGTTCATCACCTGGCCGCTGCAGCCGGAGAACACGCCGGAGTTCTCGCACATGCAGAAGACCGACGCCACCGAGTACCTGCGCACCGTCGCCCTCTCGCGCATCGTGCTCGACAACGTGCCCAACCTGCAGGCCAGCTGGGTGACGATGGGGATGAAGGTGGGGCAGATGGCGTTGCGCTTCGGCTGCAACGACTTCGGCTCGCTCATGATCGAGGAGAACGTCGTCTCCGCCGCCAACACCACGCACCGGACGACGATCGAGGAGATGGAGCGCCTGATCCGCGACGCGGGCTTCACCGCCGCGCGCCGCACGCAGGACTACCGCATCCTCCTCCCGGGCGCCGCGGACGGCGCCATGGCCGCCGCGTGAGCGTCGGCGAGACGCGCGTCGGGATCGGCTACGATTCGCACCGCTTCGGTCCGGGCGGCCCGCTGATCCTCGGCGGCGTCCGGATCCCGAGCGAGGTGCGGCTGGTCGGGCACTCGGACGGCGACGCGGTCGCGCACGCGCTCACGGACGCGGTGCTCGGCGCCGTGGCGGCCGGCGACATCGGCGAGATGTTCTCCGACAGGGACCCGGCGAACGCGGGCCGCGACTCGATCGACATGCTGCGGCGTGCCGTCGCGCGCGTGCAGGCGCTCGGCTGGGCCGTGCGCAACGTCGACGTGACCGTCGTGGCCGAGCAGCCGAAGATCGGCCCGCACCGCGAGGCGATGCGCCCCGTGCTCGCCGAGGCGCTCGGCGTCGCGCCCGACGCGGTCAGCGTTAAGGGCAAGACGAACGAGGGCATGGGATGGATCGGCCGCGCCGAAGGGCTGGCGACCATCGCGGTGGCCTCGCTCGTGCGAGTCGGGCCGGGCACCGACTGAGCGCGCGGCGCGTCGCCGCGACCACGTTTTCGCCATGCTCGAGCGCCTCCTCGACTGGTTCGCCCAGCTGCCGCCGCTGGCGCTGTACGCCGCCCTCGCGGTGACCGCCGCCGCGGAGAACGTCTTCCCGCCGCTGCCCGCCGACACCGTCGTGGCGTTCGGCAGCTTCATCGCCGCGCGCGGCGAGGCGAGCGCGATCGGCTCGTTCGCGGCGACCCTCGCCGGCAACCTGGCGGGCGCGATGCTCATGTACTGGGTCGGCGCGCGGTACGGCGCCGAGCGGGTGATGCGGCGCATGGGCGGCGGCGAGAAGGGGCAGCAGAAGCTCGACGCGCTCTACGGCCGCTACGGCGTGTGGGCGCTCGTCGTCAGCCGCTTCCTGCCGGGCGTGCGCGCGCTCGTCCCCCCGTTCGCCGGAGCGCTCCGGCTGGGCGCGGCGAAGGCGGCGCTGGCGATGGGGCTGGCCTCCGCGGTCTGGTACGGCGCGATCACCTACTTCGCGTTCACCGCCGGCTCCAACTTCGACGCGCTGCAGGCGCGGGTCGCGCAGGGGCAGAAGTGGCTCGGCATCGGCGCGGTGGTCATCGTCGTGGCGGCGCTCGCGATCTGGTGGCTGCGACGCCGGCGCACGGCGGCGTGAGCATCCCCGGCGATGCGGCGGGCGCGTTCGCGGTCCCCGACGAGGTCGCGCGCGCCTACCGGCTGGAGCAGTTCCACGACTTCCTCGCGCTGGAGCGGGGCGCCGCCGAGACGACGCAGGAGGCGTATGCGCGCGACGTCGCCCGCTTCGCCGCCTTCGCCCGTACCTCGGGCGCGGCGTCGCCGGGCGACGCGACGCCGCGCGCGCTCCGGGAGTTCGTCTTCCACCTGAAGGATCTCGGCCTCGCGCCGTCGTCGATCCGTCGCACGGTGAGCGCGGTGCGCACGTACTACCGATTCCTGCTGGCGGAGGGCTACGTCACGCGGGATCCCAGCGAGCGGCTGGACACGCCGCAGCGCTGGCGGACGCTCCCCGAGGTGCTCACGGTAGCCGAGGTGGAGCGGCTGCTCGCCGCGCCGTCGCTCGACGACACGTTCGTCTTCCGCGACCGCGCGATGCTCGAGCTGGCCTACGGGGCCGGACTGCGCGTGTCCGAGTGGATCGGCCTCCGCACCCAGGACGTGCTGTTCGAGGATCAGCTGCTGCGCGTCTTCGGCAAGGGGAGCAAGGAGCGGCTCGTCCCCATCGGACGGTCCGCCATCGGCGCGGCGGCCGTGTACCTGCGCGAGCTGCGGCCCACGCTGGAGAAGGGGAAGGGCAAGGGGGTGCTGTTCCTCAACGCGCGCGGCGAGCCGCTGACGCGCATGGGGGCGTGGACCATCCTCCGCAAGCACGTCGAGCGCGCGCAGATCGCGAAGCCCGTCTCGCCGCACACGCTCCGGCACTCATTCGCCACGCACCTGCTCGAGGGCGGCGCCGATCTGCGCGCCGTGCAGGAGATGCTGGGCCACGCCGACATCGCGACGACGCAGATCTACACCCACGTCGATCGGGAGTACCTGCGCAGCGTGCACCGCCAGTTCCACCCGCGGTCCTGAGCGATCCGGGCGGCGGGCCGCATCGGCGCCCCCGATGCGGGGACGGATGCGTGTGCGGACACGGCGTGCCGCGACGTCGCGCCGCGGCTAGCTTGCGGGCATCGAACCGCCGCGCCCCATGATCCTCGTCATCGACAACTACGACTCGTTCACGTACAACCTGGTCCAGTACCTCGGCGATCTCGGGGTGGACCCGGTCGTGCGCCGCAACGACGCGATCGGCGTCGAGGAGATCGGCGCCCTCGGACCGCGGGCGATCCTGCTGTCGCCCGGCCCGTGCACCCCGTCCGAGGCCGGCATCACCGTGCCCGTCGTCCGGCGCTGGGGGAGCGAGATCCCGATCCTCGGCGTCTGCCTGGGCCATCAGGCGATCGGCGAGGCGTACGGCGGGCGCGTGGTGCGTGCCCGCCGCGTCATGCACGGGAAGACGTCGACGATCCGGCATGCCGGCACCGGCCTCTTCGAGGGGCTCCCGGACCCGCTCCCCGTGATGCGGTACCACTCGCTCGTGGTCGAGAACGAGTCGCTGCCGGCGGAGCTGGAGGTCGTCGCGCGCGCGGAGGACGATCCGACGGAGATCCACGCGCTCCGTCACCGGACCCATCCGGTATGGGGTGTGCAATTCCACCCGGAGTCGATCCTGACCACCGGCGGGCGCGAGCTGCTCGCCAACTTCCTGCGACTCGCCCCCTGAGACTTCCGGTGCCCCGACGCGGCGCGATGGGACGCGGTACGACGGTCGCGCTCCTCGGCGCCGTGCTCCTGGCACCTCCGGCGGCGGCACAGCAGCGGCCCGAGCCGCCGCCCGTACCGGAGCGGCCGCTGGCTCCCGGCGAGCCCGGCCTTCCGCACCTTCCGGCCGACAGCGCCGGGGCGCGCGAGCTCGCGATGGCGGCCGCGCGCCCGCGCCGGGCGATCGTGCGGGACCTGGGCCCCGGCGTCGCGGGCCGCACGCTCCGGGCGACGCTCACCCAGCCGCACCTGCTCGTCGTGGCGCCCGACACGGGACTCGTGCTCGGGCGCGCGCTCCGCGTCGGGCGCACGCTCGTCGTCGTGGGGAGCGCGCGCGTCGCCTCGACCGTGCGCGGCGACGTCGTCGTCCTGGGCGACCTCTACCTCCGCCCCGGCGCGCTGATCGAGGGGCGCGCCGTCGCGATCGGCGGGCGCGTCATGCCGTCGGCGCTCGCGGCGGTGCGGGGCGGCATCGCCGCCTATCCGGAGCTCGCCTTCGACGCCCGTGTGGAGGCCGGGGACACGATCGGCCTGTACGTGCGGGCGCGCGACGCGATCGACGTGCGGAGGATCGTGTTCCCCGGGATCGCGGGCGTGCGGATCCCGTCGTACGACCGGATCGACGGCCTCTCGCTGACGTTCGGCCCGGAGATCCGGCTGGACACGGGGCGCGTGCGCGTGGAGCCGCTGCTGACCTACCGGTCGCACCTCGGCGTCGTGGACCCCGGGCTGATCGCCACCGCCGAGCTGACCCGGCGTACCGCGGTCGCGCTCCGCGCCTCACGCGGGACGTTCACGAACGACGCCTGGATTCGCGGCGACATCCTCAATTCGGGGCTCGCGTTCGGCCTCGGCACGGACGTGCGCAACTACTATCGCGCCGACCGGGGCGAGGCCGCGGTCACGCGTCGCTACGAGACGACGCGGCACGTGATCGAGCCGTTCGTCGGCGGTCTGGTGGAGCGCGCGTGGTCCGTGGCGCGCGATTCGGCGGCGCGCAGCGTTCCGTTCAGCGTCCTGGGTCGCGACGATCCGGAGGGCATGCGGCGCGCGAACCCGGCGGTCACGGGCGGCCGGGTCGCGTCGGCGTTCGCCGGTGCGCGCTGGCGGAGCGAGGCGGACGAGGTGCGCAGCGACGTGACGCTGCGCGTCGAGCAGGCGGTCTCCGTCGCGCGTGGATCGCCGTTCACGCAGGGCACCGTCGACGCCGAGCTGGCGATGCCCGGCTTCCGGGACCACACCATCGTCCTGCTGGCGCACGCCGTCGGCACGCTTGGCCCGGACGTCCCCTCGCAGCGCTACGCCTACGTGGGCGGGAGCGGGACCATCCCGTCGCTCCTGCTGCTGGAGCAGGGCGGGGCGCAGCTGGTCTGGCTGGAGAGCCGCTACACCGTGCCGCTCACCCGCGTGCAGCTCCCCCTCGTCGGATCGCCGCGCATCACGCTGCGGCACATCGTGGGCGGCGCCGGCCCCGAGCGGCTGCCGGCGCTCACGCAGAACGTCGGCATCCGCCTCGGCATCGCGCTCCTGCGCATCGACTACACGTTCGATCCGACCGGGCAGGGTCGCCGCGACTTCGGCGTCGGCGTCGGCTTCCGGTAGGCCGGCGGCGTCAGACCGCGTCCTGCCGCGGCGCCTGCTCCTCGTCCGGGATGCCGTCGCCGACCTGCTCGATGTCGTGCGAGCCGTGGATCTCGGCGACGTCCGGACGCTGCGGGAAGACGAGCGAGGCGACGATCGACCCGCCGAGCAGCAGGGCGATCATGCCGAGCGAGAGTGCGATCGGGACGTGGTAGTAGCCCGAGACGAGCATCTTGATGCCGACGAACGCGAGCACCGCCGCCAGGCCGAAGCGCAGGTAGTGGAACTTCGTGATCACGCCCGACAGCAGGAAGAAGAGCGAGCGCAGGCCGAGGATGGCGAACACGTTCGACGTGTAGACGATGAACGGGTCGCGCGTCACGCCGAAGATGGCGGGGATCGAGTCGACGGCGAACACGAGGTCCGTCGTCTCGACGAGCACCAGGACCACGAAGAGCGGCGTCGCCATGCGGCGGACGGGGCCCGTCGTCCCGGGCAGCGCCTCGTGGACGAAGAACTTCTGTCCGCGGTAGCCGTGGGTGACCGGCACGGCGCGGCGCACCATGCGGAGCACCGGGTTGTGCTCGGGATCGATGTCCTCCTCGCCCTTCACGGCCATCTTGATGCCCGTGTAGACCAGGAAGGCGCCGAACACGTAGATGATCCAGTGGAACCGCTCGATCAGCACCGCGCCGGCGGCGATCATCGCCCCGCGCATGACGAGCGCGCCGATGATGCCCCAGAAGAGGACGCGGTGGCGCAGCTCCTCGGGGACGCGGAAGTAGGTGAAGACGAGGATGAAGACGAAGAGGTTGTCGACCGACAGCGCCTCCTCGACCAGGTAGCCGGCCGCGAACTCGAGCGCGGGCTGCGGCCCCATCGTGAAGTGGATGCCGATGCCGAAGATCACGGCCATCGACACCCACACCGCGGTCCAGATCCCGGCCTCCTTCGTCGTCACCGCATGCGCCTTCCGATGGAAGACGCCGAGGTCGAGCGCGAGGACGCTCAGCACGAATACGGTGAACCCCGCCCACATCCACCACGGTTGCGTCATGACACTCCTCGGGGCTCGCGCCGCGCGCGAGCGCGGCCGGGGCGGCCGTGTTTGCGTTCGGCCGCGCGAGCGGATAGGTTAAATGGCGTGAATTTTGCGTCCGCGCCCGCCCGCTCGCGATGCGCCTGCTCGCCGTGATCCCTGCGCGGCTCGGCGCCACGCGCCTGCCACGCAAGCCGCTGCGCCTCCTCGGCGGCCGACCGCTCGTCGTCCGCGTGTGGGAGCGCATCGCGTCGCTCGGCGTCGCCGACCGCTGCGTGGTCGCGACCGACGAGGAGGAGGTGGCTGCCGCGATCCGCGCGGCCGGCGGTGACGCCGTCCTCACGCGCCGCGACCACCCATCCGGCACCGATCGCGTGGCCGAAGTGGCCATGCGCGCAGAGTTCGCCGCGTACGACGCGGTGGTAAATATCCAGGGCGACGAGCCCTTCGCCAGTGCAGAAGTCGTGCACGCGGCCTCGGCGCTCGTCACGCGACACGGCTACGCCCTCGGCACCGTCGCCTGCGCGGCGCCGCCGGACGTCCTCCTCCGGCCCGACGTCGTGAAGGTCGTGGCCACCGACGACGGGCGCGCGTTGTACTTTTCGCGCGCCCCCGTGCCGTTCCTGCGCGAGCGCGACGACGCGTCGGATCGCGAGCGGCGCGACGCGCTCGTGCGACGACACGTCGGGATCTACGCCTACACCCGGGAGGCGCTCGTGCGCTGGGTGGCCCTGCCGCCCCATCCGCTGGAGCTCGTCGAGCGGCTGGAGCAGCTGCGTCCCCTCGCCGACGGCATGGCGATGGGCGTGGCCACCGTCGCCGAAGCCCCGCTTCCCGGCATCGATACCGAGGACGATCTCCTCGACGCGAACGCGCGCTGGCCCGAGTGGGCGGCGCGCCACGCGCTGCCCGCCCCGTCGTCCCCGCTCACGCCAGCTCCCGAGGCGCGCCCCGGCGCGCCGCTGACCCCGCCCGCATGACCCCCGCCTCCTCCGCCTCCACCGCTCCGTCGGCAGCGCCCGCGAAGTTCATCTTCGTGACCGGCGGCGTCGTCTCGTCGCTCGGCAAGGGGATCGCGGCCGCCTCGCTCGGCCGGCTCCTCGTCGAGCGCGGACTGACGGTGACGATGATGAAGTTCGACCCGTACCTGAACGTCGACCCGGGCACCATGTCGCCGTTCCAGCACGGCGAGGTGTTCGTCACCGACGACGGCGCGGAGACCGACCTGGACCTCGGCCACTACGAGCGCTTCGTCGATCGGTCGCTGTCGCAGGCGAACAACGTCACGACGGGCCGCATCTACCTGAACGTCATCAGCAAGGAGCGCCGCGGCGAGTACCTCGGCTCCACCGTGCAGGTGATCCCGCACATCACCGACGAGATCAAGGGCGCGATCAAGCGCATCGCCCCGGGCAACGACGTCGTGATCGTGGAGATCGGCGGCACCGTGGGCGACATCGAGTCGCTCCCCTTCCTCGAGGCGATCCGCCAGTTCCGCCACGAGGTGGGGAAGGCGAACGCGATCTTCGTCCACCTGACGCTCGTGCCGTGGATCGCGGCCGCCGGCGAGGTGAAGACGAAGCCCACGCAGCACTCGGTGCGCGAGCTGATGGAGATCGGCATCCAGCCCGACTTCCTGATCTGCCGCGCCGAGCGCCCGCTGACCGAGGACGTGAAGCGCAAGATCGCGCTCTTCTGCAACGTCGACTTCGGGAGCGTCATCGAGAGCGTCGACGTGCCGACGATCTACCAGATCCCGCTCGCGTTCCACGAGCAGGGCTTCGACGCGCGCGTCGTGCAGCGCCTCGGTCTCCAGGCGCGCGAGCCGGAGCTCGGCGACTGGCAGGAGCTGGTGCGCCGCGTCATCACGCCGCGCGCGCGCGTGCGCATCGCCGTCGTCGGCAAGTACACCGACTACGTCGACAGCTACAAGAGCGTGCAGGAGGCGCTGATCCACGGCGGCATCGGCAACGACGTCGGGGTCGACATCGACTGGGTGAGCAGCGACCGGTTCACCGACGGGCCGACGGCGCGCGCGCTGCTGGCCGACTACCACGGCCTGCTCGTGCCGGGCGGCTTCGGCGTCCGCGGCGTCGAGGGCATGGTCGAGGCGATCCGCGCCGCGCGCGAGACGGGGCTGCCGTACTTCGGCATCTGCCTCGGCATGCAGACGGCGATCATCGAGTTCGCGCGCAACGTCGCGGGCCTCGACGACTCGCACTCCAGCGAGTTCGCGCCCGAGTGCGCGCACCCGGTGATCTCGCTCATGGAGTCGCAGCAGCACGTGACCGACATGGGTGGGACGATGCGGCTCGGCGCGTACCTCTGCCGCCTCACGCCGGGCACGCACGCGCAGGAGGCGTACGGCGCCGAGGAGGTGAGCGAGCGCCACCGCCACCGCTATGAGGTGTCGAACCGCTACCGCGACCTGCTGCAGCGCCACGGGCTGCGACTGAGCGGCCTCTCGCCGGACGGGTCGCTCGTCGAGATCGTCGAGCTGGCGGGCCACCCGTGGTTCCTCGGCTGCCAGTTCCACCCCGAGCTCAAGTCGCGCCCGACGCGGCCGCACCCGCTCTTCGCCGGATTCGTCGCCGCGGCGGCACGTCACGCGAACGCGCACGACGGCGCGGCGAACGGCGTCGCGGCCGGTGGCGACGGTGTGGGCGATGGCGTGGCGCTCGCAGGCGGTGCGCCGGCCGTCGCGGCCGCGCGCGCGAACTGAGGCCCCGATGAGCGCACCGGTCACCAACACCGCCGCACGTCCGCAGGGCGCGCCCGTCTTTCCGCGGGGCGCGCTGTTCCTCATCGCGGGTCCCTGCCAGCTGGAGGACGACTCGCTGAACCTGCGCGTCGCCGAGCATCTCGCACGGCTCGCCGAGCACGTGCCCGGGGGCGTCGTCTTCAAGGCGAGCTTCGACAAGGCGAACCGCTCGAACCCCGGCGCGACGCGCGGCCCCGGCATCGACGCGGGTCTCGAGGCGCTCGTGCGCGTGAAGGAGGCGACGGGGCTGCCGGTGCTCACCGACGTCCACCTGCCGGAGCAGTGCGCGGCGGCCGCGCAGGTGGTCGACGTGCTGCAGATCCCCGCGTTCCTCTGCCGCCAGACGGACCTGCTGGAGGCGGCGGGCGCCACCGGCCGGCCGGTGAACGTGAAGAAGGGGCAGTGGATGCATCCCGAGGGGATGCGCGGCGCCGTGCAGAAGGTGCGGCGCGCCGCGCGCGGCGTGGAGCGGCTCTCGCTCCCGTCGGGCGACCACGTCGCCGTGACCGAGCGCGGCACGTTCTTCGGCTACGGCGATCTCGTGGTCGACATGCGCGGCTTCACGCGTCTGCGCGAGGCGTGCGACGCACCGGTGATCTTCGACGCGACGCATTCGGTGCAGCAGCCGGGGCGCGGCGAGGGCGGCGCGAGCGGCGGCCTGCGCGAGCACATTCCGACGCTCGCGGCGGCCGCGGTCGCGGCGGGGGCGGATGGGCTGTTCATGGAGACGCATCCCACGCCGGACGACGCGCCGAGCGACGGGCCGAACATGATTCCGCTCGACCAGCTCGACGCGCTCGTCGCACGGCTGGTGCGCGTCTGGGAGGCGTCCCGCGCATGACGGCGATCGTCTCCGCGCTCCTCGCCAACGACGGCGGCGCGCCAGCGCCCACGCTCGACGCCGAGCGCGCGCTCCGCGTGAAGTGGGTGGGCCTCGACGTCGACGGCGTGCTCACCGACGGCGGCATCTACCTGGGCGACGTGGCGGGCGAGCGCATGGAGTTCAAGCGCTACGACATCCAGGACGGCCTCGGCATCCTCATGCTGCGCATGGCGGGCGTGAAGGTCGCGATCGTCACTGGCCGCGTGTCGGAGAGCGTGCGGCTCCGCGCCGCGGAGCTGGGCGTCGACGACCTCGTGCAGGACGCGAAGGCGCGCAAGCTGCCTGCGCTCAAGCGCATCGCCGCCGAGCGCCGGATCGGGCTGCACGAGATGGCGTTCCTCGGCGACGACCTGCCGGACGTCGGCGTGCTCCGCGAGGTCGGCCTCCCCGTTGCCGTCGGCAACGCGACGGACGACGCCTGGCGTGCGGCGCGTGGCGGCATCCGCCTCACGCGGCGCGGCGGGCACGGGGCGGTGCGCGAGTTCGCGGAGCTGCTGCTGCGCGCGCGCGGCCAGTGGGACGAGGTGACCGAACGCTACGTCGCGCACTGCTCGGCCGACGTCGAGCCGGCGGGAGGCCTGCCGTGAGCGACGCCGTCGCGCTGCGCGGTGCCGCGACCGCGCGCGTCGATGCGCCGTCCGATGAGGATCGGGTCGTCGCCCTCGGCCGCCGTGTCGTGCGCCTCGAGATCGAGGCGCTCGCCGAGGTCGAGCGCCGGCTCGACGCGTCGTTCGCACGCGCGGTGGAGCTCATTCGCAGCTCGTCCGGTCGCGTGATCGTGGCCGGGGTCGGGAAGTCGGGGCTGATCGGCCGCAAGATCGCCGCGACGCTCACGTCGACCGGCACGCCCGCGACCTTCCTGCATCCCGTTGAGAGCGTCCACGGCGACCTGGGGATCGTCGGCCCGTCGGACGTCGCGATCCTGCTCTCGAAGAGCGGCGAGACGGCCGAGCTGCTGCCGCTGTTGGAGCAGCTCGAGCGCTTCGGGGTGCGCACGATCGCGATCACGGGCAACCTGCAGTCGACGCTGGCGCGCAACGCCGACGTGGCGCTCGACTCGTGGGTGAGTGAGGAGGCCTGCCCGCACGACCTCGCGCCGACCACCAGCACGACCGCCGCGCTGGCCCTCGGCGACGCGCTCGCCGTCGCGCTGTTGGAGGTGAAGGGCTTCCAGCGGGAGGACTTCGCGCGGCTGCACCCCGGCGGCGCGCTCGGACGTCGACTGCTGACGCGCGTCGCGGACGTCATGCTGACGAGCGACCTTCCGGTGCTGGGGCCGAACGATAGCATGCGGCAGGCGATCGTCGCCCTCGCCGAGCGACGCGGCATCGCGATCGTCCTCCAGGAGGAGCGGGTGGTCGGGGTCGTGACCGCCGGCGACCTCACCCGGCTGATGGAGCGCGTGGAGAACGTCTTCGACGTGCCCGTCCACGACGTGATGATCCGCTCGCCCAAGACGGCCCGGCCGGAGGAACTCGGCAGTGCCGTGGTGTACCGGATGGAGCGCCACGGGATCATGGCCATGCCCGTCGTCGACGAGTCGCAACGGCTCGTCGGGGTGGTGCACCTTCACGACCTGATGCGCGCGGGCGCCGCTTGAGCGGCGTGCGCGCGTTCCGACTTCTCCGACCCTCGCTCATGTCTCGCCGTCCCTCGCGCCTCGTCGGCGTCGCCATCCTCGCGACCGCGCTCGTCGCGGCCTGCCAGGACACGAAGCCGCCGACGCTACCCGCGCGTGGCGTCATCCCGGACTCGGCCGACCAGGTGATGTTCGGCCTGCGGCACTTCGTGTGGAGCGGCGGGCTGCGCCGCGCGCAGCTCGTCTCGGACACCGCGTTCTTCTACGACCAGATGAACCGGATCGAGCTGCGCAACGTGCGCGCGATCTTCTACACCGCGGCCGGGGACTCGAACGGCGTCATGACGGCGCAGCGCGGCAGCTTCGACGTGCGCAACCAGCGCCTCGAAGGACGCGGCGACGTGAAGATCAGCACCGTCGACGGACGCCGTCTGGCGTCGCCGCAGCTGGTATGGGAGCGCCTGTCGAACCAGGTGACGAGCGACACGAGCTTCACCTTCACCGACGGCACCAAGACGATCTCCGGCATCGGGCTGCGGACCGATCCGCAGCTGCGCAACCTCCAGGTCCTGCGCGGCGCGAGCGGCAGCGCGCCCGTCGGCACGCCGCCGCGCGCGCGGCGCGCGGGGCGGACGCCCTGATGGCGCGAGCGACCGCGAGAGGCTGGGCGCTCGGCGCGCTCGCGCTGGCCACCGCGCTCGGCGCCGCGTGCGCGCGGCTGCCCGGGCGCCGTGGAACACCGGCGCCCGCGCCGCGTGCGGACTCCGCGCGCGCGGCGGCCGACACCGCCCGCCGGGATACGGCGGTCGCGGCGGCGCCGCGCGACTCCGCCGCGCGCGCCGACTCCGCGCGCGCGGCTGACAGCGTGCGGGCGGACAGCGCGACGCGCGGCCGTCCGCGCCGCGCCAACGCCGACCCGTCGTCGCGCTGCGGCGAGGTCACCTTCAACGAGCCGCTCGTCTACCCGACCTCGCGCTTCCAGCGCATCAGCGACGGGCAGGGCCGCTACATCACCTTCTTCGGCGGCGGCGTGTTCGCGCGCTGCGAGGCCGTCGGCAGCACCCTGCGCGCCGACAGCGCGGAGTCGTACGAGGCGCTCGGCCAGGTCATCCTGGTCGGGAACGTCGTGTACGAGGAACCGCGTCGCGCCCGAGTTACCTCGTCGCGCCTCACGTACTACACGAACGAGGAGCGGCTCCTGGCCGAGGGAAACGTCATCGTCACGCTGCCGAGCGGCTCGACGATGTTCGGCCCCAGCGTCGAGTACCTCCGCGCGGTGACGCGCGTGCGACCGGCGTCGCGCCTGACGGCCACCGGACGGCCGACGCTGCAGGTCGTGGGCGGCGCGGCGCGCGGCACGGCGGCGGCGCGCGCACCGGACACGTCGGTCACGAGCATCATCGCCAATACGATCGTCAACGAGGCCGACAGCATCGTGTTCGCGTCGGGCCTGGTGCAGATCGAGCGCACCGACGTGCTCGCGAACTCCGACTCGGCGACGTTCGACCAGGGCACGGAGGTCGCGCGCCTGCTGCGGAACGCCACCATCCGCGGCAAGCGGCAGCGGCCGTTCACCCTGTCGGGCGCCCGCATCGATCTGTTCGCGCGCGAGCGGCAGCTCACGCGCGTGGTCGCGCGCGACTCGGCGCGCATCGTGAGCGAGGACATCAACCTGCGCTCGGACACCGTCGACCTGCGGCTCACCGCGGGAGAGCTCGAGCGCGCCTTCGCGTGGGGCCCGTCGCGCGCGATCGCGACCTCGCCCGAGCGCGACGTCGTCGCGGATTCGATCGCGGCGGTGCTCCCGGGGCAGCGCGTCCGCGAGCTGTGGGCGGTGCGCCGCGCGGTCGCCCGCTCCGTGCCCGACTCGACCCGCGTCGTCTCGCGCGAGCGCGACCTCCTGCGCGGCGACACGATCCACGCGCAGTTCGACACGCTCGCCGCGGCGCGAGACACGACCCGCACGCCGCCCGTGCGCCGCATCCGCGCCGTGGGCAACGCGAGCTCGCTCTACCAGGTCGCGTCGAACCGCGGCCGCACCGCGCCGCCGGCGATCAACTACGTGCGCGGCCGCACCATCACGGTCGACTTCGACAGCGGCCAGGTGGAGACCGTCACGGTCGTCGACTCCGCGACGGGCGTGTACCTCGAGCCTGCCGACAGCAGCGCGGACTCGACGCGCGTCGACTCGATCGCGGTCCCGACCATCGTACCGGCGCGCCCTGGAGCGCCGGCCCCGGGCATCCCGGCCCCTGGCATGCCCGCGCCCGGCATCCCGGCGCCGACGAGCCCGACGCCCCCCGCGGCGCCGGCTCCGGGCACGCCCGCTCCCGCGCGTCCGCCCGTCGCGCCGAACAGCACGCCGTTCCTCCACGCCCAGCCGGATCCCACCGTCGATGGCCGCTGACTCCCTGCCGGACCCGCATCACGGCGACGCGCTGTTGCCGCCGGCCGTCCGCACCGCGCTCACGCAGGTGATGGGCGACCGATCGGCCGCGCTCGCGCTGCACGCCGTGTTCGCGGCCGCCGACGAGAACGGCCTCGCGGCGCTCGACGACGTGGCGCCGCGCTACCGCGACGACCATCTCACGGCGCTGCGCCACGACGGCGCGACCGAGGCCGAGCGCGAGGCGGGGCGCCTGAGCCTCGACGAGGTGCGCCAGCATCTGGTCGCGTCGGTGCTGCCGCGGCTGGCCGGGCACGGCTTCCTCGCCCTCACCCCCGATGGTGGCGCGCCGACGCACGTGCGCGTCGCGCCGGAGCTCTGGCAGCAGGGGGGGCCGGTCCGCGAGCGCGTGGCGACGGAGTTCCGGCAGACGGGCGAGCACCACGCCGTCGCGCCGAGCGAGCCCACGATCACGGCGCCCGTCGCGGGCGGGAGCGTGCTCTCGGCCGAGGGGCTGGTGAAGATCTATCGCAGCCGGCGGGTGGTGAACGACGTGGCCCTGCATTTGCAACAGGGGGAGATCGTCGGATTGCTGGGCCCGAATGGCGCGGGGAAGACGACGACGTTCTACATGATCGTCGGCCTGATCGCGCCCAACGCCGGCCGCATCCGCCTCGACGGCGTGGACGTCACCGACATGCCGATGTACCGCCGGGCGCGGCAGGGGATCGGGTATCTGTCGCAGGAGCCGTCGATCTTCCGCAAGCTCTCGGTCGAGGACAACATCCTGGCGATCCTCGAGACGCTCGACCTCAGCAAGCAGGAACGTGCCGAGCGACTGGAGGCGCTGCTGAACGAGTTGAGCATCAAGCATCTGCGGAAGAGCAAGGCGTACCAGCTGTCGGGCGGCGAGCGGCGGCGCCTGGAGATCACCCGCGCGCTCGTCACGCGCCCGAAGTTCATGATGCTGGACGAGCCGTTCGCCGGCGTCGATCCGATCGCGGTCCACGACATCCAGAGCATCGTCGCGGACCTGCGCAATCGCGACATCGGAGTGCTGATCAGCGACCACAACGTCGAGCAGACGCTCGACATCGTGGATCGTGCGTACATCATGTTCGATGGCCAGGTGAAGGTCAGCGGCACCGTGCGCGAGCTCGTCTTCGACGACACGGTCGCCGACATCTACCTCGGCCCCACCCTCACTGCGCGACTCCGCGCGCGTTTCGCCGAGCGCGGCGACGACGGGCCGACCGGCCCGGCTCCCGCGCCCTCGCAGCCCTCGCCGCCGCCTCCGGGCGCGGCGGACGCTGCCTGAGCGCCGCGCCACCCGCCCGACGACCGAAGGATCGGTGCCATGAAAGCTGGCCTGAACCAGAGCACCCAGCTCAAGCAGGAGCTGAAGATCAATCCGCGCCTCTACCAGGCGATGGATCTGCTCTACATGCCCCTGCTCGACCTCCAGCAGCACCTCAAGCAGGAGCTGCTCAACAATCCGTTCCTCGACATGGTCGAGCCGGATGACGAGGACGAGGAGGAGGGGGAGAGCACCGACGAGCAGCCGACCGAGGCGCAGGAAGAGCAGAAGGAGAAGGACGAGGAGATCGACTGGGAGGAGATCCTGCTCGACGGGTTCGACACCGGCGGGCGGCGCGAGGAGCACGAGGAGAAGGAGTACTACGAGCCGGTCACGGTCGACACGCGCGACCTCGGCGACCATCTCCGCGACCAGATCACCCTCCTCGATCTCAACCCGCGCCAGCTGATGCTCGCCGAGGAGTTCCTCGGCAACATCAACGAGGACGGCTACCTCGACTGCCCGGTCGAGGAGATCGTCGCCGGCATCAACGACGTGGTGCGCGCCTCCGCCGAGGAGCGCGGCCTCGATCCCGACGACGCGCCGGTGTTCACCGAGGCCGAGGCGAACGAGATGCTGCGCATCGTGCAGAGCCTCGATCCGCCGGGCGTCGGCGCGCGCAACCTGCGCGAGTGCCTGATGCTGCAGCTCCGCGACGCGGGGCTCGAGCACTCGGTGCCGTTCCGCCTCGTCCGCGACTGCTTCGACGAGCTCATCGCGCACCGCTGGAGCGAGATCTCCAAGCGCTTCGGCATCGCGCCGAGCGACGTGCAGCGCGCGGCCGACGAGATCGCGAAGCTGGATCCGAAGCCGGGGCTGCTCTACTCGGCCGGCACGGACAACTACATCATCCCGGACCTCATCGTCGACAAGATCGACGGGAAGTACCACGTCTTCCTGAACGATGCGAACCTGCCGCGCCTCAAGCTGTCGAAGGCGTACCAGGAGATCGCGCGCGACAAGAAGAAGTTCGACGGCGAGAGCAAGGAGTTCATCTCCTCGAAGCTCAACTCCGCGAACTGGATGATCCAGGCAATCGAGCAGCGCCGCCAGACGATGCTGAAGGTCATGAACTACATCGTCGACCGGCAGCGCGACTTCTTCGAGAAGGGCGTGCAGTTCCTCAAGCCGCTCACGCTGCGCGAGGTCGCGGAAGTCATCAACATGCACGAGAGCACGGTCAGCCGCGTGACGAACGAGAAGTTCGTGCAGACCCCGCGCGGCGTCCTCCCGCTCAAGTTCTTCTTCTCGTCCGGCCTCTCGACCACCGACGGCGAGGACGTCTCCGCCCGCGGCATCAAGGACCAGATCCAGAAGCTGGTCCAGGGCGAGGACTCGAAGAACCCGCTGACCGACCAAGCGATCGTCAACATCCTCAAGAAGGGCGGGGTGAACATCGCCCGCCGGACCGTGGCCAAGTACCGCGACCAGCTCGGCGTCCTCTCCGCCCGGATGCGAAAGCGAGTATGATTCGGCGTCCATGACGCCGACCGCCACGCCTCCCGCCGCTCCAGTGCACGTCCCGTCCGCCCCGACCGCGCCCGGCGCCTCCCTCCAGGAGGCCCGGGCCGTCGACGTATCGGTCCTGGTCCCCGCAAAGGACGAGGCGGAGAACCTGCCGCTCTTCATGGAGCAGGCGGCCGCCGCGTTCGCCGCCGACACCCGCGCGCGCTACGAGGTCGTCGTGATCGACGACGGCTCGGTCGACGACACGTGGGCGGTGCTCCAGCGCCTGGCGGCCCAGTACCCGTTCCTGCGCATGGCGCGCCACCGCGCGCGCCGCGGCATCGCCGACGGGCTGCGGACCGGCTACCTGCACGCGCGCGGCGACGTGCTGGTGTTCTATCCGGCCGACCTGCAGTTCAAGCCCGAGGACATCCCGCGGCTCGTCGCGCCGATCCTGGCGGGCGAGAGCGACATGGTCACGGGCTTCAAGCAGGGCAAATACGAGAAGGCGTTCGTCTCGCGCATCTACAACCGCCTGAGCCGCGCGCTGTTCGACATCCCGGTGAAGGACCTGAACAACGTGAAGGCGTACCGGCGCGAGATCATGGCCGGCCTGCCGATCCGTCCGGACTGGCACCGCTACATGATCGTCCTCGCGGCGGCGCAGGGATACAGCGTCTCCGAGATCCCCATCCCGCTCTATCCGCGCCACGCCGGCCGCTCGAAGTTCGGCATCGGACGCATCCCGGTGGGCGTGCTCGACATGCTCTCGGTGTGGTTCGAGCTGCGCTTCGGACGCAAGCCGCTGCTCCTCTTCGGCATGCTCGGCGCGGCGCTGTTCGCGCTCGGCGTGCTGCTCGGCGCGGGCGCGCTCGGGTGGCTCGCGGCGACGGGGTACGGCGTTCGCTGGGTATGGACGCTCGTGACCACCTGCGTCATCGTCGGCGTCGTGCTCTTCGTCGGCGGCCTGCTGGGGGAGCTCATCGCGGGGCAGCGCGCGGAGCTGGCGGAGCTGCGCCGGGAGTTGGACGAGGAGCGCGCCGCGCGCGCCGTCCGCTCCGGCGACGCGTCGCGCTGACGGGTCGATCTCCGGGTCCGCCGGTGCGCGTTCTCTTCGTGGCGCACTCGTATCCGCGGCACGCCGGGGATCTGGCGGGTTCGTTTCTCCTGCGGCTCGCGCAGGCGCTGCAGGCCGGCGGAACCGAGGTGCGGGTGCTCGCCCCCTCGGCGGCCGGCCTCGCCCCCGAGGAGTCGATCGGCGGGGTGACGGTGCGACGCTTCCGGTACGCGCCGCGCACCTGGGAGACGCTCGCGTACACCGGCGCGATGGCGGACGAAGCGCGCGGCAGCCCGCGCGGGCTCGCGGCGCTGGGAGGGCTCGTGCTCGCCGGCGCTCGCGCCGTCCGACGCGAGGTGCGCGCGTGGCGGCCGGACGTCGTGCACGCCCACTGGTGGTTCCCGGGCGGTCTGTCCGCCACGCTGCCCGGCGCCCTCGGCGGACGTCCGCTCGTGGTGACGATGCACGGCTCGGACGTGCGGCTCGCGCTCGGGATCGCGCCGGCGCGCGCGCTGTTCGCGGGCGTGGCCCGCCGTGCAGCGGCGGTGACGGCGGTCTCGCGATGGCTCTGCGATCAGGCATGTCGCATGGCTCCCGGCCTGACGTGTCGAGTGGCGCCGATGCCGGTGGCGACGGACGACTTCTCGCCGCCCACGGCTGGAGCGTCGCGCGAGGGCATGCTCTTCGTCGGGCGGCTCACGCGGCAGAAGGGCGTCGACGTGCTCCTGCGCGCGCTCGCCCGCGGCGGCGCCACGAGGCTGTCGGTCGTCGGCGCTGGACCGGAGGAGGCAGCGCTCCGTGCGCTCGCCACGGAGCTGGGGCTGGACGCGCGTGTTCGCTGGTTGGGCAGCCAGCCGCAGGAGCGACTCGGCGCGTTGTACGGAGCGGCCCGCGCGCTCGTCGTGCCCTCCACCGAAGAGGGGCTCGGTCTCGTCGCGGTCGAGGCGCATCTCTGCGGTACGCCGGTCGTGGCCTTCGCGTCGGGCGGCCTCGTGGACGTCGTGCAGCACGAGCGGAATGGCCTCCTGGTCGCCCCCGGCGACGTCGCCGCCCTCGCCGCGGCCATGGAGCGGTTGAACGCGGACCCGGCGTTCGCCACTCGCCTTGGCGCGGCCGGGCGTGACGCCGCCCTCGCCGAGTTCTCGCCCGCCGCGGTGGCCGCGCGATACCGGGACGTCTACACGCGGGCGGTCGCCGGATGAGCGAGGCAGCGGCCGGCGGCGTGCGCCGCCTCTCCCTTCGACGTGTCGCGATCTGGCTGGTCGGCCTCGCGGTGGTGGTGGTCGTGCTCTGGCGCGCCTCGACGCAGCTCGCGGGCGAGTGGGCCGCGGTGCAGGCGCGCGCCGGCGCGCTCCGGCCCGACGGGGCGCTGGTCGCGGCGTCGGCGCTCCTCGTCCTCGCGACCTACGTGCTGCTCGCCGAGTCGTGGCGCCGGCTGGTCGCCGCGTGGAGCGTGCCGATGCGCTTCGGGGAGGCGGTCCGCATCTATCTCGTCTCGAAGCTCGGGGTCTACATCCCCGGACGCGTCTGGCAGGTCGCGGCCATGGGGCTGCTCGCGCGACGCGCCGGCGTATCGGCGGGTGCCGCGTCCGCCGCCGCCCTCGCGGGAACGCTCGTGAACGTCGCCGCCGGATTCGCCGTCGTGCTGCTCGCGGGGCTGCCGGTGCTGCGCTCGATCGCGCCGGGCGGCGCCGACGTCGCGGTCGCACTCGCGGTGGCCGCGACCATCGGGCTCCTGCTGCTGCCGGTGCTGCTCGCGCCGACGCTGCGGCTGCTCGCGCGGCTGCTCAAGCGCGAGGTGCCGGTGCGCGAGGCTCCTCGGCGCGTCCTCTGGACGGTGGTCGCGGCCAACATCGCGGCGTGGGTCGGCTACGGGGTCGCGTTCCGCGTGCTCGCGCTGGCACTCGCGCCCGCTTCCGCTGGTAATTGGTTGGAGTACGTCGCAGTTTTCACGGGATCCTACCTCGTGGGCTATCTGGCGCTCGTCGTCCCCGGCGGCATCGGGGTGCGCGAGGTCGCGATGGTCGGCTCGCTCACGGCGCTCGGCCTGGCGACGCCGGTCGACGCCTGGCTGCTCGCCGTCGTGTCCCGCCTCTGGTTGACCGTGCTCGAGGTCGTGCCAGGGCTGCTGCTCCTGGCGCGCGACGCCTCGCTCCGCTTCCCGCCCTCCCGATCCGATGTCACGTCCTGATCCCGCCGCGAGCGCGGAGGACACGCCGGCGCCCAGCGCACCCATGGCGCGCCCGTCCGCCGCGCGCGCCACGTCCCGCGCCGCGCGCGATGCCGCAGAGCCGGCGATCGCGACGCCCGCACGTCCGATGCTGTGGGCGGCCGCGACGTACGCCGTCGCGACGCTCCTGCTGGCGTGGCCCGCGCTGCTCGGCCAGTTCCTGGTCAATCCGCGCAGCGACCAGTACATCGCCGGCTACGCGTTCCGCGAGTTCGCCGCGTCGTTCATGCGCGAGACCGGGTCGTTCCCGCTCTGGAACCCGTACCTGTTCGGCGGGATGCCGTACGTCGCCGCGATGCACGGCGACATCTTCTACCCGACGTTCCTCCTGCGACTGCTGCTGCCGCCGGACGTGGGGATGACGTGGGGCATGATCCTGCACGTCTTCCTCGCGGGGCTGTTCACGTTCACGTTCCTTCGCGCGCGGGGCCTCGGGTTCTTCGGCGCGCTGCTCGGCGGGCTCGCGTACATGATGGGCGGCAACATCGCCGGCCTCGTGTCCCCCGGGCACGATGGCAAGATCTTCATCTCGGCACTGCTGCCGCTCGTGCTCCTGATGGTGCACCGCGGCGTGCGCGACGGGCGCGCGTGGGCGTGGGGGGGGCTCGCGATCAGCGTGACGCTGGCCGTGCTGACGCCGCACCCGCAGCTGCTGCAGTACCTCTTGCTCGTGACCGGTGCGTACGCGCTGTTCTGCGCGTTCTCGGCGGGTGGGGAAGGGGAGCAGCGCCTCGAGCGTCCCGCCGCGGTGAAGCGGCTCGCGTTCGCGGCGCTCGCGGTCGGCGTCGGGATGCTCGGCGGCGCCGTGCAGTTCTGGCCGGTCCTCCAGTACACGGACTGGTCGCCGCGTGCGGGCGGGAAGGGGTGGGAGCATGCGATCTCCTACTCGATGCCCCCCGAGGAGCTGATCAACACCTACCTGCCGCAGTTCTCCGGCATCCTCGACGCCTACACCGGGCGCAACGGGATCCACTTCCACAGCGAGTACATCGGCGCGGCCGTCCTGGTGCTGGCGGGGCTCGCCTTCGGGGTCGCGGCGCGGCGCCGCCTCGTCTGGTTCTGGACCGGGACGCTGATCGTCGCCACGCTGTGGGCGCTCGGCGGGTACACGCCGTTCTATCGCCTCGTCTACGCGCTGGTCCCCGGCACCAAGTTCTTCCGCGCGCCGAGCACGATGCTGTACGTCGTGGCGTTCAGCGTCGCGGTGCTCGCGGCGGTCGGCACCGAGCGCGCGCTCGCCCTGCGCTTCCGACCGCGCTACGCCTTCGCCTGGATCGGCGTCGCGGCGCTGGTGGCGCTCATGGCGACGGGCGGCATGCTGACGAACCTCGCCGCGTCCTTCGCGAACCCGCAGCTCGCGTCCGTGGTCGATGAGAACGCGGGCGCGCTGACCGTCGGCGCGTGGCGCTCGCTGCTCGCCGTGGCCGCCGTGGCCGGCCTGCTCCTCGCGCTCCGGCGCGGCGCGCTCGCCGCGCGTGCGGCGGCGTGGGCGCTGGCCGCGGTCGTCGCGCTCGACCTCTGGTCGATCGAGCGGCTGTACTGGCGCTTCTCGCCGCCGGCCGAGTCGATCTTCGCGAGCGATCCGACGATCGACTACCTGCGCGCGCAGACCGACTCGGGACGCGTCATCGCGACCCCGCTGAGCGCCGAGGGGCTCACGCCGCGCGATCCGTTCCTCACCGGCGACGCGCTCATGATCCACCGCGTCCGGCAGGTGCTCGGCTACCACGGCAACGAGCTCGGTCGCTACCAGCAGCTGTACGGCATCGACCAGGGCGCGCAGAACATCGCCAATCCGAACTTCTGGCGGCTGGCGAACGTGCGCTTCTTCCTGACGAACGCGCCCGAGCTGCCGATCGAGGGAGCGACGCGCGTCGCGGGACCGGCGCGGAACGCGGTCGGCACCATGTCGTACGTCTATCGACTGCCGGGCGACAATCCGCCCGCCTGGGTGGCGCCGGTCGCGGTGAAGGCCGCGGACGAGAGCGTGCTGGCCACGGTGCTGGACCCGCGGTTCGACGTGCGGCGCGTCGCGCTGTTCGACACCGCTTCCACCGTGCCCACGCAAGACGTTCCGTCGCAGCTACCTGCGCCCCTCGACCTCCCGGTGCGCGTGACCTCGCGCGCCCCGGGCCGGATCGCGCTCGCGCTCGCCGCGCCGTCCCCCGCGGGCGCCGCGCTGGTCGTGTCGGAGAACTACTATCCCGGGTGGACGGCGACCGTCGACGGGCGTCCGGCGGCGGTCGGCCGCGCCGACTACTCGCTGATCGGCGTCGCGCTCCCGGCGGGCGCGCGGTCCGTCGAGCTGACGTTCGAGAGTCCGCGCTTCGAGCGTGGCAAGGCGATCACGCTCGCCGTGCTGGGCGCGTCGCTGCTCGCGATCGGTGCCGGGCTCGTCACGGAGCGGCGCCGGCGTGGCTGAGTCGACGACGCGAGGGGCGGGCGGGGTGGGCGCAGCGCCGGTCGCCCCGGAGACGGAGGGGCGCGCGATCGTCATCGTCCCCACCTACAACGAGCGACAGAACATCGTCCGGCTGATCGAGCAGGTGCTCGCGCAGGATCCGCGGCTGGACGTCCTCGTGGTCGACGACAACTCCCCGGACGGCACCGGCGCCCTCGTCGACGAGCTGGCCGCGGGGAACGGCCGCGTCCACGCGCTGCACCGCGAGCGGAAGCTCGGGCTGGGCACCGCGTACATCGCTGGCTTCCGGTGGGCGCTCGCGCGCGGATACTCGTACGTGTTCGAGATGGACGCCGACTTCTCGCACGACCCGGCGCACCTGCCGCAGTTCCTGGCCGCGATCCAGGACGCGGACCTGGTCCTCGGCTCGCGCTACCGCTTCGGCAAGGTGACGGTGGTGAACTGGCCGATGGCCCGCCTCATCCTCAGCTACTCGGCGAACATCTACGCGCGCATCGTGACCGGGCTGCAGCTGTACGACGCGACGGGAGGCTTCAAGTGCTTCCGGCGCGAGGTGCTGCAGGCGATCGACCTCTCGGACGTGCGGTCGAACGGCTACGCCTTCCAGATCGAGATGAGCTTCCGCGCCTGGAAGCGGGGCTTCCGCATCGCCGAGATCCCGATCGTGTTCGTGGACCGGACCGAGGGCGAGAGCAAGATGTCGAAGCGGATCGTCCGCGAGGCCGTCTGGATGGTGTGGCGCCTGCGCTGGTGGGCGATGACGGGCCGCGTCTGAGCGAGAGGATGAGCGAGGGGTCGATGGTCCCGGAAGACGGGCGCGCGTTCTACAAGCTGTGCGGGTCGGGGAACGACTTCGTCTTCTTCGACGCCCGCGAGCTGCCCGCCGACGACCTCGCGTCCGCCGCGGTGATCCAGCGGCTGTGCGCCCGGGGAACCGGCGTGGGCGCCGACGGCGTCGTGTTCCTCGAGCGCCCGACCGCCGGCGGAGACATCCGCATGGCGTACTACAACAGCGACGGCTCGCGGGCGACGCTCTGCGGCAACGCCACCCTGTGCACGGCGCGGCTGAGCGTGACGCTCGGCGCCGTGGACCCGGCGGGGTTCGTGATCGAGACCGACGCCGGGGCGATCCGCGCCAGCGTCGGGCCGGACGGTCCGGCCATCGAGATGCCCGGCATCCGAACGCTGTCGGCCGACGCGCCGGGGATCGGGGTAGCGCCCGGCGAGTCGCGGATCGGCTTCGCCGTGGCCGGCGTGCCGCACCTCGTGGTCCGGGTCACGGACGTGGAGGCGGTCGATCTGGCAGGTCGGGGTCGCGCGCTCCGGTTCGACCCGTCGCTCGAGGCCGGCGCCAACGTGAACTTCGTCGCCCCGGCGCCTGACGGTCGCGGCTGGCGGATGCGCACCTACGAGCGCGGCGTCGAGGGCGAGACGCTGGCGTGCGGCACGGGCGCGGTCGCGTGCGCGGCGGTGCTGAACGCCTGGGACGCGACCGGTCGGTCCGCTGTTCTCGTCACGAGCTCGGGGCGTCCGCTGGAGGTGCGGCTGCCGCGGGATCCCGACGCCGGCCCGACGCTCGCAGGCGAGGGGCGGATCGTCTTCGCTGGTCGACTCGGCGAACTCGGCTGACAAGCACTGGCGCCTCGCTGGCGCCGCGGGAGTCGGGAAGCTCACCTCAACACAGTTCTCCCCACACCTATCCACATTCATACTTTACATAACATATATTATACGAGCGATCATCCGTTGGGCTGGACCGGGGCGCCGAGCGTCGTGCGGCCGTGGAACCCTGTCGCTAAACGAAAGTCCCGCCACGTCTTGAGCGTGGCGGGACTTCGAACGACCCGAGATGCGTTCGGGTCGAAGCGGCGCGAGCGCCGGATGTCAGCTCGCCGGCTTCGCGATCACCTCGCCCAGCCGGACGCGGGCCTCGTCCGCCAGCGGGCTGCTCTCGTTCTGCGCCAGCTCGGCCCAGATCCGGCGGGCCGCCTCGCCGTTCCCCCCGGCCTGGTACGCACGGGCCGCGCTCGCACGCAGCTCGTCGCGCTGGCCGGCCGGTGCCGACTGGGCGATCTCCTCGTAGAGCTTCGCCGCCTCGGCATGCTTGCCCAGCCCCTCGAGACCGCCGGCGGACAGGATCCGCGCGCTGAGGCGGAGCCCCTCGGGCGCATCCTCCGCGTTCTTCAGAACGTCGATGCCAGCCTGGTACTTCCCCTGCTCGTACATGATCTGGGCGAGCAGCAGCTGCGCCTGGGCGCCGCCTGCCGTTCCGTCATACTGCTGGGCCACCGTCCGCAGCTCGCGCTCGGCGCCGGCCAGGTCGCCCTGCGCGATCGGCGCCTGCGCCTGGAAGTACGCCTGCTCGGCACGGCCCGCCTTGCTCGCGGACGCGTTGCGCCAGAAGAACGTGCCGGCCGCGAGCGTGACGATCGCGAGCGCGCCGATCGCCACCGGACGGCTGTGATCGCGCAGCCAGTCGGTCAGGTTCTCCGAGGCGTCGTCCAGGGTGCTGGACGAGGAGGCGAGGCGGGACGTGGAAGCCATGGGAGGGACGAACGAAGGGGTGATCGCCGGCCGGCGCGGGCAGCGCGCCGGATGCCCCCGGCAGGACTCGAACCTGCGGCCAACGGTTTAGGAAACCGCTGCTCTATCCACCTGAGCTACGGGGGCGCCGGGCCGAGCTCGGCCTGGGTCGAGCGGCTAAGCCATTGAAATTAGCCGCATTGCCCGCCGGTCGCCACCAGCGGCGGGCCGGTCGCCACAGCGGCGGCTACAGACGCACGAGAGTGCGGTGCCCCCGTCCTCGAAGGCGTGCCGGCCCGCCGAGAAAGTCCAGCGTCACCAGGAAGGCACAGCCGACCACCTGGCCACCGACGGCCTCGACCAGTTCGCAGGCGGCGGCAGCCGTGCCGCCGGTCGCGAGGACGTCGTCCACGACGAGCACGCGGTCGCCCGGACAGGCGTCCACGTGCGCCTCGAGCACGTCGGTCCCGTACTCGAGCGCGTACTCGACGCGGTGCCGCTCGTACGGCAGCTTGCCCGGCTTGCGGAGCGGGACGAACCCGACCCCAAGGTGCTGCGCGATCGGCGCGCCGAGGATGAAGCCGCGGCTCTCGATGCCCGCGACGCGCGTGACGCCGGCGTCCCGGTACCAGGCGGCCATCTCCTCCGTCGCCTCGCGGAACAGCAGCCCGTCGCCGACGACCGGCGTCACGTCCTTGAAGAGGATGCCCGGGCGCGGGAAGTCGGGGACGTCGCGCAGCGCGGCGCGCACGCGGTCGGCGAGCGACGGCGGCGCATGAGGCTCGGGTCGGATCATGAGGGGTTCAGCGCTCGGTGGCTCGCAGGGCGGATCACTCGACGTCCGGGTCCGATCCGCGACCGACGATCTCGAACCCGGCGTTGCGGGGCTCGGTCCCCCCGGACAGCTCGACGAGGCGATCGACCTGGGCGTGCGGCGGCCCGCTCCCGAGCTGTTCACGCAGCCGGGCCACGGCGCCAGGGTCGCCGACGGCCGACACCTCGACCGATCCGTCGGCGACGTTGCGCACCCAGCCGGAGATCCCCAGGGCCTCGGCGACGCGCCGGACGAACCAGCGGAACCCGACGCCCTGTACCCTGCCCTCGACGCGCACGTGGAGCCAGGCCCTCGGGGCGTCCGGGTGCGAGGACATGCTCCTCAGTTCGACTGCCAGCCGTGAGCGCCGAGCAGCGGGACGAAACGGACCGGCCCGACGTCCCGTCGCTCCAGGGCGCCGTTCCGCTTCGTGAAGACGCACAGGATCTGCTCGTCGCGCGAGCCGATGGGGATGACGAGCCGCCCGCCCTCGGCCAGCTGCTCGCCGTAGGGGAGCGGCACGTCCGGCGAGGCGGCACCCACCACGATGCCGTCGTACGGCGCGTAGTCGCGCCAGCCCAGGGTGCCGTCGCCGAGCAGGAGCGAGACGTTCCGGACGTCGAGCTGGGCGAGGATGTCGCGCGCGCGGTCGAGCAACGCCCCGACCCGCTCGATCGAGAACACCTGCCCCGCCAGCTGCGCGAGCAGCGCCGTCTGGTAGCCGGAGCCGGTGCCGATCTCCAGCACGCGCTCGCGCCCGGTCAGCTTCAGCTCCTGCAGCGACCGCGCGTGCACCGTCGGCTGCGAGATCGTCTGGCCGTTGCCGATCGGGAGCGCCGCGTCCTCGTACGCGCGGTGCGCGACGCCCGTCGGCACGAAGGCATGCCGCGGGATCGAGTCGAAGGCGCGGAGCACGGCGAGATCGGTGATCCCGTTCGTCTGCAGCGTCTCGATCAGACGCCGGCGCGCGCCCCGGTACTCCGGACCTACAGCGCCCGCCACCAGGCCTCCGCGCTCGTCAGTCGGTCGTAGTGCGTGAGGTCCAGGTGCAGCGGCGTCACGGACACGTACCCGTCGCGCACGGCCTGGAAGTCCGAATCGGGCTCGCCGCGCCACTCGGCCGACCCGCCGCCGATCCAGTAGATCGGACGCCCCCACGGGTCGGTCATCGGGGTGATCGAGTTCGAATAGACGCGGCGGCCGAGGCGCGTCAGACGCACGCCCTTCACCTGATCCGGGGGCACCGGCGGCAGGTTGACGTTCAGCAGCGTCTCGCGCGGCAGGTCGGGGAGCGTGAGCAGGTGCTTCAGCAGCGACGACAGCAGGTCCGCCTGCGCGGCCAGGCGCTCCGGATCGGCCCGCAGGTCGCCCCAGGCGTACGACACCGCGATGGCGGGGATGCCGAGCGACAGCCCCTCCATCGCCGCCGCGACCGTACCCGAGTAGAGCACGTCCTCGCCCATGTTCTGGCCGTGGTTCACGCCGCTGAGCACGAAGTCCGGCCGCTCGGGCATCAGCGCCTCGACGGCGAGCATGACGCAGTCGGTCGGCGTGCCGTCGACCTGCCAGCGCCGGGGCCCGCGCTGGATCGGGCGCAGCGGGTGGTGGAGGGTCAGCGAGTGGCTCGTCGCGCTCTGCTCGCGATCGGGCGCCACGACGTAGACCTCGCCCAGCGGCTCCGCGGCGCGCGCGAGCGTCTCGAGTCCGGTGGCGAGGATGCCGTCGTCGTTCGTGCAGAGCAGGCGCATCGCGAGCGTATCTCCTGGAGCGTCGGAGGCGAAACGGAACGCCGCGCCCCGTCGATGGGCCGCCGGCGCCTGCGAATCTAACGGATGGGGCCCGTGGTCGCGCTCGCCGGCTGCGGCTCGGAAGGCTCCGCTTGCCCGTCCATCGCCGGCGGACGCGTGACGGGGGCGCGTCCCTCCAGCATCTCGACGATGCTGCGAAGCTCGCGCTCCATCGCGTCGGCGGTCTCGCGCGCGAGCGCGGCGCGCGCGGCGGAGCGCAGCTCGCCGCTCTTCCGCTGCGCGTCCAACCGCTGGCGCGCGCCGTCGATCGTGTACTTCTCGGTGTAGAGCAGGTGCTTCACGAAGAGGATCAGCTCCACCTCGCGACGCGCGTAGACGCGATTGCCCGAGCGGTTCTTCGCGGGGCTCAGCACCTTGAACTGCGTCTCCCAGTACCGGAGCACGTGCGGCTTGAGGTCGGTCAGCGCGCACACCTCGCCGATCGAGAAGAACTCCTGCACCGGGTCTCGACGGGCGGCCTCGGTGCGACGACGCGGCGCGTCCACGTTCAATCCTGCTCCGCGCGCAGCGCCCGCGTCATGAGCTCGGCGACCGCCGGGCGCACCGGGCGGTTCTCGAACAGGATGCCGTGCACCGCATCCACGATGGGCATCTCGACCTCCAGCCGTGCGGCGAGCGCGCGCGCGCTCTGCGTGTTCAGCACCCCCTCGGCGACCGTCTCGCGCGCGGACAGCACCTCGGACAGGGGCCGCCCCTGCCCGATCTCCACGCCGACCGTGCGGTTGCGGCTCAGCGATCCGGTGCACGTGAGCACCAGATCCCCGAGTCCGGCGAGCCCCGCGAAGGTGGCCGGGCGCGCACCGAGCGCGACGCCCAGGCGCGTCATCTCGGCGAGCCCGCGCGTGATGAGCGCCGCGCGCGAGTTGAAGCCGAGGCCCAGGCCGTCGAGGATGCCCGTGGCGACCGCCATGACGTTCTTGAGCGCTCCGCCAAGCTCGACGCCGGTCACGTCGTCGTGCGTGTACACGCGGAACTCCGCGGAGCTGAGCGCGCGCTGCGTCAGCTCGGCGGCCGCCGGATGCTCGGACGCCGCGACCACCGCCGTCGGCTGACGCGCCGCGACCTCCGCGGCGAAGCTCGGCCCCGAGAGCGCGACCACCGGCCGCTCCGGAACGGCCTGCGCCACGACGTCGGTCATGAGCGCGAAGCTCTCGCGCTCGATGCCCTTGGTCGCGACGGCGAGCACCGCGCCCGGCGCGACGAACTCGGCGCCGCTCACGGCGACGTCGCGCAGCACGTGGGAAGGCGCGACGTACACCACGAGCGCGGCTCCATCCACCGCGGCGCACATGTCGGTCGTGGCCCGCAGCTCGGGCGCGAGCGCGATCCCCGAGAGGAAGCGCGAGTTCAGGTGGCGCGCGTTGACCTCGTCGACCACGTCGGCCTCGCGCGCCCAGAGCCGCGTCTCGTGACCGTTGCGCGCGAGCAGGTCGGCGAGCGCCGTCCCCCACGCGCCGCCGCCGACGACGGCGCAGCGCAGCGTGTCCCCGTTCGGACCGGCGATCACGGGGTCGACTCCCCGGTGGTTGCGGCGGTGTCCCGACGGCGACGGAAGCTGTGCTCCTCGCCGCGGCGCAGCCGTCCGATGTTCGCGCGATGTGACCAGAAGACGAAGAGCGCCACCGCCGCGCCGAGCGCGAACACGGGTGCGCGCACGCCCGTCGTCGCGGCGAGCGCGAGGACCAGCGCGACGGCGGCCGTCATCGAGCCGAGCGAGACGAAGCCGCTCGCCGCGACCACCGTCGCGAAGACGAGCAGCGCCACCGACGTCGCGATCGGCGCGAGGCCGAGGAACACGCCCGCCGCGGTCGCGACCCCCTTCCCGCCTCCCCCGCCGCGATGGAGCAGGAAGACCGGCTTCACGTGGCCGACGATGGCGGCGACCCCGTAGGCCATCGCCCAGTGGCCCGGCGCCGCGAACCACTGGGGAAACCAGAACGCGGGCGCGAAGCCCTTGAGCGCGTCGAACACGAAGACCGGGAGCCCGATCTTCCAACCCAGCACGCGGAGCGCGTTCGTCGCGCCCAGGTTGCCCGAGCCGTGCGTCCGCAGGTCCACGCCACGCGCGCGGCCGGCGAGGTAGGCGGACGGCACGGATCCGAGCAGGTACGCCGCGAGGAGACCCCACGCCGGGTGCATGACCTTACTCCCGGACGCGGCGGTGGTCGGTGTCCGGCGCGTTCTTGTGGCGCATCACGATGCGCAGCGGTGCGCCCGTGAAGCCGTGCTCGGCGCGGAAGCCGTTGTGCAGGTAGCGGATGTAGTGCTCCGCCACCGCGTCCGGGTTGTTGCCGAAGATCGCGATCGTCGGCGGCGCGGACTGCACCTGGGTGCCGTACAGCAGGCGCACCTCGCGCCCGGCGGCCTGCGGCGGCTGCAGACGCTGCACGAGCGCCTCGAGCGTCTCGTTGACCTGTGAGGTCGGGATGCGCTTGCGCCACTCCGCCTCGACCTCGAGGATCGTGTCGAGCACGCGCGTGACGCGCTGCCCGGTGAGCGCCGAGGTGAAGATCCACGGCACGAACGCGAGGTATGGGACCTTCTCGATCGCGTCCTTCTTGAACTTGTCCGCGGTCTTGTCGTCCTTCTCCTTCAGGTCCCACTTGTTCACGACCATGATGAGGCCGCGGCCGGCCTCCCACGCGAGCGTGGCGATCTTCAGGTCCTGGTTCTCGAGGCCGAGCGTCGCGTCGATCATCAGGACGCAGATGTCGGAGCCCTCGATCGCGCGGCGCGTGCGCAGCGAGGAGTAGAACTCCACGCCGTCGTCGATCTTCGACTGGCGCCGCAGTCCCGCGGTGTCGACGAACACGAGGTCCCGCCCGTGATACTTCATGGGCGTGTCGATCGAGTCGCGCGTCGTGCCCGCGACGTCCGTGACGACCAGGCGGTCCTCGCCGAGCAGCCGGTTGACGAACGACGACTTGCCGACGTTCGGACGGCCGATGACGGCGACGCGCAGCGCCTCCGGGATCTCCTCGTCCTCGACCGGCAGGCGCTTCGTGACCTCGTCGAGCAGGTCGCCCGAGTTGGTCCCGTTGGCGGCCGACACCGGCAGCGGATCGCCGGCGTTCAGTCGGTAGAACTCGTAGAAGTCGGCGCTCTGCGGGTTGTCGACCTTGTTCGCCACCAGCAGGAACGGCTTGCCCGAGGCGCGCAGCAGGTCGACCACGCGCGAGTCGCTCGGATGCACGCCGACGCGCGCGTCGGTGACGAGGAGCAGCAGGTCCGCCTCGCCGATGGCCTGCACCACCTGCTTCCGGATCTCCACGTCCATCGGGACGGTGGAATCCTCGACCAGCCCGCCGGTGTCGACGAGCCAGAACGCGCGGCCCGCCCACTCGACGCGCCCGAAGTGCCGATCGCGCGTCGTGCCCGCCTCCTCGCTGACGATGGCCTGGTGCTCACCGACGAGGCGGTTGAAGAGCGCCGATTTGCCGACGTTTGGACGGCCGACCAGCGCGACGACGGGAAGACTCATGAGTGCGATGAAGATCGAAGAGCGGACGGGCGAGGCGCGCGGCGGCGCCGGGAGCGTGCGGTCACGCGGCGCCCTGCAGCGCCGGCTCGCCCTCGAGCGAGAGCACGTCGACGAAGTCGTACGACGGATAGACGGGCATCGGCAGCGACTCGCGCACGACGACGAACGGCTCGTCGTCGAGGAAGACGCCCGAGTCGTTGATGCACTCGGCGGGGATGAGCGCGAGGTCGAGATCCGCGCGACCGTCGAGCGCGCGTCGGATGTCGGCGCCGACGAGCAGCCCCGCCGTGGTGGTGGTGGGACCGAAGAGCGAGTTGACGGTCGGGATCAGCTCGAAGTGCGCGCCCGTCTGCCGGGCGATCTGCTCGAGCAGCGGCGGCATCAGCTCGCCCATCGACACGCCGGTCACGACGCCGATGCGCTTCCCGTCGAGGCGCGGGAGCGAGCCGATGCCCTCCGCCACGCGCTGGCGCAGCGCCGTGACCGCGCCGACGCCGTTCTCGATCTGCGCGAAGTCGCCGTAGTGCTCCGGCTCCGGCAGCTCGCGCCGCGCGAGCAGATACAGCTCGTCGGAGCCGAACACCCAGCGATCGCCGCGCTCGGCCAGCGCGCGCGCCTCCCACCGCTCCACGGCGTCGAGGATGCGCCCCGAGTTCTCGGCGTCCATCGGCTTGCCGGTGTAGAGGTGCGAGAACTGCGTCACGCCGACGGGCACGAGCGCGACCGAGAGCACGGCGTCGCCCAGGTTCCAGAGGTCGTTCAGCGACGCCTCGAGCACGTCGCCGTCGTTGAGCCCCGGCACCACGACCATCTGGCAGTGGTACTGGATGCCGCCCTCCTTCAGGCGCGTGAGCTGCTCGATGATGTTCGGGACGCGCGGGTTGTTCAGGAGGACCTTGCGCGCCTCCCACGGCGTCGCGTGCACCGAGACGTAGAGCGGCGACAGCCGGTACTCGATGATGCGCTCGAAGTCGCGGTCCTTGAGGTTCGAGAGCGTCGCGAAGTTGCCGTACGCGAACGAGAGTCGGTAGTCGTCGTCGCGCACGTAGAGCGGCTTGCGCAGCCCCTTGGGCAGCCCCTCGATGAAGCAGAACTCGCAGCGGTTCGCGCAGCGGCGGATGGTCGGCGGCTCCAGCTCGATGCCGAACGGCTCGCCCTCGGGACGCGCGACCTCGAGCACCACGGCCTCGCCGTCGGGGCGCTTCGCCTCGATCACGAGCGCGTCGTCCGCGCTCAGGAACTCCCAGTCGACGAAGTCGGCCAGCTCACGCCCGTTGACGGTGTGGAGCTGCATGCCGGCGACGATTCCGAGCTCGTCGGCGATGCTGCCGGGCTGCACTCTCGAGACGCGAACCACGCTGGGGAACCTCACGGACACGGAACGGGGGAAGCGCCGGGTGGCTGGCTTCCCCCGCATCGACTCTGCCGGCCGGCGACCGCGCGTCGCCGAGCCGCACCACGCCTGCCTGCGCAGGCTCACTCAAGCTATGAGCGCAGGGGCCCGAAATCAAGCAGCCGCTACGACTTACCTGCCCTCACGGAAGGTGCCGCCGTCGATCAGCGCCGCCGCCGCGCGCATGGCGGACTCGGCAACCTCGACGGGCGAGCGACGCGAGGCGGCGGCCGCAGCCGCCACGTCCTCGAACTCTGGCTTCACCCGCGCGCGGCCGTCGGGCGTGCGGCTGACCTTCACCCGCACGCGGTGCCCGTCGACGTCGATCTCGTGCTGCGCCCGCGGCAGGGCACGTCGCGCGACGCGCGACCAGCGCACCCCGATCGTCGTGGTGTGCGCGAAGATGCGCGCCTCCACCTGCGCCGCGACCTCGGGGGCCACGAGCACCTCCAGCCGCGTCCCTGGCCGCCCCTTCTTCATCATCGTCGGGAGCAGGACCACGTCGAGTGCGCCGGCGGCACGCAGGGCCTCCGCGGCCGCGGCCAGATACTCGCCGCTCATGTCGTCCACGTCCGCAGCCAGCAGGACGAGCGACTCGCGCTCCGGCGCGACCGCCGGCGTCGCGACGAGCTCCTCGTCGGTGTCGCGGCGCGCGGGCGCGAGGTCAGCGAGGATGAGGCGCAGCGCGTTCGCGCGATCGGCGAACTCCTTCGTGCCGGCGCCGAAGCCGCTGCGCACCGGCACGTACTCGCGCGGCGGCGCACCCTGCGACAGCACGCGCGCGAGCGCCGCGCCCGTCGGCGTCACCAGCTCGCCCGACCCGTCCGGGCCGGGGCGCACGCGCAGCCCCTCGAGGATGCGCAGCGTGGCCGGCGCGGGCACGGGGAGCACGCCATGCGCCGCACGGACGAAGCCGTCGCCGAGCTGGATCGGCCCGCAGAACACGCGCGAGACGCCGAGCAGGTGCAGCCCCCACACCCCGCCCACGACGTCGAGGATCGCGTCGACGGCGCCCACCTCGTGCAGGTGCACGCGCTCGACGGTCGTCCCGTGGATCTCCGCCTCCTGCTCGGCGATCAGCGTGAACACGCGGTCGGCGGCCTCGCGGACGGCGTCCGGCACGGTCCCAGCCGCGGCCACGAGCTTCCGGATCTGCGACAGGTGGCGACCGTGCGGCTGCGGCGGGATCTCGAAGTCGACCTTCACGGCGCCGATCCCCGCGCGTTGCACGTCGCGCACGGCGACCCGCACGCCGTCGAGGCCGAGGGTCTCCGGCAGCGCACGCAGCCACTCGGGATCCAGCCCCACGGCGACCAGCGCGCCGAGGAGCATGTCGCCCGCGATGCCGCTGTACGGGTCGAGGATGGCGATGCGCTCGGTCACGCGACGCCTCCGCCGTCGGTCGCGAACTCCGCCTCGCGGCGGTACGAGGCGCCGCTGCCGGTGTTGAACACCACGACCTCCGCGTCGCGCGACAGCCGGCCCTCGCGCACGAGCCGGTCGACCACCGCGAGGGCGCATCCGCCCTCGGGCGCCGCGTCGATCCCGGTGGCGGTCGCGAGCGCGCGCGTGGCGTCGCGGGTCACGTCGTCCGGCACGGCGGCCGCATCGCCGCGGCTCTCGCGCAGCACGCGCAGCAGCATGCGGTCGCCGAGCGGACCCGGCACCCGGAGCCCCGCCGCGTAGGTCGCCGGGTTCTCCCAGGGCGTCGCGCGATCCTCCCCCGCCTCGAACGCGCGGACGATCGGCGCGCATCCGGCGCTCTGCGCGACGATCATGCGCGGCATCGCGACGTCGGCCGGCAGCCAGCCCCACCGCCGCATCTCGTCGAGCGCCTTCCAGATGCCGATGGTGCCCTCGCCCCCGCCGGTGGGATACACGATCGCGTCGGGCACGCGACCGTCGAGCTGCTCGACGACCTCGTAGCCCATCGTCTTCATCCCCTCCACGCGGTACGGCTCGCGCAGCGTGCTGACGTTCAGCCATCCGCTCTCGCCGGCGAACGCGGTGGCGAGGCGCCCCGCGTCGCCGATGTGGCCGTCGACCAGGTGCAGGTCGGCGCCGAGCGCCGCGATGGTCATGAGAATCGCGGGGGGCGTCGTGCGTGGCGCGTACACGCGAACCGGGAGACCGGCCGCCGCCGCGTAGGCCGCGATCGCCGCGCCGGCGTTGCCGGCGGTGGGCACCACGAGCCCCTGCGCGCCGAGCGCGCGCGCGCGCGTGATCGCTGCGCTCATGCCGCGCGCCTTGAACGACGCGGTCGGGTTCCGCCCCTCGTCCTTGATCCACAGGCGGCGCACGCCGACCTGCCGCGCGAGCGACGGCGCGTCGGCGAGGGGCGTCAGCCCCTCACCCAGTGTGACCGGCGACTCGCCGGCCGCGAGCGGAAGCACGGGCGCGTAGCGCCAGAGGCTCCAGTGCGGCGCGCGCGCGTCGGGCGCGACGCGATCGTACTGCGCGAGCAGCGGCTGCCCGCACGACGGGCAGACACCGGCGGGCTGATCGCCCGGCTGCGTGAAGTCGCACGCCGAGCAGCGGAGAGTCCAGGTGGGCACGAGAGCGCGGGTTGAGGTCGGCGTGTACGCTACACGGCGACACCGCCGCCTGTCGAGGCGAGCGCGCTCCGTCGCGTCAGCGCTCGGGCGTCGCGGCGTCCGCGATCGCGTGCGCGACGTCCGCGCTCGGGGGCGGCGCACCCGGCGCGGCGGCCGGCGCGGGCTTCGTCGGATCGCTCTCGGCGAGCCCCTGCAGCAGCTTGCGCGCGCTCGCCTCCGTCCAGCCGGGCAGCTCGGCGACGCGTTCCACCGTCGCCTCGCGCAGCCCCTGCACGCTGCCGAAGTGCTGCAGGAGCTGGCGACGCTTCACGGGTCCGACCCCCGGGATCTTGAGCAGCTCCGAGGTGACCGTGCGGACCGTGCGCCGCTTCCGCTGGAACGTCACCGCGAAGCGGTGCGCCTCGTCGCGTGCCTGCTGCAGCATGCGCAGCGCCGGCGAGCGCCGCGAGATGCGCAGCGGGTCGCTGCGCCCGACGACGAAGACCTCCTCCTCGCGCTTTGCGAGCGAGATCATCGGCATGTCGCTCAGCCCCACCGCGTCCATCGCCTGCTTGGCCGCGTTCAGCTGCCCCTTCCCGCCGTCGATCACGACGAGATCGGGGAGGGGGCGCTCCTCCTCGAGCCGCCGACGGAAGTAGCGGCCGACGACCTCGTTCATCGACGCGAAGTCGTCGATGCCGACGACCGTCTCGACCTTGAACTTCCGGTACTCGGAGCGCTTGGCGCGCCCGTTCTCGAACCAGACGCACGAGGCGACGGTGTCGGTGCCCTGCGCGTGCGAGATGTCGAAGCACACGAGCGAGCGCGGCACCTTCTTGAGCCCGAGCTCGCGCTGCAGCTCGTACACCGGGTCCGCCGCGCGCTCGTCGGCCTCCATCGTGGAGAGGCGGAACTCCTCCAGCAGGTGGCGGGCGTTCTGCTGCGCGAGGTCCACCAGCTGGCGGCGCGAGCCGCGCTGCGGCACGACGACGCGCGTGCGCTCGAGGGACTGCTCCAGCACCTCGCGGTCCTCGAAGTCGAACGGCACCAGCAGCTCGGCCGCCCGCTCCTCGCTCCCGAGATAGCTGCGCGCGAGGAAGGCCGAGAGCACCGCCGGGTCCTCGTCGCCGTCGGTGTTCTCTAGGAAGCGGTGATCGCGCGCGAGGAGCTTGCCTCCCCGGATGCGCATGATCGCGACGCACGCGTCGTCGCCATCGCGGGCGTAGCCCACCACGTCGCGGTCGCCGCCCTCGACCTCCATGACGACGGTCGGCTCCTCCATGCGCTCGAGGTGCCGCAGCGCGTCGCGCAGCTCGGCCGCGCGCTCGAAGTCGAGGTTCTCCGCCGCCTCCGCCATCCGTGCGTTGATGCGGCGCGCCACCTCGGCGGTCTTGCCATCGAGGAAGACGACCACCTCGTCGATCATCGCGCGGTAGTCGTCCTGCGTCTGGTTCAGGATGCAGGGCGCCTTGCACCGCTTGATGGCGAAGTCGAGGCAGGCCCGCTCGGGCATCTCGCGCGGCATGTCGTAGTTGCACGACCGCACGGTGAAGATGCGCTTCACGACGTTGAGCGCGCGGCGCATCGCGCCGACGTCGGTGTACGGGCCGAAGTAGCGCGCGCCGTCGCTCTGCAACCGCCGCGTGACGAACACGCGGGGGAACGGCTCCTGGACGGTGACCTTGATGTAGGGGTACGACTTGTCGTCGCGCAGCGCGATGTTGAAGCGCGGCTTGTACTCCTTGATCAGGTTCGCCTCGAGGATCAGCGCGTGCGCCTCGGTGGGCACCACGATCGTCTCGAGGTCGCGGACGTTGCGCACCAGGCCACGCGTCTTCGGGCTCGTGACGTGGTCGCTCGCGAAGTAGCTGCGCACGCGCGACCGGAGCCGCTTGGCCTTGCCGACGTACAGCACGACCCCCTCGGCGTCCTTCCAAAGGTAGACGCCGGGCGACTCGGGCAGGTGGGGCAGCTTGGCTGCGACGGACTCGGGAGGCGCGGTCATCGGGTCGTAGTACCCGTGGGGGTCGGTCGCGTTCTGGGCACGACGCGCGCCGTCCGCGCCGAACCCCTCCGGATCGCGACCGCCGGGCGCCTCCCGGTTGCCCGCCTCCTGCGTCATCCGCGCCTCCCGACGCGCTTTCGGATGCGGCCGAGCAGCGCCGCGCTCTCCCCCTCCCCCGCCAGCGCCGTTGCCGCGAGGTAGGTGGCCCCGAAGGCCCCGCCCACCAGTGCCGCCACCACGATCGGCGGCGCCCCGTCGACCACGAGCTTCACCCCCCAGCCGGCGGCGGCGGCCACGGAGGCCGCGCCCCAGAGCCGCACCAGCGCGCCGCCCGGCACGCGAGTCGCCCCGATCACCCGCCCGAGCGCCGCGCGGAGGAGCGAGTACTCGACCCAACCGGCCAGCCCCGAGACGGCGGTCAGCGCCGCGGTGCCCCAGCGCGGATCGATCCCGAGCACGCGCGGGAGGTGCCGCGCCGCCAGGTAGCCCAGCAAGAGCGTGAGGGCGACGCGCACCAGCGCGAACCGGAGCGGCGTCCGGGCATCCTTCAGCGCATAGAACGTCGACGCGTAGAGCCGCCCGAGCGTCGACGGCAGGAGGCCGATCGCGGCGCCCGCGAGCGTCCCCCACACCCAGAGCACGTCGGCCGTGGTGAAGCGCCCGTAGCGAAAGACGGCGGCGGCCAGCACGTCGCCGATCGCGAGGAAGGCCACCGCCGACGGGATGACGAAGAAGGCGACGCGGCGCAGCGCGCGCGTGAGCCGGTCGCGCAGCTGGGCGGCGACGGCGTCCGTCGCGCCGTGCAGGCTCGCCATCGCCGGCAGCTCGGCCGCCGAGATGGCCATGCCGAACAGGCTGCCCGGCAGCAGGTAGAGCGACTGGGCGTTGGTGAAGATCGTGAACGCGCCCGGCGCGACGAGGCTCGCGAGGCTGTTGTCGATGTAGCCGCTGATCTGCACGACGCCGCGCCCGACGAACACCGGCGCGAAGTTGCGCACCACCGTACGGACGTGCGCGTTGCCGCGCCCGAACGCGAGGCGCAGGTCGGGCGCGAGGCGTCGCACCATCGGCAGCTGCACGAGGAGCTGCATGGCCGAGCCGATGACCGCGGCCCACGCCACGCGCTCCACGAACGGCACCTCGCCCATCCGCCCGCCCCAGAACAGCAGCGCGCCGATGATGACGAGGTTCCAGGCGACGGGCGCGAGGTACGAGAGCAGGAAGCGCCTGTGGCTGTTCAGGATGCCCAGGCACCACGCCGATCCCACGAGCAGCCCGATCCCCGGGAAGAGGATGCGGACGAGCCGGATCGTGAGCTCGCGTCGCGCGTCGTCGAAGCCGACGGCGACGGTGCTCACGAGCAGCGGCGTCGCGAGGATGCCGAGCGCCACGAGCACGGCCGTCGTCACCGCGAGCAGCGCTGCGACGGCCCCGGCCACCCGGTCGGCCTCCTCGCGCTCGCCGCGCGCGAGGAGGTTCGCGTAGACCGGGATGAACGACGCCGAGAGCACCCCTTCCCCGAACAGGTTCTGGAGGAAGTTCGGGATCTTCATCGCCGCGTTGAACGCGTCCGCGGCGACGCCGGCACCGAAGAACCGGCTGAACATGCCCTGGCGCACGAGCCCGAGGATGCGCGACGCGAGGATGCCGATCGCGATGAGCGCGGCGAAGCGTCCCGTGCGTTCCACGGGTCGCGGTCTCACAGGCGCGGGATCCACGCTGCCCGGTGCCTCGGCCGACGGTTCCTCGAGCGGGGCGGTCTCGCTCACGCCGTCGGCGACGGATCGATCAGGCGATCCGCATGCGCGCGCGCCGCGGCGAGCATGTCGTCGAGCAGCCCCGGCCCCTGTCGCGCGAGCAGTGGGATCGCGTTGAGCGTGCGCTCCTGGCGCCCGCCGTCCGGGTACAGCGCCGCGCGGGCGATCGCGAGGGCGCGCGTGTCCTCGTCGTCGCGCCGCTTGAGCGCCGCGACGTAGCGCCGCTCCAGGCGCCCGACGCGGTGCGCGATCGCGCGGGTCGTGCCTTCCACGGCCGCCGTCGGCACGAGCGCACTCGCGGATGCGTCCGCCGCGAGCGCGTCGCCCGCGCGCGCGACCGCCTCCTGCATGGTGGCCAGCGCGTCGCGCACGACCGCCGGCATCGCGGCACGCGCCAGGCGCGCCTCGGGGCCATGCGGATCGCGCAGCGCGTCGACGTCCAGCCCCACGCGCTGCAGCGCGCGACGCACGTGCGGCTCGACGACGGTGGTCGACCACCGCGGCACGGCGAGCGGCTGTGGCATGCCCAGCGCCGTCGCGACGGCGCTGACCTGCGCGAAGTACGCGTACTCCCCGGGCCCGGCGACGTACGCGGCGGTCGGGAGGATCGAGCGCTCCATCACGGGGCGCAGCAGCACGTTGGGACCGAGCGAACCACGCGCGACGCCCGGCACCGCCGCGCGCGCCTCGGCGATCCCCAGGCGCGCCTTGCGGCCGTCGCCGTCGTAGCGGAAGACCAGCGACTTCCCCGGCACGTCCGGCACCTGCGGCGTGAAGCCGCCCGCCACGATCGCGGCCGACCGCTCCACGAGCGCCGCCTCGATGGTCGCCGACTGCAGGAGCGCGCGCCGCAACACGTTGAACCCCGCCTCGCGCACCGACGGATGCGACGCGTCGAGCACCGCGATGCCGAGCGGCTCGAGCAGCGTGCGCAGCAGCCGCACGTACGCGCCGCCTACCGTCGCCCCAGGGCGATAGCTCTCGTGCACCGCGTCGAGCGCGGCGGCGTACGCGGCCGAACCCGAGGCGCGCGCGAGCTGCTCGTAGAGCGCCGGCACGTCGTCGCCCAGCGGCATCGCGCTCATCGGCGTGCCCTCGGCGGGCGCGCCCTCCATGCGCAGCGTGCGCGCCTCCCCGTCCAGCGCGACCGTGGTGCCGCGCGCCTCCTCGAAGTCGGCGTCGTCGGTCGCGGCCCAGAAGACCGGCGCGACCGGCATGCCCGTCTGCGCCTCGAGTGCGTCGGCGAGCGCGCGCGCGGAGATCGCCTTGCTGAGCGTGTAGAGCGGCCCGCCGAAGAGCCCGGGCTGCTGTCCCGTGGTGACCACGATCCCCGCCCCGGCCGCGCTGCGCTCCAGGCGCGCGGCCGCCTCCCCGCGCGCATCGAACGCCGGGCGCATCAGCTCCAGCCACGCGCCCGCGCTGTACTGCAGCCGCACCGCGTCGGCGTGCAGGCGCCACTCCGCGGCGCCGACCGGCATCGGCGGGTACCAGGCGTGCGCGAGCTCGCGCGACAGCGCGGCGCGCGCCAGCGGCCCGCCGCCGAGCGGCTCGGTGCGGACCTCGGCGCGCGGAGCGCCGGCGGCGAGCGGCGCGTCGGCCGACGCGTCGAGGGGCGTGATCGGCTGGCTCGTCATCGCGTGGGTCCGCAGGCGAGCTTCGCGCGCGGCGTCGGTGTGGCGGTCATCGGCACCTCGCGCGGCGCGGTCGGCCGCGAGTCACTTGTGGTACGGTTCCCCGCGCGCGATGGTGCCGGCGCGGTAGAGCTGTTCGGTGAGGACGAGGCGGGCCAGCTCGTGCGGCAGCGTCCACGGCGCGACGGCGAGCCGCACCGCGGCGCGATCGCGCACGACCGGCGCGAGGCCGTACGCGCCGCCGATCACGAACGTCACGTCGCGCGCCTCGTCTCGCTGCCGCTGCAGCCACTCCGCGAAGCGCGGCGACGTCCAGGCGTCGCCGCGCTCGTCGCAGGCGACCAGCGCACCGCCCGGGAGCGCGCGCTCCAGCAGGCGCTCCGCCTCGCGCTCGCGCACGAGCTCCGGCGCGAGGGAGCGCGCCGACTCCTCGCGCACCTCGTGCACCACGAGCGGCCAGTAGCGGGCCGCGCGCGTCTCGTAGTCGGCGATCGCCGAGGCGAGCTCTCCACGCGGACGGCCCACGACGGCGAGGACGATGCGCATGCGGTCACGGACGGGAGCGAGGACGGCGGGGCGCCGAAGCGCCCCGCCGCCGGATCAGGCGTAGATGCCGCGGAGCCGGTGCACCGTCGCGACGCGGCTGATCGAGAGCATGTACGCCGCCGTGCGCATGTTCACCCGATGCTGCCGCGAGAGCGCCAGCACGTCCTGGAAGCTGCGCGTCATGATGTCGCGCAGGCGCTCGTTGACGGTGTCCTCGGACCAGAAGTAGCCGCCGCGGTCCTGCACCCACTCGAAGTACGAGACCGTCACGCCGCCGGCGTTCGCGAGGATGTCGGGGATGACGAAGATCCCCTTCTCCTCGAGGATCGCGTCGGCGCCGGCCGACGTCGGGCCGTTCGCGCCCTCGGCGATGATGCGCGCGCGGATGCGCGCGGCGTTCTTGCTCGTGATGACGTTCTCGAGCGCCGCGGGCACCAGGACGTCGACGTCGAGCTCCAGCAGCTCCTCGTTGGTCGCCGCGTCGCCGCCGCCGAAGCCCTCGAGCGTCTTGTGCTTCTGCACGTGCGCGATCGCCGCGTCGACGTCGATGCCGTTGGCGTTGTGGAACCCGCCCGTGCGGTCGCTGATGCCGACGATCTTGCACCCCTGCTGCGCCAGCAGCTTCGCGGCCACCGAGCCCACGTTGCCGAAGCCCTGCACCGCGACCGTGGCGCCGGCCATCGGGCGGCCGAGGTGCGCGAGCGCCTCGCGCACGACGAACATCACGCCGCGGCCCGTGGCCTCGCGGCGGCCGAGCGATCCGCCCATCTCGACCGGCTTCCCGGTGACGACCGCGGTGACCGTGTGACGCACGTGCATGGAGTACGTGTCCATGATCCACGCCATCACGCGCTCGTTCGTGTTCACGTCCGGCGCCGGCACGTCGGAGTCCGGCCCGAGCGTGTCGATGATGCCCGCGGTGTAGCGGCGCGTCAGGCGCTCCAGCTCACCGACGCTCATCTGCAGCGGATCGCACACGACGCCGCCCTTCGCGCCGCCGAACGGCAGGTTCACGACCGCGCACTTCCATGTCATCCACGCGGCGAGCGCCGTCACCTCGTCGAGCGTCACCGCCATGTCGAAGCGGATGCCGCCCTTGGCCGGCCCGCGCGACGTGTTGTACAGCACGCGGTGGCCGGTGAAGACGCGCACCTCGCCGTTGTCCATCATCACCGGCACGCTCACGGTGATCTGCTTCTCCGGGTGCCGCAGCACCTGGTAGATGCCCGGGTCCAGGTCCAGCAGCGCCGCCGCCCGGTCGAAGCGCGACATCATCGCCTCGAACGGGTTCTCCTCGTTGAGAAAGCGGTCCTTGTCTGGAAGGACGATGTTGGACGTCGGGAGACGCAGGTCGGTGGCCATGGAGAGGGGAGGTCGGGCCGCAACGAGACGGCCGGTTCGGTGGCGCTCAGGGTCGCGCCGCGAGCAGGCGGTCGAGCGAGTCGTCGAGGACCCGCGCCCCGCGCTCGACGGTGACGTGCTGGGAAACATACCACAGGGCCGGCGCCCCGCGAGGCCACAGCGGCCCGAGCTTGACCGCGTCCTTGAGCGTGCAGACCACGCGGTCCACCGCACGGGCGCGTACGGCGAGCGACTCCGCGTCGCCGGTCGTGTACGCGTGGTGGTCCGCGAACGCGGCCGCGACGACCGTGGCGCCGGCACCACGCAGCTGCGCCTCGAACGCGCGCGGGTCGCCGATGCCCGACACGGCGAGCACCCGCTCGCCGGCGACGGCGGCGACGTCCTCCCGACGCGGCGCGTGGCCCCCACCGGCTCCCGTCCACGCGTGCAGCGCATGCGGCGCGAGGTGCACGAGCGCGCGCCCGAGCGCCGGCACGCGCGCGCCCACGCGCTCCAGCAGCGCCTCGGCCTCGTCCAGCGAGGCAGATTTCCGGGTCACGACCACGACGTTGGCGCGTTCCAACGCGCCGAACCCCTCGCGGTAGGGCCCCGCGGGCAGCAGCCGCGGAGGCGCCCCACCCCGCTCGGCGGCGAGGAGCACGAGGTCCACGACGCGCGTCGCGCGGCGATGCTGGAAGGCGTCGTCGAGCACCACGACGTCGGCGCCGAGCACGCTCGCGTCGCGCGCGCCGGCGACGCGATCGGGCGCGACGACGACGGGCACGTCGGGGTTGAGCAGCGCGTGCACGCGCGGCTCGTCGTCGCCGACGCCCCGCAGCACCAGCGCGGGACGCGCGCCGCGCTCGCGCAGGCGCCGCGCGATCCACGCCGCGACGGGCGTCTTCCCCGTGCCGCCCACCGTCAGATTGCCGACCGAGAGCGCGGGCAGGGCGAGCGCGTGGCGCGTGGCGAGCCCGCGGTCGAAGAGCGCGCCGCGCGCCGCGACGCCGACGCGGAAGAGCAGCTCGAACGGCGCGAGCCCGGCGCGCGCCGCGACCGCCGCCGCGTCGTCGCCGAACCAGATCCGCTCGGCGATCCGCGCGAGATCCGCCACGCGCCGCGTCGACTCAGGACGCGCCGCGCGCGACGGCCTCGGCGCGCGCGCGCAGCTCGTCCATCATCGCCGTGAACGCGGGCGCGCTCTCCGCGGCCTCACGCGGCGTCGTGCCCGGCACGGGCCGCGGCTCGCCGTACGCGACCGTGATGCGGGCGAACGGCTTGGGGATCTCGAAGCGATCCCAGCTCGACAGCCGCCAGCAACGATCGACGTGCGCGACGACGCCGACGATCGGCACGCCCGCCCGGTTCGCGGCGACGAGCGCGCCCGGCGCGAAGGCGTGGCGCGGCCCGCGCGGACCGTCGGGCGTGACCGCGATCTCGCCGCCGCGCCGCAGCACCGACACGAGCTCCAGCAGCGCGCGGCTCCCGCCACGCGAGGTCGATCCGCGCACCGTCGCGAAGCCGAACGCGCGCACCACGCGCGCGATGATCTCGCCGTCGCGGTGCTCGCTGATGAGGACCGAGACGCCCTCGTCGCGGTGGTGCGCCACGAGCGGGAGCATCTGCCCGTGCCAGAGCGCGACGACCACGCCCCTCCCCGCGGCGCGGCGCGCGTTCCAGCCCTCGCGCCCCACCTCGCGCACGCGCCACGTCCGCGCGAGCAGGCGCAGCACGCGCGAGCCGGCGGCCACGGCCCAGCGCACGCGCGGCGGCACGCCCGCATCGGGCGCGCGCTCGGCGGCGCCGGCCACCGCGCTCACGGCACCATCTCGCTCGCGATCTGCGCGACGCGACCGGCGGCGCCCGGCCGTCCGAGCGAGGCGCGCACGCGCGTGAGCGCCTCGCGCATGCGGTTGCGCTCCGGCCCCGAGCGCAGGAGCGGCAGCAGCGCGTCGGCCATCGCGCGCGGCTCCACCGCGTCCTGCACGAACTCGCGAGCCACCTCGCGCGCGGCGACGACGTTCACGAGGCCGATGCGCGGGATCTCCACCACGCGACGCGCCACCTCGTACGTCCACTTGCTCGTGCGATACGCGACGATGAGCGGACAGCCCGCCACCGCGGACTCCAGCGTCGTCGTGCCGCTCTTGCACAGCGCCGCCGTCGAGGCGCGCAGCAGCATGAGGGAGCCCGACTGGATCATCGGGTACGGACAGCGCGCCGGGTCGATGGTCACCGTCGACGCCACGCTCACGACGACGCGCAGCCCGCGCACCTCCGACTCCAGCAGCCGCGCGGTGGCGACGAAGGCGTCGAGGTGCCGCTCGATCTCCTGGGCGCGACTGCCCGGGAAGAGCGCCAGCAGCGGGCCGTCCGCCGGCAGCCCGAGGCGCTCGCGCGCCTCCTCGCACGACGGCAGCCCCTCGGCACGGTCGAGCAGCGGGTGCCCCACGAAGGTGGCGTCGATGCCGTGGTCGCGCAGCAGCTTCTCCTCGAACGGCAGGATCACCGCGGCGCGCGAGATCACCTGCGCCATGCGCGCGAGCCGGTTCTTGCGCCACGCCCACACCTGCGGCGTGATGAAGTAGAGCACCGGCACGCCCGCGCGCCGTGCCTCGGCCGCGACGCGCATGTTGAAGCCCGGGTAGTCCACCAGCACGAGCAGCGACACGCGGCCGCTCTGCAGGCGCGCGCGCAGCCGGCGGAGCAGCGCGTAGTGCGCGGGCACGTGACGCAGGACCTCCACGAAGCCCATCACCGCCATGCGGCTCGTGTCCTCGAGCAGCTCGACGCCGGCCTGACGCATGTGGTGCCCGCCGACGCCGGTCAGATGCAGGTCGGGCCGCAGCCCTCTGAGCGCCGTCGCGACGCCGGCGGCGTGCAGGTCGCCCGACGCCTCGCCCGCGACGAACAGCACCTCGCGCGCGGCGCCCTTCCCGCCCGCGCTCACCGGGCGATCGGCTGCGCGGCCCCGCGGAGCGCGGGGAGCGTGCGCTCGATCTCGCCGACGATGCGCAGCGCCACGTCGAGCGCCTCGCGCCCGTCGGCGCCCGTCACCGCGGGCGGCGCCTCGCCGCGCACCGCGGCGACGAAGCTCTCGAACTCCAGGCGCAGCGGCTCGCCCTCCGGGGCATCGAGCGGCACCCGCTCGACGATCAGCGCGAGGTCGAGCGGGCCCGCCGGCGCACCACCGACGCCGGCCATGCTCGCCGCGACCTGCGCGAGGTCGATGTCGCCGCGGAGGCGGAAGAACTCCCCGGCTCCGGTCGCGAGGTCGAGCGACAGGTAGCCGCTCTGCTGGAAGATGCGGACCTTCCGCATGCGCTCGCGCGACACTCGGCTCGCCGTGATGTTCGCGACCGCGCCCGACTCGAAGGCGAGGCGCGCGTTCGCGATGTCGACCGTCGGCGTGAGGACGCCCACGCCCGTGGCGCGTACCTCGCTCACCGCCGACCCCACCAGCGTGCGGACGAGATCGATGTCGTGGATCATGAGATCGAGCACGACCGCGACGTCGGCCCCGCGCATCGAGAACGCCGCCAGCCGATCGCTCTCGATGAAGCGCGGGGCGTCGACGTACGGCAGCGCCGCGCGCACCGCCCGATTGAAGCGCTCGACGTGGCCCGTCTGCACGACCGCGCCGTTGCGCGCCGCGAGCGCGAGCAGCTCGTCCGCCTCCTCCAGCGTCGTCGTGATCGGCTTCTCGATCAGGAGGTGCTTGCCGCGCTCCAGCGCCGCGCGTGCGACGGCGAAGTGCGCGGGCGTCGGCACGACGATCGTGAGCGCGTCGGTCGCGTCGAGCAGTGCGTCGAGCGTGTCGAACGCCGGCACGCCGAGCTCCGACGCGACCTGCGCCCGGCGCTCGGGCGACTGCTCGTGGAAGCCCGCGAAGCGCGCGCCCGGCAGATCGCGCAGGATGCGCACGTGGTGATAGCCCAGCGCGCCCGCGCCGACGACGCCGATCCGCGGCGCACCGTCCGTGGTCGCCACGGTCAGAAGCCCACGCCGCGCGGGCTGCTCTCGACGAACTCGAGGAGCGCGCGCACGTCCGGGTTCGCCACGTCGACCTCCTCGCGCGCGCGCTCGAGCGCCGCGCCGAGGTTGAGGTCGGAGCGGAAGAGCAGTCGATAGCTCTTCTTCAGCTCCGCCAGCGTCGTCTCGGTGAAGCCGCTGCGCTGCAGCCCGAGCGTGTTGAGCCCGTAGAGCTTCACCGGGTTGCCGACGGCCTTCACGAACGGCGGCACGTCCTTCACCACGCGCGAGCAGCCGCCGACGAACGCGTGCCGGCCGATGCGCACGAACTGGTGCACCGCCGTGAGCCCCGCGATGATGACCCGGTCCTCCACCGTCACGTGCCCGGCGAGCTGCGTCCCGTTCACCAGGATCACGCCGTCGCCGATGTGGCAGTCGTGCGCGAGGTGCACGTACGACATGATGAACGCGCCCTTGCCGACCGTCGTGCGGTAGGACTGCGTCGTGCCGCGGTTGATGTGCGAGTACTCGCGGATCGTGGTGTCGTCGCCGATCTCGACCCACGTCTCCTCGCCCTTGAACTTCAGGTCCTGCGGGTCGCCGCCGAGGATCGTCCCGATCCCGACCTTCACGTTGCGCCCGAGCCGCACGTTGCGCTCGAGCGTCGCGCGCGCGGCGATCACCGAGCCGTCGCCGACGGTGCAGCGCTCGCCCACCATGGCCCAGGGACCGATCTCGACGTTCTCCCCCAGCACGGCGTCCGGGTGGACGATCGCCGACGGGTGGATGCGGGTACCGCGCACGGAGGAGGCGTCGGAAGGTGGGGCGACCGGCGCGGTCATCGGTCGCGAACCATCGCGGCCATGTCGGCCTCGCACACGACCTCCCCGTCGACCTTCGCGACGCCGTGCATCTTGCACACCGAGCCGCGCACCTGCACGAGATCGAGCTCGAAGCGCAGCACGTCGCCGGGCTTCACGGGGCGCCGGAACTTCACGTTGTCCAGCGACATGAAGTACACGACCTTCTGCGACGGGTCGGGCACCGCGCCGAGCAGCAGCATGCCGCCCGTCTGCGCCATCGCCTCGACGATCAGCACGCCCGGCATGATCGGGTGGCCCGGGAAGTGGCCCTGGAAGAACGGCTCGTTGATCGTGACGTTCTTCTGCCCCACCACGCGCTTCTCGCCGATCTCGACGATCCGGTCGACCAGCAGGAACGGGTAGCGGTGCGGGAGCACCCGCATGATGTCTTCGATGCCGAGCACGGGCGGTCTGCGCTCCTCGGAGGCGGCACGGGGGGGCCGCGCGGTGGAAGGGGAAACGGCGGGCGTGGCGAGGTCGGACGCGTCCGCCGCCACGGCGTGGCGCAGCAGCTCCCGCACGAGCGTGACGGTCCCGCGGTGGCTCGGCTTGTACGCGACGATGCGCGCGCGCACGCGCCCGCCCGCCAGCGCCAGATCGCCGACGCAGTCCATCGCCTTGTGCCGCACGAACTCGTCGGGCCACCTGAGCGTGGCGTCGACCAGCCCGTGCTCATCCAGCACGATGGCGTTCGCGGTCGAGGCGCCCTGGATCAGCCCCTTGGCGCGCAGCGCCTCGACCTCGCGCACGAAGCCGAAGGTGCGCGCCCAGGCCAGCTCGGTCGCGAACGCCGTCGGCGTCACAACGTAGCGCCCGCCCTGCGAGCCGATCAACCGGTGCGGGAAGTCGATCGCGACCTCCAGCGAGAGCGCCTCCGCCGGATACGCCTCGTAGACGCTCTCCCCGTCGATGACGCGCACCGGCTCGGCCAGCCGGATCACCGTCGGCGGCGCGCCGTCGGACGCGGTCACCCCGGCGTCGAGCAGCGCCCGCAGGAACGGCCCGGCGCTCCCGTCGGCGATCGGCGGCTCGGCCGCGTCCATCTCGATCACCAGGTCGTCGATCTGCAGCCCCGCGACGGCCGCCAGCACGTGCTCGACCGTGTGCAGCGCGTCGTCGCCGTGGCCGATGACGGTGCGGCGCTCGCTCGCGACGGCCTGCGACACGTGGACCGCGATCTCGGGGCGACCCGGGCGGTCGACGCGCTGGAAGACGATCCCCCGCCCCGGCGCGCCGGGGCGGAACGTCAGGGTGCACTCGGCGCCGAGGTGCAGCCCCACCCCCGAGACCGTCGCGGCGCGCGCGATCGTCCGACGGCGGTCGGCGGGCGGCAGCTCGGCGACGCGGGCCGCCTCGCGCGCCATGTCGGCGGGGCCCATCGTCGGCGGCAGGACGGCGGTCATCGCGCCCCTCCGGATTCGGCGGGCGCCTCGCGCGCCAGCAGCCGCTCGAGGGCGCGCGTCATCCCGGCGAGCTTGAACAGCGCCGCGTGCGCCCGGAGCGACTCGCGATGCGGACGGCCCGGATAGCCGCTGTACGTGGCGCCCGCGGGCACGTCGGCGAGGATGCCGGCCTGGCCGCCGATCCGCGCGCCCTTGCCGAGCGTCACGTGCCCCTGGATGCCCGCCTGGCCGGCGATGATCACGCCGTCCTCGATCGTGGTGGACCCCGAAACCCCGACCTGCGCCATGATGAGGCAGAGCCGCCCCACGCGCACGTTGTGGCCGAGGTGCACGAGGTTGTCGATCTTCGTGCCCGCCCCGATCACCGTGTCGCCGATGCTGCCGCGATCGATCGTCGTGTTGGCGCCGATCTCCACGTCGTGCTCGACGATGCAGCGGCCGACGTGCGGGATCTTGCGGTGCTGGCCGTCGCCGAACACGTAGCCGAAGCCGTCGCTGCCGAGGCGCACGCCCGCGTGGATCGACACGCGCTCGCCGAGGACGGTGCCGGGATAGAGCGTCGCCCCCGGGAAGACGTGGCTGTCGGCGCCGATCTCGACCCCCGCGCCGAGGACCACGTGCGCCTCGATCCAGGCGCGCGCGTGCAGCGTCACGCCGTCGCCGAGCACCGCGTAGGGGCCGACGGTGACGTCCGGGCCGAGCGTGACGCCGCGCCCGACGATCGCCGTGGGATGGATGCCCGGCTCGCGTGCGGGCTGCGGGTGCAGCACGGGCAGGATGCGCAGCATCGCCTCGTGCGGCTTCGCGACCACGATCCGCACCGCCTCCGGGGCGCCCTCGGCGCCCGCGAGGTCGGGCGAGACGAGCACGACGCCCGCGCGCGTCGCCGCGAACTCGGCGGCGTACTTCGCGGTCGCGTAGAACGACACGTCGTCGGCGCCCGCGCGATCGAGCGTCGCCATGCGCCGCACCGCGTGCGCGCCGTCGTCGCCGTCGCGCAGCGTTCCACCTACCAGATGCGCGATCGCGGCGGCGGTGAGGATGGGCTCCTCACCGCCGCCGCGGATCGCGTCGCGGGCCGCTCCGGATGGAGCCGCGGCCCGCGCCGCCTCGACCGTCACGATCGTCAGTTGTTCGGGCGCGGGCGCGACACGCCAGCCGGCTGCGCGACCGGGGCGCCAGCCGCGGGCGCCGCCGGACGGGCGGCCGCACCGGCCGCGCCGGCCGCCGGGCGCGTCGACGCGATCGTGCGCATCCGGGCGAGCACCTTGTCGGTGACGTCCATCGACTTGTCGGCCGACAGGAGCGCCGAGTTCGGGCCGAAGGCGAAGATCATCGTGTAGCCCTCGGTCGTGCGCACGTCGTTGATGGCGTCGCGCACGAGCGTCTCGAACTGGCCCGCGAGCTCCTGCTCGCGCTGGGCGCCGCGCTCCTGCAGGGCCTGCGCGCGCTGCTGGTACGAGGCCTGGCGGTCCTGCAGCGCCTTCTCGCGCGTCTGGCGCACGGCGGGCGTCAGCGTGGGCTGCTCCTTCTGGTAGGCCTGCACGAGCGTCTGGAGCGAGTCGCTCATCCGCTGCAGCTCGGCGCGGATGCCCTGCGCCTCGCGCTCGAAGGACGCCTGTGCCTCCTGACGGCCCGGCACCTGGTCCATGACCGACGCGACGTCGACGTAGCCGACCTTGAGCGCACCCTGCGCGGCGGCGGGCGCCGCGGCGAAGGTCAGTCCGATCGAGAGCGCGGCCAGGGCCGCGCGGAGGGTAGCACGCATTCGGGGAGAGCTCCTGCCTACGAGGATGGAGAGGTGGTGAACGCCGGCGGCACAGCTGCGAGCGCGGACGCGCTCAGAACATCATCTGGCCGAGACGGAAGTGCAGCTGCCACTTGGGGTCGGGGCGCAGCCGGCCCGTGACCGGATCGCGCGACAGGCGATCGAAGCCGTACGCCCAATCCAGCCCGAGCGGGCCGAGCGGCGTCACGACGCTCACCCCGAGGCCGGCGCCTCGGAACAGGCGCGTCGGGTTGAACTCCACGGCGCGGGCGAAGTTGTTACCCGCGTCGTAGAAGATGTTCGTGTAGAGCTGCTGACTGATGCGCAGGCCGAGCTCGGCCGTCATCGTCAGGTACGCGTTGCCGAACGCGCCGCGGCCGGAGGTCGCGTTGAACTGCTCGGCGTCCGGATCGAAGCCGCGCGGCGTGATCGAGAACTCGGGATAGCCGCGCAGCGGCTGGCCGTACTGCACGCCGCCGAGCGCGAAGCCCTGCTGCAGGAAGAAGGCGCCCGGCGAGCCGAAGATCGCGCCCGCGCGGCCCGAGAGGCCGAGCACGAACTGCTTGGGCTGCGAGCCCGGCGTGCCGCCGCCGAACTGCCCGACCGTCACGTACGAGCGGAAGTCGCCCGTGTAGCGCTGGAAGGCCGTCGTGCCGCCAAGTGGGCCGCCGCTGAAGTCGGCGGTAAGCGACTGCATGCCGCCGGCGCTCGCGAACGGGAGCCCGATGCGCGTGTCGTGCGTCAGGTCGAGGCCGAGGTTCGAGCGGAAGCAGTTGCTCGTGCAGGTGCCGATGCCGAAGACCGCCGGGTCGACGTCGCGCAGGGTGATCGCGTCGGCCGTGTACGACACACCGAGCGTCGAGAAGTACGAGCCGGGGACCGGGAGGCCGATGCGGAGCGTCGAGCCGGTCGTGATGTTCTGCCCGAAGCCCTGCACGTAGAAGCGGCTCTGGCGGCGGTAGGCGCTCACCGTGCCCGACACGCGCGACTTCCGGATCGCCGGGTCGCTGTAGCTCAGCTGGAAGTCGTTGAAGAAGCGCCCGAAGTTCCAGTTGAGCGAGCCGCGCTTGCAGAGGCCGAACAGGTTCGGCTGGTCGACGCCGATGAAGCCGCCGACGCCGACGCCGGCGCCGCCCATCGAGGCGCCGAAGTTGAACGAGCCGGTGCGCTTCTCCTTCACGCGGAAGGTCACGTCCAGGTCGCCCTGGTCGTTCGCGGGCCGCGTGTCGGGGAACGGCAGCGGCGTCTCGAAGAAGCCCAGGTTGCCGATGCTCTGCCACGAGCGCAGCAGGCGGTCCTGGTTGAACACGTCGCCCGGGACGAGCACCAGCTGGCGCCGGATGCACTCCTCGGTCGTGTAGTCGTTGCCCGCGATGTCGATGCGGTTGATGATCGCCGGGTTCCGCTCCTCGATCTGCCACCGGAGGTTCACGGTCGGCGTCGAGTCGGGGCCCGTCTTCGTGCGCTCCACGACCGGCGTGATGCGCGCGTAGATGTAGCCCTCGTTGCGGTACGCCGTCTGGACGCGCTCGGTCGCCTCGTCCCAGCGCGCCTGGTCGAACACGTCGTTCGACGGGCCGCGCAGGCGCCCGCGCGTCAGGCCGACGACGCGCTCGGTCAGCGTCGGGCCCTCACCCGTGAACGGGTAGTAGCGCTCCAGCTCCTCGCTGGAGAAGCGGCGATTGTCGACGATCTCGAACGAGCCGATCTTGTACTGCGGCCCCTCGCGGACGCTCAGCTCGACGTACGCCTTGCCGCGCTCGCGGTCGACGACGACGGTGTCCTTGAGGACCTGGAAGTCGATGAAGCCGCGCGACGCGTACAGCGCGGGGAGCCGCTCGGAGAGGTCGCCCTGGTAGGCCTCCTCGTCGAACTCGCCGTCCTTCCACCAGAAGAAGCCCTCGGGGCTCGTCTTCATGGCGCCGACGACCGTCTCGTCGGACAGGACCGAGTTCCCGTTCACCCGCACGCCCGAGATGGCGAGGCGCCGCCCCTCGTCGATGCGGAAGAGCAGCCGCACGCGGCCGTCGTTGGTGAACGTCGACTCGGGCTTGATGCGGGCGAGGTAGAAGCCCTTGCTCTGGTAGACCGAGTCGATGCGCTGCACGGCGCGCGCGACCCGCGACGGGTCGAGCGGCTGGCCGATGAGCAGGTCGACCTTGCCGGAGATGGTCCCCTCGGACTGCGCCTTCGTGCCCGTGACCGCGACGTCCGCCAGGAGCGGCCGCTCGCGCACGGAGAACACGAGCGTGGCGCGGGCGCCGTCGGCGGCGACCTCGCACCCGGCGCGCACGTCCTCGAACTGCCCGGTGCCGTAGAGACGCCGGATCGCGCCCTGGACCTGCGGGCTGGCGAGCGTGGTGCGCGGCGTCAGGCCGAGGTCGCCGAGGGCGGCCCCCAGGGAGACGCGCGAGAGGCCGCGAACGGCGATGGAGTCGGGCGTGGCACACCGCGCGGCGGGCGCGGACGCGGACGGGACCTGCGCCGGCAGGGCACGCGTACCGAACACGGCGCCGAGGCACAGGGCCAGGGCGCCGGCTCCGACGGCGGCCGGGATCCGGGAGAGCGGGAATCGCATGGGCGGAATATACACAGACGGCGAAGGCGTAGATCCACGCCCCAAAAGGAGTTCCGCGCCCGCCTCGAGCATTCGCTCCGGAGGCGGCGCGCCACGCAGCACGGACCCCTCGTGAGACACCGGGGACACGGGGACGGATGCCACGGCGGGACGGGTACGGCGGGGACGGGTACGGCGGGGACGGGTACGGCGGGGACGGCGGGGTCCGAAACGACGACGCTGCCGCCCCAGGCCTGAGCCTGAGAGCGGCAGCGTCGCGTCCTGCAGATGCGCCGTACCCGAACCCGCCGTTACCGGGCTCGCCGTACCCGCACCCGCCTCACCCGGTCTTCGTCGTGCTCGTCAGGGTGCGGAACTCGAGGCGGTCCTTCTCGGACGCGTGCACGTCCACCTCGATCTCGTCGCCCTTCGAGAACTCGCCGAGCAGGATCTTCTCCGAGAGCGGATCCTCGATGTAGCGCTGGATCGCCCGCTTGAGCGGACGGGCGCCGAACGCCTCGTCGTAGCCCTTGGTGACCAGGAAGTCCGTGGCCGCCTCGGTGAGCGAGATCTTCATCTCCTCCTCGCCGAGCCGCTTCTGGACGTCGCGCAGCAGCACCGAGACGATCTGGCCGATCTGCGGCTTGCTGAGCGGGTGGAAGACGATGACGTCGTCCAGGCGATTGAGGAACTCGGGGTTGAACACGCGCCCCATCTCCTCCTTCACCTTCTCCTGGATCCGCTCGAAGTTGCGGACCGAGGTGTCGCCCTGCGTGAAGCCGAGCGACTTGCCGCGCGTGATGTCCTTGGCGCCGACGTTCGACGTCATGATCACCACGGTGTTCTTGAAGTCGATCACCCGCCCGTAGTTGTCGGTGAGGTGACCCTCGTCGAGCACCTGCAGCAGGATGTTGAAGACGTCCGGGTGCGCCTTCTCGATCTCGTCGAGCAGCACCACGCTGTACGGCTTGCGCCGCACGGCCTTGGTGAGCGTGCCCGAGTCCTCGTAGCCGACGTAGCCCGGGGGCGCGCCGATGAGCCGCGACACGGAGAACTTCTCCATGTACTCCGACATGTCGACGCGGATCAGGGCCGACTCGTCGGCGAAGAGGAACTTCGCCAGCGAGCGCGCCAGCTCGGTCTTGCCGACGCCGGTGGGACCCGAGAAGATGAACGTGCCGATCGGACGCTTCGGGTCCTTCAGCCCCGCGCGGCTGCGGCGGATCGAGCGGGCGATCGCCTTGATGGCCTCGTCCTGCCCGATGACCGTCTTGTGCATCTCCTCTTCCATGTTGAGGAGTCGCGCGGTCTCCGCCTCCTGCAGACGCGTGACGGGGATGCCCGTCCAGCGGCTGACGATGAAGGCGATCTCCTCCTCGCCGAGGACCGGGCGGTGCGACTGGCGCCGCTGCTCCCACTCCTCCTGCTGCTTGCGGATGTCGCCCTGGAGCTCGCGCTCCTTGTCGCGCAGGCTGGCGGCCTTCTCGAAGTTCTGGTCGCGGACCGCGGCTTCCTTCTCCGCGTTGACCTTGTCCAGCTCCTCCTTGAGGGCGGCCACCTCCGGCGGCGGCGCCTGGCTGGCCATGCGCGCGCGCGCTCCCGCCTCGTCGATCACGTCGATCGCCTTGTCGGGGAGGAAGCGGTCGGTGATGTAGCGCTCCGAGAGCTTCGCCGCCGAGTAGAGCGTCGTGTCGGGAATCGTGACGCGGTGGTGGTCCTCGTACTTCTTCCGGAGGCCCTGGAGGATCTGCACCGTCTCGTCGATCGAGGGCGGATCCACCACGACGGTCTGGAAGCGGCGCTCGAGGGCGCCGTCCTTCTCGATGTACTTGCGGTACTCGTTGAGCGTCGAGGCGCCCACGCACTGCAGCTCACCGCGCGCGAGCGCGGGCTTCAGCATGTTACTGGCGTCGATCGCGCCCTCGGCGGCGCCCGCACCCACGAGGGTGTGGAGCTCGTCGATGAACAGGATGATCTGCTTGTTCTGGGCGATCTCGTTCATGACCGCCTTGAGCCGCTCCTCGAACTGGCCGCGGTACTTCGTCCCCGCGATCACCGCCGCCATGTCGAGCGACAGCACGCGGTGGTCGCGCAGCGAGTCCGGGCACTCGCCCGTGGCGATCATCTGCGCCAGCCCCTCGACGATGGCCGTCTTGCCGACGCCCGGCTCGCCGATGAGGACCGGGTTGTTCTTCTTGCGGCGCGACAGGATCTCCATGACGCGCTCGATCTCCTTCGCGCGTCCGATGGTCGGATCCAGCTGCCCCTCGGCGGCGAGCGCCGTGAGATCGCGGCAGAAGTGGTCGAGCGCCGGCGTCTTGGACTTCTTCTCGCCCTTCGGCGTCGGCGTCGACGGCGTCGAGCCGCTGCCGCCCTTGTCGGCGGTGCCGCCCGCGTTGGCCTGCGGCGACTCGTTCCCGAGCAGGCGCAGCGTCTCCGCTCGCGCCGCGTCGAGGTTGACGCCGGTGTCGGTCAGGACCTGCGCCGCGATCCCCTTCTCCTCGCGGAGGAGGCCGAGGAGCAGGTGCTCGGTGCCGACGTAGCTGTGATTCAGCTCGCGCGCCTCGGCCATCGCCAGCTCGAGGACCTTCTTCGCGCGCGAGGTATAGGGGAGATCGGGACCGGTGGCCTGCGCCGCCTTCCCCTTCTTCACGGTCTCCTCGATCTTCTGCTGGATCTCGTCGAGGTCGACGTTGAGGTTCTGGAGTACGGCCGCGGCGACGCCCTCACCCTCGCGGATGAGGCCGAGCAGGATGTGCTCCGTCCCCACGTACTCGTGGTGGAGGCGCGCGGCCTCCTCGCGGGCCATCGCGAGGACCTTCCGCACACGCTCGGTGAAGTTGTAGCCGTTCATGGTTCCCCTCGTATCCGGGTGGGACCGCCCGGGTGGGTCTCCCGGTCATGCATGCGGACTTTCGCGACCCTCGCGACGTCACACGCCTGGCCCGACGCACCACACGGAAGCGCCGCCGGCGGGGTGGCGGTCATCCCGCGGTCCCCGCCTCACTGCTGAGCGCCTGTCGCACGTACCGTGCACGCGCCACATGCGCCTCGGGCTCCGTCAGCGCTCGCCCCTCGAGATAGGCGAGATGCGCCGGCTGGCAAAAGATCAGGAGCTTGTTGAGGGTGTATACACTGAGGCCACTGATGAGTTTCAGCCCCACCGCGAGCCGCACGCCGGAGAGGTAGTTCATCGCCTCCTCGAACGTCAGGCTCCGCGCATACCGCAGCGTGCCGTAGGCCCGCCACAGCTTGTCCTCCACCGTGGTCCCCGCATCCCGCAGGAGGACGCGCCGCGCCTCCTCCTCCTTCTCTATCACACGCCGTACCACCTGCGCGAGGTGGTCGATCAGCTCCTCCTCGGAGCGGCCGAGCGTGGTCTGATTCGAGATCTGGAAGAAGTTGCCGACGACCTCACTCCCCTCGCCGTACAGCCCGCGGTAGGTGAGGCCGATCTGCTGCAGCCCGGCGAGGACCTTCTGGATCTCCTTCGTCAGCACGAGCCCGGGCAAATGGATCAGGACGCTCGCGCGCATCCCCGTCCCGGTATTCGTCGGGCAGGCGGTGAGGAAGCCGAACTCGCCGTGGAACGCGTACGGCACGCGCCCGCCGAGGTCCTGGTCCAGCCGCTCCACCGCGCGCCACGCCGCCGGCAGCTCGAACCCCGAGCGCAGCGCCTGCAGCCGCAGGTGGTCCTCCTCGTTGACCATCACGCTCACGTCGTCGCCGAGCAGCACCGCGGCGCCCGTGCGCACGCCGGCCGGCCCGTCGAAGCCCGCGAGCTCCTTGCTCACCAGGTGCCGCTCGTGCAGCAGCTGCCGGTCGAGCGTCGGCAGCTCGTCGACGCGCAGCAGGACGCCCGCCTGCAGCGGCCGGAGGTGCTGCGCCGCCTCGCGGATCTGCGACAGCACGCGCAGCCGCTCGCCGTCGCGCGCCCGCGGCGTGAACGCGTAGCCCTCGACGTTCCGCGCCAGGCGGATGCGCGTCGAGAGCACGATGTCGGCATGATCGCCGGACGCGTCGAGCCAGCCGACGCCGCCGTCCGGCAGCAGGGAGAGGTCCAGCGTCATCCTCGGGTCGTCGCAGCCATCGGTACAGCCGTCCCCCCGGCCGTCGGAGCCGTCGGGGCACGGGGGGCCATCTGCTGAACGTGCGCGCCCCCGCCGTCGTTCGCGACTCGCCCGTTCGGGCGAGCGCCCGCGCGCCGGCAGGGGCGCATCACTCGTACGTGCGCAGCCGGTCGCGCAGCTCGGCGGCCAGCTCGAACTGCTCGGCCTCGATCGCGCGGCGCAGCCGGTCCTTGAGCTGGCCGACCAGGCTCGCCTGCTCCAGCAGCTCGGGCGCGGGCGGCTCGTAGCGGCGCCCCGTGTGGCGCGAGTTGCCGTGCAGCCGCCGCAGCAGCTCGCGCAGGCTGCGCTCGAACGCGCCGTAGCACCGCGCGCACCCCAGCCGCCCCGACGCCCGGAAGTCGCGCGTCGTCGCCCCGCAGAAGTGACAGGCGCCCTGGTCCCCGGGCACCGTCAGCGACTGCTGCTGCACCGCCTGCAGGAAGTCGCCGAGCGGGTGCTTGGTCGGCGCCACGCTCGTCTCCACCCCCTGCTCGGCCGCGCACTTCTCGCACAGGTGGAGCTGCGTCACCGCGCCGCTCTTCACCTGCGTGAGGTTCACCACCGCATCGCGTTCCTTGCAGTTCTCACAGAGCATCGTCACCTCTTCCGGCCCGCCGCCCATCCGGCGCGCGCCGCTCCACCACCCGCGGAAGTTGCCACCCGGCGGCGCCCGGCGCCATCCGGCAGCCCCGGGCGCGGACCACCGCCCCGGCCCGCGGCGCCCCGCCGGCGGTCACGTCACCGCCTCGCGCATGTCGGCGTCCACCAGCCGTCCGTCCTCGAGCAGGAGCGCGCGGTCCGCGCGCTGCGCCAGCGAGCGGTTGTGCGTCACCACCACCATGCCGAGCTCCATGTCGCGCGCCAGCTCCGCGAACAGGTCGTGCAGCCGCTCGGCGTTCGCGTGATCCAGGTTGCCCGACGGCTCGTCCGCCAGCAGGACCGCGGGATCCGCCGCGAGCGCGCGCGCCACCGCGGCGCGCTGCTGCTCGCCGCCCGAGAGGGCGCCCGGCCGGTGGTCGAGGCGGGCGCCCAGCCCGACGCGCTGCAGCAGCGCGGTCGCGCGGACCCGGGCCTCGTCCGACCCGACGCCGGCGATGCGCAGCGGCATCATCACGTTCTCGAGCGCGCTGAACTCGCGCAGCAGGTGGTGGAACTGGAACACGAACCCGACCGCGTGGTTCCGCAGCGCCGCGAGCGTCTCGTCGTCGCGCCCGGCGATCGGCAGCCCGGCGAGCAGCACCTCGCCGCGCGTCGGCCGCTCCAGCGCCCCCAGCACGTGCAGCAGGGTGCTCTTCCCCGCCCCGCTCGCGCCGACGATGGCCACCATCTCGCCGCGGCGCACCGTGAGCGACACGCCGTCGAGGATGCGCAGCACCGCGCCGTCGCCGCCGCGGTACTCCTTCACCACGTCGCGCGCCTCCAGCACCGCCGCCTCGCCGCCGTGCGGCGCGTCCGTCCCGTCGAAGCCGATCGCGTCGCTCATTCGTGCCGGATCGCCTCGAGCGGGTAGAGCTTCGCCGCCTGGTTGGCCGGATAGAGCGTGGCCAGCGCCGCGACCGCCACGCTCGCCACGATCGTCAGGATGACGTCGACCGGCTCCGTCGCGACCGGCAGGTGGTCGATGAAGTACACCGACGGGTCCAGCTTGATGAGCTTGTAGTGCCCGAGCGCCACCGACGCGGCCAGCCCCAGCACCGCGCCGCTCAGCGTGCCCACCAGGCCGATGACGAGCCCCTGGAGGAAGAAGATCCGCCGCACGCTGCGCGCGGGAAGCCCCATCGCCTTCAGGATGCCGATCTCGCGCGTCTTGTCGGTGACGACCATCGTCAGCGTGCTGACGATGTTGAACGCCGCCACGAGCACGATGAGCAGCAGGATGACCCCCATCCCCAGCTTCTCGAGCTTGAGCGCCTGGAAGAGGGAGCTGTTCTGCTCCTGCCAGTCGACCGTGCGATAGGGGAACTTGAGCGTGTCGAACAGCTCGCGCGCGACCACGTTCGCCTGCCATCGGTCGCGCGTGCGCACCTCGACGCCGGTCACCGCGTCGCCCAGCCCCGCCATGCGTTGCGCGTGCTGGAGCGCGACGAAGACGTACATGTTGTCGTACTCGAACATCCCGGTCTCGACGATGCCCGTGACCTGGAAGCTCTCGAAGATCGGCACCGGCTCGCCGGTGATCGGGTTCGTCGAGCCGGGCGCGCTCGTCACCATCGTGATCGAGTCGCCGGGCCAGACGTTCAGGCTCTCGGCGAGCCGCTTCCCGAGCACCGCGCCCCTCAGGTCCCCGCCGCCGGTCACGAACCGGAAGTTGCCGAGGACCGCGTGCTGGCGGATGGACGTCACGTCGGGGACGCCCGGCCCCTCCGGCTCGATGCCGGCCACCTGGGCGCCCGTCGTGAAGCCGTTGTTCCCCGTCTTCCGGATGAGCGCCTGCGTGAGCACCACCGGCGCGGCGGCGACGACGTTCGGGTGTGCGCGCACCTTCGTCAGCACGTCGCGCCACGCGTCCATCTTGAGCCCCTCGCCGTACGTCAGCACGCGCACGTCCGGGCTCCCCACGAGGATCTTCTCGCGCAGGTCGCGCTGCAGCCCGTTCATCACGCCCATGATGAGGATCAGCGCGCTGACCCCCACCATCACGCCGCCGATGGCGATCATGCTGATGAGCGACAGCAGGCTCGATCCCCGCCGGCTGCGCAGGTAGCGCCAGGCGATCGCCAGCTCGAGCCGCACGAGCGACCGCGCCGGCGCCGGCATGGCGGCCGCCCGCGTGCGGGGGCGCGGCGCGGACACCGTCGTCATCGGGCGTCGCTCCGGGAGGGGGCCGCGCGGCAGAGCCGGCGGCGGGGGGCGCAGGACATCGACGGGCTCACTCCGGCCGCATCAGGGGGAACAGGATCGCGTCGCGGATGTGCTGCGTGTCCGTCAGGTACATGAAGAGCCGGTCCATGCCGATGCCGACGCCGCCGGTCGGCGGCATGCCGTACTCCATGGCGCGCAGGTAGTCCTCGTCCACCTCGACCGCCTCCTCGTCGCCGGCGGCCTTGAGCCGCGCCTGCGCCTCGAAGCGCCGCCGCTGGTCGATCGGGTCGTTCAGCTCGCTGAAGGCGTTGGCCAGCTCGCGCCCCTTGGCGAACAGCTCGAAGCGCTCGGTCAGCCCGAGGGCGCCGCGCTTCGGCTTGGCCAGCGGCGAGAGCTCCACCGGATAATCCACGACGAACGTCGGCGTGTCGATCTTCCGCTCGACGAGCGCCTGGAACATCTCGTCCAGCACCTTCGGCCGGCTGAGCGTCGCGACCTTTTCAACCCCGACCCGCTCGGCCGCGTTCCGCAGCGCCGCGTCGTCCAGGGTCATCACGTCGCCGCCGAACCCGCGGTTGAGCGACCCGACCCACTCGATCCGCGGGAAGGGCGTGGTGAGCGTCGGGACGTGCGCCGCCATGCCCGGCACCGTGCGGATCGCGTCGGCCACCGACACGAGGAGCCGCTCGACCCGGTCCATCATGACCGTGTAGTCGGCGTACGCCTCGTAGAACTCGAGCATCGTGAACTCGGGATTGTGCGTCCGGTCGATGCCCTCGTTCCGGAAGTCGTGCCCGATCTCGTACACGCGATCGAAGCCGCCCACGATCAGCCGCTTGAGATACAGCTCGTCGGCGATGCGCAGGTAGAGCGGCATGTCGAGCGCGTTGTGGTGCGTCGTGAACGGCCGCGCGGCCGCCCCGCCGTACAGCGGCTGCAGCACCGGCGTCTCGACCTCCAAGTATCCGAGCCCGTCGAGGAACGCGCGCACCGCCGAGATCATGCGGCTGCGCGCGACGAACTTCTGCCGGATCTCCGGATGCACCGCGAGGTCGGCGTAGCGCTGGCGATAGCGCTGCTCCGGATCGCTGAACCCCGAGTAGCGCACCGTCTGCCCGTCGACCACCTGCTCCTTGCCGAAAGGCAGCGGGCGGAGCGACTTGGCGAGCAGCTCGACCTGCTCGGCGCGCACGGTCACCTCGCCCGCGCGCGTGCGGAAGCACGGCCCCGCGATGCCGACCACGTCGCCGATGTCCACGAGCGACTTCAGCACGTCGAACGACTCGTCGCCGAGCACGTCGCGCCGGAAGTAGCACTGCACGCGCCCCGCCGAGTCGGCGAGGTGCGCGAACGCCGTCTTCCCCTGCGAGCGCCACGACGCGAGCCGGCCGGCGAGCCGCACCACCGGGCCCTCCACCTCCGCCGCCGGGGCGTCGCTCGGCTGCTCGACGGGCAGCGCTCGCGCCTCGGCTTCCAGCGCCTCGAACGCCGCGATCGCCTGCAGCGCGTCGTGCGTGCGCTCGTAGCGGTACGCGAACGGCTCGATCCCGCGCTCGACGAGCGCCGCCAGCTTCTCGCGTCGCGCGCGAAGGACGAAGTTCAGCTCCTCGGCCGTGTCGGCCGTCGGTCGCTCGGACTCGCTCACGCCGCCCTCCCGGACGATCCGCCCGCGCCGTGCTCCTTGAGGTACGCCTCGATGAACGGATCGATGGCGCCGTCCATCACCTTCTGCACGTCGGGGATCTTCAGCTCCGTGCGGTGGTCGTTCACCATCGTGTACGGCTGGAAGACGTAGCTGCGGATCTGGCTGCCGAAGCTCACGTCGCTCTTGGTGGCGTCGATCGCCGCCTTGGCCGCGAGCTGCTTCTCCAGCTCGATGTTGTACAGCTTGTTCTTGAGCATCTTCATCGCGGTCGCGCGGTTCTTGAACTGCGACCGCTCCTGCTGCGACGACACGACCACGCCCGACGGCGTGTGGCGCAGGCGCACCGCGGACGACGTCTTGTTGACGTGCTGGCCGCCGGCGCCGCTCGCGCGGAAGACCTCCATGACGATGTCCTCCTCGCGCACCTCGATGTTGATGTCGGTGTCGACCACCGGGTACACGAACACCGAGGCGAAGCTCGTGTGACGCCGCGCCTGGGCATCGAACGGCGAGATGCGCACGAGGCGGTGCACGCCCGTCTCCGCGCGGAGGAAGCCGAACGCGTACTGCCCGCGGATCTCGAGCACGGCGCCCTTGATGCCGGCCTCCTCGCCCTCGGACAGGTCGAGGATCTCGATCTCGAATCCGCGGCGCTCGGCCCAGCGCGTGTACATGCGCATGAGCATCTGCGCCCAGTCCTGCGCCTCGGTGCCGCCGGCGCCTGCGCTGATCTCGACCTGCGCGTCGCGGTGGTCGTCCGGCCCCTGCAGCAGCGACTTCAGCTCGAACGAGGCCAGCTCTTCCTCGGCGGCCTCGATCTCGCGCGCGACCTCGGCCTCCATGTCCGGGTCGGGCTCGACCTCGAGCAGCTCCAGCAGCTCGCGGGCGCCGTCGACGCGGCCCTGCAGCGTGTCGAAGGGCTCCAGCCAGCTGCGCAGCGTCTTCACCTGCTGCACGATGTCCTGCGCGCGCTCCTGGTTGTCCCAGAAGCCCGGCTCGCTCATGCGCGCTTCGTGCTGCTCGAGCTGATCCCGCTTGCCGTCGACGTCAAAGATACCTCCGCAGCTCGGCGACCCGTTCGGTCTGCCTGTCGAGCTGCCGCACGCGCTCCATGTCCATCGCGGGCGATCCTCTGGGTTCGTAGATCAATCGCGTCGCCCGGGTCCGTCCGATCGGACCACGCGGGGCACGCGAGCGTCGGCGCCACGTGTGACACCGGGCCGCCCTCCCGCGAGAGGGCGGCCCGGTGGACCGGTCGCCAGGTGCACGAAGTATAGCAGGACCGGTCCGCCCGCGCGCGCGGACGACCCGGCCGCGGGGGTCTAGAAGACCTTGCGCCCGCCGGCCAGCAGGTCGTTCAGCGCGTCCTGGAAGTGCGGCGTCGATTCGGCGAGCGGCGCCCCGACCTGCTCGACGTACTCCTCCCAGCTCTTCCGGATCTCGTCGCGGAAGAGCTGCTTCAGCGTCCCGGCGCGGAGCCCCTCCTCGCGCTTCTGCGGGTGGTACGCGATCAGGTCCGACACGAGCGCGCGGGCGAGGCGCCGCGCCTTCTGGTTGGGATCGTTCGAGAGATACGGGTTCACCGGCCGCCGCGGCGCGGCGTCGGCCGGAGGGGTCGCGGCCGGCGGCGCCGGTGGCACGACCGCGGCCGGGATGACGGGGACACCCTGCGGCGTGAGCGAGTTCGCCGTCGCGGCCGTGGGCGCGGGCGACGGGTCGCCGCCGATGCTCGGGGGCGCGACGAACCGCTGCGCCGGCACGGCAGCGGGCGAGCCCCAGATCGCGGTCTCCTTCGGCGGCTCGCTCGGCGCCGGGGGCGCCGGCTCCGCGGCCATGGCGGGTGCGGGCGGCGGCGTCGGCGCGGCTGACGGCGCGTCCACGCCTCCCAGCGGGGCGGACGGCGCCTCGGCCGCCGGCGCGACCGGATTCGCCGGCGGGGCTCCGGGATGCGAGACCGCCGGCCCCGCGGTCGCCGGCGTGGGCTGACGGGGAGCGCCCGCGCTCGGCGTCGGGACGGCGACGCTCGCCGTCACCGGCGTCGGACGACGCTCGCCGGCCGCCGCCTGCGTGCGGTGCTCCACCGCCACCGGGAAGATGCCGCCGCACACCGAGCAGCGGGCGCGCACGCCGCTCGCGGGGACCTTCGCGGGGTCCACGCGGAAGATCGAGCGGCACTCCGGGCACGTGACGTTCATCCCTCGTCTCCAGAACGGGCGGCGCCCGCCGCGGCCTGCGCGTCCGTCCGTCGATCGACGGCGAACAGCGATCCGGGCTGCGCCTTGGCGTAGGTCTTCATCTCGGAAGCCAGTCGGCTGATCTGCGTGGCGGCCGTGTAGCGCCGCCGCTCCGTCGTCGCGACGCCGATCGACAGCGACATCAGCGGGACGCGGTGCAGCTGCCCGCGGCGATCCTTCCCGAAGTAATAACCCGCCCGGCGGTCCGCCTCCGAGTACTGGTACGGCGTGAAGAGCTCGAAGGTCTCGACGATCAGCTCGCAGACGGGCGCGGCGTCGGCCAGCGGGACGATGAAGAGGAAATCGTCCCCGCCGATGTGCCCCACGAACCCGGCCTCGCCCGAGACGCCCTTCACGACGTCGTGCAGCAGCCGCGCGACCAGGCGGATCACGCGGTCGCCCTCGTTGTAGCCGTACCGGTCGTTGAACTCCTTGAAGTGATCGAGGTCGGCGTAGCACGCCGCGAACTGCTCGCCCGCGTTGAGCCGGCGCGTCAGCTCGGCCTCGATCGCCGGCGTGCCTGGCAGGCGCGTCGTCGGATGCACGCCGACGTCCCGCGCCGAGCGCCGGAGCAGCGCCTCCAGGCGCGCCTGCGTCTCCCAGGCGGGCGTGTCGACGGTCAGCACCTCGTCGGCGCCCGCAGCGAATGCCGCCGCGGCCGCCTCGCCGGTAGGCTCCACGACCGCGACGACCGGCACGATCCCCGTGAAGGAGTCGGCCTTCACACGACGCGCGGTGATCGCCGCCTCCGACGCGCCCGACGCCCGCGCGTCGACCACGATCGCCTCCGGGCGCGTACGCAGCGCGTCGGCGAGCACCGCGTCCGCGGCCGCGTAGTGTGCCGCCCGGGCGAACCGCTCGGCGGTCCACCGCGCGAGCGCGTCGGGAAGCGGAGCGGCAACGGCCGGAGCGAGCAGCACCACGTGACCCGGCAGCCGCGACGGTCCGGGCGCTGCCGGCGCCGGCAGGTGGGGTGAGGCGTCGACCTGCGGGGCGGCCGTCGATCGGGGGGGCGCGGCGCTCACGTCGGCAGGCGGGTCAGGAGGCGGGGGGGACGCGACGGAGACCGCCCGCGCGGGAGCGGCGGCGGACGTCGTCAGACGACGATCGGCGCTCCGTGCAGGAAACGGAAGGCGGCGCTCCGCTCCTCAGCGGCGTGGCCGCCGCAGTCCGGGGACCCGCTGCCACGGCACCGTGGCCGAGAACTCGGTCGGCCCGCCGGGCGCGCTCCGGGCGCGGATCGTCACGAACGCGTCGACGAGGCTCAGCACGCGGTTCGCGACCAGCACGCTGAGCGCGTTCGTGGTCGACTGGTCGGCGCTGTTCTGCCGCGACACGCTCAGGCGGTACTCGCCGAGCATGTTCTGCCGATCGCGCCAGCTCCACGCGTACGCGTCGCCGTAGGCGCGCTGCTGGTAGTAGCCGAGCGCCCGTTGATAGGCCGGATCGCTCGTCGGGACGTCCGCTCGCCCGCCGAAGTACAGCTCGCGCGCCAGCCGCCAGACGTACCCGTTGTACGTGCTGTCGGCGGTCTCCGGATCGATCGCGCCGCCGGGCACCGCGTCGAAGCGGCCGCTCCCCACGTAGTCGGGGTTCTCGAGCCGCTCGTAGTAGTCCCAGTCGCCGCTGGGACATGGCGTGGCGCACGGCTGCCGCGCGACGTCGCGCGCGATGCGCCGGTACTCCTCGCGCGCGCGCCGCGAGTCGCGGCGCGACTCCGCCAGCTGCAGCCAGGTATACAGCTCGAGCGCCGCGTATCCGGCCGCGCGCGTCTGCCGCATCACGGCCTGCCCGCTTCCCGGCAGGACCGCCGACGCGATCGGCGTCCACCAGGGCGTCGCACGGCGCGCGGTGTCGGCGACCACCGACGCCGCGACCCCGCGCGCGGAGTCGGGCGCGTGCGCCGCGGGATTCGGGCGCGCCGGGCCGGCGATCTGTGGGCGCTGTGCGCCAGCCGGGCGCGCGCCCGACAGAGCGAGAGCGACCAGCGACAGCACGCGGAGGAGCGCGCGGCGACGCATGCTCAGAAATGGTAGCGGAGCGACACGAAAGTCGGCGGATCTCCCGCCTCGACGGAGAGCCCGCTGAGCTGTCGTGCGACGTCGAAGCCGAGGCGCCTGCTCGCGTAGCCGAAGCCGACGCTCGGACCGCTGTCGCCGCCGCGCCGCTGCATCCATCCACCGCGCAGGGCGAACGTGTTGCGGAACGTCCCCTCCGCGCCGACGTGCACCGACGGATCGGAGCCGCCGGCCCCCAGCCCGCGCACCACGTCGGCCGAGACGCGCAGGCGCGCGTCCTTCACGCGGCGCGCGAGCGCCTCGACGTCGTAGCGCGCGCCGACGGCGAACTGCGTCGGCAGCGGGTCGGCCTGATCGCCGTCCTTCACCTGCAGCCGTAGCCCGAGATGGCGCACGGCGGCACCGACCGCGAGCGGCATGCGCTTGCGGAAGTCGTACTGCGCGCCGACGTCGATCATGCTCGTCGTACCGCGCACGGGGTCGGCCTGCGCCGGTGCGCCGGGCGAGGCGCACGTCCCGCTGCAGTCGAACCGCAGCTGGATGACGCGATAGGTCAGCCCGACCGAGAAGTCGCGCGCGAAGGTGCTCGCGTAGCTCGCGGCGGCCGCCACGCTTCGCACGTACGCGGTGCCGATCACGTTCCCGAAGTCGTCGGTGGCGGGCGTCTCGGCGAGGTTCACGAGATAGCCGGACACGCCGAACGTCCCGAGGCGACGCGAGGGGATCACGGCGCCGAGCAGGTCACGGCGCGCGAAGAGGTCCTGGCCGTGGAGCAGCGTGACCTCCCCGGTCGTCGCGTAGCCGAGACCCGCAGGGTTCGAGATCTGGCTCTCGATCCCCAGCTGCGCGGCGACGGCCGCGCCCCCGAGTCCCACCGTGCGCGCGCCGAGCGGCAGCAGAAGCGGTTGGGCACCCGACTCGTTCGGCGACTGCGCGAGGAGCTCACCTGCCCACCCGCAGAGCACGAGCGCCACCATCACCCGTGCCACGTCAGCCCGGACCGACTCAGAGCGGCGACGCCTCATCCACGAGCATGATGGGGATGTCTTCGCGAACCGGGTAGCGGAGCGCGCACCGATGGCACACGAGCGACGACTCCGAGTCGCGGTACTCGAGCTCTCCCTTGCACTTCGGGCAGACCAAGATAGACAGCAGTTGCGGCGAGAGGCTCATGCGTCGGAGTCCGGCGGTAGATGATACCCGAGCCGGCGCAACGCGCGCTGATCGCGTCGCCAGTTCGGCAGAACCTTCACCCACAGGTCGAGATACACCTGCGTCTCGAGCAGCGCCTCGATCTTCACGCGGGCGGCGCGGCCGATCTCGCGGATGCGCGCACCCTTCGCTCCGATGAGGATGCGCTTCTGACTGTCGCGCTCGACGTGCAGGACGGCCCGAATGTACACCGGGGACCGGCTCTCACGGAACTCCTCGATCTCACAGGCGACGCTGTAGGGCACCTCGTCGTCGAGCTGCTCGAGCGCGGTCTCGCGCACCAGCTCCGCGGCGAAGAAGCGCAGCGTCTGCGTGCTGATCTCGTCCTCCGGGTAGAGGAACGGGCTCTCGGGCAGTCGCTCGGCAGCCGCCGTGAGCAGCGCGTCGACGCCGTCGCCGGAGAGCGCCGAGATGAGGAGCGCCTCCGGATGGCGTGCCTGCAGGCCGGCGCGCTGCTCGGGCGAGAGCGCATCCAGCTTGTTCAGCACCAGCAGCACGGGCGCGCGCGGGCGCTCGTGCTCCGCCAGCGCCGCGACGTCCGCCAGCGGCGGCGGATCGCCCTCCGTGGCGTCGACCAGGTACAGCACGACGTCCGCGTCGCGCAGCGCCGTCATCGCGGTGGCGCGCATCGCGGCGTGGAGGGCGTAACGCGGCTCGAGCAGCCCCGGCGTGTCGAGCACCACCATCTGCGTGTCCGCCGTGCTGTGGATCCCCACCACGCGATCGCGTGTGGACTGCGGCTTGGGGCTCGTGATGGCGAGCTTCTGGCCGACGATCCGGTTCAGCAGCGTGGACTTGCCGGCGTTCGGCTGGCCGACGACGGTGACGATGCCGGCACGTGGCATTCGGGGCGGGTCGAGTGAGCGGGAGGGGCGTGCGAGCGGACGCTGGCGACGTGCGGGAAGTCTACGCGGACGTCGGCACGAATGCGTCGGCGGATGGGGTGCAAACACGAAGCCCCCGCGTCACGAATGACGCGGGGGCTTCGGAATGAGGTGCCGGCGACGGCCTACTCTCCCGCGTCCTCTCGGACGGAGTACCATCGGCGCTGTCAGGCTTAACGACCGTGTTCGGGATGGGAACGGGTGTGGCCCTGACGCTCTAGTCGCCAGCGAACTTCGGTCGGTCGGGCACCGCGGGGGTGCGCCGAGCGACAAAGCTCGACAAACGCGTGGAAGTGATGAGAATCGGAATCTGAACACGCAGAGCTGCGCGTCGTGCTTGCGGCTCCAATCGGAGCAGCTCCTTGCGGAGCAAAGGGAGGTAGTCAAGCCGCACGGGCGATTAGGAGCGCTACGCTCGGAACGTGTTGCCACGCGTCCACGGGCGCCCTATCGACGGAGTGGTCTCCTCCGGCCCTTCAGGGGACTCAAGGTCCCAGGGAGAGTTC